>Ga0180007_10000005_pt1 | contig 481883 bp, 425 predicted proteins | sample MM_PC_MetaG_FD_121122 | JGI IMG/M metagenome (GOLD analysis project Ga0180007, IMG submission 121122) | Groundwater microbial communities from the Aspo Hard Rock Laboratory (HRL) deep subsurface site, Sweden - MM_PC_MetaG | ecosystem: Environmental > Aquatic > Deep subsurface > Groundwater...
GGAATGGATGTCAGAAAAAAATGTTGATACTCTTGATAATCTCTTCCACGAAAAATCTGTTTTTGTCCACATGGGGGGATCCTGGGGCAAGGAACAAGAAATAAATATAATTAAAGGCGGTGGGATTTGGTATAAGAAGGCTGAAATACATGAAGTATCAGTGAATATTATTGACAACACTGCAATCCTCTTGAATAGAATCACTTTGTTGGCTGTTGTCGGGGGAAATGAAGTAACAAATCCTTTTGAAGTTACAGAAGTTTATGTGAATGAAAAAGGTGAATGGAAGTTAGGCTCGCTCTCTTTCACTAAACTTTTAACAAGACCTGAATAGAAGTGTCATCTTATAACTACAAATCTTATAGGTTTTATAAAAGTGGTAAATAATTTTAACGCTTATAACAAGCAAATCAACCGGTTATGTAAAAAGTCAAGTTGATTTATGAATATGCTTATAACAAAAAGAATGATAGAATAATAAATAAAGGAATAAACCCGTTATTAACGATAGTACAAAGTACTTCGCAAAATATAGATTAAAAGTCATAAGGGTACTGCAGCATTCCGACAGCGTAACTTATAGTCGCATTCAGACATAAGCAGTGTGGATAAAAACTAAATCCCGCCCAACAAGATGGCGGGCAAGTGTTGCAACCGGCGATTGCGCTAAAATTTAATCACCGGGTGCATAATCCGTCGGCTGACGGATTGGCGTAGTCTTTTTAATCGGCATTCCACTATTGGGGAACTGGCTAGTTGCAAGCTGGCTAGTTGCAGCGCCGTTATAAGCTAAGTAATATACTCAGATGACAGAAGTATGGAATAAGTATAGTAGTAGGTTAATTCAGCAGAACTTTAGTTAATATACAATGGCTATTTATTGAAATTATTTCAAAGATTTCTGCAGTTATTTTAAGGATTCAAAATTAGAAAATATTAAACAGTGCAATTAAATAAATATAATTTAGTATAAAACAAAAAATATCTCCATCAGTCAGCAAAACCAAAGAATAAATGCTATTAAATATTATTACGAAAAGGTAGTTAGAAGGGAACTTAAAATGAAAAATGGAATAAGTCAAAAACTTTTAACCCAAAGAATTCTTTCAGTTATAATCTTGCTTATTGGAGCAATCTTATTAATATATATGATTACAGTCGAAGATGAACCCGGTGCATTGCCATTATTTTTAATAATTATCGGAACTGTATGGATAATTATTAATCGTTATCAAATTAAAAACTTTGGAGAAAAGAATAAGAAATAGTTTTCTTGATTACTTTTAAAAGCTGATGATTATTACAGCAAATAATTAAAAACAAAAATAACTTTATTCAAACAAGTTGCATATGGGTAAAATAAAAAAAATCAAAACGCTTATAACCAGCAACTCAGCCGGACGCCGTTTTTCAAAGTGGCACCCGTCTTCGCTTAAAGGGCAAGCTGCGCCGGGCGGGTTTGAGTAGTTCATAAGTTTAGTGAAATAAATAACATTGCCCCATAGGGATCCTCCATAGGAGTCCTTAGGTCCTTCGGGGCTGTTAAGCAGTATTGATAAAAACTAAATCCCGCCCAACAAGATGGCGGGCAGGTGTTGCAACCGGCTTGAGGCTTAGTCTTTTGAATCGGTATTGTTATCCCGTCAAATTTATTTGCCTTGGTGGTAAGACGGCAGGTAAATCTGGGGCGCCGGGTTATGCCAAAGATATCCCCTTGGGATTTGCAGCCACTTTATCTGCTAAGTATAAAACTTTATATTTTTGTCAAAATATTAGTAAAATTCGAATATGAATAATGTACCAGAAGATATAAATAGTAATAACCAATTTAAAACGCGCCAGCGAGTTACAGACCACGGAGAAGTATTTACTTCTGAACGTGAAGTTAATGCAATGCTTGATTTAGTGAAGCAAGAAGCAGAAAGAATTGACTCAAGATTTTTAGAACCAGCTTGCGGAACCGGAAATTTTTTAGTTGAGATATTAAAAAGAAAATTAACGGTTGTAGAAAATCGTTATGCAAAAAGCCAACTTGAATATGAACGCTATGCAATTCTTGCCCTATCAAGTATTTATGGTGTAGAACTTTTAATGGATAATGTGCAAACTTGCCGTGACAGACTTCTGGGTATTTTTACACATTATTATCTAAATAATTACAAGAAGGAAATAAAACCGGAGTTCTTGAAAGCCGCTGAATTTATTCTTAGCAGAAATATTTTATGGGGTGATGCGCTAAGTCTAAAAACTCCCGATCAAAAAGCTGAACCAATTATTTTTTCCGAGTGGAGCGCTGTAAACGGCAGTATGATTAAAAGAAGAGATTATACAATGGCTAATTTACTTGAGAGCCAGCCGATGGAAGGCTTAAATTTATTTTCTGATTTAGGTGACAAAGCTTTTATTCCGACACCGGTTGCAGACTATCCTTTAATTCATTTTTTAAAATTGTCTGAACTGTGATTTTTATGATTAAATGATGTTTGTGAATATAATTAAATATGATTAAAGAAGAATATAAATATTCGGAATTGACTTCCAAAATAATTGGTTGTGCTATGACAGTTCATTCAGAATTAGGGAATGGTTTTCAAGAAATTATTTATCAGCGTGCTTTAGAAATTGAAATGAGCTTGCTTGGTTTAGCTTTTACAAGGGAACAGGAAATGCCTGTATATTATAAGGATATTCATATTGGAACAAGACGGATAGATTTTCTGGTGGAATCAGTAGTTTCTGTTGAGCTAAAAGCAATTATTGAATTACAAGATGTGCATTTAGCGCAAGCGATAAATTATCTTGAAGCTTATGATTTAGAAGTAGGTTTATTGATAAACTTTGGAGCAAAATCCCTGCAGTTAAAGCGTTTGTCAAATAAATCCTTCAAGCAAAAAAATCAAGGGAACCCAAATGTATAATTTTAATCAAGGTAATCCGAAAATCAAATGAATCACAGTTCAGACAGTTACAATCCCGATGTTCTTACCTGTCTTGCTAATTTAAGCAATGACGAAGTTTTTACTCCGCCCAATTTAGTCAACCAAATTTTAGACTTATTACCCGTTGATCTTTGGAGTAATAAAGAGACAAAGTTTCTTGATCCGGTTTGTAAATCCGGTGTGTTCTTGCGTGAAATTGCCAAACGTTTAAATGCTGGATTAGAAAAACAAATCCCGAATAAACAAAAACGAATAAACCACATTTACAAAAACCAGTTGTACGGAATTGCTATTACCGAACTCACTTCTTTGCTTTCACGCAGAAGCGTTTATTGCTCTAAAACTGCTAATGGAAAATATTCTGTCTGCGAAACGTTCGTGGACGCGCAAGGAAACATTAAATATGAACGCATAAACCATAACTGGAATAATGGTAAATGCACTTTTTGCGGTGCAAGTCAAGATGTTTATGACCGTGGTTCAACTTTAGAAACATACGCGTATAATTTTATACATACCGACCTGTCTGCCGGACAGGCAGAAAAACCAGAGGACATATATAAAATGAAATTTGATGTAATAATTGGAAATCCGCCTTACCAGTTGAGCGATGGTGGGCACGGAAGAAGTGCGAAACCGCTATATCATAAATTTATCCAACAGGCAAAAAAATTAAATCCCAAATATCTTACAATGATTATTCCTGATAGATGGTTTGCTGGTGGGAAAGGATTAAATGAATTTAGGGATGAAATGCTCAACGATAAAAGATTCAGAAAAATAGTTGATTACACTTCTGCTTCCGATGCTTTTCCTGGTGCAGATGTACCTGGTGGTGTGTGTTATTTTCTCTGGGATAACTCGTATAAAGGTGAAACAGAAATTGAAGTTAGAAATGGAAATCAAATCGATATTTCAAAAAGATATTTGAATGAGTTTGATACTTTTATCCGTTATTCTACTGCTGTTTATGTAATTAAAAAAGTTCGAAAACATTCAAATTCATTTATGTGTGAACAAGTGTCGAGCAGAAAACCATTTGGTTTGGCAACAAACGATAGACCTAAATTAAAAGGTGATTTGAAGTTAAAATATTATGGTGGTTATGGAAGTTACCCTAGTAATTTAATAACCGTGGGTAACGAATTGATTCCTCTTTGGAAAGTAATAACTTCTAAAACTTCATATGACCACGCTGGTCAGCCTGATAAAGAAGGTAAGCGAAGAGTATTTTCTACCTTAGAAATATTGAAGCCAAAAGAAATCTGTACTGAAACTTACATAATTGTCGGTTCATATAATTCGGAAAAGGAGTGCTTGAATCTACTAAGTTATTTAAAAACTAAGTTTACGAGATTTCTTGTGTCTCAACTATCATTTTCCCAGGATATTACAAAAGATAGATTCGCTTTTGTCCCCATCCAAGATTTCAACCAACCCTGGACAGACGAAAAACTTTATAAAAAATACGGTATCACAAAAGAAGAAATTGCATTTATTGAATCAATGATTCGTCCGATGGAATAAAACAAATGAAGAAAGGTTCTAAAAAAATACCTCAAAAAGCAGTTCCGTTATTCGGCGAATTTAAGCATCTGATAGAAGAAAGCCGTAAACAAGTTGCTGTGGCGGTTAATTCTACTATTACAATGTTGTATTGGCAGATTGGTAAACGAATTAACAAAGAAGTATTAAAAGAAAAGCGTGCAGAATACGGAAAGCAGATAGTTCAGACTCTCTCCGAAAATTTAACTAATGAATATGGGCAATGGTGGGGGAAAAGACATTTGCATCATTGTCTCCGCTTTGCGGAGACTTTTCCGAATATTCAAATTGTGAACGCACTGCGTACTCAATTAAGCTGGACTCATATTCGTCAAATAATAAGTATTGAAGATGAGTTAAAGCGGCAGTTTTATACTGAAATGTGTAAAGTAGAAAATTGGAGCACAAGAGTTTTACAAGAACGAATCAATTCAATGATTTTTGAAAGAACCGCGATAAGCCGTAAACCAAAAAAGACAGTAGAACAAGAAATAGGGAAGTTAAAAAAAGAAAATGCAATTACACCCGATCTTGTATTTCGCGATCCGTATTTTTTAGATTTTCTCGGTTTAAGGAACACCTTTTCTGAGAAGGACTTAGAAACAGCAATAATAGCACAGCTTCAGCAATTTATTGTTGAGCTCGGTTCAGATTTTGCCTTTTTAGCACGGCAAAAAAGAATAATAATAGATAATGAAAATTATTACATAGATTTACTTTTTTACCACCGCAGGCTGAAATGTTTAGTTGCAATAGATCTTAAGCTTGGAAAATTTGCTGCTTCTTATAAAGGACAAATGGAATTGTATTTGGGCTGGCTGGAAAAGTATGAAATGACAGAAGATGAAAATCCCCCTATCGGATTAATTTTATGCGCATCAAAAAATGCGGAACATATAGAACTATTGCGTTTGGATAGAAGCAACATTAAAGTTGCGGAATATTTAACCAAACTACCTGATATGAAACTGCTTGAGACCAAACTGCACCAGGCAATAGAGAGAGCAAAAGATCAATTATCTCAGCGAGGCAATAATGAGTAAAAACAATTTTTTTCCTCCTCGCCCTGAAGCAAATCCGAAAATTTACGCCTATGAATTAATTGGCGTAGAGAGTCATAAAGGTTTATTAAAAGTCGGTTATACAAATCGTGATGCAAAAACACGAGTAGGAGAACAGCTACAAACAAGTGGCGTTAAATATAAAATTGTTCTTGAAGAATATGCGATGCGTAATGACGGAAGTGTATTTAACGATCACGATGTGCATCGTTATTTACGGAAAAAGAAAATAAAAAATCCGGAAGGTGAATGGTTTAAATGCTCTCCGGATCAAGTAAAAGCCGCCATTCTTTCTATAAAACTTGGTGATTTAACTGATGATAACCGTTCATTAAGTTTTAAGATGCGCCCGGAGCAAGAAGAAGCTCTTAACAAAACAATAACTTATTTAAGAAGCTTCACTAAAGAAAATCCTGAAAAAACACCTCACTTCCTCTGGAATGCTAAAATGCGTTTTGGTAAAACTTTTGCGACCTATCAACTCGCAAAAAAAATGGGGTGGAGGAAAATACTTGTATTAACGTTTAAACCCGCAGTACAAAGCGCCTGGGAAGAAGATTTATTATCACACATAGATTTTAAAGACTGGCAGTTTATTTCTCGTAACGGTTTAACTTTTGAAAATATTGATAAAAGCAAACCATTTGTTTGTTTTGGTTCTTTTCAAGATTTTTTGGGAAAGAATGATGTCGGCGGTATAAAAACAAAAAATGAATGGGTGCATACTACCAACTGGGATTGCGTTGTATTTGACGAATACCATTACGGAGCTTGGCGGGAGAACGCTAAAGACTTATTTGAAGCAGAAGACAAAAAAGAAATTAAGTTTGGCGAAGGTGAAGGAATAGATTACTTTGACGAAGAAACTATGCCAATAACTACCAACGCATATTTGTATTTATCCGGCACTCCTTTTCGTGCAATAACATCGGGTGAATTTATTGAAGAACAGATTTTTAACTGGACATACTCAGATGAACAAAAGGCAAAGGAAGAATGGAAAGGATCAGGCAATCCCTATCTTTCATTGCCGCGTATGGTAATGCTCACTTATCAGTTACCGGATTCGATTAGAGAAATTGCAATGAAAGGAGAATTCAACGAGTTTGATTTGAATGTTTTTTTCTCAGCGTATGGAGAGGGATTTACAGCTAAATTTAAATACGAGGATGAAGTTCAGAAATGGCTGAATTTAATCCGCGGCTCTTATTTAGAAACCACAATAGACAATTTGAAGTTAGGGGCAAAAAAACCGCCGATGCCATTTTCAGATGCTCGTTTAATAAATGTCCTTTCACATACATTTTGGTTTTTGCCGACTGTTGCTTCCTGTTATGCAATGAAAAATTTAATGGCACAAAAGCAGAATAAATTTTACCACGATTACAATATTGTTGTTGCTGCCGGAGCAATTGCCGGTATTGGTGTTGACGCACTTCCCCCGGTATTAGAGGCTATGTATAATCCGCTGAAAACAAAAACAATTACTTTATCCTGCGGAAAATTAACTACTGGAGTTACAGTTAAACCCTGGACCGGAATATTTATGCTTCGTAATTCTTCAAGTCCTGAAACGTATTTTCAAGCGGCATTCAGAGTTCAATCACCCTGGACAATTTATAATTCCGATAACAAATCACCTAACAAAGAAGAAATTATAAAACGAGAATGTTATGTGTTCGACTTTGCGCCCGACAGAGCATTAAGGCAGATAGCTGATTACAGTTGCCGATTGAATGTAAATGATTCAAATCCCGAAAAGAAAGTTGAAGAATTTATTCACTTTTTACCGGTACTTGCTTATGACGGAAGCTCTATGAAACAAATTGATGCAGCTGGTATTTTGGATATGGCAATGAGTGGAACAACTGCAACATTGTTAGCCAGACGCTGGGAAAGCGCTTTACTTGTAAATGTTGACAACAACACTCTCCAACGCTTAATGAACAATGAGAAAGCTATGCAAGCGTTAATGAGTATTGAGGGTTTCCGAAATTTAAATCAAGATATTGAAATGATAATAAATAAATCTGACTCTGTAAAGAAAACCAAAAAGGAAGCCAACGAAAGAGATTTAACAAAGAAAGAGAAAAAAGAGTTAACTGAAGAAGAAAGAGAATACAAGAGTTTAAGAAAACAAATCCAAGAAAAACTCATCAAGTTTGCTGCGCGTGTTCCTGTTTTTATGTATTTAACAGATTATCGTGAACGAAGTTTGAAAGACGTAATTACTCAGCTTGAACCGAGTCTTTTCAAAAAAGTAACCGGATTAACAGTAAAGGATTTTGAATTACTTGTAAGTCTTGGCGTATTCAACAGTGCTTTAATGAATGATGCCGTTTATAAGTTTAAACGTTATGAAGATGCTAGTCTTGTTTACGTTGGTGTAAATAAACACGAAGGGGAAGATATTGGCTTATATGATACTGTTCTAAGCAAAAAAGATTATAAAGAAAGTTTTGTTAATGAGGATTAAATATTAAAGCATACCTAACCCCTTAAATAAGTAAAAAATAAAGAGGATAAATATAATCCCGTTGAATAAATTGTATAAAAAAAATTCATTCACATAGTGAAGGCTAAGCCATGATAAATTGTATAAAACAACAAACAAGAAATACATAATATCATTTGGGTTTGCCAAACAAATGGCAAACAAACTTTACTTCAATAAACTCAAGCTTTAACGGACTAAATTCTATATTTTGTAATAGTTGTCCCGAAACTTTGGGAATATTGCAGATAAATAATTGGCAAGCGTGTTATTTCCAAACTTGATAAATATTTCTTCTGAAAGATAGCCTTTTTGATACGGCATTTTGCGTTTATTCCGAGTGTTATTTTTCTCCTTAATTTACTTATTTGAAATATCGAGCTAATAAAACCTGCCAATATTGCGCGTGTGAGCATTATGGCAATTGATATAATGTTATTACCTTATATTTCACTTTTCCATGAAGTGGTAAAATGAAAAATTACAAACCATACTAATATATCTATGAAAACATATTTTAAAATTTCTGTTGTACTTTTCTTTACTTATTCACTTCTATTTAGCCAGGAAGTATTAAAAAGAATTGATTCAATCAATAAAATGCCGCATAACGAATTGATTACAAATTTGCGAAAATCTGTCACAGTTTTAGAGAACAATTTAAAACTTGCTAGATCAAATAATTATGAACTTGGAGCTGCGGGAGCATTAACAAGATTAGGTGAAGTTTATCTGCTTTTAGGTAAATATGCTGAAAGCACTGAATTTTTTTTTGAGGCAATTAAAATTTATGAAGAAAATAATGCTTTTGAAGAACTTTCAGAGTGTTATGGAAAGTTTGGATATCAGATTAAAAGAAGAGATCCTAAAAAAAGTGAGGAATACTTACAAATGGCAATCTCTTACGCAGAGGAATATAATATTGACAAACAGCTGGCTGCTCTTTACGACCACTATGGAGTCGTTAAAGAAATGCAAAACCAAATTGATAGTGCTGTAATTTTCTATAGAAAATCATTGGAACTAAAAGAAGCTCTGTTAGATTCAATAGGAATTCCTTACACCTTAAATCATTTAGCCGGTATTGAAGCAATGAAAGAAAGGTTTGATGAGGCTATTCGGCTATTAAAAAGATCTGATTCGTATAGAAATTTAGAGTTTGAGGAGTATGGAAGAAGTGAAAACTTGGTAATATGGGCAGATCTCTACTATACTATGAATCTATTGGATTCAGCGATTGTTAAGTATAATCAATGTATAAGCAGTAAGGGAGCAGAAGGCCAGCCATATATGCTTTATTATTGCTATGAAAAGCTCTCAAATATTTATAAACAAAAAGGTGATTTTGAGAAGGCATATAATGTTCAAATAAAATTTGCAATGCTTAAAGACAGTGTTGTTAATTTTCAAACAAACGCAAAAATTGCTGAACTGGAAATTGATTACGAAACGGAAAAAAAGGACAAGCAGATTGTCTTAAACGAGAGTAAAATTCAAGAAAAATCAGACCAGCTTATTTTATTATCAGTCGTTTTAGTATCAATAATACTTATTGCTTTTGGAGCATATAAATCACAAAAACAAAAAAGCAATGCACTTAGAAAAGAGATTGAGTTAACCGATAAAGTAAATAAAGCAGAGATTGAAAGAAAATTATCTGAAGAAAAGTTAAGAATTTCAAGAGAGCTGCACGATAACATTGGTTCACAATTAACATTTTTGGTAAGCTCTGTTGATAATTTGCAGTTTAAGGAAGTTGATCCAATAAGGATAAAGAATCTTGAAAAAGTTGGTGAGTATGGAAGAGAAACATTAACTGACCTCAGAAATACTATTTGGGCAATGAAGTTGGAAGATACAACTTTTGGAGAACTGATTAAGCAGATTACAAAATTAAAACAACAAGTAACAAATTTTAAGATTGTTCTTGTGAACAATGTTGATGAACAAATTAAATTGAGTGCATTTGAAATTTTGAATATATACAGAATTGTGCAGGAAGCTGTCCAAAATAGTATCAAACATTCTGAAGGAAAAAACATTCATATTTCTTTTGAGAGGGAAAACGAAAAGGTGAAAATTTCAATTTGTGATGACGGGAAAGGTTTTAATGTTGAAAATGTAGAGAAAGGGAATGGTATTGAAAATATTAAATACCGATGCGAATCAATTGAGGGAAAGCTTAATATTGAATCTAATATGAAAGGTACAAATATAATTTGCCTGCTTAATAAATAGGTAATCTGCCTTATTGAAAAACTAATTGGTTAATAATAATTTGAAATCTAATTTTACTGAAAGATGAAAATATGATAGAATTAATTTTAGCTGAAGACAATAATAATCTTGCGATGTCAATTAAAGAAAAATTAGAATTATTTGATAACAAGCTTAAATTTAAAGGCAGAGCTGTTAATGGAGAAGACCTTCTCAAATTACTTGAAGAGGACCATAATGTTGATGTAATATTAATGGATATTGAAATGCCAAAGATAGATGGCATTGAAGCCGCAAGTTTAGTAACTGCAAAATTTCCCTGCATAAAAATTCTAATGCTTACAGTTTTTGATGATGAAGATAAGATCTTTCGGGCAATTCAGGCTGGTGCCATGGGTTATTTATTAAAGGATGTAAAACCAGCTGAACTAATGAATTCTATTCAAATGATTGTTGAAGGTGGTGCTCCAATGTCACCAGCAATAGCAGCAAAAACACTTGGGTTACTAAAAAATCCAGGGAGAATTAATAGGGCAGAAACCAAAGAAGAATTTGAATTATCTGAAAGAGAAATTGAAGTACTTGTACAATTAAGCCAAGGTTTAGATTATAAAGAGATCGCAGAGAACCTATTTATTTCCCCCTCAACTGTAAGAAAGCATATAGAAAATATTTACAGAAAGCTCCAGGTGAATAACAAAATGAAGGCTGTAAAAAAGGCCTTAAAACACAACATTATCTAATAATAAAAAGTAATCTTTAATGTAAACTAAGTCCCCACTCTTCTGGTTTCGGATGTGTTATTATATTTTAATATTTTGTAAACCATTCGCCAAAATACGCCATTTGACCTATCGATTTCCACATCATTCAATGCTACATTAAAATTAGAAATTCTAAATTATAAATCACGAATTACGAATTACAAAAGAGAGTAACAATATTAAAGAAATTAGAGAGGGAGTAAATGATTACAATTAAGAATACAATTTTTAGATTGGCTTTTGCAGCCTTAGTTTTTTCAATTCAAATTTTTGGACAAGATGGATCACTTGATCTTTCATATAATGATGATGGATGGGTTTCAACTGTTATAGGACCTAAAGCGAGCAGTTCAAACGATGTTGGAACACAATCCGACGGGAAAATAATTATTGCAGGTAATGTGTATAATGGATCAAATAATGATTTTGGAATTGCACGCTATAATTCAAACGGCTCAATTGATCAAACATTTGGAACTGACGGAATAACAATTGCTCAAATTGGTCCAAATATGGATATTGCAGTTAAGCTTGCAATTCAACAAGATGATAAGATTGTCGTTGGCGGTTATGCAATTAATGCGGCAACAAATAATAATGATTTCGCTCTTCTTAGACTACATGCAGATGGAAAAATTGATTCTGCTTTTGGAACAAACGGACGCGTATTTACAGCAATTGGTGAGCATCAGGATTACTTAACAAATATAAAAATTCAAAAAGATGGAAAAATTGTAGCTGTCGGTTATCCTCAAGGAAATGCCTTAACAGTTGATGGTATAATAATCAGATATCTCCAAAGTGGTGAACTTGATCAATCTTTTGGAAATGGTGGTATTGTTATAACAGATTATAATGGTGGGTCTGATGCATTTAATAGTATTGCGTTTCAAAAGGATGGAAAAATCCTTGCTGTCGGATACACAAATAATAAAACCAGTTTTAGAATGGAAATGTTTCTTGTAAGATATAATGCAGATGGATCTCTGGATAACAGTTTTGGAACTAATGGAATGGTTACTAATACAAACCCAAACTCATATGCCGGAGTTGGATATGATGTTAAGGTCCAAAAGGATGGGAAAATTCTTGTAATTGCAGAGGATTCTAAAAAGTTTGAAATAGCTGTTTTTAGATACAATACAAATGGTGCAATTGATGCCGATTTTGGAACGAACGGAATTGTTAATACTAAGGTTGGAACTAGTTTACAAGATACTCCCAACACTCTTCTAATTCAAGATGATGGGAAATATGTTGTAACCGCAATGAGTTATATTAATAATGCTTCGATAGCAACCGCAGTGAAGTATAATTCTGATGGAACTCTCGATTTAAGTTTTGGAGAAAATGGTTTCGCATACGCAAAAACAAACGAATATGACTTTTTTGGATTTTCCGGAACCATGCAGCCAGATGGAAAAATTATTATCACTGGTAGAGGCGGAATTGCCGGAGTTAATAGATTCGCATCCGTTAGATTTAATAATAATGCTTCGCCATTAACGGATATAAAGAAACTGGAGAATCAAATTCCTAGTTCTTTCGTTTTACATCAGAACTACCCAAATCCATTTAATCCATCGACTACAATTAAGTATGAAATCATTGAAACAGGGTTTACAACTTTAAAAATATACGACATAATTGGCAACGAAGTGGCAAGTTTAATAAATGAAGTAAAAGGTGCGGGAAATTACGCTGTCAACTTCAATGCTTCTGGATTATCATCAGGAGTATATTTCTATACAATCAGTACCAAAGAAAACCAACAAACAAAAAAAATGTTATTACTAAAATAACTACTTAGCTAATCCTTTCCATTGTATCCCATCAAATAGCCGTCTGTATTAATGAACAATTTACGGCCGGCTTCAAATTATAAACACCGGCCGGCAGGTTCAGCTGAGAATTTGGAACTTGAATAAAATTCTGTTGACGCCGTTGTTTCGGAAATTATGTTTAACTTTGTTCCTAAGCCGCAACTTCGGTTTCGCAAATGATAAGTGTTACAAAACCGGGTGGCACCGTTGGAATATTTCTCTGGGATTATTCAGAAGGGATGGAACTGTTGCGTTATTTCTGGGACTTTGCAGTAGAATTTGATGGCAAAGCAAAAAAGTTTGATGAAGGATTAAGGTTTCCCACCTGTCAAATAAGAAAACTGGAAGCCAAGCTCAGGGAAACAGTGTTGAGAGAACTTAGAATTGAAGCATTAAATCTTGGTGCTAATGTTGTTATAGGGGTTGATTTAGATTATAGCGAATTTTCTCGTCAAGGTAAATCAATGTTATGTTTAGTTGCAAGCGGCACTGCCGTTATTATTAAGAAAAAAAACTAACAAGCCAATCTGGCGGGCGCCATAATTAATACGGCATGAGTAACGTGATTGGACTTTGCACATAAAGTAAAATTGTTATTTGCCAGTGTGAAATATGCCAAACCTGCCAAAGTACTGGCGGGTAAATTTGGGGTGCCGGGTTAGGCACAACGACGTTATACGTTAATATTTAATAAATCAAAAGGGAGTTATCTCATGAAGAATTGCTCTCATTCTCAATCAATCGGGGAAAAGAAACATTCAAAAGTTCTGCTTATAATAACCACAATATTTGGTATACTTTACTTGATATTCATCATCGACAATTTCATTTCAGAACCTCATAATCTTGAAAGCACTGTTGTTAAATTAGCATTTATAGTCTTTCTTATCGGATATTATTATTCTTGGAAGAATGAAATGATTGCCGGAGTTATCTTCATTTTCTGGTGGGGTATTATGTGGTATCTAAGCTTATTAATAGCTGAACTCGATAAAGGGGCTAGTGTCATTATGGGATTACCAATGTTCATTGTAGGGATTATATTCATAGTTTCACGATATAGAAGCAGAGAGAGAATTAAAAAAAATTAAAAAAAGCAAAGCGTCGTGAATGTGAGCATAATTTTCTATTGAATTGCATTTTGATTGGATTAAATATTAATTGGCATTCGTCATTTTCATAATTTTCGGCTTTATAGCTCCGTGTAATGTTGCTTTGAAAAGTAGTTCTGTCAAATTAATTATTCAATAAATAAGATAATTGCTTTTATTCAGCATACCCGCCAAATTTAAACCCATCTGGTAGTAAGACGGCGGTGTAAATCTGGGGTGGCCTTTAGCGGCAATGCCGCTTATAGTGCTAAAATTTAGAGAAACGATTTATAATTTCTAGCACCATGCAGAACTCGATGTAATAAAATAGTTTTTTGATCTATTGTATAGAAAATGATATAATTTTGAACAACTATATATCTATAACCAAAATTTCTGATTTCTTCATCTTTGGGAATTCTTCTCAAATGAGGATTTTCAGAAAGCAATTCTAAGTTCTTTTCAATTTTGTTTGCGATTGCTTCAGCAGCTGTCGGATTATCATCTGCAATAAATGCAACGATTTCTGTAAAATCTTCTTCAGCTATTTTAAGAAGTCGAATATGATATTTATCTGCCGGCATTAATAGTAGCCCTGATATTTTGCATTACCTGTTTTAATCTTTTCCCTTTATCGCCATCAGCTTTTTGATTTTGTGCAACAGATAATTTTCCAAGGAGATCAAGCTTTAATTGCAGTTTGGAATAATGCGACATAGACATTACAACAAGATCCCCTTTACCATTTTTTGTGATGAAAATCGGCTCATTTGAATTATGTGCTAATTCAGAAATCTCATTTGATTTATTTCGCAAATCAGAAATAGGTTTTATTATTGGCATTTTATTATTCTCCCAAATATATGTCAATATTATATCAATATTATGATAGATGCAATTAAAATTATAGACGCAATATAATCAGGGCTCAAACACCTTACCGCGAGTGTGATGTGGCCTTTGCTAAAATATATTTTAAAGTATTGTTGCTCAAATTATTCCAGATTTACGAAATTCTAATTAATTACTAAGTGAGAAATAAATAATTAATCATTATTGTGCGGGGCTTCGGTTATACCAATGGCATACACAGGCGATTTGCCACATCGTTAGGTGCCCGAAAAAAATTATTTGCAGTGAATATTTAGTTTCTTTATGTTTTCGGCACATTCTCTCAATTACATGTTCATTAAACTCTGATAGCAAATGTCAATTTCTGAAGCTAGGTTTTTAAAGTATTCAACAGTTTCATTCTCTATACGAATTGATATTTGTTTTTTAATTTTCTTCGTATATGATTTTTTATGGAATTTGAAAAATCATATTCTTTTTCATTTTATTTTACCTCATGGTAATATTTACTTTTACATTTCGTTGCTTTTCGGGCAGAAATTATTCGAATAATTTCAGCATTGTATTTATATGCATGAGCTACTATTATGAGTCTTAATTTGATCGAGAGTCCTAAAATAATAAATCGTTTTTCCCCTTTTGAATATTCTGAACCCGAAATAACTCTTGCGTTTTCATCAAAGAAAACGGATTTAGCTCCTTCAAAAGAAATTTATGGTTTTAAATATTTGCTTGGTTTTTATTTGGATACAATTGAAAACGAATGTTATTCATACATATATTATAATTATATTATAATAATCTGGGAAAATAAATAATCGGAACCTGACAAGTAAATCAACCGGACACAGTAATGTAAGTGACAATTACCAAGTCCTTAAGTTATGTGAAAAAACCAACATTGCCCCAAAGGGATCCTCCAAAGGATTCCTTAGTACCTTCGGGGCATTGCGGCATTTGTGCAGTTATAAAGCTGTGTTAGCCAAGCATAGCTGTTATTCAAAGTAGTTTATTCTAAGAAACATTTTTATAAATAAAAGTATGTTGCTTCTACCAGGAATTGTTGTTTTGGGCGGACAGCTTACCCGCAAGGCCTATGTCCAAATTTGGATAGCTGGTCTAATATTGTTTATTTCAACATTATTCGGAGTTGTTTCATGAAAAATCTAATTTCCACAATCGCATCAATCATCACTATCAGTTTCTTGTTCATTTCTTGCTCAAAAGATAACAATCCGGTTACACCGGAAGAAAAACAGTTCAGTCCAGAAAAAATTGTTGCACTTGAAAAAGCTCTCGATGAATCTTTACGTGATTTTAATGTACCGGGTGTTATTGTGGGAATTTGGTCACCAGAAGGTCAATGGATAAAAGCAAAAGGAGTATCCAATCTTGTAACTGGAGAACCAATGAAAACAGATAACCATTTCCGTATAGGTAGTGTTACTAAAACTTTTATCGGCACAGTTGTATTAAAGTTAGTTGATGAAGGGAAAATCAGTCTAGATGCTTCTCTCGCTTCTTATCTTCCTGAATATAATTTTCCAAAAGCCAATATTATTACTGTCCGAATGCTCGGAAACATGACCTCTGGTATTTATAATTTCTCAGACAATCGTGATTTTTATATGAATCAGATTGATAAAAATTTTAATATCAATTATGAACCGGATTCTTTAGTCAAAATTGCACTAAAATTCCCGCTTAATTTCGAACCCGGAACTCAGTACGAATATTCAAACACGAACACTATCTTGTTGGGGCTTATTTGCAACAAAGTAACGGGGAAAACCATCGATAGACTAATCGATGAAAAAATACTAGTCCAGTATGATCTAAAAAATACATTCTGGCCCCATAACGTTTATTTACCTTATCCATATTCAAATGGTTATACTAGGTTTAACTTATCATCAACTCTTGCCGATGCCACCAATTATAATCCTTCGTGGGCAAACGCAGCCGGCATTATGATTTCTAATATTTATGACCTGAATAATTATATTAAATTACTCGGTGAAGGCTCATTCTATTCTTCAGCAATGCATACTGAGAGGATGAAAAGTGCCGCTGGAAGTAACGGGCTTTACGGTTTTGCATTGTATAAACCAGAGGATAAGATGTTAGGGCATAGCGGAATGATATATGGCTACAATACCTGGGCATATTATCTCCCATCAAAAGAGATGTCAATCATAATCTCAGTGAATTTTTGTGTAGGCGACGGCTCAACTCCGGCTGAGAGCATTGCGGAAAAAATATTACCAATAGTAGCACCAGAATTATTTCTTTCTAAAAAATCTATATTCATCTTAGAGTCTAATGAAATATTAAATTAGCAATACTATAAATAATATTTGCCTAACCAGCTTTTACACGCGACCGTGTTTTTCCCAAACGAATCCTACATAGGAGTCCTTGGGGGGGCTGTTCGGTATTAGAGTAATAGACTAAACCCGCCAATAAAATGGCGGGCAAGTTTTTACAGCCGGCGCTTACACTGAATCCACCGTGGCGGATAATCACTGGTTGCATAAACTTTGGCGTAGTTTGTAAATGCGGCATTGCTGTCCCGCCTATGTACTCGCCGGTAAATCCGGGGCGCCTTGCCTTCTGCAGTCATGCGGTTAAACCACAAGCATACTTTTAGGAAGCGCCTCCTCATTATAATCTTGGTGTTAAAGTAAGTATAATCTGATAAATGAAATTTTGGAAAAATTTAATAATAGTTTAATTAAGCAGAGGTATATTCAAAAGTTAATATTCCATAAGAGCTTCAGGACAACATAGATTTTAAAATTAAAAATCCTATTGATTATTTTTTTGATCAGGAATAATTATATTTAAAGAAAAATATAAACAATAGCGCTTATAGGGCTAATTTGGACGAATAAGCGCAATAGAATGTATACAAGAATTGTGGATAATTTAAAATTTTCGGTACTAAGCAGAATGACAAAGAGAAACAAAAAACGAATAATTAGAATAATACTATTAGCAGGAACAATAGCTTCCATGTTCTACGTGCCATGGATTTTAGTTAAGGCATGGATATTACCGCTGCCGGATACAGTTCAAGAGCAATTAAATGAAGCCATTGAACATGGATTTGACGGAATTATTGTCTATGTGGATAAGGCAGGAAAACCACCGGCATTTTATGCAGCTGGATGGCACGATCCCAAAAAGAAAATATCTGCCAATCCAAAGGCTTTGTTCAAAATTGCCAGTATTAGCAAACTATATACTGCCGTTGCTGTAACTAAACTGGTTAACGACGGACGTTTGTCTTTGGATAAAAGGCTTTCTGATTATTTACCAGAGCTTGTGGGAAGAATTGAAAATGCCGAAAAAATAACTTTAAGAATGATGGTGCAGCATCGAAGCGGTATTCCAAATTATACTGACACGCCTAATTATTGGGCAGCCCCAAAAGAAAGCAATAAAGAAAATCTGGAATTAGTTCTTGACTTGCCAGCAAGCTTTGAACCTGATACAGACTATGAATACTGTAATACGAATTATTTACTGCTCTCCGATATAATGGATAATGTTATTGGTTATGATCCTTTTCAATTTATTCAGGAAGAAATTTTAAACCGACTAAATCTTAAAAATACTTTTGCTTCGCTAAGTGAAGTGAATATAGATGATGTAATGAGTGGCTATTATGTTGGGTATCCTTTAGATTTAAAGACTGAGGAGCAAGGGATGTTAGCTTCAGCGGAGGATGTGGGTATATTCCTTAGAGCGTTAAATGATGGGACCCTATTTGATAAAGGGGAACAAAAAATCTATTCATCAATATATAAATACGAGCATAAGGGATTGGTGCCGGGTTATCAGAGTATTGCCAAATATCACAAAGACATAGATGCAGTTGTTATTCAATTTACCGGACCGACTAATTTTGACGGATACAACTGGAATTTAGCGGACATTGTATATAATCGTATAGTGAACATAATTGAACAAAAAAACTAGCCACAACAATGTAAAAAATTACAGCTGATTCTTGAGTAAATTAAAGGGTTTTAGCTCGCTTCTACTTTTGTGTAACCTGACAGTAAAGCAGCCCGCTATGTCCGGCGATTAATACGCCAACCGTTGTGTTTAATGCACAATAAAAAAGATTGTCCGAAAAAAAAGTAAATTGCGTCAAATAAAAAGTAATACAATGAAATAAAATATAATTTTTAGAATCTGTAATAATTAAAACACTTGCTGCTTTACTCAAAAAATCTTTTAACGAAAGTGAATTTATAGGAAAGGAAAAATTTTGAACAGAAAATTTATGAAAATAAGAAAATTTAATATACTTGGTGCAGTTGAAAAAGTTGGTAACGCTCTGCCTCATCCTGCCGCTCTATTCGCAATATTTGGACTAATAACTTTACTAATATCTTTAATTGGTTACTATTTACAATGGGAAGGTATTAATCCTGGTAACGGAGAAACCGTTAAAATAATAAACCTGCTTTCAAAGGATGGTCTTCACAAGATACTTCTTGAAATGGTTGACAGTTACACAAGTTTTGCACCTTTGGGCATTGTTATGGTCGCAATGCTGGGAATAGGGATTGCCGAAAGTAGCGGACTTATAAAATCTTCAATAAATTTGTTGCTTGTTAAAGCCCCTAAAAATTCAATTACATTTTTTATTGTATTCACAGGAATACTCTCTAACATTGCCTCCGATTTGGGATATATTCTGATTATTCCATTAGCAGGAGTTATTTTTCATTCTTTAGGAAGGCATCCGATAGCAGGTATGGCAGCAGCTTTTGCGGGTGTTAGCGGCGGATTCAGTGCGAATTTATTAATCGGAACTATAGATCCCTTACTTGCCGGTTTATCAACTGAAGCTGCACAGATTGTAAATCCGGATTATTACGTGTTGCCTACAGCCAATTATTACTTTATGGTGGTTTCAACCTTCGTTATTGCTATTACAGGCACATGGGTAACTAATGCCATAGTTGAGCCACGTCTGGGTAAATATACCGGTAACATAGTAAAAGAAGAAATCACGAACCTAAGCATCAAAGAAAAAAAAGGGCTAAAATGGGCAAGCTTTGTTTTTCTGTTATTTATAATTCTAATTTCGGCAAGTCTTATTCCCGATAATGGAATCTTACGAGCTGAGGACAATTCTATACTTCATTCACCTTTACTAAAGGGATTTATTGCTGTTTTATTTATTATAGCGGGAACTTGCGGAATTGTTTACGGATACGCAAGCGGCACTTTCAAAAATCATACAGATGTAATAAATGGAATGAACAGCAGTTTTAAGGGGTTGATTTCTTTTTTGGTTTTAGTCTTTTTTGCTTCTCAGTTTGTCGCCTGGTTCAAGTGGAGCAACCTCGGTATTATGGTCGCTGTTAAAGGGGCTGCATTCCTTCAAAGCGCGGAACTCGGACTCATTCCCCTGGTCATTTTGTTTATAATTATCTCCGGTATAATTAATATGTTTATGGGGAGTGCATCGGCTAAATGGGCTATTATGGCTCCAATATTTATACCTATGTTTATGTTGTTGGGATATTCTCCCGAATTATCACAGGCAGTTTATAGAATAGGCGATAGTATTACTAATCTGATTTCTCCTATGATGAGCTTTTTTGCCCTGATTATTGTTTACTTTGAAAAATATGACTCAGAATCGGGCATTGGGTCACTTATAGCTACAATGCTGCCCTATTCTATTTCCTTTTTCTTCGTATGGACTTTGCTGATGATTGGCTGGATTCTGCTTGGTTTACCGCTTGGTCCTGAGGCTGGTTTGTATTATACCAATTAGAATGATTTATAGAAATATTAAAAATTTAGTAATAATTACAATGCATAAATTTTCAAAACAAAAAATTATTCATTGTAAAACGATTAAGCTGATAAATGAATAAAAAGCACGAAAACACAACTGCGGCTGTATAATATAAGTGCTGTAGGGTAATTCTACAATTCCGGCGGGGTCATAAGCTCTGCAGGCAAACAGGAAGCAGCCCGCTATCACTTACTTCACATACCCGCCAACGGTAGGGTTTATTGTTAGCCCATTCCGGCTTCAGGTTAATATTATGATAGATGTTCCTTCTATTTGTTTTTTTAATTAACATGATATCACTTAACAGAATATTCTTAACGTAACTAATTATCATACTTCAGCCCCTCATTTCCGCCGGTCGGGATAAACTATCCCACCGACCTCTTCTTAAAATCAATATGACAGCTTAACTTCTTTAAATAAAAAAACCCCGTTAAAATAACGGGGTTTTTAATGTTGTGAGCGCGGGTGGTCTTCCCGACAAGCCTGGATAAACTTCCCACCGACTCTTCTAAAATCAATCTGACAGCTTAACTTCTCTAAATAAAAAAACCCCGTTAAAATAACGGGGTTTTTAATGTTGTGAGCGCGGGTGGTCTCGAACCACCGACCCTCTGCTTAAAAGGCAGATGCTCTACCACTGAGCTACGCGCCCAACACTATTTATATGAAATATGTGAGAATATTCTCAAAATTTCAGACGCGTAATTTATAATTATTCTTCGAAATACACAACCCTAAATTACATTTTAAATCTTTTTTGGACTAAATCAGTCGTTTTCAGCAATTTAATTCTTTAACAATATCTAATATTCAGGTCAATAATTAAAATACAATTTATAAGTAAATCGGAAATTCCTGCCTGCTTCCGGTAAAATTGATTTAACCCGCGAAAGATGATTACGATATTCCGTATTCAGAATATTATCGATATTAATCGATAGGTTATGGACCAAATTCTCATTTGTTAATGAATACTGAAAAGAACTATTATAAACTATATAGCCTGAAGTCCTTTCTTCAAGACGATCAACATTTGGCTGCGCTGCTGCCCATTCTGTATTAAATGCTATTGTTAATTCAGAATAATTATATCTCGCCTCAATTTTTCCTTTTAACGGCGGAATTTGAGGAAGGGAATTCTCGCTTCCTTTAAAATTCCCCCTTGTAAAACTAACGGTATTAGAAAGCGTAATTTTGTCGTTTATATTCCAGTCGATTTGATTTTCTATTCCATACAACAAAGCCGGCAGACCATAAGTTTGATATACTGGTAAAAAAGTCTGAAGATTAATTTCATCAGTTTTGCGGGGAATTATGTAATACGACAAATCGTTCCTGAATACATTTAAATTAAAATATAAATCACGAAATTTATGATATACGAAAGCTTCCAGACCTATACCCCGTTCATCCTCTAAATTCGGGTTACCAATTTCGTACGAATATGCCGCGAGATGTGGCCCTCGTGAGTATAATTCTTCTATTGTTGGCACGCGGGAAGATTTACTCGCATTAAAACCTATATATACAATTTTGGTTAATTCGTATACTGTTGAAAATGATAACGAATATGTATTAAAAGTTCTTTTTTTTATTTCACCGATTTTCGAATCAATTTTTTTAAATTCAGGATCTATTGAATCATAATTATAACGAGCGGAAAATTCGAAACTAAATTTGTTATACACGGCGGTCTCGTACAAATATACCGCTAGATTGGTAGCTTTAGCGGGAGTTGTAAATACATATCCCCCAATTTCAAAATCACGGTGCTCGAAAGAAATACCGAACGTACCGTTATTAAAAAAACTTAACTTGGAATGATTCGCCTGCACTGAACCAAGATATTCTAAAATTCTAAATTCCGCGCCAATGGCACCGCTTTTTTCAAATTCTTTATGCCTATAAAGAACCCTATTTAAATTAACTTCAATATTGTTAATCACACCGTCGAATGTTATATGAATCTTTGAATTATATTGCCTGCGGTACAATGATATATCCACACCATCAGGATGAGCCCCCACAAATCCGCCAGGCACTCCATAATTCAAATCGAAATCACGGTATGAAAATCCTATATAACCGAAACGTGTAAAATAGCTTGTGCCAAAACTATAATTAAAATTATTAGCGTAAGAGTTGCCTAATGTTTGTTTGGGTGTAACAAGGTTAAATGTTTTCCTTTTACTTACCTCACCCCGGAATGAAAAATCATCTAATGGAGCTTCTATAAACATAGAACCGAGATAACCACCGTTGGCCGTTTCGTTATAAGCGCCGACGGATCCCAAAATATGATCGTGATTTTTAGTAGGAATTTCTTCGCGGATCACATTTACAACTCCGCCTATAGTTGTACTTGTTTTAAGTAAAACTTTCGGACCGCGTATCACTTCAATCCGCGACAGATTAAACGGATCTATTGTTACCGCATGATCGGGCGAACTGGAGGATAAATCAACTGTCTTATTCCCGTCCTCCGAAATAAGAACTCTATCCGAACCTAGACCACGTATAACCGGTCGTGCCGGCGCAGGACCCATGGAGCGTATCGCAAGTCCGGTTTCATTTTTTAATGTTGACGCGAGAGTTAAACCGAGTTCTTTTTGAAGTTCTTTTCCTTTTAATACATTGGACAACTCCTGCAGATCGTCGAACTTTGAGAATGATTTATAATCGGTTACAACAACAGGATTTATTTCAATTGATTTAGGCACAAGATAAAAAACGAAACTTTTTACCATTTTGTCGGATATTTCAATTTTAACAACACTTTCCAAATATGCGAGATGGTGAATTTCAAATGTATAAACCCCCTGTTCAATATCGGGAATAAGAAATTCTCCATTAATATTGGACGAGTATATTTTATTCATTTCCACAATTCTTATTACAGCGCCCGGTATAAATTCATTTGTTTCGTTATCCAGCACAACACCCTGCAGATTCCTTATAACATTGGGTTTTTCCGATGGATAAACTGCCGCTGCACTTACGGCAATAAGCATCAAAATAAACATTAGTATTTTATTTCTTACAAGTATTGTCATTTCAGTTTACAACAATGTGATTGATCTTTGTCCTAAAATCGGGATGTCCCTCGTGATTAATAAAAAATGTTACTGTGGTAATTCCCGGTGTTTTGCCGTTAAAGTAAAACTGATAAGATCCTTCTTCCCCTGCATCCCAGCTGATTGACGCAATTAAATTATGGCCGAATTCCGCTGAAAAAGTTGTATTTGTTTCTTCTTCCGGATTAATTTCAATTCCATTTTCGTCAAAAAATTTAGCAAGTAATAAGTTAGATTTTCCTGAGGCTATTCGAATAGTATCGTTGGAGTATGTCTCCTGATCGGAATAATCGGCGGACTTAAAGTCGTAAATCACATTTGTGCCGTCTAAAATCGACATATGGACAGCTTCAATGTGTTCTTCGGGCGGAGTTAATTTTTCATCCTCACCGCAAGCTGTAAAAAGGTTAACACCTGTAAAAAATATTATTAACAATAGAATTGATCTAAATCGAGTTAGCATCTTTTCCCCTCTATATAATTGAATTATTTTTTCGAGTCAATTTGTATAAGATGATTAAAAATTATAAAGGATTTTAGTTTAAGCTAACGGAGGGGCGCGAAGATTGAAGGAAACGATTGTACGAATTGCGGGAAATAACTCAAATTGATTATCAACTATTTCAACCGAATTAATTGGGTGAAATGAGGAATGATCGGTGAAATCGAAATTAAAAGTATTTACCGAATTATGTATTACAGAGCAATAAGAAATCTGCGGCTGATACTCTTCAGATTGGGCTGAAAATGTATTTTTGCTTTCTGAATTAAAATTTATAGAATGATGATGAAAACTCCCGACAGATAGAATAAGGAGATAGGCGTTTAATAAAATAAAAAATATTTTTTTACGCGATTTATTTTTGATCATTAAAGTTGGCATGAACAAACATAATAAAAAGTATAATAAGAGTTCAAGTCATAATTTCGGAATCGGTTTGATGAATTAAACCGATTCCGTGGGAGGATGAGAGCAAGAATTAGATTTTATTGATTAAGAGTTGCAACCGGATTTACTCGAGTTTTGTAATAATCTTCGCATAACATTGAACATATTACTCTTACTCTTTCATTAGAATCATTTTTTGTCATTTGCTGGATATATTTCATTCCTTCATCACTGTTAATTCTATGTAATACGCGTGCTATAAATACTCTGTTCAAAGGATCTTCTTCTTTTTCCAATTTTGTTATAAGAGCTTTCTCTACTTGTGGAAGCTGATATTTTCCGGCTAAATAGATTGCGCTTCTGCATAACCCATCATTTTCCGAAAGAATAGCGTTTTCCAAATTTTTTATCTGGCTCGGTGTTAACGACTCAACATAATTTTTAGACTGAGCTGATACAATTCCGCTGCCGACTATTACAAACATTATCAAGGTTATTAAATTTTTCATTTCGTCCTCCCTTTATTGTATTATTTTTTTTACTCAACTATTATGACGATGAGAAAAAAAACTAGTTGTCAGCATTAAGTAAGCGTTTGTCATCAATTGTCATCTGATCTGTTTGAGGCAGATTTATGAAATTATAAATATATTGGGAGCACTTATCATTTTGTTCATACTAATAAATTACCGGAGTGGTCATTATGAAAATTCAATTTTGCGGTGCTGCGCGCAGTGTAACGGGATCTCAACATTTGTTAAAAATCGGTGATAAAAAAATTTTATTGGAATGTGGTTTATACCAGGGCAGAAGAAGTGATACATATGAAAAGAACAAGAATTTTATTTTCGACCCATCGGAAATTAACGCAATGCTGCTGTCGCACGCTCATATAGACCACAGCGGCAACATACCCAACCTTGTTAAAAACGGTTTTAACAGCCCGATATACGCCACAACTGCAACGGTTGATCTATGTCAAATTTTATTAAGAGATTCGGCATTTCTGCAGGAAAAAGATATCGAATGGGTGAATAAAAAAAGAAATCGTAAACATCAGCCGCCTATTGAACCTCTCTATACTTATGAAGATGTTGTTGACTCGATGCAGCATTTTGTAGGAATTCAGTACAGCAAACCATTTCAGGTATTGCCTGGTATTGCCGCAACATTTTTCGACGCAGGGCATATATTAGGTTCGGCGGGAATTTTATTGGAGATAGAAAATAAAAACAAAACAATTCGGCTTGGATTCAGCGGCGATATTGGAAGAGTCGATATGCCGATATTACGCGACCCAAACATCTTGCGCGATCTTGATGTGCTGATAATGGAAAGCACATACGGCAACCGGCTTCATTCTCATGTGGATGAAATTGAAGAAGAATTAGCTTTGGTAGTAAGAGAAATAACTGAAGATGGAGGTAAAATTATTATTCCCGCTTTTGCTGTCGGACGAACTCAATTGATAGTTTATCTGCTTCATAAATTGTTCGATCAGGGAAGAATTCCCGTAGTTCCAATTTTTGTAGACAGCCCTATGGCGGTATCCGCTACACAGGTTTTTCGCGCTCACCCCGAATGTTACGACCGTGAGACTTATGATGTTTTTCTGGATAATCATTATGACCCTTTCGGTTTTCACAGGTTAAAATATGTTTCGAAGGTTGAGGATTCCAAAGCGCTCAACGACTTGAAAGAACCGCATATAATTATATCAGCTTCGGGAATGGCTGAAGGAGGACGTATATTACATCATTTGCGCAATAATATTTCTAATCCCAAAAATCTGGTTCTTTTTGTCGGTTATGCAGCCGAACATACTTTGGCGCGCAGAATTATGGATGGTGATCAATTTGTAAAAATTTTCGGCGAAGAACATGAAGTAAAATGTAAAATTAAGTCGATGGATTATTTTTCGGGTCACGCGGATCAAAAAGGATTGCTTGAATACGTCGATTTCAGTTCGCCGAAATTATTAAAAAATATTTTTCTTGTTCATGGTGAAGAATCGCAAGCTCTTACGTTACGTGAAAAAATTGTAAGTAAAGGATACTCATCTGTTATGTATCCACAAATAAATGAAACTTGTGAAATTTAATCGCCAGTTTTTTAACCGTCCCCCCGAACACGGGGGGCGCTATATAAACAAACTTATTTTTTAATTATATTCTTTAATATTTTTTATTCCTGAGGGCTCATTCCATACTTTCCCCATTCTTCTTTTGAAGGACCGTATACCCCGGGAACTGGAATGTTTTTAAGTCTCATTACAACAGTCATTTGTGCGCGATGATGTATTTGATGTTTAACTAAAGCTGATAAAACTTTTCCGTATTCCCAATTTTCTCCGTACAATTCTACAGTTTTTGTAAGATCCAATTCAAGAAAATTACCGGAAAGGTTATTTACCAGCGCTTCGTTATATTTTTTATATAACTCTTTTATTTCGCTGAAATTTTCGGGCAGCGGTTTCCCATCCAGATAGTCTTCATCAATAAAGCCGGCTTTGTGCGGCATTTCGGTCAACGTCTGGGTTATATGCCAGGCAAGCCTTCCTAAAGATCGTGTATTCTCAGAAACTTTAGCGGTAACATTTTCATCACCAATCCCAGAAAATACGGATAATGTAAATTCGGTTTCCATTTTCCAATCTTGTAAAAAATCTTCCATAGATTTATACATAAGTATCCTTTTAAAAAATGTTATATTTTTTTAATTAATTGATTTGTTACTTTTCATTTATTTTTAACAGTCTCCAACAATTAGACTTGCAGACCGCTAACAAAAAAGATAGAAAATAGCATATAGGAGTAATTGGCGAGTTTTAGAATAAAATTTATCTGGCTAAAGGTAACGTAAATTCAAACTTACTCCCTTTTTCCAATTCACTTTCCACAGAAATTATTCCGCCGTTTTTCTCAATAAATTCTTTGCACAAAACAAGTCCCAGACCCGTCCCTTTTTCACCCATAGTGCCGACTGAAAACATATTATGCTCTAAACGGAATAGTTTCATACGAGTATTTTCACTCATACCTACACCGGAGTCAATTACAGAAATAATTGCGAAATTATCGTTTGATATCACATTCAGAATTATTTTTCCGCCGGGCTGAGAAAATTTAATTGCGTTTGAAATTAAGTTACGCAGAATTGTTTTTACCATATTAACATCAGCGAAAACTTCATATATTCCCGAAACATCGGTGTACAATTCCAATTTTTTCAGTTCAATTTGTTGTTTAACAGAATGTATGCTTTCATTTATCAACGAATTAATATCAAAAGATTTCGGTGAAAATTCTATGGTTCCCGTTTCCTGGCGTGACCACTCCAAAAGATTTTCAAGTATCTGGTAAGTACTTTTCGCCATTTCATTAATATCTTTTATGTATTTAATCTTCTCCATATCATCGAGTTCGTAAAAATCCTCTTCTAAAATTTCTGACATTCCTATTATTCCGAAGAAAGGATTTTTTAAATCGTGCGCGATAATTGAAAACAGCTTATCTTTGGCTGAATTTAGCTCCAGTAATTTATTCTCTGCATTTTTAATATTTGTGATATCATAGAAATTATAAATTTGTCCGACACATTCACGGTTTTTATTAGTAATATCGGAGACGGAAAGATCAAAAATTTCCTTATTCAACGTTACTTCAATATTCCCAAAAGTTTTCAGAGTTGATTCATTATCAAGTCCATATTCTTTAAACACTTCGGTAATATCTCTCCCAATAATTTTATTAGTTCCTAATATCGATCTCATTACAGGGTTCATCTCAACTACACGTCCCAATATATCCGTTACTATCAGACCATTATGCATCGATTTGACAACAAGACTATGCGCTGCCGGAACTATATCAAACAATCCGTATCTTTTCACGGCCAGTCCTATTAAAAACATGGAAATTGTGAAAGCCACCGGGGTTATGTCAACACGCATAAAGCTGTTCATTCCAATAACGTAAATAATATTTGAAATCCAGGGGAGCAAGACCGCAATCAGAAATAGAATCATCTGATTTTTATATATTTCTTTCAATTTTGGAATTGAGCCCAAAAGTAAAATTGAACCCGAAAATAAGAAAAAATAGGAGTATACAACATTTACGTAATACCAAATACCGACCTCTTTTTCTATAAGAATCAGACTGTCGCTTTTAAATAAAGACATCGATTTATAAACCAGATGATGGGTTTCGTTTGTCCAAATAAGGATCATTGTAATAAAGGGAATTATAGATAAAAGAATAAATTCTTTATATGAGGGTCTTTCACCGGCGCTTCTAATATTTATTGCCGCCGCGAACCAAAAAATTGATGTAAAAGGGATTCCAAGCAAATACTGAATTTGAACGCCTAAAAATTTATCCGACAGTGTTAGGGTGTAAAACTCAATTATGTAACCTATACACCACATTGTTACTGTAATACCTGTTAAACCGTAATATAACGCTCCCGGTGTATTTCTTCTTTTCAACAAATAAATAGAAGTGACCACGGATAACAATGTCGATATCAGCAATAAGGATAAAATTATTTGGTCAAGTCTTATCATATAATCCTCTTCAAAAACGTTCATATATGAGGAAATTTTCAAATTGAATTGCAGTTGGAAAATACAAATTTTTTGAATAACACTACAAGATTGAATGCTTATTAATAATTTTTTTTACTAAGAAATCAGAGAAAGTCCTTAATGAACTTGACCTGGGGAATTTTTTGATCAATACAAAAAATTATTATGAAAATTTATGGGGATAAAAAATTTAGGGAAAAGTCTGATGTCGCCAATTCATTTAGTTGTTAAAGGAAATTGGTCTTGTTAATTTAATGCAATATTTGATTGTTGCGGATTTTTTAGAGGAGGGTGTAAAAATTGAGTTCTTCAATTTCTACACCCGTAATAAATTTTCTTATATGCTTTATCCGGAAATCAGAATATTTATTGTAAGCGACAACAAGATTGATAATACTTTAAAGTATGGATTAGCGAATTGATCCATAAAACTGCCGTTATCAAACGAACCCCCGGCGGATTTTGAGGTATAGCCGAAAGGTATATGATCCCAGCCGTTTACCCGATTGATCAGCTCATCGTGAATAAGCCAGTAAAATGAGGCGGTAACAAACAAATTCGACATTAATTTTAACGGATCAAATTCACTGTCTAAAGATATGGCGACGCCTGTACCTATAGTTGAAATTTCCCTGAATCCTTTCAATTTATGCCATTTCTGGTTGTATTGCAGTCTTTTTGCGGGATCACTTTCTAATTTTTCCTTCGCCATATAACCTTCAGTATATCCTTCAATAAAGCTATAAGCTAAGGCAGTTGCAAAAAATGTGAGTTTTTCTTTTGTAAGGTATTGGGCTTTTGTGTTCGTGTTAAAAAACATTAAAAGCACCGAAGTATAAATTACAAAGAGCGAGATCTTCCTAATCGTTTTCATGTTTCACCACATCCATGTGTTAATTAATTTTATTTCTCCTGATAATAAAATCGAAAATAATCTCTGTGAGTTTATAGACATGCGTGACTTTTTTACCGTTATTGGCAGATATGTGAGAAATAAATTTCTCGAATTATTGAGAATGTGGAATTGTTATGATTAATGAATAGAGACAAAGAAAAAAATTAACACGGCGGGTATAATTTTATAAATGTGACGGTATGATTATAAAAAAATTATAATTGTTAAATCTCCCCATAAAAAACCAGAATCGTCACATAATCCTTATTTATCCATTTTGGGGGTATCTTTTTCATCTTTTTCATCTTTTTCATCTTTTTCATCTTTTTCATCTTTTTCATCTTTTTCAATTTTATCACCTGAATCATCATCCGAAATGGATTTTTTAAAACTTCTGATTCCTTCACCTAATCCTTTTGCTATCTCAGGAATTTTTTTACCGCCGAAAAAAATTAGAATGACAAAAAATATTATTAGAATTTCTGGCAGGCCTAAATTACCCATTTTAACTCCATTTTTATACGATCAAAACTATGCATTTTTTTTAATAAAGCGGAAAATAAATACTCTAATTATTTATGAAAATATTTTAGTCTTACATTAGTGCCGATATTCAAATAATGGAACTGAGTAATAATTCAGATTTGATCTGATAGCTTCCGCGTACATTTATTAAATATTCCGGAAATTTATCATCATATACTAAAACCCGCGCCGAACAAAAATCCATTGTCAGTTTCTTCGTTATTTAATCCTATTAGATATCCTATATCCAATGTAATCTTATTATTTACAATATAACCTACTCCACATACCAAATAAGCGGGATTAACTGCCCTTTCTTTTGAGTTATTCTGATTAATGCCGAGTTCCAGCATAGTATAAATCTTATCGGATAAAAACAACTCCGACCCGGCGGATAAAAACCACAAATTTAATCTTTCGTTATCATAATTATCATTGCGGATATATCCCGCATTCAGATGAATATTAGAAAAATCATTATACACTGTCATTATAAAATTTAGTGCGAAATTATTTTTGCCTTTCCCGCACCCTTTATTCCTATCGCCGCTGGCAAAACTTAGCGAAGGTTTTATGCCGGCGCTAAAATTCTTCGAATTAAACAGAATCCATTTTAATTCCAGACAAATATCCCCTAATCCCAAATTGTTTGTCAAATCTGAGGAATGGTGAAATGGAATATTAGTTATAAAATCCATATTATCGTTTAATCCGTAAGTAGCGGTAAAAGGAATATCAAAATTTCTTCTGCCTTTGTCATAAAACAGGTCGGAGGTTAATTCGAGCTGCCATATATTTTTTCCAACGGAAACAGCATCTTCGCCACGGAGAGGATGTCCTGCTTTCAGGTTTATAGATGTTAAGGTGATCAGAATCAGCAATAGAGATAGAGTTTTCATAAGTTCCCTTCAAATAATTTTTCTCTTATTCTAATTTAGACTAAATCTTAACAACAGGCAAGATATAAATACCTTAATATATGGTTTAACTTAACTCCGTGTGAAAAATTTATTAATAGCCGGCGTTTGTTTACTTATCTAATAATATTACAAAAATAAACTTCGGTGTAAAATCATTTTGAATTTTAGCAAAATTAAGAGAATTATTTTGGTTTAGTCTTCACGAAATATTAATGAAGCTGCGCTCAAGATATGTTGAATTGTTAAAATTGAATTGCTATAATGTATATCTATAATTATTACGGCGGACCAAATTCAGGAATTGGACGATGTAAATATCGATAACTTCCGTATTGGCAATGAAGAAGAATTCTCTACCCTTTTCCGGAAATATTACGAACAATTGTACATGTTTGCCGGACATTTTGTTAAAGATCCTCAATCTGCAGAGAACATCGTTCAGGATGTTTTTGTAAAATTATGGATTGACCGTAAAAAGATAATAATTAGATCAAACGTAAAATCTTATTTATACACTTCTGTAAAAAATCTCTCGCTCAATTTTATTAAAAGAGAAGGCAGATTATTATCCATTAATGAACAACTTGAGACAATTGGCGAAAACTCGTCAAACCCTGAAGCTGAGTATATTAAAAATGAATCTTATATATCGATCAACAAAGCAATTGAAGAATTACCCGAAAAATGCCGTCGTATTTACAAAATGAAACGTTACGACGATTTATCATATGCGGAAATAGCTGAGATTTTGGGCATATCCATCAATACAATTAAAACACAAATGAAACGCGCAATAAAAAGTTTAAATAAGAAATTGATTCATTTAAAAACGATAATTATAATATTCTTTATTGGTAAAATGTAAAAATAACACTCGGCTTGTCACCCTTAACTGCTGCCGCATTGTCTAATATCAGTAAAGGTGTATTGCAGGTGAAAACTTAATGAAAGAGTAAATAACCTAATGGCGAAAAAAATCGATTGGAATTTGATACTTAGTTATCTTGACGGAACCTGTTCGGAGTCAGAGAGAATTTTGGTTTCAGAATGGGAAAAACAAAACGAAAACAACAGGATCGAGCTGGAACGAATTAGAAAAATATGGAATTCGCCCCCCTCCCCCATGCCAAAGCCTGACGTTGAATATGCCCTTAAAAAAGTCTGGCGGAAAATTGACTCACATATGGAAACTGAAATACAAATCAAACAAGTATTTTGGAAACCGCTCGAAAACTTTTTGCATAGCTATATTCTTAATACATCCGTCCTAAAAGTTGGAACTGTAATTATTTTTCTTTTCATTTTCTATTTTATATTTAACGTAACCACAACACAAAAAATCAATGAGATTGAAATAGCTAAAAAAGGTGTGGAAAAAATCTTTTTCCCCGATGGTTCCACCGCAATGGCAGATGCAGGCTCCACAATAAAATTTCCCGAATCATTTGATGAAAATTCTCGCGAGATTTCATTAAGCGGAGAGGCTTATTTTAATATAAAATCCGATCCGGACAAACCTTTTATAGTTCATGCCAATAATGGAAAGATAACAGTGCTTGGTACAAAATTTAATGTTAGAACATGGGAGTATGTAACTGTAACTGTTTTAGAAGGCAAAGTGAGTTTTAACGGTGATAAGCAGAACAATAAGGATGGCTCTGTAACTTTGACTAAAGGATTTATGAGTTCTCTCGATTTAAACGGCATTCCAACATTACCCGATAGTTTAAACACAACTGAGAATATCACCTGGATTAACCGAGAAAAAAAATTCACCGGCGCGCGGCTTTCGGAAGTTTTAAATCAACTGGAAAGATGGTACGACCTGCAATTTATTCTGCCCGACAAATCTTATCTTTCAACCCGCGTAACCATCTATATAGAAAATAAACCGATAGACGAAATTCTTGAAGTTATATCCCTGGTTACTAAGACGAACTATACTATAGAAAAGAACAGAGTGATCTTTTACTAATTAATATTGACCGATAGATTTCAATTTTTGTTTTTGCGAACTCCAAAAATCGTAATAATTTTATTTTTAAAGTTTCGAATGAAGATACAATTACAAAAAAGTATCCAAATTTTGTAAAATATATTTCTCCCCGATGTCACCCGATATAAAATTCCGTTTGTCTATATAATAAACTTACTCGAAGAAATGATTCCGGGGGAAATCATGAAAAAGATTTTACTGATTTTTTTATGCCTTAATACGGCTTCAGCGGCACAGGTAAAAGTGGGATTGTTAGGAGGAATAAATCATTCGAATATTTTTTCCGATAAATCGATCACTCCCAAATTTACCTCGACAAATAACGCCGCCATCGGCGGAATTATAAATCTTGATTTATTTGATAGTTTTTCTCTGCTTCTCGAACCCGGATACATTGAAAAAGGAGCTGATTATAATTTCCCTTCCGACTTAAAAACAATTTTTTCTCTTTCTATGTCCTATATAGAAATTCCAATGCTGTTAAAATATACGACAGGCGGAATAATCAGACCATATATAATTGCCGGTCCAATTTTAGGTTTAAACCTTTCATCTGAATTGGAAATGGGGTTAGCTGGATTCCATGTAAACGTCGAAACAAAAGATATGACTCGCACAATAAATATCGGGCTGGCTCTCGGCTGTGGACTAGAGTACACCACTGAAAGAATTAATTTATTTATTGAGACAAGATACAATTATAGCTTTAACGATATTTCTAAACCGGGCATGCTGAAAATCAATTTTATCGATTCCACTTTTAGGGAAAATATTAATGAAAATCCCAACCTGAATATACGAAGCTTTCAATTCCTGTTCGGATTTCTGCTGCCAATTACAACGTTAAAAAATTAATTTCAGTCGGGGACACCATGGAAACGATTTACACTGTTACTATTTTATTATACGTAAGAACATTTGTGCTTATTACACTGCTCGCGATAACGTCAACCGGCTTAGCCGGAAAAGCATATTTTAAATTATAAAATCAACTTAAGAATAAGTACGGGGCAATTAAAATGAAAACTAAACAAATATCATTATTCGTATTATTTGTTTTATCCATTATGATAACAAATTGTGTAATGGTCGATTCCGGGATTAACTCCGACTGGAATTTTGATCCAAACAACCAAACATTATACGGTTCGGGGCACGTTATTATAATTGAAAAGGATTTCTCGGAATTCCAAAATATTGAAATTCAACATTCTTTTAGAGTATCTATATCGGAAGGAAATAATTATTCAGTTTCAATTACAATTGATGATAATCTTTTAGATCATTTAGTCGCCCGTCAAAATGGAAATAAAATTATTCTTGGACTTGAAAACGGATACAATTACAAGAATATAATACTCGAGGCTGAGATAACAATGCCTGACATAGATTTAGTAGATCTTTCCGGAGCATCCTCCGCGGTTATAAAGAATTTTAATTTTTCACACGATTTCAGCATGCATTTGTCAGGTGCCAGCAGTGTGGTTGGTTCTATAAATACAGGGGATGTTGACCTTGATCTATCAGGTGCAAGTTCTGTTCTATTAAACGGAGATGGTGAAAATTTCTATATCAATTGCAGCGGTGCAAGCACTATCAACTTTAAAAACTTTAAAGGAAAAAACGCCTCAATAAATTTGAGCGGAACAAGTGTTTCAACTTTAAACATTACAGGCGACATTGAAGCTGATCTTTCAGGAACCTCAATACTTTATTATGCTGGAGATCCCACGTTCAGCAAATTGCACGTAAGCGGTCAATCGAAACTTATTAAGTTATAAAATAATTTGCTTTGCCATTTTTCTTTATAATTTGCAATATGAGTTTTATATGAAACTATTAAGAACTAAAACCGGGCTGAAACTTTTAATTCTGCTGATAATTTCAGCCGGGGTATTAACGGCTCAGGACAGTACTTTTACCGACGCAAACGGAAAACAGATTCCAAAAGAATTTTTGAAACGAATTACACTCGAGCTTAAAGATGTTTCGTTTACAGATGCTTTACATAAAATTGCTGCCGCTGGGGAGGTTTTTATTAATTTTAATGAGAATATAATACCCTCCTCACGCAAAATTTCTATAAACATTAAGAACAAACCATCAATTATAGCACTAATAGAAATTCTTAGAGGAACTTCTATTGATTTTGTAATTACTAAAAGTAATCAGCTTGTACTTCTTAAAATTAGTTCCTCGCAATTAAATAGAAATAAAGAATATACTATTAGCGGCTACCTGACAGAGGCGAACAGCGGCGAAGCAATAATTGGCACCAACATCTTTATTTACGAACTTGGAACCGGCGGAACGACAAACGCTTATGGTTTCTATTCAATAACAGTGCCTCAAGGATATTACACTATAAAATTCAGCTATATAGGTTATCATACGGAGGAATATTTTATAAGTCTATTTAAGAACCTGAATTTAAATGTTGAGTTAAAGAAAGAATCCATTGAAGTTGATACAGTTGTTGTTATTTCTGAGTTTGAAAAAGATTTTGTACAATCCACTCAAATGGGCACAATTTCGCTCAATCCTGTAAGCATGAGCAGTATCCCTTATTTGCTCGGCGAAAAAGATATTTTAAAAACTCTGCATCTGCTCCCTGGTGTAACATTCGGGCGCGAAGGTGATGCGGGCTATTACGTTCGAGGCGGTGAGTTCGATCAAAACCTTACATTATTGGATGAGGCGCCAATCTACAGCACATTTCATTCTTTTGGATTCTTCTCAGTTTTTAATCCCGACGCCATAAAAAATATTACACTTATAAAAGGAGCCTCTCCGCCAAAGTACGGCGGCAGGTTGTCCTCAGTACTCGATATTCAGATGAATGAAGGCAATATGAAAGAATTTGAGGGTGTCGCTGGTTTGGGGATAATATTTTCCCGATTTGCGCTGCAAGGCCCCTTAATAGAAGATAAAAGCTCATATTTTATTTCGGGGAGAAGGACATATCTTGATATTTTTAAAATATTTAATCCGGGCGCAGAAAATTTCGATTTTTATTTTTATGACTTAAACGCCAAAATAAATTATAAATTGAGCAATACAGACAGACTATATTTATCCGGATATTTCGGAAGCGACGTTATGGGTATTACGGAAGATTTTCAAATGAGCTGGGGTAATACAACAGGCACTCTTAGGTGGAATCATTTGTTCAATGATAAATTATTCTTAAACTCATCGTTGATCTACAGTCGTTTTAAGCACGAAACTGTTATTGGCGGTGAAAACGCTAATGACGATAACGTAAGCATCCTTTCTAAAATAAATGACATAACACTCAAAGAAGACTTCGAATATTTTATGAATACACAAAACACTTTTAATTTCGGAATGAATTATATATATCACAGTTTTTTACCGGGACAGGTTTCTATTAAAGGCGATAATATTTATAATTTTATTATAGGGAAAAGAACCGCTGACGAAGCCTCTTTATATGCTTCGCACGAATTAACATTTTTTGATAAATTTAAAATTGATTACGGATTCCGGGCAACTCTTTTTTCCGTCACAGGAGAGGCAGATAAATTCAGTATAAGCGATATTGAAGATTCCCCCATACTTGATTTGCATGAAAATGAAAAGGCTGATTATTTTCGCTATGAACCGAGAATAACTTTATCATATCAATTAAACAAGTCCAGTTCCGTTAAAGCGGGTTATTCCGTCAATCACCAGTATTTGCATATGCTTTCTAACGCTATCTCTGGAACTCCATTTGATGTATGGCAGCCAAGCAGCGGAAGGGTAAAACCGCAGCGTTCCGATCAAACATCATTGGGTTATTTCAAAAATTTTGAGGGAGGTGAATATGAAATTTCCACGGAAATATATTATAAAGATCTTAGCGATATAATCGATTTGCGTGATGGAGCCGATTTATTTCTCAAAAATTATTTCGAATCGGAATTGGTTTTTGGAAAAGGCTGGGCATATGGAATTGAGTTTTATTTAAAAAAGAATTTTGGAAATCTTACAGGCTGGATTGGATACTCGATATCCAAATCGGAAAGAAAAATTGACGAAATCAATAACGGCAAACCATATCCATCCAAATATGATAGAACTCATGATTTATCAATAGTAACAAGTTATAATTTATCCTCTAGCTGGGGGTTATCCGTAAATTGGGTTTATAGTTCGGGGTATAACATAACATTGCCCTACGGTAAATATAATGTCGACGATAAAGCGGTAGAAGTTTTTACAGACAGGAATGGATACAGGCTGCCGGCTTATCACAGACTGGATTTAGGTGTCTCCTATACTAACAGCTTGGGCGGTACCTGGAATTTTTCGTTATATAATGCCTACGCGCGAGAAAATACTTATATGATTTCAATTAAAAACAGCGACACGGAAAGAAACAGAAAAGAAGCTATTGCTTACTCTTTTTTTTCGATTGTACCGTCGATTAGTTATACATTAAAATTTTAATACTCAGGTGGTCATAAAATGAGTTTTAATTCTTTATATGGTAATTTCTTTAGAAAAACGATGATTTTAATAATCACTGTAGTTCTTAGTTCATGCTCCGAAGATATAATAGATATTGATTTAGCTTCTTTCGAAAAATCTATTGTTATTGAAGGAATAATTTCTAATCAACAGGGTCCTTATACAGTTAGAATAAGCAGAATTGATAATTATTTTAGTGATGATATTTCACACACTGTCTCCGATGCGACTGTAATTATAAGTGATAACGAAGGCAATTCAGAGTCGCTTACTGAAACAGAGCCGGGAAATTATGTTACCAATTCTTTTAAGGGCGTACCGGGCAGAACATATTTATTAACCGTAATATCTGAAGGTAAAAAATATATAGCCAGTTCAAAAATGCCACTTCCAATTGAATTCAGTTCCATAAACTCCGAATATGTAATTCAGAACAATTATAATCTTTTACTTTATATAAAAGATAGAAAAGAGATTGAGGAATTCGGCAGAATAAAAATTTTTAAAAACGGCGGGTTTAAGAATGAAAAAATGTTTCAGGATCAGTATTCAGAGGGTGATGTAGTTTTAATAAAAGAAAAGAATTTCAGCAGATTCGACAAGGTTACAATAGAATTAATTACTCTTGAGAAAAACATTTATAGGTATTTTGAGGATCTAAAAGATATTGAGGAGAATAAGAATTCGGATGCGATAGAAATTATAAAACTCGCTTCTGGAAATCCTAAGTCCAATATCACAAATAACGCGTTAGGATATTTTAGCGCTCAGACTTATAAACAATACTCTTTTGTTATTAAATAAATTCATTTGCATTAATTTTTTGAATTAAGGAGCTATAAATCGAGTTCACTTTTTATTTTTTAATCCGAGCCGTTCCAGTCTTGAACGCAAATGTCTTTCAGTAATATCCAATTCACGCGCCGCCGCGCTTTGGTTTCCGCCGCTTCGGCTCAAAGCTTCATTCAACAGTTCGGTTTCAAAAGCTTTCATTTTCTCCTCATAATTTGAATTTAGATTATGCGGATCAGTTACACTTCTGTGTAACGTCGCTTCCATCTGAGGAGGCAGATCATCTTCAGTTATAATATTTTCCCTTGCGAGTATAACCGCTCTTTCTATCATATTTTCGAGTTCGCGTACGTTGCCCGGGAAATTATATTTCATTAATGTATCCAGCGCCTGATTATTTATCCCTTTAATTTCTTTTTCATTGGCTCTTGAATATTTGCGAATAAAATGGTCGATTAAAATGGGAATGTCATCCTTTCGTTCGCGCAAAGATGGAATATTTAACGAAACAACATTCAGCCTGTAATAAAGATCTTCCCTAAATTCATTATTACTTATCATATCTTCAAGTTTGCGGTGGGTTGCTGCAATTATACGAACGTCAACTTTTTTAGTTTGATTGCTGCCGATGTTCTGTACTTCGCCGAATTGGATAACGCGCAGCAGTTTAACTTGTACATTCTGCGGAATGTCGCCTACTTCGTCAATAAAAAGAGTTCCGCCGTCGGCTTCTTCAAATCTCCCAATACGTGTATCAAGAGCTCCTGTAAAAGATCCTTTAACGTGTCCGAACAATTCGCTTTCCATCAGATTTTCCGAGAGCGCCGCTACGTTAACTGTTACAAATGGTTTATTTTTACGCTGACTGGCAAAATGGACCGCTTTTGCCACAAGTTCTTTTCCGGTCCCGCTTTCGCCGCGAATAAGTACAGTTGCTTTACTTGAAGCTACTCTGCCGGCTAAATTTAATACGTTTTCCATTTTTCCGCTTTGTGAAATAATGGATTCGAAACGGAATTTATCCTGAAGCTGATTTTTTAAAAGAGCGTTTTCAAAGAGCAGCATCTTTTTTTCGCTTACGCGTTTAATTAAATTTTCCAATTCGTCAAGGTCTATTGGTTTGGATAAATAATCATAAGCTCCGGCTTTCATTATTCCAACAGCGTCTTCCACATTACCAAATGCGGTAACTATTATAAAATCAATTTCCGGATTTATTTTTTTAGTTTCTTTAAGCACTTCCAAACCGTTCATTTCAGGCATTCTAAAATCGCTTATAACTAAATCGATATAATTTTTTGCGATAACATCCGCGCCAAGTTTTCCATTTTTTGCCGTATATACGGTGTGACCTCTTTTATTCAGGAATCTGTTTAATGATTCAAGTTGACTTGTTTCGTCGTCTATAAGAAGTATTGATAAATTTTTCATTAGTTAAAACCCGTTATTCCTGTTTTAATTTAATTGTAAATTTCGTTCCTTCGCTTATTTTGCTATCGACGGAAATAATTCCACCGTGCTCATTTATTATTCTTTGAATAATTCCAAGTCCAATTCCGGAACCTTCGGCTTTTGTAGTAAAATATAAATTAAAAATTTTCCCAATATTTTCTTCCGCTATTCCGTTACCGTTATCGGCTACAACAACTATAATATTATCCTCATGTTGTTTAGCGGTGATTTTAATTTCACCTGTATTAACAATGGCGTCGCCTGCGTTGGAAATCAAATTGATTAAAACCTGCTTGATTTGATCCTCGTCCCAGAACACTTCGCCCTCGTAATAGTTTTCAACTATTAGATTAATGTTTTTGTCTTCAAGGTTTCTTTTATGTTGAAGTTCAATATCTTTCAAAAATTCGGATAGAATAAAATGTTTTCGAACTATCGGCTCGGGTTTTGCAAGTTTTAGAAAACTTTCTATAGTTTTATTTATTCTTTTAACTTCATTATAAACAAGCTTCGTAAAAGAATAATATTCTTCTTTATCGGCAGTCGGCTCAAAATCGCGGCCCAACTGTTGAATAATAGTACCAATGGCGTTAAGAGGATTTCTTATTTCGTGGGCGACACCCGAGGCTAAATTGCCCATGGCAGTTAACTGTTTACCCCTTTCAATCTGCTGCTCCAATTCTTTTATACTTGTAAGGTCTCGTATTATAAGAACATAGAACAATTCTTTTTCAGAGTCCTCAAAACTGCTGCGCGATAACAGTAAATGTTTTTTCTCTTCACCGCGCAAACATGTTGTTTCTATAATTTGTGATGATGTGTTAAATATTTGATTCTCCGCACCTTCGCATAATAATTTATTCAGGTCATAGTTTTTTATTTGATCGGACGACAATTCAAAAAACTTTTCACCCGCGGGATTAATTTCTTTTATTTGTTTTAACCTGTTAAGAACAATTATTATATCGTTGGCGTTATTGATTAATTGGTGAGCGAAACCTTCCATATATTGATACTGCTTCCTAAGTATATCGAAATTCTGTCTGTAAAATACCAGGACTAAAAGAACTGTACCGAGTACAAGTAAAAGTATACCGATTAAAATTATTCTATTTGTAATTCTTTCGTTCACCACGTTTAATGGAGCCAGCGACAACCCTATTCTAAAAAGACCTATTGTTTCGTCATCTACATCAAACGGATGAACGGCCTCAAAAATTTCTGTACCATTAAAATCGGTGAACCGCCAGTTAAATTGTTTGTTTTCTATCGACTCTGAGAGAAAGTCGGATTCTACAATATTATCAAGACTTTTTACATTACCCGAAGCGGCAAGTATTCCCGAAGAATCCTCGAGCGCCGTATATATTACTCCTTCGTTTTCAGTCATCCTGTTAAGAAGTATACCAAAACCTATTCTGCCTCTGAATTCGAGCAATTGTTCCGCATCCATGTTTATTACAATAGCACCGTCCGAATCGGTGGACAGAACTGTTACATATCTGTATCCTTGCTGCATTCGGGATTCTTTTAACCCGATTATAAGAGTATCTTTTTCACCGTTAAAGATTGGAGATAAATATTTGCGCACAAATTCGCCCTGCCCTGCTTTATTTCCCCTTTCAAAACTTGAATAAAGCAATTCGCCTCCGTTGCTAAAAACATTTATTCTGTGCAGTTTGTTGGATGCGGCTATTTCGCGGAGGATTTTATTATCCAGTTTGTTCCTTTCTAAAAGAAGTTTAATTATTTGAGCGTTGTTAAGAAGTCGTTTGTTTATTTCACTCTCAACTTCCTCGCTGGCGGTTAAAACCTCCTGAGATGAGATAAGTATTGTTTCGAGTAATGAATGAGCCTGACTCTTAAGTATACTCAAAGCTTCCTGCCTGCTCTGTCGCAATTCGTAAACGACTGTAATTGCCACTAAGAGCAATACAGAGATAAAGATTAGAAGCAGACTTTTAGGGCGAATTAATATTTTATTCAACATTGATGATTAAAATTTTTGTCTGTGCCATAAAATCAAAACTGCAAACTTAAATTCAGCGTTATATTACTGCCGGAATATTCGTACCAATAACTATTGGACTTTTTCTCTATAAATCCGTAATTGATACCGGTGTTTAAATTAAACATTTCGTCATTGTCTAATGAAAATATTTTATTTATGCCAAAATAAAAGTAGTTCTGCTCATCAGTTCTGTCGGTTCCGGTTTCATAGTCTATTGCGTTAATATAAATTCCCTGACTCGGATAAAGACGCGAGCTAAATTCATATCCAGCTTTAACAATTATTTCCTCGGGCATAATTTGTGTCAATTCCGCGCCAAAGGCATTTTCATTTCGGCTTACAGGATCATCAAAAAGATCCGATTCGTCCCCGAATCCGTAATCATATCCCGAATTTAAAGATTCGTTATCACCAAAAAGAAATCTATTTGTATAGTACACGGCCAAACCTGTATTTTCAAACAGTGATTGAGCGATTCTTAAATTGGTATATAATTGAGTTGTTGTAAGCTGTTCCCCCTGTTGTCCGCGACGCGAATACATCCCCAAGTCCACATTCTGCGAGGGTATTATTGAATTAAAGTAATATTTATAATTGAGCGTTCCGGTTAAAATTAGGGTCGTTTTGGATTCAAAACCTTTATTTAAACTTATACCGGCGTTTAAGAAAAAGTTATCGTACTCACTTAGCTGGAGGTATTTTTTGAACGTCCCCGAAAAACTTATAGTGGGAAAGAAATACTGACTTTCTATCTTCTGTCTGTAATAACCCGTAAGATTATAATAGTCGAAATAATTATAATCCGTTTTATTAATTCGTTGTTCGCCGTATATACCAAACATAGAATTTTCATTTTCTTTATACAATCCCAGTTGATGCCAATAATAATTTCTATCCTGACTATTATCAAATCCGGTATAACTTCCATAGTACAACACATTAAATTGGCCGATTTCACGTTGTAGACCTAAATCTAAAGAAGATATAAGGTTTGCTTCGGGTAGAGGGCTGCGAAACGGATTGCTGTTATACTCCTGAGAAGTTGATACATTAATATCCCATTGCGCCGATAGAATAACAGGACTAATTACAAAGAAAACGATAGCTGACTTAATTTTATTAATAATAGAATTTTTCATTATAGATCTCATCCTTCTGCTCCTTTCCTTTTCCCTTTTTGTTTTTCGTTAGTTTCGGGATTAGAAGGAGAATTGTTTCCGTCTTGCGGTTTTACTTTAGAATTATTTTCACCCCATCTCATCTGCTGACCCTTACCTTTTACCTGCAGATTATCATTAATTCCATCTCCATTTAAATCGACAAAAGGCAAATTGGCGTTTCTCATCCTTTTTTTCATTCTTTTATAGTCCGGGTCCAAGCCGTTGGGAATGCCATCGCCGTCATCATCGGGAGCGTTATCGTTATAACCATCGCCGTTCTTATCAACAAATTCTTTTTTATGACTATTTCCTTTTTTTGTTTTGGCCGCGGCGGTAGAATCCTGAGCGTACAATCTTGTCGCTTCGGCGGATAAAACAACAAATAGAGCAATTAAAATAAATTTTATATGTTTCATAATACTAACCAAGTTTTTAGAGTATAGAGTCAAACGATATGCCAGGAAAAACCTTATTTTTAATCTAAAAAGAGGGGATTGGAAAGCAAATTAGACCGGATTGTCGCGATAGCTCGCCTATATTGTCGCATTATCATGTTTAAACGAAAAAAAAGCAGTCCTAAGACTGCTTTTAAGTAAATTATTTTCTAAGCTGTTTCTTATTTGTTGCCGCCTCTTTTTCCACCGCCTTTTGGACCTGTTCCGTCGCATACGCCTGTGCCTGATCCATTACCGCGTCCGAAGCCTGTTCCATCTTGGGGATGAATACCGCTGCCGTCACCGAGACCTTTACCTTGGCCTTGTCCGGCGCCTTGACCATTATTTTTATTCATTTTCCCTGAACCTCTTAAAGCTTTTCCGGATCCCTGTTTGTCTGTTCCGAAATTATCGCAGATCCCGTCGCCGTTAGCGTCTACCCATTGTGATTGAGGATTTAATCCTTTATTACCCTGTGGTCCATTTCCCTGTTGAGCAACTGCGGCGCTTGTAAAAATAAATAAAGCAGCGAATAATACTGATAGATTGATTAAGCGTTTCATTTTAGACCTCCGTCTTTTGTTTGTGAGTTATTTGTTTACTACGGTAGTGCTAAATATTGTGCCAAAAATATTTTGTTGGTTTTTTGAATGAAAACGGACAATTGGGAAGAACTATAGAATAAACCATTAAGTCTTCGGGCGAGTTTTTCGACCGCGATGTCGAAGATTATAAATCAAACACCGTTCAAAATTAGAATGGAGCAGCTTTCAACAAATTTGATTTGTACGAAAATATTAGGTATATATTTTCACCGTTAATAAATATAAATTATTAAAATATATTGTCGATAATAGATTTGATGAACCAGAAAAATTACATATTCGCCTGTTTATTAATTTTCGTGCTACTTTCTGTATTTCAAGGATGTAAAGATTCAAAAGAAATAAGTGAGCACGAAAAGTTGAATTCTATATTTACTAAAGCTAATGAAGTAGATCAGCAATCTGAGAGTTTTTATCATCTTGCGGATTCAGCTTATAAACTTTCAATGCGTTTGAATGAAGGCGAAAATATTGAAAAATCTCTCTGGTATTTGGGCAATTATTATTTTGCTAAAAACAAATACAAGGAGGCGATTAATAAATATAACCTGTCAATTAATTATCACAAAGGCAAAGAACCCGATTCAATTTTGGGACATAATTATAACAGTATTGCGAGATCATATTTCAGGATGAAAATTGACAGTCTTGCGATTAAGAATTTTAAAATCGCGGCCGCAGTAAGGATGGCAATAGGAGATTCCACTGGTTATGGAGTCGCAATGAATAATGCCGGTTATGTGTACTGGACATCTTCTAGTTTCGACAGTGCTCTTGTTTATTTTGAGAAAGCTCTTTCTGTAAGGGAAAAATTACAAAATAGTGATCACATGTCTTCTACACTTAATAATATTGGGACCATATATTTTAACTGGTCCATTTATGATAAAGCTTTGGATTATTATTCCCGAGTTCTAAAATATACACGAGAAATAAATAAACCAGGTGATGAAGCTAATACATTGTGTAACATAGGTTTGGTCTATGAAAGAACAAACCAGCCCTTAAGCGCCAGAGAATATTTTAAAGAAGCTTATCATAAAGCAGTTGAGGCTCAGGACACTCAAAGGATAGGCTATGTTTATACAAATTTAGGACTATCATTTTATTGGACCAACCTGGACTCTTCCATTTATTATTTTAACAAGTCCTTGGAAACATATAAATCAATTAAATTCCCCGGTGGTCAATTAATTGCCAAGGAGGGTCTGGGCAAATGTTATCTGGATTTGAATGATATTAGAAAAGCCAAGGAGTATTTTACAGAGATTAAAAACATTGCAATTGAGGAGAATATTCAGATACGTCATGCTATCGCCTTGAAATATCTTGGGATAATTGAACACAAACTAAAAAACTACGATGAGGCAATCGCGTTACTAAATGAGAGCAATGAAATTGCCGAGTATATTCATACAAAATCTATATTGGTTGATAATTACAAAGAATTAGGTGAAATATTTGAAACCATAGACCGAATTCCGGAGGCGTTAAAAGCGACTAAGACTTATTTGAGCTATAAAAACGAAATTGATAACGAAGGTATGAAACGTCGATTAAGTGAATCGAAAAAACAATTTGAGCTTGAAAAAGTAAAAAGAATGATGGATGCGAATCAATTTCAGAATGAAAGAGAAAGCATAATCCTCATATTCACGTTATCTATTATTACTATACTTGTCATAATGCTCATCATTCTATATCGGGTAAATATTAAAAGGCAGAGGGCGCATAAATTATTAGCCGAAAGGAATGTAAAAATTGAAACACAAAAGGAAGAATTATTAAAAACAAATACGGAGCTTAACGATTTAACAAAATCTAAAGATAAGTTTTATTCAATTGTTGCACACGATCTTAAAAATCCATTTTTAACATTATACGGCTACACGGACCTGTTAAAAAATAATTTTTATGAATTAAGGGACACAGAAAAATTGGAATACATTTCCGAATTAGAAACCATAACTAAAAAAACTTATCTGCTTTTGGAGAACTTACTAGAAATATCATCATTAAGAACGGGTATAATTCAATACGAACCCTCAAATTTTATATTGACCGATAGTGTGTCAGCTATTGTGGAAATGACAACTCCGCAGGCCAAATCGAAAGGAATTAGAATATTAAATTTTATCCCTTCGTATATTAGAGTTAAAGCGGATAAAACAATGATTGACACAGTAATAAGAAATCTGTTAACCAACGCGGTTAAATTCTCCCATCCGGGTGGAAACATAAAATTGCACGCTAATGAAAACGATGATTTGATTATAGTTTCGGTTGAGGATGACGGCATTGGTATCTCCAGGGAAGTCTTAAATAATTTATTTGAAGAAACTTCAAATTATTCAACAAGGGGAACAAATGACGAAAAAGGCAGCGGTTTGGGATTAGAAATTTGTAAGGAATTTATTCTTAAAAATAATGGGGAGTTTTGGGCTGAATCCAAATTGAATGAAGGAAGTACTTTCTATTTCTCTCTGCCTAAAGGGATTGAAACTGCACCCGATGTTTCTTTATTTTTAGATCAAAAACAACTGGACACTTCAAGTTAAAGTACCCCGAAGAATCCCGCATTGCCAGATAAGGTCCGTCTTCACACGACGCGGCTCAAATCATTTTACTCACACAACAGACTTTTAATTATTAACTAAGTTGCTTAATTTTATAAAAAGAATGTAGCGGAAGAATACTTTCTCTGCATTCATGTATTTAACAATTAATTCTCAAATGATAGGATTTATAGATGACAGACCAAAAAATAATATGGACCAAAATTGATGAAGCTCCCGCTTTAGCATCTTATAGTTTGCTGCCAATAGTAAAATCATTTACTAAAGGTACCGGCCTTAATGTTGAAACACGCGATATTTCGCTTGCCGGAAGAATAATAACCAATTTTCCAGATAAACTTAACGAGAACCAAAAAATCCCCGATTATCTTACACAATTGGGTGAATTAGCTAAAACACCTGAAGCAAATATTATTAAGTTGCCAAATATTAGTGCTTCTATCCCACAGCTTCAGGCCACTATAAAAGAATTACAGTCAAAAGGATATGATATTCCAAATTATCCCGAAGAACCTAAAACAGAAGAAGAAAAAGCTCTGCAAATACGATTCGCTAAAGTTTTGGGATCGGCGGTAAATCCCGTTTTGCGCGAAGGCAACGCCGATAGAAGAGCCGCTGCCTCGGTTAAAAAGTTCGCCCAGAAACATCCTCATAAAATGATGAAACCTTGGCCTGAGTCGGGTTCTAAAACACGCGTAGCTCACATGAACGAAAAAGATTTTTACGGTAGTGAAAAATCTGCTGTAATGGAAGAAGCCTCAAAAATTCGTATTGAATTTGAGAATGTTAATGGAGAAATAAAAGTACTTAAAGAAAAATTATCATTGTTAAAAGATGAAGTGATAGATACCTCTGTAATGAACACTAACGCTTTAAGAAAATTTTACGCCGCACAGATTGAAGAAGCCAAAAAAGATGGTGTACTTTTATCCTTGCACTTAAAAGCTACAATGATGAAAATTTCCGACCCCATAATGTTTGGACATGCGGTTTCAGTTTATTTTAAGGAAGCTCTGGATAAACATTCCGGCGTTTTAAAAGAGATAGGAGCTAATATTAATAACGGTTTATCGGACGTTCTCGAAAAATTGAATAAACTTCCCGCCGATAAAAAAGCCCAAATTGAAGCTGATATTAATAAAGTTTATGAATCTCAACCAGCTCTTGCTATGGTAGATTCCAGATTGGGTAAAACTAATCTGCATGTAAACAACGATGTAATAATTGATGCATCAATGCCTAACGTGGTTCGCGACGGAGGAAGGATGTGGAATAATAACGACGAACTTCAGGACTGCATCGCTATGATTCCGGACCGCTGTTACGCTACCATATACAAAGTGATTATTGAGGAGGCTAAAAAGAATGGACAGTTCGATCCTGCGACTATGGGGGCTGTTTCCAACGTTGGTTTGATGGCTCAAAAAGCCGAGGAGTATGGCTCGCACGACAAAACATTCGAATCCCCCGGAGACGGAGTTATAAGGGTGGTGGATTTTTCGGGTAAAACTATACTTGAACAAACGGTTGAACGAGGCGATATATTCAGAATGTGTCAAACCAAAGATGAAGCGATTAAAGATTGGGTTAAACTGGCCGTAAGACGAGCCAAAGCTTCCGGTTCACCGGCTATATTCTGGCTTGATGAAAACCGCGGGCACGATATAGAGATTATTAAAAAAGTTAATACATATCTGGCTGAACACGATACGGCTAATCTTGAGATTAAAATAATGGCTCCGGTAGATGCTATGAAGTTCACCTTAGAAAGAGTGCGCAAAGGACTGGATACAATATCTGTTACAGGCAATGTGCTTCGTGACTATCTTACCGATCTTTTCCCCATACTCGAACTCGGCACCAGTGCAAGAATGTTATCGATTGTTCCTCTATTGAACGGAGGAGGTTTGTTTGAAACCGGCGCCGGCGGATCAGCCCCAAAACATGTTCAGCAGCTAATTAAAGAAGGGCATCTTAGATGGGATTCCTTAGGAGAGTATTGCGCTTTAGTCCCCTCTTTGGAACTTGCGTCCGAGAAATTTGGGAATTCTAAAGCCGCCCTGCTCGCGGAAACACTCGATTCAGCGATTGGTAAATATTTGGAAAATGCCCGTTATCCTTCACGTAAAGTGAATGAAATTGACAACAGAGGGAGTTCTTTTTATCTGGCTTTTTACTGGGCGCAGGCATTAGCCGAACAGAATAAGGACGCCGAAATGAAAGACCGTTTTATTAAAATAGTTGAAGAGATTGAAAAAAATGAGTCTAAAATTAACGACGAATTACTTTCAGCCCAGGGAAACCCCGTTGATCTTAAGGGATACTATATGCCCGATGAGGAAATAACAAATAAAGTGATGCGTCCAAGTGAAACATTAAACACCATTATTGATACTATGTAGTAATTAACATTATTTAATAGAAAAGTAAAAAAAGGGGATTTTCAGGTTTAGCTTGTTAGTCCCCTTTTTAATTAACGCTCGGAAAATAATTAAAGTAAGTTTATACCGCTTAAAAAAAATAATTATCCGCTCTATAAATTTTTAACAACTTCCACAACTGATGTTTTCTTTAATAATTTTCTTGTATTTAAAAAATAATTACAATATTTTTCGACCAGAAAACGAATACGGTCGAAAAAATGAATGTATCCAAAGAAGAAGAAGTGAAAATAGCTATTCTGGAATCTGCAAAACGAGTATTCCAAAAATGGGGACTTAATAAATCCACTATGGAAGATATAGCTAATGAAGCGGGTAAAGGTAAAAGTACTCTTTATTATTATTATAAAAGTAAGGATGAGATTTTCGAAGTGTTAGCGACCCATGAGATGAACATTATATTTAATAAAGTAAAAAATCTTATTGGTGCAATAAGCTCGCCAAAGGAAAAGTTAAAAAAGTATATCGCATCTATTTTAATCGAAATAAAAGACACAGTAAGTATTTATCCTTTGGTAAAAGGAGAGATTATAGGGAATAGGGAATTAATTGAAAAAATTCGAAAACAGATTGATGATAACGAGGAGGCTTTGATAGTTGAGATTTTAAAGGAAGGTTTTATTTCCGGAGATTTCAGCTTCTTACGCGAATCTGAATTGAACAAAGCGGCTAATGTTATAGTAGGAATAATTCGTGGACTTGAGCTCTATCTGTTTTTAGATAATGAGGATAATGAAAAAATTGATATCGCAACAAAAATTATAGCCAACGGCGTATAAAAAATTTTAAATATTTTTCGACTACAATACGAATATAGTCTAATAATCTAACAAGGACATAAAATGAAAAGACACAAAATCGTAATACCTGTAATTCTTGCAGCAGCAGGGATTCTGTTACAAAGTTGCTCCGACGGCAGAGCAGAGAGCTCACTTAATTCTACAATATTTGACGTTGAAGTCGAGCGGACAAGACACGCCGACGATTACGAAACAATTGCTTACAGCGGCACAATTGAAGAATCTGAGACAATACCATTGAGCTTTTCCAGTATAGGAACTGTAGCCCAGGTTCTCGTTTCCGATGGCGATTTTGTGAAAAAGGGACAATTACTAGCTGTATTGAATGATGAAACTTACAAAAGCGCTTATGAAATGGCATTGGCTTCTCAGAAACAGGCTGAAGATGCTTACAAAAGATTATTGCCGATGTACAAAAACGGCAACCTTCCGGAAATAAAACTTGTGGAAGTTGAAACCGGATTGCAGCAAGCAAAAGCCGCCGCTTCAATTGCAAAAAAGAACCTCGATGATTGTATGCTTTATTCACCGGTAGATGGCGTTGTCGGTAAAAGGTCTGTTGAACCGGGAATGACGGCTATACCTAATCTAACTTCCATCAGTATTGTGAAAATTGAAAAAGTTTTTGCGCGGGTGCCGATTGCAGAAAATGAAATTTCATCAATTAAAAAAGGACAGAAAGCGAACATTATAATCGCTGCATTAAACGATGCTGAATTCACCGGTGCAGTTGAAGAGATTGGTGTTCTTGCAGATCCTTTGGCTCATACTTATAAAATCAAAATTGGAATTACAAATAAAAGCAGGCAAATAAAACCCGGAATGATTTGCAATGTTACTGTCAATAAAATTAATAATACATCCGGGTTAGCGGTTCCGAGCCGAGCGGTTCTTGTTGATGAACAGGGAAGAAATTTTGTATTTGCAGTAAATCAAAATAAAGCTTTAAGAAAATATGTCAAGACTGGAAGACTCCTGAAAAACGGCGTTGAAATCACCGGTGGATTGAATGATGGAGAGCAAATAGTGATTACCGGTCAGCAGAAGTTAGTTGATAATTCATCAATACGAATTGTTAACCGATAGGCACAGGAAAAAATTATGAAAAATAAACGAACATTGATCGAAAATATTCTCCGTTATAAACAAGTTATAATAGTGGGAACAAGTCTTCTCGTATTGTTTGGAGTAGTAGCGTTAACTCAGATGCCGCGTGACGAATTCCCGGAATTTAAGATTAGGCAGGGACTGATTGTAGGAGTTTACCCTGGTGCGTCATCAGAGCAAGTTGAGGAACAATTAACAAAGAAGGTTGAAAACTATTTATTCCAATACGAAGAGGTTGATAAAGCAAAAACACATTCCGTTTCCAAAGAGAATGTAATGGTTATTTATGTTGAAGTTCAGAAAAAAGAAAATGATCCGAAAGCTTTTTGGTCCAAACTTAAGCATGGATTAAATGAATTTAAGGGAGAGCTTCCATCTGGTGTTATGTCATTAACAGCGAATGATGATTTCGGAAACTCATCTGCAATACTGTTAGCTGTTGAATCCAAAACCAAAACATATAAGGAAATTGAAGGGCTTATAGAAAAATTTGAAGACGACGTTCGGAAGATACCAGCAACGTCAAGAGTAAAACATTTCGGTTTACAGAAAGAAGTAATCAATATTTATATAGATGATGCAAAGCTGACAAACTACGGCATTAAACCGCTTATGGTACTGGCAGCATTAAAATCCGAAGGTATGGTAAATTATTCGGGAGAAATAAATGATGGGAAATTTATAAGACCGATACATATTCCATCGGGCTACAAAACAGAAAGCGATATCGCCAATCAAATTATATATTCTGACCCATTGGGAAACGTTATCCGTGTTAAAGACGTGGCAAAAGTTATAAGAGAATATGAAGACCCAAGCTCATATATAAGGCTGAACGGAACAAAATGTTTAATAGTTTCTCTTGAAATGCTTCCCGGGAATAATATAGTTCAATATGGGGATGATGTAACCAAAAAAATCGAAAAATTTAAGGCTGACTTACCTTCTGATGTTAATGTGGGACTTATTTCCGATATGCCCAGTTTCGTATCAAACTCAATCTATAATTTTCTCAAAGAATTTAGTCTGGCAATTTTAGCTGTTATACTTGTAACCGTTCTTTTATTGCCAAGAAAAGTGGCTTTTGTGGCTGCATCTGCAATTCCAATTTCTATTTTGATTACACTTGGTCTAATGTGGGCAACAGGAATGGATCTTCAGACAGTATCTCTAGCCGGGTTAATTATTGTACTAGGGATGGTTGTAGATAACGCGATTGTGATCATAGATAATTATGTAGAAAAACTGGACAACGATATATCGCCTCACGACGCTGCTACGCAAAGTGTAACTGATCTTTTGGGTTCGGTCTTTTCGGCAACCTTAATACTTATTTTTTCATTTGTTCCAATGGCATTTTTTATGACCGGTCTCGCCGGAGATTTTATAAAATCATTACCATTAACAATTACATATGCATTGTTAATATCGCTTGCAGTCTCTGTGGTATTGGTTCCCTTAATGAGTTATACTTTTATTAAGAAGGGTCTTAAAGGAGAAATTAATAAAGGGAAAAAAGCGGCATTCTTAAATTGGCTGCAATCTTTTTATGATAAACTTTTGGAAGGTTCGTTCAAGAATAAGAAAACAGTTGTTTTTATTGGAGTTGGATCCTTCGTTGTCGGTCTTTTAATTATGTTGGTTACACCACAGCAACCATTTCCTTACTTTGATCGTAATCAATTTGCCGTGGAAGTATTTCTTCCGGTAGGCAGCTCTTTGGAGCAAACCGATTTGGTATTGAAGGATATTGAGAATTTGCTAAAAAAAGACCCTCGTGTAAAGGAAGTAGCTGCATTTGTCGGAACGAGTTCACCAAGATTTAACACCCTGTATGCTCCTAATTTTCCTGCTAAGCATTACGGACAGCTACTGGTAATTACGGAATCAAGCAAAAAAACTATAGAAATATTGAATGATTACAGTAAGAAAATGAGCAATTCAAATCCGAATGCCTATATTAAATGGAAGCAGCTTGAAATGTCTTTTTCTAAAGCTCCAATTGAAATTCGCATTTCGGGCGATAGTATAGCAACAATAAAACAGGTTGCTGTACAGGTATCGGATATCATGCGCGGGATTGAAGGCACTCAATGGGTTAGAACCGATTATGGAGAACCCCTCCAAGCAGTTAGACTGGATCTAAAAAAAGATGAAGCAAACCGCCTTGGATATTCAAAAACAATACTTGATTACTCGCTGATGCTGGGAACAAAGGGCTTCCCGGTTTCAACTGTTTGGGAAGAAGACTACCCGGTAAATGTGAACTTGAAGATTGATAAAAAAACCAAAACTAACGTTGATGATATAATGAACCAATATGTAACCTCACCGTTTTTAGTTTCATCGGTGCAGGTAAGGCAGTTGGCAGATCTAAAACAAGAATGGACAGAAGGCGAAATTGCCAGACGTAACGGTGTTCGCACAATAACGGTTATGGTTGATAATGAAAGAGGTGTTTATACTTCCGGTGTTTTTAATAATGGAAGATCTATTATTGAGAATCTTAAATTACCGGAAGGCGTTTCTATTGACTACGGCGGCGATTATGAAATGAATGTTGATGAAGTAACTCCTATTTATTATGCGATGGCGGTAACTGTTGCAATTATATTCATCATTTTATTGGTTCAGTTTAAAAACCTGAAAACAGCACTCCTTATTATGATGGCAATGCCTCTAAGCATATTCGGTGGAGCACTTGGAGTTATGATAACCGGCTATCCGTTTGGTGTTACAGCTTTGGTCGGAATTATAAGTTTGATGGGAATAGTTGTCCGTAACGGAATTATATATATATCCTACGCAGAAGAACTAAGATACAAGCATAGTCATACACTTGAAGAAGCAGCAATTGCAGCCGCTAAAAGAAGAATGCGCCCTATATTTCTTACTTCTGCCGCAGCTGCAGTTGGAGTAATTCCGATGGTTATAAGTGGTTCACAGTTATGGGGACCTCTTGGTTCGGTAATTAGTTTTGGATTGATTTTCGGAATGATATTGTCTCTGCTTGTTCTTCCGGTGTTATATTATCTGTTTCACAGAAAAGATTTTAATAAAGTTGAAGAGAGTGTGAGTATATGAAAAAAATAAACTTATATATTTTGTTAATAGCGCTGTTGAGTATCCGCCAGGTTTTCGCTCAAAGAACTCTAACTCTCGAAGAGAGCAAACAACTTGCTTTAGAAAACAATATGGCCAGTAAAAACAGCAAACTCGAAACTGAAGCATCACACCAAATTAAAAAGGCGGCTTTCACAAATTATTTCCCCAGCATAAGTGCCGGCGGAATGATGTTTGAATCTCTGGAAAATTTAATGGAAATAGAAACGTCCGGAGGTAACCTTCCGGTTTATAATGGTGACCCGGCTAGTCTTGCGACGGCTACTCAGTTTGCTTTCCTACCCGGTGGAACAATGGGATTACTGAAAAAAGGAACCATTGGATATATCAATTTAGTACAGCCTGTATTTGCCGGTGGCAGAATTTTTAACGGCAATAAACTCGCATCACTGGGAGAAAAAGCAGCAGTATTTCTCGAGAAATTGACTGAGGATGAAATATTATTAAAAACCGAAGAACAATACTGGCTGATTGTTACGCTTGATGAAAAATCCAATACAATCAATAAATATGAAGAACTATTGAACAGGATTTTATTGCAGGTCGAAGATGCATTTAAATCCGGCCTTGTTATGAAGAATGATGTTTTAAAAGTAAAATTGAAACTGAGCGAATTACTTCTTAATAAATCGAAATTAGACAATGGAAGAAAACTTGCAACAATGGCTTTCTGCCAGCACATCGGCATACCCTACGATTCTACTTTAGTGTTAAAAGAAGGGTTGAAGATATCGGGAACACCGCAAAGCTATTTTGTGGATATGAACGAAGCGCTTAAAAAAAGAATAGAATACTCGCTTTTGGAGATTTCCGTTGAAGCCTAAAAACTTCAAACAAAAATGAAACTTGGAGAGTATCTTCCACAAGCAGGCATAGGTGTCTCCGGTGCGTATATGAAATTTGATGAATCTGAAGAAAGAACTCTCGGAATGGTATTCGGTACTGTTTCGGTTCCAATATCAGGCTGGTGGGGCGGTTCGCATGAGTTACAAGAAAGAAGTATTAAAGAAGAAATCGCTGATAATAATTTTAAGAACAGTTCTGAGCTTCTTATGCTTCAGATAGAAAAATCGTGGCAGGATTTAACCGACGCTTACAAACAATATTTATTAAGTGAGGAATCAAAAGCGCAATCGGAAGAAAATTATAAAGTGAATGCGGACAGTTACAAAAACGGACTTATCACCGTTTCGGATTTACTTGAAGCGCAGGCATTACTGCAGCTGACAAATGATCAACTTATTGACGCTAAAACTAATTACACTATTAAAATAAATACATATTTGAAAGTAACCGGCAGATAGTCGTTTTTAATGTTATGGGTTCGGGAATAATTTTTTTATTCGCTATTTAAGTTTGAGGATTTTATCCGGAACCCATTTAATTAACAGCCCCCTATAAAACTCACCTTAAACATTTATTGCTTGATTAAACTATTTAGTAAAACATATTGACAAAAGGACATTATATCGATATATTTGAATATATAAATATGAAAACAGAAGAAGAAAATATAGCAAAAATAGCCAAAGCGCTTTCGGATAAAACCCGCGTTAAAATATTGAAAGAAATCGCCTCCAAAGGCAGCATTTCATGCGGTGACGCTGAAAAAGTTGTAGACCTGTCGCAGCCGACTGTATCGCACCATTTAAAAATACTTGTGGACGCGGGACTCTTAAATACAGAAAAAGACGGCCGGCATGTTATTATGTCCGTTAATAATGAGACTCTTGAAGATTTTCATCTGTTGATTTCAAAATCGATAAGAAACAAATGATTTTTTTTGGACTATTATATCGATATATTTAGATATTTAGATGTGTGGATATGAATGTGTTATTAAAAAGAATAAACCAAACCAAGGAGTAAAAAATGGAAAATATATTGTTTAAAAGTCATAAGCTGGGAAATATTACACTTAAAAACAGAATTGTTATGGCGCCTATGACAAGAAGCCGGGCTATAGGCAACATACCAAACGAATTAATGGCGGAATATTATTCACAACGAGCAGACGCGGGACTATTAATTACCGAAGGAACCTCCCCCTCACCAAACGGACTTGGTTACGCGCGTATTCCAGGACTTTTTAATCGGGAGCAATTGAACGGGTGGAGAAAAGTTACGGATGCTGTGCACAAAAAAGATGGTAAAATATTTGTGCAATTAATGCATACAGGAAGAGTATCACATCCGCTTAATATGGGTGAAAATACAAAAATTTTAGCGCCGTCCGCTGTGGCGCTTAGAGGTGAAATGTGGACAGATCAAAAACAGCTGCAGCCTTATCCCGTTCCTCAAGAAATGAGTTTTGAAGAGATTCAGCAAACAGTAGAGGAATTCGTTAACAGTGCTAAGCTTGCGGTTGAAGCCGGATTCGACGGTGTAGAACTTCACGGCGCGAACGGTTATTTAATTGAACAATTTATTAATCCTGAGATTAATAAACGCTCCGATCAGTATGGTGGCTCAATTGAAAATAGAATACGATTCGTACTGGAGATCGCTAAAAAGACCGCGGAAGCCATAGGCGGCGAAAAAGTAGGTATAAGAGTTTCACCTTACGGCACAGCAAGCGGAATGCCTGTTTACGACGAAATAGACGAAACATATTCTTTACTGGCGGTAAAACTTAACGAAATAGGACTGGTTTATATGCACATTGTAGATCACAGCGCGTTAGGCGCCCCTAAAGTTAATCCATCCGTTAAAGAGGCTATACGAAATAATTTTAAAGGCACAATAATTCTTTCCGGAGGATACGACGCTCATAAAGCCGAGGGGGATCTTAAAAATACAAAAGGTGATTTGGTTGCGTTCGGCAGATATTTTATTTCCAATCCGGATTTTGTTAAAAAACTAACACTCGGTTTATCGCTCCAGGAAGCGGACAGCCGCACATTCTATACACCCGGAGCCAAAGGTTATACCGATTATACCAGTTTATAAGATTACAGTTTAAGTAATTATTAATATATACAGGGAGTAAATATGATACTAATAACAGGAGCAAGCGGGCACCTTGGCGGCGCCACAATAGATTTTTTGTTAAAGAAAAATCCTGAAGTAAAAATTAAAGCTTTGGTTAGAAGCGAGGAAAAGGGGAAAGAGTTAAAAAACAAAGGAGTAGAGGTAGCCATAGGTGATTATCTGGATTATAACTCGTTGGAAAAGGCGATGAAAAATGTTGAATTATTATTACTTGTTTCTTCGAGCACAATGGGCGACCGGCACGGACAGCACTTGAACGTTATTAAAGCCGCTAAACAAGCGGGTGTAAAACATATAGTATATACAAGCGTATTAAAAGCCGATCCAAACTCAAAACTATCATTAGCTGTTGATCATGTAAAAACTGAGAAAGATATTAAAATAAGCGGTATCGATTACACAATATTGCGTAATACTTATTATGCCGATTTCCTGCCTATGATTATATCCAACGCTCCCGAAAGCGGAACTATATATTATTCGGCCGGGAATACAAAAGTGAATTTTGCCGCGAGAATTGATATGGCCGAAGCTAACGCCGTTGTACTTTCGGACTTAACAGATCATAAAAATAAAATTTATGAAATAACTTCGGGGAACTCCTATTCTTTCAGAGATATCGCCGAGATGATTTCAAAAATAAAAAACAGCGAAATTAAGTATGTAGATATTCCATCGGACACTTTAAAAGAAAACATTATAAAAGCCGGAATGCCGGAAGAAGTAGCGGATATGATGTCTGGGATAGCCGATTCAATGCGAGCAGGTGATTTCGAGTTTACCGATCCTGCTCTTGAAAATCTTATTGGCAGAAAACCTGCTGATCTTAAAGAATTTTTGACCGGCGTATATTCGAAGTAATATTTATTAGTTATTGATTATTTTAAAATAACCGCCTCAATATAATTATGAGGCGGTTTTTTTTGTTATTAATTAACACCTTTATAGATACAGCATTTATTTCGCCTCAGATTAATATCCTATTTTTATCTTATTCTTACATATACTTAAATATGTCGATACGCGGAAGAATAATATAAGTACACAACAAGTAGGTTTTTAACAATTTATTATTTTTTTATCACTTAAATGCCTCCCTATTTTAGACTTCCACCGATATGTTTCGTATTTTCACACTTAAAAAATTTGAGATTTCTTAATGCAGAAAATTATCGACAGCAACATCACATTACTTGAAAACATACATAAATATAAATTATTAGACGACCCAGAATTCGAGTTCACTTCCTGCACAACATTCGCTAAATATTTTTTTGAACCTTTCGATAAAATTGGGATAGCTAATAAATTAACCGACACTCACCCAAATTATATACATTTAACGCCGCAGGAGCTTGTTGACGAATGGGATGAAACCGCCAGCGAAGGAACGCTTATACACGCCGAAGTTGAAAATTTTATAAAAGAAAACGCTGAACCGACTCATCCCAAAAGTAAAATTGCCGTCGAATGGATAAAAGAAAATATAATTGAAATTGACAGATACAATATTTTATCCGAAGTGATTATTTACTCCAAAGAGCTTGGACTTGCGGGCACAATAGATCTGCTTATTTATGATAAATTAAAGGGCACATACAAAATACTCGATTGGAAAACTAACCGAAAAATTGACACAAGATCGTTCAAAAACCGAATGGGTAATCACGAAGCCACCGCCAATCTGATGGATTGCAATTTTCAGCATTACTCAATACAATTATCGTTATACCGTTACCTGCTCGAAAATTATTATGGACTTACAGTTACCGGAACGGCTATTTCGCACCTCACGGAATCAAAGGTTAACATTTATAAAACGGAATATTACAAAAAAGAAATTGAGGAAATGCTTAGAGCCGACAGAGATTCTTTGAAGAAAAAAGCTGAAGCGAGTATTACAACCGAATTTATATAAAAGTTTTTAAAAAAGTTCCGAATCGGCCATACTCAACTGTAATAACCCGTTTGATGTACATTAATTTCTCTATACTTTTTAATATGTCGTAACCGGTCCCCGCAATATAAAAAATGTTTTGCATGCCTATATCGGCTTAAAAGATTTAGGACTAGAGTTAATTCAAAAGTTTAAATTCGAGCCTGATAGGTATAAAGATCAAAGTACCGCCCTTTCTTTTCAATTAATTCATCGTGCGTGCCCCGTTCGGCTATCAATCCATTTTCTATAACCAAAATCTGATCGGCCTTACGAATTGTGCTTAATCTATGCGCGATTACAAATGTAGTTCGGCCTTTCATTAAATCGGCTAAACTTTTTTGAATTAACAATTCACTTTCTGTATCAAGATTAGATGTAGCTTCATCCAGAATAATAATCTTCGGATCCGCCAGAATAGCGCGCGCTATAGTAATACGCTGCTTTTGACCTCCGGATAGTTTAATGCCGCGTTCACCGATTAATGTTTCAAGACCGTCTTCAAACCTGTCGGTAAATTCGTTTACATAAGCGGCTTTAACCGATGCTTTTAACTGTTCCTCAGTGGCCTCCGGACGCGGAAATAAAATATTTTCCCTGATTGTCCCCTCAAAAAGAAAATCGTCCTGCAGAACAACTCCGAGATTCCGCCTGTAACTCGCCAGATTTATTGTGGACATATCAATGCCGTCAACCGTTACACTGCCTTTATCCGGAGTGATAAACGAAGCCGCTAAACTGGCGATTGTAGTTTTACCCGATCCTGAACTCCCCACAAGCGCCGTTACCGAACCTTTGGGCGCCTCGAATGATATGTTGCGAACAACCTCTTTACCTTCGTTGTAAGCGAATGACACGTCGTTAAACACTATGTTCCCGATTACATTATTCAGTTTAACAGGACGCAGTACCGGATCATCCTCAGGCGGCATATTCAGCAATTCTTCTGTACGGTCTAAACCCGCGAACGCTTCCGTAAGCTGACTTCCGATATTGCCCATTTGTACTATAGGAGCTATCATAAATCCAAGATAAAGAGTAAAAGAAAGAAATTCGCCGTAAGTGAGCTGGTTGTTAATTATAAGCCAGCCGCCTATGCCCATAATTCCCGTTGTAGCCAGACCTAATAGAAATGTTGAAGAACTTGTCATTAAAGCTGTGGCGGTTAAACTTTTTTTTACATTCTGAAAAATCCTGTCCACCCCGCTTTCAAAAGCTCTGTTCTCCTGCTCTTCGGCGTTAAATCCTTTAATTACTCTCACTCCGCTCAATGTTTCGGTAAGCCTGCCGGTTACATCGGCGTTTATCTCGCCCCGTTTCCTGAAAATGGGACGGATATAGCCGAAAGCTTTAAGTGCCACTATTCCAAAAACTATAATCGGAGCTATAACATAAAGTGTCATCATGGGACTAATATTTATAAGCAGAAACAGTGAAATTATTGCCGTTAAGGTTCCGCCGAAAAGCTGCACCAGTCCAGTGCCTATTAAATTGCGCACACCTTCAACATCGGTCATAATCCGGGATACCAGCACGCCCGTTTTAGTATTGTCGAAGTAACTTACGGGCAAAGAAAGGATTTTACGCTGCACCCTTACTCTTAACTTAGAAATTAAATATTGCGCCTCCACGCTTAAAAGCCGCGTAAGCAAAAACGAAGTGACCGCCTGAACAATAATTGATAATCCTACAATCCATAAAAGAGTAAAGAGCATATCCATATCTTTATTTACAATTACATCATCTATTAAATACTTGCTCGCACCCGGTAAAACTAATCCGGACAGCCGGCTTATTATAATAAGGAACAAACCGAGTAATACTAAATATTTCCTGGGCCAAACAAATTCTTTGAACGCTTTTGAAATTGAAACCTTTGGTTTATCGCTTTTATCTTTCATCTATTTCCCATTATCTCATCTGTAAGTAAAAGTTAGCTGATGAAGATAAACCTTAGAACCGAATTATTCAAATAGTGTTTAATAATATTATTATCATACTCTCCATCATATATATTAAATTTTATAAAAATGGATTTTGTGCTTCTTAAAAAATTTTCAACACGGCTTACATTCTATTATTCATAAAACAGATTATAATATTTTTAGTGAGGATTAATTATCGGTTCTATTTTAATATCGAGTTTTGTTAAAAACAGATATTACTTTGTAAAAACAAAGTATTCAAAGGCATCGAAATTTAAGGCAGTCTTAAGCGATATTGTTTCTCCATTAAGTTCGTTTTTCCAATTAGTATTTTGCAGTGCGGATGGCAGTTCGTATGAAATGGATTTACCCCTTACGTTTACAAATATTAAAACTTCCTCTGAGCCCGATACTTTTTTAAATGCGAGAATATCGTTGTTCGGAAAGGATTCCAGCGTTCCTTTTCTTAAAGCGTCTATTTTCTTATAGATGGATAAAATAAGTTGATATTCTTTTAATAATTCGGGATTCGTCGCCCAGTTGATAGGATTTTTACCAAAGAAAGAAATTTTATTTTGCGTACCTACTTCCTGACTTCCATAAACCAGTGGAACACCGCCAAGATAAGTTGAAATTACAAAAGCTGAGAACGAACTTTTAATTCCCCCGAATAATTCAATAGGTGTTCCATTCCATGCCGATTCGTCATGATTTGTTGTAAAACGTAATTTATGTTTTCCCTTAGCGATATTTTTATATTCCTGCGCGTGCACTGTAAATAAATTTTCGGCGGAATACATATTCAGATAAACATCTTTAAGTTTATTGAAAAAGTCCCAGGAGTAATTCATCTGAAAACCCGCGGTAAAATGATCGATTCTGCTCCCTTCAGCCAGTAAAATTAGGCGTCTGCCTTTTATATTTTCAAGAGTATCAATTGCCTGAGTCCAGAAACTGTAAGGCACAAAATCGGCCGCGTCACACCTAAAACCGTCAATGCTAAATTCCGTTACCCAATATTTCATTGCATCTATCATAGCTAGCCGCATATTTTTATCGTCATAATTCAAATCGGCTACATCCTGCCAGTTAGTTCCGGGCGGAATAATAATGTCACCCGCGGCATTACGTGTATACCAATCTTTGTTTGCTATCCAGGGGTTATCCCACGCGGTATGATTAGCGACCCAGTCGATAATTACAGACATATCTTTTTTATGGGATTCGTTTATCAAATTTCTAAGATCCTCCGTGCTGCCAAATTCCGGATTAACATCTTTGTAGTTTTTTACACTATAAGGCGAGTTCACAGAATTTTTTACACCGATAGGGTGAATTGGCATTAACCAAATAACATTAACACCAAGTGATTTAATATGATCCAGTTTATTTGTTACACCTTTAAAATCTCCGGATTCGCTGAACGCCCTAAAATTAATTTCATACATCACAATATCTTCTGTGGATGGATTATTATCGTTCGGATTATTTGTGTTATCCTCATTTGAAGAACTGGTACCATCTTCCCCGCACGATATTATTATTAATACAGCCAGCAGTATTACTACTATATGTATTAGTCGATGAAATATCTTGTAATTAGCAGCCTTAATTTTTTCGTTCATTTTTATTTTCCTTATTTACAATAGGTAATTTGTAAAATAACGTTTTTTGGAGCTAAAATTAAGTCGTTAGCCAACGCCGGCTTTAGCATACTTACATTTTAATTTTATCATTGTGTATTATATTTATCAAATTGGCATCGACTACTTGTTAAGAATCTCCTTGCCAGAGATGATATAAATTTATCGTTTTAACTGCTTAACATATTTTTTGGGCAAGTGAAATATGTGGCAATCATACCACGAAATACACACAAAGTGTATGTCAAAAGTATTAATATATAAAAAATATAATTCCCTCTATTTTTAGATGTTTAAGAATTAATTTAATACGCAATAATTCCACTTCTTATGTTCAGCGGGTCGTATGAAAGTAAATTTTGTACCACTTCAAATCTTATTTCTTGAGAAAATCCTATAATCGGCGATATAAATGTTTCGATTGAGAAACATGTCATTCAACTAACACTCCGCATAAAATAATTACATTGTTTATAATTATGTTAAATTTATAGCCGAAGGATTTATCCCCCGGCTGTAATAAAATAAATCCCAAACCGTTTTAATGGCCGCATGTTGACAGATGTGATTTTATAATTCAGGCAAACCGGGGAAATAAAATTCTGGACCTGCCACGCGATGGTTGAGAGGAGTGAAGAAAAGGGAAATAAATTTGTATTATTTTTTGAGATAAAAATTCGACCACCCCATTTTCCCCTCCTTAGCAAGGAGGGGATAAGATATTTTTGATTTTTTGGCTATTTTTAAAGGGGTGGTTTGAGAAGTACAGTTAAATAATTTCTGGAATACTGATATGAAAATATTTAACAAACTAATACTTAAGCAGAGAAGAAAAGATTTAAGAAACAGGCCCACCCAGGCTGAAAGACATCTTTGGCGCTATATTAAACACAGGCAGCTTGCCGGATTTAAATTCAGAAGACAACACAGTATTGGAAACTATATTGTAGACTTTTACTGTCCTGAGATTAAACTAATAATTGAGTTGGATGGACAACCGCATTTTGAAAAGGAAGGAATTGAATACGATAAAATTAGAACTACTTATCTCGAAAGTATAGGACTACAAGTCAAACGTTTTGAAAATCGGGAAATACTACTTGATACTGATAGAATTTTGAAAGAATTAGAAATCCTTTGTGCAGAATTAGCGGGTAATAATTTTGGGAATGAGGATTCATGAAACACCATATTTCGGCGATATAAATATTTAGAAGACAATTCCATCTCATGGCTGTTTTGGTTGAGAAGCATGGTATTCAACTAACGCTCCGCCAGAAAATAAAAACATTGTTTATAATTATATTAAATTTATAGGCAGGCGTTTTATCCCCCGGCTGTAATAAAATAAATCCCAAACCGTTTTAACGTTAATTCGAAGCAGGTAAAACGTTGAAAGGATAAGGTAAAAAGTTATGTGATATTGTTTCTTTATTCTAAATATATACGAATAGCTGAAAGTGTTCCGGAAGCCATTGCATAAATTTCAACATCTTTTTTTCAATGTTGGACTATGAATTAATTCTTCCACAAAAATGAATTAAAAATAGAATTATTGGTATTGATTTCATTTTTAACCTAATCGATTTTATAAGAATAAATATTACCTCGGAGACATTTACAAGCAGCTCATATGCTTTATTTCTAAATTATACTACCAATTAAGTCTGCCATTATAATCGACACTGTATAATGTATCGTACCCAAAGTATATATCACCCCATTTGTTAATTGTCGGTTCCGGGAATGGTCAGATTAAATAACGCGAATTATGCGGGTAAAACCAGTTAACATCCCCATCCTTATTAAGTGAAAACAGAGCTGGTTTGCTGTTATTGTAACTATGTGATATCGCGTTTAAATAAATACTATTCTGATTATCATTTAAAGTCAATTCATTTTGGAGTCGCAGATTATAATAAATACTTATTTTTTTGGCGTGAAGTAATTTATGAGGAAAGTTTTTCTGTTATAGGCAAATGGCTGGAGCGATATCCAGAAAAAGCCCGTTTTTTATCGCAATAATTTGAAACCCGGCAGGCTTTAATCACCGACCGGCTGATATTTTATTTCCTCTTTAAAACAGAAAAGCCCCGAATTTCTTCGAGGCCTTTTTGAGCCCGCCAAAACAACGGCGGGTAAACTGGTTGAATCCGATAAACTACGTCGGGTTAAAAAAACCTGTCTGACGTGGGCAGGCTTGAACTCCCTGACTTTTAACAAGTTGGCTATTTTCATTTTAAAAAGAATCCAAAAGAAAGTTCTTTCTATTTTTGAAAAGTCCATAGGAAAGTCCATAGAACTCCATAGGAATTCAGATGTTTTTAAGAAATTCTTTAAAAACAAAAAAGCCTTGTAAGTTGTTATCTTACAAGGCTTTAGATGGAGCTGGTGAGAGGACTTGAACCACCGACCGGCTGATTACAAATCAGCTGCTCTACCAACTGAGCTACACCAGCATTAAACTGTGCAAGTCCTCCTGAGAGGACTATACCAGTTCACAAATTACATCAATACATAAGAACATAGTTGTCTATCGTAAACAAATTTTCGAGCAACAAATATAAAACATTTCTAAGCATAGCGCAAATAAATTTTAGAAGAATTACGTTAAAAAAAAGTTCAAAGAAATTCATAACTTGGTGCGTCTAAACGATCATAAAAATCATGGAACAATATTTTGTCTGATGAAAGAATAATTGAGGTTCGTGGATTAACGAAAAGATTTAAAGGATTAACAGCTGTCGACAATCTGGATTTGAATGTTAATCGCGGCGACGTATTCGGATTTCTCGGACCCAACGGCGCGGGTAAAAGCACAACAATTAGAATGCTTTTATCCCTAATTAAACCAACCGACGGAGCAATTAATATATTTGGTAAACCTCTTAAAAAGAACCGAATTGAAATTTTAGGAAGAATTGGTGCTATAGTGGAGAAACCTGATTTTTATTTATATCTCTCCGCTTATAAAAATCTTGAAATACTTGGCAGAATATCCGGTGCGGACGTTTCTAAGAAAAAAATATTCGAAATATTGGAGCTTGTAGGATTACAAAAAAGGCACAGAAGTAAAGTAAAAACCTACTCACATGGAATGAAACAACGTTTGGGTCTGGCGCAGGCATTGCTTCATGATCCGGAGCTTATTATACTTGACGAACCTACTACAGGATTGGATCCACAGGGAATAAAAGAAATACGTAACCTCATAATTCATCTTAGTAAAGATCTTGGTAAAACAATTTTCCTTTCGTCTCATATACTAAAAGAGGTGGAAATAATCGCTTCGCGCATGATAATAATCAATCAGGGTAAAACTATTGTTGAAGGAACAGTGGAAGAATTGCTGAACAGCCAAATGATGCGCGTATACGTTGATGTTGATGACGTGGAAAGATCGAAAGAATTGATTTCCCTCTCAGGATTTGACAAGAAATTTGACGGCATTAACAAAAAGACTCTCAGTTTTGAAATGGAGAACGATCAGATAGCTGAATTGAACAGGTATCTTGTTGAAAATGGAATAAACGTGAGCGCCGTAATCCCCACTCGTTCACTCGAAGACTATTTCCTAAAAATTACGGAGAATAACGAGTGATGAAAACTTTAGTAGCTATAGAACTGACAAAAATTTTTAGAAAGTGGCGCACATATATTGGGTTTTTGGCGATAGGGATTTTGGTGCCGATAGTTCAGCTCGCTCTCTATTTTACAGGGGATAATTACCTTAATTTTGCCACGCGAAATATACAGCAATCGTTTGAGTTTGTCGGGAATCTGTTTAACGGTTATCTTATAGGTTATATTGTTCTTCAGGCTTTAATAATACATATCCCCTTTCTTATAGTTCTTGTAGGCGGCGATCTGCTTGCCGGAGAGGCTACAGGGGGAACTTACAGAATGCTTATTACCCGTCCGGTTTCAAGGAGTAAAATTATAGCTGCTAAATTTATAGCCGGTTTAATTTATACAAACTTGCTTCTCCTGTTTTTGATGTTTATGAGCCTGGTTCTTAGTCTAATCATTTTCGGATCGGGTGAACTGCTCGTGCTGAAAAGCCGTATTTATATATTCGCCGCCGATGATGTTTTATGGCGATTTATTCTGGCTTACGCTTTCGCATCCTTGAGCATGTCAGTAGTGCTAAGTTTATCGTTTTTATTCTCATCGCTTGTGGAAAATGCTATCGGACCGATTGTAACTACAATGGCTGTAATAATTATTCTGCTTATTCTCTCAGCTATTAATGTGGATGTTTTAAGAGATATCCGCCCCTATTTATTTGTGACATATATGAGTCAGTGGACTTCATTTTTCAGCGATCCGGTGGAAATTTCTGAAATCCTAAAATCTGTAGCTGTACTTATTGCGCACATTTTTTCGTTTTATGTAATAACTCTTATAATTTTTAACAGAAAAGATATTCTTTCTTAGGTGGAATAATGAAAACATTTAGCAGATATATTTTAATTCTATTGGTCATCGCGTCATCAGGTTTATTCGCGCAGCAGAAAGATCCTTTTACGTTATTAAATAACGTTAAGGAAAAATTTAACCGTATACGCGATTATAAAGTGGAAGCACAAATTATAGTTGATGTAAATTTTTTAAAGGTGCCGGAATCGAAAGCTACAATTTATTTTAAACAGCCGGATAAAGTTAAGATGGAAAGCGAAGGATTTGCTCTGCTTCCTAAGCAGGGCTTAAACTTCTCCCCTTCCAAATTATTGAGCGGAGATTATTCCGCTATTTACGTTAAAGAAGATGTAATAAATAATAATAAAGTCTCAGTTGTAAAAATAATTCCGAATTCCGACACTACGGAAGTAATTCTTTCTACAGTATGGATAGATCCGTTGAATAAAATAATACGCAAGATAGAAACAACTACTAAACGAGCGGGCACAGTGGCGGTAAATTTAGAATATGATGGTAACAGGGATTTGCCGCTTCCATCGGAAGTGATATTTACATTTAATGTTTCCGATGTTCAAATGCCGGCCGTTCTTACTGGTGAAATGAACGATGATCCGGATAACTCGAATAAAAGGAATAACAAACCTATGAGCGGAACTGTTACAATAAAATATCAGAATTATAAAATAAATAGTGGTATAAAAGATTCGTTTTTTGAGAAAGAGAAAAAATAAAATGCCGGAATCTTCTCCGGCATTAATTATTAAATGTAATTCTTTTAATCATAATGCATGTTTATAAATGGAAGGTATTTAAAAATAGATTTATTGTTTTCAGCGATATTAAGCAATCCAAGTTGAATACCGTTAAGTTCTCGCGCGTAATTAATTATACCTATAGTTAATCCGGTCTGCCTGCCGTAAATTTCATTAAATACAGATACACCCACTCCAGTTAAGTTTTCCGCTTCAATCCAGCAGGCGGCAGTGTTTAAGCCCATAAGATTTTTTGTCTCAATTTTATATCCTGCTGTATTCCAGCCGGTAATATCGTTTTCTGAAAATATTTTTCCGATAGAAATGTTTAATCCGGTAATGCCGTACTCTTCCGCTACTATAGCTAATCCGCCAAAATTTATTCCTTTTATATCGCTTTTACTTACTAATGCCAAGCCTGCAAAATTAAGACCCAGCATATCACCCTCCGACACATTCGCCAATCCGCTGAAATTAATTCCGAGCATATTGCCTTGAGTTACATTCGCCAAACCGCTAAAGTTAATACCGGTCATTCCACCCTGTGAAACATTTGCCATTCCCGAAAAATTAAGACCTTTCATGCTTCCTTGGGACACTAATGCCAGCCCGCCGAAATTAGCCCCTAAAATATCCCCTCCAGTAACCAAGGCTAATCCGCCATAGTTAATACCTTTAAGTCCTCCTTCGGCAACAACGGCCAAACCGCCAAAGTTTAACCCATTAATTTCTCCCCCTGAGACCAAACTTAATCCGCCGAAATTAAGACCTGTTATTTTATTTTGTGATACAATCGCCAGTCCGCCGAAATTTATGCCTCTGGCTTCATCACCTGCAACAATAACTCCAAGTCCTAAGTTAATACCATTCAAATTATCGGCCGAAGGAAACAAGCCCAATGAAATTCCGTTAATTGTGCCGCTTATATTGTCGTCGGGTTTCCAGAATGTGATGTTTATACCATTGATATTTTCTATGCCGCAATCCATAGCGTTCAATCGTAATCCCGAAAATTTTGGTGAGTTGCCAAAACTGATTCCGGAATTGTTGAGAGCTAAATCGAAACTAGAATAATCACATTCATAATATTCATCCTCATCTGTGGAATCGGAATGAAGGAAATTTACATGCAAACCTTTCTTGAAGATTTTTTTTGAGGTTTTCGTTGAATCTTCTTGACCATAAATTGTGACAGCTAAAAAATAAAATGAAAGAAGAAAAAAAGTTAAATATTTGTTCATAGTATTCCCTCGAAAATTGTATGGTATTTAGACTAACGAAGCCATAGAATTGTTACGCGGCATAAAAAGATTTTTTTTTAGAAATCATACATATAGTTAGGCATTTTATATTTCCTGCCGGTAAATTCTCCGTACAAATCGCTCTGTAAATCACCAATTGTAGCAATTATATTATAACCGTTTTCTTCCAGCAATTTTCTTTCTTTGTTTTTAAATTCTTCGGCGGATAATTTAATATCATTTTCACCACGGCAAATAAGTGTATCGAATTTTGTAATTCCCTGTAGAATAAGATTATGTTTTGTGGCCTTGTAAGTGGTGTGATCGCGCCCGGTTAAAAAAATAATTCTAACTCCGTTATTATTGAACCAGTCAATTAATTTTACCGCGGGCTTAATCGACTGGGCTTCGGCAAGTTGTAAATACGCGGTCCACAGTTCGTGCTCATATCCGAAATCTAAACTTTTAATATATTTATAATTCGAAAGTACGGTTTCATCCACATCAAAAACAACAGCATCCATTTCACCGAAATTTACAGCTTCAAAATCATTAATGATTTTCTCCGCCAACTCCGTGTATTCTTTTTCGTACTCCCCCGATTCGTAATATAATTTCACCTGTTTTTTTGCATCGGTTAAATTATTGAGACCAACGCAGGAATTTAGAATTAATACTAAAACAGAAAGTTTAACCGTGCTTTTTAAAAAAGACATTCTTTGCTCAATTTGGTTATCGAATATTAGAATATCGGGAAATTGAATAAGAATAAAAAGACATACGGCGGTAGATATTAATAACTAACTTTTGTTTTTCTCAAATAGATTTGATTAATAATGTTTTTAAATAGCATTATTTCGCTTTCTTTAAAGACAAAAAAATCGACGCCTCGTGATAAAAAGAATCCGCGATACTTTCGATTGATTTCGGAAGTTAACATAACTGTTTTTATGTCGGGTTTAATTTTTTTTATTTCCAATATTTTTCCAGCCTGATCATTTTTTTCTTCATGAGCGTCAACAATTAACACGTCTGCGTCATACAGCTGGAAAGAATTTATTCCTGATTCTTTATTCCCGAAAGAATAAGCTTCATATTCAATGCAAAGCTTTAAATCATTTATTAATCTTTTACATTGAAAGCTCTTTTCATCTAATAATATTTTCATTTTGTTCTACTATTTTATTCTGCTTTTTATTTAATCTCTTTCTAACCAAAAGTTATTTTGGTGTTTAATGTTTATTGTTAACTACTTTCTCAGTTTCGCGCTGGCTACAACACTAACCAGATGCTGAATAAGATTATACCTGTCTTCAATAAAAATAAAATAATCCGCACCGCACTCTTCGGCATATCTGCGGTACTCGGCGTTTTTAATTTGAGTGTAAACAACTACTGTAGATTTGGCGTTACTTTCTTTCAGGTGTCTAATAATTTCAACATCCAGTCCTTTTCTTGACTCAATTTCGGTTATAATTAAATCGTATTGCCCCAATAAGTGGTCGGTTAAATTCGATAATGCATATCCATCCACTTTTTTAATATTCGGCGTATTCTGCACTAGAGACATAAGCCCTTCTCTGAATACTTCCGAATCATTAATTACGCAGGACCTCAACTCCCCGTTTTCTGAATTTACTTTTGCTGTTTTAGTGGAATGAATCTGGCTGAAGTTTTCTGTTAGTGTCATAATATTTTTGATTTTTTGGTTAATTGATGGTTCAAAAATAGTTGGCACGTGGGTGTTATAAAATCACAGATGAGATGATTGTGGTGTAATACTGTATTGACCTATTATGTAACATAATTAGTTACATAAATTCGATTCGATATTTTAATAAAACTTTATGAATCTATAAGTTTGTTTTGAATTACATAATGCGCCAGGTCAATATTATTGCTGAAGTTCATTTTCTCGAGTATTCGCATTCTGTAGGTATTAACCGTATTTACACTCAAAGATAAGTCTTCCGCTATTTCTCTAACCGGTTTACCAATTGCTATCATTCGCATTACCTCAAACTCACGGTTCGAAAGTAATTCGTGCGGAGCTTTATCAACGTTTTTATCGAAAGAATTTGCGAGTTTTTCAGCTATGGTGGGTGTAATATATTTTCTTCCAGTTGAAATTGTTCTTATCGCTTCAAGAAGTTTTTCAGAACTTTCTTCTTTAGATAAATAAGCGTTTGCGCCCGATTTGAAAGCTCTAAGAGCGAATCTTTCTTCCGGGTGCATCGTATAAATCAGCACCGGTAATTTCGGTTTAATTTTTCTTATGTCAACCAGCAAATCCAAACCGCTTCTACCGGGCAATCCTACATCCAATATTAAAACATCATATTCGTTAGCGTCCAATTTGGGAAATATTTCTTCTCCGCTTTCAACTTCGTCAACAACTTTCAAATCAACTTCTTTGTTAATAATTCTTTTTAGCCCCTCTCTAAAAACCGGGTGATCATCAGCAATAAATATTTTAAGCATGTTGATTCCATATATTTAATGTAACTGTATGTTAAAATAATTATTTTAGTCTAAATAATGTAGAATTCTCTCAATATAATTTTGGGATTATCTAATGCTTAATTTTAAGTGGCAGCATAAACTGTTTTTATTAACATTGGCTGTGGCTATAATACCTGCAATGCTAATCAGCTATAATATGATAAATATTGCTGGAGAAAAATTTACCGACAGCGTGAATTTCGAACTGCTTACTACAGCCAACAATTTGGCAAAAGATGTAAATCAATTTATGGTTTCCACACTACAAAAAACCGCTTTATTGAAGAAAGGATTGGAAAACCCCGATCTTAATGTCGACTCCAAAGTTTCCTTAATGGTATCTAATGTAGAAACTAATAATGAGTTTCTGGCGATAGATCTGGTATTTGACGCGGGAAACAAAACATTTTCCGACGCGGTGGGCGTTAAACAAGAATCCTTCGACAGTCTTTTAACTTCGAGCGGAGTCAGTTATAATAATTTTATTCGCAAAAGGTATGATGAAATAATTGAACATTTGGGGAATAACAAATATTTAGGGGATGTAGAGTACCTGACTGAAATTCAAAAGTGGGTTGTGTTATCTTTTTATGAAGTTAAAATTACAAACGCGCCAAAAGCGTATTTAATATCACTTATTGATCTTTCGGGGCTTGGAGAAAGATTGTTTGACGATAAGTTCAATCAATCCGGTACTTTGTATATAATTGATAAGAATAAAAATTATGTTTTCAGCAAACCCTCATTTGGGACCGGAGAGAACACTGTTGTAAACGACGCGGCGGAAATGTTATCTAAAACTGCCCGCGCTTCGGGAGTTACTAATTTTAAACGAAACGGATCTACAGTTGTTGCTTGTTTCTCTTTCCCACAAAATATTGATTGGGCCGTTATAGCGGAAATGGATAAGGATAAAGCTTATACTGCTGTGTCAAAAATGAATAATGTATTTATTCTCTGGATATTGATAGGATTGTTTTTAGCCGCCATTGGTGTAATGGTATTCACAAAAATTTTAGGCAAACCAATACATTATCTTTCTCAAAAAGCTAACGATATCTCGAATGGCAATTTCGATATAAGCATCAGCTACAATAAAAACGATTCGCTTGGAGTATTGAGCAATTCCCTTCTAAATATGAGTAAATCGTTAAAGCAGAGTTTTAGTAAAATTGAACAGCAGAATATTGAACTGGCCGAGTATAATCTTACACTGGAGGATAAAGTAAAAGAAAGAACAATTGAACTGAAAAAAGTTAATGAAAATTTGCAGGATGCTTATTTGAAGGTTTTGGAGCTTAATAAAGAAAAAAATGAGTTTCTTGGCATCGCTGCTCATGATTTAAAAAACCCGCTCGCGGCTATAAAAGGATTCGGGAATATATTAATGGAAGAACCCGAAATTTCAAGGGACGAAATAGAACAGTTCGCGCAAATAATAGTGAGTTCTTCCGATAGAATGTTTTCTATTGTAAGTAGTCTTCTGGATATTAACAAAATTGAAGAGGGAAAAATAATTGTAAAATATAATGAGTTCGAGGTACATAAATCATTATTGGAAATTATAGAGTCTAATAAAAATTCTGCTAAAAACAAGGATATTGAAATAATTACCGACCTTGAAAACATTACCTCTGTAAACGATAAAGAAATATTCGCTCAGATAATTGATAATATTTTATCGAACGCTATAAAATTTTCACCTGTTGAAAAAAGAATATTCGTAAAACTTAATCGTTTGGATAATAATTTTATAATATCCGTTAAAGACGAAGGGCCAGGATTTACTGAGGAAGATAAGGTGAAATTGTTCGCTAAGTTTGTTAAATTATCGGCCAGACCAACAGGGGGCGAGAATTCAACCGGATTGGGTTTGTCTATAGTTAAAAAATTAACGGAACTGATTGGCGCCGATATAAGAGTAGATAGTATTTATGGGCAAGGGGCCGAGTTTATTATAACATTTCCAATTTCATGATTGACTGTAAGTATTTTGAAACACAGGAAATGGCGTAATAATATTTACAGTTTTAAACTGAATTCTAATTAATCAGATAAATGTATGAATGTGGAAAGAAGATTAACTATAGCCAGAAAAATATATTTAAAACTTGCCGCTATTTTTCTAATGTCGGTTGTTCCGGTTACCAGTTACTCACAGTCATTTTCAACAGAAAAAATAATTTATCATAATCAGGATTTACGCTCTTTAGCTGAAAAATATTTTGACGATCCGGATTTGTGGGAAGTAATTCTTACGTTTAACAACCTAGGTTCGTTATCTGAATTAAAGGACGGATTGGAATTAATTATACCGAGCGGTATAGTTAATAATACTTTATCCTCAATTAACGAAACCAATTCCACTATTCGTAAAGCAACGGAAAACGGAGCAAAAATATTTACGCCGGAACTTATTAACGGGGCGATACAAAAATTAAATATTTCGATTCAGGAAAAAAACTCCGGACAATGGCAAAGCGCTAATTCTTCTATAAAAGAGGCTCTGCGTTTAGCAAAAGAATCTTTGGAACAATCACAATTACTGAGGAATCAGTCAGCCGACGCCACTATATCTTTCCGCAAAGGGGACGTCCAAAACCGGAAACCCAGCCAGCAGATTTGGAGTAACGCTCCGGTATTCACAAAGTTATATGAGGAAGACAGAGCCAGGACTCTTACGGAATCTTTCGCTGAAATAACATTTATAGATTTAAGCAGGATAAGGCTAAACGAAAACTCACAAGCGTTGATTCAAAGAACACGTTTGGATTTGTTAAATAATCAAACCGAAACCACTGTAAAACTTATAAAAGGCGACGCATTCGCTTACTTGCTGAATAATCCTAAAAAGAAATTTGATATCGATATACCCGGTCTGGACTCTAAAATTAAATCTAAAAGTTTTTGGATAGAAAAGGAAGAAGCTTCAACAAAAATTGCCAACTACGACGGACAAATTGAACTTAAAGCACGCGACTCATCTGTAATTGTAAAAGAAAATCAAGGGTCCATTATACCTGCAGGTGGACTGCCTTCAAAACCGATGGACCTGCTGCCATCTCCAATTTTAGAGTCTCCTGTAAATGAGCATAAATTTTATGCGGGAAATTTCGAATTTATTTGGCGGAGAGTGGATAACGTAAAACAATACTGGTTCGAAATTGCGGAGGATCAATCATTTAAAAAACTTATTTACTCAAACAAACTAATTTCAAATGAGTCTGTATCAATTAAATCATTAATTCCAAAAGTATATTACTGGCATGTGGCTTCAATTGATAAATTCGGGTTCCCCGGCAAGTTCGGCAACTATAATTATTTTATTGTTCTAAATGATGAAACCAAACCATATCTCAATATAAAATCCCCTTATAACCAATTGATTACAAAATCCGATTTTGTAATTGTTGAAGGTGAAACCGAACCCGTTTGCATGTTGACGATTAATGGATCGGCTGTAGAGATTGCCGCGGATGGAAAATTTAGCTACACTTTATTTCTTAAAGACGGTTACAATAAAATTTCGATTGAAGTAACAGATGAAGCCGGCAACAAAACCGTTCTTGAAAGATCGGTTATATGTGAACTTAAACCTGAGTTTGGATTTAATATTTTATCTCCCAACTATAAATCAGAAAGCAATACGGTTTATTCAAACTCCTATGATATTTATATTACCGGGAAAACCAGACCATTATCTCAAATTGATATATCGCTTGACACCGGGGTACAGTCATTGAGGGCTTACGCCGATACGAATGGGGTATTCACTTATAAGATTGCGGCAGAACCTTTATCCAAAACAATTATCCAGGAGATACATAGTCCCGCCGCTTACAGCAGAGTGGACAGTATTAAGATACAAATTGACAAGGAAGCGCCATTAATAAAGCTTTCAAATTCCCTGCCTTCAAAAACTTCCACATACAATCTATTGGTTGAAGGAAAGGTTTTTGATGCTGACACAATTTTTATAAATGGAAAAATTTTAATACCTGAAAATGATAATTTTAGTCAAAACATATCACTTGCCGAGGGGAAGAATACATTCTTAATAATTGCCAAAGATATTGCGGGAAACAGCTCGGAGATAAAAAAAACAATTATACTGGATACCTCTCCGCCGGAATTAATTAGTTATAAAATTTCTAAGAAACCTGCAGGAGATAATATTTATAATATTCTCGTTGAAGCAAAAGATAATACCGAATTAAAAAAAATTGCGACCGCCGTTATTCTGATTAACGAAGTTAGACACGAACAATTCCTAAAGCTAAACAATAACAACAATTTTTATGAATCGAGTCTGTCTGTAAATGGAAAAAATGTTATACCAAAATTGATGTCCGTAACACTGGAAGATTATCTAAACAATAAAAAAGAATATTTAATTAAATAGTTCGATTAACCAAGTTTTATGGGAAACAGAAAATGTTTAAAAAAATAGCTTTTATCCCGGCTTTTCTATTTTTATTCAGCGTACAGATAATCTCACAAGAGGCGGTTAATTTTGTTAATTATGGTCCAACCGCCCCTATTGAAGAAGGTGATGATGATTTTTTGCAGGTTTTTATTGTAGCCGTTGACAGCAGTGTAAAAAAAGAACTCGATCTTGTATTGTTTGATGTTGACTGCGGCGGTGAAAATGATTTATCATTCGGAGAATTTAACTCCGAATTTTCATTCAGTTTTTACGGCGGAACCGACATATACGGTAATCCCGCAATAAGGCAGCCGTACCCCGATCGTTCCTTGATTAACAAGGGCAATCTGTTATGGCGCAAAATATTAGCTGTCGACGAGATTTATAACAATAAATGGGTGTCAGTTTTAAAGTTTTTCGCCAATGAAGGAGAGTATTTGGACGGAAAATTCTATTTTAAATTTGTAGCTGAAGGTTTACAAGGCAACGATGCCAATGTATATAATATAAAAATAAGAGATGACGCCAATTCATCAGAAGGAATTAAAATTCTAAACTACTGCCCCACAATTAGATTGGCGGAAAAAAGCCAGCCGATACAAATTAAATTTAATATGCCTGAATCCGATAGAATTACGGTTTTTAATTTTGACGCCGACGGAACAGCATTAAAAATTGTTACACCTTTTCGTTCCGACTTAAATTTAACTTCATCGCTGCAAGGCACGTGGGTCTCTAACACAATAAAAATAATGGATATAGAGAAATTAAATACCTGCGCAATCGAATTCGGACCGAGCGGCAATGCCGTAAATGAAGCGACATTTTATATTAAAACCGAGAACGAATATTTGCCGGCAGTACTTCCAATTACTGCGATATTGTTCAACAATAAACCGGAGCTTTTCTATAATGTAAAATACAGCGATAATTGCAAAGAACTTATTCTTGACGCATCCACTTCATCAGATAAAGACAATAACAAAATTAAATTTAAGTGGGTTGTGGATCAGGCAAATATTCTTGAAGGACCTGTAGTTAGTTATACCTTTCCAATGGCCGGAACTTACAAAGTGATTTTGGCGGGAACTGATAATTCGGGCGCTGTTGAAAACGGAAGTTATAAAACGATTGACGTAATAGTTAATGAAGCGCCTTCGGCTATAGCTGGTAAAGATTTAATAACCTTACCTGGGAAATTGAATTATTTCGACGCTTCACATTCATTTGACGATGACGGATCAATTTCAAAATATTTATGGGATTTCGGCGACGGCTCCCGCGCCGAAGGCAAAATTGTATCGCATGCATTCGAAAAACCGGGCAGATATAAAGTTGTGTTAAAATGTACTGATAATTCAAACAGCCCATGCGACTTCGATTTCGACTCACTTGAAGTTAGGGTTAATGCCAGTCCCGTTGCAAAAGCGGGTTCCGATATCGCCGCGTCGGTAAATGAAATTTTACAATTTAACGGTGCGGATAGTTATGATGTTGACGGCAGTATAAAAATTTACAAATGGGATTTCGACGATGGTAACACTTCAACTGAAATTAATCCATCTTATAAATACAATCGCCCTGGCAAATATACTGTAACGCTTAGTGTAATGGATAACAGTTATGTGGAAAACAATATCAATGAAGATCAACTTATTGTTACTATAAATAATCCTCCGACGGCAAAGGCGGGTAAGAATTTGGTTGCGGCCCTCGAAGAAGTAATAACTTTTGATGCCAGCGGATCCACCGATACCGACGGTGAAATTAATGAATTCTTGTGGAATTTTGGCGACGGTAATTCCAGCACAGAAAAAATTGTACAGCACAGTTATAAAAAAGCCGGGATATATGAGGTTCAACTGAAAATAAAAGATAATAGCGGAACGTCAACATCATTGGCAGAGGATAAAATATTTATTACTGTAAACAGCGCTCCAATAGCTAATGCCGGTGATGACATTTATCAGACCAATAGCAAAGTTAACTTCGACGCTTCCTCTTCATACGACAGTGACGGTTCAATTGTATTTTATGAATGGGATTTTGGAGACGGAACTAAGAATAATGAAATTAAAACGACACACGTATATGCTAAACCGGGACTTTATGAAGTAAATCTTAGGGTAAAGGACAACACTTCTGTCAGTAACAATACTTCCACCGTTAAGAAATCAGTAAAAATAAACGCGCGTCCAATTGCGGATGCCGGTCCCGATGTTATTACTTCACCCGGTGAAAGCATAACTTTAATTGGTAATAATTCACTTGATCCCGACGGTCAAATTACTGCTTACGAATGGACAATTGGAGATTCGGTTTTGAGCACCGAATCTCAATTCGTATATACAACTAATTCACCAGGTATTTATAGTATTAATCTAAAAGTCACCGATAATTTTGAAAATGAAAAAGCAGTTGATTATGATAATCTGGTAATCATTGTAAACGCGGCTCCTGTTGCAAACGCGGGTGTTAACAGATTTACTGCGCCGGAAGAAACGGTAACTTTCAGCGCTCTAAACTCTTTTGATCCGGACGGAATTTTGAAAAGTTATTTGTGGGAAGTGAACAACAATAAAATTTCTGATAAACCTGAATTTCAGCATCTTTTTGCCGAACCGGGAATTTATGATGTAAATCTGACGGTGACGGATAATTTAGACGCTCCTAACTCCACAGCGAAAACAAAAATTAAAGTTTTTGTCAATTCCGCACCCGCCCCTAAAACACAGGCTGAAATTTATACCTGCAGTACAATCGTAAATCTCGATGCGTCGGAATCTGCCGATTCCGATGGCGATAAACTAACTTATACCTGGCTTATAGATAACAACACAATTTTAATTGGAAAAACAATTGACTATGATTTTAAGAAAGCGGGAAGTTATCCCGTATTGTTAACTGTGGACGACGGCAAAGGATTAAAAAACTCCAAAGTTTCAGCCTCAGTTAAGGTGAAAATAAATTCCGCTCCTGTGGCAAACGCAGGTCCTGATGTAGTTGTTTGTTCCGGTGAAATTGTTAATTTTAACGCCTCAAAATCGTATGACGCTCAGCAGGATCTTTTAAAATATTACTGGGATTTCGGAGACGGAAATTCAGCTGAGGGTTTATCGGCAACAAATCGTTATCAGCAAGGCGGAGTATACGAAGTAACTCTAACTGTTACAGATAATTCTGGACTCGACTGTAATAATTCGATTGATAAAAAAATCATTACTGTTGTAGAATCTCCCGTTGCATTTGCCGGCGAAGACCTTTTAGCGTGCACAAATTCCGAGGTTTTTTTCGACGGCTCATTATCAAAAGACTCCGACGGAATAGTTAATAATTTTGCCTGGGATTTCGGAGACGGTAGTTCGGGAGGCGGTGCAAAAACTTCGCACGTGTATAAAAATCCAGGAACTTATAAAGTGCTGCTGACAATAACCGGCGAACTAGTAGGAGGATGCGATAATACCGATATGGACGAATTGTTAGTTACAGTAACAGACGCCCCTTATGCTTACTTTGAAAGTCAGGATTCTATAGGCTTGAGCAGCGGTATCTCCTTCGAAGCTTCATTATCCAAGGGCAACAACGGTAATATTTTGGATTATCTGTGGGATTTTGGAGACGGCAATAAATCAAACGGCGCCTCTGTAAAACATACTTATACAAAATCGGGAAATTATCCGGTAACTCTAACTCTGTCTACTGATAGCAAATCTGAATGTAATTCGGCTGTATTTATGAAGTCTGTAAATGTAAATGAACAACCGGTAGCGCCAGTATTGGAGAATGTATATGCGGCGACAAATCAAACAATCAGATTTAACGCCTCAGCTGCAAAAGATGAGGATGGAAAAATAACTTCTTATAATTGGAATTTTGGAGACGGCACTTCCGCGGAAGGTGTTTTGGTTGAACACAACTACGAAAAACCGGGTAAATATGAAACAACTCTAACCGTAACCGACAATACAAAATTGGAAAACAAAGCATCAACTTCTTTCAGTCAGATAATAATTAATGCCGCACCTAAAGCGGATATTCAATGCGATGGAAGAACTTATGTAGGTAAAGAGTTTTTTATAAGCGGGATTTTATCCAATGATGAGGACGGGCAAATAAATGAGTTTAACTGGTCAACCGGCGACGGTAATTTTTATTCGGAAAAAGAAATTAAACATACTTTTAATTCTTCAGGATTTTATGAAATCAGTTTAACAGTGACCGATAACTCCGGATTACAGAATTCTAAATCAACAGTTGTAAAAATTGTTGAGGTGCTTGATATCCCCAATTTTATAATCAAAGGCGCTAAAGTAACTTGTTTGAATGCTTTTGAATCATATGAGGTGATAATCGATAATTCCAAAAACATAAATAATCTTGGCTGCCGCTGGAAATATGAAGACGGTTCCGTCGCATCAAATACTTTCAAAACAAATTTTAGTTTTGTTACTACCGGAATAAAAACTCTTGCCGCTGAGGTTTTTGATACAGATAAACCAGGAATAATACTTTCTTCTAACTATTATCTTGTTGAAGTAAATACAATCCCTGTGGCAAATGCCGGTGAAGATAAAACAATATTTATTGGAGGGGCTAACGATGAAGTACTATTCGACGCGAGTAAATCATTTGACCCCGACGGCGACCTGCTGACTTATAGCTGGGATTTTGGCGACGGAAACAAAGCGTCCGGTGTTAAAACCTATCATAAATATTCCCAACCCGGAAAATATAAAGCGATACTAACAGTTACGGATAATAAAAAATGCAATTGTAATTCATCCAAAGATGAGGTGATAATAGAAGTTAAATAGGTGGAAAGATTTTATTGTAGATTGTTTTTTATCAAATTGATTTTGATGCCTGTATTTTGTTATACTAACTGAAACAATATTTATCCGGTTGTTGCCGCTTTCTTTGGCGGTTTAATATATTTAATACTAATTAGCCACTATAATATTTCTGGAAATCAATTGACTAAATATAATTTCATTAATTTCTTCCGCAATTCCTGGACAAATTACAGCTCCGTTTACAAATTGCTTTTTTTTATCGGTTTGTTGAAATTATTGTTTAACCTTTTGATTCCAATTACACCACAGGAAGCATACTACTGGTATTACTCTCAGCACCTTGATCTTTCCTATTTCGATCATCCTCCTATGACCGCGTACTCAATATTTCTGGGTACATTATTATTCGGCAACACAGTATTCGGCGTAAAATTTATGGCAGTTGTGTGGTGGTTTTTTACAAATATGCTTTTATACAAAATTGTAAAAAATCACATCGAGTTCTACAAATTAGATTCGTCGTTTTATAAACTGCCATTTTATTCCCTTATAATTTATAATCTCACCGTAATTGGCAGTCTTTATTCCATTACTATGGTTCCCGACACCCCGCTTATGTTCTTTTGGTTTTTAATTGTTTACTCTGTGCAAAAAGTAATTTTAAATAATAAAAAAATTTGGTGGTTGGTAGCCGGAGTTTCATTAGGATTTGCTTTGATGAGCAAGTATTCGGCCATTATAATAACGGGCTCACTTTTTCTTTTTCTTTTATTCAGCAAAGAATACAGAAAGCTGCTGCTTACACCTTATCCATATCTGTCAATACTAATTGGGATTCTCGTATTTTCGCCGGTTATCTATTGGAATTATGCAAATGAATGGGCCTCATTCAAATATCAGTTTTCTGAAAGAGCCAGTAAAGCAAAACCACTGCAAATAAAGTATTTTTTACAACTTGTTATCAGTCAATTTTTTCTGCTTACACCACTCATTTTTTTATGGTGTTTCTCTACTGTTTATCATTACATAAAAAATTGGAAAACTAACCGAAAATTGGATTTGTTCTTTTTTACGGGGCTACCAATTATAATTATTTTTGCGTTTATCAGTTTCAAAAGTTTGGTGAAAATGAACTGGCTTCTTCCCGGTTATATAAGTCTTATAGTAATGATGGCATTTACACATAAACATAATTTGGAAAAATTAACCGCCCCTATTAAAGTTGGATTTGGAATTTCACTTTTCCTTGTTGTTTTGGGGCATTTCATTTTAGTTGTTCCGAATGTTCCGCTTGGCGAAGCCAATACATGGAGCGGATGGAAAGACGCATCACAACAAATTTATAAATTACAGAAGGAATACGGCGGAAGGAAAAATTGTTTTATCTTTGGAAACTCGTATAAAAGCGCCTCTCTTGTAAAATTCTATTTACCCGATCAGCAGCCTACTTACGCTGAAAATATTTTTGGTGAACGGGGACTGCAGTTCGATTACTGGGAGGATCCGGCTAAATTATATGGTAAAAACGCTTTGTATGTTTTTGATAACAGAAAAGAATATAAACCTGAACTTGAGATAGTTGAAAAATATTTTGACGAAATCCGTGAAGTGAAGAAATTTGAATATGATTTTTTCGGGATCGCAAAAACGAGAACTATCACGTGTTATTATTGTGTGAATTACCATGAAACAAATTGATAAAAAAACGATTGTTAAGTTTATTAAATTCGGAATAGTAGGTGTAAGCGGTATTTTTGTTAATTCCGGCGTACTCTGGTTTGTTCATGATTTTATAAATATACCTTTGGCGATAGCCTCTTTGTTCGCGGTAGGTCTGTCTATACTTACCAATTTTATTTTTAATGATTTTTGGACTTGGGGCGAAAACAAAACGAACCGTCAGCACTCCTACGTTCACAGATTGTGGCGTTACTATATATCGGCTTCATTAGGATCTGGAATAAATTATGTCGTTTTACTCGTTTTGACTCACATGTTCGGCATATATTACTTAATTGCAAATCTTGCGGGCATTTTTGCCGGTATGTTCTCCAATTTTATTTTAGGTGAACGTTGGGTGTTTAAAAGCAAATCTATGGATAATTAAATGATGGGTAAAATATTATATATGGAGTGCGGTTACCCGCACCCCATATATAATATTTTATAAATCTACTATCAGAATTACTTTTTCTCCGTCACGGATTACATCGACACTTATCCTTTGTCCGACTTTAAAATCCGCCAGTCTGTTCATATAGTCATATATATCGTTAACGCTTTTTCCTTCCATGGCAACAATAATATCTCCCTTTTGCATACCCGAGTTGAAGGCTGGTCTGCCCTCAATTACGGCGTCGGCTCTGACTCCTTTAACGTCAGATGAAGCTACGTCCGGCATAATGCCCAAAGTAACCTTAAAACGTTTATAATTATCTTGGGGCTCTTTTGGTCCCGCTTCCTGATAAACAAGAGCTTCCTGCTGGTTGTTTATATCAAGTACAATTTCGTAAACTAAGTCTGCTACAGATTTCTCACCTTCATAATTTATAAGGTCCGCGTCGTCACTAGGTTTATGATAATCATCATGAACTCCTGTAAATACAAACGCTACAGGAATATCTTTAGCGTAGAACGAAGCATGATCTGAGGGTCCGTAACCTTCTGCACTGAACTTAATATTCAATCCTGATTTGTCTGTATGTTTTTTTAGAATATCCTCCAGACCAACAGCAGTACCCGACCCGCCGATAGTCAGGTTTTTTGTATCAGCGCTCAAACGCCCCACCATATCCATATTTACCATAAATTTTACATTCTTAAGATCAATAAACGGATTGTCTGTAAAATATTTTGATCCAATCAATCCCATTTCTTCAGCTGTAAACGCTAGGAACAAAACACTTCTTTTTAATTCCTTCCTGTTTGCGGCAAGTTTTTCGAATACTTCCAAGGCCGCCGCTGTTCCCGAAGCGTTATCGTCAGCCCCGTTATGTATTGCTACTGTATCGGGAGATCGTGAACCCGAACCCGCGCCGCCATATCCTAAGTGATCGTAATGCGCACCGATTATAACAAATTCATTTTTTAATATGGGATCGCTGCCTTCCAGTATAGCCGCAACGTTTTCTGTTTTTGTCATCTGCTTAACTAAATCTGTCTGTCCGGTTATTTCTATTGGAAGTTCAAATACAACAGGCGAGCTGTTTTGTTTAATAGTTTGTTCTAAGCCATCTATAGTAACATCCGCAGCCGCAAATAGTTTATCGGCGATTGTTCTTTTAATATTGATTGAAATAAGACCCGCTGAAGATTCTCTTCTCGAAAAAGAAAAATCAATCAAATTATCATCGGCGTCGAAATCTTTTCCGGTTACGAATATAACTCCGGCCGCCTGGTTATCACGAGCGGTTAAAATTTTCTTTCTTATTGATGAATAATTGGCGTATGGATCTCCATGTCCGTCACCTGAGGGCGAACCTCTGAGTATAATCACCCATTTGCCTTTAGCATCTATATCTGCGTAGTCGTTCCACTTCAAACTATCTTCGTCAATCTGAAATCCGTAACCGGCGAAAACAACCGGTGCTGTAAGTTTTCCATTTTCCGAGATATTAAGAGGAACAAAATCTGTATTTAATTTTCCATTAAAATCGCCGAAAGAAAAACTGTTGTTATCTCCGGTTTTTAAGTCAGTAACAATTTCAAACGATTGATAATAATTATCACCAGCTGGTTTAACATTTAGTTTAAGAAGTTGTTCTTTTATGTATTTCGCTGCTTTTTCAATACCCTCTGTTCCCGGTTTTCTCCCTTCCAATTCATCTGAAGCCAGGTAACCGATGTGCCCTTTTAATTCATCAACAGTAATTTCGGGCGAATCCTGGGAAAATGTTTTTTGATTTATTAAAACAACAAAAAACAAAAACAATAAAAATCTGTATTTCATTTTACCCTCTTACTTTTGCATAAAAATAATTACAATAATAACAAGAATGCGGCGAATATAAAAAGGGTTCTGACTCATTAATATTTTTAAAGGGAATCCAACTTATTTTTTTCGGCGATTCTATTTATTATCTACTACTAACATTGTGTGTGCGGGGAAAGTTTAATTTTTATAAATGTTTATTCAATGTAGAATACTGATTTTTCATCCAACTTTTTATAACGTTTTTTTTAAAAGTTAAATTTTACGCTATCCCAAATAACCGAAGACCATTAACAGTTATAAAAGTAAGGACATACGCCAGAGAAGTAAATGTAACTACCTGCATAATAGGTATTCGCCAGCCTCCGGTTTCCTGTTTGGAAACAATTATCGTAGAAATACATTGAAGCGCGAAAACAAAAAATATTATTAATCCTATAACAGTGGCAGTTGTAAAAATTTTTTGATCCGTACCGCCGATTTTCGCTTTACGCATAGCGTTCAGTAAAGACGCCTGCAAAGCGTCGTCATTATCGCCTGTAACTTTAAAAATAAGCGCTAGAGAACTAACGAAAACTTCCCTTGCGGCGAACGCAGAGATTAATGATACACCAACCCGCCAGTCCATACCGATTGGTGTCATAACAGGTTGAATAATTTTTCCCAAATCGGCCGCGTAAGATGTTGCTATTCGTTCCGTTGCAATTAATTCGGAAGACTGTTGTTCGCTTAAACCGGAAGTGTCTACTTTGGGATGAACATTCGGGAAATAAGTTAAAACCCACAGCAATACGGAAAACACAAGAATAGCAGGCCCGGCTTTTTTGAGATAAGCCAGCGAGCTGTTATAAGTATTGTTTAGTATAACCATTAATTTCGGAATTTTATATGTGGGCAGTTCTAATATAAATGAAGAACTGTCGTTGGCCGATAGAATTTTATTGCTGAATTTATTTACGAGTCCCGCTATTAAAGTTGAACTTAGTATGCCGAACAAATAAATGCCGGCCATAATAATTCCACCCATAAAAACTTTATCGGGCGGTAGTAGGAATCCAATTAGTAAAGCGTATACAGGCAATCGGGCACTGCAGCTCATTAACGGAAGAATAAAAATTGTAAGGAGTCTTTCGCGTTTGTTAGGAATAGTACGAGCTGCCATCATAGCAGGAATAGCGCATGCAAATCCGCTTAACATTGGTACGAACGATTTTCCGTTTAATCCTATTTTTGATAAAGGACGGTCGACGAGCATCGCGCCGCGCGCTAAATATCCCACGTCTTCAAGAAGTCCAAGAATTAAAAATAAAATTATTATTTGCGGTAAAAATATTATAACTGATCCGATTCCGCTTATAAGTCCGTCAGTAATAAAATCCGTCAGCCAGCCGTTCGAAAAATTATTGCTAACAAACCCGGCCAAAGATCCGAATGTCTGATCAATCAAATCCATTGCTGGCATAGCCAGCCAGAAAATTGATGTGAATAAAAGAGACATCGCCGCGAAAAAAATTAGCAGTCCCCAATATTGATGCAGTAAAATTCTGTCAATTTTAATCGTAATTTCATCCGGCCGGTTTACAACTTTCTCGGGTTTTTCAACATTAAGAACGTTAAATGCTTTGTTCGCCGATTTTATTTTTCTTTCCAATTCTTTGGAATTTATAAGTACACGTTTTTCAATACCTTCAATATCTTTGTACAAGTCTATTAATGTATCTGTATCGTTGTTGATCTCAATTCTTTTAAGATCATAATTTTTGATCGTATTATTTATAATCAGTTTGGCTTGATGAATCAAATCAATTGTTCCGGAACCTGTGCGGCCGTCAACCTTACATACTCTGCATCCCAATTCAATTTCAAGCGAATGTGTATCCAGCTTGTACCCTTTTCTCTCAAGAATATCGTTCATGGTTACAGCCACAAGAACATTAAATCCCGATAATAGTAACTGTTTAACAAGTAACAAATGTCTTGAAAGCTGACTGGCGTCAACAGTTGCAACCACTAAATCGGGAATGCCGAGGCCTGGATGAGAATATATTGCATCAATAGTAACCTGCTCATCAGGCGAGTTAGGCATGAGGCTTATTATTCCCGGCGAATCGAGCAATTCCGCTTCATTCGGCTTTCCAATATTTATGCGGCACATGGAGTATTCTACCGTAGATCCGGGATAATTAACCGTTTTATTATTGCGCCCGCTGATGTAGTTAAATAATGTGGTTTTCCCGGAATTAGGCGGACCTACCAAAGTGATGAACGGAGTCGATTGAATTACATCTTTTTTCATATTACGTAAATTGACTCAGCTTCGTTTTTACGAATTGCTATCAACGCACCTCTTACTGAAAAGGCTAGAGGATCGTTAAACGCAGTTTTATTTATTAGTTCAATCTGCTGCCCGGGTGTAAAACCGATTTCAATTATCCTTCGCGCAGAAGGGTGCTCCGAATTTATTCCGGTAATTATTGCCATTTCACCAAATGTTAAATTTGCGGCCGTTTTCATGATTTTCTCTGTTTTATCACTGTGCTTATTTAGACTTAGTAAAAATAACATAGAGAAAAATATTTTCCAAGTACTATTTTTGACAATGGTGTCTTAATTGACTTAAGTCAAAATTTTGCAACTTTTCCACTAAAACAAAACAATTCCCCAAACGATGCCATTTTCGCTAAAAATCTATTAGCAGTTTGCTTGAATACATGGGAAAAGCTAAAATAATTGGGTCAGTTCATTAGCTGGTTTAATCTAGTTTGGAATAAGGGTAAAATTATATATGAAGATTATAGAAGCGATAGCACTAGCCGGTCAATAATTAATTATAATTATAGCTCCGGCGGACATGATAGCCGCTGCGATTACACGTCGCGCTAGATTGGGTTCGTTGAATAATTTACCGCCTATTAATGATGCAAAAAATGTGGATGTTCTTTTTATCGATAAAACCAAAGCCACAGGTGCTAGTTTTATAGCTTCAATATTAGTCCACCTGTATCCTATTGTTATAATGGAAATTATGGCTATATATTTCAAAGTTGTTACGGGTGTGTTTTTAATTTCAGGAATTAAGTTTTTCTTTTTGATAATAATAATTAGCGCGAAATTAATAAAAAAGAACAGATGCTGAAAAGCCATTAAAGATGTGGGCGGCATTTTGTATTTAACGAGGAGTAAACGGTCGAGTATAGCCGTTATTGTGAATAATAAAAGGGCAAAAACAATGTAATGATGTTTTTTGGATTTATAAAATATTGTAAACGGTTCAAAAATACTTTTGCTGCCGTTCATCTCAAGCAAATATGTACCGACAACAAGAAGCAACATCCCCGATATTTCGAAAGATGATAATTTGTCTCCGACAAATAAAAAAGCGAAAACGGCAACGAGTCCCGGAGTTAAAACCATCATTGGCAGAGCCCCGCTAATATCCAGATTTTTTAACGTGAGCATTACGTATAGAAACGCCAGCGTGCCGATTATTGTTTTTATATATAAAATCAATATCGAAGTGAGAGATATATCATTTGGATTTACAAGAAGAAAAAACGGCAGCGAAAAAATAAGATTAAAGAAAGACAGCTTGTAAGAAAACTCTAGAGCTCCTTCCCGGAATAAAACTTTTTTTTGACTTACAGCCGCCGCGGCAGATAAACCCGCGGAGATAAACGAAAGTATCAACCACATATTATACTGTATTTATTATAGAAATAATCCGGATATATTATAAACTAAAAACGCCATAACCCAGGCGATACCCGTAGTATATAAACCGAAAAACAGAGTCCATTTCCACGAGGCGGCTTCTTTATAAAAAACTATTGTCGAAGCAAAACAAGGGAGATACAATAAAACAAACACCATAAACGCAAGAGCCACAGGTTTTGTATTTGACGGACTTGAAAGAAGTCTTTCGCGCAAAGCTGAGGAATGCTCATCCACGTCGCCTAACGAATATATAGTGCCCATAGTTGAGACAACAATTTCTTTTGCAGCGATTCCCGTAATTAACGATACTCCCAAACGCCAATCGAAACCGAGAGGTTTAACAATAGGTGCTATAAAATGCCCTATTCTCCCAACTACCGAATATTCAATCTGTTCGGCGTGTTCATTTCTTTTAAATTCGGAAATAGCGTAACTCTTCGCCTCTTCATCAAGTTGCGTGTTAAATTCAGTTTTTGTTATCTGATCTTCATAATACTTTTCAATTTCGGTACTAACGGGATAATTGCTTGCCAGCCAGATAAGGACTGAAGCAAATAAAATAATTGTGCCCGCTTTTTTTAAATAGAGTGCCGCTTTATGCCACATCTGAAAAAAAAGTGTGTTAACCGAAGGCATTCTGTAGGGAGGCAGTTCCATAACAAACGGTTCAGAATCACCGTGAAACACTACTGTTTTTAACAGTTTGGCCGAAATCAAAGCTATTAGAACTCCGAATAAATATATGCCGAATAAAATATTCCCCGCCATAGATTGTTCAAAAAAAGTGCCCGCAATAAGAACATATACAGGGAATTTAGCTCCGCAGCTCATAAATGGGATAATAAGCATAGTCGTAATTCTATCGCTTCTATTTTTGAGCGTACGAGTGGCCATAAATGCGGGAACGGAACAACCGAAACCTGTTACCATCGGAATAAATGATTTTCCGTGCAGACCGAACATATGCATTACTTTATCAATAACAAATGCCGCTCTGGCCATATAACCAGTTCCCTCTAAAAAAGCGAGGGCTAAAAAAAGTATCATTATGTTGGGTAGAAATACTATTACGCCTCCAACACCGGCTATTATGCCGTCAACTATTACAGATCGGGCAATTCCTGCCGGAATTACAGTCATAGAGTAATCGCCCAGCCATGTAAAGAAACTTTCAATCCAGTGCATGGGTATTTCGCCGAGCTGAAATGTAATTTGAAAAATTGCCCACATAAAAAAAACGAATATAGGTAAACCCGTAACTCTGTTGATTAAAATACTGTCTATAATTTCGGTGGTTGTTTTTTTGATTTTTGGTGCTCGTATTACCGTTTCTTTTATGGCGCCTCTTATAAAAGCGTGGCGTTCTTCTTTTAGCATCAATTCCGGATCGGAATTAAACTCCAGATTAAATTTGTTTATAACTTCACTAAGAATAACATTTACTTTAATCCACACAGGATTATCACGCACAAGTTTGTATACATCTTTATCATTTACAAGAAGTTTTATAGCAAGCCATCGTGGATAATAATTTGAACAAAGTTCTGCGTCAGTGGAAAGAACTTTTACCAATTGTTCTATATATTCTTCAAGATGCTGCGAAAAATTCATCTTGTTCCGTTTAACTTCAATTTTACCGGTGTATAAGTCCACAATATGCTCAAGTAAAGATTCGATGCCCGAACCGTTCACCGTTGAAGTAGGTATCATATGCGCGCCGAGCAGCCGTTCGAGCTGATCGATGTCAATAATTGTTTTTTGAGATGTAACTTCATCGAACATGTTCAACGCGACCACCAGATTGGCGCGAATATCAATTAGCTGAGTAGTGAGGTAAAAATTACGTTCAAGATTTGTGGCATCAACTACATTTATTACTACATCAGGTTTCTCTTCAACCAAAAATTTTCGGGTAATAATTTCTTCGGGGGAATAAGTAGTTAAACTGTAAGTGCCGGGTAAATCTATAACTCGTATGTTAAATCCGCCGTGAGTGGTAACACCTTCATATTTTTCCACGGTAACGCCAGACCAGTTTCCAACTTTTTGATTCGCTCCCACTAATTTGTTAAACAAGGAGGTTTTACCGCTGTTGGGATTACCGGCAAGCGCTACGAGAATTTCTTTTTTATCAGACATACATCATTCCAAGTTCAGGTAAATCAGTGGTTTATTAACGCCACCATCCTCTTTTTTTCTCAGCACCGTTACTGCCGAAATTTATCATTTTAACATCTATACTCTCAGCTTCGTTTAATCTAAGTGATAAATTGAATCCGTTAAGTTCAATTGAAATAGGATCGCCGAGAGGAGCGAATCGTACAGTTTTTATTTTTACACCGCGCACTAATCCCATATCTAAAAGTCTGAACCTGATATCGCCGTTAGAGTTTATTTTTGTAACCTCCGACTCGTCACCAGTTTTTGTTTGCGCCAGAGTAAGTGGAAATTCCTCATTGGATTCAACAATTATTTTGGACGACAGCTCTTTTCCGATTGAAATTAAAATGCCATTCAAAAATACATTTAAAGGTCCTGAAATAGCTCTGTCTGTTGATAATATGGTTTTATCCCCTAATTTTAATCCGAGGGATTTAAGGTTGTCTAGTGCGCCAGTTCCTCCACAAAGTTCTGTTATAATAACTTCGGAACCCGGAGGACAATTTGATAATCTGTATTTCATCGTAATAAAAAAATCGAAAATTAATTATTTAAATTTAGTCTGAATAAAGAAATTATCCAAAGAAAAGGTATCGAAATGTCCTTTATTATCGGCAGAATTAATTAATGCGGCTGCATTATGGTTGTAATTCTTGAACTGAGCAGTAGATTCCCACAGTACAATAATTCTTCAATTTGTCGAAAAATAATATTTCACCGGACTTTCTATTGTTTACCACCAAACCAGACTTTAAGCATTTTTATATCAGAATCGCTTAAGTCTGCCACAGGGTGCAGTAATTTATAACTTGAAAGAGGCATATTCCCCTCTTCAATTTCCTCTATTATCTCTTCAGATAATTTTCCTTTTTTATCGCTATCAAATTTTTCCCAATCCGAAAAATTCAAATGTTTTCTTCCGTCTTCCACATGGTTACTGACAAAATACGAAATGGGTGCAACTCTGCTATACCAGGGCCAATAAGTTTCATTGGAATGACAGTCATAACAGGATTGTTTCAGTATTTTCATTACTTCCGGATTGGCTTTTAATGCTGCGGTTACCGGAGGATTACTTGTATTAGATGGGAAAAGCTGCAGTATAAGCAATAAAAGAACCACTGCGCCGATAACATATTTTATTTTCATTAATTTCCTAAAAATTATATGGTAATTTAATCATTTTTTTTGTTTTCTTAAATTTCAAATCCCTTTTGGTTTATTCTATGATTTTCTATAACTATGAATATCGCTTTCGAACAATCTCAATATCCTATCCGGGACAAAAAATCAATAAAAGATATAAAAAATTTTAAAGTGCTATAATTTTTAGATGGTTTACAAATCGACAGAGTAAATAACCGATAAAATATAATTTTACTTTGTCTGTAATGGGAGGAAAGAAATGAACATTTTATTGATAGATCTCGACGGAGTTCTAAGGGTTGAAGGCAGACCCGCATCGGGAATAAATGAATTCCTGTCCTATATATATAACAGCAATAGACCGGCGTGTGTAATTAGCAATTCAACTCTAACCAACGCCGAAATGGTAAAAATATTTTTTGATAAAAACGATATAGATTTTAGAATTCCTATAATGACTTGTGCGGACGCTGCTTTTAATTTTGTAAAAAACAATTTTAATACTGCAGCCGTTTATTGCTCGGAACCGGTAAAATCAATGTTTAATCAAATACCGGAGTCTGGAAATCCCGACGCAGTTGTAATAGGCGATATGGGCAGGGAATGGAATTATGAAATAATCAACAAAATATTCAAACAAGTATATAGCGGCAGCAAACTTATAGCTATGCAGAAGAACCGATATTGGTCAAACGTCGAGGATGGATTGTTAATAGACGCCGGCGCATTCGTAACAGCTATAGAGTATGCCGCCCAGACAGAGGCTTTATTGATAGGAAAACCTTCGCCTCATTATTTTTATGAGGCATTAAATACACTTGGTTTTGAACATTCCCAAAAATTTATAATGCTCGGCGATGATCTTGAAACAGACATAAAAGGGGCGCATAATTTGGGCGCTGAAAGCATTCTGATTTATACAGGAAAAACAAAATTCCCATATGATAAAACGGGAGGGATTAAACCGACCTACGAAGCCCGGAATTTGATTGAAGCGATTAAAATTCTTGAAAAAGTTAAGTGAAATTTTTAATTAATTCTTATACTCTCTAACAAAACAAATTTTTATTTAATTTTAAGCGTTACATATGTAATATCGTCCTGCTGCGGTTTTAATCCTCTCCACTTGTTTCCTGCCAGGTTTAACATATCAATAATTTCCGCTGGCGATTTTTTACTATTCTCCAATAGTATATCCATAATTCTTTGCTCGCCGAACATTTCCATTTTTTCATTAAACAATTCCATCAAACCGTCGCTCATCATTAAAATTATATCGCCGGGTGCCAGGTCAAGTTCAATCTCGTCATATTCGAAACCTGTAAAAGCGCCCAGCGGCATACCTTTTAAAATATGTTCGTATACTTTATTTTCTTTTTCTTTATATACGAACACCGGCGGCATTCCGGCCGATGAAAGGATTGCATGATAAGATTTTATACGCAGCAGTGACATTGACATAAACAGATTGCCAAGATTCATTTCCTTCAGTATTGTAGTTGAACGCTGAAAGAAATCTTTGATCATCATATTGCTGCCTAATGCATTGAACAAACTTTTTACCGATGCTACCATAATGCCCGCTTTTGTTCCATGCCCGGTGGCGTCGCCTATAGCGACATTTAAAGATCCGTCTTTTGCCATACTGAAATCGTAATAGTCCCCTCCAACTTCGGTAGCAGTACTCATAAAAGCCGCAATTTCAAGATTATCGGTTTGAGGAATATTTTGAGGCAGCATTGAAAGTTGTAAATTTCGAGCTTCTTCAAGTTCTATTGTTTTCCGTGAGTTATCCGCTTCGAGTAGTCGTTTTTTTGTCTCAAGTTCTTTGGCTTCGAGTTCTGATATTAAATTCTTGCGTGAAAGTTCTTCTACATTTTTTAACTGAATTTCCAGGTTCCGACCTGTAACAACAAAATCCCGAGCGAGCAAAAAAGACATGGAAATAATAAAACCTAAAACGCCATAAAGATATAACGAACCCATCCCTAAAATATTACCAATAATTCCAAAACTTTGAAGCATTGTAGCGATACCGGCTACAGACATAAAAATAAATCCAGAGCGAACAATCCACTCACCTCCCAAATTATTTCTTCGTTTCCTCCAAATTATATGTCCCGCAAAACTTGAGATTATCATTATATAAACATAGGAGGTGATAAAGATAGCCGTGCTGGGTATTATAAAACCCAAAACCGAAAGTATAACAACTACAATTCCGGCCAGCCAAAATAACTTTGTTACGTTCTTAAATATGGAATATACGGCTATGGTGCCAAGTGTTAGACTTGTCAGCAGTCCGAAAATGCTGAGCCTATAAAACAGGGCGATTGTATACATATCAACCGGAAAATATCTTTGGAGATTCATTAAAATATAGAGAGCGAATGCGGTTAAGAAGAGCACGTAGTATAAATTATCCGGATTTCTTCTATCAAAAAAGAACAGGAACAGATGAAGTATCGCGAGTGAAAGAGCCGCCGTAATAAAGACAATCATATTTATCGAATTGTCTCTTGTGTTTGTTATTGAAGATGCATTAAGGACGTTATAATCACCAAGAGCTAAACTAAAACCCGCATCTATTTTAGCACTATGAAAATATTGTAAATTATGATTAGAATAACGGACCGACAATAAGTTTTTACCGGCTTTATCGAAGACTATCACTCTAATTCCGATTTCTCTGCCAGGTATTTCGTTGTCGGATTGGCCGGATACTTCCCCGATAGACTGGATTAAGTTACCATTTAAATAAATTTCTGACGCTCCCGCCTGCCATACACGTAACCCTAAAACTTTTCCGGCTAATGCCGAATCTACATCCACCAATAATCGAAACCATGCAATTCCATTCCACGACTCCGGATTGCCGAATTCGGGCTGAAGCCTGGAATCGATACCAATATATGAGCTGTCGTTAAAACCAATTTCAGCATAAGATCGATCATCGCCCGGGATGTATTTCCAATTTGCATTTATCCAATAAGATTCATGTTTTTTTATAGAATCAGCGGAAACGATGAATTTTTCAGCAGGATCAGCTTGAGCTGATACTGAAACAGCAAGACTTGCAATAATAGTAATTACGAGTAATTTATTTATTGACAAAATTATACGACCGGTTTTTAAATGGATAATTATTACAGAATTTTGTCGGCACACAAAAAAAGGTGATTTCCGAATTGTGGTTTCCCGTTATCTCATAAAAAAGTTGAGATTAAATTTTTAAGAAATGCACAATAGCTCACAGTTAAAAACAAAACCGACGTAATATACTAATGGAGATTTATAATAGTGGTTCAAAATGGCGCTTTTTCCTCGAAATTTTTCAGGATATTTTGCGCGGTAATAACTTCGTTCAATGGCACCATTAATTTAAATTCATTAATAATACGACCCTTAAAATCCCCGGGTACCCAGCGATCGAGACCCACTACATTCAAAGGATACGCTTTACGTGAATAAACTATAGAATGTAAACCTTCTTTCAGCAGGCAGTCGTTTAAGAAATTAATTTCATTTTGATCCTGACCGCCTGTCAAACGAGCGTAGTTCTCAATAATTTCGTAGTGTTCATGCTGATAACATAAAAACAAACTATTAACCATATCACCGCAATTTTTACAGAATGCTTGTTGACAAATCACACAAACTCCTTCGGCAGAATCACTTGGATGATTTAAACAATTAATTCCTTCCGTGAATATAGCTCCGCAGTTAACACAAAAATTATCTTCGGCGAGCACTTCGCCGCCGCAGACTTCACACTCAAATACTTCATTTTCCATATTTGTTTATTCCATTTTATTACGAACCAGAGCAAAATCGAAACTGTTTTGATTCCAGTATTTAATCCTGTCCTTAAATGCTTCGGCATTTTCGGTGTAACCCAATTTATTGTATGCTTCGGCAATATAGTACCATGTATATGGATTTTCAGTATCCGCGTTATTAAAATAATTTAGCGCCTCTTTTGGTTTGCCGCTATATAAATTAAAGAGTCCTAAAACTAAATTCATTCTTTTTATTTCTGCTAAATTATTTCTTTTAACAACATTCTTATCGCAGATTGCCATGGTATGCTTTGCTAACTCCAGTTTATTACTTTTTACAAGCAGCAGACATTTATTAATATGGAATTGTACTATGTATGAATCTTTAACCGGTTTTTCAAGATCCGATTTTTCAATAAGTTTTTCGGAATCATTAAAATATTTTTCCGCATCAGTATACTTTCCGGTTTCAGTTGAAAGAATGCCCAATAGATTTTGCGTGTCAATAATATCCGGCAAAAGTCCGGCGTTTTCAGCGAATGTTTGTCTAAGTTTTAAAGTGTGCAGCGCTTCATCAACATTTCCTTCGTGAATATAAGAAACCGCAATCCACAGCAATGCTTCAAGTTTTTCGTTTGTTCTGGTTGCTTCTTCGTGCTGACGATGATAATATTCGCGGGCTTTTTCGAAATCCGCCAGAAAAACGTAATTATGCCCAACACCTGCCAAAGCCTGGGTAAACAATCTGTCCTTCTGATTTGCCAAATGATACTGTTCTATGGATTCCTGGTACTTTCCTAATTTAAGAAGAAGTTCTGCATAGGAATCATAAGGATTTGGGCTGTCAGGAATTAAAGCTATATATTTTTTAAAAGCTTCGCCTGCGGATTGCATAAATCCGAGATCAATAAAATCGTAACCTATTTTGTTATAAGCGGCGGCATATTTTTCATCAATATTAAGCGCTTTAAAATAATGCATTAATGCTGTAGCCGGATCATTAATAAAATCGTAATATAGTCCAACGTTATAATGCATCCGTTTATCGTTTGGAAAAAGCTCCATCAATTTCATCGCATTCTCTTTTTGAGCTATATGATCCGCTTCCAAAAGGGCTTTCTGAAACAAGATTAAATATTTCTCTCCATCAGATACTCTATCGATAAGGGATTCGGCTTTCTGCATATTTTTCTGAACAATATTATATCCACCTCCGCAGCGAGCGCGATAGAGATAAGCCATCGCGAAATTTTGATCTGTTAAAATTGCCTCATCAAATAATGCGGCGGCTGAAGCGTATTGAATGTTTTCGTACTTATATCTCCCTTCCATAAAATAACTGGACGCCTCTTGCGACTCGGTTGTAACCGGTATTTCTTCATTTTGGCCGAAATTTGTTGTAGGAAACAGAAATATAAAGAGGAGGGTTAAAACGGCATAAAGTCGAGCGTAATTCGTGCTTATCATTATATCCTCCGATAGTTTTTTAAATTTCAAACACTATGTATATTAATTATTTTCTTTTAATCTGACATGAGCGCGGTTCTAATTAATGGACTAATTATATCAGTATACCGGGCGATAAGAGATATTCCGGGATTAATCATCTCCGGCAGTTAATCCGCCCCGGTTTGATCTAACAATTCTGGAGTATAAAGATAATTTAGGATCAAAAAGAAACCTAAGCCATAACTTAAACCACGATTTGTGGAAGACCAAATTATCGTAAAATTCGGGCGCAAATGATTTAACTTTCCTAAGATTATTCCATGGAATTGAGGGGAAGTCGTGATGTTCGTTATGGTAACCTACATTAAGAGCCGGCACATTTAAAGGACCGTAATAGCTGTATGTTTCCTGCGGAGGAGAAGTTAAAAAATGTTCCTGAATCCACCTGGCTCCCAAAGGGTGAAATCCAATGGAGAATACGAAAGAAAAAACAAGATATAAAAATGGGGCCCAGCCAAAAAATAAAATTATAATCACATCAAAACTGAATACGGCAATCCAATTGATTATAGTCCAGGTATTGACAAAAGCTATTTCTTTTAATCTTGTGGGGCGTAATGCTTGAAAGATGGGGAAAAACAGCTCCCAAAAAGCTTTTCCAATTATCGTATTCCCTATAAATTTAGCCTCCCATTCGCTCGCGAGATCCGCATCCAACTCATATATTCCCTGAAAAGAATGATGCTTAAGATGATAAGCTCTGAAAGAAACTGAACTGGGCACTATGTTGGGTAAATCGGCTATTATTCCCGATATATAATTCAATAACCTTTTTTTGAAAATAAGGTTATGCGCCGCTTCGTGTATAAGTACAAACAAAGTGTGGTTTGCGAAAGCGCCGAAAAACCATGCTATAATTAATGTCCACCACCATTCGGCTCCTGTTAAAGAAATGGCAATAGCTGTCTGTAAAACTACAGTAAATAAAATTATACCAAATGTGTAAGGATTTCGGCCAATGAGCTGCCTCATCTCAGGATGAGTTTTTAGAATTTCTTTTGTTCTTATTTTATGAGGTTCGGGTTGATCTGAGTAAAAGAAGTCTTTTGTTTTGGAAGTCATTTATTCCCTCCGCTGAAACGTATGAACGTTTAAAATGAAAGACAAATTAAAATAACGATTTAAGTGTCTTGTTTCAAATGTTGGAATAAATAATTATGCGGTTTAATTGTCGAATAATGTTAAGTGTGCATATTCAGCTTCACAAATTGACCACTTTTTACTAATTTCCTCATCAATAACTCAATAGTTTTTAAAATATAGAAAGAGTGGATATGAAAAAATATTTTATGGTATGGCTGGTTCTAATAACAATTTTATTAATAAATAGCAGTAATAACGCGTGCACTAATTTTATTGTTACAAAAGGCGCCAGTACGGATGGGTCGGTAATGATAACCTATTCCGCCGATTCATATGGTTTTTACGGTGAACTGGTTCATATAAAACCTGCGTTTTACACTAAAGGTACATTATTAAAAATTTATGAATGGGATACAGGAAAGTATCTTGGGGATATAGATCAGGCGGAAGCAACATTTAACGTAATCGGCAACATGAATGAATATCAGGTGGCAATAGGCGAGACCACTTTTGGCGGAAGAGAGGAGTTACGAAATGAAAAAGGAATTATAGACTACGGCAGTTTAATTTATATAGCTCTTCAGCGTTCCAAAACAGCGCGTCAGGCAATTGAAATAATGACCGGACTTGTGGAGAAATATGGATATTACAGCTCTGGCGAATCATTTTCTATTGCCGACGCAAACGAAGCCTGGATACTAGAATTGATAGGTAAAGGAGAAGGAGTTAACGGAGCTGTTTGGGTAGCTCGCAAAATTCCCGATGGATTTGTTTCCGGACACGCAAATCAAGCTCGTATTACAACTTTTCCGCTTAACGATCCACAGAATTGTATGTACGCAAAAGATGTAATTTCATTCGCTCGGGATAAAGGATATTTTTCGGGTGAGGATAAAGATTTTGATTTTGCCGCGGCTTATAATCCTTTGGATTTTGGTGGAATACGGTTTTGCGATGCGCGTGTTTGGTCGTTTTTTAGAAGGGTTAATAAAGATATGGATAAATATTTAACCTATATAAAAGGTCAAACCACAGAAAGAATGCCGCTTTGGATTAAACCCGAGAACAAACTATCGGTACATGATGTAATGAATATGATGCGCGACCATTACGAAGGAACGGAATTGGATATGACAAAAGGAATTGCCGCGGGACCTTATAATTCGCCATATAGGTGCAGTCCTTTAACTTTTAAAGTTGACGGACAGGAATATTTTAATGAACGTCCGACAAGCACTTACCAAACTGGATTTAGTTTTGTTTCTCAGTCACGCTCATTTTTACCTCGGGAAATCGGCGGAATAATTTGGTTCGGTTTCGACGATACTTATATGACCGTTTATACGCCTATGTATACTTCAATTAACGATATTCCGTATAATTACAGAGGCGAAATGGCCTCTTTATCTAAATTCAGTTGGGACTCCGCATTTTGGGTCTTCAACGCCGTTTCAAATTTTGTTTACCCAAGATACTCACTCGCAATCGGCGATCTACAAATTAAACAAAACGAATTGGAAGGATATTTTTTAAGCCGGCAGGAAATTATTGATGGAGCGGCGCTTTCGCTTCTTAATAAATCCAAAGGTGAAGCGGTGGACTATCTTACTAAATATTCACTTGAAGCGGGATCAAAAACTTATTCTGAGTGGAAAAATCTTTTTGAATTTTTGAATATGAAATATATGGACGGCGTAGTAAAAAATGAATTCGGAAAGACCAAAAGGGTGGGCTATCCTGAAGCATTTCTAAAGCTTATGACAGCCGAAAATGGGGGCACGGTAAAAATGGTGGATCTTAAGACCGATACCGATATGGAATACAAAAAATACATTTACAAAGGAGACGAATTTTTATCCCAAAAAGATTATGCCGCTGCAAAAACAAATTACGAAGAAGCCTTAAACCTGAAACAAGGTGAATTGTATCCAAAAGGAAAAATTGAGAAAATAAATAAAGTCCTCTCAGAAATTGAAGAATTACATAAATCATATTTTTTGGATTAATTTATTATCCTTCTCAAGCCGCTCTTAATTTTAAGGAGCGGCTTCTTTTTATACGTCTGCTACTTAAGTTGTAATTATCATAACTAAATTATTTTCATAGTTTTATGCATGTAAAGGCTTATATTTGTACAGCAGATTTTATAATGCTATTAGATTGAAACAAAGTTCTACTTCCGGTCGATTTTTAAAATTAAATCTTCCACTACAACCGGCATGTATAATACTCCTCATTTTAGCCATTATAAACTTTCCGCAGGAAAAAAGAAATTTACAAACTATTAGGAAATTTAATGATAACATTTGAAAATCTTGGCGTAGACAAAGATATTTTACGAGCTATAAAGGATTTAAGTTTTGTGAACCCTATGCCGATTCAAGAAAAAGTAATCCCTTATTTAATTGGTGAAAACTCCGGTGATTTATTAGCGCTTGCGCAAACCGGTACAGGCAAAACAGCCGCTTTCGGTATACCTCTTATACAAAAAATTGATACTAAAAAGAAAATTATACAAGCGCTTATTCTTGCTCCTACAAGAGAGCTATGTCTTCAAATATCGAATGATATAATCGATTATGCGAAATATAAACCTGAATTAAAAATTACAGCAGTATTCGGCGGTGCAAGTATTGAGAACCAAATAAAATCGATAAAAAAAGGCACTCACATAATTTCTGCAACTCCCGGCAGATTAATTGACCTTATAAACAGAGGTGTAATTGATCTTACAAAAATCAATACTGTAGTTCTTGATGAAGCCGACGAAATGCTTAATATGGGTTTCCGCGAAGATTTGGAAGAAATTCTTAAATCTACACCAAATGAAAAAAACACTCTTCTGTTTTCTGCTACAATGCCAAAAGAAATTTCTGCTATCGCAAACAGATACATGAAAAACCCGACTGAAATTTCCGTTGGTAAACGTAACACAGGCGCAGAAAACGTTAATCATATCGCTTATATGGTTCACGCAAAAGACAGATATCTCGCGCTTAAACGTGTTGTGGATTTTCACCCGAATGTTTATGGAATTATTTTTTGCAGAACAAGAAAAGAAACTCAGGAAGTTGCTGACTTGCTGATTAAAGACGGTTATAATGCTGATTCATTGCACGGAGATTTATCTCAGGTACAAAGAGACACCGTGATGAATAAGTTTAGAATAAAACATATACAACTTCTTGTGGCTACAGATGTTGCCGCACGCGGATTGGATGTTGATAATCTTACGCACATTATAAATTATAACCTTCCGGACGAATTGGAAATTTACACTCATCGCAGCGGCAGAACCGGCAGAGCCGGCAAAAATGGAACTTCAATAATAATTTCGAATATGCGTGAAAAAGGAAAAATACAGCAGATAGAAAAAATTCTTGGTAAAAAGTTCGAGCATCTTAATATTCCTATCGGAAAAGAGATTTGTGAAAAACAATTGTTCCATTTGATTGACAGAATGGAAAAAGTTGAAGTGGACACCACCCAAATTGAATCATTTTTACCAAATATTTACAAAAAACTTGAATGGCTTGACAGAGAAGAATTAATAAAAAAATTCGTTTCTTTGGAGTTCAACCGCTTTCTTGGTTATTACAAAAACGCTTCGGATCTGAATGTGCCCGATGACAGAAGAAAAGCTAAGAGAAGAGACAGCGGAGATGGATATGCATTTACAAGATTTTTTATAAATCTTGGAAAAACAGATGATCTTAATCCGACACAATTAATTGGTATGATTAACGATTTTACAAACGTAAGAAATATTGAGATCGGTGATATTGAGATACTTAAAAACTTTTCCTTTTTTGAGATTGACAGCAAATATGCCGATACTATATTAAAATCGTTTAAAAACAAAAAGCTGAAGCATCGTGATATTAATGTGGAAGTTTCCGAGAAGAAACGAACCGAGAGCAGAGGACGATGGGATTCGAAAGATTTTCCGCGTAAAAAATCCGGCGGTAAATTTGAGGGTAGAACGGATAAAAAGAAATCGAATGGCAAATTTGCAGGCGGCAAATTTTCTGGAAAATCGGATAAAAAACGTTCCGAAGATAAACCTTCTGAAAACAGATCAGGCAAAAAGAAAGAGAATAAAGGCGCCTGGAGAAATAGATAACTAATAATAATTTGATGTTTTTTGATACAAGAGAGCCGGAAAATATTTCCGGCTCTTCTTTTATAAGTCGATTATTAAATAATTACAGAGTAATTACACATTCATATTATAAATTTACAATCGCCATCATATAACCCCACAAAGAAGTATCTTCACCGCGGAATCTTTTGAATAAATCACCCGGTGCGAACACTGACAAACCTCCCTGGAAATCAAGATTTTCGCTGTATTTTAACGACCCGAACAATTCAAACTCAGTTCCAAACTCGCTGGTGCTGGACCCGTCACCGAATTTAACTTCTACCGCGGAATTAAATACATGTCCGTTTATTCCAATTTTAACCGGTTTCCATGGAGTAATTGAAACTTCGCAATGTATATCCATTAGTCCTAAACCGTATGTGTTTTGCGGGATATTTACAAAATAATCCATGTGTCCGTAAAATTTGTGGTTTGTGGCGTACAATGTGTTGAACACCTGATACTTATTGTCTGATGATTCATCATCCCCGCTTAAATAATCTACTCCGGCAGAAACAACTGGTTTAATATCCGAATCGAATGTATAACTGACATTAAAGGCCGCCATAAACGCGGCCACATCAAGTTTTACTCCGTTTTGTATAATATCGCCGAACTGATAAGCGAACTCCAATTCATGCTGTAAATTTCCCAAATTTCCTTTTACATAAAATCCGGACGTGTAACGGCTTTCATCGGTTTTAGCTATGTTTTCATTCAACAGAAAAATATCCGTTTTATAATTTTTGAAAGTTTTTAATTCCGCCCATATACCTCCGAAACTGTTGTCGAGCGAATCCCCTGCCAGCATAGATTCCTGAATTTGAAAACCCATAAAATGAATGTTCAGAAACGGTCCGTTAAAAGTTATAATGGAACCGTCGAAACTTCTTCCTACATTGCTCCAGCCAACGGCGCCAATTAATCTTTCGTTTGCGAATTCCACTTCCATTCGCCCGAGTTTAACGTCGAACGGCAAACCAAAAACATCGTCCATTTTTAAATATGCCTGATGTAAATCAATGTTTTTTGTATCGCTTAAAGTTGTAGGCTCGGTGCCGTAAACCCTTGAGTCCTGAAGCTGAACAGTGCCGCTTATACCTTTGGGCGCTTTTATTTCAACTCCCAGACGTGTTCGGAATTCGGAGAATGTAAATTGATCGGTATTTTTATTAAAATCTTTATCATCCATTATCGATCGCGCCCGGATTTGTGCGGAAATATCATAGTCTTGCGCGGATAACGTATTAGCCATAATTAATACAGACATCAAAACAAAAACAATTTTTTTCATAATGTTCTCCATATAAAGCCCACCAATTTTTTATAAAATTGATGGGCCGTTGTAACGTAAAATTTATTTTTTATAATTGTACAAACTTCCCTGTCTTTCTTTTGCTTTAAGATCCCAATCGGCGGCAGTGGTTTTTAAGAATTCCTGTTTGTCCTCGTTCAACATTTTCATATCCAGCCCGATAACGACCTGCGCTTTTGCTTTAGTTGAATAATCAGGCAGTTTAGGAGGGTAATTAACTCCATGTTTAACTAATATTACTGCAAGTTCCCTGCGTGCTTCTTCTGCTTTTTGAATTGATGTTCCTATAACTCTCATAGCTTCAGTAGGCGAGTGAAATCCTAAAGCGTTCGCAGCGGCAACCCAGTCCCATCTCCATTGTGAATGTCTTAACAATGTTAACACAGGTTTCATTTCAGATTCTATAGCTCCATTATCCCACGCTACTTTAGCTTCCAAATGCGCTTTAGCTAAAGCTGATTCGGCAAGGTGACGCAAAGACTCCAGCCTGTCCTGTCGTTCGTATACATCCTGTATCAATCTGTCGGTTTCTTCCCTGTGGCATACCTGACAAGAGTTAGCTACATTGTTAAGCGGACTTTGAATATGATGATCGGTAAATTTTACGCCGCCTTCGCTTTTATAAGGCATATGGCAATCGGCGCATGAAACACCTCTTTGAGCGTGAACACCCGTCATAAATAATTCGTAATCGGGATGCTGGGCCTTTAGCATTGGCGCTCTGCTTAACGAATGTGTCCAGTCGGTGAATTGAATATCGTCATAATATTTTTCCATATCGTCTGCGCTGAATCCGTTGTCCCAAGGAAATGTTAAATACTGAGCTCCTTCAACTTTTTTCTTATCAAAATAATATTCTACATGGCATTGAGCGCATACAAGCGAGCGCATTTCCTGCCGTGAAAAATCCTCCATTTTTTTACCGCGTCTTTCCATAGCTTCTTTTAACGCGGGTCTTGAAATTGCAAGGTTCATAGTTTCCGGATCGTGACAGTCTTTACAGCCTATTGGATTTACAAATTCCTGTCCATTTTCCATCCAGGTTCCCGTATAAAATTTAGCCAATCCCTGCTCTTCTATTACGCGAGGCACGTCCGTACTTTTACATGTCCAGCATGTAGCCGGCATAGGACTAACTTTATTACCACCTGTTCTTAAAGTGTTACGAATGTCTTCTATAGCAAGCGCGTGACCTCTGCCCTGATTATAATCTTTAGAGAAACCGTAGCCCGCCCACATAACAACCAATTCGGGATACAGTTCAAGGTAATCAGTCATAGCTGAACCGCCGTGTTTACTTTTAAAATCGGTTTCTAATGTTTTAAGGTATGTTTCATATTCGCGGGGATAATTTTCACCCCAGACTTCGTTTCTGGTTTCATCGGCAGCAATCGGTTTAATCATCTGAAGTGCGTACTGAGCTTCGCCTTTTCTTTCGATAATTGATGATGCAAAAAGTCCTAATAAAAACACAACAACCACCGTAACAAAAAATATAGCCCAATTAACCCAGGGTTTTCTGCTTTGATTGGTTACCATTTTAATTTCCTTTTATTGTTATGATTTAATAATCGACAGTTCTTATAAAAAACAGAAATCAGTACCGCACATGAGGAACGGAAGAAAGGCTGTGCACCTTTCCATGAGGAACTTCCCTGTGGCAGTCCCAGCAAACCTGCTCTTTATCCTCGTAAATTCCCTTAGCGTTAATTGCTCTCAACGAAACGGGGTGAAGATAATTTGAATGACATCTTATACAATTTTCCTGAACTACTGCTCTGCCCGCATCCTTAATACGAATAACCTGGGGTTCGAGACGGAAAGTAAACATGTAGGAGTGTCTTAATCCGTCCGAGGCCTTGAACATATATTTTCTTATAATGTTGTCGTTCGGCACATGACAATCGTTGCAGATGGTTTTTTTACCGTGGCTGCCTCTTTCCCATGTAGCGTATTCCGGCACCATTACATGACAGTTTATACAAGTTTTGGGGTCATCGGACAAATAAGATACTGCGTTTGATATGTAAAAAATATAAATTCCCAAGCCTACTATTATCCCGCTTATAATTACCGCAGGGAATCTGAACTTGGGCGGAGGCAAAAAAAAGTGAAAAAGATTTTTCATTATTTCTCTCTTTCGGTTTTTGATTTTGGCGATTGGTTAGACTCTGAATTCCTGTTTAATTCTTCTAGTTCATTTATGCTTCTAGGATGACCAAGAGAGCCGACTCCTTCATAATTGTTAAGATATTCCTCTTTACTTATTTTATTCTGCCAGTTGCCTGATAATATCCCAGCCCCGGTTACAGCAATAAATACTGCGATAACTCCGAAAGCTATCATTTTTTTTGGCAGAGGTTCTTTTGTTAACAAAGATTTTAACTCCAAAGTATCGGCTACCGGACAAACATCCACACAGCTCATGCATGTAGAACATTCGTCGGAGAATACCGTTTTTACTTTGTCAACTTTAATGCGCGATGGACACGCTTTAGCGCACAGACCGCAATCGATACATGCGTCTAAATTACGTTTAATTTTATTGGGACTCAACAAGGAAAAAATTCCCAACAATGCTCCATATGGACATAAATATCGGCACCAGAAATTTCTAACTACAATAGATAATCCGAATAATACTGCTATTACAATAAGGGATGTTCTTGAAATATCCACGAAAAATATCCACATTTTAATATCCGACATTACATTGTATTGACTGTCAAGAAAAAATCGCAGCGATGTAACCGTCATTGTAAAAAATATCGAGTAAACGAAAAATGCAAGCAAAAAATATTTAAGACTTCTTAATAGATAATCCATCCACCGGGGAAGACGGTATACTTTTTTAAATAATTTTTTTTGAATTTTTTCGCCGAAATCCCCTATATATTCAGATAAAGTGCCAATGGGACATATCCAGCTGCAGAAAGATTTTCCGAAAAAGAAGGATACAAGAATTACAGCTACAAGTATAAAAAATCCCGCAGGATGAGCGTGGTGTATAATTCCCGTCTGTAAAAAATAATAAACGCTCATCATGGCGCTGATAGGTAAAAAAGCTTCTGCTCCGGGCGGACGTTCAAAATAACCTGTTGTGCCTCCTGATTCAAGGAAGCCTATAAACAGATAGAATTCCACGCCAATCCAAATACAGAGCAAAACAAATATTAATTGAACTATTGATCTGTACTTTTGTATCGATTTTTCGGTGTTTTTTATATATGGTTTTTTCATGATTGGTTCATTTTAATTCAGCAATTGTAATGGGTAAAGATCAGTGATAATAATTTTTACTAAACTTATAATCAGATTATTTTTTCCGATTATAAAATACCAGTTACTTAATTAATTGTCAACTATAAAATAATATTGGGAAATTAATTTGGTATACGGAACAAGCGGGACGCACATTTCGTCTGAATATCATAATTTCAAACCGATAAAAAAATGCTCTCAGTATATTTTTAGTTTTGCTCTTTGGGAGGAAGAAGTTAAAGTCGCGGGATTGCCGGGGGGTTAAATTCAGCGGCTCTTCCTCCTTTTTATCAGCTGTATTTTGCCGTTTATATTTAATCCAACCTTTTTATTCAACCCGGTTACACCAAATAATTAACCATTAACACCGGAATACTAATTCGGATTCGAATAAAGATTCTACTCATTCTTATTTTCATGTTTATATTTGTATATGAAAATTTGTAGTTTGTTGTAAAATCTACCACCTGGATATATAAAATGGAAAGTTTAAAAATCTTTTTAAAGACAACATTTGTCGGCGGATTTCTTGTTGTTCTGCCGATAGTAATATTGCTTATAGTACTTAACTGGTCGTTCCAAACTTTAACCGGTTATGTTGAGCCAATTACAAATCTTGTTATTCAAACCACGCGTCTCAATGTTTTTGTTGCGTCTTCAATCGCGCTGCTGGTTATAATTCTTATATTTTTTATAGTCGGGTTGTTGGTTAAAACCGAACTCGGTAAAGTAAGTTTTAAAGCTATTGAAGAAAAATTTTTGGGGAAGATTTTCGGATACAAAATAATAAGAGAAACTGTTACCCAGCTATTCGGCGAAGAGAAAACAATATTTAAAGGTGTGGCTCTTGTTAAATTATTCGGCAACGAGACACGAATGACCTCCTTTATTACAGACGAACACGATGACGGCAGTTATACAGTTTTTATCCCTTCCGGACCCGCGCCTACAGCCGGATTTGTATATCACGTAACAAAAAAACAAGTGGAAATAGTTGATGTTCCGGTTGAGCAGGCACTAAGAACAATTTTAAGTCTTGGCTCCGGTTCAAAAAAATTACTGTCAGATTCATTTAAAACATTGGATTAAACAGAGTCCTGTAAGTACACACCCTGCGGAGCTTTGTACCGAACGTGGAGAGGGTAATTCGACAGGAATATTTACTTTAAGTCGCTTGAGCGTAGGCGAAGAGACAAAGAACGAAGTACTTTTAATTTTTCTTCCTCGCTCAAATAACCCCACGCTGTAATTTCTTCAATTGTACGTAAACATCCTTTGCAGAAACCTGACGAGGCATCTATTTCGCAAACATTATTACAAGGTGATTTTATTCCGCTAATTTCTTCCATACAGTGGATAAAAGGTTTTTTTCGCCGAAAAAGTTTCATTTCAGGAAATTTTGTTTTTCTAAATTTTTCCATATTAAAAAGCCCGGAAATATTATTTAACCGGGCTTTAAATTCCACGAATACTTATTCATCAGTATTTTCTATAAAATTTTTTCTCTTCTTTTGTATCAGCGGACAAAATCAATAGAATAGAAAATACCAACAAAAATATTACAATGTCATTTTATTAACAGCATTTTTTTACTTGCCGTAAAGCCTTTGCTGTTTTCTTCTAATCCTTTAACCTGTATGGAATAAACATAAATACCGGTTGAAAGGTTACGGGCGTCGAATATCGCTGTATAAATACCCATATCTTTTATGCCGTTTACAAGTTCGGCAACCTCTTTACCTAGCATGTCGTAAACCTTAATAGTTACATGTCCCTGTTCGGGTAACTGATAACTTATAATTGTTTCCGGATTAAACGGGTTGGGGTAATTTGATACGCTGTAATTATCAACTATAATATTTTTATCCTGCAATTCATTTTCAGCTGATTGTTTGTTTGCCGCCGGTGGCAGGTTGGCCGCTACTCTCTGATATATTATTTCTGAAGTTGTTTGATTGATTGAATAATAAGCGCAAACTGAATAATCAATTCTGAATTCCGTGTTCTGTCCTTCTCCTATTATATAATCAGCATCCTGCCAGCTTGTTGTCCCTCTGGGTACTGTAGCTACCAATCCCTCGCTTACAGGTATGCCATTATACATAGCAACTTTTCGGTAAATTTTGTAAGCAGTTACATCCGCATTCGGGTGTTCATTCCAATATACCGTTACGTTCTGAGCATATCGTGGATCATTAAAATGCTGATTCCTTAAATTACCATCTGCCGCAACTTCATTAAATATGGCAGTTCCTTTATACTTGGCTATTAACTCTTTATGCTGGTTAATAGTAAACGTATAATTATTGGATACGTATTCATCGCTCCATGTATTAAAATTATATCTGATTCCATTAACAATATAATACGCCGGGGCTCCCACACTTATTGTATTTTGTTCTATTACGGTTTTGTAAACAGGCGGTGTTAATGTTTGCCCGTTTACTGTTACAGTGCCCTGTATGGTCGTTCCGCTAATCTGATTTCGTACCGTTACATTGCATTGTTTTCTGAGGTTAGCTTGTATAATAGTATTCCTATCATTTGCTGAAACATTGTATGAGGTTGATTGGCTATTGGAAAGGATTTGAAAATTTTGGTTTTCTAGAGTAACTGCCCAATAACTATTATTTGCACCACTATTATTCCAAATATAATTATAATTGCTGTAGGATTGTTCCACTGCGCTTAGAATAATATTATCCCCCATAGAAGATGTTCTGTCAAAAGGCGAAGTTTGGTTAGCATAATCTATCATTATTGTGCTTAAACCGGGAGCAAAATTATTTTGGATTCTAACCTGGAATTTAACCGGTAGAATTACTTCGCTTTCTTTATGTATTAATACAGAATAACAGTTCATAGTTTGAGTATTTATACTCACCAGTCTAAAAAGAATTGTATGGGTGCCGGAGGTAAGATTATTAATTGTATAAGAACTTGGCAAGAATGGTTCTTCACCATGACACAAATCGTTTGTTTTTAGTGTCCCATCGACTATTACAAGAAGTTTAGGTCTGAACAGTCCGCTCGTACCTGAATAGCTGAAAAAAAATGTTTTACTTGCCGTCTGCTGTCCGAAAGGAATTACTGCTGGCGAACTGGAAGTATAGGTGAATGACTGTGGGAAAATATTCGATGAAAGTATAATTAATATTAAAACCAAAATTTTAGTGAGTTTCATTTTAATCACCATATTTTGTATTTAATCAGCCATCTATTATTTTAGTAATGCAAATAAAAAGGGGACAGCGTCCCCGACAGGTGAGCAGCCTGAAATTTATTTGCATTAAGGAACGGTGTGACCGCACCGTTCCGTTATTAAACCTATTTTTTTACTCTTTCACCTTATTTAGTTTTTAATTTTCCTCTTAATATATAATCCTGCGGGTAGTTCGAAAAACCCTTGCCAAACACAAAAACTTCTTTTTTAAATATTACGGCTTGACCTATAACCGCGTTTAATGAAAACAATGTTTTTAAGTCTTTTCCGTTAAAATGTCCTAAATTCAAGCCTGTATTTACAACAAAAAAATCACTCTCGTTTCTGCCCCATATCCTTCCGCCATATTCTGTTCCTTTAAAATCTTTGAACAATTTTAAACTTTCATCACTATATTTATATATCTCCTGATCGATCACTACATATGTACTGGTGTTAATTACCCCTAAACTAATTGGCACATCCCCTGCAAATATTTCTTTAAGAGAATCTGCTTTATATACATATATACGTCGCGGGTCACCGGGAGTAAATCTACTTGAAACATCAATTAAAACATCACCAGATTTTCCGTCCACAACCACATCCACAAATGATTCTTTTAATTCGCCGATATTAATAAATCTCCAATCAATACCATCATATTTCATCAATACCCGTGTGAATCCGCCTCCATCATATCTATTGGCATATCCTACTCCATAAATTTGTGTTTCGCTAATTCCGTGAATTTTTTGTATTACAGTTTGATCATACCCGTCCAGCAGATACGTCCCGAATTTTTGCCATTGTGCTCCATCGTAGTGCCATATTGAACTGTTTGTTGTTCCCATCCAAACGTTATTTTTACTTGTGCCCCAAATACCAGCACCCGATATAAATTCATCCAGCACAACATTTTTCCACTTAGTTCCGTCCCAATGCCAAATAGGATCTTTTCGTGTTGTAGCTCCACCTATAAACCATACGTCATTTGGTTCGGCTCCCCATAAATTTAATCCGTATGTAAAATAAGATTCACCCGGGTCTATGGTGTCCACGACCCATTCGTAGTCCCTGCTTCCATATACTTCCTCTGGTCCGTTTGGATAATCTTCACAGGATATTATAAAAAGGAATGTTATTGTTAAAGAAAGGAGTAAAACAAATAGATATAACTTACCGCCGCTTAATTTTTGTGCCATTAGTTCCCCACTGAATTTAAGACACTAAAAAAAACAAGTAATTATTATTTCTAAAATTATTTTAGCAGAAGAAAAAGTTTATTTCATATTAATAACTTGATGTTTGTTCAGTTCTAAAAGAACAAATGTATTAATCAAGATTTTACAGGAATTAAGGAATTAAGGAATTAAGGAATTAAGGAATTAAGGAATTAAGGTTGAATATAAATTAACCGGTTTTTGAAGTCAAGTGATAAATTACTGAATTTCATTTTATTGAATATTCGTTTATGAAAGTTAGTTTTATGCTGTTTTAATATTATTACTATATAAAGAATTTACACTTCAATACCTCAACAAGTTCATTAAAAGCACAAAGAACTCCTCTTCGGGATTATAGTACTTTGACGGACTAAAGAAATAATTTCTCTTTTAAGTTTCTGGTTTTGTTTCTTGAAATCCATTCTTCAAAGCTCTAAGTTTTGTTTATAAAAATATTTTAATAGTGTTCCTAAAAGGGGATTATATGAGCGATAAACTTATAGAATGCGTACCTAACTTTTCGGAAGGTAGAAATCCTGAAATTATAAAACTAATTACGGATGAAATTGAGAGGGTTGAAGGGGTAAAACTTTTAGATGTTGACCCCGGCGCGGATATGAACAGAACTGTTGTAACTTTTATCGGATCACCCGAAGGAGTAAAAGAAGCCGCATTCCGATCAATTAAAAAAGCTTCGGAACTGATAGACATGAGCAAACATTTGGGCAGTCACCCGCGTATGGGAGCTACCGATGTATGCCCCTTTGTTCCGGTTAATGGCGTTTCAATTGAAGAATGTATTGAACTGTCCAAAGAAGTCGCCGGCAGGGTTGGCGCTGAATTAAATATTCCCGTTTATCTTTATGAAAAATCAGCTAATAGTCCGGAGCGTGTAAATCTCGCTAAAATAAGACAAGGAGAATACGAAGCTTTACCCGATAAACTTAAGAAACCTGAGTGGAAACCGGATTACGGCCCGGCGGAGTTTAATGCCAAATCGGGAGCTACTGTAATTGGGGTGCGCGAATTTTTAATAGCTTACAATATTACGTTAAACACACGTGAGCCAAAATACGCAACGGATATTGCTTATGAACTGCGTGAAAAGGGTCGCTCAGCCCGCCGCGGCAATACAAAACCCTTTTATTTTAAAGGAACCGAAATACTTAAATACAAAACCGGCAATTTCCCTTGCGGCACATGCGATTTTGACGGCGCTACAATATCGGAAACAATTGAGCATTGTAAAAAAGAACATGATTACGATCTCGCTGAATTGTTAAAAATAAACGCTATCAATCCGGAGAAGCCGGAAAACGAATCAGTTAAAAAGCCGGGAATATTTTCCAACTGTAAAGCTATCGGCTGGATGGTTGATCAATACGACCGCGCGCAGATATCAATAAACCTTACCGATTACAAAGTAACAAGCACACATCATGTTTTGGAAACCACACGCAAATTGGCCGCAGAAAGAGGACTTGTAGTAACAGGAAGTGAAATTGTAGGAATGGTTCCCTACCCCGCGCTGCTTGAAACTGGCAAATATTATCTGAAGATGCAGGGACGCTCAACAGGCATTCCGGTAATTGATATATTGAATACTGCTGTACAATCTTTAGGTTTATCGGATGTTTCGGAATTCAAAATAAAAGAACGTGTTTTGGGTCTGCCGGCAAATCCGGATAAAGCGCTCGTTGAAATGAAAGTAAATGATTTTATTGACGAAGTATCTCGTGAAAGTCCGGCTCCGGGAGGAGGATCGATTGCCGCTTTGGCAGGCGCCCTCGGCGCGTCTTTATCCTCTATGGTAGCTAATCTTTCATCAAATAACCGCGGCAGTGAAGAAGTTGATAAAATATTGAATAACGCGGCCGATCAATGTCAGGATATAAAACAGAAGCTTGTAAAAGCAATAGACGACGATACGAACGCTTTTAACGTTTATATGGATGCCAGAAGACTGCCGCAAAAAACTGCGGAAGAAAAAGAACTTAGAAAAGAAGCCATGCAGCAGGGTTTAAAACAAGCGGTAACAGTTCCTTTTACTACCGCGCAGTTGAGCTACGAAGCCGTAAAAATTTCAATGACAGTGGCTGAGCTTGGAAATCCAGCTTCAATTACCGACGTTGGAGTCGGCGCTCAGGCGGCTTATACCGGAGTGCTCGGCGGAGTTTATAATGTGCTTATAAATCTTAAAGACATTACGGACAGCGGCTATGTAGAAAAAATGAAAAACGATTGCGCTAAATTAAAATCCGATGCGTTGGAAGAATTAAATAAAATTTTGCAGTTTGTAGAAAGTAAACTATAAATCCGCTGCTATCAATACCTATATTAACGTCCCTTGATATCTAATATTAAGGGATAATCTATTTTTATGTTTCGGGGGAATTATTGTTCATTAAAACTAATGTTTTCATTTTTATAATTTCTTTTTTATTCATTCAGAATAGTGAAATTTTTTGTCAGCAGACAGGCTCATTACGGGGGTTTCTTACAGACAGCACTAACGGCGAAGCTATTATTTACGCCAATGTTGTTATTAAAGATGTCGACCGCGGATCATCAACAGATAAGAACGGATACTTTTTTATACCGGCAATCCCGCCGGGGAAAAGGACTGTTATAATTTCTTACCTGGGTTATACAACCAAAACTGTTTCAGCCGTTATTATTGATGGAAAAATAACCGAGCTGGATTTAAAGCTTTCGCCCAGTTCAATTAAACTAAATGAACTTCAGGTCGTAGCCGATAAAATGGTCAGGCAGAACGAAACCGATTTAGGTCTCCAGAAAATTACGGCAAAAGAAATTGAGTACACACCGGCAAATGTTGAAAGCGACGTATTTAAAATAATTCAGGCATCTCCGGGTGTAAGTTCCACAGGCGATGTTACATCACGTTATTACGTGCGCGGAGGGGGCGGGGATCAGAACGAGGTTTTATTAAACGGCGTTACTTTATACAATCCATTCCACGCGCTTGGGATTTTTAGTTCCATCGATCCGGAAATGATAAGCGGTTTGGAATTTTATAAGGGCGGATTCGAACCTAAATACGGCAACAGACTTTCAAGCATATTAAATGTTATAACCAAAGACGGAAACAAGAATGAGTTCGCTGCCACGGGACAAGCCAGCATGCTTGCAGGCAAACTGATGCTCGAAGGACCGATTCCCGACGGTTCTTTTATAGTTACGGCGAGAAAAAGTTATTACACCGATATATTAAAAAATTTCCTGAATGATAAAAGCGCCCCTTTCGATTTTTACGACCTCTCTTTTAAAGTTAATTACAGTAATCCTTATTTCGATAAAGGGAGTAAATTTATAGTTCATGGTTTTTACAGCAACGATTTTATAAATAACGATAATCCGCTAAAAGAAAATTACCTTACTGAAAATTTGATACTCGGCGGAATTTGGCGTCGCGTCTGGTCGAGTCCTTTGTTTTCAGTGTTTAATGTATCATACAGCGGATATAAAGCGAAAGTCGACGCGAACTTAAGCGAAGCCAAACCCAGAGAAAACACGCTGGATGACATATCTATGAATTTTGATTTTACTTATGTATATCAAAGTAAAGATGAACTGCAGTTCGGCGTTCAGAATAAATTTTTATCCTCTTCGTTGAAGCAGGAAAATCTATTGAATAAAACAACTACTTTCGATCAAACCGGCTGGGACTTGAGCATTTATTTTAATTATAAGTTTTACCGTTGGGAAAAAGTTGGACTCGATTTGGGATTCAGGAGCAAACTTTCAGGATTATCTAAAAACAGACCTTTTCTGATTGAGCCGCGTTTCAGTTTTACATATCTGCCCAGCTCACTTATAGCTTTTAAATTTGCCGGAGGCTGGTACTCTCAGGAAGTAGTAACATTAACAAATGAGAATGAATTGATATCCATTTACGAACCGTGGATAATTGTTCCAAATTATTTGAACTCTCCACAAGCAATTCATCTTATAACCGGTATCAAAACGTACTTTACTGAAAACCTTACATTGGAAGTTGAAACTTATTACAAGTCAGTTTCAAACTTGTTTGACGTTAATTCCAGGAAATACGACGCGCGGTTTTTCGATTATAAAAATTTGGATGGAGAATCTTACGGGGCTGACGCTCAACTTAAACTTAACAGTTCACCGCTATACTTTACCGCCTCCTATTCTTTAAGCTGGTCATTTAAAATTGACGACGGCTACAAATTTTCGCCGCGTTACGACAGACGCCATACTGTGAATATTCTGCTGGCTTACGATTTAGGCGCGGATTGGGAAACTAGCGCCACATGGAATTTTGCATCAGGTATGCCTTTTACTCCAGTGGCGGGATTTTACGACAGGTTATATAACGAAAACGATCCGCCTTATTATTTTAACGATAACTATATTCCTTCCACAATTTGGGGAAATAAAAACAGTAAACGTTTGCCCGTTTATCATCGTATGGATTTAAGTCTTTCCAAAAAATTACAAATTCATTTGGCTGATATCACTCTGGGAGTTAGCGTAATTAACATTTATAACAGGCAGAACATTTTTTATTTCGATAAAAAAACGGGCGAACAAATTAACATGCTGCCTGTAATGCCATCAGCTTTTGTAAAGGTGAAAATATGAAAAGGATTTATTCTGCAATATTTGGGGCGTTGTTAATTATTTCTCTTTCGTGTGAGGAAAATTTCAGCCCTAAACAGGAATTTGAGGAACAATATATTGTATCATGCGTAATAGGCATCGGCAGCGAGTCTTCGAGTTTTAGTCCTTCTTTGTACCTTACAAAATCTTATGATGTAGACGGATTAAATCCGGAAAACGGGAAAACAGATCCCGCGGTATCCGGCGCTCTGGGAATTATTGCATATAAATATGGAAACTCATATTCATTATACGAGGATTCCACTATCGTTTATCATCCCACAATCCCCGACTCAGTTATTTATGTTCATTATAACCGCTACAACAATCCTTACATAATTTACAGCGGTGGAAATATTCCCGTAAAATATCAGACATTACAATTAAACATTACTCTGCCAAACGGCAAGAAACTAAGCTCGGAAACCGAATTGCCTCGCGGTATTTTTTTGGAATACTCATATAATTTTCCGCATGGTATTACATCAAAAATTGATCAGTGGAAATATGGTAATTCATGGGACATAACGTGGACAACCGAAGAAAATCAAATTTATTATTCTGAATTAAAATTATATTATTACATTGAAAACGGATCAACAAAAACATATAAATCTGTTGAAGTCCCGTTGCAGTTTGTTAAAAACGGTAACATAACCGAAGCTGTTTATCCGAAATTTAACAATCCTGGAAGACTTGAATATAATTACGACGCTTTAACTACAGTATTGCAGAATATTTCTAAAGATGTAACTGATAAGAATTCGATAGTAATTCAGAATTTGAAAATTAATATAACCGAGTTGGACAAAGAACTTTCGGCTTATTATTCCAGCTTAAACGGTTTTATGGATAATTATTCTGTACGATTGGACGAGCAGGTATATTCCAATATTAACGGCGGAATGGGTATTTTCGGTTCTTATAGAACAACAAGCGTAACACACCTTGTTGATAAAACATTCGCTACATCATTCGGTTATCGTACAAACTATTAAATTAGACCGACTAAAAACCCCAGTAGGCTGCGAGACCAGCTGAAAAATAGCGGTAGCTTGAACTTTCACGGGATGTGCTGCCTATGGAAACAGTCCCCTGCAGCTGCAGATTATTGCTGAATTTGTAAAACCCGTTTATATGTCCTTCAATTTGCATCAGATCGCTTGTTGGTATATAACCTAATTTACCGCCGAGTGAAATATCCGCTTTCTTGTTTTTCTCAATTATAAAATCGGCCCAAACACTGTGCGATTCAAACGCTTCCGGTGAATAATATAATGGCGAATTGTCTTCGACATATTTATAATTAGCGTAATAATATTCGTAACCCGCTGTAAGATCTTTTTCGAAAAATTTACCGGCACGTAAAATTATGTCGTTGCCGGCGTTATTATCCGATACAGTAACATATTGGAATGACCCCGAAAGCACCCAAGTTTTTTTGTGATAATATTTAGCTGCTAATTTATAAATGCTCGCGAAGATTCTTTGTGAGTTCATATTATAATCAATAAGATAAGGCGAGTATAAAATTATCGCTGCGTCCGAATTCATATACGAAGCGGTAATGTTTAGTGTATCTTTAATTTCGTAAGAGGCGAATATTTCAGATTCAAAATCCTTATGAACAACATCCGAATTCAACGAACCGGATGAAAATCCCATTCGGAATTGGTTTGAGAAAATCAAAAAAACGTGCCCCTTAAAAGAAGTGAAATTTCTGTTAAAGTCATTCAGGTAATTTGTGTTCCTGTCAACAAGATCAACCTTAACCGAATCCAAAGTGTATCTGTTAGCTGTTACGTAAGTTTTATAAAACGAGACTCCCAAAGATAGAAATCCAGTTACTCCAACATCGAGCCTGCCTCCGAATCTTGAATATTTAAAACTAATATTATCCGAATAGTATGACATAGACGGAGCGAAGCCAATGCTGCTGGGAAACCTTTGAAGTATAGCGCTTAAACCGGTGGGTGGAATCCAAGCTTGTCTTTGCTTAATCATAACAATTTCAGTGGAGTCCAAATCCCATGTAAGCAGGGTATCGTAAATATCGTTAGCTGAAGTAAAATCTCCAAGTTTGGCGTATGAATCGCCCATGTAGAGATAAGGTTCTAATTTGTCGGGTTCTTCTTTTCTCAACTGTTTAAATGCCGCCAGGGAACCTAATGAATCACCCATAGTGTAAAGTAATTTGCCTCTCTGCAAAGCGACTTCGTAAAAATACGAACTACTTAAAACTTCGTCGTAAGTTGATAGAGCTTCCCTGTAACGTTTGGCGCAAAACAGAACGTCGCCGTATTCTTTTAAAATCATATTATTCGGTTCGGCTTCGGAAAGATATTGTTCATAATAAGAGAGTGCGTTTTGGCAATCTCCGTCGAGAACATAACGGCGGCCTTCTTCCAATATTTTATAACGTTTCTCCTCTTCAGCGCGCAATTTTTGGAAATCTATATTGGTTTGTAGAGTTACAACTTCATTGTTTTGCGAGTCAATCGCGGCGGCCTTATCGGCATATTCCTGGGCCATATCGAAGTTCTGCTTGAAAAGCATATAAGATCCCATCGAGATAAGTGCTTCCAAATTATCCGGACGTTTAGCTAATACATTTTCAAGATACGGTCCCACTAATTCCATTTCCCGATTATTCCAGATTGAGAGCTGCGCACGGAACAACTGATAATCCAGATTATCCGGGCTCTTCTTTAATAAATCATCAATTAATACAACAGCCAGCTCAAAATCCCTGTTCCACGCGGCAATTTTCGCATAAAAAAACCTCAACTTTTCGTCTGAATCGTTTGGCACTTGCTCAAAATAATCTCGAAGCACTTGCTGGGATTCATCATATTGCTCAAGATATTGATAATATTCTGCAAGTCTTTGAGCTGAGACTTTATCTTTAGGATTTTTCAGCAGTTTAGCGCTATATTCTTTAATACGTTCTTCATAAATTGTGCTTCTGAAATTATTTACATAATTCCACTTTTCCTCATACCGCGGATCGTTTGAGTTATTTACTCCCAGTTTTATTAATTGTTGATAGGCCTCTTCAATTCGTTCGGCTTTAATAAGTTCGTCAACAAGACTAAATCGCGTGTTTACATCTTTAGGGTCATTACGCAGCATTCGGTAATAACGATCAATAGGAAACTCTTTCTCGAATGCCCTCGGGTCCTGCTGGGTAACATAAGACTTCTTTGTTGCCTGATCCAGTCCATCCAGGGCTTCTTTAAAAAATGGTTTGAATCCAAGTGCCGACTTAAAAGCTTTTTCAGCATTTCTGTAATTACCTACCCACATTGTAAAGTAACCATAACGGCTCCACAATCGCCAGTCATCCGGATATTTATCGACCCACTTTTTAAGAATAGTTTCGCCTTTTTTGATATGATTAAGTTTTGCGAGTATTTCTGTGTAACGGATAATTTCATCGGGCGAAGCGTTCTGGTCGCGTTCTAAATATTTATCGTACCATTCTTCAGCTTTCTGCCATTCTTCCATTAAACGATAGGACTTGCCGATTTCGAGGTAATTAAATGGATTTGATGGATCTATTGCTATTTCGCGCTCATAACCGAGAATTATGTTTCGTAATTGATCAAACCAAATATTTTGAGTGCGGGCAAGATTTTTTTTAGCTTCAGCATTATTCTGATCGAGACTAATGGATCTTCTGAAATCCAGTACCGCATTTTGAAACTGACCTCTGTTTTCGTAACAAACTCCCCGCAAATTGTATCCTTCTGATTGACGGGGATTAGCAGAAATATATTTATTGAGCAAATCTATAGCTTCACCGAATCTGCCAGCCTGCATTTGAGCGACTGCGCTTTTCTTTAGGGATTGGGATTGATCGTCGGTTTTTTGTTCCTGAGCGAATACCTCATGAATTTCGGCTGTAAGAAAAAACAATATTAGAAATTGCAGAAAAAATTTCATTTTTTGGCTTTTATATTTTCTCATAGTCGACTTTTATCCATGTACTCATTAAGTAAGAACCCACACTTCATTTGTTATTCGGGAAAATCCCGTCTTTAATATTCTATTAAATCAGGAGAATCCGGAAATAATTTTTCAATCAAAAGTAAATTAGATTTTACTATTGGAATATAACAATAACGGATACACCTCATTTACCAAAACAAAAATACAAATTGAAATTGGTAATTGTAATTATAATTACAGTCTTAAAACCGTGCAAAATATTTTATAATTTTAATTCCAATTAAAATTGGAAATAAATAAACGGCTGCAATTCTGCTGATTGCACCTGGGCACATAACCATATCACTACCGCTAAAATTACTCCCTGTAATACCGGGTGAGTTTCCGCGAGCAATTTTGCCGTTTTAACCTCGAGTGATTTTGGCAGGAAATGAATAAAATATCCTAAAACAAGAATTATAAAAGTGAGCGTATATCCTTCAATAAATTGTGGGATTACTGCTGGTTTAAAAAAGCTGAATATTTGGTTGAATATATCCAAACCGGATTGGAGATTATCCACTTTAAATAGAACCCAGGAAAGAATTAGTAAATGAAAAGTAATGAAAACCTGACCTGCTTTCAGCAACTTTGTGTTAGTAAGTTTTAACCTGTTATAAAGTTTCTTTTTCGGTTTTTGTAATAATAGCGATATTGCCATATATAAGCCATGGAGTAACCCCCAGAACAAAAACATCCAACTGGCGCCGTGCCAGAACCCGCATAACACAAAAGTGATGATCAGCGCGATCATATTGCCGTACATTTTTAGGTTGCGGAATTTCATTTGCAGGGGGCGAAATAAATAATCCAACAGGAACGTTGACAGAGAAATGTGCCAGCGTCTCCAAAAATCGGCTATACTTGTTGCCTGGTAAGGAGAATTAAAATTATCCATTAGCTTAAATCCAAGCAACAGCGCGATACCGATAGCAATATCGGAATAACCTGAAAAATCGCAATATATTTGTAAACCGTAACTATAAAGGGCAAATAAATTTTCTACACCTGTAAAACGTAATGGAGAATCGAACACTCTATCAATAAAATTAAGAGCCAGATAGTCGGCAATAATTATTTTTTTTACCAGCCCCGACATGATTAAAAGAAGTGCTTTTCCTATATCCTCCTTGGATAAAACAACGTCGTTTTCTAATTGAGGTAAGAATTGCGAAGCTCTGTCTATGGGTCCGGCCAATATATTTGGGAAGAAAAAAACAAAAACACTGAAATCCCTTAAACTTTTAGTGGGTTCCATCGCTTCGAGATAAATGTCCAGAACATAGTTCATCGATTTAAAAGTATAAAAAGAAATCCCTATTGGAAGCAATATATCGAGCGGTTCAAAAGTGCCCAATTGGAAATCGGAGATCATTTCGAGAAAGAAATTGGTGTATTTGAAATACCCTAAGATTCCCAGGTTTATAACAACATTTATTATAAGCAGAATTTTACGCTTTGTTATTCCTGTTGTATTAAATAAAATTTTGCCCGAATAAAAATTGAATAACGCCGAAAAAATCAATAATAGAAAAAACAAACCGCTTGCTTTGTAATAAAAATACAAAGAGAAGAAAAGTATTAGCAAAATACGGGCATTTTTAGAATTTGCGAAAAGTCTGTAGAAAACCAGAAGAGTGAAAAAAAGGAACAAGAACAAACTTGATCCGAATAACAGTGGGTCGCCGGGATCATAAGAAAGTAAGCCGGCTAATTTCGACATATCCAAATTAAACATTAGTTTTGTTCCTCTAAAATTTTATTCCGCTTATTGTAATTTTGAGTCGACTAGTTTTTGCAGATCACCGATATTTTTACACTTAAGTATTTCTATACCTTTGAATCTGACGTTATAATCTTTTTCGAGGGCAGTAATTACGTTCACATGGCTGAGAGAATCCCAACCGGGTACTTCACTGGCGATAGTATCATCTTTCATTTCTACATCTTCAACATTTAGTTCTAATTCGTCACAGACAATTTTTTTAAATCTTTCGGAAATCATATTTAGCTCCAGACTTGTTCAAATTCTTTATTAATAATTCTGTTTCGGTTAGCTTTTCGGCTGGGTTTACCCGCTGAACTTTTTATAAGCCAGCGCGAAGGAACTAAATAAACAGTTTTAATATTTACATTTATAGACATACCCGCTCTAATAATATCCATCTTAAGTTTTCTAAAATTTTCTTCAGATTCGTTTGTTTCCGCCACAACACTCACGTGTTCTGTTCCAAGTTCTTCGTCCTCTTCACCAAAAGCAATTACTCTGCCGGGTAAAACTCCGTTAACTTTATTTACTGCGTCCTCAACGTCTTCGGGATATATGTTGTTGCCTGCTTCAATAATTATATCCTTTTTGCGTCCAATTACAAAAAGTTCATCGTTATGCATAAACCCGTAATCTCCGGTATAATACCATCCGTTTTCATCGAGTGCTTCCGCTGTCTTTTCAGGGTAATTTCTGTAACCATCAAACAATGAAACGGAGATAACCGCTATTTCACCTACTTTGTTTTCACCGACTTGTTTCCTATCGGGGTCAACAATTTTTACTTTGCAGCCTTCAATCAATTTACCGGAAGACACACACACTCTATTAGTAGATTCATCTGAAGCCATTACTACATTACCCGCGGAAAGCTCATTTCTATCCAGAACAACTTCTAGGGGAATTTTGTCGGGCACAGTTTGTGAAACCGCGAAAGTGGTTTCAGCCATAGCGTAACAAGCCGATAGAGCATTTGGATTAAGATCGTACTGCTGAAATTTATTTATAAATTTGTGGTGACTTTCGGCACGAACCGGTTCGCTGCAATTAATTATCAACCGCAAACTTTTTAGTGACGATCCATCCAAATCTTCATCAGTAATTCTATCCGCCATAAAATTATACGCGAAATTTGGAAGCCATGTAATTGTCGCTTTTTCTGATGAGGCGGCCTCACACAAAATTGACGGGGCCACAACCCATTCGAATGGATCGAGCTGTACTGAAGACAAACCTAAAATAAGAGGCATATGAAACGCCGCGATAAGCCCCATATCATGATATAAGGGGAGCCAGCTGATCATTTTATCGTCATCTTTCACATTTAATGAAGCACCGTAATACATCATATGCTCGTATACCGCTTTGTTGCTAAGAACCACGGGTTTCTGAAGTCCTGTAGTCCCCGAGGAATGCTGCAACAAAACGGGATCGTTAATTGAGATTTCAGAGCTTAGTTTTTGAACAGATTTGTTGGCTTCGTTATAATCAATACTATTCAGATCCCATTCTAAAGGGAAAATTAATTCCTTTACAGTGCCGCCTTGTTCTTCGGCAAATGGACGTATAATTTCATCTAGATCGTGTTCGGTTAATATCCAATCCAATCCGCTTCTTTCGCACATTCCGGCAAGTCCTTGTCTAAATTTATCGGGATGCAGACGCGGGTTTGGGTATGCGAGTACGGCCGGCAAAGCCCCTATTGCGGCAATACCCATATACAATGGGTAAAAATATTTATTGTGCCTTATAATAATGGCGCAAACATCATTCTTTTTTATCCCCGCTTCCAGCAAATACGCGGAGAATTTGACAGCCGTTTCAATTAAATTTTTATAGGTCCACCTAAATGGTTCTTCCCCTGCTTTCCAATATATTATCGCATCACGGTCAGGATGTTTTTCCGAGTTATTTACCCAGGTTTGCCAGATTGGTTTTGTTTGATCAGCATTTAATGTTTTCATAATCTTTTAATTTTTTTTGAGTTTGTAAATATTTGTTTATTTGAACATAAGTTTATCTACAACACCATGTGCAACATTTATTTTGGTCAAATTAAAATCTATTTAACATTCATAAGCGCTTCACCAAATAATTCCGCTACTTTTTTTACACCGTATTCATTAAAATGAATATAATCTTTATAAGCTAAAGGCGGATTCGCTTCCACCCATTTGCTCATAGAGTTTTTTCCACCCATAGCGTCAAACAAATTCCAGAAGGCTATTTTTGTTTCGCGGGCAATATTTATTTGAGCCTGTACTAGTTTCAGGAGTGACGGGTCAGTTTCAAAATTCGCACCTCGTTTTACACTTCTGTCCTGAGATCCAATTAAAATAAAACTAGCATTCGGAAACGCCTCTTGATAGTGCTCAACTACTTTAATCATATCTTTTTCATATTTATCGAAGTTGCGCGCGCTTAAGGCATTCAAGCCAAATTGAAAAATTATGAGATCGTATTTTAAATATTTATCGAATGCTTTTAATGTTGATACCGGAATGTCCTTAAGGTCTACACCAGTATTCCCTCTGAAAGGGAAATTATCCACATAAACACCCGGTCCGCTTTCTAAACTTAAACCATAAAAGTAGGCTTGTTTGTCCTGCGGCAATTCCACTTTAATTGATTTAATCTCTTTGCCGCTAAATTTTAATTCCTGTATCTCTTTGCCGGCAGAAAGTCTTTCAGATTTTTTTGTTCCATCGAGATAATAATTAATTGCAGATGGTTTGGCGTCACTATAAAACAGACGGACTTCGTCAAAATTTCTTGAATGACGATATCTGGATTTGGGTTCGTACTGAAACCAGCTATTAGTTTTATTAACAAACACTTCTCCATTTATACCAACCGGTAGTCTATCAGGGTTACGTTTATTAACTCCGAACACGTCCCAATCTTTTGAATAATCAAAATCAGCTGAGGTTCTGTAATTAATATCCGCGGTAATTATGGGTAAAAATCCTAATCCTTTTCCGCCGAATTTCGATTGTAACATTTCCCTTAAGTCAGATGAAATTAAATCACCCTCAATACCGGAATCACCGAAATGCGCGATTCTAACTTGTCGTGTAGAAGCTTTTGAGAGAGCGGAAATAAAACTTCTGAGTTGTCCAACATTCCCGGTAATATTTTCATCAGTTGTTGAAATGTCTCTGTTTGCGGAATAATTTTCAATTTTTCCCATTTCGTTTTCAACAAAATTTTCCGCTGATGAAATAATTTCATTTAATCTTATTAGTGCCGCGTAGTTTGTTTTTGGAGAAAAACTATTATTGCTATTTTGATTATAAGATCCGTTTAATGAATTTAACGAATCACCAGAATCCTCCTCATAATACTCATCAAACTGAAAATCTTCGTTCTCAATATCGCTTCTTATATCGCCGAACATATCAATGTTTTTTATTGGAATTCCTTCGGCTAATTCACCTTCGGGAATTTCGTATGAGAGTACTAAAAGAATGATTGTAACTAAAAAAATTATTAAGGTATTATTGTTCTTTATTAGGTTGTTCATTTCACTCACCATTTATTTATATCCTACAAACCATATTTTCTTAATATTTTTTCTACTTCGCGACCCCAAATCTTAAAGCCTTTGGCGTTCAAATGAATACCGTCGTATGTTATTTCTGGATTAAGGAAATTGTCATTAGTTGTCTGACTTACAAGATCTATATAGTCTATGTTATTAATCGTAGCGTACTCGCGGAGCAATCGGTTTAATTTCTCAATTTCTTTATTTCTCCCCGCGTTGTCCTCCGATTTCAAGTTCCAGTCTTTTCCCCACTCTTTTCCTGCGTATAGTGTGGATTGAATTACTGGTGTTATATTTTTAGACTTCAGTAAAGAAATCATTTGCACATAATTATTGAAAATCGTTTCAACAGGAATCCAATAATAAACATCGTTAACTCCTGCAAGTATAAAACAAAGTTTAGGCTGTAATTTTATAACCGAATTCATACGATTTAACATACCTTCAGTTAAATCTCCAGGCACTCCTCGTTCAACAACGTTTGGTCTGCCAAGTAATTCGTTCCAGTTAACACCGTGCGTCAGTGAATTACCAAGCATAACGACATCGGCTTTTTTAGTTTTATAGATGTCGTACAGATTTGTTTCAAGAATATAATTGGGATTGTTCTTATAAACTGAAGAATCACTAGTAATTGCGAGTGGTTGTTTAGCAATCAATACATTTGCAAAAACTAATAACGCATATAAGGCCGGGAATATTTTCATAAATATTATGTTTTCTTTTTTTTGGAAGTTATTAGATCAATCTGCTAAAAATTGAAATGAGCCCGCAAAAGATAAAAATTATTTAACAGTAAATCTATTATCATTTTTTAATTGACTAAATAGACTTGTTCAAAAAGCATTCCAATATAGTTTTATTATGTTATAGTGTTTTAATCCCCTTAAAACAAATAGTTTATAACACTAACTGTCTTATTAAGTATACGGTTTGTGCCGTTATGATACAATGTTTTCTATCGATTAAAGTAATGGTTTGCTTTATAGTTGGCTTTAATTTTTATAATTTGTTAACCATTATTCAGAAAAATACCGGCAAATATGAAATATTTTATTGGATTAGACGGCGGGGGCACAAAAACAAAGTGCGTTTTAACCGACGAACACTTAAATGTAATAACAGAAACTCAGGGTGGTCCCTCAACTTTTTTATTACTCGGAACCGAAAAGGTCTCCGAAACTATCTTAAATCTTATTTTGGATGTTACTTCTAAATCAAAAATAAATTTGGAAGAGGTTAAATCTATTGTACTTGGAACAACCGGAGCAGGAAGACGCGGCGACGCGGAACAGATGGAAAAAGCATTTTTAAATTTTGCTAAAGTAAGGGGATATAAAATTAATAAATTTACAGTAGATAGCGACGCTCGAATTGCTTTAGAAGGAGCTTTTTCGGGTAAACCTGGCAGTATATTAATAGCTGGTACTGGATCAATTATGTTCGGCAAAGATAAAAATGGATTCATACATCGTATAGGCGGATTCGGACGCTACATTGGCGACGAAGGAGGAGGCTATTCAATAGGAAGCAAAGGATTAACTGCTGTAGCAAAACATATGGACGGTAGAGGCGAATTTACATCTCTTACGAAAATGCTGGCTGATAAGTACGGCATAGATAATTCCCCCGCTTTAATAACGGAAGTTTATAAAAATAACTTCGATATCGCTTCGGTTACACCTCTTGTTATTTCGGCCGCTGAGCACGGTGATAGAATATGCAGAAATATAATCGAGTCCGAAAGCGAGGAACTAATACTTCATATAAAAGCAATGATTAATTTGCTTAAGGAAAACAAACTTAAACTTAGTTTAATTGGCAGCACAATTGTTACGGATAACTTTTACGCTCAATTATTCCGCGATAAAGTAAATAACATGTTTAACAATGTTGATATTTGCGAAGCGGAATATCCGCCGGCTTCAGGCGCAGCGGTAATGGCAAAAAATATTGCCGAATAATTTTACTTTCCGTTATTTATAAAACCACGAATTCAGAGGACCGATGAAAAACACTAAACCAACCACAAGAAACGCTTGGGCGTGGGTGCCTTCACTTTATTACGCTGAAGGAATTCCTTACGTAATAGTTATGACTGTTGCTGTAATTATGTATAAAAGACTTGGTATTTCGAATACTGATATAGCGTTATATACGAGTTGGTTGTATTTGCCATGGGTTATTAAACCTTTATGGAGCCCGATTGTAGACATTTTTCGCACTAAAAGATTCTGGATAATAACAATGCAGCTTATAATTGGAGCCGGTTTGGGAGGTGTGGCTTTAACAATTCCGCTTCCAAATTATTTCCAATATACACTTGGTTTCTTATGGCTTTTAGCATTTAGTTCGGCTACGCACGATATTGCGGCGGACGGATTTTACATGCTTGGTCTTAACAAACACGACCAGGCTTTTTTTGTTGGTATTAGAAGCACTTTTTACCGCATCGCAATGATAACCGGACAGGGTATTTTAATTATTTTTGCAGGCTATTTCGAAAGCACAACAGGATTACCGGCGCTAGAAACAACCGCTCATTCTTCGCCGAATTATAGTAATGTCCAGTTTATTAATCCGGACTCTATAAAAATTAGCGCTCTTGAAGGTGATTTAAGAATTGTTACTGAACCTGGCAAGTTAACAATTGGAACACAGCCGATAACAAAAACCAAAGCCGATTCTTTAAAATCTTTTTTCAAGAAATGGAACGCTGAAAATGGTTTTTATAAAATAGAAAATGAATCAAAAAATTCCGCTTCAAAAAAAGCCGAATTAAACTGGCTGGAAAATTTTCTGAAGGATAATTTCGGTCAAGAACAAAAGGCTGTGCCCTTAGGCGATTTTACCGGAAATTTGGGAATTATGTATTTCCATTTATCAGGCAAACCGGATAGCGGTGAAGAAATTGTTGTTACCTTTGGTCAGGAAGGAGGGGACAAAAGCATCTCACTTATTGAAGGGACTCGTTTTATTTTTAATGAAAACAACTGGAATAAACCGGCTTTCGCAATAATACAACTTGATCCGAAATTAAAATTGGAAAGTACGGCAGAATTTACAGCACGTGCCGGTAACATTCCTCTTTCGTGGGTTTTAACATTTTCAATACTTACAATTCTTTTCCTTACTTTTTTCTTATATCATAAATTTATACTTCCGCATCCCGTATCCGATAAACCGGCTGTACAACATAATGGCACCGGTGTTTTTAGTGAATTCCTAAAAACATTTGTTCTGTTTTTTAAGAGGGGCGAAATTATTTTTATTATAGCTTACCTGCTTCTCTACCGTTTGGGCGAATCCCAGTTGGTAAAAATGGCATCACCATTTATGCTGGATGCCAGGGAAATTGGAGGATTGGGTTTAACAACTGGTGAAGTTGGACTTGTTTACGGAACAGTTGGAATTGTTTCTTTAACTCTGGGTGGATTGCTGGGCGGATTTTTAGCTTCAAAACACGGATTAAAGTTCTGGCTGTGGTGGATGGTTATGGCAATCAATTTACCGAATCTTGTTTACGTGTATTTATCGGCCACTCAACCTGAATCATTTTTTATAATTAATCTTTGTGTAGCTATTGAACAATTTGGTTACGGCTTCGGTTTTACAGCTTATATGCTTTATATGATTTATGTTTCAGATGGCGATCATAAAACAGCGCACTTTGCAATTACAACTGGATTTATGGCACTCGGTATGATGATACCCGGTATGATGAGCGGATGGCTTCAGGAGTTAATAGGTTATGAAAACTTTTTTGTGTGGGTCGTGGCGGCTACTATTCCGGCCTTTATTTTAACCAAATTCATTAAACTTGATTCGGATTTTGGGAAAAAAGTTGAAAACGAAAGCACCTCTTGATGATTAATAAGGCGTCACTAATTTTTATACTTACTTTTTTTGTCTGGTTGCTTCCGCTGAGGTTATCTATGGATGATTTCAGCGGCGTGCCCGATAATCCTTTCCCCCTCTCAAAAAAAGCAAAACAATGGGTGGAAGAAACTCTTGCGGGAATGTCTGTCAAAGACAAGTGCGCGCAAATGATTTTTTCCAATACAGGCAATCTCGACACAAATATGGGATCAAAGTCTTTTAAAAGACTTGAAAAACTTGTTCGCGATTTTCACGTTGGTGGTCTCATCTTTTTTCAAACCAATGTTTATAATCAAATTTTAATAACAAATTATCTTCAATCCATTTCCTCAGTACCATTATTAATTTCTTCAGATTATGAGCTCGGGCCGGGAATGCGTCTGAGGGATGTAGTTCAATTCCCCCATAATATGGCTTTAGGAGCGGCAAATGATACTAAGCTTACTTATCTGACGGGGAAATATTCAGCGGAACTGGGAAGGCTTGTAGGTGTTCAGCTCAATTATGCGCCGCTGCTGGATGTTAATAATGATTACCGAAATCCGGTAATAAACATTAGAGCTTACTCCGATGATCCTAAATTAATTTCGTGGCACGGCAATTCTTTTATTAAAGGAATGTTAGATGGAAGAATGATATCTACGGCCAAACATTTTCCCGGACATGGTGCGACGGATTTAGATAGTCATCTACAATTACCTTTAATTAATACCTCAAAAGCCGATCTCGACAAAATTGATATTGTGCCTTTCCGGGAGGCGATTAATTCGGGTGTACAGGCTGTTATGATTGGGCATTTGCTGGTGCCGGCTCTCGAAAACCGCAATGGTTTACCCGCTACTTTATCTCCATCTATAATAACGGATTATTTAAAAGATAAACTTAATTTCGGTGGTCTTGTTATTACGGACGCTATGAATATGAAAGCAATAACAGATAGTTTTACGACTGAAGAAGCTTCAAAGCTGGCTGTAATGGCGGGGAACGACATTTTATTATTTCCACCCAATGACTCACTTGCCATTGAGGGAATTTATAAAGCGGTGTTAAAAGGGGAAATATCCGAAAATAGAATTAATGAATCGGTGAGAAAAATTTTATCAGCAAAAAAATGGCTGCACCTTGATGTTATAAAAAAAGTAGATTATAAAAACGCCGTCGTTCCGATTAACAATCCTTCTTATAGAAGATTGGCACTTCAAGTTGCTGAACAGTCAATCACTTTACTTAAGGATAACAAGAATATAATCCCACTAAATCCTAAAAGTTACTATGAAACTGTGTCTATTTCTTTAAGTGGATCAAAAAATAACTTGAGTGCGGATCAATCCCGACATATTGAGGATCTTATAGAAAAAAAGTTGGGTTACGTAAAAACATATCGTTTGAATTTGTCCAGCAATTCAAAAAATTACAGCAAAGTATTTGAAACTGCCCGGAATGCAGACTTAATTATTCTTAATCTTTTCCTCACAAAATATTTTGCCGAGGATTCAACCTTCATTGATAAAGAACAAAAAAGTTTCATAACTTCTTTAATAAAATTGAAAAAACCGTTAGTCGTTTTAAACTTCGGCAATCCATATCTTTTTAAAGATATTTCGGAAGTGGGAACGTATTTGTGCTCTTACAGTCACACAAAAGTTTCTCAGGAAGCTATGTTCAACGCGATTACAGGTAAATCTGAAATCAGGGGGAAGCTTCCTGTTTCAATCCCTTTTACAAATTTTAAGATTGGTGACGGGCTTAAAAAACAAATAAAATTATTAACCGTTCCCGAAATGATATCGGATTCTAACTATAACTTCTCTCAAATTGATACTTTGATGGCACGCGCTGTAAAAGATTCGGTTTTCCCAGGTTCGGTTCTGCTTATAGGGCACAACAAAAAAGTTGTATATCATAAAGCGTTCGGCTCGTTTACTTACGATAAAAAATCACGAAAAATGGATACCGACGCGATATTCGATCTGGCTTCAATTACAAAGGCGGCGGGCACTACTTCCGCGGCGATGCTATTATATGACCTCGGTAAGTTGGACCTGGATAAAACCGTATCGTCTATACTGCCAAATTTTAAAGGCGGTGGAAAAGAAAAAATAATTATTAAACATCTCCTGACGCATAACTCCGGTCTGCCGGCGTATAAAGAGTACTATAAAATGTACAAAACCCGGGACCAAATAATTGATGATTTAATGAAAACAAATTTAATTTTTGACCCCGGCGCGGATTACACATACAGCGATCTTGGTATGATTACCCTGCAACTTGTAATTGAAAAAATAATTGGACAGCCAGTCGATAAGTTTTTAAAAGACAATCTTTTTTTACCATTGACTATGACAAATACAATGTATAACCCGCCCCCGCAAAAATGGTTTTATTGCGTTCCTACGGAAGTTGACAACTACTGGCGGCATACAACCCTTAAAGGTAAGGTGCATGATGAAACCGCTTATATGTTGGGCGGAGTTTCAGGACATGCTGGATTGTTTTCCACTACTTCTGATTTGGCAAAACTTTTATTCGTTTATGTTAACAATGGCAAATGGAATAATAAAATAATTTTTAAACCGGAAACTATAGACCTTTTTACACGAGTTCATTCCAAATTTGGCGAAAGGGGCTACGGTTGGGATATTAAATCGAATGATGATTTTTCTTCCGCGGGACAAAAATTTTCTTCATCAGCTTTCGGACATACAGGTTTTACAGGAACCAGTATTTGGGTGGATGAAAAAAAAGATTTGTTCGTAATTCTTCTTACTAATCGAGTATATCCTACTCGTGATAACAAGAAAATTATTCTGTTCCGTCCCCAGCTTCATAATGCTATTGTCGACGCGATTTCTTATGATTAGAATATTTTTAGAATTTTTGTTCTCTTGACTAAATACACATGCTATATGATTCCAAATAAGGCTGTTTCAATTTAATAAAAATATTTTCAGTTGTTTTACTTTCTATAGTTTTAATCAATAACAGAACACTTAATTCACATTCAGAATTAATTAACATATATTTAGTTTCTATAAAATTGATAGAGTGAATTATGAAAAATGCAATTTTTATTATAATTATCATTCTGTTAAACGGTTGTAAGGAAAAAACCGACATGACCAAAGAATCCGAATTATTGCTAAAATATGATATTGAATTCGCAAAAACTTCATTGTTAAAAGGCGCCGCTGTTGCATTTAATACCTATATGAGCGACGATGCCATGCAAATGCCCCAGGGTGGAGAACCGATAAAAGGGCGTGAGAACATTTTCAAATCAATGAAACAAGGCGACCAGAACTATACTCTGGAATGGGAACCTCAGTACGCCGAAGTGTCTTCTTCCGGTGATATGGGCTGGACCTGGGGGAACTATAAAACAACATATCGGGATGAAGGTCAGCCCACCTACGGATATGGCAAATATGTTAATGTGTGGAAAAAACAGGAAAACGGGGACTGGAAAGTGATTGTTGATATTGGGAACAAAAGTCCTGACAGGGAGTAATATTCAATCTTATTAAATACAATTTTACGGGAAAAGGATGAAGAGAAAAATTACTGCGTTTTTACTGCTGTTCACTATTTCATTGTACGCTCAGGAAAACATTTGGCCTCAGTTCGAATATTTTATCGGCAAATGGGAAGGCAAAGAGACCGGCAAAGCCGGTGAAGGTAAAGGAGAACGAACTTACAAATTCCTTTTCGACGGCACATTTATTTATATAGAAAATGTTTCAAAGTTTGAGCCCCAGGAAAACAATACATCGGGAGAAATTCATAAAGACTGGGGATTTATTAGTTTCGACAGAGTTAATAATCAGTATAAATTACGTGAATTCCACTCGGAGGGATTTATAAATAAATATTTCCTGGATAATAGTCAGACTGCGTCGGATACACTCGTTTTTATTTCAGAAGAGATTGAAAATGTGCCGGAAGGACTTAGGGCCAGAATTAATATTATTAAAATTGATGAAAATAATTTCACCGAAACTTTTGAATTAGCTAAACCGGGTAAAGAATTTACAGAATATTTGAAAAACTACTGGAAACGAGTTACGAAGAAATAAAACAAATATCTTATAAATGCCGATTATACTACAAGAATATATAAATATACACAGCCATTCCATTTGTAAAAAGAATACAACGGGAATCATTAATTTATTCGCGCATCAGTTCAGTAAAGAACTAATGATTGAGGGACAATACTATTCAATAGGTCTGCACCCGCTTCATATAAACGGGAAAACTTTTTCGACATTCGAAAAAACGATAAGTGATAATATAAACAATCCGCAAATTATCGCCTTAGGCGAAGCTGGTTTAGACAGACGTTACAGCACAGACATTCAATTGCAAATGACTGTATTGGCAAAACACTCGTTGATTTCCGAGAGGAACGAAATGCCCGTTATAATACATTGCGTTCGTTCTTACAACGATCTTATTTCAGTCCGTAATAGTGCAAATGCCAGGATGCCCTGGATACTTCACGCTTACTACGGTAATATCCAGACAACTACGCAGCTGTTAAAACATAATATCTATTTCTCATTCGGAAAAAATTTAGTTCATCCCACTGATAAACTTATTGAGGTAATAAATTTAATACCCCTTAACAGAGTGTTTTTTGAAAATGATGAAGATGATCTTGAAATTGAAACCGCGTATGATAATTATTCCAGAATAACCGGTACAGATATAAGTTTATTAAAAAATATAATTCGCAATAATTTTAAAGAATGTTTCGGGATTCAGAATGTCGAAGACTAGTTGGTTGAGCCGTACGGAATTATTGGTTGGGAAAGAGGAATTAAAGAAATTGAAATCAAGCAATGTATTGGTTGTTGGACTGGGCGGCGTTGGCGGCTATGCGGCGGAACAACTTTGCAGAGCGGGTATAGGAAAAATGACTATCGTAGACGGTGACAAAGTAATTTCTTCAAATATCAACCGTCAATTGATAGCGCTTCACAGCACAATAGATAAATCTAAAACTGAGCTGTTAAAAGAAAGACTCCTGGATATTAATCCTAAAATTAAACTTACAATAATTGATAGATTTATTTTTGATCACGAAATGGAATCGTTGCTGGAAGAAAAGTATGACTATGTAGTTGACGCTATCGATACTCTGGCACCAAAATTTCAGCTTATATATAATTGTATGCAAAAAAACATTCCTGTTATCAGTTCAATGGGTGCGGGGGGTAAGTTCGATCCCCTTACAATTCTTGTTACTGATATTTCAAAATCTTTTAACTGTAACCTTGCAAGGGTTTTGCGTAAACGCCTTTATAAAGTGGATATCCGCAAAGGATTTAAAGTTGTTTTCTCGACGGAAAAAGCAAAGAAAGAATCTTTCCTGCATGAAGAAAGTCAGAATAAAAAAAGTACTGTTGGAACCATATCTTATATGCCACCGGTATTCGGATGTGTTTGCGCCAGTGTTGTAATAAGGGATTTGCTAAAATCGGATTAATGTTTTTTCTAATTATATTCTGCTTCCCGATTGACTCGAATCTCTTTTATACATAACTTCACAACAAATTCAAACAAAGTGGTCATTTTAATGAGAAGATATTTTGTGTTCCCCTTTATATTCTATTTAGCGATTCTATTAAGTGCCTGCGTTGACGAAACAGTAAAACAAACAAATATTACAGACGACATTCTAAACAACACCGCCAGTTATTATTATATTGACACAAAATCTTATCCGGCTAAAAACAAATTGCTTCCGATAGGAATTTTTGATTCCGGTACAGGCGGTTTAACTGTTCTCGATGCGATTGTAAACTTCGATAAGTTCGACAATAACAATCATAAGCTAACAAATTCGGGGGACGCGATCAGGGATTTTAACCTGGAAAATTTTATCTATTTAGGTGATAAAGCGAATATGCCCTATGGACAATACGAAAGTTTTAACAAAACAGCCCTTTTAAAGGAACATGTAATAAAAGACGTTCAATTTCTTATGAGCAACAAATATTACTCTAAAGAAAACACCTCCTATTTTTCCACGGATAAACAGCCGGTTAAAGCAATTGTAATAGCGTGCAACACTGCAACCGCTTTCGCAAAAGACGATGTTGAATTATTTATAAAAAAAGCCGGTTTAAACTTAAAAGTGATCGGGGTTATAGGAGCGGGTGTTCGCGGCGCGTTGAGCTCGATAAATAATAATGAAGATGCCGGAATAGCTGTTTTCGCGACCGCCGGAACAGTTTCTTCAAATGGTTATCCTAAAGAAATTTTCAAATCATTAAAAATTTCAGGGCACAATGGTAAAATAGAAGTTTTTCAACAAGCGGGCGTAGGACTTGCCGGCGCTGTTGACGGAGCTGAGGAATATATAGACATAAAAACAAACGCCCCGAGGAAAATCTACAAAGGTCCTTCCGATAAAAACGACGCTGTTAAAATTAACATTGCTATACTCACCCGTTATAATTTCGATTGGTCGGGTAACAATATGTTATACGACGGAACGCGGGAAACCCCCGAAAACATTCAAATAAATTCCATAAACAATTATATTTCGTATCATGTCGTTTCGTTGATGGAGAGTATTAAAAACACAGAAAATGCGCCAGTATTAAAATCTATTATTCTTGGATGTACACATTACCCGTTTTATACTGATATGTTCAAATTAAAATTAGCTGAGTTATATAATCTGCGAGAGAACGGCAATTATGTTTATAGAAATTTAATGATTAAAAATATTCCAATCATTGATCCGGCAATTAACACTGCTAAGGAACTTTACGAATATTTGAATGCAGAGAATTTATTTAATGAATCAAGTCTTATGAAAAGTGAATTTTACATAAGTGTGGCTAATAAGGATAACCCGAATAATACTATTGATGAAAAAGGCAACTTCACATATGAGTACAAATACGGCAGGGATGCCGGCAACATTCAACAGTATGTAAAAGTTGTTCCATTTACAAGAAACAATATTGGTGAAGAAACAATTAAGATGCTCTACGATAAAGCGCCTTTTACATATGATCTTATAAAAAATTTCAGCAGGAATAATCCAAAAAATAAATCACTTGAATCAAACGAAAAGTTGTAGACGAAAGGAAAATTATGGAAAGTTTATCACCAAACATGATAGTCTATAATGTTAACGACACAGTAGATTATTATCGTTCTTATTTCGATTTTACTCTCGTTGCCAGCATTCCCGAAGAAGGAGACTTTCAATGGGCAATGATGAGCAGCGGAAATGTTACGCTAATGTTTCAAACTAAAGAAAGTATACTCGAAGATCTTCCTGAATTTAAAGATCTTGATCCGGGTGGAACGTTAACTTTGTTTATCAAAACAAATGATGTGGAAAATATTTACGAAAACATAAAAGATAATGTAGAAGTTGTTGTGGATCTGCATACAACATTTTACAATATGATAGAATTTACAATCCGCGATTTAAATGGGTATATATTAACTTTTGCGAAAGACGCTTAATAAAAAATTCCCCAAAACCGGTTGAAAAATCAGTTTAATTTAGCAACCGGTTTCATGTATTTTTGCCCTCTTCAACAATTTAATATGCCATAGATGTAAGTTTCATTTACTGTTTAATGCCATGCGCCTAAAATTCCGCCCATAACAATATAAGTAACCGCATGGTTGCCGGCGTTTATCAAATATAATTTTAAAGATTTTCTCTCGAACAAATATGAAGTCCCAAATGACATTGCCACCCAGCCTATACCTGTAAAAGCTCCGTATGTTAAACCCATTACAAAATCAACTTGACCTCCGAAAAACATCGCGAGATTCAACGCTATAATAAATGAGAGTATGAATGATATACCGAAAATTTTTGCCATGTTGGAATTTTTTAATTCCTCTTCAGTAAATCCGTTTTCTTCCATCCAAGGTTTAGCGAACATAATTGGAGAATACCATACTCCTCCAATAACAAAACTTGATAACGCCGCTACAAATACAGCTAGAAAATTCACCTGAGATATATCCATTTTCAAATTCCCTCTTTGGTTGATGAATGCGCCATTAATCTAAAAATTTTTAATAAATAATACATCATATATTTTTTTTAACATGTTTTTAATTTTTTTCTGGGTTAAAACTCTAATTTGCAAAAGTGAAAATTATGTTTAAAATTGAGAACAAATTTTTGTTCAATTAATTTTATTCCTTGTTATGAACCGTCAAGAACTTTTATAATTACCCATATAAACTTTACACTAATATTCATTATAAGGAATTAAATGTATATTGACGTACACACTCACTTAGCCAAATATGACGAACAGCTTCCAGACGCTTTAGAAGAGATTAAAAAAAATAACATACTTACAGTCTCTGTTTCTATGGACGATTTTTTGTTCGAGAAAAATTTGCGCATAGCAAAAACAAACGATTTAATAATACCCTCTTTTGGCATACATCCATGGTCAGCCACACGTTACTCGTATAAGCTTGGAGAACTGGTCGATGCAATAGATAAGTCCGCTATGATTGGCGAAATAGGTTTGGATTTCCATTTTATTGAGGACACGGAACAATATCCGCATCAGAAAAAAGTTTTCGAGTTTTTACTTGAAACCGCCAAACATCAGAATAAAATTATAAATGTACACTCCAAAGGTGCTGAAAAAGAAGTCTTGGAATATTTAAAATTTTTCGGGATAGAAAGAGCCATTATCCATTGGTATTCAGGACCGATGAAATATGTAAAAAAATTTCTGGACCTTGGATGCTGCTTTAGTATTGGTGTGGAAATACTTGAAAGCAATTATATACGTAAACTTCTATTTAAAATTCCCGAAGACAGATTATTAACTGAGACCGATAATCCGGGCGGTTACGAATGGCTGAAACAGTCGAAAGGTATGCCTTCTCTCATAATAAATGTTGTCGAAAAAATCGCTGAGATTAAACTAATAAGCGTTGATGAAGTGATGAATCTTGTTCAAAAAAATTTCTATAATCTTTTAGAGAATGATCCACATATTGATCAGTCTGTAAAAAACATGTTAAGCGGAAGACTTTATTAATATTTAACATATTATTAAAAAAATCCTCTATTATAAATGAGTTTATATTTACAAACCCCGATCGGATAGCCGCCTTATCCTGCAATTAAGCTTAAAATGTATACATTTACTCGTCCGGGGGCAACTCTTAAATCAAAGAAACCGCAATCTAGGAATAAAAAAGAGGAATAATTGATTTAACAAAATCATCACTATTAATATTTTGAAATAGAGTCTCGATAAGCCTATATTGCACGCCTTTATTATAATGTTTATTATTAGATACGATGTTAAAAAAAGCGCATACAATACTTAATGATGTTTTTGGATATAAAACATTTCGCCCGCTTCAGGAAAATATAATCCAATCGATATTGCACAAAAAAGACGCTTTGGTAATAATGCCGACTGGCGGCGGCAAATCTCTATGTTATCAGATACCCGCTTTAATTTTCGAAGGGCTTACTATAGTTGTTTCGCCTCTTATTTCATTGATGAAAGATCAGGTTGAGCAGCTGCACCAGCTTGGTATAGGCGCTATATTTCTGAACAGCTCTTTGAACGCAGAAGAATATAAGAATAATATTGAGCTATTATTAAACGGGAAAGTAAAACTGCTTTATGTGGCGCCTGAAACATTATTTATGGATAAAACCATCAGACTGCTGGATTCCATAAAAGTTGACTGCATAACGGTTGATGAAGCTCATTGTATATCCGAATGGGGGCACGACTTCAGACCCGAGTACCGCAAGTTAGCGGAAGTACGTACCCATTTTCCTGAAACAGTTTGTATCGCTTTTACAGCAACCGCAACTCCACGTGTACAGCAGGATATCATTCAGTCGTTAAAATTAAAAAACTCGGCAGAGTTTATCGCCAGTTTTAACAGAGAAAATCTTTATCTGGAGATCATCCCGAAAACCGGTGGAGTTGATCAAACAATAAAATTTTTACGCAAATACCCCAACCAGTCGGGAATTATTTATTGCTTTTCGCGTAAACAGGTGGACTCCCTTTATAATGATCTTCTTCACGCGGGATATTCTGTGCTGCCGTATCACGCAGGATTAAAAGACGAAGAACGGAAAAATAATCAGGAATTGTTTATCCGCGACGATGTTCAAATAATTGTCGCCACAATTGCTTTCGGTATGGGAATTAACAAAAGCAACGTGCGTTTTGTAATTCATTTTGATCTGCCCAAAAATATTGAGTCGTATTATCAGGAAATCGGCAGAGCCGGCCGCGACGGACTTAGATCCCACTGTTTATTGCTATTCAGTTACGCTGATATTTTAAAAATTCGATACTTTATTAACCAGAAAGAAAGCAAAGAAAAACGAATTGCGGAAGATCATTTAAACGCTATGCTCGATTATGCTGAGACCGGAGTTTGTAGAAGAGTTCCGATGCTTTCTTATTTCGGTGAAAAGACCAATATAAAAAAATGCGGTATGTGCGATAACTGCAACTCAAATGAAAAAGATCTTGTTGACGTTACAATTCCCGCGCAAAAGTTTCTTTCTTGCGTTAAACGAACAAACGAGATATTCGGCGCTTCATATATAGTAGATGTACTGCGCGGATCCAAATCCGATAAAGTTTTAAACAACGGTCATGATAAATTATCCACTTACAATATCGGGTCGGAGTACACTAAAAAGCAATGGATGTATTTATCGCACCAGCTCATTCACAATCAATTGCTCGAAAGTGATCCTGCCTACGGCGGTTTAAGATTGGCGCCCAAAGCTTACGAATTATTAAAAGGGAATTTCACCTTAACGGCTAAAATTATAGATGATTTCAGCAAATCTGCTGATAAAGAACTAACAGGCAGTTACGACCATCTATTGTTCGCCGCTCTGCGAGTTAAACGCAAAGAAATTGCCGATCAATTAAGACTGCCTCCTTATGTTATTTTTTCGGACAAAACAATAACCGAGATGTCTACATTCTTTCCGACTAATAAAGTTGAGATGATGAGAATTCACGGTATGGGACAAATAAAATTTGAGAAATACGGCGAAATATTTTTGAACGAAATTATATCCTATTGTATAACCCACAACGTAAAACCAAATGGAAAAGTTTTAACACAAGAACATAAGAAAACGATCCCTTTAAAAACTAAAAGTTTTAAATCTTCGGGTGAAAAATTTAACTCCGGAATATCTATCAGGGAAATTTCAAACGAAACAAAATTCCGCCGCAGTACAATATTAAAACATTTACTCGATTTTCTTGAAACCGAAAAAATAAACCAACCGGAGAGGCTTCTTGAAGAATCATTTTTAAGTGAAGAAGATATAGACTTGGTTGTGAGTACGTTTATGGATTTGGGAGCCGAAAAAATTGAACCCGTTTATAAACAACTTAAGGGAAAAATAAACTACGACGAATTGCATCTGCTGCGAATATATTTTAAAGCTCTAAACTCTATTAACCGGTAAACAGCTTTCCCTGAAAAGTATTTCTTTCATCCAGTCTTTTTTCAATTAGATTAACAAAATCGTAAGTGCGCAATCCTTTCCAGCGGGGATAAATAATTAATCTTGGCGGTGATTCGCTAATAAATCTTTCAATTATAATTCCGGGGTTTAATCTTTCCAAAAAATCGATTACAAGATCTATATATTCTTCCGGGCTGAAAGAGGTAAACATATCCGGGGTTTCTTTAAATTGTTTTGCCATCATGGTTTGTTTTATAATCTGGAGCTGATGAATTTTTAAAAAATTAAGAGGTAATCGGGAAATTCTATCCGCTGTATTAAGCATCATATCCTTTGTTTCGCCGGGTAAACCCAAAATTATATGAGCGCCGACTTCAATTCCTCTTTTGGCAGTTTGTTCAATTGCTTCAATTGATTCTTCATAAGAGTGACATCGGTTTACTGCAGCGAGCGTTGCGTTATTACTGCTTTCAATTCCATATTCAATTGCTATGTAGTAATTTCGTGATAACTCCTGAAAATAATCAAGCATAATATCATTAACACAATCGGGGCGAGTACCGAGCACAATTCCGATAATTTGAGGGTGATCCAGAACCTGGGAGTATGTTTCCTTTAATTTTTTCAATTCGGCATAAGTGTTAGTGTACGCCTGAAAATAAGCGAGAAATTTATCGGCGGAATATCTTTTTGAATAAAAGCGCAGACCTTCTTCCAACTGCTGTAATACGGATTTTTCCGACTGTCCGTAAAAAGGATTAAATGAAACATTATTGCAATATGTACAGCCGCCGATACCCTTGCTTCCGTCACGATTTGGGCATGTAAATCCCGCGTTGATAGGAATTTTCCGGATGCTCTGACCGAATTTTCTTTTTAAGTAATCCGAATATCTGTTAAGTCTTTGTTTCGGCTCAACTGTTTTCAATTGATTTTGCTCATCTCAAAATTTCTCAGGTTTAATTTATAATAATTACCAGGCATTTGTTTTTGGAATTTTGATTTTATTGGTAAATGGTTTTATAAATGGATTCCAATACTCTGTACTTCTAATTCAGTAATTTTTTATATTTGTCCTAACTATTAAAGGGAGAGATAATTAAAATGGCAAAAAACGCATCATTCGATATTGTTTCGGAAGTTGATCTTCAGGAAGTTGATAACGCTTTAAATCAGGCGATGAAAGAAATTCAGCAGAGATATGATTTAAAAGACAGCCACACTGAAATGGAGTTGAACAAAAAAGATAAATTAATAACAATGAACACCAAAGATGATTATTCGCGTAAACAGTCCATTGATATTTTACAAACAAAATTCATAAAACGCGGTATGTCTATAAAGGCTTTAAAATTGTCGGAACCGGAACCTGCTTCGGGTGGAAGATTAAAACAAAAAATTGAGTTACAAAATGGAATTTCAAAAGACAACTCAAAAAAAATCACAAAACTTATTAAAGATCTCGGCGTTAAAGTAAGTTCTCAAATTATGGATGAAAAAATTAGGGTGCAGGGCGCCAAAAGAGACGATCTGCAAGCCGTGATTCAGGCGGTAAAAGACGCTGATCTCGATTTTCCGGTTCAGTTTAATAATTATCAATAAAAAAATTTTTGGATATAAAAAAAGGCAGACTATTATTTATAATCTGCCTCAAATTACTTCACAATTTATAATCTAGGAAAAACTAAATTTAGTTTTTAACTAATTTGGCATCTTCCATCAATATTTCATAGGAATAACCCATTCCGAAATCTTTGTTTAGTAAAATTTTACCTTCGAATATTACTACATCGCCCAACTTAACTTCATCATTTGTAGTAATGGTTAAATCAAAATTTTTACCGTCGGCGGTACCATCCTGAATGTGAACCCAATTTCTATCCATAATACCGGAATTGTATTTCGTCACTTTACCTTTTACTTTAACAGTTTTGTTCTCATACGAGGTTTTTTGCGAGGACAAATCGCCAATTGAAATTCCGCCGGCAACCGGTTCGATTTTTATTTCAAGCTTATCTGAAACCGGAGTTCCGCTATGAGGTGAAGGAGCAGCCATTCCCATGCCGGCGCCCATTGGCTGAGCACTAATCTGATCTACAAACAAAACTTTTTCGAATGTTCGTTTCAAATCACGGCTTTCGAAATTGTTCATTTCCAAACCGTCTTTATAATACATTGTTGCTCCAGGCTCAACGGACATTGTTGTAACCGCCAACCACACCTCATTTTCGCCTTCGGTAACCCTTAAATATGTATATGATGTTGCCTGAAGTACTTCTTCCACTTTAACCCTGTGCCCCTCTGTTGCGATTTGTTCCGCGGTTTGTACTTCATCAGTTTTACCGCACGCAAATAGAAGCATTGATGATAAAATGGCAAGAAAGAATAATTTGAATCGCATAATAATTCCTTTTATAATAACTGTAAAAATTGTTTGACGTAATATAACAAAAGTTATATACAGGCATCACCCGCTGTAGAATAATCTTATATTATTTTACACAGTAAACAAATTATTTGTGTTTTTTCGCCTTGCTCCCCGAAAACCAAATATTCGAGAATGAGAATCCCGCACCCAGTAAAAACCCGAAATCGTACCACCAGCCTGAGTTGTTTACCTCATACATTTTAACCGTAAAATCGAATATTCCGACTATTAATGTTACAACGCTTATAACTCCATGCCAAAAGCCCATCCAAAAACCTGCCGGTGCTTCAATAAATTTTTCATTACCAGGCGCGCATGAGTTTATCAATAAAAGAATAACCAAGGGGATTATTACTTTAGCTATTTTGTTTTTCATATACAGCCTCCCATTTGATAGATTCATTTTGTTAACTTATCGCTTCATTCAGAACAATTATTTTTTCTTTAGGATAATAACCGTCATATCATCATTCTGCGGATGTTCCTTACGCCACTGATCGGTAGAATCAAATAATTTTGCTACTATTTGATTTGGGTGCAGATTGTGATTTTCAATTAATATTTTTTTTATTCTATTTATTCCGAACATTTGTATATCTGAATTAAATAGTTCTCCGATTCCATCGGTCATTAACAAAACAACGTCATCTTTTTCAACTATAAATTTATTTTGGTAATATGGAAATTGATCATGTGCTCCCAAAGGCATACCTTTAATCAGTATCTCTTCAACTTTGTTGGAGACAGCTTTATATATAAGTACGGGCGGCATTCCGGCAGTGGAAATCACAAGATTATCTCTTTTTAACTTTATCATTGTCATAGACATAAAAAGATTGCCGAAATTCATTTTCTTAATTTGACGAGTACAATGATTAAAAAAATCGGGGATGTAAAAAGTATGCCCCATAGTGTTAAATAAACTTTTTATAAGCACAACCATATTGCCTGCTTTCATTCCATGTCCGGTAGCGTCGCCAATTACAATTGTTAATGTATCATTATCCGTAATCATATAATCATAATAATCGCCGCCAACTTCCGTTGCCGTAATCATATCGAAACAAACCTCGTAACCCATCATTTCATCCGCGCAATTCGGAAGCAAACTCAATTGCAGTTTACGTGCTTCCTCCAACTCTTCAGTTTTTCGTTTGTTATCGGCTTCAATTATAATAAGATTTGATTCATCTTTAACAATTTTTCTATTTATTCTTCCGAACTCTTTTGCCAGAGAAATTGAAATTACTATAGTAAGTCCGGCCGCACCGAACATATAGGCGTTTGTTAGTCGGCCAATAGAACCTACAATTCCCAAATCGTTCAATATATCGTAACTCGAGAAAAAGAAAAGTATAATAAAGCCGAGGCTAATTAATTTCGCGCCGTTTACTTTATGTTGAATGTAGAAAGATAGAACTCTAAAAATTTCGAATAAACATAACACAGAAACTATGTTAAAATATTGCTGATTATTTATTGGCGAATAAACTACAAGAGCTCCGGCGGTCACTAATAAGAAAGTTAATATCCAGAAGTATTTTGGGATTTTTGTAAAATACAACGAATATAAAAAAACAAGAGAAAATATTTGTATAAAAGGTAATGTAGCACGCTGTATTCTAAGCGAATACAAAACGTCTGCAAGATGGCCCGATAATAACGCCTGATGGTCGAAAAAGATATTTAGCATATAGGCCATTAGAAAAAGGAAGAAATAGAAATTACTTTTTAATTCCCTCAGATAAATAAACAGAATTAAATGAAGCAGAGCGAAAGCAAGAGTGAATGCGGTAAAGAACATTTGTATTGAACGCTGAAATTCAATTTCCGAGGTGGTTTCGTAATTATAATTTTCTATCGATGAAATAGATAGATAAAAACTTGCTGATAATCCGGCTGTAATAAATTCTCTGTAATTTTCATTAGTATATTTGACGAGAATAACATTTACCCCCGGTTTGTTAAATTTTGCGGTTAAAGCAGATACAAGTTCACCTCGATTGTTGTAGCCAAGAAATCCGGCATATTCGCCGTCTATAAAAATTTCCATTTTACCCGACTGAATAACGTTTAACATAAATGGAGTGCCGGCGACAGAGGAGTCGACATTTATTTTTTTATATAACCAAACCTCTCCTTGCCAACCTTCTTCCGGTAAATATTTAAACACATCCCAGCAATCCGTCAATAAAGAATCTTTAAAAGTAATATCTTCCGGTCTCTTGGATGTATCTTCTTCAAACATGTAGTTCCAGTTATGCTGCAGCCATAAACCTTCCTGAAGTTTTTCATTAGAAACGAACTCAATTTGGTCTGTACTTTGGGGAAAAGTTTGAGATGGAAGAAATAGTAAAATTATTAAAATAAACAGTTTTATTTCCGATTTGTTCACTATTGTTGGGTTTAATTTCCAGATCATGGAGTCCAATAATTGGTTAAAAAATATTAGACGAACCATCTCCAATAAAGATTTATATTCTTACTATTTTTCTAAATCGGCTTTTATATTTCGTTTAGTCTCTTTCGGGATAACTCTATAATAATTGTCCGGAAATATTCCGGACAATTATTAATAATCTGATAATTATATAAGATATGTTATTATTTTATTAACCGTTTTCGTTAGGAGATAATTTATTTATTCTCCAGCGATAATAAATAATCGGCGATAATGCCAAGTTGGTCAACGTCAATATTGCTATAGGAAGGCATTAAAGATTTGTATTGTGTTTTGTAAGCTTCAAACCTGTCGTCACCATTGTAGGATGAAGGATTTCGTAAATATCCTATTAGTTTTTCCCTGCTCCAATATTCTTTTGCGGAATACAAACCAGGCGCCAATCCGGTGCCCTTAAGATCCGAGCCATGGCAAGAAACGCAGCCTATTTTATTTATTAAAGCTAACCCGTCTAGTTGAACGGGTTCCTGGGATTCGTAAGAATTATGTTCCTCAGAATAATCTACTTCCTCTTTTGTAAATCGACCGATAAAAAACAGCACAATAAAAATTCCTAAGAATGCCGTCACCCATTTTTGAGCATTAGTCATATATATTTCCTTTCAATTTTACAATTATAGTTTATATAAAATTTTATCCGAAAAAGGCAGGCGCCAAATTAAACGCTGTTTTTTTCAATTATAAATATAAATATTTTTCCTCAGGATTCTGCTTCCATTTGAGCTTGATAGTGAGCTTTATATTCTTTTACTGTCTTAAAAATTGATTCGGCAATTTCCTGCTGACCCCGGGTACTGTTTAAATAAGCTTCATCTTTTTTATTGGATAAAAATCCCGCTTCTACAAGCACGCCTGGCATAGAAGCTCCTACAAGCACATAAAATCCTGCTTGTTTAACTCCTCGTGATGGAACATGTTTAACACCGCTTATCCAGTTCTTGTTTAATAAATCAGAAAATTTTTCGGAATACCGCATATAAGCCGAATGTGCCATACTAACAAGAATAAAATTCTCGTCAGTTAATTTTTGATAACGATCGGGATTATCTTCAAGAGATATAACGCTATTTTCAAACTCAGCTATTTCAATGGCTTTATCGGTTTTACCCGGACGCAGCAGATAAACTTCAAATCCGCGGGTTGAGGAGTTTTTTTGTTTAATTGAATTACAATGTATAGATATAAAAAGTTTACCGTTGTTTTCGTTTGCAATTTTGCCACGTTTGTACAATTCAACAAATGTATCGTTATTCCGCGTATAAATAACTTTTACATCCGGCAATTTTTGTTTTATAAGTCTACCCAGTTCGAGCGCAATTTTAAGATTTATATCTTTTTCCCGTACACCCGATACACCTATTGCGCCGGCGTCTTTTCCGCCATGTCCGGCATCTATTACAACCGCGTCAAAATTCCATTCCGCTTTTGTTTTTGTGGGATCTTTTACTACGGGTTCAAAAATTTTACTATGAATCGTAATAATAATATCGTCACTGTCAAAATCTTTTATAGTTTCGTGAGTGGCGTAGCCCTCATTCAACGAAAATTCTATTTGCCTATTTCCCGAAACATTTTTTAGCGCTGCGCTTTTAATAAATCCCGAAGATTTTAATCCTCTCAATAAATTAGGATCAACGGAGGCGCCCGAAATATAAAGCCTCAGTTTACCGTCCTGTATATTTGAGCTGAATTTATTTATTCTTTTCTTCGCTTTCAGCCTAATCAAAGTACCGTTTGTTTTTTCTTCCACACTCAATTGATAAATATCATATTTTGAACTAGTCGGAGTATTTTTTTTCAATTCAACGACCGGTTGTTCCTTGTTTTCAATTTCCGGAATATTATAAACATTTTTCTGCTGTACAGTTTTACCCGTTAATACAAGGTGTTTTGTTCTTTCATCAAATCGTATTTCTTGTTCGCTGGCGGTTTGTATAAACTTAAGCGAATATGTCAATGGAATAAAAACGTCTTCGTGTATCATAAGAGTGGATATAGGCAGCTGAAAAATGTTTAATTGTTCTCCGGTTCTCGACGTAAGTACAACAAACTGATTTCGCCCCGTAACTTTTAACCTGAAGTTATCGAACTTCATTTCCACTTTTGCCGCTTCGGAGTTATAAAAATAATTACCGCCAAGTAATTTAGAAAGTTCTATAGAGGATCCGTAAGAAATTCCATTACGCGTTACATAGGAAAGATGCTCAGTTTTGCCGTTTAGAGAAACCGAAATTTTAAGCAATCTTTGAGGATAGATTAGTCCGGTGGAAATAATCAGAACAAATAATATTAAACGGATAAATCGATTCATTAATTTATATTATCCAATAAAGGGCAAAATAAAGCCGGTTTTCTTTTTGTATTGATCGTATTCATTTTTGAAATGATTAGCCAATAGCGACTCCTCTCTTTTAGCTCTTAAAATCATAAGTGGCAGTTCAACCAAAATTACCATCGGTACAACAATATAACCGAGCAGAGCTATTCCCGCACCTAAATCGCTTAATACCTGACTGATGTATTGCGGGTGACGAACGTATTTATAAAATCCTTTTGAAACGAGCTGATGATTTTTTAGAATTCCAATATCCTGAGTATAATTATTTCCCAAATATTTATATGACTTTGTCTGCAGATAGGCGAACAAAATAAATATACACAGACCGATTATTCTTTCCGTTAAATACCCCCTCATTTCGGAAACGTCCAATGTTCCAACGCCAAAAATAGCCAATATTTGCAGTATCAGAATCAACGCGGCTATGTTGGGTGGAATTTTTTGAAGCCATGTTTTCGGCTTCAATTCAAATTTAATAACAGTTTGTTTTACAGCGCTTTTAGCGGCTGATAAATTAGCCGCAATCGAAACAAGCAATGTTATTCCAACAAGAATATTTATCGGGTCCATATTTGCCTGATAATTAGGAATTAATTTGTGCTAATTTATAAACATTTTAGCAAAGTTACCCTATCAATCGATTATGAAGAAGGAATCCGCACTAAAATATCTTTAAATGTAAAAGTTACTTAAGGCAGGTTTAATTAATTTTTTAAGTACTCTCATGCTCAGGAAAAAAATGCAGTGATGAAAATGTTTAGATTTCCGGTAAAACCATGTGATTGCGTTAAGAAATAATATCTTGTAAAACACCACTTTATATGTACAGTAAATCTGTTCAACAAAAAGGTGAAAAAATGTCGATTAGTTTATGTTGTAAGTGATTATAGAATAGATTTTATCCAACGCAAATATCATTATTAAACTCGATTTAGCCTACGCCTCTTTCTAACAGTTCTTCGGTCTACACCGACCACTTTTAAGTTTAATTCCCACCAAATTTAACCGCCTCTGGGGGTAAGACGGCGGGCAAGTGGACTGTAAATGAGTTTTGGGTATTTAACCACCTATTCTCTAAAAGAAATTTTATTTAATCAGCAGCATTTTCCTTGAAATTATTTTGCCGCCATAATTAATTCTGTAAAAATATGTACCGCTGGCCAAACTACTTCCATCCATCAAAACTTTATAGCTGCCCGGTTTCTGCTGTTGGTTAACAAGTGTTTTTACTTCGCGACCCAATATATCGTAAACAATTAACGATACAAATGCATCATCAGGTATTTTGTACTCGATTGTTGTACTAGGGTTAAAAGGATTAGGGTAATTCTGCTTTAACGAAAACTCATCCAATTTTACAGGTTTATCATTTTTAACATCTGTTACTATTTTATTTCCCCACCAGTTTTGGATATAAAAAGCATATTTTTTTAATTCCGTTACGCTGTTTATGTTGTTTTCTCCCTGAGCCAGCAATATTGCTACAACCACATGCTGCGTATCGCCTGGAGCAATATTTAATGGACCTGAAGACATTGTAAATCGTCTGTCGGCTCCAACCGGACCCTCCGGCCAGCCCGGACCTTCATACCAGCCGGTGCCGCCTTCAGGATTGCCCGAAAGTGGCAACACTGTTGATCTGTTTGTTATCGGGTTAATAATAGAATCCCCTTTTTCTGAGAGCCCGTGCAAAATGTCGTACAATTGTATAGTGCCTCTATAGTCTCCAAGAATAGGATCGTCGGGTAATCCGCTGAAATTTTTAAAGCTCGGAGTGAACATCGTCATTCTTAAATTTTTATATCCTTTCCTCCATTTACCCATAATTTTACCGCTGTCATTTTCTGAAGCTTCAACCAGCGGACCCTGCAAAAACATATGACCAACTGCCGGAGGTGGTGTGCCGAAATTATATTCATCTACGTTATCGGAGTTATAGCAGTAACCCATACTTAAATCAGGATCGCATCCTATAAAATCATCGCCGGCATTTCCTAATTCAGAATCTGACCAATAACCAAAATAAAAATCCTCTAATGTTTTTCCGCTTTTATTTACAACTATATATTCTTTGAATACAACATCACGCAATTTATCTATATTGTAAGCATATGCGAGTGTAGTGAACTCCAGACCAATCGGGTCACTTCCGTATGTTGATCGCGATGCCGTTGTATCAATATCGTTTGCTACATAAAACACCGTTTCATCGCCTATAATTTCAGGTTTATCAATTCCTTTCGTAAACTTTCCATCGTCATTCATATCTATATATGGCGCGCCCAGTTCACCGGGCCAGTTAAAATAATCGTAATAATATCTTTCTCTTTCCGCACCCGGGGGAGTGTATTCCCAGTTCTTTTTTATTTTATAAATTTTATACTTTTCCTGTATCGGATTATCGGCCGTTAAATCAGACAATATTTTACCAGCTTGTAAACCGTTTCTGTATGTATTTCCGTTTGTCCTAATTTCACCGGCTACTTTACATCCCCACACAAGACCATCTGAAAAAACCGCATTGCTGCGTGCACCATTTCCAGCTGTCCAAAATAATCCGCTATCATCATTTACAGGATCGTGTGAACCCAGCCCGTTATTGCCTATCCACATTGTTATATTGTTGCCCGCTATTGTTGTATACTGGTCAAATATTTTTACGCTTATCACCGTATCCGCTACATCATATACTTCTTCGTTCTCGTTATCGGAAATCTTAATAATAACATTCTCATTATTTTCGAAAGGTGGATTCCAATAAAATGTGCCGCCGCCTGACGGATAATAATTTATAATTTCTTTCCACTGACTGCCGCCGTTTAAGCTGTAATATATATTTACATAGTCCACATTTATGTTTTGCCAGGTGATAGGGATATAATCACCTGTAAAATATTCTTTTCGGTCGGTCGGGAATGTTAACTTCAACTGCTTTTTTAATCTGCCGTCGGGCTCCGTAACCGCTATAAAATTCTGACCTGAGTATAGAATATTACCGTTTGTAAGCCGTTTAATAAAATTCACCCAAACACTTGCAGAATAGTTTTCTAGTAATTCACCTTCAGGTGAATAAATCAAAATATTTTTTCCGGTCGATACTATAACGTTACCCTCTGAGGTAACTTCAACTGCATCTATTTCTTCTCCTAAATTTACAATCCATTTTTCAGCACCAGCGGTATCGTAAAGAGCAAACGCGTTTTTCATACCGATTATAATATTATTCCCGATTGGTTTAATCGCTGTTACGTATTCAGTACTAAAAGATTTTTCCCATATTACACTGCCCAATGAATCCGTTTTTATAACCTGTTTATTGGTTGAGAGATACCAGTCACCCGTTTTATTTTCGGCAAATCGAACTCCACTTGTAAGTGTGGAACTAATCATAAAAGTTTTTTCAAATTCAAGCAAACCCACTGTATTAAATTTTTTTAATGTGTATTCAGTACGACCATTTAGATGAATAAAAACAATTTTATTGTTCGACAAAGTTTTTATACTCAAGGGCTGGATAGGTCTGTAAAAAATTACGTAAGTATTTTCCTGCCACAATAAATTATTTGAAGAATCATAAGAACTAACAAACGTGTAATTAATTAAATTGCTATCGGCGAGTGATGCTGCGGCGTAACCCCCGTCTGATTTAAAATTTATGGGATAAGACAACTTACCGTCCATGTATCCTATAGTAAGAAGATTAAGTTTCAATGAGTCGGATGAAACAAACTCGCCTATGTTATTAAACTTATAAACCGAAATTTTACGTTCATCACTCGAATATTCAGCATTATAATTAAGAGCTTTTATATACTCACCGTCAATGTAAATATCCTGTAAATTTAAATCTGTAACATCCCCGTAAAACTTCTGAAAAACCGGCTGTGCCGAGACAACTGATAGAAGATAAAGATAAACAGTAATAATCAAATATAGTCTCATAGTATTCTCCAGGAATTCACTTTATTAAAATCATCTTTTTCGTTTCAATATACTTATCTGAAATCAATCTGTAATAATAAATACCGGAGGATAAACCTGTAGCATTAAATTCGACCTCATACCACATCTTCTGTTCGGTATAACCATTAAATAATTCCGCAATCTCCTTTCCCAAAATATCGTATATTTTTAATGATACTTTTATATTTTCATCATATTTAAATTGAATTAGAGTACTCAAATTAAATGGATTAGGATAATTGTTAGAAAAAATAATTGATGGAGCAAAAATGAAAATTTCTACAATGTTTTTTTTATTTATATATAAATTACCGTTAATTAATACGCTATTGCTGAAATTTGAATAAAATGTTTTTGTGCCGGCTACCTTTACTGGTCTTACTTTATATTCTATGCAGTAATATGCATCCTCATCTTCTATTCTCACATCATAATCAGTATAAGAGTTATAGCTTGAAGAAACTGTTGTTATTAAATGATAATTTGCTGGTGCATCTGGTTCTGTTACAGTGGATCTATATATTTGATAACCTGTAGGATTAAAACTTGTATTTTGAGCCCAAAAAATTTGGGGGTTTTGTCCGTATTGATAAGATGGCGTGGCATCATCGATTCTTAAATACAAACAATTGCTTTGTGACCAACCATCTGCAAGTAAACTAAGATTTTCCGTCTCAACATTTGACAAAAGAGTACCAGTATTTATTGCTCCTTGTAAAGTTATGCCTCCCCAATAGAATAATCCATCACTACAATTATATCCTATATCCAGATCGGAATAATCATACCCGACAGTGTAAAAGTATATAAATTCCTGACTTTGGTCTGAATAAATTTTATATATAGATCTACCAATTGTATTATAACCGTCTCCCTCTGTATCAAATTTTGCATAACTACCAGCCCTACTTGAGCTAACAACAGTATTGTATAAATTAGTAATCGAATTACCTTCACTCCTCGGCAACCAGCAAACCCAATCAGCTTTTTCTGCTGTAAATGTTATTGTTCGGTCTGTATTATGAGCCCAAATTCTCAACTCACCTTCAAAGCCATACATTCTAGAATTAAACAATAATGAGAAAAGCAAAATGAGAAATATTTTGGAATTTTTTAATTTTATTCTTAAAAGTACAGGGGGGATTTTCATTGTTTTCTCCTGTCAGTTAATTGATTAATAAAATATTAATACCTAAACAAGCAGGCGTAGATTATTTAGTTAATTTATTATTCACGTTCCCCGACAAATATTTTTAATCTATGATTAATAAAATCTTAAATCAAGGTATCAATATTTCTCCATGAAACAATACAGATTTAATTTTATTTTACAAGAAGCATTTTCCGGCTGAGCGAATAATCACTGTATCGAAGACTATAAAAATAAACGCCCGAACCCAACTCTCCCCCATTGAATAAAACTTTATATCTGCCCGGATTCTGCTGTTGGTTAACAAGAGTTGTTACTTCGCGTCCCAATATATCGTAAACAATTAACGATACGAATTCAGGATTATTAGTTCCGGAATCCAGGTAAGGGATATTATATTTAATTGTTGTGGTCGGGTTAAATGGGTTGGGATAATTTTGTTCAAGGCAAAATTTCAGCGGTATATCTATATTTTCCTTTAAACCGGTTGTTGTTTTAATCCATTCTAAAGCTTTATTAACAACATCATCCCTGCCGTTTAGAACGCCCTCACGTGTAAGCCATACTTCATCATCAATAGGTAAATCTGTATGAACCATATATTCCCCCGGGGAATTCACGGGATAGGCGTTACCGTATGTTAAATAAAAAAACCAATCTTCGTTGTTCAACGATGGAGTTATTGCAGTAGCGAACGCGCCGCAGGAAGATTTTCCGAATAACCTTGCCATTGGGTGAAGTTTCATTCTCCAGGATTCGAAATCGCCGTTGCTTATAGCTCCGGGTCCAGTTAAAACCGCAATCGGCTTGTTGTAATACGGGGATGATAAACCCGGAATTGTAAAAATAGTTTTGTTGTATGTTGGATGTGGAATCATACTATAATGATCTGGCACTGAAGAACGGATATCAAACGCCACGGAAGGAGTGTATTTCTGAAACAGAAGAGAATACCCGGCATGTGCAACTCCCATCCAGCCGCCGTCATTATTCCTAAAATCTAATATTAGCCCATCAGTCTCAAATATATTCATCAAACTATCAACAGCATTATAAAACTGAGAACTTATTTTATATTCCGCGTCGGGATTCCAGGAGGCGACATATATATATCCGATATTTGACCCGGTTACAATTCCCCAGCTAACAAAGTCCTTAGCGTAAAAATCAGGGAAAGAAACCCCAGCTACCGGCAATTGTTCATTGCCCCAAATAAATCCTTTCTGCCTAGATAAAGGTATGGTTGATAAATGCAGAGTATCGTTGGTGGTTTTAACAACATCTATGGTATCATAAAGATGCCAGTTAAGTCCTGCGCTTGCCAGAAGGCAATGAGTGAGAGATTTATCGGAACTGGCCCAAACACCGTTAGGATGTATTGGCAGCTCAGCATTCAACAAATTTTTATACAATTTTTTCCAGGGAATTCCGTCATATCCTAATATTATATCACCCCTGGTAAGTCCTAATTTATGTGAAGGAAGAGCCCTGTAAACAAGCAGTGAACTGTCGGGCAAAGGAGTTAAAGAAGCGCCGAACCTGCTATTATCCTGCCAGGGACCTATCACAAAAAGCGGCACGCCACGCAATATTTCCGTTCCGAAATTAACTGGTATATCTGCAAGAACTGTGTGAGCTTCTTTTAATGCAAATGACATATGATTCATTATTGCGGCAAATCTACCACGGCTTACCCCGTTTTCAACTTCAGAACGATAGAAAGCAGTAATCGAATCAAAATTAATTTGGAGATTTTGAAAAGCGGCGTACGATTTATTAATTCTTTCCACTGCTGAATCAAATATTTTTAGCTTCTCAGCCGACGGAAGTCCTTTCCCCCAATAATTGTCTATAATTAAACGCCAGTCCTTCGTAGAATAATGCCTGCTTTTTTTAGCAGTGTAAAGTCCGCTAAAAATTTCAGACTTTTTAATATTTCTTTTAAGTATAGAATTATACTGTCCGGTTTCTGCTGCATTGTTTTGAGCGCAAACAAATGAATTGAAAAGTAAAACAGAAAGAAATATGGTAGCTATTTTGGACATTTTTATGGACATTATTGTTGAACAGAATATTATTTCATAAGAATCATTTTCCGGCTGAGCGAAATATTCCCGCATCGGAGATTATAAAAGTAAATGCCCGAAGCGAACCGCCCTGCATCGAATAAAATTTTATAACTCCCGGGTTTCTGCTTTTGATTTACAAGTGACGCAACTTGGCGACCCAAAACATCAAAAACAATCAACGATACTGATTCCGAATTGTGATTTCCGGATTTCGAATCAGGAATATTGTATTTAATTGTGGTCGTCGGATTAAACGGATTGGGATAATTTTGTTCAAGTGAAAATTTATCCGGATTTAATATCGCACTCGCTGCATCCGTTGTTATATAGGCTTTTTTTGTTTCGAATGTAAAAGTATCGTCTGATTTGATAGGGCGTTTGGTAAACACATAATTTGTGTCGCCAACACCCGGCAACAGAACTCCACCTGAGGGAGCAATAACTTGTAAACTCGCGTGGTAACGAGGGAACAGGGTAGTATATTTGTTCGGAGTGAGTATACCAATATTCTCATTCGCGTCCCACTGCTGATTGGCATTAGATGCGGATTCCAAAACCACCAGTTCCATTTTTTCTCCATCTGTGATATTCCAGGCATAAAATGGACATTTAACTACTTTCTGTCCGCTGGAACCATAAGCCGATTCCAGGGGATAAAGGTATAAGCCGTCAGTGCCCTTTTCGGTGGAGCCCCAAATTAAAGCTATATCAATTGGAGCCAGTACACTTTGCCCGAATCCTTTCCCGATATTGAATGATAAATTACTGCCTGAATTATTAACATTGTATGAAAGGCTGTAATCAAGATCAAAAGTAAAATTTGGTTGAATTTCAACAGTCACACCGTCGAACTCCGGAGTAAGATAAAATATTCCTTCGCCTTTATTAATAGGGAATTTTTCAACTACTAATTTTGAAGTGCTTGTGTTTATAATATTTACTAAAATATTTTTTGTATCGGAGACATTAAAAGAAAGTTCGTACTTATCTCCTGTTAATTGAGTGGAATCCATAACATGAACATAAAAACGAGAGGTTGTTGTGCCTGAATTGTGTTCATAAAATTTTGATCCTATAACACCTTGCGGTCCTGTAAGTTTTACTCGTCTGGCAATAACTTCATAATCGTTGTTATACTGTCCCCAGCTCGCCCATGTAACCATCATTTCATCTGTTGCTGTAGGTATAAAATCCGGTTCCCATTGATAGCTGTCTGTATATTCGTTCACTTGAGTCTCAAAAGCCGCTTCAGATAAGTCGGCGTTCAACAGTTTAGCGTAAACTCCTTCCCGGCTTCCATCCTGCAGCCAGCTGCTCCATACAACGCCTATTTTGCCGTCGGGCATTTCATTTACTTTAGGCAGCCACTGATAATTTACTGTTGTTTTATTTACTAGCTTTTCACTCGCTGATTTTATTCCGTTATCGTCAAACTTTTGAATAAAAATTCCACCGTCGTCTCCATCCTGTTCCCAGCTGCACCATACTACTACAAATCCGCCTGAATTTAATTTTGTTATATCCCCGAGCCATTGATAATCATTTGTATAAGTGTTTATTGGGAATTCATCAATTAGCAAATTGCAGTCTTTGTCGAATATTTTTCCGCACAAACCATACCCCGAAGGTGTCGCTACATCCTGTTTCCAACTCTCCCAAACTACAACAAAATTACCGTTGCCCAAAAATTTAACTGAAGATCCGCATTGGCTGTTTAATATTGTTGTATTTATTTGAAATTCAGCAGATAAGGGGATTCCTTCTTTATTAAATTTACGCGCGTATACGCCTTTGTAACTTCCGTCTTGATACCAGGATTCCCAAGTTATTACAAAATTATCCTCGGCGTCTATATCCACGTCAGGTTTTGATTGAGAATTAATAGTTGTAGTATTTGCTATAAATTCCGCGATCGGCGGTATTGAAGACGCCGGACTGTGTACAATTTTCACTCGTATATCATATATGGATTCCGGGTTTTCATACGAAGAATAAACAACCGCCAAATCACCGTTGCTAAACATAGCCGCGGAGGGCTGGTGTTGTTCACCTTCAATATTATCATTAACACGGAATTCATCCAAAACTTTTTGATCGGTATTGCCGAAAAACTGACAATAAATATCGTATCCGGAATTTGACGATGCCTGATTCATAGATTGCCAGACAATGGCATAATTTCCATTGTTATCTTTCGCTATAACCGGCGCTCTCTGTGTGGAATCCATACCGGAGTTAACAAGAAATTCGTTTTGGGCGATTATATTTGAAGCCAATAAAAATAGAATAATAAATTTTTTCATCTCATCGTCCTGTTATTTCATTTGGAAATCACGTAAAGGAAAGCTGCTCGCGCCGGACAAATTATAGTGCCACCATTCGGAGCTGTAAATGCTAAGCTTGGCAATATTGGTCATCACATCCCTTAGCAGTTTTCTATTAGCTATAACATGCGGCGCTAAATCGTTATAAGTATGCGCAGACTTCTGACTAAAATCGTCGAACAGAGTAGGCATTTCAAGTTCCTTTCCCGTTTCCAGATCAACAAGAGTTAAATCCACAGCGCCGCCACGGTTATGCATCGATCCGCTCGCGGGATCAGCCACATAAGTCGGATTAGGAAATATTTCAAACAGCAGGTATTGTACTGCGCGTGGCCGGTAGGCATCCCATATTTTTATGCCTATTCCCCTGGGGAAAATTCTGCCATCGTATTCTCTTATGTTACGTAATGAATCCTGAGCTAATTTTAATGATTCAGCCAACTGAAGCAGCATAAGACTTTCGTTGCACGTATAAAATTTGGGAAGTTGTATATCCCCGTTGGGCAAATTCAGGAACTTATGATCGGGAGTTCCGTAACGCAGGTCAACGACCAAATCATGGATTAACTCTTTAGGATTAATCAGTTCGTCCCTTCCGGTTTGGGCATTAATAATAATTGGAATAAGAAAAACTATAAACAATATTTTATTCATCGAACACCTCAAATAGTATTTTCTATTTTAATTCTAATATCGACCGCCTTAAAAAGATTTTCATTTGTAACCAAAAGCGGATTTATGTCAAATTCTTTAATATTGGAATTTTCTATCATCATCCTGCAGCAATTGAGGATTAATTCCACCAGTACTTTTATGTCCGTGGGCTTATCTCCGCGCACCCCGGCCAGAATTTTTCCGATTTTAGTTTTATTGATCATATCCGCTATATCGTTGTAGGAACTGAAAGCTGATTTAACGATAGTATCCTGAAATACTTCAACATATTTTCCGCCGGCACCGAACATAATTATCGGTCCGAATGAAGGATCGCGGTAACCTCCTATGAGCAGTTCGTGTTTTCCTTCCACATATTCTTGTACATAAAACTGATCGGGAGTAATTTCAGCATGTTTAAAATTTTCAGTCATTTCATCGGCGGCTGCCATCAATTCCACCAGCGAACCTATATTTAATTTAACCGCGCCTAAATCCGATTTATGGACGAATTTTTTGCCGATTGCTTTAAGCACTATGGGAAAGGAGAAATCATTAAAGATTTTTAACTCGTCATAACTTACAACTTTATCTCTGCACACCGGAATATTGTAAATATCTGTTAGCCGAGATATTTCCGTAGGTGACAAATATCCCTCAACGCCAATATTTATTGAAGATTTTTTATCTACCAGGTTTAGATATTCCTGCCTGTAAATGCCAAGCTTTGTTTTCCGTTCATTAAAAAACAACATATTAGAAATTACTTCCGCGGGATCTTCGGGATTTCTGAAAAGGGGTTTTTTGTAATCCGATTTTGTCCTGTAATTTTCCCAAAATTCAGGTAGAGGCATAATCACCTGAAATATTGGTTTATCTGATTCAATACTATTTACAGATTCAACCACACTAATTGGTTCAACCATAACGGGTTCCACAAAAATTGAAATAACCGAGTCAACATTAGAATCGGTTAAAACAATTTCAGCAACTTGTCTGTAAATATCCGCTGAACCTCCGGGAAGCAGATCCACAGGATTATTAACACTTCCTTCGGGATGAACAATTTCGCGCAATTTATTTTTTGTGGATTCGTTAAATTCCGCCAGCACAAGATTTTCTTTTGCAATTTTATCCACAGCTAAAATAGCCGGTCCGCCTGCGTTTGTTACTACGGCAATTCTTTTTCCCTCAGGCATCGGAAAATTTTCAAATCCCTTTGCTGTATTAAACATTTCATTAAGGTTTTCGGCCCTTATAATTCCAAATTGCTTTAATAAGGAATCCACAACTCTGTCTTCACCGCTTAGGGCACCTGTATGAGAAGATGCGGCTTTCATACCGCTTTCTGTTTTGCCGGCTTTTAGAATAATTGTCGGTTTTTGCGAATGCCCTTCTAAATATTGCTTTATAAATTCAAATCCGTTTTCAAAACTCTCAAGGTATAAAGCAATTACATTAATATTTTTATCTGCTTGCCAGTATTTAATAAAATCATTTTCGTTAAGGTCAGCTTTATTACCCACACTTACAAAATGAGCGAACCTTATATCAGTATCGCGCAATGAGTTCAATACTGCCGCACCTAAAGCTCCGCTCTGCGAAAGAAAAGCCATATTTCCTGCTTCGGGTTTTTCCGCCACAAATGTGGCGTTAAGTTTAATATCCGGATCAGAATTGATAATACCCATGCAGTTCGGACCGATAAGCCTGATATTGTTTTCCCTAACTTTTTGCAGAATTTTATTCTCAAGATTAATACCTTCTGTTCCAATCTCTTTAAATCCTGCGGTAATAAGAATTACGGATTTAATTTTCTTTTGGATTATTTGATCGAGTGTGGTTTCTACAAATTGTTTCGGAACTACTATTATAACTAAATCAATTGCCTCTTTAATATCAGAAATAGATTCAAAACATTTTATTCCAAGTATTTCCTCTGCTCTCGGATTAACTGGAAATATTTTCCCTGTATATCCATAACTAATAATAGTTTTTAGCAGTTCAAATCCTATGCTTTTTTCTTTGGTTGAGGCTCCTGCTATACAAACCGAACGGGGATAAAAAAATTGTGATATGTCGCTCATTTGAGGGGTTTCCAACAATTTTATTTATAAACATAATATCCTAAAGTACATTCTAAAATTATCAAATAATATATACAATAACTTCTCAGTTTTTTTCTGGTTGAACGTTTTTGCGAACTTTGTTAAAAGGGAATGTTAAAAATATATTTGCGGCAATACGCCCAATTATGAACGCTGAGGCAGCGGCGATTACGCCGACGATATCAAATACTTTGATTGAAACAAACAGAACAATCAATATACCCGAAACTTCTATTACAGTTGCCATTGTAATAGGCTTAGTATTTCGGGCATAAACTAAAACTGCCCGCTGAAAAGAAATAAGAAATGTTAATCCGGGAACTATTGCCATTATTTGCAGAGGTGTTATAGCAAAGTCTGAAAGCACTAATGACAAACCGGATACAGTATTAAACCAAAAATACGCAGCCGGAGTGAATGCCACTGATAAAAGAATTAATGCGACAGAAACACCAAAATAAAGTGTAAAGTTTTTTAAATATCTGTAATTCGCAAAATTTTTCCCCATCAAAGCAATACCCACTTCCTGAAAAGAAAGTCCTATACTTCGAAAAATAAAAACAAGGCCGTTTATTACAGGCAAAACAGCTAAAGATTCCAAAGACATTCTCCCCTGCCCGAGAAAAAATGTTACAATAGGATGAACCCCTAGAGAGATTAAAGAAGTTAAAGCCAGCGGATAATAAAATTTAGCGACTTCAGAATATGTTAAATAGTTGTTTTTGGAGGATTCCTTTTGTGAGTTTATAATTTTAATAGCCCTCCCCGACATTATCCTGCTGGCGATTGCCTCAGCTATTACAGCCGATGATAAGGCAAAGGCTCCTACTAAAGCCCCTTCTATTTTTGTATATATAAACAATAATATGGCTGTCAAACTCATTGTGATTAAACGAATAAAGGTACCGTAAGCCACCCATCGTGTAAAATTATATTTAATTAATACACCCTGATAAAAACGCCTGTATCCTATTGCCGCAGGCCAAGGTAAAAGAATTATTAACGCTTTGTGAGTAATATTCGCAACATTTATGGGCAGATTAATTAAATCAATTGTTATGTAATAAAAAACCGGCGGAATTAAAATTAAAAGCAAAATAAGTGTGATTAGTATTATTGCAAAAAACGTGAAATTTCTCAATTTTAAAAAAGTGAACTTATCCTCTACAAGAGCTGTAGCGGCGCTCATTATCATAATTATTGGTGACTCGGCTACCAGAGCAAAAGAATACGCTACTCCATAGGCGGCAAGATTAAATTTCGGATCGCCCATTCTTGCAATTATCGCCGCAAGATAAGGACCTTCCAAAGCCATCATAAGCCAGGTTCCGGCAAGCGGTAACCAGAATAAAAATATTTTTTTATAACTCATTTCAGAAATAATAGAATTATTCAAGATTATTTCGCTAAAAGTTTCAAGATTAGTTTCGAATATATGATTGAGAATTGTGAACAAGTTTTGGAACATTCAAAAATAGTATTTGTTATATTATAAAAGAACTCAAAGTAGCAAAAAGTGATACATATTATATGTTGAACTGAATTTATTGACCAGTTTTAATATGGGGGAGGAATCACAGATGATCGAATTAAAAATCACAAACAGCGCGGCGCTTCTTCTTTTGACCGAAAGAATGAAAATGGAATTTGAAAAAAGAAAAAGTTTTGTTAAAAGTATGAACTGGCACGAGCTTGAAATGATGTCCTACCCAGAAATTCTTGAAATTGCAGAATGTTCAGCCATAGATTTAATAAGTATGCTGCCCGCTGATATTTTACTTGAAAAAAATAATCTTGATGAAATTTTATATAGAGCCATTAAAAGTTTATCAGGGGTTTTTAACAAAGAAGAGTTTTCTATTTATTCGTTAGAACAAGCCCGTGTTCTTGTGCGGAAAATAGAATCAATATTCGAAATATATACCAAGGATTCTGATTTTAACTATAATTAGAACTTCTTGGGCATCCAAAGAATTTTCCTCCTGAGTTAAATATATACGATGTATATTATAATTTACATTGGTATATTTTACTTAATTATTTCGAACCAAAAATATCCTTATGAACATGAATAAAAAAATTTATAGTTTTTTTATATCTGTTTTTTTGTTTCTCAGATTTTTATCTGTTTCCGCCCAACAAACTTCTTATTATTTTAAACATCTAACTGTTGAGGACGGACTATCCCAGAGCACGGTTTTTTGTGTTTTGCAGGATAAAAAAGGATTTATGTGGTTCGGGACATCGGACGGACTGAATAAATATGACGGATACCGCTTTACAGTTTATAATAACAATCCATTAGATTCCACTTCAATTTCGGGAAATAGCATTACTTCTGTATACGAAGATCCTACCGGTGATCTTTGGGTGGGCACAAGTGAGGGAATACTTAATAAATTCAACAGATCCGATAATACATTTGAACAACATATATTAGAGATTACAACACTTAAAATTTCAGTACTCGATAACAGTTATTATACATATCCCCTTGTATTTTCACGTCATAATAACCATACAATTACTACAATAATGCAGGGCGTAAAAGATCATTTATGGATTGGAACATGGGGTAACGGTTTAATTGATTTTAACAAAAAGACTGGCAAAATAGATCATTATTTTAATGTCGCAAATGATTCAACAACCCTATCTTCTAATAGAATTACTTCAATTGCAAAAGATTCCGACGGACATATCTGGGTAGGTACTTTCGGCGGAGGATTAAACCGGATGGTTAAAAATAAAAATGTTTATTCTGATGATGGAGTAACATTTGTAAGATATCAAAACATTCCTGGTCTTCCCGCAAGCATTAGTGACAACCACATTATTTCCTTATACGCGGATAGGAAAAAAAACATTTGGGTCGGCACTTTCCAAGGGGGGTTAAATCTACTTCCGGTAAAGGAAAAATTCAAATCGAATAGAGCAACTAAATTCGAATGTTACGTTAATGATCCGGTAAATCCCAAAAGTTTAAGTGCGAATTTTATAACTTCTATTACGGAGGATAAATTTGGAACACTTTGGGTGGGAACTTTTGGAAACGGTTTGAATAAATTTATAGCATCCGAAAAATCATTTATGCAATTTAAAAATGATCCGTTTAACCAAAACACATTATCGGATAATGATGTGCTTTCCCTGCATGTAGATAAATCCGGTGTGCTTTGGATTGGAACACATCTTGGCAGAGGCATAAGTAAACTTGAATGGAATACTCTAAAATTCGGATTGATTAATAAAAAGATAGGTAAGTCAAACTCTCTGAACGACGATGTGATTTGGGCGATACATGAAGACAAGGATTCCATTTTATGGATTGGAACATACAGAGGCGGATTGAACAGATACGATAGAAAGACTAAAAATTTTACCGCTTACGTTAACAATCCCAGAGATACCAATTCTATAAACGACAACCATATACGAGCGATTACTGAAGATAATTTCGGAAATCTTTGGATTGGCACTTATTCCGGCGGATTAAACAGATTCAATAAAGAAACAAAAAAATTCACACACTTTAAAAATTCTCCCACCGATCCTAATTCTATCGGTTCAGATCAAATTCAGTCATTAATAATAGATAAAGACGGTATTTGTTATGTTGGCACTTTCGGTGGTGGATTAAGTTATTTTAATCTGAAAGATTGTCACAATAAAGACAAAATTGTATTTAAAAAAATTACCGCTAATGACGCAAAGTCCAACCGCATCAGCAGTAACCGAACGTATACTGTGCTGCCCCAGGGAAATAATATTTTGTGGATAGGCACTTTTGGAGGAGGCTTAAATAAATACGACAAAAGAACGCAACAATTCGATGTTTTTAGATCTGACCCTTTAAATCAATCCTCTATAAGTGATGATCGTGTAATTTCTTTATTTCTTGATTCTATAGGAGATTTGTGGGCAGGCACTTACGGGGGAGGTTTAAATAAATTCGATATTAAAAACAACATATTTCAAAGATTTGGTAAATCCAAAGGTTTTGATACTCAGGTAATTTACGGCATTCTGGAAGATGATTATAAAAATTTATGGATGAGTTCGGATAATGGAATTATAAAATATAATCTAAAATCCCAGGATGTAACCGCTTACAACCTAAATGATGGTTTACAAAGTATGGAATTCAGCGGAGGAGCCTATTTTAAGAACAAGAAAGGTGAGATGTTTTTTGGAGGAATTGCCGGATTAAATTATTTTTATCCGGATAGTGTTAGAAACAATACTCACATACCCCCAATTGTAATAAGCGAATTCAAAATATTTAATGAAACGGTGAATGGTGAATTTAACCGGATTGAAGTTAATTATGATCAAAATTTTTTCACAATAGAATTTGCGGCTCTTGATTATACAGATCCGCCAAACAATCAGTACGCATATTATATGGAAGGTTTAGAAAACGATTGGAATTTTGTAAATGCTTCACTGAGAAAAGCTTTTTACACCAATCTGGAACCGGGGACTTATATTTTTAGAGCCAAAGGGTCAAATAGCGACGGGGTTTGGAATCAGGAAGGTGTTGCTCTAACTGTTGTTATTCTTCCCCCATTCTGGAAAACATGGTGGTTTATTCTAGCGAGTATTTTATTAATAGGGGGAATTGTTTCTTTCCTTATCTCAATGAAGGTTAAACACTTATTGGCGATTGAAAAATTAAAAGTGCGTCTGGCGGCCGATCTTCATGACAATGTAGGAGCGGGATTAACTGAAATTTCTATTTTAAGCGAATTAGCCTCTAACGAGGTGAAAGTATATTCGCAGCACGCTGCCGAAAAAATAAGCGCGATAAGCAACACAGCCAGACATTTGGTCGATAGCATGAGCGATATCGTTTGGTTTGTTAATCCAAAAAGAGATTCCTTGCACGATCTTATAATAAGGCTTAAAGATTCATATTCCGATCTGCTTTCCGAAATCGGAGTCTCTTTTAAAACAAATAATCTCGATAATATTTCAGACGTTAAAATCCCGATGGATATTAGACAAAATTTATATTTAATATTTAAAGAAGCGATTAACAACAGTATAAAACACAGTAACTGTAACAAGATAAGCTTAGAAACTGGTTTAAGAGGCAGTGTTCTTGAAATGACACTTAAAGACGATGGAATAGGAATTAAGGATATTAATAACCAAAATGGAAATGGACTAAAGAATATGCAGGCAAGAGCAAAATTATTAGGAGCCACATTAACAATCGATTCAGTGGAAAACAAGGGTACAACAATAACTTTTACAGGCAGAATTGAAAAGACAGGTGTTTTTCAATTTCTTTGGTCTTAACTTACAATACCAAAAATATTATGAAGTAAATATGATAAGAGTATCAATAGTAGAGGATAATAATACTATTAGAGAAGGTCTGGCCGCTTTAATTGAGGGTACCGATGATTATACCTGTGTGGGCGCTTACGTAGATTGCGAATCTTTTCTTGAAGATTTACCTACAAATAACAGTGATGTAATTCTAATGGATATACGACTCCCAGGTATCAATGGAATAGAAGGAGTTAAACGCGCGAAAAAAATTGATCCGGACCTTAACATTCTTATGCTTACAATTTACGAGGAAAGTTCGGTGGTTTTTGAGGCCTTATGCGCTGGAGCTTGCGGATATCTAGTAAAAAAAACCCCTCCAACCAGATTGCTCGAAGCAATTAAAGATGCTCACGAAGGCGGATCCCCAATGAGCTCGCATATAGCCCGACAAGTGATTACAGTTTTTCAGCAGAACACAGCTATAAATAAAAGTAACGAAGAGTACAATTTATCGGACCGTGAAAAGGAAGTACTTTACCATCTATCCGAAGGAAACAACTACCAGGAAATTGCCGATTCTCTTTTTATTAGTGTTGATACAGTCAGACACCATATCAGAAATATTTACAAAAAACTGCATGTGCATTCACAATCCGAGGCAGTAGCCAAAGCTATTAGGAAAGGGCTTATTTAACTCTACATTGTAAATACCACATAATTATGCGGTTGAAAACCTCCTCAAAATAGTTTATTTAGTATCCGGGGTCCAGTAAATATTAGTTACATACGTTAAAGTTTCTACTGAAGTTTTCAAATTAATGTCTAAATAATTGTGTGTGAGATTTATGAACCGTCATATTATAATCTCAACTTAATCCCTGAAAAATTAAAATTATTTAAATACAGCGATTGTGATTTTATAATTAGTATATGTTTTCTACTCCAAATCGGTAATGGATACTTACTGCCTGATATTAGTTTAATTAGTGATGTTCAATTTATAATCGCTTGCGTAAATTATGGATGAACCAAGCCAATTGATTATGAAGGAAACTTCATAGATTTTGAACAAAACCAATTAGGCAATTAAGGCTGTCTCTTTGTTGTTAGTGCTTCTTTTCATTTATTGACTCTCACTACCCGCATAATTATGCGGGTAGTTTTCTTTCTCTCATTTAATTCACAAAATTATTACATAAATGTGCAGTTGAGCAGTAATTATTAATTCATTATTGTTGATACGAACTCTCTAAGTTCTTTACCGGTTCTTTCTTTGAATGCAGAAACAACTTTTCAGCGTGGGGGCTGCTAAGTAAAATCTTGAACTCTTTGTCCCCGGTTTGAATGGGATTGAGGAGATGCCCAATTCAATAGGATGCGATGCTGAATCCCGGAGTGAAATTAATTCCGGAAACAATTTCAATAAGGGATTTGTAATCGGAGACAAGTTTAGTAGGATTTGCGTTTCTGCATTCATTTTTTTATTCGTAATCAAATCACCAAACATTGTAATGAATTCTATCTGGACGAAATCTTTCAACCATTGGTTTTTCTTCATTGGCATAACCAATAGCAATTAATGAGATCGGCAAAACGTTGTCCGGCAGTTTTAATAATTCTTTAATTCCTTTGATACGTTCTTCTTTCGGATAAACGCCCAACCAAACGGAACCTAATCCCAAATTGAACGCTGCCAGTAAAATATTTTGTGTGGCAGCCGCGCAGTTTAATGCGTTGTATTCTGCCGAAGGTTCAATGGATTTATCGCCGCATACCAATATCGCCAGGGGTGCATGATTCATCATTTGCGCAAAAGGATGCACACTCGGTATCCTATTAAGAGTGTTTTCGTCCTCAATAATTACAAAATGCCACGACTGATAATTTTTGGCAGAAGGAGCGTTCATAGCCGCTCTTAAGATGATTTCTACTTTTTCATGAATTACCGGAGTGTTTTTGAATTGCCTTATGCTTCTTCTCTTAAGTATTGCATCCATCACTTCCATTAATTTATCGCCTTTATTAAAAGAATTTATTCATTAATGCATTTTTTACTATAACAATTTTATAAATATAATTTAAGAAAAAATCCTTTGTTGATTCAGATATTTAATATGAAATCGATTATTTTAGAGGCTTTTTAAGCGGGTGTTGGTAAATGAAGCTATTAAAACATATTTTTGCCTTTTAATTAAAGACTACGCCAAATGAAAAACATTGATATTGAAAAGTTGAAAACTATATTACCAAAATATCCCGGCATATTAGGCAAAAATGAATATTTTAATTCGGCTGTTCTTATTCCTATAGTATTTCTAAATGGTGAAAACCATTTTCTATTTGAGAGGAGGTCTGAGAATATAAAGCAGGGTGGAGAGATTTGTTTTCCTGGAGGGGAATTTGATTTTTCGGTGGATAATAATTTTGAGGATACAGCAATTCGTGAAACTGAGGAGGAAATTGGCATTTCGAGAGACAAAATAGATGTTCTTGGCAAATTGGACACATTGATTGGCCCCAGAGAATTAACTGTTGACTCAGTTGTTGCCCGTCTCAAAATTACAAGTCTAACGGAGTGTTTTATTGACAAAAAAGAAGTCGACAAAATTTTTACAGTACCGATTTCGTTTTTTACAGACACTCCGCCCGAAATATTTACAGTTATTTCCGAACAAAACCATAAATTTTTCAACTCGGATGGCACAGAGGAAAATTTAATTCCATCGAACAAAAAATCACTAAACGAACATATCGATAAATCTTACCGTAAATCTAAACGAACCGTTCTGGTTTATAAAACTAACGGAGAAGTTATTTGGGGAATTACCGCCCGATTGGTAAACGAAATTGTAAATAAAATAAAAAGCATGGAGTAAAAAATAGAATTAAAATATTCTAAAATTTTAGTCCGAATATTAAATCGTCCTTCCATTCGCCTCTAATCTCAATACTATTTTTTAACATCTTCATTTTCACGAAACCTAACTTCTTCAACAAATTTATTGATGGTAAATTTTCAGGATCTGTAGAAGCTACTAAAAACTCTATTTTGTAAAAATTTTTCAGATAATTTATGACGGCGGATACGGCTTCAAATGCATAGCCGGCTTTTTGGAATGCGGGCGCTAGTGTAAAACCTATTTCAAATTTATTATCTTCCTGCCATAGTATTCCGATATCCCCTATAATTGTTCCACTATTTTTAAGATAAATGCCCAATTGCCTCCATTGACCGACATTCCAATCCCCAAATTCCGAAGAACTTAAAATCATGTTTTTTACCTCATGTAGAGAGATTGGCAGCCAACTCTGAAATTTATAAATTTCCGGTAAAGCTCTGTATTGAAATATCGTTTGAGCATCCGATAAATTTAACGGACTTATTGTTAGTCTTTCAGTAATTATTAAGGGATTTTTAATCATAATAATCCGAGTCCAGCTAAAGAACTAAGATGGGCAATTTTAATTATTTAGATTTTATTGTTGATTTCTGGCTTAATAAAAAATTTATAATTTTTCCGGAATTTGCCAAATTTAAAAAACAAACTTACTTGGCGGCAAAACTATACATGAACGATATTGTGGAAAATTATCTCGTTTATGTTTTATTTACCGATTCTTCCAAATAACCGGGCACATACTCACCTCGTTTTATTTTGTTTGTAGGAGTTTTAACAAATGGGGAAGACTGCTCAATTATTTTCGAGATCTGGGAAAAGGCTGGTAATTTTTGATTCACTTCCTTTCTTACATTCTCTAAAATTTTTAATAAATCCGAGGCAATTTCGGATTCTTCTTTATTCGACTGCATCTGCTCGAGGTACGAATAATCTGGGTAAACACGGGCGACCAACTGATTTTCAGATTGATATACTATTGTCTCTTCCACCAACATTGATTCGAGCAATTTTGCTTCTAAAGCTTCCGGATAAATATTTTCTCCCGAAGGACCAATTATTACATTTTTGGAACGACCTGTAATAAAGAGATATCCATCTTCGTCCAAATAACCCCTATCTCCTGTAATCAACCATCCATCATCTGTATAACATTTTCTGGTTTCTTCTTCGTTTTTATAATATCCCTTCATTACGTTTGGGCCTTTTACACAAATTTCACCAATACCTGTAGATGGGTCAGCCTCAATTATTTTTAGTAATACATCAGAAATTGCATGACCGGGGGATCCCATTTTCTGAGTCTGCATCGAAGAAAAAGTAATAAGAGGAGAGCACTCACTCATTCCGTATCCGCAACAATATGGAATTCCTCCTTCTTGCATAAATATTTCCACTTCGGAAGAAAAACTTGCGCCACCTATTATAACACACTCCAATCTACCGCCGAGAAGTTTCTTGATTTTTTTCCCAATTATTTTATACAACACTTTTCTAGTTATTTTTGATCGGGCAAGCATTCGCATTGCGGCGCTTTTAGCAATTTTTGGAACTACCTGTTTATGGTATATTTTCTCAAAAACAAGTGGCACCGCACCCATTATTGTTGGTTTCACTTGCTGCATAGCGGCGAGTAATATTTTTGGAGAGGGTTTTTTGTTCAAATAATGAATACTGGCGCCACAATAAATAATTGAGAGGAATGCCGACGTTGATCCGAACGCGTGAGCCAAAGGTAAAATTGATAGCACAACACTTTTATCGTTAATAACTTTTAGGAGATCCGGTCCTTCAAATAAATTACTGACCAAGTTTTTATGTGTAAGCATTACAGCTTTTGAATGTCCAGTAGTACCCGAGGTGTACAACATTTCTGCAAGATCATCTTCTTTTATATTAATTGCAGGGCTCGTTTTGGCGGATTTGTCAAAAGATTTAATAATTTTTTCGGGCAGTTCTTGCAATTGTTTTATAAAACCCTGAACATTTTTTTGTCCCGAACTTAATACAGAAAAATCATCCAACATAATTATTGTTTTAATATTATTAAGACAAGGCAAAGATAAATTCTGGTTAAAACTATCACTTATAAAAACGGCAACGGCTTCTGAATGTTTAATGATATAGTCAATATCATTTTCAGGAAATTCTTCCAGTATAGGAACAGCCACAGCGCCCATAGTTGTAATAGCCATAAAAGCAACCGCCCAGGAAGGTGAAGAATTACCCAAAATCACTACCTTATCAAATTGTTTTATCCCCAACGACTGTAGTTTCATTTTTAATATATCAACTCGCTCACCAAATTCATTGTACGTAAAGGGTTCTTCGCCTACTAATGCTAATGACGGTCGGGATGAATATTTTTTTAATACATTATTAAAGAAGTGATCAAGTGTGTACTGGGTAAGTTCAAACTTCACAATTTTCCTCATTCCATAATTTTATAAATAGAATTAAAAACTTAAGCAAAATATAAATATTGTTTAGGAAATCCGATTCTAAAATTACTATGAACGTTATTAATTATTCAGGTAATTGATCTTCAAATCTAGGTCTAATCTTTCTTAAATTTTTCAATAAATTTTGTATTTCCGGCAAGTTGTCTCCATATTCAAAAATTATTTTTTTGCTGAAGTTTTCAAACTTCACTTCCACCCATTCGGCACCACCGTCCGCGCAATCAGGACAACCATAGATGTCTTTCATTTCAGAAAGCTCTAATAGATCAAAAGAATTTACGATTTCATCCCACTTATTAATTGTATTCTTTTCTGACAGCTGCTTAGCTGGATATTTCGTTTCGTCACGACTATATTTTGAATACTCAATAGTTTCTTCGGTGATCTCAATTCTGGAATTACAATAACCAACACAGTGTCCGAATGATGTGCCGCTTATAATAGTTAAATTTGTGAAATATTTTGGACTAATCTCAGTTGTTTCTTCAGCGCAAGAAACAAACAAAATTATTATGCACAAAAAAGAATTTATTTTCATGATGTTATTGCCTTAAAAAAAATAATTGTTTTAATGAAAAAACTTGATTCATTTCTCTCCAACACGTTTCAATATTTTATTACAAAAAACATAGTAATTAAGCTGCAGGAATTACTTTGGAAACACAGTCAATAAATATAACGAGCTATTTGTAAATTTGTAATATCCGATCGTTAGTTTTGTACAGGTTTATACGACACTTATTACATTTAAAATTAATATTCCATAGAATATAAAATAAAATCCGTTCCCAATAACTCGGTTATTGTTAAATTGTAATCCTCAATAATTATGTTATTATATAATTGATAATTAGATTATTTTTTTAATAATTTTTTTCCATCGTTAATCAGTAATAATTGAGGAAATGTTAGAAATAATCTATGGTATGATAATTGTTTACTTAAGTGATTTAACATTCTTTTAAAAATATATACGTTTGGGGGAAAAGTTGAATAGAGTTAATTATGTAATTTTTACTTTTATTATATGTCTGTCTGTTTTTTCTTGTAGCGATAGTTCCACAAATTCCCCTGAAGAAGGCAAAGGGAAAATTTCAGGCATAGTTCAATATTTGGACGGCACTCCAGGTTACTCGGCATTAATTGAATTAAAAACCCTCCCTAGCAATTCAAAAATATATGATACTGCGGACGTTAACGGCGAATATAAATTTGAAAATCTTAAAAGCGGCAATTACCTCCTAAGTTTTGAAAAAACAGGATATGAAATAAAAAGTTATGAAAAAACTGTAACATTAAAAGAAGACGAACAAATTACTGAGGATATTTATATAGTTTATAATATGCTCGACGAAAGTTTCGCGATGGTAGTCGATACTGATATTGTGTTCATAAGATTTAATCCGGACGCTGCAAAAATTGGGGACAATTACGAAATGGTAAGTCACTTAAGCGGTTATTATAGAAGAGACATTTTGGGAACTTCCACTTTAAGCAGCCAGGTGTATATAATTCCCGAAGGATTTAATTGGACAAATCCTGGAGTTGAACTTAACGCCCAATATATTAAAGACAATTTTATTTTTGTAACTGAAGTTGAAGATAATTTCTTAAACGGCACACACGAAATCAGATATACGGGGGATGATATTCCAAAAATTCTTTCGAACCCACAGAATGGTTTTGCCTTTGTTCGGAAAGAAGGAATTGGCAAACAAATTCAAATTCCATGTGTTGATTATAACAATAATGATTTCGGATTATTAATATTTTATAAATAACGCAGATTTTTCTTCAAACAGCTGCCTCTGTTTTCATTTCTGCCAAACAGAGGCAATTTTTTGTTAATATTAAAATTGATGAGACCGAAGCAGAACTACTATTACTGGCAAAAAATTCCTGCTTAATGCACCGGTAATAATTAAATTTCCCTTTATTATTCGCTTAGAAAGCTACAGTTGCACCAATATGAAAAGAAATCAAGTCCGTTTTGGCTTTTCGTGGTGAAAAATAAACTTGTCCCTTATCAAAATTTACATCAATATCTTCCTGTGTAACAAACTCCGCTTCTCCCCCTTTCAAATAACGAGCTTTTAAATCAAGGTATAAATCCATTTCAGGCAGCGGAACAATACTTATTAAAATTCCAGCCCCGGCTCCGTAGCTCCAAGTAAAATCCGAAAAACTATCGTCTTTACTTACGTCACTTTCAAATAACGGAGCCTGGTCAATTCCTACCAAATCAACAGTTGCTGTTGTAAAAAGATAATTTCCGCCTCCCAATATTTCCACGTACGGTTTTACAGGTCCCGGGAAAGGGGCCAACTGAAGATATAGATGAATATTAGCCATGTTACTGCTTAAATTAAGATTTTGTGTGAAATCAAAAAATCCCGTTGAGGTTGTATATTCTTTATCCTCAGAAGAAAAAACCATAAAACCTACGCTAAGACCTACTAAAATAGGATTTGTAACACCGGGCGAGGTCAATGATCCTTGTAATTGGAAACCAAACCCGAGATTATCATTTTTTTCTTTAAAATCTTTTTGCGGAACACCCATAAAGAGGGATCCACCAATTGTCTGTGCTTGTATTCCGATGGTAAAAATTAATAGTATAATAGCCGAGTAACGTAATATTTTTAACACATTAACCCCATTGATAATTTGTTTATAAAAAAAATAGAATTGCCCTACTAAACGCTTACTAACATGCTGAATAAATCCTTAAAATTCAATTTGAACTTTTTAAAATGAGCAAAAAAAAGCCGGATTTAATAAATCCGGCATAATTTTATAAGAAATAAAACTTGAATCGTGTTATACAATTTCTACCAGTTCAAGATCAAACACAAGAACTTTACCCGCGAGTGGATGATTGGCGTCCAAGGAGACCAATTCGTCTTTAACATCAACTACCGAAACCTGAACTGTGTTGCCTTCAGGCTGTTGAAGATTATACCTGTCGCCTATGTTCGGTTTCGCGTCAGGTGAAAATTTATCTATAGGAACCTGTATTACCAGTTCATTCATATATTGACCGTAGGCTTGTTCAGGGGCAATTTCAACCGTTTTTTTATCTCCAATCGACATATCGATTACAGCACCATCAAATCCGGCAATCACCTGACCAGATCCTACAATAAATTCAAGTGGTTCTCTGTTTTCTGAAGAATCAAACACTGTTCCGTCTTCAAGTTTTCCAGTATAGTGTACTTTAATTGTATTCCCGTTTACTACGTTACTCATATATATCTCCATTATTGATAAAAATATTCGGCGAATTCTCTAAATATATTTCCTTTAAAAGGATAATCAATTTAACCCGTGAAATTATGCGAAAGAAGTTAGGTGAGTAAACAACAGAATAAATTCAAAGGCTGTGCGATTATTCGCAGAAATTGTTACATAAAAATACCCATTATATTTTCTAGATGCCAGAAATGTGACATAGGATTCATTTACTTTAAGGAGTTAAAAAACCTTTTCCTGAAATTTTCTTACCGTAAAGAAGCAATTACCAATCCGCCTAAAGTTAGCAGACAAACTGAAACATAAAACAATATTTTGCTGATGAAATTATTCATGGTCAATTTGTTATTGACGAAAAACATTACTTATATTAAAAATGATTACCAGTTAATTATTCTGACCAGATCAAAAATGAAATATTTTATTAATTTCTGAATCCTTTTGACGTTTCATTTATCTAATAAGTTTACAGTAATAATATTTTCACAAAAAATCAGGACGCACAGATGCCAATATTCGAATACCGATGCCAAAGTTGTAATAATAAATTCGACTATCTACATAAATCAGTTTCAAATATAGAAACGGTTAATTGCCCGGAGTGTGGCTCCGAGGAAAACAAAAAACTTTTATCTTCTTTCAGCGCATCTATGGGCAGTACAAGCAGCTACGGCGGCGGTTGTGCCGACGGCAGTTGTGGGATTCCGGCTCCAACAGGGGGTTGTTCTTCCGGTTTGTGCGGTTTAAATTAAATAGGGTTTAGAATGAAACTCCGATTGATTTTAACAATCTTTTTACTTTTACCTCTGCTAAGTTGCGCTCAGCAGAATAGCAGTAATTCTATGTCTGTAGCAGAATTAAAACAGGCAATGCAAATAGATTCTACCTTGGTATTGCTTGACGTTAGAACGCCTGAAGAATTGAAAGGTCCTTTGGGTAATATTGAAGGAAATATCAATATACCTTTGCAAGAGTTAGCGGCTAAAATAGATGAATTAAGTAAATATAAAAATAATCCTATAGCCGTGATCTGCCGTTCCGGAAACCGATCGGAAGTAGCAACAAAATTTTTACGTGAGAATGGTTTTAAAGCTAAAAACGTTTTAGGCGGTATGCGCGAGTATAATGCCCAATAATGTTTGGAAACAATAATTATATATAACCGAAAATGATACAGCCATCAGAAAAATCCTTCTAGATCGTCATCATAATCCTTGTGTTTTAAAGATTGTGAACTAATTATGTAATAAACTTCTTTTGCTATGTTTGATGCCAGGTCTCCTATGCGTTCCAGAAATATAATTGTAGTATTGAAATGCATAACATCGTCTATGACAGAAGCATCTGATTTTATAATATGAACTAATTTTTTTAAGTTGATTTCAACACGTCTGTCCAATATTTCTTCGCGCGATAATACTTTTTTAGCTTGTTCCGGATCGTAATTAATAAAACAATCGAATGCCATGCTCAACATAGTTTTAGTTTCTTCAACAATAAGATCAAATTGAATTTCATTTGATACTTTTGCGTACGATTCAATTTGACCGGCATTTTTTGCGATATTAACAACTAAATCGCCAATGCGTTCAATGTGAGAGTTTATTTTTAATGATGACAACAGCAGCCTAAGATCTGTAGCAACTGGCTGGTTTAGTGCAATTATCCTGTGTATAACCCGCTCAATTTTAGAATCGTATCTATCTATACGTTCGTCTCTTTCTTTTACCAAGGCGGCTAGCGCAGTGTTGCCTGTTTTGAAAGCATCTATTGCGTTAAGCAGTTGTTCATCTACCAGACTGCACATCTTTATCATTTTTGTTTTGATTTTTTCGATATGTAAATCAATTGGTCTTTCCATAATATTTCCTTTATTAACCAAATCTTCCTGTTATATAATCTTCTGTTTGTTTGTTTACTGGGTTTGTAAACATTTTAGTTGTCTTCCCGAATTCTATAAGCTGGCCCATATACAAAAATGTAGTATAGTCACTTATACGAGCGGCCTGTTGCATATTATGAGTAACAAAAACAATAGTATAATTACTCTTTAATTCCAAAATAAGTTCTTCAATTTTAGCTGTGGAAATGGGGTCTAAAGCCGTTGCCGGTTCGTCCATAAGTAAAATTTTGGGCTCAGCCGCAAGAGCTCTGGCAATACATAACCTTTGTTGTTGTCCCGCTGAAAGATTAAGCGCTTCTGTCTGAAGTTTATCTTTTATTTCATTCCAAATAGCGGCTTTTGTACAGACGGTTTCAACAATTTCGTTTAATTTTTTTTCATCCTTTATACCTTGTAATCTTGGAGCAAAAGCAACATTATCAAATATTGTTTTAGGGAACAAATTAGATTTTTGGAAAACCATGCCAACTGTATTTCTCAATTTCACAAGATCAATAGATTTATCGTAAATATTAATTCCATCTATAAAAACTTCCCCCTTATATAAAAATCCTTGGATTAATTCGTTCATTCGGTTTAGGGTTCTCAACAAACTAGTTTTTCCACACCCGGAAGGTCCTATTAGTACTGTAACTCGGTTTTCCGGAAGATCCAATGTTATTCTGTTTAGAGCTTGAACGTAATTAAAAAAAACGCTCAAGTTATTTATCTGAATTTTCGGATTTTTCATCGGCAGATCTAATATCCTCTTACTTTTTCAAAAGTTTTTGTGAATTTATATCTAAATAGAATTGCAAAAATATTTAGAAGAACTATAGTGAGAATAAGTACCAATGCGGTTCCATATTGTAGAGGCAGTGTAACAGTCGGATTAGTAGACTGAGTTGCCAGAGCAAAAATATGGTAAGATAAGTACATAAACTGCTCCGAAGGATTTATCATAGGTATAACAAATGCACCAAAATTCAAATTTGTTACAGGAAGTTCCGGGAGAAAAAAAGCGCATCCTAAGAACAAAACAGGAGCAGTTTCACTAACTGCTTTACTGATTGACAAAATTATGCCTGTTAAAATTCCAGGCCGAGCCTGCGGCAGAACAACCTTGCTTATCATTTCCCATTTAGTTGCTCCCAATCCAAGAGCGGCATTCCGGTGATCTTCGGGAACTGATTTTAGAGCTTCAATTGTTGTAAAAATTATCAGCGGTAATACAAGTATACCAAGTGTAATAGAAGCCCATAACATAGCCGGTTTGCCGAAAAGCAAACCTGTATTAAGCAGTTCATCCAAATTTCGGCCGAGAAACAATACAAAAAATCCGAAACCAAATAAACCGATAACTATAGATGGAACACCCGCAAGTGTATGTATACTTACCGTAATTATACGCGAGTACCATTTATCAAATATGTATTCGTTTATATATATTGCGGCGAACACTCCAAGTGGAATTGCAAAAAATATCATTAATAATACGACAGAAATAGTACCGAATATAGCCGGGCCGATTCCTCCTTCCGTAAAATTGTTTTTCGGAGGGCTGAAAATGAAATCCCAACTCAAAACCTGTATCCCGTTAACCGCAATAAAACCGACAATTGCTAACAATAAAGTTATTGTAACTATTGACATGATTCTTATAAAATTTATTGCCAAGTCATTAGTGACCGAAATTCTTCTGTAATCTTTCAGCACCCTATACCAGCAATATATACTTTTAAAGAATTCCATTTAGATGTTTACTTTTCTTTTCATTTTATCAAGCATCAATTCAGCTAATAAATTTATTAGCAATGTAAAAACAAACAAAAGAAATCCGATAAAAAACAATGCATAATAATGTTGCGAGTTAATGGATACCTGTCCCAATTCCGCAGCAATTGTAGCTGAAATTGTTCTTACACTCCCAAATAAGTCAACTGAAATAACCGCGGCATTTCCAGATACCATAAGAACAATCATAGTTTCTCCAATTGCCCTGGAAAAACCAATAAGTACTGAAGCCGAAATCCCGTTAATTGCTGTCGGAATTAAAACTGTTGAGATGGTTTGCCATTTACTTGCACCCAAAGCATAAGATGCCATTCGGATATCTTCGGGTATAGATCTTAAGGCGTCATCTGTTAGCGAAGCAATAATAGGAATAACGATCGTCGACAAACCAAAAGCCGCCAGCAAAGCGTTTAATCTGCTAACTGTACCAAAGACATCCTGAATAAAATTAGCAGCCACAACTAATGTTATAAATCCAACCACAACAGTTGGAATACCAGTAAAAACTTCAATAACTGGTTTAATTAGATTACGAGAAAAAGCAGATGCTATTTCGGAAAGGTAAACTCCCAGAATAAGTCCCAAAAAAGCAGAAATTAAACATGCCGGAATTGCAGTTAAAAAACTACCCAGTAATAATGGTAGTATAGAATATTTAGGCGGATTGGATGTAGGCGACCAATCGAAACTAAAAATATCACCCGCCGACTTATTATCGAGCTTAATGTATAACAAATTTTCCGGGGTTATATAATTTAAAACCTGAACCGCCTCGTTAATCATAAAAAGAAATATGAATAAAATTAAAGCTCCGGCAATAATTCCATTTATTTTTAAAAAGTATTCAAACGATTTTTCTATAAAATTTTTCTTATTTAAAACCGTACTTGTTTTTAGAAGTTCATTATTTGATTCAGGAAGCATAATTATTACTCACCTGAAAATGTAAGTGGAATAAATTCCATTTGTTCAACAATTTTTTGTCCATTTGAAGAAACAATAAAATCGATGAATTTCTTTACATCGCCTTGGGGTTTTCCATTGGTGTAACAATACAATTTTCGTGATAAAGGATAATTGTTGGGATGAATAGGATGTCCATATAAAGAGGTAAATTTAAGAGGACTAACAGCTTTTGTTATATTATTAATTTTTATAGACAGGACTTTAACATCTTTACGAGATGCAAAATAACCCATCCCACCGAAACCAATGCCAAATTTATCGTTTGCAACAGCTTCAGCTATTGCTGCAGTACCTTGTAAGACTTTCATACCCGCATAATAATCAATAAACGAAGAGTCAGCGGCTTCATTCAGAATAGAGTTTCTAAATATTTCGTATGTTCCGCTGCTCTTTTCTCTTCCATATAAAATTATTCTCTTATTGTCTCCGCCTACTTCTTTCCAGTTCTTTATATGACCGCTGTAAATTTTTTTTAATTCCGCAACCGTTAACGAATCAATTTTGTTGGCAATATGAACGGCTATAACAATAGCATCCTCTGCAACCATATTTGCAACCGGTTCAACTCCTTTTTTAAGGGCTGTTTGTATTTCGTTTCCAGTTAGCCTTCTGCTTATATTCGCTACTTTAACTGATCCATTTAACAATGCCGCCAAACCGGTCTCGCTTCCCCCTCCCGAAACTTGTATTGAAGTCCTCGAATTTTCCTGCATATATTTTTCCGCCCACATCAGAGAAAGATTCAGCATGGTGTCCGATCCTTTTATCCTAATTACATCTTTTTGAACTGTATTATCTACGCGGCACGAATAAATAGCAAACGAGATTAAAGCAATTAAAAACAGACCAAATATATATGTGTTTATTTTACTTTTATTTTTATACATAAAGTAAAATACAAATTATTAATGACCCGCTATATTGGTGTGTGTTAAGAATAGATTAAATTATTAAATATGTGTATGAAAAAAATACAGAAGTTATTTTATTACACACATTTAACTCGATTTTACATAATTTTATTTGCAACTCTATGGTGGCTTAAGTAATTTTGTTTTCACTTTAATTATTAACCAACTGAATGGTATAATTCATGCCTTCATTTTTTAACACTTGGCTTCCTTTCATATATCTTTATGGTGTTGGAGGCATATTTTTTGTAGCCGGCCTTATTATTACCACAAAATCAAAAGCTCTCGACCTTTCAAAAAAGCGTCATCGTTTTTGGTTTTATGTCTTAATTGGAGGATTTTTTTATTTCATGATTATGCACGCCATCTGGGTAGTTGCAGCTTTATATTGGTAAAACATGGGACAACAAGTTCATAACATCGGTAGCAGTTCCGATTGGGCGGTAATGGTTATTTATTTTATTTTCATTCTACTCTTCGGAACTTATTTCAGCAAATATAATAAAAATACAAACGATTTTTTCTTTGGAGGAAGGCGATTTGCGTGGTGGATAATTGCCATGTCTATAGTTGCCACAGGCGTTAGCAGTCATAGTTTTGTTAAATATTCGGCTAAAGGATTTCAATACGGATTATCATCAACGATGACGTATTTGAACGACTGGTTTTTTGTGCCGTTTTTTATTTTCGGATGGCTGCCGATAATTGTTTATTCAAGGGTACGCTCAATTCCAGAGTATTTTGAGAGAAGATTTAATCCAACAGCCCGCTTTATTGCAACTATACTGCAGCTATTATATTTAGTTGGTTACGTTGGAATTGGATTTCTAACAATGGGTAAAGCAATTTTACCTTTGCTCCCCGAATCGATCACTTTTTTCGGGCTGCACTTTAGCGTAACTCTTATGGGCACCATAGTAGTTGTAGCTGCCATTACAGGCGCTTACATTACTTTCGGAGGTCAAACCGCGGTTATATTTACGGATCTTGTTCAAGGGTTTATGTTACTGCTGGCTGGGTTTTTAGTTTTTTCTTTCGGAATCTATTACGTCGGTGGATGGGATTCTTTCTGGAATATTCTTCCTGTAGATTTCAAACTTCCGTTCGCGCATTTTAATGAACCTCCGGATTTTAATTTTGTCGGGATTTTTTGGCAGGATGGAGTCGCGGGCTCAATTGGGTTCTTGTTTATGAATATGGGCTTAATAATGAGATTTATGGCCACTAAAAGTGTTGACGAAGGACGAAAAGCCGCTACATTTAATATATTGTTTATGCTTCCTCTTTCAGCGATTGTAGTGGGAAACGCCGGCTGGATTGGTAAAGCTATCTCTTTAATTCCCGGCAGTCCTATTAGCGCAAATGCGGACCCAGATTCCATTTTTGTAGTAGTGGCAAATTTGATTGCCTTACCGGGCGTATTCGGATTTGTAATTGCCGCACTAATAGCCGCTTTAATGTCAACGGTAAGCACTCTTATAAACGCTGCCGCGGCTGTTTATGTAAATGATGTTGAACGTCCTTTGCGTAAGTGGTTAAAACGCGTACAAGCGGACAATAAAGCGGAAGAAAAATCACTCTTAAATACCGCCAGAATATCATCTGTTTTATTTACAATTCTGGGCGTAATTATAGTTATTCCTTTTAATACATTTCCAACTGTTTACGAAGCGCACGGATTTTTCCATAGTACTCTAACTCCTCCTCTGGTGGTTGCGATCTTTTTAGGTTTTTTATGGAAGAAATTTAATCCTTCCGCTGTAATAGCAAGTTTTATAGGCGGAGTAGCTTTAATGATACTAGGCGCTTATTATCCCGATCCACTTATATCTTTTTTCGCGCAAGGAACAAGAATGGACCCTGCGCATCCTTTTATTTACATCGGAGCGCTTTATAATACATTAGTTTGCGTTTTTGTTGCAATCGCTGTTGTTCTCGTAACACCTTCACTTTATAAAATAGTCGGAAAAATTAAAGACTCCGAAAATAAGAAATCGATTATCTATACTCTAATAGCATTATCTTCTGCTATCTTTTTAGCAGTTGCTGTCAATTTGTTTTCAATTTGGGTTCTAGTAATTTTGAGTTTGCTGATGTCTTTTATGGTCGCTTTAACAACGATGTTTTATGTAAAATACGACCCCGATCAGAATACTATTGGACTTACAATTTGGGATATCGCAAAAGCTAAAGAAATGTTTAAAGGCAAAAAAATTAATGATTCCGTAGGAAAAACAATTAGAGTAAAATGGAAATTAAAAGACACTGATGATGAAACTATTAATTTCTCTGTAAATGATATGAAATTAATGGCCGCTGAAAAGGGTGATTTCGTTTATCTATGCGACGCTCGAAAATATCTGGGTGGTCTTAAATCATTTCATTCGGTTTACGGCGAGCCGCACAACGAAGATGGAATTGTTTATATTTCACAAGATCAATTCGAATCGGCTTTGTTTTCTAAAGGCAAAATTCTTACCGCAGATAAAGAGATGTAATTTTTTTAGGAGTTTAGAAGAGATTAAAAATCTTCTCTAAGCTCCTGTTTTCTTATATCACCATTCTTTATTATATACAAGTTTTTTTCTTTAAGCTTTTCAACAACTATTGGTGGTACAAAATCGCTTATGTCTCCGTCGAATTGTGCCAAATTTCTCACAATTGTTGAGTTAAGATACGTATACTTTTCATGAGGCATAAGGAAAATTGTTCGTAAATTCTCATCCAATTTTCTGTTCATAAGCGCCATCTGAAATTCATATTCAAAATCGCTGACAGCTCTCAATCCCCTTATAATTCCTATGGCCTCAACTTCTTTAGCATGGTCAACAATTAATCCGCTAAAAGAATCGACTACTACATTTTCAAATTCTTTCAAACATTCTTTTAGCATAAATAATCTTTCGGAAACTGTGAACAAGGGGGATTTTGAGGGATTGCGAGCAACAGTTACAACCACTTCATCGAAAAGACCAGTTGCTCTGTGAATAACATCTATATGACCGTTTGTAACGGGGTCGAATGTTCCGGGATAAATTACTCTTTTCATGTTTGGTTTTTCTAATTATTATAAAAAAAATAGACTACAATATTAATACAGCCAGCTCTTAAATTCACCAAAAATTTACTGTTTATTATATTTAATAAAACTTTAATGAGCAAATTTACATGTTGAATTCAAATAATTTATTCTATCAGGTAAATAACACTGTCACTCAAATTCTTTACCGGTTTAACTCCAAATTTTTCAGTGTCTTTATCTACAGTTTGAATGGATCTTTCAATAATCATCATCCCCACCGGAGTAAGAAATTTGTTCAGTTTAATTCTCTCCACTATTTCATAAATATTATAATCAAAATATGGTGGGTCGGCCAAAATAAGATCATAACTACTGTGATCCTCGTTCTTTGAAAATTTTACAGCGTCACCCACAATTACGTTGCAATATTCGGCAGCTTTCAACTTTTCAATATTCTCCAACAACACTCTCGACACTTTATAGTTTTTCTCAACAAAATCGATGTGCATTGCTCCACGGCTTAAGGCCTCAAGTCCTAACGCGCCCGATCCGGCAAAAAGTTCACAAACAATTGCTCCCTCGAATTCAAAAATATTATTAAGAAAGTTAAATATTGTTTCTCTGTTTCTATCGGTTGTTGGCCTAACTAATTTGGAGTTCGGAAATTTTACCGGGTGCCCTTTATATTTGCCTGAAATAATTCTCATTTAATTATTCTGCATATTAATTTTTATTGCTTCGGATAAGAATAATTTTTTTTTTGTAAAATAGTTTCATGTTTTTTATAAAAAAATAAATTTAATACTTATTTCTATATAAATAGATGTCTAAGGGATTTAGCCGCACATCTTAAACTGGAATATCTATGAGTTGTAGGATTGCCTTAAACAGCCCCATGGCTTTCGATAAGATTGAACAAAAATTATGTGTGTTAAAAATTAAAATTTTCGACTTTGGGAGTGCCTATTTTTTTTCTTACAATAACTGTTTTTTCGAGTTGGAGGAAGATTCCCAAAAGAATATTATAGGAATAATTATTCACGGAAATTCAGTCTCAAATTTTCAAAATTTTATGAATATTAAAAATGCATTAATTAAAGACGAAAATAAAATTGTAGCAATGTAAATGTAAGGGCTGTAAGTTTAAACGAGCCTATACGCGATACCCGCAGCAGTGGAAAAAATTGAGGAATTTTCGATGAATTCTTTTTTTTCAGTTACCTTTTCACTCTTTTTTATATTCAGAAAAGGATCCACCGAAATTAGTTTTAAACCTGTATTTTCTCTTATATTCTTAAGTATCATTTCAGGCAATGGCTCACCGAAAACAAACGATTGTTCTATTTCAATAACTTCTTCAAATTTTTTGGAAATTTTATCCAATTCATTTGTAAGCACCTCCACAATATCATTGGAATTATCATAACTGCTTATATTTATATGCACGGGCAAATTTTTCTCCAACAAAATAACAGATATATAATTTTCTCTGATCAACACAGTGATGTATAATTTATTTTCAAGAAGGTAATTTTGAAGGTATAATAAGTTGTTAGCGGACAAATGTTCGTTATCAATAAACTTTAATACAACATTATTTCGTGTACAAAATTTATTTAACAATTGTATCCAGTTTTTAGGAAGAGTTAATAAAATAAGAAAAGAGCCTTCCCTCAGTTTACTATTATTAATTTTTATTGTCTGAATAGCCAAGTCATTAATATTGTGCTCAGGAAGCAAAACAGAAAGCTCCCAATTTATATGCTCTTCCAAATCTCTTTTGGTTAAAGCATCATCGTATGGAATTTGGAACATATTAAACACATTGGAAGGCAGAGTAAATGAGACTGAATTACTTGACAGAGGATTGCGTAAAATTAATTTATCGAAAGAATCCTGGAGAATGGTGATAAGTTTTGTTTCCTTATCACCAAACTTAAAAAACTCACCAAAATATTCTTCGTCAATATTCTCCAGAACAAAATGTTTACTTTTGTTTTTGACTTCAACTAACCGGAGCAATTTATTTGAAATCTGAAAACCAGCATGATTGTGATAACGAGTCATACTCAAATTAATAGCCTATTCCCATGAGGCAGTATTTTTAAGAGCGTCTGAAAACAAATCCCCAATTTTGTCTCTATTTAAGGAATCTGGAGTCTCAATCAAATATCTTGAACCCATTGTTTTCGAAGAATCAATTTTTACTATAGTGCCTCGTCTATTAATGATTGTATCAACAGCGGTTGATGTATCCACTCTCATTACAAAACGTAAATGATTTCCGGGATAATAGAAAAGTGAATCTGCAACAAAAGATCCTGTAGACAAGTTTTTGAAAGGATTTGTGGATTTCATTCTTGTTGAGTCGAAACCAGTTAATAATTTTGCAACACCGGTATCATTTTTAATAAAACCGATTAAAGTATCCAAATTGTCGGTAAAAGTACCGAATCGTTTTTGCCATAAAATTTGAGCTTCTCTTAAATTGCTCATTCTTAACCGGCTCTCGGTTTTAATATAGGTTTCTTTTTCAATAACTTCAGTAGGATCGATAATTGCTACCCTAATTAATACATAAGCTAAAGCAAAGATTATAACATACAAAATCGCATGAATATACCACGGTTCTGACTTTGCACTCATTTTTTCCTCCAGGTGATAAATATTTATTCAATAATTAAAAATTTTCTAATTCGATCCAATTTGGATTTCCCGATACCTTTAACCAGGAGCAATTCTTCTAAACTTTTAAAACCTTTTCTTTTTTTTCTCAACTCAATTATTTTTTCAGCAGTTTTTTCGCCAATACCGGGTAAAGAGGTTAACAAACTTATATCCGCGGTATTTAAACTTATTTGAGTGCTTTTTGCGGAGTCTACTTCCGATTTTATTTTATTTTTACTAAAATCTAAAAGTTCCGACTCATAATCAACTTTTTTGTCTGTTATTTTGAATGAATCTTTTTTTAAACCATCCGATTTTTCACCCGCATAAAAAGAACTATCAGTTTTAGAATAATCGAATTCCTTTTGTTCGTATTTTGTCCTGTAATTCTTTAAGAAGTACGAACCAGCTCCTATTATTAATGCCGTTGAAAGAAACAGCACTACTTTTGATTCGGTTTCAGTAAAACCAAGCCGTTTTAAAAATTTCTTTAAAATAATTATCTATTCCAAATATTGTTAAATCTTACTTATATCGGAACTTTAATATTAGGTTGATTCTGTAATTCTTTCAATAGTTCCTTTTCTTTCGCCGATACTTTTTGCGGCACAAAAACATTCACTTTAACAAGTTGATCACCGGCTCCATGCCGATTAAGGTGTTGAATGCCTTTATCACGCATTTTTAAAAATTTACCCGGCTGAATACCCGCTTCAATTTTTAATTTTGCTCTGCCATTTAAAGTAGGTATTTCAACATCACTTCCCAAAACTGCTTCCGGATAACTTATAAATAATTCATATATAACATCGTCTCCATCGCGAACAAAATACTCATGCTGTAATTCTTTAAAAACAACAATTATATCTCCAGCGTGTCCACCATTTTTACCAGCGTTGCCTTCACCTCTTAAAGTCATATAACTATTGTCCGTTACACCTGCCGGCACATTAATTTTAATTGTTGATTCTTCGTATTCCCGGCCCTCGCCTTTACATTTTACACAGGGTGATGAAATCACTTTTCCGGTACCAGAACAGTTTTGACAAGGTTGAATGTTAACAAACTGTCCGAATAATGATCTGGATACCTGCCTTACTTCTCCGCTGCCCTGACAAACAGTGCAAGTTTTAAAGGAATTAGTATCTTTTGCACCGGTACCATTACATGTTGAGCAACTTTTGTGTTTTTTCAGCTTTATTTTTTTTGTTGTACCTGAGGCAATTTCTTCGAGAGTTAGTTTAAGTGTAATTTTAAGATCCGAACCTGGAGTTCCAGTGCTGCGCTGTCTTGTTCCGCGTGAACGTCCACCACCTCCAAAAAAATCATCGAATATTGATGAACCGCCGAATGAACCCCCGAATATATCCGAGAAATGACTAAAAATATCATTGGCGTCAGTAAATCCATGAAAATCTTGCCCGCCTTTCATTCCACTATGTCCAAATCTGTCATATTTAGTTCTTTTTTCAGAATTACTCAAAACTTCGTATGCTTCAGCGGCTTCTTTAAATTTTTCTTCAGCTTCTTTATTATCCGGATTTCTATCAGGATGATACTGCATGGCTAATTTTCTATAAGACTTTTTAATATCGTCTTCCGATGCATTTTTTTCTACACCAAGTATCTCGTAATAATCTCTTTTACTCATTTAATCAAATCCTTTTAATTTTCCATTGCTTCGTTATTATCGTCAGAGTTTTTTTCTTCCTCATCGGGGGCATGACTAACAATAACTTTAGAATGTTTAATAACTTTATCTTTATACATGTAACCAGCTTCAACTTCTTCAATTATTGTGTTTGAAGGATATTCCGGCGTTACTCGCTGCATTAAAGCTTCATGAAAATTAAAATCGAACTGTTCCCCTTTACTTTTAATCTTTTCGACACCAAGATCCATCAATGTTTTTGTAAATTTGTCTAAAACTAATTTTAGTCCGTCTTTTAAGGACTGATTGTTGTTTTCGTCGTTGATATGATTTAGTGACCTTTGCAAATCATCATAAATTGATAGTGTCTTTATAATGAAAGGCTCAGCCGCATATTTAAGAAGGTTCAGCTGATCTTGTTCGGTACGTCTTTTATAATTTTCAAACTCTGCGGCACGTCTCAACAATCTATCGTTTAATTCTTTGTTTTTTTCTTCTAAGTCTTGAATCCTTGTTAAATATTCCGACTCAATTTCAATCTTGTTTTGTTCGCCAGCTTCATTATCTATTTCATTTTGTATTTCTTCAGAATTTTCAATTGGTGTTTCTTTTATTTCGTGTTCTTTTTTCTTCATTACTACTCCATTAAATTTCTTTCACTATAATATCATTAATAATTAACTTTTTTCAATTCATTCGATAAAGACTCAGCAACATACATAACAGCGGCAACAACTTTAGAATATTCCATTCTTTTAGGACCTATTATACCCACAGTACCGCTAACTTCGCCAAATTTATATTCTTTTGTAATTAAACTGAAATCAGAAAATTGTTCGTCCATATTTTCCGATCCTATCTTTATATTTATAGGAACATGTTCAGCTTTAAAACCTTTTTCCATTAGATGAATAACTACATTTTTATTTTCTATTAATTCGATAATTCCTTGAAAATTTTGATGAATTTCGAATTCCGGTTGTTTTAATACATTAGTCGCACCGCTAATAACGGCTTTGTTTTTTTCGGGCATACTGGCAAAAATTTTATCAACAGAATCAATGAACAAACGAACTATAGGTTTTAGTTCATCGCGATTATAATCTTTTAACCTCTCACTGAAAGTTTTTCTGATCTCAGTAAATTTTAATCCGCTTAGCCTTTCATTTAATATTTGTTGTATAGATTGAAGATTAATTAATGTAGCTTCTTTTGTTATTTCCAAAGTAATAGTTCTAACCAATCCTGATTTTACTGTTAAAACCACTAGAATTCTGTTTATTGACAATTGAACCAATTGGATTTTTTCCAAAACAGCGTTATCGAATTTTGGGAAAGTTATACAGGCCAGTTGATTAGTAAGTTCGCTCAACAAAATAGATGTTAGTTCAATCAAGTCATTTGTTTCAGTATGTCCGGTTTCTAATGTAGAATCAATTTTTTTAATAGCTTCTTCGTTAAGCGTCGGAGGATCCATAAGGGAATCAACATAAAACCTGTATCCCATATCTGTGGGAATTCTACCGGCAGATGTGTGAGGGTGGTTTAAATAACCCGTCTCCTCCAGATCTGCCATTATATTTCTTATACTGGCCGGGGAAAGACCTATATTATACCGTTTAGAAATATTCCTGGAACCTACCGGACTGGCGGTTAAAATAAACTGTTGCACAACATGCCGCAGTATCGATTTTTCCCTATCAGTTAATTCTATTGAATGCATATTATAATTTACGTACTTAATTTTAATCTAATTGTAAAAATACTCAAAATCCTTATGTTTTTCAGTTAGTTAAGTATAATTTACAAAGTTTTTTATAACAACATTATTTGATGATTATTTCTCAGTTTAGTTTCCAGTTAAATTTAGTGTTTTCTGGGAATTTTATTTCTCTGGAATTCGTTATTTATTTGTAAATATTAAAATGTATTTCGAATTAATTGTACACTTTCGAGATAAATAGCGTTCCATTTAATATCTTTGGCTTTGAAATATAAATTAATTGGAGAATTCGTGAGCGAATCCTATAAATCCGCCGGTGTGGACATAAAGGCGGGTGAAGAAACTGTCGATAGAATTAAAAAACATGTTAAATCAACGTTCAATAAGAATGTTCTCGCAAACATTGGACATTTCGGCGCACTTTATGAAATCGATAAAAACGAATTTGAGAAGCCTGTTTTAGTATCAAGTGTTGATGGTGTAGGCACTAAATTGAAAATAGCTTTTATGCTTGATAAACACGACACGGTAGGGCAGGATCTTGTAAATCATTGTATAAATGATATTGCTGTTTGTGGAGCAAAACCTTTATATTTTATGGATTATCTTGCGTTCGGAAAATTGGTTCCCGATATCGCCGAAAAAATCATTGAAGGCTTTTCAGTCGCTTGCAGAGAAAATAATGTTGCTTTAGTGGGAGGCGAAACCGCTGAAATGCCTGGATTTTACCAAGATGGGGAATATGATATTTCGGGAACAATAGTGGGTATTGTAGAAAAAGATGAGATAATTGACGGGAAAGACGTTGAAAAAGGCGATATATTAATCGGTTTTCCCTCAACTGGCTTACACACTAACGGTTATTCGTTAGCTAGAAAAGTTCTTTTAGAAAAATATTCCCTAAACGATTCGCCAGGAGGACTTCCAACATCCTTAGGCGACGCGTTACTTGCAGTTCATAAATCTTACTTAAAACTTATTCATGAAATCAAAGGTCAAATAAAAGTAAAAGCATTTTCGCACATTACCGGTGGCGGCATTATTGGCAATACAAAACGTGTTGTTCCCGAAGGATTAAATATTAAAATAGATTGGGAAGCATGGGAATTGCCGGCAATATTTAATCTGATAAAACAAACTGGAAATATTTCGGATGAGGAAATGAGGAAAGCTTTTAATCTTGGAATAGGATTAATTGTTTTGGTGAATAAAAATGATTTAGATGAAATAAAAGCAATCTGCTCTGCTATGAATGAAACTATGTATATAATTGGCGAAGTAGTTTAAATTAACTTCGTGATAATTTTTAATGAAATAGAAAGAATTGAATTATGTTTATAGATACACATGCGCACTTATTTTTCGAAAATTTTAACGACGATCTGCAGCAAATAATTGATAAAGCCAATAGCGCCGGGGTTAAATATATAATTGTCCCCGGCACATCGATTGAGACTTCTGAACAGGCATTGGCACTTGCCGATAAGTTCGATTGTGTTTACGCGTCGGTTGGAGTTCATCCACATGATACAGAAAAATGGGATGATAAATGGTTGCAAAAAATTGAAGAACTTGCCTCGCACAAAAAAAATGTTGCCATTGGCGAAATTGGACTAGATTATTATTACGATTTTTCGCCGCGCGAAACTCAAATTAGAGCTTTCGAAGCACAAATTGAGCTTGCAAAAAATCGGAACCTGCCAGTTATAATACATAACAGGGATTCCAATGAAGATGTTATGAAAATTATTCGCAAACATTCGGCAGACAGTGGGCTAAAAGCACAGTTTCATTGTTTTGCCGGTTCTGCCCAAGATGCAAAAGAACTTATATCTATGAATCACTATATATCCTTTCCTGGCAATATAACATTTGTAAAGGCAGATGGATTAAGAGATGTTCTCAGAACGATAAACATTAATAACTTGCTATTAGAGACCGACGCTCCTTTTATGACTCCTGTACCATTCCGAGGTAAAAGGAATGAACCGGCCAATATTCCTTTGATTGCCGGTAAAATAGCTGAAGTTAATAATCTGGATTTGGAAGACGTTGCTAGAATTACTTCCTACAATGTTTATAAATTATTTGGTATAGGGGAAAAAATGGAATTAACTTTCACTTACAAATTGGGCAATTCGCTTTATATAAATGTAACCAACAGATGTAACGCCGACTGTGTTTTTTGCGATAGGAAAGGTGAGGCTACAATTAAAGGGTACAGGTTAAAAATGAGCAAGTCCCAGGAACCAATTGCGAGCGTCTATATAAATGAAATTGGTGACCCACAAAAGTACGAAGAGATAGTATTCTGTGGTTACGGGGAACCCACAATTCGTTGGGACATTGTTAAACAGATTGCAAAATATGTTAAAGATAATGGCGGTAAAACTCGACTAAATACCGATGGACATGGTAATTTTATAAATAAAAGGGATATTACTCCCGAAATGAAGGGACTGATTGATACTGTATCCATAAGTCTTAATTCTACAGATCCTGTTCAGTATGCCAATTTGATGAGAGTTAATGAAAGTATGCACGCTGAAATGATAGACTTCGCAAAAAAAAGTAAAGAGTTTTCAAAAGTTGTTTTATCAATTGTTGGGTTAAATGAAGTTGACACTGAAAAAGCGAAAAAATTCGTTAGTGAAGAAATTGGAGTGGCATTTCGCGAAAGAGAATATTTTTAAGAAATTTCTATTCATTAATTACTAAAAAGAGTTTATCCTAATGGAAAATTATAAAGTATTTACAATTTCATTTACTCCTTTCAATATTGATTTAGTTAGCGGGTTAATGTGGAACCTGGCAATTGATGGCATAACTGAGGAGGAAAACTCAATAAAGTTATATTCGAAAGAGTCAAATGGATTGAATCTTTTAAGTATTTCTGAATTATTGGATTCGTTAGTCACCCAGAATTTACTGGAAGGGCATGAAATTACCGAAGGAATTGAAGAACAACAAAATTGGAATGAATACTGGGAAAAAAACGTAAATGTTATAAGAATGACAGACCGAATTATTATTAAGCCAACATTCAGAGAATACATAGCTCAGCCAGAGGATGTTGTTATATTAATTGATCCCAAAATGTCTTTTGGTACCGGTGAACATGAGACTACAAGATTATGCGTACAAGCCGTTGAAGATTTTATATCGCCGGATGTTAAAGCTCTTGATTTAGGAAGTGGCACCGGCATACTGGCAATTGTAGCTGTTAAATTAGGGGCTAAAAAAGTTTACGCAGTTGATAACGATGAGTGGTGCCTGCTTAACGGCAAAGAGAATGTTTCTCTAAATAAAGTTGATGAAAAAGTTGAGGTTGTTTTAGGGGAGATAGAAAACGTTTCTGAAGAAGATTTTGATTTTGTGATAGCTAACATAAATAAGAATGTATTACTCGGATTAGGGGATAAAATTTCGGCTAAAATGATAAAAGCCGGAAAGTTGATTCTATCCGGCTTTTATACAAATGATTATGAAGAATTAACAAAATATTATGAAAATTTTGGTCTCTCTCTCCTCAAAGAATATCAGCTAAATAATTGGGCAGCTTTAGTATTTATCAAAAATTAGCCGCTAACTTTTTCAAGCAATCTGATTAGTTCTTTTTTTTCATTTTCTGTTAATTCTTTCATCGATTCACTTAGTCCATTCGAATATTCAGGAAAAAGATTATCGATTTTTTCTCTACCCTTGTCTGTAAGTTCCGCGTTAATAATCCTGCGATCTTTTTTTGAAGGAACCCTTTTTACGAGATCTTCTTTCTCAAGATTATCAACTACGCAAGTTATGTTTGCTCCGGTAACAAGAAGTTCTTCACTGATTTTTTTCAATGGAATTGGACCTGTTTTCATAAGAACTTCTAATACATGGAATTGTGGAGCTGTCAGATTATGGGCGTACATTTGCCTGGAATGAGCTTTTTTAACAGAATCATACGCATGATTAAGCTTATCCCAAACATCAAGAACAATATTGTCCTTTTGGTTTTCCATCTTACCATCACCTTATATGAGTTAGAGTTAAGTTAATTAAATATTTTAACTACAAATCAAGCAACTTATTCCCAGCATGGAAAGTTGCTTAATCGGATATGAAAAAGTGTTCCCAGCACTTTGGATCTAAATGTAAATAAAAATAAATTAAATTGAAAGAACACTTTCGTCAAAAAGTGAAGCCTAAATCTACATTGATCTATTTGTTACTATTTTAATTTATTAGCGTTTATCCTCCTTTATATCTGATTAGAAAATATTATGTATTTTGAAATTTACATATGAATACTTCTTTAATATTTAATAATCATTTTAATTAAATAGATAATAGTATTTATATATCTTTATTTTATAAATTTTGAAACAATGTCTATATATTTTACGTTTCTTAGAATATGTTCAAATTTTTAATTAAGACGAAGTATTATAAAAAACACACTATTAGTTTAATAATGCTTTGAGTATTTTTACGTATTATAGAATTTGGATTGGTAATTAATTGACCGATTATAAAATAAATAAACATTCTTTTTTATTGAAAAACAACTCTAATAATCGAGGTAGTAAATCTCTTTTTAGTTTTGCTTTTCAATACGAAGACTTGGATTTAAGAAATCCACTATCTCAATTAAAGAATAATTTAATACAATATTTTTATACGTCCACACCTGAGTTAAAAATTAAATTTTTAGGTATTGATTCACTAATTTCTATAAATGAAAATGGCAATGAACGAGTAAAGGACACCTCAGTTAAAATACGCGAATTAAATCTTTCCCATAAAAATAATTTTGATCAATTTAATTTGGGCTCAATCCCATTATTTTTAGGCGGCATGAAATTTTCGCCTGGAGATAAAAACCAGCTGTGGAATGATTATAGCGATTCGGACTGGTTTATACCAAAATTTTTGTTATATCACACAAACGGTGCAAATTTTATTGTTTACAATTTTTATTCGGAAATAATTACTGATGCAGATTTTAATTTATATGATATCGAGTTAAAAAAATATTTAGAATCGAGTCCTGTCAACAATACCGCGCCAGTATGCGAGGTTATAAAATCTAATTATAACGATCCTCTCGAGAAAAATAAATGGATCACCAATGTTACCAGTGCATTATCCCAAATTGAGAATAAAAAATTTCATAAAATTGTTTTATCGCGACAGGTTGATTTGGAATTAAGCTGTACACCAGATTTTAGTAAAATAAGCGAACAATTAGAAAAAGAATTTCCCAAATGTTATATATTCCTATACCGCAAAAATTCATCCACATTTTTTGGAGCTTCTCCCGAAAAACTCGCGAAAATTTCGAATGGCTGGGTTGAAGCGGACGCGTTGGCAGGTTCTGCCAGAAGAGGCAAAGATATTGAAGAGGACGAAAAATTAGCTGAAGAGCTTTTAAGCAGCAAAAAAAACCTTAACGAGCAGCGTGCAGTTGTGGAATTTATCTCACATTCGTTTGAGGGCTTTTCCGAAGAGATAATTTTTGCCAATCAGCCGATAATTAGGAAATTACCCAACATCCAACATTTATGGACACCTATTAAAGCAAAGCTTAAGGGGAATAAATCAATTTTATCTATTTTAAAAGATATTCATCCCACTCCAGCAATTTGTGGTGTCCCCTGGACAAATGCACTTGTTTCAATTAAGGAAATGGAAACACATTCCAGAGGTTTGTTTGCGGGAATGATCGGTTGGTTCAATTTTGAGAATGAAGGTGAATTTGCCGTCGCAATTAGATCGGCGCTCGCCAAAAGCAATAAAATATATGCTTTGGCAGGATGTGGTATTGTAGAAGGATCCGATCCAGAACAAGAATTTAGGGAAGCTGAATTAAAACTTAAACCCATCTTATCGCTCTTCAAGAATGAAGAAATCTATAAATATTAACGTATTATTTGCCGAATACTTAGTTCGCTCACTTTACGGTATCGGGGTTAGGGATGTTGTTATTTCGCCTGGTTCACGCAGTACTCCGCTTGTAATTGCTTTCCATAATTTTAACAAAATAAAAAAACATGTAGTAATTGACGAACGCTCCAATGCCTTTTATGCTTTAGGTATCGCCGCCGCATCAAAAAAACCTGTAGCAATTGTAACTACTTCGGGATCAGCTGTTGCCGAATTGTACCCGGCTATTATTGAAGCATTTTACAAACATATTCCGCTGATTATTTGTACAGCCGACCGACCGGAACGTCTTGTCGATACAGGCTCAAATCAAACTATCAATCAGAAAAACATTTACGCAAATCATATAAAATATTTTCTTGATACAGGAATTATCAAACCGAATTTAACTTATTTCAAAAATTTCAATTTACAATTAAACAAAGCGTTTTCAGTTTCACTTCAAGCTAATCGAGGACCATTTCATTTAAATTGCCGGTTCGATAAACCGTTAGAAAAGTCCATTCCTTCGCACAATGTCGCCCCAAAAACGGTAAACTCCATAAAAAAGATAACATCTTTGCGCTCGCCGAAAAATGAAACAATTGGACCCGAAAGGTTGAAGAAGATTATCGCAGTAATTAAAGAGTTATCTAAAAGTAAAAAAACTATTTTATATGTTGGACATGAATCTATAGAGCAAAGCTACCACAGTTGTGTATCTTCAATAGCAAAAATATTAGATGCCCCCATTTTTGCGGACGGACTTTCTGGTTATAGATTAAGTAATATTGACGGGGAAAACGTTATAATAAATTCATCGGCATTTTTGAGAAATAGAGATTTTATTAAATTCTTTGACGCGGAAACAATTATTCAATTTGGAAATGCGCCAACTTCCAATATTCTACTTTATTTTTTAGAAAATTCGAAAGCAAAAAAGATTTTAATAAATGAGTTTGGTGAAATTAAAGACCCCTCGCTAACATTTACTAACCTGCTTGAATCAAGTCCGCAACAATTTTTGCGATTGTTGAAAGGTGAAAAAAGAAAGATTAATAACTGTATTGACCCGGATTGGCTTAAAATGATTTACCTTCTGGAAAGTTCGGCACAAAAATTAAAAAATCAGATTATAGGCAAAGCCGAATTCCCTTTTGAAGGCAGAATTGTTAAAGAGTTATTTACTGCCATCCCCGCCGGTTCTAATGTTATGATTTCCAATAGTATTCCTCCAAGAGATGTCGATTCATTTTGTGATTTAATGAATAAAAAGATTCAACTTTACCATAATAGGGGTACAAGTGGGATTGACGGGATTATTTCCACTGCAGCAGGATTATACGAGGCGAACAAAAAACCAACCTTTTTATTGATAGGTGACCTCTCCTTTTTGCACGACACTAACGGACTTTGGTTATTAAATAAATACAAAATACCATTGGTTATAATTTTGGTAAATAACGGCGGCGGTTCCATTTTTGAAATGCTTCCCGTTGTTAAGGAAAAAATTGATTTCAATAAATATTACAAAGTTCCTCCGGAAGCTAACTTCGGAAAAATTGTTAGAGCTTTTAACGGGAATTATATCATAATTAAAAGTTGGAATCATTTTCGTAATAATCTTTTAAAGCCATCGAACATATTTAAAGTATTGGAGATCAAATCGAGTTCTAAAAATTCTTTGTCGCTGCGTAAAAAATTTTGGGATTCTGTTATAAGCGGGACCCGGGAAATTATAGATGAATATTCCAATAGATAATTATAATTTGTTTACCACATTACAATCATCCGATCTGCTGAAAGTAAAAGAACCGATTCTGTTCATTCATGGATTTGCCGGTTCTTCAGATGATTGGCTGCAGATTTTCCCTCAAATAAATAAACACTATCTTCCTTTTGCAATCGATCTTATCGGGCATGGAAAATCATCCTCTCCTTCTGATATTTCTTATTATACGCACGATGCAATAGCCAACCATTTGAAATCTATTTTTGATTTTTACAATATAACAGAACCCATAATATGCGGTTATTCGATGGGGGGACGCGCGGCCATTAGCTTTGCGATGAAGTATCCTCAAAATGTAAAAGCACTAATTCTCGAGAGCTCTTCACCTGGAATAATAAATAGTTCCGAAAGAGATCTCCGCTATAGAAACGATTTAAGTTTGGCCGAAAACATTCAATTGAAAGGTCTGGAATTTTTTGACGAGTATTGGTCAAATCTGCCGATATTCGATTCGCAGAAATATTTATCCGCCGATCAGCTTTCCCAGATAAAAACTAAACGACTTAACAATAATATTACCGGTCTTTGCAATAGTTTGCGCGGGTTTAGTGTTGGAGTCATGCCTAACTTCTGGAACCGCTTACCAAAAATTGAAGTTCCAGTACTACTTATCTCAGGAGAATATGATAATAAGTACACAGAAATAAACCGAATTATGAGCGGCTTAATCAAAAACAGCGAGTCGAAAATAATTGATTCATGCGGACATAATACTCATCTCGAAAAACCTATGGAATTTGTATCTTTGGTAAACTTATTTTTGGATAAAACTATTAAAGTATAGTTATAAAATTAATGGAAGGAATTTAAATGAGTTACGATTGGAAAATTGCAAAAGATTATAAAGATATTTTATACGAAAAATTTGAAGGTATTGCAAAAATTTCTATTAACAGACCGGAAGTCAGAAATGCTTTCCGTCCGGATACTGTTCTTGAAATGTTCGACGCGTTTATCGATGCAAGAGAAGATTCAGCAATCGGAGTGATTTTATTAACTGGCAACGGTCCGGCTAAAGACGGTAAATACGCTTTTTGCTCCGGAGGCGATCAAAAAATACGCGGTGATAAAGGATATATTGGAAGTGATGGAGTTCCAAGATTGAACATACTTGATGTACAGAAACAGATACGCAGCATTCCTAAACCTGTTATTGCTTTAGTTGCCGGATACGCGATTGGCGGTGGTCATGTTCTGCATGTGATGTGCGATCTAACAATCGCGGCCGATAATGCCGTATTCGGTCAAACTGGACCAATGGTCGGCAGTTTTGATGGTGGATTTGGCGCAAGTTATCTTGCTCGTATGGTTGGTCAAAAAAGAGCGAGAGAAATTTGGTATTTATGCCGGCAGTATAATGCACAGGAAGCTTATGAAATGGGAATGGTTAATAAAGTTGTATCTGTAGATCAATTAGAAAATGAAGGCGTAGCTTGGGCCAGGGAAATTTTAGAAAAAAGTCCAATGGCAATTCGGCTCTTAAAATCCGCCTTTAATGCCGAACTAGACGGTCAACAAGGCATACAGGAATTGGCCGGAAATGCCACATTGCTTTATTATATGTCCGAGGAAGCTCAGGAAGGTAAAAACGCTTATGTTCAAAAACGTAAACCCGATTTTTCTAAATTTCCCAGAGTGCCGTAAAGGAAAAGTTTAATGATACTATCATCCGCAAAAAAAATTAATAAATTACAAAGTTGGATTCTTGCCAGTCGCCCCAAAACATTGCCTGCTGCTTTTGTGCCTGTGGCAATTGGCAGCGCGCTTGCCTATAATGACAATCAGTTTAATGCAGGCGCAGTGGCTGTTGCTTTGATTTGTTCGTTTCTTATTCAGATCGGGACCAACTTTGTTAACGACTTATATGACTTTATTGCAGGGACTGATAAAAAAGACAGAGTCGGACCAACAAGGGTATTAGCTTCCGGTTTGATAAGTGTAAATGAGATGAAAATCGGCATATCAATCACTTTTAGTTCAGCATTCATTTTAGGAATGTATCTTGTTTATATAAGCAGTTGGATAACTCTTATTATCGGTATTGTTTCAATCATTGCTGGATTTGCTTACACAGCCGGTCCATTTCCGCTAGCCTATAATGGTTTGGGTGATGTGTTTGTCTTTTTGTTTTTCGGATTCGTGGGAACTATTGGCACCTATTACGTGCAGACTTTAACAGTTACCGAATTTGTAGTTTGGGCTTCAGTACCGGTGGGTGCCTTAATTACAAATATTCTTGTTATAAACAACTATAGGGATATTGATGAAGACCGACTTGCCGGGAAAAATACTCTTGCGGTTAAATTCGGGCGTAATTTTACGCGGTTTCAATATGTAAGTTTTATGATACTTTCTTACCTTGTTCCTTTTATAGCCTTCTTCACATATAAACAGAGCTATCTACTTTTTCTCCCCCTAATTACAATTCCACTTTCAATAAAATTGATTAGAATGATTTACATATTTGAAGGAAAAGAACTTAACAAAACACTTGAATTAACCGCTAAATTATCGGCTATTTATGGTATTTTATTCGCGATAGGAATATTGGTGTGAATATAATTGAGCTGAAATATTTTATTTATAAAGCTCATTTACCTGCTCCCATTAAAACCAGCAAATTACTGATTACAGATAAGAGCGGTATTATAGTTCGTCTAAAAAATAATGAAGGCAGATATGGTTACGGGGAGGCGTCTCCCCTCCCTAATTTCAGCAGAGAAAATATAAAAGAGATTATTGAAATTGTTCAAAGAATTGAAGCCCGTTTAAAGTTTGATGAATATATTGATGATACAAATTTATTACGATTCACGAACAATTATGCTTCTCTAAATTTTGGTTTCGAACAAGCAATTTATTCATTAAATACACCCGCAGAATACAATTCAATTTTATTAAACTATATTCCTCTTAATTTCTTAATTGGGCTTCGGCCTGATAATGAAGTATTAGCATCAGTAGAAAATGCTGTAGAAAATGGATACAAAACTATAAAACTGAAAATTGGAGAAAGATCTTTTACAGAGGATTTATCCTTAATAAAAAAAATTCGCGGTAAGTTTAAGGATATCTTATTAAGAGTGGATGTAAACGGTGCCTGGAATATTAAAACCGCTATAAACAACATCAGAATGCTAAATCCATTGGAAATTCAATACATCGAACAACCTGTTAATGGATTAAATGAATTATTATCAGTTGCAGAAAAAGTTGAAACGCCTTTAGCTCCGGATGAATCAATATCTTCTTTATCAGATGCGGAGTTTGCCATTAACTCGGGTTTGATTGATTATATGGTAATAAAACCTATGAATATTGGGTTTAACGATTCCCTTAAAATAATAGAACTAGCGAATAAAAATGGTAAAAGTGTTATTGTCTCTTCAATGTTCGAAAGCCCGATTGGGAAAAACGCATTGTTTTATCTCGCTGCAAAAACAAAACATAATTATGCCCACGGTCTTTCAATAAATGTAAAAATGGAGCAGAACTTGCTTGAGCAGGAGGCTATTATTTCCGAAGGAACAATCGCTTATAATGGAAAACTTTATCCATATCCACACAGTATCGATCAATTATTTGAATAATTTTAATGTTAACTAACACAGACTGGCTGGAATATCGTAATGTTCATTCACCGGACAAAGAAGCGATTGTTGATAAAAACATATCATATTCTTACAAGGATTTACATAATCGTGTAAATTATTTATCTGCTTATTTTTTACAAAACGGTGTCCAATCCGGAGAAATTGTACCCGTTATTTTACATCATCATTCTCAATTTATTATAACCGTATTCGCATTATGGCGTATAGGTGCAATTGTTGCCCCCTTATCTCCGAAGTTTCCGGAAACTGAATTAAAAAAATTGGTTCTGTTTTTAGATTGCAGCGTATATATTTCCGAAGAAACCTCAGAATTTAATTTTGTAAATTATAAAAAAATAACGCCCGATTTAACTTATAAAAAATCCTTTTCCGGAAACAGCTTATGGAATATGAACAAATCCGGCAGCGCTATAATAATTTTCACATCCGGCACCACGTCAATACCTAAAGGTGTTTTAATATCATTCGACAGTTTATATAATAGTTTTACAGCGATCAGTAAATTTGATAATTATAGTTCGCACGATACCTTTCTTGCGAGTTTACCGTTTAATCACATCGGCGGTTTTTCAATTATAATTCGGAGTTTATTGTGTGGTGGAACTTTATTGTTTCCCCAAAATACATCCCATAGCGGTATTTTGGAAGGAATATTAAAATTGAATCCCACTATTATTTCGTTGGTGCCTACTGTACTTAACAGATTGGTAAAATCCCGAATTCAACCAAATCCCAAATTAAGAAGTGTTTACGTTGGCGGTGCTTCGAGTAGTGAGTCAACAATAAAGGGTGCATTAAAAGCCGGATTTCCAATAATAAAAGTTTACGGTTCAACAGAAACGAGCGCCATGGTCTGCGCTTATAGACCATCATTAATTGAGGGGAATATTAACGCTTCCGGATATGCTCTGCCCGGTAATAGTATATACATTTCAGATCAGTACAATAAACCTGCCCCAAAAGGGATGGAGGGTGAAATTGTTATTGAATCACCAGCCCTTTTTACTGAGTACTTTAAAAACTTAGAGGAAACACAAGAGAAAAAGAAAAACAAAAATTATTACACCGGAGATATCGGAGTTATTGACAGCAATGGATTGCTTACCGTTTTTATGAGAAGAACAGACCTAATTATTTCAGGCGGGGAGAATATTAGTCCAATTGAATTAGAAAAAGAGATAGCTAAGTTAAATTTTATAAAGGAGGTGTATGTACTAGGTGTTGATGATGATGATTGGGGACAAGTTGTTGTTGCCGTCTTTACTACTAATAATAATAATATTCCGGAAAATGAAAATGTAATCCGCCAACATTTATTGAAATCGCTGCCTTCCTTTAAGATTCCAAAATTTTTCATTCAGTTAAAACACATACCGAAAAATGAAATGGGTAAACCGAACAGAAACAAATTGTTAAAAATTATTCTGCAAGATGTTCGTTTAAATACATCGCAAGATCGGGAGGAATAGATACTTTAGATCGGTCTCCTTTCCCAATACAAACATGAACGGTTTTAACTTTAGCTTTAATTCTTCCATCATCCCCAATTATTTTATATTCTATTTCGTAAGAACTTTCCCTGATTTCTAATACACGCAGTTCAATTTTAATATCATCATGTAAACTGATTGCCGAAGTAAAAAGTGATTCGGCTTTGATAATCGGCAATGCTATTTCATTCGAAATAAAATAGTCGACTTTTGTTTTATTGTTTAGCAGAAACAGTTCGTATGTTTCATGAGCTAAATTAAAAACCTCGGCAAAATAGATTACACCCGCAGGATCGCAGTTTGAAAATTTAATTTTAGTGTTGTAAACGAACACCCGAACCTCATCTTTTTTACGTTCTAAATATAAAATTCTTTTTGTTTACTAATTTGTGTTTGTTTTTTTTACTTTTGCACTCAATTAAAATAGAATTTTGAATGTACATTTGCCCAAAGAAAATACTGATGCTTCTTTTGTTTGTTACAACCATTACCTTTTCACAAACAGGGGAATTAAAGAAAAATTATTATCCGAGTGGAAAAATTAAAAGCTCCGGTTATTATTTGAATGGTGTAAAGAATGGTGAGTATTTAGAATATTACGAAAGCGGAAACATTTCAAAACAGTGGTTTTTTGAAAATGGAAAGGAAGTGGGTATTTCCAAATGGTATTTTAACGACGGCACCTTAAGCATGGAGTGGCACTACGAAAATGGAAAACTTGAGGGTGAATCAAAATGGTACTACGAAACAGGCGAATTATGGTCTGAACCGAATTATATAAACGGGATACAGGAAGGTTTTACAAAAACTTATTATAAATCGGGTGCTCTGCAGGGAATTTGGAACTACTCTAACGGAGAGTTGAACGGTATATCAAAAGTGTTTTTTGAGTCAGGCGGTCTGGAAGTAGAGCGGAATTATGTGAATGGTATTTTAAACGGAATTACAAAAGTTTATTTCGATTTCGGTGATGTGGCTCTCGAAGCGAATTACAAAGACGATAAACTTAACGGAACTTCATACCTTTATTTTCCGGATGGATCAATAAAAGTAATAGATACATACGAAAATGGTCAAATAATTAAAAGAATAAAATATGATTATGGTTCCAAGGTTCAGAAGATTGAACAAAATTTCGACGAATATTATCCTCAAGGAACAATTAAAGCCCACCTAAGTTTTTTTGACGGAAAAAAAAATGGGTTCAATCAAACCTATTATGATACAGGCTTTCTGCAGTCATCTTTAAATTATAAAAACGATGTTTTAGACAGCTTAAATATTGAGTATCACCCAAACGGTACTATTTTTAGGAGGTCAAATTTTATAAGAGGAATTAAAAACGGACTTCAGCAGGAATACAACGATTCTGGAATTTTAACAGCGCAGTTTCATTTTTTACGTGATCAGTTAGATGGAGAAGTTACTTTATATTATCCAACAGGGCAGATTAAGTGTAAACAATTTTACGATACTGGAAAGCTTGATGGAACAAGCACATATTATTATATAAACAGCGTTACTAAATCGAAAGAAACTTTTTCTTCAGGTAAAAGAAATGGAGTATGTACGTGGTATTTTGACAGTGGTGAAGTTTCGGATTTTTTTTCCTATAAAAACAATTTATTACATGGAACGGTTTTTTCTTATTACCCAAGCGGATTGTTAAAGAGGGAAGCAGTATACGAGGAAGGCGCAATAATCAAAGAAATTTTTTACGCTGAAGACGGAAGCCGACTTGATGTTTTAAGTTACAATTGATTCACTCTTCCAGATACGATTTTAATGTTTTGTATATTTTTTCTATGGGCATAGTTTCCCCTGTCCATAACTCAAACGAACGCGCTCCTTGTTCAACAAACATGGTTAGTCCATTTTCAGTTCTCGCCCCTTGTTTAGCTGCTATTTGCAGCAATTTAGTTTTAACAGGAGTATAAACTACATCGAAAACAATTTGATCTTTATTGAAAGACTTTTCTATTGTAGTGGCCGAGTCATCAATATCTGGAGTCATACCAATAGTAGCGGTATTAACGATTAGTTTAGACCTGCTGAAAATTTCCACAAGATCTGGCGGCACTAAATCGTAAGCTTTAATGTTTTCATATAACATTTTAGCCGTAAAATAATCTTTTAGAGATTCTGCCTTTTGTTCAGTTCTATTTACAATGTTTATTCTAGCGACTTTAAAATAACGTATTAACGCATAGATTACACTTCGTGCAGCGCCACCAGCTCCGATTATAGTAACTTCGCTGTCGGCAAGTTCTTCCTTGTATTTATTAAGAGTAGCAGTAATGCCGTTTACATCGGTATTATAACCATGTAAAACGCCGTTATCGTTTAATACCGTATTTACTGCTCCAATTACGTTAGCTTCTTCTGAAATATCCGATAAATATGGAATTATTTTTTCTTTAAGTGGAAGTGTTACATTGAAACCGTTTATTCCCAAAGCTGTCATTCCTTTCAGCGCATCTTTAAGATTTGATATAGGAACGTCGAAAGGAAGGTATATATAATCCTGCTTTGTAAGTTCGAAAGACAAATTGTGCATCAAGGGCGAAAACGAATGTTTTATTGGATGACCAATAACGCCGACAAGTTTTGTAGATTGGTTAAATTTATTATACAATTGCATTAAACACCAAAATGTTAATATTTATTTCTCGTCAATAAGTTTATTTAGTAATTTAGAAGACTTAGCCTCTGGATAATCCTTAGCGAAAGCATTTTTAATATTTGGATCGAGAGCAAATGCGGATTTCAAATTTTCAATGGCTTCATTTGTCTGACTCAGCAATAACTTCGCTTTTGCTTTGCCGTAGTACGCATTAGCGCTTTCGGGTTGAAGCTTAATACAATGGTTATATGCTTCATCGCCTTCCTGCCAGTTACCGTCACCTATAAAGGCTTCTGCAAGTTTATACCATGTCTCATAATTCTCCGGATCAAACTTTAAAGATGTTTTGTAATAATCTATTGCCGATTTAAAGTTACCCAGCTCAAATTCTACCGAAGCTTTACCAAACCATAGTTCCGATAAGTCAGGGTTAATCTCCATTGCATTTTCAAAATCTATAAGAGCTAAATTTAGTTTTCCCAGTTTTCTGTAACATTCGCCGCGGGCAATGTAAGCTTCCGTATATTCAGGATCTATTTTAATAGCTTTAGAATAGGCGATTGCTGCTTTATTGTGTTGATTTAAATCTTCGTAAGTTTGCCCAAGAGTATACCATATTGCTTCGTCTTCGGGATCAAGTTTAGCCGCTTCTTTAACAGCTTTAAGGGCATCTTTTAATCGCCCTAGATTCGCATAAGCCACACCCAAATTAAACCATGCGCTGGAAAAATCTTCTTTTATAGCAATTGACAATTCGAAGATATCCGCAGCTTTTTCAAACTTTCCGCTACGAATCAGAACAATTCCTTTATTATATAAGGCCGTTGAGCTATAGGGTTCAAATTCTAAAAATTTATCGTATGCAATTATCGCTTTGTCAAATTCGTCCAAAGTTTCGTAACAAAAACCTAGTTCGTACCAAGCTTCACTGTATTCATCATCTACTTCTACCGCTCTTTGAAGGTATGTAACCGCTTGTAAATACATATCTCTTTTTTCGAATAGAAGTCCCATACTATAAAGTGCTTCGTCGTTTTCAGGTTCAATATCCAGAACTCTTTTTAATGTTTCAGCCGCTTGTTCAACATATCCTAAATTATCTTCTGCAACCGATTTATTTAGGAGAGTTTCAACATCACAGGGATTAAGAGTAAGTGATTTTTCAAAACAATCATAAGCATCTTCAAATTCGAATCTATTATTATGAAGGACGCCTTTAAATTGCCAGAATTCAGAATTATAAGGAGTAATTTCCAAAACCGACTCAGTTAATTCGAATCCTTCTTCAATAAAATCATTATCAATACAATGATGAATAGTGTCTTCTATATACTCTATATTAAAAAATATTTCTCCATTCGAAATCATTTCTTTCGATGTATTTATTTTTTCTAACAGCTCAGAATCCGAAAGATCAAAAGAATCATTTTCGTCGGAATAGCTATCGTAAAATTCCATTTACATTCCATTAAATTTGGATGAAAATCTATTACTATACCTTATTAAAATCAAGTTGTTTTTAAGGCGAGAAATTTTCTATTGATTAATATCAATAAAATATTAGAGGCGTGATTAAAATTTTTAATTAATTATTAAATCCATTTACGATGTTTAATGAATAAAAGGTTAGTTTTTTGCCATATTTTTCATTATAAGAAGTGTTTATTTCTTCAATAAAATTTGAAACCTTATTATTTTCAACAAAATTAAAAGTACTTTCTATTGGGGAACAACTAATCATCTTAGAAGCTATTACCCCATTTATTTTAGAAGCTTCGTTTACCAAAAAATCTAAATCCTCGGATCCAATCTCGTAATCACGTCTTAAACTAAAGTGTGATTCGTTTATAAGTTCCCCAAATTTATTATAATCATTGTCGGATAATAGCTGTGTAGCCTTTTCCACCCTGATTCTTTCCTGAACGTTATAGAAAACCCTCGAATAAACTTTTTTAGGGATCATATGAAAATGTTTTTCAAGAAACTCTAAATTTATATCTCGTAAATTTTTAATTCCCCATATATACAATCTCAGACCATCAACACCTACTTTACATTCGGATATTCTTTCGTTACAAATATCCGAAATATTTGCAATAACCTTTCCTGTATCGCAGATAATCAGTTTAAAATCTCTATTTTTAATATCACGAACATCATTAGTATCGGTTCTTAAATCGTTAAAAAAAATAGCGTCAGATTTACAATTCAAAACGGTTCTGTGGTGGGCTCGGTTCGAAATTTTACCAACAAAATTTAATTCCGCACGCCGGGAAATATCAACAACTTGCTCATCGTTTAATTTAAGATTCAGCGCTATATTTAAAGCTAGAAGCAAAGAAATTTGGTGAGCACTTACATTCCCAAGTCCAATTGAAGCTGGTATATTGGATCTTATACTGCAATTAAACCCATTAATTAGTAATCCATCTTCTCTTAGTAAATTTAGCAATGGTCCAAATGCCACTTGACCACATCTGATATTATTCTCTGAAAAATCATTTAAAGTAGAATTATAATTTAATTCACAATCACCGAAAGAGATATTTATTTGGTTATCTTCCCTTTTATTGACAGTAGACACTGCATATCTGTTAACAGCGCAGGACAAAATAATACCATCATTGTAATGAGTGTGGTCACCCAAAGTAATTAAACTGGCAGGTACGGCACAAGTTATAATCTCGTCTTTTATTCCGAAATTTTCTTTGTGGAAAACTACATTTTGAGCTATCAGTTCGTCTTTCATAATCCATCTTAAACAATACTATTAAGATTCTATTGTCTTTTTTTAAGTTGATAAAAATTGTTGCTGTCGTAAATTTTTATAAATATTATTGTTTCGGTAAAGATAAATAATTCTAAAATGATTGTCTAAATTAATATATTTCAATTAAAATGAATCAAATTACGCACTTATTCAAAAATAAATTTATTCTAACATATTTATGAAACTACTACTAAAACTTATTTCCACAATTGAGTCCATTAATAAAAAAATTGGCAGTGCGACCACATACTTAACCGCTCTTCTTGTTATTTTGGTTTTTTATGACGTTTTTGCGAGGTATGTCTTACAAACCTCTCATGTTGCAGTTCAGGAATTGGAGTGGAACATTTTTGCAGCTATTTTTCTTTTAGGCGCAGCTTATACCTTACAGACTGATAATCATGTACGAGTGGATATTTTTTATTCAAAATTTTCAATAAAACAGAAAGCTTTTATAGATTTTGCCGGAACAATTCTTTTTCTTTTACCCCTTTGCGTTGTTATTATAATATCATCAAAAGATTTTGTGGTTACATCTTTTTTAATAAACGAATCCTCACCAGATCCTGGTGGTTTACCGGCACGGTTCATAATTAAAGCCATATTACCTGTATCATTTTTCTTATTACTCGGTCAAGGGATCGTTTTATTTCTTAGGTCCTTTTTTACTCTAATAAATTATACTCCAAAAGGTAATTGATATGGACGCCACTCCTCTCATTTTTTTTGTTGTAGTACTTTTACTTCTTTTGTCTGGTTTTCCCGTAGCGTTTACACTTGGCGGAGCATCGGTATTATTTGGATTATTTATTTTTGGTATAGATTTTTTTAATCTATTGCCGATGCGAATTTGGGGGATAATGAACAACTATATTTTAATTGCTGTTCCCCTTTTTGTATTTATGGGAGTGATGTTCGAGAAATCCGGTTTAGCGGAAGAACTGTTGGAAACAATGGCTTTATTATTCGGTAAACTCAGAGGCGGGTTGGCATTTTCTGTTCTTATAGTTGGGGCACTGCTCGCAGCGGCAACGGGAATAGTAGGAGCAACAGTAGTAACCATGGGTGTTTTAACTCTTCCCACAATGCTTAAAAAAGGTTATAACCCCAAGGTTGCCACAGGAATTATTGCGGCTTCAGGTACACTTGGTCAGATTATTCCACCGAGTATAGTTTTAGTTTTACTCGGCAGCGTATTAAATATTTCCGTCGGCGATCTTTTTCTTGCAGCTGTTATTCCAGGATTTGTTTTGGTTTTAATGTATTTGCTCTGGCTAATAATAATAGCATTTGTAAAACCTAAAGATGCTCCTTCGATGCCAAAAGAGGACCTATTACAGTTTACAGGCAAAATTAGATTTAAAAAAATCATTACAGCTTTTTTGATCCCTTTTTTTCTAATACTGGCGGTTCTGGGATCAATTTTCGCAGGTATAGCTTCACCAACAGAGGCTGCTGCATTGGGAGCTGTAGGCGCAACCTTATTAACAGTTGTTAAAGGTAAATTTAATCTGAAAACTCTAAATGAAGTAATGAAAAGCACAATGACACTAACAAGCATGGCGTTTATTATTCTAGCAGGCGCATCTGCATTCGGTCTTGTTTTTAGAGGAATGGGAGGCGATAGATACTTAACAGAATTAATTGTTTCCGGTGCTCTGGAGCCAGAACATTTTTTAGCCATTGTAATGGTAATTATTTTTATTGCAGGTTTTTTTATAGATTTTATTGAAATTACTTTTATAATTGTGCCTGTGGTAGCTCCCATCTTTATTCATTTAAATGTTGATTTACTATGGATAGGAATTCTGATTGCAATCAATTTACAAACTTCCTTTTTAACTCCACCGTTCGGTTTCGCACTATTCTTTTTGAAAGGAGTTGCGCCGCCACAAGTAAGCACTATGCATATCTACAAAGGGATAGTTCCTTATGTAGTTATTCAGATTATCGGTTTGATTATTGTGATTTTATATCCCGAAATTGCTCTGTGGCTGCCTAAACTAATGAGTAATTGATTGGCCATTAAGGTTAATGTTTTTTGTACGACTATATAGTAAAATTCGGATGGATGCTTTTGCGATGGAAACGATTCTTATTAATATATTTAGCCGATAGGAAACTAAATAAAATATTTATCAGATAAATCAGTCCAATCCTTTATTCTTTTATGGAATTGATTGTAAGAATCCAGAACTTTTTTACTAAACGAATCCTCCGATGTTAACTCATTCAATGCCTCATTCCCGTATTTTTTGAATGCACTCATCACATCATCCGGAAAACGTGTTATTTGAACTTTGGATTCGTTTTTTATTTTCAGCAGGTACTCGCTGTTTTTTGCTTCCATTTCCGCGAGCATGCTTACATTGGCTGACGTAGCGATGTATTTGATTATTTCCTGTAAATCAGCGGGTAATTCTTCAAATGCATTTTTATTTACGATTAGTTCAACTACTCCCGAGGGTTCGGCAAAACTTGGATAATAATAATATTTTGCGATTTTATGAAAACCCATCAACCAATCGTGATAAGGTCCAATCCAATCAGTAGCATCAATTACACCCCTTTCCAAATTTGTATAAATTTCACCCCCCGGTGATAGAACTGCTGATCCTCCGGATTTTGTAATAATTTTTGCGCCAATTCCCGGAATTCGAATTTTTAATCCCTTCAGATCAGCGATAGAATTAATCTGTTTGTTAAACCATCCACCCATTTGTCCACCGGTATTGCCGGCTGGAAAAGGGATCATATTAAAACTCGAATATAACTCGCGCCAAAGCTCCAATCCGCCACCCTGGTACAACCATGCATAGGTTTGCTGAGTATTCATACCAAAAGGAACACTTGTAAACAATTGTGAAGCCGGAGCTTTGCCAGCCCAATAATAACTTGCCGAATGTCCCATTTGAGCGACACCTTGACTAACCGCTTCGAAAGTCTCAAGTGCAGGGACTAATTCTCCACCGCCGAAGACATGAATTTTAATTCTGCCTCCCGACATTGCTTCTATATCTTTGGCAATTTTATCGGCTCCTTCACCTAATACTGGGAAATGCGGCATCCACGTTGTAACCATTCGCCATTCAAATGTTTTTCTGCTAATAACTGTGGGAGAGTCGTTGGTTTTCTTTTCTTGTCCGCACGAATTTAATAACGTAGCAGCTCCAGCAGCAGCGAATGCGGCTTTTTTAACGAACGCCTTTCTATTGATAACACTCATGATTTGCCTTTTAAACGATTATTTAAGGAAAAGATCGGCGACTTTTTTACCATAGTCCAAAGCGGGATAATCGCGAATATTTATAAGTACAATGACACTAAGTCCTTGGTTGGGAAACCGCATGTATACATTGCTGAATCCGCATGTACCCCCTGTGTGGTATTGGCAAACGTTACCATCAATTTGGTTCAATCGCCATCCGTAACCGTAATCAAATTCAGAGCCGTCTCTGTCAATTCCTTTTGTCCATGCTTCTTTTTGTTTATCACTGCTAAGCAGGGTACTGTTGTTTAATGCCATATTCCATTTGAACATATCTTCAATTGAAGTATAAATTCCGCCGTCTCCCAAAACAGCACTCGTTGAACTTTGATCTGAAAATACAAATCCTGAATCTGTTTTAGTATAACCGTATGCCCTATTTTTTACTTCGTTCAATCCATTTCTAAAAGCTATAGAGTTTTTCATATCTAGTGGAATAAATATTTTTTCCATTAAATAGTCGTCGAAGGATTTACCCGAAACTTTTTCTACAATAAGCGCCAGCAAAGCAAACCCTGAATTACTGTAACGATGCTGAGCGCCGGGTGTAAAGTAAGTGGAATCCTGTTTCATTAATATGGAGAGCACATCTTTATCTTTCACCTGGTAAGTAGAAGTATCGTCTATAAAATCCTCGTAGTCTAGCAGACCGGAAGTGTGCTGTAACAAATGTTTAATTGTAATGTTCTTACCATAATCGGGGAAAAGAGGAAAGAATTTTCTTAAACCGTCATTCAAGCTTAATTTCCTCTCCTGCTCTAAAATTAAAACACTCATTGATGTAAATTGTTTTGTGACCGAAGCGAGTCTAAAATTTGTTTTGTTATTGATAGGAATTTTATTATCGAGATCTGCTAGACCATATCCATTGTTGTAAATAATTTTTCCATTCCGGAAAACAGCCACTGCTGCACCGGGTGTATCTAAATTAAATTCTTCAAATATTTTATCTATCTTTTCCTGAATATTATCCGACATATAACTAAGCAAAATTAGCGGAGCAGTAAAAAAAAGCAAAATCTGGAAAAACATTTTCATTTAACACATACCTGATTTATTTCAATTCTAATTATACACAACAGCCGACAAATAGCCAACAACACTTGAATCATCTCCGGAGAAATCACCGGAATCTGTTCTTGACAAAACTTTAACTTTGTTATAGTTATTTTGTTTTGCGGCTTTTAATAAAGCAACTATACCGCCGCCGCCGCAAGCCTCACATTGTTTTGTGTCAAGATCATTTTGTAATTCATCAAATTCCATATCCTCAATTCTTCGTTCAATAATTGAATCCAATTTATTAGCATGAATTTTCCCATAAAAATGAGAAAGATCGGAACTTGCTATAATAATAACATTTTCTTTAATCGATTGGCTTAAACATTTGGCCAATTCATCAACAAATAGTTTTCTTTGATCACCAATAACAATTGGAAGTATTTTAAAATCCTTTTTAATTACTTGCAGAAAAGGGAGCTGAACTTCCACTGCATGTTCTGAAGTATGTCCGCTGCGTCCAATCTGTAAATATTCACTGTGTCCGTATAGTTTTTCTCTTAATTCCTTATCTATTTCCACAATACCCAAAGGTGTTTCATAGGCGTCCCCTTCGTACATGCAGAGTCCCTGAAAATACTCTCTATGACTGGGGGAAACAATAATTGCGGTGGAAAATTGTTTTTCAATCAGAACATTATACGCGTGAGCTGCGCTAATTCCGCTATAAGTATAGCCGGCATGTGGGGAAACTATTCCAACTATATCGTTGTGATTTACTTTAGTTTTAGTTTTATCCAAAAGAGAATTTACGATGGATTTTAATTCGTTCGCGCTGCCCGGGTAGAACATCCCTGCCACGGCTGCTTTTCGAATATTTTTCATTTATACCTCGTACTCTTTTTCGGAAAATATTATTGCTGTAAATAAATCCAAATTTAGTGTTTTCTCTTTCCATAAAAACTTGGGCAATCCGGCTTTCTGACAAATTGCAGTCAGATATTCTTCTTTATTCATATTGTGTTCTACCGGTACCTGTGGCAACAGTAGTCCGCGTCTATCCATCTCGTCAACAATTAGTCCGTGTTTTCCTATTTCAATATCATCATAACTGTTCATTTTGAAGGGTTGTGAAAGAACCGATATTTCCATATCAAGATTATCAAGCTCATTTTCAGATAGAGGCGGAAATCGGGGATCCTGAGTGGCGGCTTGTTTAGCAGCGTCACAAACGGTTTGATACAAATGGTTCTCCGATATAATGTATCCGATGCAGCCCCTTAGACGGGAATTAATAGTTAATGTAACAAAAGCGCCGGCGTTTTCTTTCATCACAGGATATTTTTCATAATCCGGCTTAACTACATCAACCTCTGTAAATAAAGATTTAATAGACTGTCTGGCGGTTTTTAAAAGAAATTGTTTTTCTTCTTTAGTTAGATTCATAATTTATTCACTCACACTTAATACTAAAACTTCTTTTTTCTCTTTTAACAATAAAAGATAATTTTTATACATAAAAAAAGAATCGGGCATAAATGCATTAACAGAAGAGTTAAGAATTTCGGAACGAATTATTTTTTTCTGCTCCATATTAAATACTATTAACCTATTTTCCAAAACGTTAGCCAATACTTTATGATGATAATTAAAGAATAAAGATTCACCCCAAACTAGATATTCAACACTCCCCGATAATTCGAGCATACTTGTTTCAGATTCAATTATTTCTTTAATATTTGCTTCCGTGCTATTATTATATGTCGAAGGAAAAACATAATTTAAATATTTTTTTTGTTCATCCGTCAGATATTTCAATTCATTTATTAGTATCACATCATCACCAAGATCGTCAATAACTTCCCCTGTAATTGGAGAAATTGTGAAAAACTTCCGTCCTTCGAATAATTGCCTAAAACAATAAATTTTATCATTATAGAAGAAAAGGAAAGAATATTCCCTGTTTTCCCAAATTACTTTTTTACTCGGGATATCGAAAGCGATTATAGATTTATGACCCGGCATATCAGGTTTGGTGAATCGATGGAATAAAATTATATCGTAATATATATCCTCTATACCAAGCCAATATTTTTCTTCGAATTGAAGTTTGGTAAATATTTTTTCTCCTTTGTCAAGATTATAACAGCTAAAAAAAGCTTCTTTCTTGTCGGGATTACGCGTCTCAATTATTAGTTTATCAAGGGGCGATATTAGTATTCGCCACACTTGATTACCGTCTTTTATTCTGATATGTTTTTTAAGTTTCATATTTTAATAACATTACCAATAATTGGATTCAGGGTTGCATTATTCTATGAATAACAATATTTAATTTCCCATAGACAAAATAATTGAGGAAACTTAATCGTTTATTTATAGTCTCAATTTTGTGATTCGTAATTGACTCATAAAATTTCACCAATTATTATAATCAGTAAAACATTCTTGTAATAAATTTAATTTATAAGCTATTATTTCATCGGTTTAAAACGCGCTGTAAAATGTCTTAACATTGGGGCTTCATAAATTATTTCATACCCTTTTAACTCATTCCTTTTTTTGTATGTTTCAATTATTACTTCTGCAACATAATCAATATGACTTTGTGTATAAACTCTTCGCGGGATAGCAAGACGAACCAATTCCATAGGAGGTGGAATAAGTTCGCCTGTTAATTTATTGTATTTACCAAACATAACACTTCCAATTTCAACGCCGCGTACACCACCATCAATATAAATTTCACAAACAATAGACTGCCCCGGGAAATGTTGCGGTGGAATATTCGGTAAAAATCTTTTAGCGTCTATATAAATCGCATGGCCGCCGGGCGGTTCAATTATAGGAATTCCCGCGTCCATCATTTTTTCGCCCAAATATTCAGTGCTTCGTATCCTGTATTGAAGATAGTGTTCGTCCATAACCTCTTCTAATCCCTGAGCAACAGCTTCCAGATCGCGTCCGGCCAATCCACCGTAAGTAGGAAATCCTTCCGTAACAATAAGCAAATTGCGACATTTCATAGCAAGTTCGTCATCATTTAGGGATAAAAAGCCACCAATGTTTACGAGGGCATCTTTTTTCGCGCTCATAGTAGCGCCATCGGCGTAAGAAAACATTTCCTGACAAATACTTAAAATCGATTTATCGGAGTATCCTTTTTCACGTTTTTTTATAAAGTATGCGTTTTCAGCAAATCTGCAGGCATCTAAAAACAAAGGCAGTTTATATTTTTGACAAACTTGTTTAACGTCTTTAATATTCTGCATAGACACAGGCTGACCACCGCCTGAATTATTAGTAACAGTAATCATAACAAGAGGAATATTTTCAGGTCCTTTTTCCTTTATAAATTTTTCGAGTGCTACAACATCCATATTTCCCTTAAAATCAGCTCGTTGTTCCGGATGTTTACCGACTTCAACTAATAAATCCACCGCTTCGGTTCCGGTAAACTCAATATTTGCGCGGGTTGTATCGAAGTGAGTATTGTTAGGAATAAACTTGCCTTCACTACCAACTATAAAAAAAAGAATTTTTTCTGCAGCTCTTCCCTGATGTGTAGGAATTATAAATTTATCCCCTGTAATTTTTTTAACCATTTCCTCGAATCTGTAAAAACTTCGCGAGCCTGCATAAGATTCGTCTCCGTCCATTATACCTGCCCATTGTTTAGCGCTCATAGCTGAAGTTCCGCTATCAGTTAAAAGATCGATAAGAACGTCATCGGCTTTTACTAAAAACGGATTGTACCCGGCATTTTCCAGGATTTTTATTCTTTCTTCCTTTGTGGAAAACCTAATTGGTTCAACGGATTTAATTTTAAATGGTTCAATAATTGTTTTCATATTTAAATCTCCAATTTTCTTATTTCAAACTTAGGCCTTATCAATACTACAGGCAAGGAATCTATTTTTAAGGCAATAATCATATTTTTCTTTTTAATAAATAATTAAATGTGTTATTTTGTACTGAAAATCGACAAACTTTCCCAAAACAACTAACTAGGAGGCTTTCATGACAGAAGACTTACAAGAGCAAGAAACCCCTGATTTAGGACACAAGCCGGACGAAGAGGAAGTGGAAATTAGCCATACTGATAAGCTGGTAGGTATTTTCACTGAACCAGGGAACACATTTAGCAAGATGTCCCATTTCCCTCCGAAAACATCAGATTGGATCATACCCATATTATTGGTAATTGTAGTTGCGGCTCTTTCTTACGTTGTGCTGATGAGTAATCCTGAAATAAAGTACTCCGTAATTGAGAAGCAAATGACTGAGATGCAGAAAAATTTAGATGAAGCAGTTAAAAGTGGCGGTATGACACAAGAGCAAGCAGATGTCCAGATCGAAAGAACACGCGAATTCATGGAGAATCAACAAAGTATGCAGTTGATAATTACTGTTATAAGCATTGTTGTATTTACATTTATAGTCTTTTTTATTGTAAGCGGTGTATTTTGGGCAGTGTCAAAATTTGGACTCAAAGGCGATGGAAATTATTCAAGCGCAATGGTTTCTTATGGATTACCGAGCTACATAAGTATACTGCAAATAATCGTTATGGTTATTGCAGGTATGCTGCTAAACAGATATATGACGGGCACAAGCGTTGCCGCCTTTATGGATATGGAAGCTAATGCTAGCATTGTCGGATTACTGCTGTCAAAAGTTGACCCTTTTTCTATTTGGTTTTATGCCATCGTAAGTATAGGTTTTGCTAAGATGTTTAAATCAAAAGATACCGGTAAATATTTTGCAATGGTTTTTGGATTGTGGATTGGTTTCAGCATTATTCTTTATTTCATAGCCCAATCATTCCCTTTCTTTAAGAATTTTATAAGATAAGGTTTTGATTTATTTGCAAAGAAATTGTTAAAGCCGGTTAAATGATAAAAATTTTGAAATTACAACGGGAGCGGAGATTTTTTCTTTGCTCCCGTTTTTGTTTAAAGTAATCTTGTAATTAGAAATTATATCTTACTGACCCAATAAAATTTCTACCGGCAGCAGAAATTCCCGAGGAATAAGTTCTGTATCTTTGATCAGTAATATTTTCGACACCGAGATTAACTAAAATATCATTCATCAACCGGAAACCTGTTTTTATATTTAATGTATACCATGCTGGTGCGTATGGATTTCCATCATCGTCAAGTGCGTAAATTGCGGTCTTAGCCCTCTCACTTGGTGCCAAATCATTATAACTCACTTCACCATTATAATCCGCATAGAAGACAACATTAATAATATTGTCGTTATAAATTAGTTTAGTTGTACCGTACCAAGGCGCTGCATGCCGCAGAGGAACAGTATCTCCCGAATCATCCTCCTCCTCACCTTTTTGATAACTAATCCTCGATTCTATTTTCACATTATTTATAATTTTTATTTCAACTCCGGCCTGTATTCCCCATATTTTTGCGGAAGCGGCGTTTTGAATTGCCTGCACTCTGCTAAGGGTTCCGTCATATATCAAACTATCAAACCCATTTAATGTAAAATCCCTTCTTACCAAAGCGTTATCAAGAAAAGAATAAAAACCCGTTAAATCAATTTTAAAGTTGTCTCTCCATGCTTTGGCCAATCCAATTTCTAAATTATAAATATATTCTGATTCTAAATTAGGATTAGGGACAACCACAGCGCCGGGTTCGGAATCGAACACCTTGCCGATATCATCAATATTTGGAGCCCTGAAACCGGTTGATAAGTTCAGGTTCAATTGCATTTCCGATTCAGGAAACCAGACTATTCCCGCGTTTCCGGTAAACGCACCTGTCGATAATTCCGCTTTAGTAAAAGGGAATAGGTAAAATGTAGTATCAAAATCTGAATTGAGTTCAACAAGATTGTAGCGTAAACCTGTTTGAACGATAAAGTTTTCCTCAATTTTATTTTTATATGTAACATATACGCCATAAGAATTCCACGTTGATCCGTCGGGATATCTTGTGCTTAAAGGCGACTTTAAACCCGTAGCAATATTCTCCAATTCAGCAGTGGAACCAACTTTATTTAATACCCCCTCAAAACCATAAAACATGTGTGATTTTTCTGTAATTGTTTTTATAAAATCCAAATTTAATGAATATACACTTACGTTTTCGGTTCTATGATTCAAAGTGTTTTTGCCGAAACTTCTGTTATGCCGGCTTTCTTCAAATGTTTGATAAGCGATAGTTAATTTGGATAAATTGTAAAATAGATTTTCTGAAAAGTTGGAAATATTAATATTATTCATCATCCATTTTTGAGGGCCATAATACCATTGACCGTCGCGTGGCAAACCGTCTTTTAATTCAATAAGTCTATCGTATCTAGGAACATCGGAGGTTGTTGAAAAATAAAAACCGTAGTTTAGGTCCCAGTCTTCATCGGGTTTGAATCTGATTTTCTGCAATACATTCCACTGATTGTAACCTGACAACTTTTGAAGTTCCGGATCTTTATTAACCAACGCGGTATCTTTGTCAGAAACTCTTGCCTGGTAAATATTTCTGAGATAATCATCCGGACCATTAGAGCCCATTTTTAAATCACCGAACTCAGAGTAAGTGACGCTTGAAAGAAAACCAATCTTGTCAAGTCCAATCCCCAAATGCATATGACCGGTTTTTTCATTATTGGCAGTTGAATATCGCGTAAATGCGCTTCCGGAAACAAGATTCTGCTCACTATACGAAAGAGGAGGATTAAGAGTATTAAATTCCATAATCCCTCCTATAGCATCACTTCCGTACATAACGGATCCCGGCCCAAAAATTATTTGAGCGTTAGCAAGTGAATTTGCGTCAAGTGAGATTACATTTTGAAGATTACCACTTCTAAAAATGGCATTATTCATCCTTACGTTATCAACAATTATCAAAACTCGATTTGTCGCAAAACCTCTTATCATTGGGCTTCCTCCACCAAGCTGACTCTTCTGGACATAAACATTTCCAGTTTGCGTTAACATATCCGCGGTAGTTTGTGGATTACTAAAAGTTATTTCTTCAGCATCAATGAACTCAACTTTTTGTGGAATTTCTCTTAATTCTTCTTCCCACCTTTTCGCCGTAACAATCACGTTATTCAATTTTATAGCGTCCTCTTCCATAACAACAATAAAATTATTTTTTTCTATTTCACTGTATGTCAACTCTGTACTTTTATAACCCATTAGACGAAAAACTATTTTATTATTATTTTTAAAAGTAGTTATTAAAACCTTGCCTTTAGAATCTGTGGTTAAGGACCTATTAAGATTTTCACTGAAAACTGATACCAGTTCCAATGGCTTGTTTGTTTCTTTATTTTTAACAGTTACTGTCTGGGCATAAACCACTGCCGATAGTAAAACATAGAGAATAAAAATTCTGTACATATCTTATCCACTTAATAATTAGCGAAAGTATATCACTTTAATTGCCCAATCCTTACAATCAAAAAGAACACTGATACTTGTCTACAATATAAGCAGTAATATCAGATATACTAAATCTGGACATAAAAGGGAAAAACTCTTTTCGTTTATAAGAATTAGCGTGTTAACAAATCCGATATTTCTTCGGAATTCGTATTGGATTAATCAGTTAACTGTCATGTTTTTGGCGGAGGTAGTGAAGTGGAATAAAATCCTTTTTTTGTTTCATATTTTTTAAGAGCAAAGCATTGTTCTTTACCCCTATCCAGAGAATGCCCGATCGTAAAATCGGACAAATTATAAAATCTGCTGAATGAATTATATTGAATTTGAAGATCTTTCTTTTTATCGGGATTATCGTTTATAAATCTGGCAAAGTATTTTTCATAATTTTTAACAAGTTTCGATTCCTTAAAATCATGTATACAATATGTATAAACAGAGTCACCACAAGTTTCTTCTTTAACAATGTCGTACATCTCACCCTTAAAGCGAAACTCATTTTTTTTAGTCCATTGTATATCTTTTGTGTTCTGCATTTTCGTTTTATAATAGAACACAAATTTTACAAGCTCATTCTCCGGAATTCCATTTTTAATAAGTTGTTTAACTTCTTTTTTATATTTTAGCTCAAAAACTTTATAGACAAGCAGATGAAGTTCGCCATGAAAAAGCAATAAAAACATCATAAAAAAAAGAAGTACTATCCTCAAAAACGAATTTCTCTTCATATCTAATAATTTTAAAGGTTTTAACAATTTTGTTTACATTCTCAATATAATATTCATAAATAATATTTTCACATCTTGATATATTAACCGCAATAAAGATCAAGAAATCAGGAGTAAATTTCAGATTGTGAAAGAATATAACATAGATACAAATCAGATAATGCTCTGCGGATCGATATCAACCAGTAATTTAATGTCTTTATACCGGCTTTTTTTGTTGTATTCAATTAAAGAATTATTAATTGCCGTACGAAGTATTTTTCCACCGGGGTCTATGTTTTTGAAAGTTCGGATAAGTATATGATACCTGAATTGTCCTTTAATTCGCGATATAAGCGCGGGTGTTGGAGATGTAACGTGTACTTGTTCCTTGTATCTGTTAATTTCGTTATAAAAATCAACTATGGCTCCACGCGCGTCATTTTCATCGGCGTCTTTACTCTCAATTAGAGCAAGCCTTGTAAATGGGGGGTAATGTCCGCTTTCGCGATGAGTAATTTCATTTGAATAAAAGCCGGAGTAATTTGTGCTCAATACTTTTTGCAGAACAAAATGTTGTTGGTTGTGAGTTTGAATTATCACCTCGCCCGCTATTCCGCTTCTTCCGGAACGTCCAGCAACCTGAGTAAGCAGTTGAAACGTTCGTTCATCCGCGCGGAAATCCGGCAACCAAAGTGTAGTTTCCGCCGATATTACTCCTACCAGTGTAACATTAGCGAAGTCCAATCCTTTCGATACCATTTGTGTTCCTACAAGAATGTCAATTTCTCCTTTTCGAAAACTGTTCAATATAATGCCGAGCTGACCTTTCTTGCTAATTGTATCCGAATCAATTCTTTCAATTTTTGCGGTCGGAAAATAAAAAGCCAGTTCATCTTCAACACGCTGAGTTCCCGTACCGAAAAACTTTAGAGCTAAAGACCCGCAGGTACCACATGCTTTTGGAACTGATTTTGTATAACCGCAATAATGACATTGCAATATATTTTTATTTATATGATGCACTAAAGAAACATCACAGTCGTTACACATTTCAATGGAGCCGCAGTCTTCGCAATATACCTGTGTAGAAAAGCCACGCCTATTTTGAAGAATTATCACATTTTCTTTATTGCTCAATCTAAGATTAATGTCCTCAATAAGTTTTTTTGAAAATATGCTTTCTACGCGTCCTTTCTTTTTTTCAACAGTCATATCCACAAGTTTAATCAACGGAAGTGAAGCATTATCCACCCTTTCCTTTAATTCTACCAGTTTATATTTACCGTTTAAAGCGTTGTACATACTCTCAATTGATGGAGTGGCGGAGCCAAGTATCACAGGGCAATTATTGAGGCTGGCTTTTATTATTCCAGCATCGCGGGCGTTGTATCTTGGAATTAAATCATATTGTTTATAACTGGAATCATGCTCCTCATCAATTACTATTACGCCCAAATTGTTTAACGGTGCAAATAACGCGGAACGCGGACCTATAACCACTTTATATTTTCCGTTAATTATACCGCGCCATGTATCGTATCTTTCTCCGAGAGACATTCGGCTGTGCATAACTGAAACAACATTCCCAAATGTATTAAAGAAGCGGGACGTAATTTGAGGCGTTAAAGATATTTCAGGAACTAAAATAAGCGCATTCCTATTTATTGCCAAAGCCCCTTTTACAAGTTCTATATATACCTGTGTTTTTCCGCTTCCCGTAACACCATGAAGTAAATATGGCGAAAATTTTTTATTCGAAACATCTTCACCTACTTCCTGAACAATTTTATTTTGGTCCGGAGTTAGTTTAATTTTCTTTTTTTCTTCCGAATATGCCTCTTCGTAAATTCTTTCTATTTCTTTATCGTAAACTTCAAGCAGACCTTTTGCTACCAAAGAATTTATTGAAGATTGGTGTGTTTTGGTTTTTGAAAGAAGGTCGCTCTGCTGAATAGTTTTTTCTTTGCTTGCCAGTAATTCAAGAATAATCACAACTTGTTTGGGCGATCGTGATTCTATTTCGGGAATAAGTTCATAAATCTCATCTACCGATTTGGCAAGTTTAACAAATTTAACTTTTTTAATTTTAACCTTGGCGTCTTCTATCAAATCCAGTACGGTTATAGCCCCCTGTTTTTCCAACAATTTTAATGTTGAATAAATATTCTTTTTATTGACAGTTTTCTGAAGCTGAGCAATACTATAAGTTTCTTTTTTAGAAAGTTCATCGAGCAGTTTTGCTTTTACTGTTGTTTTTTTCTTTTCCTGTTCAAATAATTGTGAACAGTATTCCATATCCGCGACAACTTTTCTTTTCGATTCAACATCTGAGCCGTAGGGGACTGAATTTCGTAGTGCCTCGCCCAAGGAACATAAATAGTATTCCGAGATCCATTCGTAAAATTTGATTGATTCCTCTCCGAAAATTGGCATTTCGTCCAGAACATCTCGTATCGGTTTAATTGTTTCGGTTACCTCAGTAGTTTCGCATACATCAATTACAAAGCCCGTTAATACCCTTTTCCCGAATGGAACAACAACACGTACACCAACACTAACCAAGTCTTCAATTTCGGCCGGTATTTTATATGTGAAAGAATTTCTGAACGGTAAAGGGAAAACTACTTGTGCAAACATGCTCTATCTAATTTTGAATTTAGCAAAGGTAATTTATTGTTTTATGCCAGTTTCCCGGCATTATCGGGTGCAGCATTGTAATTTTTTTTCAAATAACAGATGGTTCCTGCAGAGTAATTGATTCATCTAAAGTATTTAGTTTAGCGTTAATTCCAAATGGCAGTGTAAATTTATTGGCAATATGTCCAAAGGAAAGTCCATAAATAACGGGAATACCCAGCGTCGCTAATCTGTCTTCTATAACCTGACGTAAATTTAAAGAATCCTGAATAGATCGATCGTCATTACCTATTTCGCAATCCACAAAAACACCGAGAACAATACCGCTTGCTTTTTGTAGTTTACCGGCTAGCAAAAGTTCGGTTAACATTCTGTCAATTTTGTAAGGTTTTTCTCCGATATCCTCAAGAAAAACGATTTTACCGGAATAATCAACATCGTAAGGAGTGCCCAATAATGAGACCGCTATTGAAAGATTTCCGCCAACAAGTTCACCCGCGGCAACCCCGGGAGCTATTGTATAAATTTTGTACGCTGGATCTTCTTTTGTTTTGTCTTCTTCCGACGAAATCAGAAATTGCCTATCCAAACGTTCCATTAGAGTTTGTTTCATATATCCTAACGAGAAATCGTTAAATGTGGATATACCAACAGGTCCGTGAAAGGAGATCAAACCTGTTTTCGCATAAATAGCGTAAAGTAAGGCTGTAATATCACTATACCCAATAAGTATCTTCGGATTATTTTTTATCAAATCATAATTTATCATTGGTAGTATTCTATTACATCCATAACCGCCTCTAGCACAAACAATTCCTTTCACTTCTTTATTTTCAAACATATGATGCAAATCGGAAACTCTTTGTTCGTCAGTTCCCCCCAAATATCCTTTTTTAGCCAGTATGTTTTCTGTGTAATAACTTTTCAAACCGAGTTTTTCCAGATTGGCTACAGACTCAAAAAGCTCCTCTTCTGTAATAAAACTACCGGGAACAATAAGCCCAACAGTATCACCCTCTTTTAACATGTTTGGTTTAATTCTGGGTTTTGGCTGATTAAAAAAAAGATTATTGGCATTCACTTTTATTGGAACTGAAAAAGCGGAAACCGTTATAGCAGAACTTGTAATAAATTTTCTTCGGTTCATGTCGGAATTTTGATGTTTTATAATTGGATTTTAGGATTCATGTTTTTTTTGATAAACTTCTTTTATAAATTTGTTAATATTTTTAATTCTGTAAGATAATAAAGGAACCAAACAATGAGTAAATATATTTTAACATTTTCCGTAATACTTATCTCAACGATAATGTTATTTGCTGCTGATGGAACAAAATATGGGAAAAACATTCAAACGAAAGAAAAAACTAAAATTTCGGAAATTTTAACTGCCCCTGAAAAATATGAGGGCAAAACTGTACTTGTAGAAGGAACTGTTGTAAATGTTTGCGAAAAAAGAGGATGCTGGATTGAACTTTCCAGTGATAAAGAGTTTGAGACAATACGCGTAAAAGTGGAAGACGGCGAAATTGTTTTTCCGATGGAAGCTAAAGGGAAAAAAGCTTTAGTTGAGGGACAAATTTACTCTTTTACAGTTGAAAACGAAGCTAATTGTTCGGGCGACGAAAAAACCGCATGCAGTGACAAAGAAAAATCAGAAAAAGAGAATAAAGAAGACGGCGCTTGCTGTTCAAAAGAAGAAACAGTAAAAAAAGTATATCAAATAAAAGGTAGTGGTGCCGTAATATAAATGGTTTTTACACAGTAACACACAGCCTTCGTTATCTTTTTAGCGAAGGCTTTTTTATTGTTTAAATTTTCAATTGTATCGAGGAGTTTCATGAACTGGAGAAAATGGGTAAAAATTATTCACAGAGACTTAGGTTACATTTGCGCGGGTTTAACAATTATTTATGCCGTATCCGGAGTAGCTGTTAATCATGTTAACGATTGGAATCCCAATTATATAATTACAAAAGATACACTGATAGTCTCCGAAATAACCGACAGGGTTTTATCCCAGCAGCAAGTCTCTTCCTTATTAATCGAAAAACTCGCAGTAACAGACTCGCTGCGAAGCAGTTTCAGACCGAATGAAAATGAGATAGAATTGTTCTTCAAAAACAAAACTATTAAAGCAAAACTTGCTTCCGGAGTTGTGATTTACGAAAAAGTTAATAGCCGTAGGGTATTTCGTGAATCAAACTTTCTTCATCTCAACAATCCTAAAAAGTTATGGACTTATGTAGCCGACTTATTTGCCGTATCTTTAATACTGCTGGCTATAACTGGATTATTTATGATTAAAGGTAAAAACGGTATAACAGGAAGAGGAAAGTGGTTAACCGCATTAGGAATAATAATTCCAATAATATTTTTATTTATGTATTACTGATATTCTTTACGTTTTTTAGAGTCCGGAGTTGTTTTGCTCCGGACACAATTGAAATAAACTGAAAAATTATGAGCCTCTGAATACTCGGCACAGCCGTCCGCTCATACTTGGGTTCCGCTGCATAGAATTTGAGATTTTATTTTAAAAGTACTAATTTTTTCGCGCTTACAAATGAGTTTATTTTTAGACGGTAAATATATACACCGCTCGAAATTCCAGAGGCATCAAAGTCAATCTTATATGATCCCGGTTTCTGAAATTCATTAACTAAGACAGTAACTTCTCTCCCAAGCACATCATACACCGCTAACCGAACCGAAGCACCACTAAGAGTTCCAACATTGGCAGGAAAACTGTATTGAATAGTTGTAACGGGATTAAAAGGATTAGGATAGTTTTGTTTAAGTGCAAATTCGAGAGGCAATGTATTTGCTTCCTCCGAGGATAAAATAATATCGGTTTGAATATCATCAAGATATATTAGACCTTCGTATGCACCGTTATTGGACTGTACGACAGAGAGAGAATTAAATTTTAAACCGGCAACATTACGTAAAGAATCCAGAGCAACACTAACCAGTTGCCAGCCCGTCCATTTAATAGTGTCTGCCAAAATTTGATAAAAGTTATTATTTACGTCGGAAAAAGTATACTCAAGAACATTGTTACTAAAATCCCCATAAACCCAAATGGCAAAATTATTTTTATTCTCTATGATCATATCGTAATTCGGTTCCAGAACACAAACACCATTTACACCTTTAAATTTATAACGAAGCGCGCCTGAATTTAAACCGTTTTTAGAATATTTATTATCCCTGTAATAATTGGTGTTAATATAGTCCACTCCAACTGATTTGCCGTTCTCCTTAGGATTGATCCAATCGGTATCATTTTCAAAATCATAAAAAACAGTGCCGTTGAAATCGGCTGCAGCGGCGGTTCTAAAATTTATCTCCATATTATCGCTGAATAACAATCCTTCGGTATCCTTAATCTCGGGTTTAAGTATAATTTTATAATTTGCCTCGGGCAGTAATTCGGTTCGCGCTTTGAATTTAACAATTCCCTTTGAATACAACGCAGATTCAACGGCTATTGAAATGTTATTATTATACGAATCAACGAACATTATATTTCCCGATAATGATAACGGGTTAATTGGATTATCAAATTGAAGTATAACATCAAAAATGGTGCTAACATTATTTTCATTCATATAGGGATAATTTGCTACAAGAGATAACTTATTCCTCTTGGTTGTAAAACTATAGAAATGCGTGTAACTTAAATCGGGACCATCAAGAGCTTTAGCGCTGCTATCTATATATACTGAATATATAGTATTGCCTTCATATAATTCAGTAGGAGCAAATATCAATTTATTATCCCCATTTATCCATTTTAATGTTCCTGAAACCTCAGGCGAAATTTTAAAAGCGTTTTTTAAAGATATGCTGTCCATGGGGCAACTAAAACCAATAACAATAGCAGAATTTAAGCTTACGTTTTTTTCATCTATCGAAGGAAAACAAGTAATTATTTGAGCATATGCTTCAGTGAGCATTAATCCGTCGAAATATATAGTTCCGCTTTTTTGTGCGTTGCTAGATTGCCGTAACGCAAAACAATTGAAGGTAGCTCCACTCGCAAGATTAAGCTGAGTGAGGGGTAGTTCAATAAACTTCCAGCCCGACCAATCCACAACTTTTGATAATCCTCTTACCAAAGAGCCTGCGCTTGTAAACCACAATTCAATTGAATTATTACTGCAATCACCAAACAACCAGATACCCAAAGTTTTTGCGGGATCAACTTTTAACTCCGGGGAATATAGGAATCTTACAAAACCATTGCTTGTACCTGAAAATTTATAATTTAGACGTAACGAAAATTGTTCATCTTTTATTTGATCACTCGTAATTGTCGTGTTAGTTTCGTCACCGCTTATACCGCTAGTATTCAGAGACCAGTTTTGCTTAGATTCGAATCCGTCCAATAAATCCCCAATATATTTTCTTTCTGATCCGGTTCTGAATTGTATTTGTTCGTTTCTTTTAAATTGTTGTCCCTTACTGTTTTCAATTTTATTGTTTATATACACGGTATAATTAGAATTCTCATCTAATTCATTAAATGGAATTAGTTCTACTACTCCTTCTGAACATTTATCGGAATCGAAAGAATAATCTAAAATATTTCCATTTTCGCTCATCAAATGAATATTATTTTTAACGGTTTCGGGATTAACCTGCCCGTAAAAATTTACAAAAACATGAGACGATGGGCTGATGCCGGTTTGACTATTTGCGGGATAAGAGGATAATAATTGTAAAGTTTTGCTGTACCGAGCTGTAATTCCCCAAACTACTGGAGTAATTTTTACGTGTCCTGTATTTTCGTCCGCCCAATCGTAAATTGCGTTTTTTCCGTTTAGAATTGAGCCATAACTTCCGGCGTTTTTATCTCCATACGGATCATTACAATACAAAGAATGATAATTCTGGTTCTGCCCAATTGCAACAACTATGTGTCCGTCAGTTAAACCCGTGCTGCAAAGAATATAAGGAAACCCCGTATCAAGTTCAGCCTTTACTTTAGACCAATTCATATCATCTGAAAGTACCGCTTCTATTCCATGGTTGGTTAAAAATGACACCGCGTTGCTGTGCGGACTGCCGTAATTCCACATAAATCCATGTGCCCCGGTAGGAAAACCCGGATTAGTAGAAGTTGTTGTAAATCCGGAATATGTAAATCCATTGTAAGTATAAGCGTCTGAGATATATTTGCCGTAATTGCTAATATGACCGCGTGTTGTTATTGGTGAAGGAGGTAAAATTCCATAAGAGGCTATAACTTCCATTGCGCTGGCTGCTCCGCAACAAAGGTATCCCTGATGCCTGCCGTTTTTGAGGTCCGAAGTCCAACTGCCGCTGTCGCGTGTATCCAGTACCTGGTGAATATGAACCCACTCATCCAAATCAGCTGGAATATTTATATTTTCTGCGGCTTTATTGAATGTTTTATTTGAATTGATTTGTAACCGCTCTTTCAATTTGAAAATTAATTCAGCCGATTCATCATTATGTTTCGTTAAATAGATTTTTTTTATTTCACGTCCGCTATTGAAAGCTTGCATAATAACTGCAAATAATGGATGCGAAAACAAACTAAAAACGCACATAAAAAAACAAACATTTGCACATTACCTGCAAATAATAATAAAATTGCCTTACATGCTAAGTTTAAACACTTTTTAATTTACACGTTTTTTACAAATAGCAAAATACCGTTTTTAAACCATATTTGCATTTTTTTGCCGATTAAAATAAAATTGCAGTTTACTGGACAAATTATTGTAAATAACCTATCGGGACATATCGGGACATTAAAAATAAGCCAAAATCAAACAGTTGTCCCCTTAATTTGTCCCCTTAAATAAACTGAGGGGAATTATCGCAACTAACAAAAAAGAATAAAAACATTACCTTGTAGCTATAATTATGTATTTGGGGTGGGGAATAAAATAACGTTAAGCGCAGTAAACGCAGTGCGAATTTAGCCCAAAAACTAAATCACTGCGTTTAAATACTGCGCTTATTTTTATCTTATTATTAATTATGAGGGCTATATGAAAAATACTGATGCTGAGCAGTTGATTGAGAAAATCAAAGGCATGTTGGTTACTATTTCTCTGGCTATTAAAAGTTATGAGAATGAACTAGAAGTTGATGAGTATGTAAGCAGTACATTAATAACAACAATGAGGATGCTGGACGATTTAGAGTAATTAAAAAGCCGTGTGCCCTCACCCCTTTTTAGTAATATTATAAATATTGTCCAATTTCTCTTTTAATAATAAAACCTGCTCTTCGAGCTGTTTATTATAATATTCTTTATCTGACCGCTCACCAAACAGCAGCCACTTAATATCACACCCCAATAATATAAGTTTTGCAATCAACGGCGCACCAGGTAAACTACGCCCGCTAAAATAACCCGATATTAAAGCAGATAATGATAATCCTACAGCCTCGGCAAAATCCTTTAGTCTAGGGTAATTAGCCACAGCGAATTCCCGCATACGTTCACCGATTTCTACTTTATTTAAATTAACATCCATAGTAATTCAACAATTATAAAATATTTCTTGACATAAGTTTTACAATTGTTTAACTTGCAAACAATTATTAACAAAATATTTTAATAAAAAATAGGCAGGCGCATGAAAGTTGTTAAAATACTGGACATATCAGTTGACCTAAACCTATTAAACTTGAGCAGAATTGCGGATGAAAGCGGCCTGAGTCTGCCGTACATATCGCAATTACTAAATCCCAGAAATAAACGTAAGAACAAAGAGGCTCTTCAGCTAGTGCACGCCTCTGTAATAAAATTATATAGTTCCATAATTAAACGTGTACCCGAATATGAACATGAGGCTGCTTAGATGCCTCTGACTTATAACCTAAGTACACGTAATATAAATGATTCCATGTTAATATTCTATTAAAATAATTGAGGGTTTTTTTAATGGATTTTCAAACGCGTCTTAAAATTAAACAACACCAGCTGGTGCACTCCGGACCGGCAAATGTTTACGATTTAGCCGACCAGCTATGTAAAAGTTATAACTACATCTGCCGCATAAGCTCGCTAACAGAAGACGTACCTTTCCCAAGTGAACTAGAAGTGCCTGCCATGAAAATTCAGAAAAATTATGATCTATTACAATTAAAAGCATGGGAATGCGGCTTTGCACTTGTGAAGCTGCCCGGAAGAATAGCAATGGATAAAAGTGAAGATCATAAACTAAGCGCAGATTATCAGAAGACTGCAAGTGAAGCTGTTAACGCACTTCTTAATGTACTGGATAATTTAACCACTGAAACATATAAAACTTTTGAGTGCACATTTCAAATGATAGTTGAACGCTCGCTATCAGTAAAAAAAACAATTGACAAAAAAGCAACTCAACAACTCGATTTATTCTAAGGAAAAATTATGTCTGAAAGTTTGCAAGAATACACTTTGAGGGAATTCGCCGCTATCCAGGGGATTAGTTGTGAAGGTGTCAGGAAAATGTTGCAACGTGGAAAGATTATAGAAGGGTTCCAGGTTAAACAAATAAGCGAACGAAAAAGAGTAATAGTAAAAGTTGATACAAAATCTCCGGAGTATATACACCCATCGAAATTGGAGCCAGAGTTAATTGTTGAATTAAACAATCTGCTAGCGGAACCTAATTATCGGAAACCAAAAGGCGAACCTAATGTTGCTAAAATAGCCGCCGCTCTTAAGCTGCATTACACAACTGTTTACAGATACATTAAGAACCAATATAAACCCGAAGAGGAAGCCAGAGCGGATAAGGGCACAAGCCGCCGGCTTAATAATAAAGAATTAAAAATAGCCCGCGAGGCATTTGAAGCCATATACGAACGCGGCGCCCAAAAGAACGCGAAACTTGCAATTGAAAAAGTTGAAATGAACACCGGTATAAAGATACCACAACGACTTGCATATAAATGGGCGAAAAAATTAAAAGCTCTACACGATCAAAAACACTACCATCCTAATTTTGTTAATAATAAGACAGCGCATACAATAAGAGACCTGTGGGTGGAATATGATAACCTACTGGACTGCGTTGTGGCTGATGAGTGGAAGGTTGATGAGTTTGGCGTTTGGCATAGACCATCTGAAAAAGATTATGATGCAGTTGTAGTAACCGCATACATTGTGATGTTCCAGGACATGAAGACGCGTAAACCGCTTTCTGTTTTAATGACGCCCGGCTCAGTTACCACATACGATACAAAACGAGCGGCTATGGAATTGGTAAGGCAGTACGGACGCCCGAAGCAGTGGATATTTGAGAATAGTAAAACATGGAAAAACGCAGACTTTTTAAGATTTATACTTGGCTTGTATGACGATGAACTTGTTACTGTTGGTAATAATAGAATTGAATTTATGGATTTGGATGAGCTTAGTTTTATTGAAAGAGTGAATGATAAAATTATACGCTCCGGCGTTAGACACCCACAGAGTAAACCAGTTGAAAGAACTTTTAGAATTATAAAAGATGAGTTCTGTTCCTACTCCGATAGTTACAGCCCCAACATGAAGGAAAGCCGAAAGCCTGAAATGAACACCGCGCACCCCGGTGTAACGCGATCTTTTGAAGACCTGCGTTACGAATTAACAATGTTTCTGGAAAATGATTTTGTTAACCGTGAGCGAATAATGTTTATGGATAGAACGCTTGCATTAGCGCATCAGGTAAATAAAAACCGTCCGAAAACTATTGCAGAAGCTTTTGATAGAGCCTATGCAACGTTTGAGCCGGACATGGTGGACTCTTATAAACTAAGCTACCTGTACGGCGATAAATACAAAGGGAAATTTAACGATGGAACCGTGGAATTTGTTTACAAACCAAATCTTGAAAAACTACGTTTTGTGCCCTTGGATATGGTTACGGCGTACGAATATATGGACCGGCAATTAGTTGTGCTTATAGATCAATACGATATTTACCACGGCTGGATGTATGATCTTGATGGTACATTGATAAGCGAAGCGAAAGACATGCGCAAATTTGGTACACAAAGCCGCCAGCAAGCTAATGAATATGGCAAGTTGAAACGCGCTCTTATTAAAACAAACAAAAAACAAATAGAACTAACCGAACGCCTTGCCGCGGAAAAAGGGATAAAAACATTCCAGTGGCAAAAATCTATGGCGGACCCTGTGGAAGCTGCCGAGGATGTAATTGTTGAGGACTCGGAAGAGTTAATTGAGTTTCCTGACTTTGAATTTGAAAATGAAATTATAACCGAACCGGCTGAGGAAGAAGCGCAGGATGATGATATAAACCTGTTTGACGACAGCAGCCTGGTTGAATTCTAATTATAAATATAGGGGTACTAAAATGACAGAAGTAATGGAAAAAACCAAACCAGATTTAAGCGAAGAAAAAATATCCGGAACCGGCAAGCTTATTACAAAACAAACGGTTAACGGTCTTGTAACAAAATTCAACGAAATTAATAACGACCTGAGCGATATAGCTCAGTTTGAAGTTGATTGCGACGATGAGCTGATTCAGCTGCGCGATGAAATAAATAAGCTGATTGGCAAACACAAAAAAAGGCAGAAAGAATTACGCAACGGATTAAAAACAATTGCCCAGAAGCGCCTAATAAAATTGGGTGAGCGCAATTTAATAGTAACACAAATACAGGAATACGGCGGTAAAATAAAACGGCTTGATGTTACAAAATTATTAGAACAAGGATAATAATGCCAAAATGTTCGGTATGCGGGAAATATCAAAAATACACATCATCCAACTGGGTGATAAATGGAAGAACGGTTATTACAAAAGATGAAAAACTTTGCAGTAAATGCGCAAACGAAAGAGGCTGTTACGAGCTAAAATACTCTGTTAAAAAATTACAAATAAATAGCAAGAGGGTGTAATGTTTACTGAACAATATAACGCCGGGACAAAAGAAAAAAGTATAGCAAAAGATATTATCACTAAACGGTTGGAGCTGCACAAAGCCATAGTAAAAAAAATGCGTTATCTGAATATTTGCACATCGGAAACCATAGTTGAAGCCTTTAAACGATGTTATTTGTGGGACTACCATAACGTAGAAACCAGCAAAGCATTAAGCCTGGCAGGGCTAAACAATGCCATAACAATGATTAACGATATACAGTTGAAACCAATATTAGGCTCTATGCTTATACGTTACCAGTCTTATGAGAATACAGGCGACTTATTAAGATACAGCCAGGGTCAAAAAAATAAAATAATTGCCATAGCAAAATATCAATTAAAAATAAAACCTGAGGCATTAAAGAAATATGCCGAAGCCACACTGGAGCGTAATGTTTACGGCAATAATTATCATGCTCTGGATGTAACTGTAAACGAGGCGCATCAGGTAATTATGCGTTTAGAAAAATGGGAAGCCAAGGAGATATTAAAAAAATGATATTCAAACGAATAGCCGATGTAACCTATACAGATGTAATTGCCGATGCCAGACGGGAGTATCCAGAACTGCGCTGCGGTTACCAAAGTCTGCGTAATTACAGAAACAGACTTATTGTTACCGTACAATTGGCTAAAAATAAAACCGTAATGATGCAAAAAATAAGACTTATAAATGAGCTTATGGATCTTGTCACTTGCAGGAAAGACGTTAAAACAGATATGCGAAATTTTAAGCTCTGCAGAATGAATTTCAACTATTTAAATAATTGAGGCAAAAAAATGATTAACCAGGCTGGTCTGGAATTAATAAAAAAAGCGGAAGGATTTAGAAGCCGGGCTTATAAATGCCCCGCTGGTATATGGACTGTTGGTTTCGGGCATACTAAAGGAGTTACCCCTAATAGAGTTGTAACTGTGGATGAGGCATTAACTCTTTTATACCAGGACGCAGCCGAAGCCGAAGCCTCTATAAATAAATATGTAAAAGTGTCTTTAAATGAAAATCAGTTAAGCGCATTAATATCATTTGTATTTAACCTAGGCGAAACAAAATTTAGGAACAGCACACTACTTAAAAAATTGAACGCCGGCAGTTATGACCTTGTTGGGCAGGAGATGCAACGCTGGGTATATGCCAAGCGAAACGGAGTTATGGTAAAACTTGGCGGATTAATTAAACGCCGACAAGCGGAAATGCAATTATTTAACACTAACCCAAACAATAACTAACAATTTATTACAAACAAAATGAGGGATTTGACATGACGGAATTAAACCAAGACGCAGCTTCTGTAGTGCGTAATTTCAACCATGCTTACACCAGAATTACAAACCGAGATATGCTGATACGCGAAAATCAAACACGTATCAGCACACTCCGCCCATCAATTGATGAGTACAAAGAGCTTGAAAAAACAAACAAGGAATTGATTGAAGAAAACCGACGCGATCGTGAATTTATAAAAATGGCTATTGATTTCTTCGAAAAACAAACCAATGAATCTGTTGGATTAGGCGGATTATTTAACCAGAATAAGGAGGCGGCACATGCCTAAAATTAACACATTTGACGACGTTAACCGGGTTCTTTTTGAAATTGCGCAGCAGGAAAGTTTTATAGCCAAAAAAGAAGCGGATATGAATAACAAAATCCAGAAAATTAAAGACAAATTTGATGAAGAAACCAAAGAAGCCCGTGCGAGCAAGGAACTGCTGGAAAAAGAACTATCTGCCTTTTGCCTGCTCAATAAATCGGAATTCCAGAAGAATAGAACAAAAACCCTGCTCTTTGGCAAAGTTGGTTTTCGCACAACCCCGCCAAAAGTTACGCAGCTTAATCGTAAGTATACCGTTGCTACAACTATTGAACTGCTCAAAAAAATATTTACCGGTAAGTTTTTACGTACCAAAGAGGAAATGGATAAAGAAGCGTTACTTGCAGCTTACGCCTGCGGCGAATTAACAGACGATAAGCTGGCAGCAGTTGGGCTTAAGGTAGACCAGGAAGATCAGTTCGGTTATGACATAGACTGGGAAAAGATTGATACCGAAGCGGCATAATGAACCTAACCGAGGAGCACATAGGAATGCTTAAGTCCGCCGGGTTTAAGTGGTACGAAATAAGCCACTTTAAAGCTGGCAGAAAAAATAAAGTAAGCAAACAAAAAATAAGAGAGATGAGAAGACTCATCTCTCCTGCAAAGAAACAAAGAAAAATATTTACCGTTGTACGCGGCAAATATCAAATAACAAACTACTCAAAAAAAAGGATAGAAACCGATGAAAGAAAAGCAAGAGAAACCCAGCAAGCCGGTTAATAACACCGATAACAGTAAAGATTTAGCAGCACAACCAGACGCAAACTTCAAATGGAATTTTGAATTTGCCGATGCCGAGACAAAAGCAGTAAAAGTGTTTGTATCCGATACCGTAACCGATAACGAAGCCCAGGCATTCAGCACTGCCCTTGGTGCCGCACAGGAGTTTTACGGCGAACGCCCATTTGTTTACACCCAAAAATTTACAAAAACAGCGGCTAAATAATGTTATGTCCGCACTGTCATATAGATTACGAAGACAGTTACCGCGACTGCGAAGTTAAGCGTAAAGTTGTCGGTCAAAAAGATCATTACTCCTCACCTTTCCGCATTACCGGGTTCACATGCCCTAACTGCGGGGAGGTGATGCAGTTTATACAGATGCCGACTGGCAACTATTACCATAAAAACATGAACATTGTGGACCCTGCAATATTGTACGGCGCCTCATTATTATTAAAAGACCTTGCGCAAAATAACCAGGATCAGTACAGGGAATTAGCCAACAGAATAAGACCATACGTGCGCAAAAGATGAAAAAATACAGAAAAAATATTGAGCAGGTAAAAGAGCAAATACGCACCGATCTGTATAACAACGCGCCACGTTATAAACAATCTATCATCCGGAAATTTACAGGCATTTATAAAGGTTCCGAAAATGAGCGGGATTTTATTAACAACGTAGAGCGCACCTTCAAATTAAGCAATACGGATAAAGGTATATTTGTTGCCGAGCTTGAAATTACCAAAAAGAAAATTGCCAAGCTGCACGACGATTATTTTTCTGCATCCATAAAACAAACGCTGGATCAGTTTGAACTGGATAAAATGCTTGCAGCTTATAATGTTAGTTTTGATGGCATAGAAGAAAGCATTAAACAGAAAATGATACGCGAGTTCCGCGCCTCTGTACAGGGCGGTTACGGAGTTGATGAACTTAGGAAAAAACTTTACAACAGCGGACTGGGCTGGTACCAGGCGGCTACGGAAGCTAACACCGCTATTGCTCAGTTTGACAACAACTACCATACACAAACCGCCTCTGCCGCCGGAATAAACCTGTTTTTATACGACGGCACTATTTATAAAAGCCGCCGCTTCTGCATAGACCACATTGGTAATTATTACACGCTGGAAGAACTTAGCAACATGGATAACGGTCAGGGTTTGCCTGTGGAAACTAGCTGCGGAGGTTACAACTGTGTGCATTACCTTACCGCTAAAGTTGATGATTAGCGCCAAATTTATTGAGGAGTTATGACTATTAAACAATTTAACGAACACTACACAATTGGCGACGAGGTAATTTGTACAGATGCCGGCGGAGTTAATTTTACAGACACCCTGGAAAGTTACGCCTACCAAATTGGTTATATGCCTGTTGTGCAGCTGCGGCGAAACGGCACAATGGATCTGTCTGTTGTGGTGTGTAAATATAACCCGCTGGATTATGGCGAAGCCGGCGGATCATCCGAAATTTATGGAGGGCATTAACATGCTGCCAGAAAAAACCAAAACAGCGCTTTTATACCTGTCTGATAAGTTCGATGAGCTTATGCCTTCTACTAACACTGGCAAAAAAATAATTGCGCTGTTTACACTATATATAATTGCGCCCGCGTTACATGCAGCCGTTATTGGCTTGTGGCTATGGTTGTTTTCGATAATTGCTATTAATTTTTAAGAGGTTAATAATGTCCCAGGAACAGGAAATTTTAGACTATATGCTTAGCGGTAATAAAATTTCTCCACTGGAAGCGCTTAATAAATTTGGTTGTTTAAGGCTGGGCGCGCGTATTTACGATCTTCAAAAGAAATATAAAAATCTTGTAATTGAAACAAAACTTGTAACCAGAAACAATAAAAAATTTTCGGAATACTGGATAGATAAATTTCCGCTGTTCCTGGAAAAACGTACAAATAAAAATTTACAACGAGGTTAATAATGGATAAAATAAAATATGTAATAAAGTTTGCCAACGGCAGGTATTTGGGCAAATACGGGCAGGTGCGCATTAAGCAGTATGCGCGGATATTTACGGAACATGAAGCCGTTAAAAAACAAACAAACCTAAAGCAGCTTAAAGAAATAGTTACACTTGAAACCTTGGAAGAGGTTACCCCATGTTAGAACTATTGTTCTCCCTAATTGCATGGAGCGTTGTATACGTGCTGGAAATTAAAAGCGATCTTATGGGCAATAAAGAAAAAATGTGGGATGCTTTTACATTCGCGGCTCTGCACGTAACCTATGGATTAACTGTATGGTATTACAACAACTTTGTTATGGCTTTTAGTTTAACCCTGGTATCCATAGGTGTGCGCCTTGTTGTGCACAACCGGTTTGCCAACATTTGGCGCGGTAAAAAAATTACAGCCCCATTTACAGTAGATGGTCCCGATGACCTGTACGATAAATTTACTCTCTGGTTCGAAACCAAATTTAAGCTCAGTTTCTTTTACGTGGAGCTGCTTTTCCTTTGCGGCGCCGTAACCGTACACCTGTTTATAAACAATATTATTATATGGTAAAATAGGGATAACATTATGGAAACGAAACTTGAACAAGCAATTGAATTGTTAAACGATATAAGAAACTGGGACATAAAAAATTTTAGATTAGCCTCCGGTTTTACCCTGCCGCTGGATATACGCCGCAGGTTAGTTGCCGCGCTGGAAGGTAAACCGCATAATATAACAAGCGAGGGTGAGAATGAACGGACAGATTAAGACAACTAAAAATTATAAAATATTTAAATTCCACAAACAAAACCGCCGGCTGGATTATAAAAAGGTAGACCGTCTGGCAGAAGCTATAACGCGTAATAATTTACTGAACATTTACCCCATTGTAGTAGATGGCGCCAATATTATACTGGATGGACAGCACCGTTACGCGGCAGCCAAACAGGCAAACGCAGTTATTTCTTATGTTGTATCAGACAATAATTATTCCATAGCTCAGGTTGCAGACAGCAACAACTTCCAGAGCCATTGGAAAATTGACGATTATGTCCTTTATTACGCCGCTGCCGAACGGGAAGACTATAAAAAACTTATGCACTTAAGCAATAAATATATGATTGCGCCCGGTATTATTGCCTCGCTGGAAGGTAAATACGCCTCCAATGCCGATGTAAAAGCCGGGGATTTCCAATTTACGACCTACGACTTTACAGTAAAAATTCTGGAACTTTCCAAATTGTTTTATGAAAAATTTAAGTTTACGCACTGGCGCCGCCGACCGTTTCTTAAGGCTCTTAAATTTATAAGCAACTCCTCCAAATTTAACCGGCAAAAACTTTTTGAGCATTTAGAAAACAACCACAAGCTGCTTGTTAAATGTTATGAAACAGAGGAGTACATTTATGTACTGCAAAATATATACAATATTGGTGCCCGGCCGGGCGAGGAAGTAAGATTTTTGTAATCTAATAACGAGAAGCTAACGATGTTGCAACTTACCGGATTACGGTAAGAAAATATTAACTTAAAATTAAAAAGGAAATTTGAGATGGAAGAAAACAAAAATTTATCCGACCAAGAAAGTAATTCCGGTACAGTTGCTGGTTATACCGCCGCCCCATTTTTTGATGAGAATATTATTAAAAAAGCAACGCAGATAACCTTGTGGGAAAAGTTGCAATTACTATTTAGAAGGAAGCGATATTACAAAACTGTTGAAGATTTTATAGTTACCAGACTGACTTATAAAACTATTAAAGATAAAAAATACATTCTAAACTTTGAGCAATGGCAAGAACCACCGCAACACTTTAATTGTAGGTGTAAAACTGAGGCGGTATAACTACCCCTTATCAACAATATGAATAAATACTATAAAAATAGCGCGAAAACGAAAGAACCGAAATTGTTGTACACACAATTGTGTATGTACAAGAAAACCGAGCGTGTTGATCTTAGGATTGAACAGCCGCTTAAAGATTTGGTTGCTAAGGTCGCTAAGGAAAAGAGTTTAACCCTCTCCGAAACTACGCGGCTTTTATGGATTGACTACCTGCAAAAGACCGGCAGGATTGAGGGATACAAGAAACAAAACTTAATATACGGCGTGGACTGGGAACTATGACGGACAAAGAACTTATACCCGGCAATATATACGAGGTTGAAGTTACCGACCCGGTTCTAAAAGAGTATTACGGTAAAAAAGTTAAAGTTAAATGGAATTTATTTTGGTTTGCCTCTTTGGTTAATAAAAACAAAATTTTATTTTTAAGCCAGGTAAAGGTAATCGATAAAATTACCGATTTAATTAAATAACTAGTGAGGGTAAAATGAAAAAGAATTTACTATGGCACTTTAATTATAGTGGTTATTACAGCACAGGCGCCGGCACAAGTAAAACACTAAGGGTATTCGGTATATTTATTTTTCTTGGTTCCATTATTCTTTCTATCATAATACTTAATTTCTTAATGATTATTTGCGGCTTTATTGTTATGCTTTTATTTCTTTCTTTATCTATTCTTATTGACCTTCTAATCGATATTAAGTACGAACTAATTTACACCCGCATTAAAGACAATCCCGAACCGGAGAAAAAAGAGAGCAAAGAAAATGCTTGATTTAATATCCGGAATATCTTACTTTACCGCTGTTCAAATAACGCAGGGCTTTGCGCCCCGTAAAATAACAGCGGGGTTTTAAATTTTAAAGCCGAGTCTCCCGTATCTGTGAAGTGCGGGGCGTTTACCCTGTGTTAACGTGAACAAGACTCGGCTTTTTTTCTTGTTCAAAAACACACAGGAGGTCGTAATGACTACCACATTAACCCACTTCGGTTTAACCGAAAACCAAATTATCCGCAAAGACAATAATTTTTATTTGCCTATTACCAATCTTTCGGAAGTTCTCCAGATCGACAAAAAAAGATTACTGGAAAATATACGCAGAAACCGTGAAGAGTTTGGTGAAATAGGTGTCCTCAATTTGAGGACACCTTCCGGCAAGCAGGATTCATTTATTCTTGATGAAGAACAGATTTACTTATCCTGCATGATGATAAGAGGTTCAGAAAAAGCAAAAGAGTTCCGGCGGGCATTTGCAAAAACATTAAAAAAGATACGCACAAGGGAGTTTGTGCACATAAGCGAAGTAAATAAAATAATAGAAACCAATAAATTGCTAACAAGTATACCGGCGGCAATGTTAACAAAATACAAAAAAATAAGGGAGTTTGGTTTAAGCCGTAAACAGGCGTGCCGCGCGCTGGTTTTGCCATACAGCAAAATGCGTGAAGTTGATAAACTGCTTGGCTTTTACAAACCAAACCCGGCAGCAAAGGCTTTAATACCGTATTACTTTAAAAGTAAAAACGGGGGTAATTTATGAGAGGCGCGTTAACAACATACGAACAGCAGCAGATTGTTATAGAACAGGCTGTGGGGCTTGCAAAATCTGTTTACACTATAATATGTACTTTGGAAAAAGAGTACGGTTTTGGGGAGTATTTAATTGCTCTGGCGGATGTACTTGTAAAACATTTAGCGCAATTACAGGATGAATAATTGCAAATTAACTGCAAACTTTAAGCCCCGTAAAATACGGGGTTTTATTTAAAAACCTTACGTAATTTTTTAATAAACTCGGCTTCTATGTAAGCTTGCATTTCATCTTCTTCTGTTTTTAACATACCCAAAATTTTATGCAAACGGCGGCTTTTGCCGGCTCCCATAACCTCGTGGTATGTTGCAAGCCTTTGGTTCCGCGCGTTTTTCCAGCCTAGTTCGCTCACATTGCCGGCAGTGCGCAGTACAGATAAATCCCTAATGTAGTTAGCCGTAAACTGCATTGTAACGTGGTCGTTAAATTTATTTGCTTTACGGCGTATTTCTTTATATCCTTTTTTTACAAGCACCCACAAATTGCCTGCTTTGCTTTTAAATACATTGTAATTATCGGGGTCCGTTTTTGCGGCTTTAATAATATTACTGCCAAGCATTTTAGTGGCGGAGTACACCGGCATGGCAAATGGCTTGGAGCTGTACTGGTTAGCTCTTTTGGATGATCCCGGCAAAAATATGCCTTTATTTGTGCGCCTGCGGATAATAAAAATTAGTTTGTTGCCCGCCCGCTGCAAAAAAACATCGTCTACAATATTGTTAACATTAACAGACATATAATTAACCCATCAGCGGATTTAAGCGTGTAACCTGCACTACATCCTCATCCCCCGGTTTTACGCGGCGGAAGTTGGGTTTATCGTAAACATCCTCTTCACTAACAGGTATGCCGGCGTTAACATAATCGGTAACAATGCGCGCGTGGGCTTCCACATCTTTAATGCGTACTTTTTTGTATACCAATAATGGATAACCGTTACGGGGTTCCCCGTAGTTAAGGTTATAGTCGTGCATCAAATAATCCGTGCTAATTTCCCGTTCAATAAAAACAAGATCATCGTACGTTACATCCTCACTTATTTGGTAGCCAACTTTGCTGGTGGCGTAGCTGTGTCCTTTGTCCGGATCGCTGGCGCTGTACTGCCCGGCAATACTAAGGCTCATACCTTTATTTACAGAGTCTTCCAGCTCCACGTGGCTTTTAATTGCGCCTTCTTTTAGAGCATCCAAAACTTTTACGTCCACGCCCTTCATAAAGGCGCCGTAGCTGTCTGTACCCATTTTAGCAAGCTGGGCTAAAATATCCGGCATATACTTTTCCAAATGAGGTTCAAACGTAGCATAGCGCGGAGGGTCCGCGTATTTTTCGTTTGTATTAGCCCAAATAAAAAAGTCCCAATATTTAATTATAACATGAAGCAGGTTAACTCTTAATAACCCTCCGGGAAAGTCATCATCAAACCCGCTTAAAGGATTATCGCGCACAATTAAACTGGTTTCCTGGTTAAAATCCTGCCTAACAAAACGCTGGCTTTTTGTATCGGTTACAACTTCTTTCAGCTTGGATGTATCGTCCAGGTCGTAATCCAAATCAGTTGCCGGGTGTATTTTATCAATAGTGGCATAGTGGTGCAAAGTATCGGAGTAGTTACGCCAGTTAAGGTTAGCGGCGGCCATGCCAAGCAGCCTTCCGTTTACAACAACATCTATCAGCCGGTGCATGCGTGTTTTGTTCCAGCGCGTTTTCATTTCTTCCAGCTGTTTTAGTTCCGCGTTTGTGGGGTTAAACTCTTCCGGAAATTTTATGTTAGGCATATAACTGCTAACGGCCAGTTTACGGTAACGGATTAAAGACATCAGGTGCCTGTCCACTTTAGGCAAGTTAACAAGCAGGCTCATAAGGTAACGCGTGTCCCGGCTTGGCAGGTGCTTGTAGTTTGCCCGTTTAAGATAAGTGGCAACATTATCAATAGTTTGCACCAACAGCCTGTCCTGTAAATCGCTATTTATAAACATTTTTACAGCCTCCCTTTACTAACTCTGTAATTATTAACCGATATCATGTTCCGTGCGTTTGCGGTTAAAATAAAACTTATGCCAAGCTCAATTAATAGTGTAAACGCGCAAATCATAGCGTCTGGAAAATCATCTTTTTTACCGGCTTTTTTTAAGCGGAACCCGTGGAACTGCTTAAGAGCCGCCTTGCCCTCTTCTGTATTTCCAAAGTCCGGCGGAAAAAGAAGTTTCTTTTCCATATAAATGGAGCTTAGGTTTGTAACGAGCAGATCCACATTATATTTGCGGAACTGTACCGGAGGGTAAGGAAAATTATTTATTGTAATAAAATTATAAATATTGTTTTTCCACACGCTTTCCTGCGTTACATTGCCATCCATGCCAATAGCAATAAGCTGTATGCCTTTATCCTGTTCGCCGCGGTAAAGCGTTAGAGCATCCATTAACAGATCGTTACTTAAAAAATAGCTTCTGCAGCGGGCGGCGGTAACATAAAACATTTTTGTAGACGGGCTAAACCCCAGGCACGGCATGCCTGTAGTATCTCCCTTACCTTTTTCTGAGCAGTTTGGGTCTACAAATATTACGGATTGCAGATCCTCCGGCACATCTGTATACTCCCGGTAAAAACTTTTGGGGAAAAGTTCCCCGCTGCGGGCTTCGGGCCGCTGCTGGTAGTTGCCAAGCCAGTCGTAATCATCTTCCGGCTGCAGCATCTGCCTTAGTTCTTCCTCGCTGTTTGCGGGAAACCTTGTTTGCCATAAAGACCGCTGTGTGTATGGTCTGGCATCATCCCAGGCGGGGTAAACATGTACCTTAATACTGCTGCTGTTAATGCCTTTTTCCTGTTCGGTTAACAGCATATTGCTTAATGTATCCACATCAAAATTATTTGCCTCCCAAATTAATACGCCGTCTTTTGTTAAGGAGCCTCTCATTTCGTTAAGTCGGTTACGGCGTTTGCGTATTGCCTCTGTTGTTAAACTGGAGGTATAATTTTCGTAATCGGTAAGCAGTATAAAACCAAACCTGCGTTGCAGTCTTTGCTTACCGCGGCTGCTTTTTTCCTCGGAAAGCGTTTGTACAAACGTCCCCCGCGGGTTAACCTGGCTTGTGGCAAAAAGTTTTTTAGTGGAGCACTCGTGCCACTTTAATGTAAAGTCGTGCACAAGCCTGTCGTTATACTCCAGGTAATAAATTAAATCGCTAAGGTAACTTTCCGGCGTATCCAAGGTCTCGGAGCCAATAGCCATAAACTGATGTTTGCCGAACAAAAATTTCCAAAGGAATTTTTTTTGCAGCATGGCTGTTTTTGCGTGATCCCGCGGACCAAGAATTAAATGCACCCTCTTATCGGAAAAATCTGCAATATCGCAAATATCCCTGTGGAATTTGCCGGGCGCGGCGTAATCATCGGCGTAAAATTGTTTAGGAAAATATACTCTGTCGAAATAATTAAAATCATTTTCCGCTTTTTTAATACGTTTTTCCGTAGCATCCGCGGAGCGCTCCCGCGGTGTAAATGGCGCAATGGAAAGCAGCTGGCTTTTAAATTCTTCCAGCCGTAATTTTTTATCCTCAATATCGGCACGGCGCTCCAGCTGGGCTATGGTGCTGTTTATAAGGTTTTGCATGCTATTGCTCATTTACACGCTCCCTCATGTATAACTCGGCTTCCTCTTTGTATATATTAATAATTTCCGTATTGGTAGCCTCCGGCTTAAACCGGCGGATAATACGGCTTATTACCTCTGCATCAGGTCTGCGTATGTTGCCCCTTAACTGGCGCTGGGTAATTTTGCTTTGCACCGTTTCTATATCCTTAACAAGCCTAACTTTATCTATTGGGTCAAGATTACTACTCGCGGCATCTTCCAACGCGGACATAAGCAGGAACAGCTGAAAATCGTCCAGATCCTTAAAGTCTTCAATAGACCATTTGGATTCTATAACCTGCCCGGCTTCCGTTACCGATTTGCGGGATACACCTTTATCCCTTCGGTTGGTGCCATCCAGTTTTGTAACTCCGCTAATAATTCTGTACACCTGCCAGTACGTTACGGCTTCCTCTTCCATAATCTGCGGAATAGTCATCTCTTTAAGATGAAAAAGCTTGTAAATTTTACGCGCTTTTGCTTTTGTAATTCGGTTAGCAACATTTTTGTTTTTAGCCATTAAAAACCTCCAGGGTGGTAAAAATGTACTGGCGGGCAAATGTGGGAAAATGCCAACACGTCTATGGCGCTTAAAATGGTAATTACAGAGCACTCTGCAACTACCGAACAGGCAAATATTTTATTGATAGCGGTCATAATATTTAAACCTCACGGCAACAAGTGATAATTCCGCGCTTGCAAGCATAATTTCCCGCGGTTGTTCGTGTGTTTGTAAAAACACTAATTTCTCATCCGGTTCGGTATCGGTACCGGCGTTTATAACATACTGCCCAATTACAACATCAATTACCTGCCTTGCGTACACCATAGCCTCACGCAGGCTTTCTGTTTCCGACTTATAACCAGGGCTGCTGGCGCATAATACACCAATAGTAACCGGTGTATCATCCGGACTGCCGTCGGACATAACATCGCCATCCAGATCTAAACTATAATATACGCCGAGCCATGGAGGTTTAAGCCCATGGTCTTCGCCATCGGCGCCGGGTATTTTTGCAATTTCCGCTATGCTGTTAACACTGCATTGTTTGTAAAAAAACCCGCTGCGGTTTTCCAGCAATTTTGTTATAACCGCATCTACCACATTAAAGGGTTCTAAATAGTTCATAATTATAACACTCCGTTAATCCGTTTTGTGCTTATAATACTAATAGGCGCGTTGTCTGTTATAATTGCCGCTCCGGACGCATCTTTAATAACTACATCTCCATTGGCAATTTCTTTTAGGAGCTTATCCGCCTTATCGGCAATATCCCTGCGGCGGCTTTTTTCCTCGTCACTTAATCCTTTTTGATAGGGAATTAATTTATAATAAACTTTATCGCACCAAATACCTCGTAAAATTGCCGGCGCATTTTTTGCCTCTGCCGGCGGGGTTATATCGGTTATTTGATATATTTCGTCGCTTATCTGTTCGCCCAGCTCTTTTATCTTATCCGGCTCAATATCGTTCAGGTAACTGTTGGCATCGCTGTAGCGGCTTATCAGTATATCTTTATTACCAAATGGCATAATAACACTCCTATAATTGCGCCTTAAAAATGCGAAATAAAAAAAACGAAAAAAATTTACCTGTACCCCTGTAATTTTTATGTAAACCTGCAAGCCGGTAATTTGACATTGTAAATTTTAATAAACCGATTAAGAGGGAACTGATGGACAAGCTGGTAGCAAAATTTTTAGAACTGTTAAAAAGTTTGGGAATTGAAGTTGGCGATAAAGAAAAAGACTTAAACGTTAAACTTACCGATACAATAAAAGACGCATTAAAAGAACTGAGTACGGACGAAACGCTTAAGGCGGAATTAACAAAAATGCAAGCCCAACTTGACGAACTTAAAAAAACACCTGATGATAAATCCGGCGCAATTGCTCAGTTAAAAGGGCTTGTGGAGGGAATGTCCGCCACAATTACGGAACTAAAGAAAGACCGGGATAACCAGCAGAAAGCAGTTGACGATAAACTTAAAGCCGATAAAGAAAAGAAAGTTGCCGACTTAAAGAAAAAAGGGATTGACGAGGGCAAAATTACCGAAGCCAAATGGACCGAAAAGTGGAAAGCCGAAGCCGAAGCCGACCCCGATAAGTTCGAAAAAATTTTAGAAGATCTTGCCGTTGATCCGCATTTCAAAAAAACGGCAGATGGTGAAGAGAAAAACCAGGGCGCCAATGGTTATGTTGGTCCGCTAATGGGCGCGGATAGAGATATATTAAAAAGTATGCAGGAAATGACAGCTAACTAGTAACTAATTAATAAAGAGGTACGTAATGAAAATTAATCTAGTATCCCGCGCGGAAAACGCACAGGATAAATTCAGCAGAATACTCGCGTTTATTTTAGCGGAGTACAAATATTTCCAGGTTGCAGAGTTTAGCAAAGAGTCATTCAGCTACAACGCTTACCCTGTAAAGCCGGATAATACCGATACCAATGGCAGCCGCAGAGACATAAACGGGGTATTAAGCAACTTTGTTTACTCCCCAAGCAACGGTGCCGCAACCCAAAAAACATACGGTTACGAATATTTAATAGACCGCGCCTATCTGGAAGACCTTAATGTTAACACCACTAACGATGGTTTAAAACGCCAGATAGAAAACGAGCAGATCCGCCTGGCGAAACGGGTGGCTTATGATGTGCTTTACGATATGATAAACGGCGACGGCGCCAACCAGATTCTTGGTCTTTCAACTCTTGTAAAAGATGTAGCTTCCTCCGCCGGACAGGTTGCTAGTTTCGGTTTAACAGCCGCTCAATTACACTCCTGCCTGGTGCAGATAGGCAAACAGCTGGATCTTGCCAGCGAAAGCACTTTAAGAGGTTTTGAAGAAGACCTTTTAAAAGTATTTGCAGAAATGAGCGATAGCGCCGTATTAGTTATGAACAGTTACATGGCTGCGCGTATGACCACTATCGCCAAAAAATTGAACAGCTATACGGAAGTTAAAACCGATTTTGCGAAACCTATACCCGCAATTGCCAACCATGCTATTGTACCGGTACCTGTAAGTGTAATTCCTCAGACCGAAAGCGACGGTGTTAATAGCGACTGCTCTTCCATTTATGTTGTTGATTTTAACGAAGCCGATGGTTTCCGCTACCCAACAAACTCTGGTTTTTACTTTAAAGATTTCGATAACCTGGAAACAAAACCCAGCGGCAAAAGCAGGTTGGAATTTATTGGCAACTGTAAGCTGGAAGACCCAAAGAAATTTAAAAGACTAAGCCGCATAAGGCTGTAGAATATTATTAACAACCCTCATAGAAACGCGGAGGGTGCCATTGTTAAAACTACCCCTCCGCGTGTGCTTAAATAAAAAGGAGGTTATTTTGAAAAGATATAAATTTTTACTTGTAACACTACTTTTAATATTTGCGGCTAATGCGCAAATATTTGCCCAGGATACAACGGAAGTTGTAACTAACACAACGTATGATTACGGCACTACCCGCATGGGTTATGTTGACTGCTACGTACACAATACCGATACTTTAACGCTTGCCGAGTTCAACTATGAGGACTGTGTTTTTACCAGCGGTGTTGGTTTTAAACTATTTCAAAGCGATACAAGTAAGCCAAAAATAACATTGCAGCGCTGGCATTCCGGCTTTGCAAACGAGTGGAGCCTGGCTAAAACATTATACACAGCGGACAGTATAGAAACACAAGGCACATTCAGCGATACACTAAAAACAGGCAAGAACAAATATGTAATTATAGGAGCAGCAAATAACAGTGGAGACACCCGCGTAAGGCTCCGTTACGAATACTTAAAACAATAATTAAAAAAAATTGAGGGAACTTAATAAAATGAAATATCCCATAACAAATTTAATAGCCGGTTTGCTTGCTATACTTTTGGGCTTTGCTATTGTATTTATACCTCCTGTTGCCGCGCTGGTGCCCGGCATAGTTGGCGGCATTAGTTCTGTTGCCGGGGTGTTTGGCGTTAAGAACTTTAGGGAAAATTACGGCATAGCCAAAAAATGGTTCGAAAGCAAAACAATTTGGGGCGCGCTTATTACTGTAATACCTTTTGTTGTATTTGTTATAAAGCCTTTTTTTGTAAGTATAGAACTGCCAGAAATTGTAACGTATATTTTATACAGTATAATGGCAGGCGGCGGCGGGCTTACTCTTTACGGACTGTTTGATGCTGCCGGTAAAAACACATCTATGCTAACTAAAGTTATACTAATACTTCTACTGCCTCTGTTTTTTGTACGCTGTTCTTCCGGCAGTTCGGTTGTTGTGCAGGATAAATTACCCGCAACCGAAAAATACGGCATCGCGGAAACTGCGGAAATTGTGGACGCGCTTTTTTTAACCTACTCCAAAATGCAGGTAGATTTTAAGCAGGTAGATGTTGTTGCGCTTTCTATATCTGTTGTGCCGCAGCTTATAGATGCTGTTAAAGGAGCAAAAAACGCCGTGCTGGAAATTAAAGACCTTAGCGACGAAGAAATTACACTATTAACCGGCATAGGCAATAAATACAATACCTCTGCAAAAATTAAACAGGTATTTAAAGTAAGCCTGTATTTGGTTCAGACGTATTTTGTTTTTTACCCGGGCAGAGAAGAAGTAACTTTTTATGATTATAAAGGACGCGTTTATTATGTGGAATTGGCTAAAGAAAACATACACGTCATACAATAAAAAACGCCTAACAAAACTGGCTCTTAAATTAACGACTAAAGTGTTCCCAAAACATACAGTTGCGCATATTGCCTCAAAAATGTTATACGAAATTGTTATTGATAACGAACAAACCGCTCCGGTTATACTGCCCGGTGGTTTAGCGGAGAAAAAAGAATGAGCGAAGATATAAAAAAAAGGTTTGATGAATGGATACGCTGGGGCGTAATGCTGGGGTTAAGTCTTTTTTTTGCTTATGCCGGCGCAACAACAGTTGTTAACGCATTGGATAAACGTGTTACCATAATAGAAACGCGGCAGGAACAAAAAGTTGATAAAGTCCTTCTGGAGCAAAAGCTTAAAGAATGGAAGGACGAGATAATTAAAGAAGTAAAAGATCAAATTTCCAAAATGGATACAAAAAATTAGGAGCAAACAATGGCACGTTCATTTGTTAGAATAAAAGCAGCCGCGTTTAGTAAGATGAATACAGGCGGGGTTACAAGCCTGCAAAATTTAGGGCTGCGTAACGACGCTACATTAATTATTGAAGATGATCCACTGATTGTGGACCGTAATGTGCCAATCCGTAATTTTGTTAAATTCGGCTTCGAGGGCGAAACCGTTGAAGTGGATTATGATAAGCTAAAGGATTTTTTAGAAGTCTATTGCGTTGATGGGCTTGTGGATGCTGTATTTATTACCGCAGATCAACAGGCCGCATTAGATGGCAGGTTGTTGAAGGGCAACGAAATATTAAGGTTTGGCTCTTCCCCAAATAGCAACGGTTACCTTGGCTTTGGTATCCGCTATACAGAAGAGTACAGCAACGGTACAAAAAAAACAAGCTGTGTAATTAAAGCAGATGTTAATCTGGAAAAAAGTGAGGCAGATACAATACTTGCCCTGGCTTTAACCAACTCCTCGTCCGAAGTAATAGATCCTCCGGATAAAACCCGAATTAATCCCGGAATTATTACCGCAATTGAAAGCCCAACGGGAACTCCGCTTGTAGCTAAAAAAGACATACACAGTTACAAATTAACTATTGAAACCAAAGGGGATGAACCAGGTCTGTACGGACGCACCTACCCCGATTATATTTCCGTTACTCTGGAAGTTATTGTTAAAGAAGCCGGCGTTATGGCTATGCGTACGCTTATGAACACAAACGAACTGCCAACTATTACAATTAAAGAACAGATAAGCAGCACTGAATACACGCATAAAGTATTTGAGGCAAAAAGCTTAGGACGTGTGGTTAAAAACGAAGTTGGCAATAAACGCATGATGACTATCAATTATCAGGGTGATATACCGGTACTTGGTGTTACATTTGCATCTGAATTAGTAGAAACAATAACTACAAATACTATAACATTTGGAGTTGCATAATATGAGTGAGCAAAAAAAAATTAAACAGAAAGATATTAAATGCGCCGAAGGCATGTTGTCTGTTATATTCTTCGATGACAAAGAAGCCATTGAAGAAGCGTTGTATATTTTTGTTGTAAACGATGGTAAATTTGTATCAGTAAGCGACCGCGGTCAAATTAAAATTAACCCCGGCGCAGGTATAGATGTTACAGTGCCGGCAATTGCAAATACAAGCGAACAGCTTAATTACAAGCTGCATAAATTAACCACTGTTGGCGATGGCTTCCTTTACGAAGGTAAAATTAAACTTACCACACCAGCGCAGCCGGCAGAGCAGCCAAAGCAGGAGCCTGCGGATGCAAAACCATAGAGAACAGGAATTTTATTTTACCGGTAAAAACGGCAAGCCGTTAAAAGTTGTAAGTAAGCCATTTACTTTTGAAGTTGAGGATATGCTTAAAGACCGTTTTGGACAGGATGTTTTTGAAAAAGTAAACAGCGGCAGCAGGTTTGAGTTTGATGTAAAACCGGAACATATAAAAGAGGATATGCCCTGCCTGCTAACGGGGTTCGATAAAGTTGACCAAAAAAAAACAGTTTATGACCAATGGCTGGAAGTTTACCATTTTTTTTTAACATACAAGCGGAATGCCTGGCTGCGGCAGCTAAAACAAGAAATGACAACTACTGCTTTAACGCTGGAAAAAGCGGAACAGCTTCTGGCTTTAGTGCAGAAAAATATCTTAGCTCAAAACTCTTAAATAAATTTCATATTTACCAGTTAGCCGGCGCACTCCCCGAAACATACGACTATATCTATAAAAATTACTGCCTCTGCCGCTCGTTTGAAATGGCGGCATTTAATAAAACAAAAAATTTAATGGACGAGGAAAATGTCAGGCGTAAGTAAAGATATAACATTCCGGTTAACAATAGACGGTAAACAGTTCGAGGGCAAACTTAATTTAGCCGACGAACAAATTAAAGGGCTTAAAAAAAGTTCCGAAGGTGTTAGCGATGGCATGGCAAAATGGGGGTTAATAGTAACAGGCTTTAACCAGGCGCTGGAGATCGGCAAAAGAATATTTGGACATATGGAAGCCGCAATAAATAACTATGCCATACAGGAACAGGCGGTTACAAAAGTCCGCCAGGCAATAGAATCAACAAAAAATGCAGCCGGTTTTACGGCAGATGAACTGGAACGCGTTGCGTCTCAATTGCAAAGCATTACAACATTTGGAGATGAAAATATACTTAATAACGCAACGGCGCAGTTACTTACATTCACAAATATTGTTGGCAATAATTTTCTGCGTACACAACAGGTTGCAATGGACGTAGCTACAGTACTAAGCGAGGGACCGGAACAGGCTGCTACCCGTCTTAAAGATATATCCATACAATTAGGTAAAGCGTTAAACGACCCCAAAGCAAACCTAAGCGCTTTAAGCCGCGCCGGTATTCAGTTCAGCGATACACAAAAGAAAACAATTAATAATCTTGTTGAAACTAATAAGCTGTACGAAGCGCAATCTGTAATACTAACCGAACTGGAACGCCAGTACGGCGGGCAGGCAATGAAAGCCGCTCAGACCGAAACCGGAAAATTAAAACAGAACGCTAACGAGCTTGGCGACCAAATAGAAATACTTGGCGGCATAGCAGTAAAAATAATAACACCCATTAGCAGCGCGTTCTTAAATTTAACTCGTGGTATAGTCTATAATTTTGAAAAAATTGAAGATAAATATACTTACCAAGTTGAGCGTATAAAAGCACTGGATGGCAGTCTGGCTGATCTTCTGAAACGGTATGATAAACTAATTACAAGTTCAAAAGGGAATGCCGAGAAACAGGAAGAATTAAAGATAGTAATAAATGAAATAGCCGAATTAATGCCTGGCGCAATAACTCAATGGAACGATTACGGAGAAGCTGTTAGCTTAAGTAAAGACAAAGTTTTGGAGTTATTAGAAGCGGAGAAACTCAGACTAAAATATTTAAACAAAGAAGCTATTGAAGATGCCAAAGAGAATATAAACGATCTTAAAAAAGAAATAGAAATTACGAACAGAGTCCTGAACAGGGGCTATGATGTTGTAAACACAATGGGTGGAGTTGGTGTGCCGGGTACGTCTGTAAGGATGCAGGTTAAGTTTTCGGAAAAAAGATATAATGAACTAAGGGAGAAACTTCTAAATTTACAAAACGAAATAAAAGGAGCTGAGGCTCAATTAAAATATTTGGAAGGTGGCGACCTTCCAGAACCCCCTCCCATAATAAAAAAGATAAAAACAAATACTGGCGGCGGAGATAAAGATAAAAAAGATAAAACACGGGATTATTACGACGAGCTGGAGCGTCTGCGTATTGGCAATATAGAAAATGAGCGGCGCCGGCAGATAGAGCTGTTCGATTTTGAACGTAAGCTGGCAAAGCGTAAAGTTGATGAGGAAGTTAAAAACAAAGAGCTGGCTACATCTCTAAAAATTCAAATTGATAAAAAATATGCCAAACAAATAGAAGAAGCCGGTTTGTTACCTGGCACAAAGCAGGAAGGCAAACCAAATCCGCTAGATTATAAAGATACTATTAAAGATAATTGGGACCTTATGCAGGATGCCGGCGACGCTGTTTTTGACGGACTGCGCCAAAGCAGCATGCAGATGTGGGATGATGTGTTTGGAAAAGCCAATAGTGTACTGGAACAGATAGGTTTACGTTTTGTACAGATATTTACAGACAAAGCGCTTACCGGTATTGTAGCATCACTGTTTGGCGAAGGCGAAGGAGGCGGAAATCCTCTAAAAGCCTTGTTTGGCGGTGCTTTGGATTTTATACCCGGCGGTGGTTTTATAAAAGAAATTTTTGGCTTTGCCGAGGGAGCAATTGTTACCAAACCAACAATGGGCGTATTTGGCGAAGCCGGCACCGAAGGTCTTATACCACTGCACAGCGGTAAAGCCCGCGGTATACTAGCCGATGCTATGGGCGCCGGTAGTTCCGGCGGTTACGATTTTTACAGACTCGAAAAAATTATGGAAAACAAGCTGGAAAATTTTACCCGTGTAATGTCAGAAAAACAGTTCCGCCTAAATGGTGAAGATCTTTATACAAGCGGCAAATTAGTTAGCCGCCGTAAAAACAAGTGGGAAATGTAATGGGAGCCATTTACCTGAATAATATTAAGCGCGGGGCGGATTTGTTTGACGTTACCATAAGCGTACTGGATAACGACCCTTACGCATATTATTTTACTCCAATGGAATTTGGCGTCTTCGAGTTCGGTAATGATAATGATGTGGATACTATCTACTACCCGAATAATACAAGCATAAAATTTACAATACAGGGCTGCGTTGTAGACTATTACCCCAGTGGCAGCGGTGCAAACGATACTAACGATTATGTTTATACTTACCATAAGGTTCTGCGTGCGTTAAAATACAATAAAGCTTATGTTACAATAAATAAAAACAGTGCTTATTTTTTTAAGGGTTTGCTGGACTCCGGCGCGTTGCTTAGCAGTTTTAAAGAAAAATCATTTACATGTAATATTGTTAGTTCTTTCGTGGAGCTAAAAGAAAAGGAAGCTACTGATAATTTATTGGCCGGTGTGGATGTAAATGAAAGAATGCCGGTGCTTGAGTTTATACTAAAAATAGTTCAGGTAGTATTACCGGTAACATCAATTACCAGCATAAGCGATTTGCGGTTCAAAAGTTCGCTACAGCAGGGTTACACACTGGATGATGTTGCAATATACCCGCGTATATATATTGGCAGCACAACGCAGCAGGAGAATTACTGGGACATACTTAAGGAAGTCTGTAATAGTTTTGGCGTGTTATGTTTAATCCACGGTAACCAGGTCTATTTGCAGAGCCGCTGGTACCATACAGCTATTAATGTACAATCGATAAACAAAATAGATTTTGAAGCCGGCTTAGATGCTCTGGGTGAAACTAAAGCAATACGCGGATTAAGATTATGGGTGCGTAAAACTCCCGGCAGCAAAGAGCTGCGCTACTGGGACGAAGGTATTGTAATAACAGATCCAAAAGATAAAACAATTATACTTAATGCTGATGAGGTGGAAGAAATGACCGTATCTTTTACCGAAGGCGTACCCCCAAACACGCAGGGGACATATCAGTTCGATTTATGGGTGCAAAATCCGGATCTCTCGTGGGTAACTTTATCTGCTTACAGCACATATCTTGGCACTGCAGCCGGCTTTGCGGCTCAGTTGTGGAAAGTTGTTGCTCAGAGAGTTGCAGCGCTTGTAACAAAAAGCCGTGTTATTTACGAAACAACTCTCAGGGGTACAAACTGGATTAATCTGAACTTTTATAATTTTGAGACAATAGACGGTTACGGGTTCCGCCCCCGCAAATTTATTGTAGATTATACTAATTATAAAACAACAATTCAATTTGTTGAAGGCGGCAAGGATGATTCCTTTACAATAACAGCCCCGTCTGGTGTAAGCCAGTTTACAAGCTTGCTAAAAGTAACCAATCTTAAAATGTACGACGGTAATACGGCCGTAGACCCTATAAATTTCTCCAGCCCCGCCAAACCACTAGAAACCGGCGAAGGCGCTTATGTGGAAAACGTTACGCAGGTTATTGAATTCGATAGTTTGTACAACACCAAACCGCCAACCATTGAAGATGTTGAAGGCAACATACTTACTGTAGAAGATAATGCCGCATACGATGATATAACCGGTTATATTATCTATCGGTTTTTAAGCGCCAACGATACACTGCCACTAACGCTCCCTCAGTTAACAGCCAGTAATGGAGAGTGGCAGGAGTATACAACTATTCCGGAAACAAAGGATAGAGCATACTTCCGGTTCGAAGTAACAATACCTGCCAATCGTGCAGCCGCTTTTTTTATTGCGGCTAAAGCGCAATCGGTAAATAAATTAGAAGTAAAAAACATGGAAAGCTAATGAGTTTAATAGGACTTGTAAAAAAAGTAAAATACTACTTAACGATTGAAAAAATTACCATAACGGCATCTACTGTTACGGCATATAATAGAGCGCCGGAAGATGTAGAACTTATTGAGGCGGAGTTGCAGGTTAGCCAGAGCTTTGGCGCCAACGCGCTATTGGATTTAAGAAATAAAAATGGCGATGTAATTTTAGGGAGTAAATACTTAAAAGTTAATGCCGTTATATCTACACGTAAGCATTTGGAACAGTGTTACCAGTTTGAAGCCGGTGCCGACCAAATAGACTGCCACTTTACCAATGCCTCCGGAGGCAGCGCTAATTTGTATTTAACTATAAGGAGAAAGTTATTATGAGGAAAGTATTAGCCGCCTTTTTGCTATTTGCAGTAACAAGCTGCTACGCACAGTTAATTGGGGACAAAGGCACTACTGAGGACAGGTGGATTATAAACAGAATTATGCTTAAAGATAGTGCCGGCATGCTGGAGCTGTTAAATGCAGAAAATGACACTCAGTTTATAAAAATAAAAGTTGGCGGAGTAATTGTGCTGGACTCCATTACCATTGGTGGGCAGCATGTAGCAACAATGCAATGGGTTAGAGACAGTATAAAAGTGGATACTGTACTTTACGCACAAAATGCCGACACAGCCAATTATACCAGACACATTACCGAACTGGATACTTTTTCGGTTGCCTATAAGCAGGAAGTTATTTTCGAAAATCTGCCGGAGGAACGGCTTAATATAGGAAGCTTACACAGGGTAGGCAGCTCTCTTAAATTCCGTACGCAGGCATTCCCTTATATGTCTGAGGATGTTGCATTCCAAAGCTGGGTAATAGGGCTTAATTACTTAACGGATGAATCAGATCCGCTGGCATTAAAAATAACAAATAATTTTAGCGATATTAACAATGCTGCAACCGCACGTAGTAATTTGGGGTTAGGTACTGCCTCCACTTATGGATATACCGATTTTTCACTAGCCGGGCATAATCACTCCGGCATTTACGAACCGGTATTTAGTAAAAATACAGGCTTTAATAAAAACTTGGGGACAACATCTGGAACAGTTAGTGAAGGCAACCACACGCACAGCCAATATGCAACCGGTTTAGATAACATAGATTATGTCGATTTCGATCCATTTACTACTAATGTAGGTGATGTATTGGTGTTCGATGGAACTGGCGCTTTTTCTCCTACGGCACAAAGTAACTTATCAATTAATATGACATTGAACGGATTATCAGATGTTTCTACCGCAGGTTATGATAATGGCTGGATCATGAGATATTCGACGGGTGCAGGAATATGGGCTGTTTACGCACCGGATTGGTATACTCAAACCAACCTGCAAACCAGCGGACAGGCTTCTGTGCATTGGGGTAATATAACTAATAAGCCAACTTTGGTGACGGGGTTAGATAATTTGGCGTATGTCGATTTCGATCCATTTACTACTAATGTAGGTGATGTATTGGTGTTCGATGGAACTGGCGCTTTTTCTCCTACGGCACAAAGTAACTTAACTATAAGTATGGACCTTAATGACCTAGCAGATGTATGGACTACGGGCGCATCAGACGGCTGGATGTTAAAATATAACTCCACAGTGGGCGGATGGGCTGCATATACGAGTGATATTTACGCAACAAATTTAACAATATCCGGGACTACTATATACCTGAAGAACGCCGCTGGAACAACATTAGCCACAGTGGCACTGCCAACAACAACATTAACAGTAGTTGCCGACCTTAACGACAGCGACCAGGATGGGCAAGCGGACCGCTACAAAACAAGACAAATTACAGTGCTATCCGCCGGATCGGAAAGCGGTTGGCTAACTATACCTGCAAATTAATAGGAATAAAATGGATATAATTAACCATAGCATTTGGGCTTATATTGTAAGCAAATTATTAAAAGTAAAGAAAACCTGGCTTATAATATTGTTTGTTTTTACAGGCGCTCTGCCGGATATCATTGGGTTTATTGGTACATATTTTTATGGTAATTGGGAGCTTTACCTTTGGGCGCATACTTTAACAAATCCCTTTAACCTGTTCCCTGGTTATTTGCTGCATATACTCATGGATTATAATTTGCATGGTACAATAGTTTGGTATAAAGGCTGGGGTATTATTTACTGGGTAACAAGCTGGCTGTTGGCAATAGTAATTATTTGGAGAATTAAAAAATGTACGATGAAAAAATAACCCTGCACCGCGAGGATAAGGACCATAGCCATAAAATAACAGTGGTTGGCGACTGGAGATCTTATGGAATAACATTTGGAGCCAAAAGCAATAAAGAATTATTAACTCCGCTTACTGTAACATTGCGCAATACACTTGCAGGCGGCACCGATGAATTGGACGTTACTTATGATTCCGAAACTAACTTAACTACTATTACGCCATTGTTCCTACCTGTACATACACGCGGTATAACCAAGTCTCATAATTTTTACGAAGTGCAGGCTGTGCATCCAGACGATAGTACGGATGTGCATACAATTGCAGCCGGCATATTATATGTTAACCCCGATGTTATAAACGCCTACAATGGGACGGTGGTAGATCCAATACTATACATTCCAGTGCCTATAGATTTACTGAATGATCTTGAGATACCCCAAAAATACGATGGAGATATACGCGGAATTACTCCGGAGCAATTAGTTGGCGAAAATATTTACAATAAAACGGAAATGGACTTAATACTGGATGATAAAGCAGATTTGGTCGAGGGTAAGGTTCCATCCTCCCAATTGCCGGGCTTCACGGACGAGGTTTTAGAATATGCTGATTTTGCATCCTTACCAGTTACAGGAGAAACAGGCAAGATTTATGTTGCTTTAGATACTAATATTGTTTACAGATGGAGCGGTTCGGCTTATGTGGAAATTTCCGCATCGCTTGCATTGGGCGAAACATCCGCAACCGCTTACCGTGGTGACAGAGGCAAAACAGCCTACGACCACAGCCAGGCATCGCATGCGCCTGCGGACGCTCAAAAAAATAGCGACATTACCAAAGCCGAAATTGAAGCGAAATTAACAGGCGAAATAACATCACATAGCCACACTTTTGCCGGTGGTTTACTACCTGATGGTACGGTAACAGGCGCAACAACTCAAGCTCAAGCGTTTACAAATGGTGTTATATCGCCTACTATTACGGGCGGTACAGGTGTAAGTAGTAAAATAACTTATAAATCTACAACAGGAGCAGGAACAAGTTCTGGTGTAGCACATCAATTTACAGGCGGAACAAACGGCGCAACCGTTATAATGACAATGATAAATAACGGCGATGTGGGGATTGGTTACACATCTTCAACTGCCAAATTAAGTGTAAACGGAAGTATCTCAGCTGGCTCTTCAAATAGAATAGCTACCGGTTCAGGTGTCCACGTTTCTTATGGAGGCGCTTTTGAAACTAATAACGGCTCCACTTCAATAGCTTATTATATGCCTACAGATCCTGCGGACAATTATAGTTCGATAATAAGGAATTCTTACGCTGACGGTCAAATAAAATTTAATGTTTCCGGTGGAAATGCTGGTGGGAATGTTAACATAATGACAATAACGAAAAACGGCAAAATTGGGCTTGGCATAACTTCTCCCACTGCTATTTTTCACCTAAGTGCAGGCACAGCAACAGCCAACACAGCCCCTTTAAAATTATCAACAGGGGTCTTGAACACTACTGCCGAAGTGGGAGCGCTTGAGTATAATAATACATTTCATCTAACTAATTCAGACGCAACCAGAAGACATATTGTCACATCACCAAATACAACAAAGGTTACAGCGGGTGCACCATATACAAACGATGGGTATGTAGTTATTAACATTGGTGGGGTGAACTTCAACGTAATGACAACCGCAGCTTAATTATTAAAAACAATGAGGTATAAGATGCAGATCAATTCAAAAACGATACTAAAAAACCTTATAGGTGAAAATCTAATAAGTGGAGAGAACAAACCACTATCATTGGGAGAAGCGTTATCAAATATTTTGTTGAATGATAAGGTTGGGAGCAAAATGAAGTGTTACATTTTAGCAGAGAAGTTTTTCAAGGACAATACTGTCGAAATTGATGAGGCGGATTTATCCTTAGTGAAGGAATCAATCCAGCGAACCGAATTATATAATAATTTGGTTAATGGGCAATTGTTGATACTCATTGGAAAATAATTGGAAGTCAACCCAATTGTAAGTAATTTTTAAGCACAAAAAATAATGATAATTAGCCAACATTGTACTAAAATGGTACATAAAAATAATTTGCAGATAAAGCGCAATTATTTTTTGCAGTTAAAGCGCGAACGTACACTATAAGTATCAAATACAATTTCGTTTCCATCTGAATTAAAAGAAGCGTTCATTTCAAATTGATCGGCTGAATTAGTTATTCTATTTTCTTCATTCGCAGATAAATTATAAATGTAAAGATCAGAATTTATTAATCTTACATTCGCAAAGTCAATTTCTTTTCGATTATATAAAATACTTTTTGAGTTAGGCGACCACTTAGGATTTTCTCCTTCAGCTATAAATTTTATTCCTGTTTCATAATTGAAAAAATAAATTTTAGCATTAACTGATTCGAAAAGAATATCATTTCCTTTCGGTGACCATTGCGCGTTGTAATACCCATTTTCCGAATCGGTTATTTTTTGGCGAGATGAAGTAGGAAGGTTATAAATCCAAAGCTGATCAGCATCGTCTTTATAAACTACATTCAATCCATCTGGAGAAATAGCAGTATTGTTCGAAAATACTTTTAAATCATATTTGTTAACTGAAACATCATCCTTAACATACAACCATTCATCTATCATAAAAGCGGTTTTGCCATTTTGGGTAAAAGAAACCTGTCCGCTTTTTTTCACCCAATCGGAAAGAAAATTCAGCCGCATTTCCTTTAAATCGAAAACAGCCGGCCTCTGCATACCGTTCTCAGGATTTATAATTTTTAATCCGATACTGGAATAATCTTTTGAAAATTTTATATATCTTCCACAGCCGGGGGCTTCAACCAGCGGTTTAATGCTTTCTTCTGTAATTAAATACAAAACGTTTTCGAATTCGTTGGAAACAACTATTCCGTATGGCGTAACAATGGGATTTATTAAATATCCCTCGGGTGAATTGAAGGATTTATTTGACCCTATAGTAGTGCCTAAAAATATCAAAGAAGATGTTATTAAATATGGCAGATATTTGAAAAAGTTATTCATAGTAAATTTCCCGAAAGAGTAATTTGTTTAAATATTTATACTGGTCTGTAGTTTCATAAGATTTAATAGAAATATAACGATATTTAATCTTATTTCATTATTGATAATTATTTTCCAATAAAATTTTAAAAAAATTCAGCTTTAATTGATCAGTAACTATGCTCTTTCGAATTAGCGCTCTTTTTCTTAGCTTTATCCTTAAATAATAGACAACTAAAAATCCGGGATTTATGAAAACATTTAGAAAATTTTCGTTCATTTCAATAATTACAATATCAATGTTTTTTTCCTTAGGTCTTTTGGCTCCTGAGACCGAAGAGGGGATGTACCCTTTAAGTGAAATTCATAATGTGGATTTGGTTAGAGCCGGGCTTAAAATCAGTCCGAAAGATATTTACGATCCCAATGGAATAAGCCTTGTAGACGCTCTTGTGAATGTCGGCGGCTGCACTGGTTCATTTGTTTCTCCTGATGGTTTAATTATTACCAATCATCATTGTGCTTTCGGAGCAATTAACCGTGCAAGTTCTACCGATAATAATTATCTGGAAGACGGATTTTTAGCTGAAACAAGATCTCAGGAAATTTCTGCGACTGGGTATAAATGTAAAATTACGGAATCTTACGAAGACGTATCAAAAATAATTTTGGACGCAGTAAAAGGTATTGATGACCTTGCCGAACGAACAAAGGCGATATCAAAAAAAATAAACGAATTGAATGATAAATACACAGATTTGGATAATAGTATTGAAGCGCGCGTTTCAGAGATGTTTGCCGGACAAACTTATGTGTTGTTCAAATACAGAATAATTGAAGATGTCCGTTTGGTTTATGCTCCTCCTCGTGCAATAGGCGAATTCGGCGGAGAATCGGATAATTGGGTTTGGCCGAGACATACAGGCGATTTTACATTTATGCGCGCTTATGTTGCTCCTGACGGAAGTTCTGCAAAATATTCAAAAGAAAACGTTCCATTTAAACCGAAAAAATTCCTTAAAGTAAATCCTAATGGTGTTGAAGAAAACGATTTTGTTTTTGTTCTCGGTTATCCCGGAAGAACCTTCAGACACCAGCCATCTCAGTATCTTGAATATCAGCAGGAGTATTTGCTTCCTTACGTATCCGAACTTTACGAATGGACTATAAAACTAATTGAAGATATTTCCTCCGGAGATGAGGCGATGCAGTTAAAATATGCATCAACAATTAAAGGTTACGCAAACACCATGAAAAACTATCAGGGTAAATTGAAAGGGTTACGAAAAATTCAACTTATCCAGAAAAAGAGAGACGAGGAACAACTCCTTAAAGATTTTATAAAAGCGAAACCGGAGTTGAAGAATAAATACGGAAAATTATTTGTAGATATTGATAATGTATACAGCGAATTATTTGATATTGCTGAAGCCGATTTATGGTTTCAACGTTTCCCAAGAGTTTCAAATTTGATGAATATTAGCAGTTTTATAATTGAAAATGCTAAAGAAAAAGAGAAACCAAATCTCGAAAGAAAATCGATGTATATGGAAAGTAATTTAGATGCTACAAAACAAAGAATTGAAAGAACGTTTGATTTTCTAAACTCGGAAATTGAGTTGAATGTTTGGGCAAAAATGTTTGATGACGCTTACGGATTTGAAAATACAAGCCGAATAAGAACAATAGACAGTCTTATTAAAAACGAGGACGATGATCCGTATGTAGATGTCGAGGCAATGTTAAATTCCACCAACCTTTACGATAAATCTTTTTTTAACGAGCTCACAGCAAAACCGTACAAAGAATTAAAAAAAGTTGACGATGATCTTTTTCAATTAATAATTTCTTTATATGAGGAGGAGTTAACTATAAATAAAAAGCGCGATGCAATTGAAGGGGCGCTTGGAAAACTTTTACCTCAATTGGCGGAAGTAAAACGTATGTGGAACCAAAAATCTTTTATTCCCGACGCTAACGGTACGTTACGTTTAACTTACGGTTATGTTAAAGGGTATGCGCCCGCAGACGCTGTTTATTACACACCTATTACAACTTTGGATGGAGTTATAGAAAAAAGTTATATGGGAGGCGATTATTCTTTACCCGACAAAATGTATGACTTGTACGAAGCAAAAGACTTTGGGAAATTTTACAATAAAAAAATTGGCGGTGTCCCTGTTGCATTGCTTTACAATATGGATACAACAGGCGGTAATTCCGGCAGTCCTATTTTAAATGCTTATGGCGAAATAGTAGGAGTGAATTTCGACAGAGCTTACGAAGCCACCATAAATGATTTTGCATGGAACGAATCATACAGCCGTTCCATTGGTGTTGATATACGTTATATATTATGGATCACCCAAAAGTATGGCGGTGCGGATTATCTTCTATCGGAGATGGGCGTTAATTTATAGAAAAAGGAAAATATGGCGAAATTAAGATCAGGCAAACGATTAAAAAAGGAATTAGGTTTATTTAACGTCTTTGCTATTGCTACAGGGTCAACTGTGGCTGGTGGCTTTTTTCTACTGCCGGGTTTGGCAGCCGAATCCGCCGGAACTTCATTTATATTGGCTTATGTTCTCGCGGCTATTCTTCTTATTCCTTCTGTTATGAGCAACATTGAGTTATCTACAGCAATGCCGCGTGCCGGTGGAGTATATTATTTCCTGGATCGATCTATGGGCCCGCTTATGGGGACTATAGGAGGTTTGGGTGTTTGGTTGATTTTGATTTTGAAAGTCTGCTTTGCCCTTATTGGTATTAGTGCATACGTATCTCTGTTTTTTCCACAGCTCGAAATAACAACCTTAGCACTTGTAATTGCCGTTATACTTGGAATAATAAATTTATTCGGAGCAAAAAAAAGCGGAATGTTACAGGATGTAATAGTTACAATTACATTGTTCATACTTTTTTTCTTTATTGCCGGCGGTATTCCAAAAATATCTTTTGATAGGTTTTCCGGAATTCTGGATTTCGATACTTCATCAATTTTTGCTACGGCAGGGCTCGTATTCGTAAGTTACATTGGAGTTACAAAAGTCGCGAGTTTATCAGAAGAAATCAAAAATCCGGAACGGAATATTCCACTATCAATTTTTTTGGCAATCGGAACAGCATTTGTAATTTATCTTTTAGGTACTATTATAATGATTGGATTAGTTCCAATCGAACAATTAGCAGGAAATTTAACTCCCGCTGCAATTACGGTAGAACTTATTTTCGGTGAGGTAGGAGTTGTAGTTATTTCTTTGGCTGCGTTTTTTGCTTTTACATCTGTGGCTAACGCGGGGATTTTAAGCGCTTCACGTTATCCTTGGGCAATGAGTCGCGATCATATTTTCCCCAATTATTTTGGGAAATTAAACACCTCCGGGACACCTACTACTTCTATAATTACTACAACAGTTATAATAATGGCAACAATAGTTACCTTCGATGCCATGAAAATAGCCAAACTTGCGAGCGCTTTTCAGTTGCTTATTTTTGCCCTTTTAAGTATCGCTGTAATGGTAATGAGGGAAAGCAAAATAAATTCTTACGATCCCGGTTTTAAATCTCCGTTTTATCCGTGGATGCAAATCATAGGCACTTTAACATCACTTTGGCTAATTTATGAAATCGGACTCCTGGCATCCTTATTTGCGATTGGTCTAATAATTATTGGAGTTATCTGGTATTTCTACTACGCAAAAAACAGAGTTACAAGAAACGGCGCAATTTATCATATTTTTGAGAGATTAGGAAGACTAAGATATGATGAATTAGATAGCGAACTAAGAGGTATTCTGAAAGAAAAGGGATTGCGAAAAGGAGATCCTTTTGACGATATTGTGCTTAGAAGCAAAGTTTTCGAACTAAACCAAGAAATGCACTTTGAAACAGTTGTTGAAAAAGTAGCTGTGTGGCTCAACACAATATTACCAATTAATGCCGAACAAATTATACAACAAATTATGGAAGGCACTCGTATGGGTGCTACACCGGTTACGCATGGAGTTGCACTGCCTCATTTCCGTGTAGAAAACATTGATCATCCTGAAATGGTACTTGTGCGCTCAGTGCCTGGCGTTAAAGTATGTATTTATAATCCGTTAACACACGAGCAGGAAGGAGAAGAAACTGTACATGCGATTTTCTTTTTAATTAGTCCGGAAAATAATCCCACCCAACATTTACGAATATTAGCACAAATTGCTGGTCGTGTTGACGATAAAACATTTCAAGACGATTGGAATTCCGCTAAGGATGAGCAAGAATTAAAAGAAGCTCTTTTACACGACGAAGGTTTTTATTCTTTTGTTATTCGAGACAACTCGCCGACTGAGGTTTTAATAGGAAAATCATTACGTGAAATCGAATTGCCCGAAAATAGTTTAGTTGCTTTATTGAGGCGGGCGGACAATATTATAGTTCCAACCGGCAAAACAATTCTTCAAAACTTCGACCGTCTCACAATTATAGGGAGTCAATCAAGTATTGCAGTAATCCGTAATGAATTTTCTGATAAGAATGAGAGTAAGTAAAATGAATGAAGCTAAATTTATAAAATATATCCCTCAGGTAAATTTTGACGAAAACGAAATGAACGAACGATCGTCAGATTTTCTGGATTTTATTAGGAAGCGGCGTACAATCAGAGAATTTTCAGACAAACCGGTTCATTATCAAATAATTGAAAATGCGGTTAAATCCGCCGGGAGTGCGCCCAGTGGTGCTAATCAGCAACCATGGCATTTTGTGGTTGTACGTGACCTTAAAACCAAAAATGAAATTCGTATAGCAGCCGAAAAAGAAGAAAAAGAGTTTTATGAAAACCGGGCTCCCGCAGAATGGTTAAATGCTCTGTCAGATTTAGGAACAGATCAATTTAAATCTTTCCTTGAAATTGCACCCTACCTTATAGTGATATTTGAAAAAAAATACGGACTTGACGATAATAACAACAAAGTAAAATATTACTACACAAAAGAATCAGTTGGGATTGCCTGTGGCATCTTAATAACCGCTCTTCATTTTTCGGGATTAGCGACTCTAACACATACACCAAGTCCAATGAATTTTTTAAATTCTATTTTAAATCGACCCGCCAACGAAAAACCGTATTTAATTATAGTTACTGGGCTTCCTAAAAAACACACAAAGGTTCCACTAATCACAAAAAAATCTTTCGATTCCATTTGCACAATTGTAAAGTAAATACAATCTTTACCATCTAATTAAATCTGGCTTTAACCATGTTCAAAAAAATTGGTTTAGCTATTGCTTTCTCTCCATCGGGCATTAATTTGCTTAAACAGGCTGCAAAAATGCAGCAAATGTTTAACGCAGAATTATATTTGATTCACGTTGGAAAAAAAGAATCATCAGATGAAGAAGCAATCGAAAATATGCTTATCGAAGCAAAAGTAGACAGAAACAACTGCTCTGTGATTTGGAAAAAAGGGGATCCCGCAAAATCCATCATTAAAACCTGCCAGGAGTTAGATCTAAATTTATTAATTATGGGTGCGCTTGAAAAGGAACCCGCTCTAAAATATTATATTGGTTCCGTTGCCCGCAAAATAATGCGCCAGGTTCCCTGCTCTTTGCTAATTTTAAAGGCTCCAGTTAAAGACGTTAAAACTTATAAAATTATAGGTGTGCAGATTGACTATTCCTCAATATCGGAAAAATCCGTCAGATACTCATACGAATTAGCCGTTAAAGAAAATGCCGAAAAGTTGATACTGATAAGAGAATTTAAAGTACCGGGTCTAACTATAACAGTATATGATTCCGGTTCTATAAAAGAGACACAAGAAACACGCAATAAATGGATTGATGAAGAATCTTTAAAAATGGAAATGTTTGTTAACGAATTGAATCTGACTGGAATTCCAATAGAAAAAATATGTCTTTATGGCAAAGCTGGTTGGGAATCAACAGCCTATTTAAAGTCTATTGAAGCGGATCTTTTTGTTTTGCCGGCCCCCAAACGTAAACTTGAAATGTTTGATCGTATTTTTCAACACGATCTGGAGTATGTAATTGAAGACTTACCCTGCGATTTATTAATTATCAAAAACTGAATTAACTACAAAGTTATTGCATGAAGCTAAACGCCAATGAAGTTACACTATTTTTAATAGGATTAGCAGTAATGCTGCTTTTTGCGCGTTCTTTTGGCGAATTGTTAAAAAAATTTAGACAACCGATAGTAATTGGCGAAATAATAGCCGGTATTATTTTAGGTCCCACAATATTTGGATATATATTTCCCGACATATTCCATAATCTGTTCGTTAAATCAGAGAATATTATTGTTGCTCACGAGGGCATAACAACAATTGCTGTGGTAATGCTTATGCTGGTTTCGGGATTAGAAATAGATTTGGGCACATTGCTCAAGCAGGGTAAGGCAGCTGTAACCACAAGCTTAATGGGTGTTCTTTTCCCCTTTACAATTGGTTTCTCAATAGCATATTTATTTCCGCATACCCTGGGAATTAACAACGAAGAGATGCGGCTTGTTTTCGCACTGTTTATCGGAACAGCTCTGTCTATTACTGCTCTGCCAGTGGTAGCCAAAACTCTGATGGATTTGAACATTCTTAAATCAGAGATTGGCTTTTTAATTATTGCTTCGGCAATGATGAATGATTTGATTGGTTGGATAATTTTCTCCCTGATTCTAAGCAACATGAGTGCGGGAACAGACAATCTTCCATTTCTGCAGGTTGTAATAATAACGTTTTCTTTTATAATATTTTTTCTAGTCTTTGGCAGAAAATTATTCGATAAAGCCATTAGTATTATTCATAAAAACATGACTTTCCCGGGCGGGGTATTAAATTTTGTTTTGATCTCAGGATTTTTAGGAGCGGCTTTCACTGAATATATAGGGATTCACGCGATTTTCGGCGCATTTATTATTGGCATTAGTATAGGTGATTCAGCACAGTTGAAAGAGAACACAAAAGAAATTATTCATCAGTTTGTTACAAACATATTTGCCCCTATATTTTTTGTTTCAATAGGTTTGAGGGTTAATTTTATAGACAACTTTGATTTTATGCTTGTAACTATTTTTATTGTTTTGGCATTTATAGGTAAAGTAGTAGGTTGTGGTTTGGGAGCCCGGTGGGGTGGATTAAGCAAAGTGGATTCGCTTGCTGTCGGTTTCGGAATGAATTCACGAGGGGCTATGGAAATCGTGCTCGGAATCCTTGCTCTTCAATTTGGACTGATACAGGAAAAAGTTTTTGTAGCTCTTGTAATTATGGCATTGGTAACTTCAATCTCCAGCGCGCCTTTTATGAATATTTTTATAAGAAGAAGTGTAAAATTTGTTTCTCTGAATACATTAATAAATAAAAAACTTGTGCTCTTTACAAGTGCCAAATCAAAAGATATACTTTTATCTCAAATGGTAGAAAAAATTTCAGAGGTTAGTTTAATCAGTAAATCCGATTTGCTTAAATCTATAATACAAAGAGAAGAGCTTTTTCCAACTGGAATACAAAATTTTTTGGCTATTCCACACGCAAAATTTCAGATAAAACGCCCGGTTATCGCTATAGCTATAAACGAATTCGAACTTGACTTTGGCGCTTCGGATGACATCGGGTCAAAGATTTTTGTTATGATTGTTACGCCACAAAGTGAGCATGAACTTCAGCTTAAACTGCTTGCCGAAGTGGCCTCTAAATTTCGGAATAAAGCAGAAATCGAAAAACTTTTAATTGAAACTGACCGCGATAAATTAATTGAACGAATACAAAATCTTTCCTGAAATTTTTTTGATGATAGTCCATTAATTAAATTTTAATCCTGAAATATTTCACAAATTGTTGATTGGACAACTAGTAAAAATTGTTATTTTGTTTAAGTTGTCTTTTAACTATTTTTATCAAGCTATTTTTCATTTTAGAGGTTATTAGAATGTCCCCAGAAAAAAAACCCAGGCTTCTAGTTGTAGAAGATGATTATGAAAATCAAAAATTTTTACAAATATTTTTAAAAAGAAAATTTGATCTTGAAATATGTGATAACTCTGAATCGTTTTATGAAAAAATTGACAACGATAATTTTAACATTATATTGATGGATATTTCGCTAAAAGGCAAAAAAGACGGTTTACAATTAACCCGTGAATTAAGAGCAAAAGACAAATATAAAAACATACCCATTGTTGGGCTTTCTGCCCATGCTTTTCAGAGGGATAAAGACAATGCCTACAATGCGGGCATAGATATATTTCTTACGAAACCAGTTCAAAACGATGTTTTGATGGACACCTTACTGAAAGCTCTGGACCAAAAGAAAATCTGATATATACTTTCCGGTGCTCCAAAGAATATATTTTTTTGTAACATCCAAGGGGTTTTCTCCGTCTAATTCGTAGCTTAAAATTAAATTTGGGGGAACTGCATGTCAGTCAGAGTCTTTAAACTTATTATTATTACCTTGTTGCTGTCAGGAATTCTAATTCAAGCTCAATCAAAACGCGAAAAACACAAAAGAAGTTGGGATAAATGGAACGTTGATTTGATTGAATGGTATGGTGAATCACGACCTATGATTGAGTTAAACTATGGAACTGGAAACCTTGAGCACAAAAGTTTCGATCAAAACCGTTTTGCCGATATCGGTTCAATTGAATTAAAATTAGGTTACAGTGATCTCGATTTTTATTCTGATGATTATATTCTGGAACTTGACAGTCGATATATTTTCGGATCGAAATTAAGCAATACTCTTATTGCGGATAACAAAGTTGAGGGCTTTCAATACAAAAGTGAATCATACAGGCTAGGTTTCGGTTACACTGAAGGTTATGGATATCGTATTGGACCTGTTGCGCTAATACCTTACACACAGAATGCCTATATGCTCTCAAAGTTTAATAAGTTGGAAAGGAACGAACCGATTCCTGTTGGTTACATGGAGTTAAGTTCACCGCAGGAAATAATTGATTACTATGGCGATTCATTCCGTTTTGGTTCTTTAGGCGAAGTCGGGGTGAAATTGGAATTAGCGAGTATGCTTGCGGTTAACGCTTCTTACGAAGGCACCGTAATATATCCAAGAGTAAAATTTTGGAAAATGGCCGGTAGTTTTGTAATTGAAGAGGCAGGTTACGCAGCATTGGGGGAATTTGTAGAAAAAATAATGGATCGTGTTCCCGCAGCAGGCCCTCTAATGAATGTGTTATTACGTGGTGGATATCAGTATGCAATATTCCAATTGCGAAAAGATAAAATGAATTGGCCATTCTCTACTGCGGAACCATTAACTTACGAACAATTTAAGTTTGGTGTTACACTTACATTTTAACAAATTTTAATGAGGGTTGGAATAATTCCAATCCTCTAATTTTTTGCTTGTATCTTCAGACACCTCAATAGTTTTTTATTCCTCCATTCCACCGGTCAAGTTAAATTAGTTTTGTAATTAAAATATAACTTCAATTGAACCTAAAGATTAATTTTTATCAAAGTCATTCAATTTGATATTTGTTCTAAATAATCAGTTAAATATTTTCCAACCATGCTAAATATGTTATCTTTACAGGTCTTAATATTTTTTTGAATCTTACACATGGAACACCATGAAAAGCTTAAATAAGATTTTAATTACTTTACTTATGATTGGTTTTAATGCATGCAATTCCCCAAAAGAATCTGCTGACCTAGTTTTGTTAAACGGAAATATTATTACGCTTAACAACACCGATTCTAAGGCAACGGCCGTAGCTGTTAAATCCGATACAATTATTGCGGTGGGTACGGATTATCAAATAAAGGAATTTATCGGTGAATCTACAGAAATAATTGATCTTAAAGGGAAAACTGTAATTCCTGGATTCATTGAAAGTCACGCGCATCTAATAGGATTAGGCAAATCAAAAATTAATCTTGATTTAACTGACACGCAAAATTGGGATGAAGTTATCGCGAAAGTTGTAGCTGCATCCGAAAATACAAAACCGGGTGATTGGATAATTGGACGCGGCTGGCATCAGGAAAAATGGAATACAGTTCCGCATAAAACTGTTAATGGTTATCCTTATAATACTATGCTTAATAAAGCCGTTCCATATAACCCCGTAATGTTATCTCATGCGAGTGGTCACGCGATATTGGTTAATCAAAAAGCTATTGATTTGGCAGAAGTTACAGACTCAACAAAAAGTCCTGAGGGAGGAAATATTGTTAAAGATGAGAACGGACAGATTATTGGAGTTTTCGAAGAAACCGCCGAAGATTTAATTAATAACAAATATCTCCAATATTTGTCCCTACAGAATAGTGAGCAATTAAACAGACAAACTGAGCGTGAAATAATTTCGGGTGTTGATGAAAGTTTGAAAAATGGTATTACAAGTTTCCATGATGCTGGGGAGACTTTCGCTAAAATCGATATACTTAAAAAGCTTGTCGATGAAAATAAAATTAAAATTAGATTGTACGTTATGGTCGGGGATACGTTAAAAAATTTGCGTAAAAACCTGGTTAATTATAAAACCATAGGTTATGGCAACAATTTTTTAACAATACGGTCGATTAAAATATACATTGATGGCGCGCTTGGCTCCAGAGGTGCTTGGCTCCTTGAACCTTATGAAGATTTACAAGATCATAGAGGTTTAACTGTAACTCCTCTCTCTGAAATTCGCGAAGTTGCGGAACTCGCGTTAACTAACGGGTACCAGCTTTGCACCCATGCAATTGGAGATAGAGGTAATCGCGAAATATTAGATATTTATGAAGATATATTTTCACAAAACACAAGCATCAATAATTTTCGATGGCGCGTTGAACACGCGCAACATTTATCCACTAAGGATATTTTGCGATTCTCTAAACTTGGGGTTATTCCTGCCATGCAGGGGGTTCATTGCACATCTGACGCGCCTTTTGTAATTAAACGACTGGGTTATAAAAGAGCGGAAGAAGGAGCTTATGTGTGGCGTAAACTTATTGATAACGGTGCGATTATTTGCAATGGTACAGACGCCCCGGTTGAAAATGTAAGTCCGCTTCAATCATTTTATTCAACAGTTACTCGACAGCTCAAATCGGGTGAAATATTTTTTAAAGATCAAAAAATGACTAGACTTGAAGCATTAAAATCTTATACCATCAATGGAGCGTACGCCGCTTTTGAAGAAAATATAAAAGGTTCAATAGAAAAAGGGAAACTCGCGGATTTTACTGTTTTGTCTAAAGATATACTAACCATCCCCGATAAAGAAATTCTTTCCACCGAGGTATTAATGACTATTGTGGGCGGGAAAATTTTATTTGCGAAGTAATTTTACGGATGTTTATAACCAGCACAAATTAAATTTAGCCCGTCAATAATTTATGAGAACAAATATGAAAAAAAATCAACTTTGGGCTGGATTATTATCAACAATTGACGCCGGACTTGGACAAATATATAACGGTAAAGTAATACAGGGTTTGTTAATTTATTTTGTTTTTCAGACACTTATAATTCTATTTTATTTAAGCGGAATATTATCTCAGTTTTTTTCTTTTGCATTAGGGCTGCTGTTCCTCATTTTATTAAGGATATCTGTTATATTTCATGCTGCCTCTCAAGCTAGAGAACCGAATAAAAATAAGCCTAAACTGTTAGGTAGGTGGTACATATATATAGGTTTTATTATTGTTTCTCTTATTTTTACAACAAGTGTATTTATTTTTCTTGAACCTGTTGTCGCATTTCAAACTGCCTACGTACCAACGGCTAATATGTTGCCAACAATACAAACGGGTGATTATTTAATAATTAAAATTGATCGGCGTCAAGAACCAATTGAAAGACATGACTTAGTAATTTATAATCCTCCCGATGATCCATCAGCACGTTATATTGGTAGAATAATTGGATTACCAGGCGATACTTTATACTTTATGAATAATATCGTCTACATAAACGGCAATAGGCTTATCGAAAATTACGTTTATTATAATTCTGGATTAAATAACACAGATGAGCTTGATTCATTAGTAGTACCGCGGAACAATTATTTTCTTATGGGAGATAACAGAGGCGACAGTAGAGATAGCAGGTATTTTGGCGTAGTAGTCCGGAGTAATATTTTTGGAAAACCTCTCTACATATACTGGTCTAATAATTTGAATCGTGTAGGAAATCTTTTAAAATAATTAATTAGATTTAATAAAAAACTCAAGAATTTTATAATGTATAGCCCCAAAAAAAAACAGCGAGCAAAGTTTAGAGCCTTTTTTTCAAGATTTCAAAGCAAGCTAAACGAATTTTCGATGCCTGAGTACACTATGTTTAGTGTTCTGGCTGTAATAACAGGGGCTTTGGTCGGACTTGCTGCAGTATTGTTTCATGAAAGTATAAATTTATTTGAATATATATTTTTCAATTATGGCACAAAGGTTTTTTTCTTTCTTGGTGGAGCCGCGGTTATTCTTATTCCTGCCATCGGTATGATCGTACAAAGCATTATGATATATTTTGCCCCTAAAACAGCTAAAAAGCGGAGTGTTGGAGAAGTTATTAAAGCGGTGGCAACACGTGGCGGTTATATTCCTTTCAGCACGACTATTTTTCACTTTTTTGCGCCTGTTATCTCTATGGGTTCCGGAGGAACAGTTGGTCCAGAGGGTCCGGCCGCTCAGTTGGGCGGAGGGGTTGCAAGTAAATTGGGGCAGATGATTGGCTTATCGGATTCACGTAGACGTATGTTTACCGCTGCTGGGGCTGGCGCCGCTATATCCGCTGTCTTTAACACACCTTTGGGAGGTGTTTTTTTTGCTCTCGAAATTATTTTACTCAACGATTTTCAATCAGCAACTTTTTCTGCACTAATACTTGCTTCTGTAACCGCTAGCGCAATATCACGTATATTTTTAGGAAATCAACCAGCGTTTCAGTTTGATATTCCTGAAGTTGGACATTACGAACATTACTATTTATTCGCAATTATGGGTCTTCTTGCCGGAATCGTTTCCATTATGTACATCAATTATTCGGAATCTGTGTCCCAATTATTTAATAAAAAGCTTCTTAAAATAATGCCCCGCTGGGCACTGATGTCCATAATAGGTATTATTGTTGGTATTTGTGGATATTTTTACAGCGATATATTCGGAATAGGTTATCCAGCAATTAACAAAATATTAGCTTCTAATATAACATGGCAGGTTGCCGCCGTACTTCTTGTTATGAAATTTATTCTTGTTCCTCTTATTCTGCACTCCGGTGGTTTTGGAGGTGTATTCGCCCCATCGCTTTTTATTGGCGCCGCATTTGGATATTTATTTTCAATTGTTGTTAATACGTTTTGGGGATTAAACATTGACCCAACCACATTTGTTCTTGTTTCCATGGGAGCTGTTCTTGGTGGTATTAACTCGATTCCTATTTCCGCAATACTAATAATATTTGAAATGACAAAGGATTATAGCTTTATATTACCTCTTATGCTCGCGGTAGTAATAAGCACAACAGTAGTGCAGCTTGTTATAAAAGGCTCAATACATATAAAACATTTGGAACAGGAAGGCTATCGCATTTCAAGTGGACGTGAAGTTAATATTCTAAATTCTATTTTGGTAAGCGATGTTATGACTCCCGATGTAACTTTGATACCTGCCCAAACACCGCTTCCTAAATTGATAGCTCAACTACTAGATAGCCCTCATAGTGTGTTTTATACAATTAATTCCGAAAACAAATTAGCAGGAACCATTACAGAAAATGAGCTTCGCCCAATAATAACAGAATACGACTCGCTGCGAGAGATGGTAGTAGCAAGTGATATAGCCCGTTCTGAAGTAATTAAAGTTACTGATGAAGACACATTGGATCATGTGTTTAAATTATTCGGCAATAGTCAGTTAGATCAATTTCCTGTAGTCTCGGTTTCTGATTCCAATAAAATTTTAGGGACTATACGAAGACAGAATGCCATAACCGCCTATAATAGAGCCAGCCTTAAATATAATATCACAGATGGTTTGGCGAGCGAATTACGTTCAATTGAAAAAACATCTTTATCTAAAGTTGCCGAAGGTTATTCAATTATTGAAAAGAAAGCCCCTCAAAGTTTTGTTGGGAAGACTCTTGTGGAACTTAAATTAAGAAACACCTATGGATTGGAAGTATTAATGATAAAGAATAAAAACACTTTCCTTAACGAAGTTGAAGAAGAAATTATAATTCCGGATGCTCATTACAAAATTAAACCTGACGATACACTAATTCTATTTGGTGCCGATGAAAAAATTATTCTCATAGATAATTGGAACTAATAAATGTATATTCAGAATAAATTCCATCGAGAAAATATTAAATGCAAACAAGTGCTGTAATTCTAATTCTTTTTATAATACTCATGCTGGGCATTCTGGGTGGCGTGTTATATTTTATCATGTGGATAGACAAAAAAATAGATATGAAAAATAGAATGGGATATTCTGCATACCTCAAGAAAAACAAACCAAAGCCCGAAAAAGAAACCGAAATAGATTAAGTCTATTGTTCGGCTTCCACCTCGAATGAGACTATTTCGTAACCTTTAATTGTTTCTCTACCGGCGAATACAATGCCGCCAAAAACCATAATCATTCCAAATAAAAAGGCGCCCATTATTAAAACATTTAACTTTTCGAAGGCTGCTATGAAAGAAATCCCTAATAAAAGAGATGTCAATACGAATAACGCGACGGCAGAGCTATATGACAATACTGCATTTCTTACAAGTTTCAACCGGTACATAAGTTTTTGAATCTGCTGTATTATTACTTCAAGGCGAACATTATCATCAGAAGTATATTCTTCAGTACCAATTTTTTTTCGAATTAATCGGCTTTCCTGGTTCAACAATCGTATTCTGTTTACTACTATTGAATATTTATTATTAATTCCAAGCAACAAAAGTCCGCATGCGCTTATCATAATAGCCGGAGCAAGCATAAGTTGTATAATACGTTCGGGTGAAAAAGAGAGAATTAATTGTGTTTCCATAATAACTTTTTAATTTAATTGTCCGGCGAATATAATCAGACCAATTCAGTATGTAAAATTATTTTTTAGTTAAGCTCAACATATTTTTCAAGTTCTAATAATAATTTTTTGTTTTCAACCAGTTTAATAATTTTTTCAATATCCAAATAAAGGATTCTGTCTTTATCCAGAGGAGGTACAACTTCCCTTATCATTTTATATGCTACAGTTGTTCCTTCTCCGCATTTTAATGGTTTCAGGAATTCGATACCCTGAGCCGCCGTTAACATTTCTATAGCAATTACTTTTTGAACATTCTTCAAAATTTGAAAACATTTTCTTGCCGCAATTGATCCCATAGAGTTGTGATCTTCCTGATTTGCCGAAGTAGGTATCGAGTCCACGGAGGCTGGATGAGCAAGAACTTTGTTTTCTGAGACTAAACTTGCGGCGGTATATTGAGCTATCATCAATCCCGAATTTAATCCGCCATGTTTTGTTAGAAATCTGGGCAGTTGGCTAAGCGAGCCGTTGGTTAATCTTTCAATTCTTCTTTCTGAAATATTTGCCAGCTCAGACAAAGCAATTCCCATGAAATCCATTGCTAAAGCCATTGGCTGACCATGGAAGTTACCACCTTCCAAATGATCACCATCTTCGGGAAAAATCAGAGGATTATCATTAACCGAATTTAATTCTATCTCAACACGCGAACAAACATAATCAACTGCATCACGTGAAGCTCCGTGTACCTGCGGAATGCATCGCATAGAATATGAATCCTGAACCCGTGTATCCCCTTCAATATGAGAAACTCTTATTTCGCTGTTTGCAATCATATTCAACATATTCTCGGCAGAATCCATTTGCCCTTTATACGGACGAAGTTTGTGTAAACGAGAGTCGTAAGCTTTATCAGTTGCGCGTAAGGCTTCATGAGTTAATGATGCAGATATGTCTGTATATTTTACAAGTCTTTTCGCGTGTATACAAATATAAGCGGCAAAAGCTGTCATCATTTGTGTGCCATTAATTAAGGCAAGGCCTTCCTTTGCTTTTAGTTTTACTGGCAATAGTCCGTATTTTTTTAAAGCTGTTTTCGCGTTTATATGTTTATTGTTAAACTCAACGGGATTGTTAATGTCTTTTATAATTTGGACTTTCCCCTTACCGATCATAGCAAGAACCAAATGAGAAAGTGGGGCCAAATCACCGCTTGACCCAACAGATCCCTGCGATGGAATGACTGGAATAATATTGTTGTTAATCATATCGATCAATAATTGAATTGTTTCCACCCGAATGCCCGAATGCCCTGCGGCCAGAGCATTTACTCGAAGTAGCATCATTATTTTAACTATAAATGGCGGAAGCGGATCACCAACTCCTGTAGAGTGACTCACGATCAAATTTTCCTGCAGTTTCTCCAAATCTGATTTAGATATTTTTACGTTAGAAAATTCGCCAAATCCTGTAGTTACTCCGTATATAACTTCGTCCATCTTAACCCAATCATCAATTAACTGCCTGGCTTTCTTTATCCTTGCCCTGGAATCTTTTGTTAGGCTTACTTTTATATTATTATAAATAAACTCTTCAACATTTCGTATTGTTAATGATCTGCCGTCGATTTGAAGAACCATAATTAACCTCTTTTGTGAAGTAATTTTTATTCATTGTTATGAAAACTTATTAAATTTTTGGGGTAAATACGAGAGGAGTTAACAATAACACGATATTCTTCTTAATATATTTTGTTGTCTGTTACACTTATAATAATCGCCAAATCCATATTCCTGGTTCTCGTTTCCATGGAGCGTTCGCGCAATTTAAAAACCTTTATTTGCTTTTTGTATCACTCCAATTTTTATAACTCCAGAATAGTAATTGCAATCAGAATACATAATAATAAACAGATAAACTTTACTCATAAAATGTTTCTCACATCTATGTTCAGACGGATAATTAATAGTCAGAATCTTCGGACCTATACATTTTCTCGAGTCCCATTTTTTCTATTAATTGTTTATAAGTTATCGGAATAATATTTTTTTCCGCGAATAAATCAGGAAGTTCCGGATTTAACAAACACATTAATTCTTCTTCCCTATGTTTGCTCATCTCGGCCAGTCCAAATTCGTTCATGTCTTTAAGCGCTTGCATCTCAGAACTGTCCAGTCCTAAATGACATACCTGTAAATTCACTCCTGGTTCAAGCTTTCGAATGTGAGTCATAAGACTATCGCTTTTAGTACCCAAAGGCGCGCCATAGGTAATACTTGAATAAATTTCGCCAAAGTAACCCGACATACCCAGCCCATATTCTTTAGCTAAGTTTTCCACCAATCGTCTTAACTCGTTAGTTTGAACAGCCGCACCCATATGATAATCGAGATAATCAATTCTTATCCCTGATTTCATTGCTCTGTCAATCTGCGCTCGAAGTTCTTTTTCTATTTCTTCAATTGAAGGATTATTATCAAACAACTTAGTGCGCGAAGGAAAAAAGTAACCTGATTCATCTACAAGACTTGGAACCGTGTTTTTTCCCGTAACAGGTCCCCAGCGATAGTTTTTCCACTCGGCATTAAGTGTAAGATGCACACCAACACCAACTTCAGGGTGCTCTTTTAAAATAGAAACTGCCTCCTGATACCAAGCGCACGAGAACATTACCGAAGTAGAAAGGGGTATTCCTGATTCAATAACTTTTTTAATTGCCATGTTAACTGAATGACACATCCCAAAATCATCGCATCTTATTATAATATATTTTTCAGACGGTTTAATTTGAGCAAGAAATAGACTACTCCAAATGAGTAATAGCACTAATAATTTTTTCATTCTTATTCCACCATCGGTTTTTTTTAGTAATATTAAAATATAGATTTTTCTTTAAGATGTGACATCACACCCTCAGCCTGCAACATATCAGAAATACAATCTTAGTCTTGTTTTTACGGAACACGAAATATTTTTAATATATATCACGCTTAAACAGTTTTATATTGATCTTACTTTAAGCGAATTTTATCGCCCACTTTAACATATCCTGTTCCTGAATGCAGAAGGTTTTGCCCGAACATAACTTTATTATTCTGAGTGCGGTAAGCAGCGAGAGTTTTGAGCGGCTCCTTTCCTCTTTTTCCAGAATCCTGATTAGTTGTTGTAATTACACAACGTGAACATGGCTTTACGGCTTTAAAATTAATTGGACCGATTGTAAAATTTTGCCAGGTATCTTCATCATGTGGTTCTCCGCCAGTAAATACAAAATTCGGGCGGAAGCGATCGATAGGAAGTTTAATTTGTAATTTGGAATTCAAAAGATTTAAGGATTCCTGTCCAAGGATAAGGAAAGGATATCCATCGGAAAGACTGGCTATCTCTCCGTTAAAAGCATATCTTGTGTCAACAAGCCTTTTGGATTCAAAAGGCATATAAACAAGTCGGCATTCTATTTTTAGTATATCTCTGAACCACTCATTTATATTTTGTTCATAAACTTTTACATTCACAGATTCGTCCCAAAGCAAAACTTCTTTATACGGGGCATCCGTTTTGGGGTTTAAATCAAGAGGAATTTTTATTTCTAATTTTAAATTATGTTTATGAAAAACACGGATATACTCGTCATTTAATTCCGTTTGCAGCAGCGCCATTTCTGGAGTGTTTCGTTGACTGAGAAAATTATTGTCAGCATCAATCAGCATTCGCATACGGTCGTGTTTTAATCCTCTGTCAGTTACTTCTGATTCCAATACTTTAATTCCACCCAAGGATTTAACAGGATAAATATATATTTCACTAAGGGTATAATCCGTCATCATTTTTTTCTGTTCATTAACAACTGATTAATTTTATTTTCAGCGATTTTATCGGAGCGGAATTTTATAATTATTTTATCCTCATCATACACTGTGCTGAGTACATCGGCCAATGAATGTATTTGAGCGACAAGTTTTGATTCGTTTATATCAAGCTCCAATATTCTTTCGCCGAAATTCTTTTCAAATACATCAATTAGTTTTTCATTTAGAGTGGTAATATTAATTCCTCTTTGGGCGGATATAACAATTCCGTTATCATATTTATTAAGGACATAATCAATGCGTGATTTATCATCAAGCGCGTCAACTTTATTAAATATCATCAATTGTGTTTTCTGATCACACTTAAGTTCTTTTAATGTTTCAAGCACAACTTTTATATGATCTTCAAAAAACGGGTGTGATATATCAATAACATGTAAAATTAAGTCGGCATCCGCTACAACATGTAATGTACTTTTGAAAGACTCAATTAAATTATGGGGCAGCTTACGGATAAAACCTACCGTATCACTGATCATTATTTTTTTATTCTTCTCTAATTCTAACGATCGTGTTGTGCTGTCGAGCGTAGCAAATAATTTATTCTCCGCAAGCAAATCTGAGTCAGTAAGTAAATTAATAAGTGTTGATTTACCCGCGTTTGTATAACCAACTAATGTAGCGTTCAGATATTCTTTGCGTTTTACGCTTTTAGTAATATTCTGAGCTTCCATTTTAGAAAGATTATCTTTAAGCTTGCTTATACGTGTTCTTATAATTCTTCTATCGGTTTCAATTTGTGTTTCACCCGGGCCTTTAGTTCCAATACCGCCAAACTGCTTTGAAAGGTGGGTCCAAGCTCTTGTTAAGCGGGGCAACATATACTGCAGCTGAGCAAGCTCCACTTGTGTTTTCGCTTGTTTTGTTTTTGCATGAGACGCAAAAATATCAAGTATAAGACCACTACGATCAAGAATTTTTTTCTCAATAAGTTTTTCAAGATTTCTAACCTGAGTAGGCGTAAGATCCTCGTCAAAAATAACAAGTGTAACATCATTAAGATCTACCAGTTCCTTTAACTCTTCGGCTTTCCCTTTCCCAATAAAAAAAGCCGAGTCCAGCCTAGCTCTGTCCTGAATCATTTTAATTATAGTTTCTGCTCCGGCGGTTTCGGCTAACATCTGCAGTTCTTCGAGGTGTTCCTCCACAACAAATTTATTTTCCCTTCCCAGCCTTACTGCAACAAGAATTGCTTTTTCAACAACATCATTTACAATTTCAATCATATTACTTTACTCTTTCTTTTAAATTTTCGCTAAATCTTTTTTTGAACTCCTTGAAATCCACATCTCCAATATTGCCAGCAACAGTACTATTATAACCAATGCTTTCCATAATTCCGTACCAAACCGGGCCTGTTTTATTTTGTCCGAAATATTTTCGTTTTCACGGACGCGGATTACATCCACCCCGTTATAATATGAATTAATTCTTTCCTCAATTTGAATCGAATCAAAATACTTTGTATTCGATTCTCTAGAGTCGAAATTAACTGAAATATTATCAAAAAGTTTGTCACCTGAAAAGAATTTATAAACTGCCAGAACATCAGAATTTGTATATTCAAATGTGTTGTTAGTTTTTTTGACCTGTGGCTGAATGAACTCTTCGTTGTTATCAGTTTTAACAACCTTAATCTGTGAAGATCCGATTTTTGTGGCGTCAACTAAAAGTATGTCGCCAACTATATAATTCTTGTTAATTTTATTTGATGAAGACAAATAATAAATTGATTTATTCAACAGTGGAGCAAAAATCCCTTTAACTGGAAAATCGCTCCATCTTAAATCGGGCGCAACATTAAACATCATCACCTTCCCGTCCCCAAAGGCATATTCACTTAAAAACGTTGTACCGTCGGTTAGATCAATTATATTTCTGCCATTCCCGTTGTTAAATACCTTTATATAATTGTATATACGTGGAGAAGATATTTGTTTGTTTTCTTTTTCAAATAAATCCGTAAAGACTGGGTGAGTCAAATCGGTTTTTTCAAATTCCACATAAGAATTACTGTTATCATTTTTTATTAACGATTGCGGAACCGGCAATTTTAACGATCTGCACAAATCGGATAAAACAGAAATTCTATCTGCTGGACCGGGCATAACAATAAGGGATCCACCGTTTTCAACATACTGCGTTATTTTTTCAAGATTCCTTGAATAATCACCCCCGGATAAAATAATCGTATTGTAATCCGCTAAATTATAAGCGTTAACTCTTGTATCTTTATCTTCAGTAAATATAAAACTGCCCGAATCCCCACTGGTGAACGCGGCTTTAATAAACATTAAATCATTCGGTTGACCGGCCAGAGCCAGAATTGATATTTTTTCAGGAACAAAGATTCCAATAAATCGATTATTATCACTTAAAATATCATCATCTTCAAGTTCAGCAAAAATTTCAAGCAGTCCACTTTCAGGTATAGTGGCTTCAAATTCTACTTGAGTTGTTTGGTTGGCGTCGATATCAAAACTTCTTTGAGCGGATCTTTTACCATTAATAAATAAAGATATTACATTATCTTGGGCAGAGTTTGATGAATAATTTGTAATGGTTGCTGTAAATGAAATATTTTTATTTACCTGAAATATTTGATTTTTCACTTCCAGTGAAGTGATTGCTAAATTTTGAATCTCTTTTCCGTGCATGGGAATATAATACAATTTGATATTTTCCGTTTCACGCTTGGCTCCTGTGTGTTTTTCGGTAAATGTTCTATCTTTTTGAAAATCGGAAAACACATAAATTTCTTTGTTGAAATTATTAGAACGGCTTAAAATAGAAAACGCTTTACTGATCTGCTCTTCTAAGTCTTTACTGCAATAATTGATTTCAAGACTGTTTAACCATTTTTTCGCCAGTGACATGTTGGTTGTAGTACTTACCGGCTGTTCCAGGCAAGATACCGGCAATACCGTTACTTCGTCACCCTGTTGAAATTCGTTAAGCAATTTCACTGCCTTATATTTTGCCTCATTAAGATACGTGCCATTATCCCCGATTACAGACATACTGAAAGTATTATCAATAATTATTACAGCGGAAGTTTTAGCTGAGGAAGCAACTCCAAAGGATAACGATTCAAACGCAGGACGTGCAAAGGCCGCAACCAGCGTCAGTATTATAAGCACTCGGATTACAAGCAATATCCATTGCTTTAATTTTACTCTTCGGATTTTTGATTTCTGCAATTCCTTTAAAAAAGACAATGTACTGAATTCAACTTTTTTAAGTTTCCTTAAATTCAGCAAATGAATTAATATTGGAATTGAGGAAGCAATTAAACCCAATAAAACAGCGGGATTTAGAAATACCATTATTTATTCTTTCGTATCAATCATTACAAAACAAAAATCAATTATAATATTTTTTAATAACTGCGCCTTTAAAATAATGCAGCAGAATCGCATCGAAGGAATAACCCAGTTCTCCCATAACCGCTGCGCCTATTTGGCATAATCCAACTCCGTGTCCCCAACCAGCACCATTAATAATAAATTTCTCTGGAATGCCGTCTTTTATATCCTTTTTTTCTACTATAAAGGCAGAGCTATAAAGATGGGTTTTTGACAGTATTCTTCTTATTTCTAGTTCTTTGCCAATTATAAATGTTTTTTTTGAACCTACAATTTTTAATTTTATTAATCTTCCCGACTCGCCTCTTTCAACAGGAATCAGGTCAATTATGTTTCCAAAATCATATCCCGATTTAGTATTAATCAATGCGCTGATTTCTTCCTGTGTATATTCAACTTTCCATCTGTAAAAGTCTTTCGTTTTTTGATCATACTCAACAAGTACTTGCTTCAGAATTTTCTGATCATTTGTATTACAAAATGCATGAGGACTGTTTTTAATCCATTTGGCCGCGGTTCTGTTATCTTTAAGATCCAGTTCATAACCTTCTGGTTCAAATTTGTAATCTATTACGCTCTGAAGGTATGGATGTTTAACTGGTTCCCATACATTTTCAAAAGCTTCCGACACTCCTCCGCAGGATTTTGAAAAACGTGCATCACATATTTTATCATTATACATGAGAACTAACCCTTTTGTGTTTTCAACAGCGCTTTGGGCGTTGTGTGCGTATAATCTTGTAATACCCTGATAACGCTGGCAATGATCATCTGCGCAAACATCATACAATGTATGATCCTCTCGGTCGTACCAGCGGATCATTTCTTCTTCATTTTCAGCTTTGGAGAGGTAAAGCGAATCGGATTTTTTTATTTGTTGACCCTTTTTTATTTGGGCAAGTACCCAGCTGCGTGAAATTATAGCATGAGCCTTAAGAAGTTCAGGAGAACTTGTAGCAGACATTTCCGAAGAAATCACACTAGTTAAATAATGTTCTACTGGTATTATATTTACAGCGGCAAGCAAGTCATTTTCTATAACAAATTGAAGAGATCCCATAAATCTTTGGTTCTCCTTTTTCTGCCAATGGAAATCAATTCCAATTAGTACATCACGTAAAAGGAACATATTTGTTTCAACCTCATCGCTCTTAAAAGTGGAACCGTTTTTGATTTCGAATTTTAGTTTGGCGTCGCTTATAAATATTCTTCCGTTTTCAAGCGTTGCTGAATATCGGCCTTTAAATTTTACTTTCTGATCATTAAGTGTATAATCCCCGAAAAGATCAAAATTAATTTTATCCGAGTGCATTATGCAAACGCTGATATTAGGTTGAGACATTAGTTTACTCCAAATAGAATTTTAATTTCCACAAATATAGTAATTAGAGAAAATATAAGGGATGCAATAATAAAAGGAATGGTAAATAATTACTATTCCACCCAATTTTTCATAAAATTTTGATGATTAACCGGATTAAATTCGATGTATTGATAGGTAGCATATTCTAATTTAGAAAATGGGTCGGATTCAAAATAAGCGGCAATCTCTTCCATCGAAACAGCTCTGGCAATTATTATTCCACCTAATCTTGGTATTTGCGGTCCCGACATTAACAGGAGTCCATTGTCGTAACCAGTCTGCAAAAAGATTCTATGTTCTTTTAGTTTATCTTCTATTTTCTCCAAAGAGACCTTATAAGTAATTTCAACAACAAAATGCTTCATAACACTTTCCTACTCCCGGCTTTGTTTTATTCTTAAATAAGATTTAATATCTTTGTTTCCTAAATTTATGGATTTTATAACGAGAATGAGTAATTAAAATGAATTACACGATATTATTATTTTATAAATATATAAAAATTGACGATCCCCATAAATTTCAGCAGGAGCATTTAAACTTTTGTTTGGAGAATAATATAAGGGGACGCGTCTTTGTTTCTGAAGAAGGAATTAATGCGACGGTATCGGGCACTAAGGAAAACATCGAAAAGTATAAAAATGAATTACGGCGCTATCGGGAATTTGAGGATATTTGGTTCAAAGAAGACGAATCCTTGGAACACGCTTTCAATAAAACCCACGTGCGTGTTAAAAAGGAGATTGTTCATTCCGGTCTGCAGGATGTTAGTTTGGCTAATGGCGGGAAAAGATTAAATCCCGGTGAATTAAAAAAATTTTACGAAGACAATGAAGATTTTGTAATAATTGATGCTCGCAATACTTACGAAAGTGTAATCGGCAAATTTAAGAATGCAATAACACCAAGGCTTGATACATTCAGGGATTGGACGAAAGTGGCCGAAGAGTACAAAGAATTTAAGGATAAAAAAGTAGTGACATACTGCACTGGAGGCATCCGCTGTGAAAAAGCTTCGGCGTATTTAATAGAGAACGGATTTAAAAATGTTTATCAGCTTGATGGCGGAATAGTAACATATACCAAACAATTTCCAGATACTTTTTGGGAAGGCAGCGTATTTGTTTTTGACGAAAGAAGGATTGTTGAACCGAATAAAAAAGAGGAGCTTAAACATATAGGTCAATGCTATTATTGCGGCACTAAAACTTCATGGTATATTAACTGCCATAACCAGAATTGCGACAAATTATTAGTAACATGTCACAAGTGCAAAGAAGAAAATGATTATTGCTGTTCCGATGAATGCCGCTCAAGTGACAATAAAAGGAGTCGCTATCATGGATAAGTAACGATTGGGTATAAGTGACTCAATAAACTCCGATAATTAAATTTACGGATTAACAACTATTTCCTGTTTCACTCGTTTTGATTTGTTATATTCAAAATGAATCCATCAATTTAAACAAGTAAGTCGGTATGAAAATTTTAATTTTTTCAATACTGCTTCTTTGGTGGGGAACATCAAACGCGCAATCCGACTCTTCAATAACCTTTTCAGAAATTATGTTCTACCCCAATGGCTCGAATATGGAGTTTATAGAATTATATAATACTTCTGAGTTGTATTCGATCGATTTGTCCAATTTTAAAATATATTACCATACATCCTCAGCAGATATAATAACCTCTCAAAACAGCGGGACCCTTTTACCTCCGCTAAGTTATGCTGTTATTTTTGAAGGGGATTACGATTTTGATTCCGGAGTATATAATCCACTGCTACCACTCCAAGCTTTGATACTTAAGATAAACAATGGGGCTTTCGGTAGTTCGGGTATGGCAAATACTTCTAACAGGCAGTTAGTGCTTGTTAATGCCGATAATGACACACTGGATATATTAACCTATACGGCGAATAATTCCAGCGGTGTTTCAGACGAAAAAATACTAATGAATAAGAACAATGAGCTTACAAATTGGGGTAATTCTAAACATATCAATGGAACGCCTGGCGCGCTGAATTCTATTTCGCCCAGACCTTTCGATCTCTCAATTTCGAGTATATATTTAAATCCCGAGGAACCGGTCGCCGGAACAGATATGTATATTCATGTGCTTGTAAAAAATATTGGATTGTATACGGCTAATGAATTCGCTTTGACTTTATTTGAGGATGTAAATTCGGATTCTACTGTACAGCCCGAAGAATTAATAAATTCCCGGTTTTACTACACTCTTTTAAGTGGCGATTCATTAAAAACTGAGTTTAAAATTAGTGATCTCGTAAATAAAACCTACAATCTTATAATCTATATCGATTTTAATTCCGATTTGGATATGACAAACAATTTAGAGTATTTAGTAATTAATGTAGAGCCAGAACCGGCTGAATTTAACGACATTGTTATTAACGAATTAATGTATAGACCGTTGAATGACGAACCCGAATGGATTGAATTTTACAACCGTACTTCGAAACAAATAAATATAAAAGATTGGTCCATAAAAGATAAATCAACAAAAACTAAATTGAGTAGTACTGATTTAATAATAGAGCCCTATTCATACTTAGTTTTCTCTGATGACTCGTCAGTAACTGACTATTATTCGAAACCATTTTTTTTTCGTGCTTTAAACATTCCTTCACTCAACAACTCAGGTGACGAGCTTGTTCTGTTTGATAATTCAGACAGAGTAATAGACAGCCTATATTACAAAAACAGCTGGGCCGTATCAAATAATGGTTTATCGCTCGAACGTATTTCATCGGACAACACAAGCAACGACTCTACAAATTGGGCCTCTGCTAAAACAATTATGAGGGGCACACCTGGTTACATAAACTCGGTTACTAAAAAAGAATTCGATGTAATGTTAAGCAGTATAATTATAAATCCGCTTACTCCTTTTGAAGGGGAGAATGTTTTGATAAGAGCTGTAATAAAAAACATTGGACGCCAAATGGCTCAAAATGTTGTTGCCGAATATTATATAGATTTTAATATGGACTCTTTAACAAGTCACGACGAATTGATTTATTCCGAGAATTTTGCAAGCGTCCAAACCGGCGACTCAACAACAGCGAACTTTTTATTTGCAGATCCTCCGATAGGAATGTATAACGTAATAATTATTATAAACTTTGTTTTAGACGAATTTACAGAAAACAATTCATCAATTATAGTTTTTGAAGTTACCGAAAAACCTGCGGAATTTAACGATGTTGTAATAAATGAAATTATGTTTGATCCCGACGGTGATGAACCAGAATGGATTGAAGTTTACAACAAAGGCGATAAAAAGAGAAATCTCAAAAACTGGTCTGTGTCAGACAGAACATCAAAATCAACGATAACTAATAAAGAACTTATTTTAGAACCATCCGAATTTATAGTTTTCAGTGACGATACATCGATAATAAACTTTTATGACATTCCTTCCAATTTGGTTTTATTTAATCTACCTTCACTTAATAATACGGATGATGATTTAAAACTTATCGATAACCTTGGAAATGTTATTGATAGTCTAAATTATAAAAAAAGTTGGAGCGGTGGCAAATCTGGAATTTCATTGGAGAGGAAATCTATTACTTCCCCAACAAATGATTCTACAAATTGGGGCGCCTCATTAGATGCTTTAAAAGCAACACCCGGTAGAATCAATTCAATTGTTCCTGAAGAGTTTGATCTGGCTTTGGTTCGTTTTGTTCTATCGGACACCTTGGCTATACTAGGAGAAAGTATTACGGGGATTGTAACAATAAAAAATATTGGACTTAATGTTATACCAACGTCCGTGCTTAGTATTTTTGTATTAGTAAATGGAAACACCAGAGAACTGATCTATGAAACTCAAATAAAAATAATATCACCGAACGATTCGGTGAATATAGATTTTGTATTTGATACTTACAGTTTAGGGCAAAACTTTCTTATAGCTGAAATTTATTCCGACTTGGATAAAGATCATACAAATAATATTAGAAACCTTAATTTAACCGCCGTTGCCATAAATGAATTGCCCGGAGATATTGTAATAAATGAGATTATGTACGCACCAATTTCGCCAGAACCCGAATGGATTGAGATATATAACAGGAGCCTAAAAAATATAAATATTCAAAATTATAAATTGGCCGATAATGCGGATACAATCTTAATAATTGATTATCCACTGAGCATTGGTCCGAATGAATTTTTTATATTCGCGAGGGATTCTGGTTTTTATCAAACTTATGAAGATTTAACTAATATTATAACAACTGATCTTCCCTCGCTCAGCAATACAAACGATCAAGTGAAACTACTAAATTATATAGATGAGGCAATAGATTCAGTAAATTATAAAAGCACCTGGGGATATAAAGTTGGAAATTCTTTAGAAAGAATTGACACTGAAAAATCATCAAACGATTCCACTAACTGGGGAATATCCAATCTAAAACAAGGTGGCTCACCGGGGAAGTTAAATTCTATAAGTCTTAAAAATATAGATGCCGCAATTATTGAATTATTTTTTTCGCCAACTAATCCAAAGCTGGGACAAGATGTGAATATTTCCGCAGCAGTTAAAAACTCAGGTAAAAATTCAATTATTTTTTCACTCTTACTCTTTGAAGACACAGATCTTGATAGTATTTCTAATTCCTTTGTTGATAAAATTGAAAACATAAATCTTAATTCTGGCGATTCCACGATAATTGATTTTGGATATACACTTACCAACATAACCCAGGAAATAGGATATCTTGCTATAGCCGAATTAAATTCTGACGAGCATCCAGGGAATAATAAATTTTATAATTCTGTGGCGCCGAGATTTCCAATGGGATCAATTGTAATTAATGAAATTCATTACAATCCATGGAATAATGAGCCCGAATGGTTTGAATTATTTAATAATTCGGATCATAAAATCAATCTGCAAAAATGGAGTGTAACTGATCTATTAACCACGCCAAAATCCACACAACTTTCCTCGAGCAGATTATATGCTCTTCCTAAATCATTTACGGTGGTTTCCAAAGACACTTCGATTTATAATTTTCACACTGATATTCCATCGCAATTAGTAATAGTTAATTTCTCAAATCTGAATAATGATATTGACGGAATTGTAATAAAAGACTTTGTTGGCAGAACAATGGACTCAGTGATGTACAATTCTTCTGTTAGCGGATCAAACGGGCAATCGTTGGAAAGATTGGATGTATCCGTCAGCAGCGATAATATATTGAACTGGGCGTCATCAACGGATTTAGAAAAAAGCACACCCGGTAGAATTAATAGTATTGTCAAAAAAAATTATGACTTAAAACTTTCCCGCATAATAATTGACCCGCTATTTCCTATTCTGAACGAAACTGTAACCCCTTCGGTATTAATTAAAAATGAAGGAAAAGAAATTGCCGAAAATTTTTCGGTTTCTTTCAGTCTTACTGATGGACAAACCGCCACTCATTTAAGTGAAATAACTGGTTTAACATTGCTGCCAAATGATTCTCTTATTGTTACGTCTTCTTCTTCATTTCTGCTTACTAAAACAATGGGTTTATCTGTTGAAATACTTTATCAGTTTGACGAGATGAACGCAAATAACGCGGACCTAATAGAACTATCACCGGGATTTGATAGAAGATCGATTGTAATTAATGAATTTAATCATCAACCATTTACAGGAGAAAGTGAATGGATTGAGTTTTTTAATACTACAAACGATACTATAAATTTAATCAACTGGGCGGTCAGCGATGTTCTCACAAGTCCCAGAAAAAATATTATAAGTAAAGATGATACGTTTATTATGCCGGGAGAATTTTTTATTGTGTGCCGAGACTCAGCATTATTTGTAAATTCAAAAGAAATAAAAATTTTCGAGACTAATTTTGGGACGCTTGGCAACACGGAGGATGGAATTATAATTTACGACTTTAACGAGGCCATTATTGACAGTTTATTTTATAATAGAACCTGGAATTTTATTTACGGTCATTCGATGGAAAGGTTTAATACAGAGAATGCATCCAGCGATCCTATAAATTGGTCGCCGTCGTTAAATATTTCCAGGGGAACACCGGGCTTTATTAATTCTATCAGCTTAACTAATGGTTATGAAAACCACGCAGCGGTAATTAATGAAATTATGTACGAGCCCTCAGAAGGGAATTGTGAGTTTATCGAATTATTTAATAACAGCGATTACGATCTGGATTTGGGCGGCTGGACTATCGTGGATGAAACAAATAATAAGTTACGTTTATCAAACTCCAACTACATTTTACAATCAGGTAATTTTTTTCTTCTTTCAGCGGACAGTTCCATTCTCAACTATTACTCCCATTTAACCGAATTTGAAAATCTAAAAATAATCAATAAACCCGATCTCGGCTTTTCAAACAGCGGAGAAATGCTTCTTCTAAAGGATATTAAAGGAAACATAATTGATTCCTTAAATTATAACCCGAATTGGCATAATCGAAACATTATAAACAAAAAAGATATCTCGATCGAAAGAATCAATCCTGCATTTAATTCGAATAATCCGATGAATTGGAGTTCATCAGTGGACTCTAAAGGAGCTACTCCGGCAGAAATTAATTCAATATATACCGAACAAACCGAATTTGAATCTAAATTTAATATAGAGCCGAATCCGTTTTCACCTGATAATGATGGTTTTCAGGACTTCACAATAATCAGTTATAAATTAAATTCCGAAACTGCACAGATAAGAATTCGTATATTTGATGATTTAGGACGTAAAGTAAGAACTTTAGCAAATAATACGCCCAGTGGGTCACATGGGAATGTTATTTTTGATGGGTTGGATGATAAAGGACGTCCTCTTGGCATTGGAATGTATATTATACTCCTAGAAGTCTTCGGAAATAATTCGGGACTGATTGAAACAATTAAAAAAGTTTTAGTTGTTGCACGTAAGTTATAATATGTATTTGTAATTGGGTACAATCGGGAATATTTTTCAAGTACTAATATTAAAATTTTCCCAACAATGCGCGAGGTATGCTATGTCAAAAGAATTTGAGAAAGAAATAGAAAAATTAGACGAAGTCTATTCGGAAATGGTTGAAGCAATTATGAATAAACCCGAATCACAGGATTACGAGATTTCGAGAATTTATTTTGAAAACGTTGCTGCCAGACTTAATAATTGGGTGGCAGTCGTTAAAGAAGTAAAATATGAATTGGAAAAACGCCAACCGCTGGGTGATTTGAGCGCTGACAACCGTCCCGCATAGTTATTTGCTTGTGCAATTTAACAGGGGCAGTTTGATTTTCTGCCCCGAGTTATAATTGATTATTTATGTTTTATTTTATCTTGAATTTTTTGGATTGTAAGCGGCGCTGAACCTTCGTAATGGTTGTTAACATTCATATAAACGTCAACATCTCGGCTCAACAGATCAATAACCATATCTATTATTTTATTCAGTTCGTCATCTTTTGATTCGACAATTTTACTCCAGTCCCCCCCTGTTGTTTCTTCAATTCCTTTTCTGTCAGGTCCGTGTAAACGAATTATAACTTTTTCGGTAAATAGATTTCGAAATTTATTATATGTTTCGTAAACTGGAGGCATATAATAACCCTGCAGCAAAACAGGAATTATGTTATTTTTTTGAAGGAACTCAAAAAATGAATTATTGAGATAATTTGGATTACGAATTTCTACCCCAATGTTTTTATTTGTATCAATTGAATCAAGAAAACCTTTAAATCTTATCTGGAAATCTAATTGGGAATTCATTTTCTGTTTATTAAGATATTCGAACTGCATCATTAATGGACCAAGCTTTTCTCCGAATGGTTTAAATATTTGTTTAATTTGTTTATACAATTCTTTAGATAAAAAATAGGGGTTGCTTTTAAGCGGTTCGGCTTTATTACTTTTATAAAAGTGGGTTAAAGTAAGGCTGTTTGGCAGCTTAATTGAAAATTTGAAATCCTCTGGAACAGAATTAATATATTCTTCTATGATTTTAGGATTTGGAAGATTGACTTTATTCTCCCCAAAAAGCGACCAAAACCATTGATCAATTTCAACAGTTGAATAATGCCCCGAGTATTCTTCAAGAAAATTAATCTTTGATGATTGGGGGTATATTAAACCTCTCCACGATTCATATTTCCAGCTGCAAGTTCCTATACGAAATTCAGCCATAAACTTTACCTTATATAAAATTAACACGGTTAATCTGGAATATTTACATTCCTGTGTAAATTATAAGTCAATCTTAATGCTTGAATTCAAAAAACGCAAATGGGTTTTTGAGAATTATATTACAAAACAATTATCCGGCTGGAATTTAAATGTATCTTTCACCTACTATTCAACCCGCAATTAACATGGATATTTTATATTTTTGAAAAAGTATTTATTCTTAGGCCAATGAGGCAAATACAACAAATATTTTTATTATGTGTTTTATGTGCAACTATAAATTTTGGACAGCGGGTTTATTTTACTGAAAGTTACACCGAAAAAGGAGAGCCGATAGGTGCAAAAAACGATTGGGACATAAACCCATGGGGAAGTTATATTTTTATAATGTTAGAATCGGAAAACCAACCGATTCCGGGCAAAACAATTTATCTTTACATCGATAAAAAGGAAAAGGACTCATTTCAACCATTCGACAGTAAATCGATAGGTCTTGAAACAAATCAGAAATGGGCTGTATATAATTACAAATTTACAGAAGAGGGCTTATACGACGTTTATTTTATAACATCGGACCAACGCAGATTTGCAGGTGAGAATATTAAAATCAAATTAAACGACAGCATCTCCAAACAAAAAGCAAATCAGAATAGAGTTTACTACGAAGATTGTAAAGTTTTGTTTTCAAAACAAATTCTTTTTGGCGGTAAAACACTTGGAGAAACTAAATCCATTTCGATTAGTGAAAATGCAGGGACAATTTTTGTAAAAATTTTTAACCAAAAACCTTTGAATACTAGTAAATTACTGTTGGATATTTGGCGAAAAAAGAACCGATCCTTCGAGTACGATGAATTTATTGAATCAAAAAAATTTGCAGTCAATCCAAAATGGATGGATACTTATTTCAAATATTTATTCAAGCAACCCGGTGAATATAAATTTTCAATTTATGGTGAAAATGAAGTAATGATAGTAACCGGATATTTTTCTGTAACTAAATAGAGGGCAATATATGAAAGGTATTGTTTTAGCAGGTGGTTCAGGCACACGTCTATACCCGATTACAAAAGTATACAGCAAACAACTGGCTCTTATTTATGATAAACCGCTTATCTATTATCCGATTTCACTATTGCTTTTAGGCGGTATAAAAGAAATACTAATAATTTCTAATGAAGAAACTATTCCACTATACCGTCAATTGTTCGGTGATGGATCTCAACTTGGTTTGAGATTCGAATATAAAGTGCAAGATGCTCCTAATGGAATCGCGGAAGCATTTATACTTGGTGAAGAATTTATTGGTAATGATTCAGTATCTCTTGTTTTGGGAGATAATATTTTTTACGGCAAGTTCGATTTTTTGTACGACGCAATAAATAAACACGCTACAGGCGGAACAATTTTCGCCTACAGAGTAAACGATCCGCAGAGATATGGAATAGTGGAATTCGACAGCGACGGTAAAGCGATATCAATTGAAGAAAAACCACAGAACCCAAAATCGCGATATGCGGTACCCGGTTTATATGTATATGATAATGAAGTAGTTAGTATATCAAAAAAATTGAAACCCTCCCCAAGAGGAGAACTTGAAATAACCGACGTAAATCGAGTTTACCTTGAGAAAAATCAGTTGAATGTTCAAATGATCGGCCGCGGAGTGGCATGGTTGGATACCGGAACACCCGAAGCACTACTGCAGGCTTCAAATTTCTTCGGTGTTATTGAAGAAAGACAAGGATTAAAGGTGGCTTGTCTTGAAGAAATAGCTTATAAGAAGGGATTTATATCTCGGGAACAATTTAAAAATTTAATTGATAGTATTCCAAAATCCTTTTATAAAGACTACCTTGTTAAAGTTCTTGAAGATTAATTTGTATGTGGAAACTAAGTTTGAATTCATTTTTTTAGCATAAGTCTATGATTATTGTATGTTCTTAATCTTATATAAAGTTGATTGGGATCGATTATTCGTTTTTAGATGGAAAGGATATTGATTAACTCAATGGATAAAATAAACAGATCGCATTTAAATATAACAACTAGCAAAACATTAAAAGTAGCTTTAATAATAATCGGTTGGATAAATGTTGCATTGGGCATTATTGGCGCTTTTTTACCTCTAATGCCCACAACTGTGTTTTTGTTAATCGCCGCGGCTTGTTTTGCACGTAGTTCCGAAAAATTCTACATTTGGCTGCTTACTAACAAATATCTGGGTAAGTTCATTGTCGATTATTACCAAAAAAGGGGTATGACTCTCAAGTCAAAAATTATTGCTGTTTCTATGCTGGTTGCTGCATTCAGTTATTCTACATTATTTGTTGCCGAAGCTATCTGGTTAAAAATATTGCTTGCAACAATGGCAGTTGGTATTTCTACCTATATTGTTTCCTTAAAAACAGTTAACTAAGTTTATATATAATATTTATATTAAAACCGTAAATATTCCGGAATTTCTGATATAAACAATTTATAATATTTTTCTTTAAACCGGATTTAGGAGAACACTTTTATGGGTTTATTCAACACAAGTTCCAGAGCCGAGGTCGACAGACTTATTGTTGAAAACGAATCATTAAGAAATTCTCTTAATAAAGCACTGCAGAATTTTGACAGCATTGAGGATTTAGAAAACAAATTAGCGGAGAAAAGAACTGTCATTTCCGAATTGTCCAAGGAAGAAAAACAAATCCTTGACTCTATTCAAAAGTCAAATGAAGAGAAAGTAATTAAGTCGAAATCTATTGCCGATCTCGACACTAGAATAAATTCTTTGGAAAACGAAAGAATAAGTTTGTTAAATACCATTGAACGTTATAATAAAGAATTGTTGGAACTGGATGAATTAAAGGCACAAAGAAGGGAAAATGTTGAAAATTTAATGGAAGCCGTTTTCGAGAAGGAACAGAAAACACGAAAACTTGATTCTGATATTGAGGCAAGAAATATTGCAGTTGAGGAGTTGGATAATAAGATAGCTGAACTAAAATTAAATTTTGAAGAATTGCATACTTTAAATGAAGCTATTGGAGAAAAGCTAAATAGACAAAAAGCTGAGATTAAAGATCTTGAAAAAAAATCAGAATCTATTAAAGATGATAATGAAAAGAGTTTTAAAAACGTTGACTATATAAAGAAAGAGATCTCCATTTTAGAAAAAGAGAAGTTTGATATTCAACAAAGCATAGAACTTCTTCAAAAGGAGGAAAGCGATAAAAGAAATTCTATCTATAAATTAGATCAAATAATATCCTCGAACGAAGAAGTAAAAAACAATCTCGATTTAAGTTTAACGTCCCTTACAAAACAGCTTTCAGAGAAAGATAAGCTCTACAACGAATACTCAATTAAGAAGGATAATATCACAGAAATAATAATAACTTCTAAAACCGAACTCGAAAATTTACGCCACGATATCCAAGCTATAAAAATTGTAATTGATGACTATAACGAGGATATGCTTCAACTTGAGAGGAAAAGGACTAAAACTACTTCTGAGGTGCATAAACTTGAAGCTGCAAAGAGACAATTTGAGGATTCAATTTTCCGAATGAGAGAAGAAGAAGAAGCACTTAAAGCTCAACTGGGTTTACTGAAAAACAGAATAAATGCGCTTGAAAGTAAAAAATTTGAAATAGAGGAAACGAACCTTCGTTTAGAAAGTAAATTTACCGAAGCTATCGACAAATTTTCTGGCGAATTGAAAGAAGCAAAACTGGAGTTAAACAGTTACAAACATCTGCTTCTATTGAAAAATAAAGAGTATAAAGAAGTAGAAACCGCACTTCTGGAAAAATCCACACTAATTTCAGAATATACTGGCATGGTACAAGTTTTAAAAAAGGAAAAGGAAAATCTTGAAGAAACAATAGAAAAATATAACTCTCGAAAAGAAGGATTGCAGAACAAAATAATTGAAATTAAGGATGAACATAATAAATTCAGACTTAACATTAAAGAAATGTTAACTGAAAACGATACCTTATTGAATAAGAAGATGCAGATCGAAAAAGATTTATTGGAGTTATTAAATTTTTCCAGCGAAAATTATAAAGCGTTGCATGATAAAAATAAATTATTAACCGAATCTTTAGTTAATAATGAAACCCTGCTTGATGAAATATCTAAAGAAATTGAGTTAAAAAATGAATCTTTGATTAAGCTTGGAGAGGATATTTCAAAATCGGAAATTGATAGAGAAGAATTTTTGTCAAAAATCTCTCAACTTATAGCGCTTGAAAAAACGTTTCAATTCAAGATAGATAATTATAAAAAAGAAATAAAAAAAATAGACGCTGAACCGGGAATCGAAACTGAAGAAGAGTTAAATAATGCTTCTAGCACAAGTAACAAATAACATTCCAGCAAGCCAATTAGATGCTAACAAAAAACGAATTAAAATATTACAGCGGCTTGTTAAAAAACAAATACCGTATTAAAGAAAATAAATTTTTAGTTGAAGGCAAAAAACTTGTCGACGAAGGATTAAGCAGTAAATTAGTTTGTGAAGTTATATGTGCAACCGAACAATTCCAGAAAGCTAATGCCCCTCAGGTTAAACAAATCCGCTCAAAAAACATAAGATATGAGATTATAAAAAATAGTGAGTTTGTTAGACTTAGCGATACAAAATCCCCGCAGGGAATTTGCGCGGTATTTAACATACCCTCGCTCACACAAGCAAGCATGTATAATGAGAATTTAGTTGTGGCTTTAGATGATATCAGCGATCCAGGAAATGTTGGAACCATTATTCGCACTTGCGATTGGTTTGGAATAAGAGAGCTTCTTTTTAGCAGCTCCTGTGCGGATTTATTTAGTCCAAAAGTGATACGATCAACTATGGGATCCATATTTCATATACCGGCTCTTTTTGAAGGACAACTGCAAGAGAAATTGGCTGAGTACAAGTCGGCAGGTTATAAATTGATTATCGCCGATTTAAAGGGGAATGATATTTTTCATTACAACGAATCAGGGAAAAAGGTAATCATTTTTTCTAACGAAGCTCACGGTCCATCCAAAGAGATACTGGATATAACAGACTCAAGTGTAACAATTCCTAAAATTGGCACAGCCGAATCTTTAAATGTAGCGAGTGCCGCTGCTATTATACTCGCTCATTTGACCAGATAATTATAATCGTGAGTAATAAATATAATCCAATTCTACGGGCGGAATATTATTTTGTTTTAACAACAAGTTTATTTGCCCACGGTGATAAGTAGAATGTTGTGCGACATGAGTAATAATTTGCCTGATGGGTGTTTCACAAGCGTTACCATTAAGATTTTTATAGACAATTAATTTATCGTAGTCCTTATCCTTTAGTTTTCTAATTAACTTAAACCACTGCTGACTGCTTTGTACCGAAAGCAAACTACATTCTTGTATAGTATACAAATCCCAAATTTGAATATTCCAATCGTGTGTTCCAGCAATTCTTTCCATCCACATATCCTGCGCCGATAAAATATGACTAATCAAACGCAGGCAGCGTTCGGGAGGCTGTTCTAAAAATCTGATATGCTCTATCAGTTGTTCGTTAGCCCAATCATTATATTGGAACAACTCTATAAAATAAGTTTTCATTATCAACTAGTTAATCTGAATCACATTATTTGAGTAATATAAATTTTTTGGAGTCCTTAAAGCCGTTTATTTCTAAACGATAAAAATATACGCCGCTAGTAAAATTTTCTGATGCAAATGATACTTCGTAGACTCCTTCATTTTGATATTTTTCAACAAGTGTTTTAATTTCCTGCCCAAGCATATCATATATTTTTAATGAAACATTTCCGCCTGCCGAAATACTATATTTAATTTTTGTACTCGGATTAAACGGATTGGGGTAGTTTTGCGACAAACTATAAGATGAGGGTATTTCGGAATTAATTTTTTTAAGGCCTGTTAAAATGTTAGCTTCGGGCGCGGGCAATTTAACATCGGTTAACAATTTAAATTCACCAGGTTTTAAGGAAACTAAAATTTCTGTATCTGTAACATCAATAGAATCGTCTTCAAAATAATTATACCATTTGCCTGTATGTTTAAAACCGTATGAAATACTTTTTTCAACAACATCAAAATTACCCACTATTAGTACGCTCATTGTTTCGTGGTTAAGACTAATTTTTTTTACAGATCCTGAAACATTTAAAGTAAAATCACGCGTTCCGAACACAGGATATTTGGTTTTGAGATTTATAAGAGCCGCTATCGTTTTATTAAGATTTCGTCTGTAAACGTCCTCATAATAATCCCAACGTATTGGTTTATTGCCGACGCGACCATTAAAATCTATAGAATAATCATATCCCAATTCTTGAAACTGCCATAACATTTTTGGACCGGGAACAGTAATAAAAAAGGCCGCTGCTAATTTTATTCTGTCCAATGCGGTATGAAGATTTTTAATTTTATAATCACCTGAAAAATTTCCATATTGAAGGTTCTTGTACATCAGCCGCTCTTCATCGTGGCTTTCCATATAACCCACAAGATTAGGTTTTGTCCATCCCCTTGTCTGATAAGAAACTCCCGAGAAATTGGACTTACCGCTTTCGTTATATCCCATTGTGGCCTCATTGTAATTCCCGTTTATATTCCCCCATAGCATCATTCCATAGTCAGAAAGTACTTTTTCTTCAGTATTTTGAGCAAAATGTTCAAGTATTACATAGGCTGTGGAATCATATTCCCAAATTTTTCCTGACATTCTTTTCAAAATAGCAATACGATCATTATCATATGCGCTGCCGTCGCCTGAGGTATTTGTAAATCCTTTTGTAAAATCGAATCGAAATCCGTCCACTTTATATTCTTCCAACCAATATTTGTTAACTCTGTCAATAAAATCTTTTGTAGCCTGTCTTTCATGATTAAAATCGTATCCCCAGGAAAAAACCGGATTAGGTGATGTTATATTAAACCAGGGGTTTGCTGGAGAAGGACGATTATTGGCGTTATCAAAATACAAACGAACCATGGGGTTAAGTCCGTACGCATGATTTAAGACCATGTCTAAAATTACTGCTATTCCTTTTTCGTGAGCCGCGTCAATAAAAGCCTTCAAATCATCTTTTGTTCCGTAATATTTATCTGGGGCAAAATACATCATTGGATTATACCCCCAACTTTCATTTCCTTCAAATTCGTTTACAGGCATCAGTTCAATGGCATTTATACCAAGTTTAACGAAATAGTCGAGCGTGTCCGTAAGGGTTTTGTAACTGTGAGTACTCACAAAATCTCTAACTAATAGTTCATAAATAACCAGATTATCTTTTGGGGGTCTCTTAAAATTATTTACCTTCCACGCATACTCTTTTTGATTTGTTTGAAATACAGATACAATGCCGTCGGTTTTCCCAAAAGGATATGGCATACGATTTGGGTAAACGCTCGCTGGTATATTAGAATCATTCCATGGGTCAAGTATTTTATCCGCATAAGGATCCTGAATTACTATATTTCCGTCAACTAAATATTGAAAACCATATTCTTTATTCGGGGTTAAACCAGTAAGTGTGATCCAGTAAACGGATTTGTCTGGTGTTAGTTTTAATTCATAATTCGGATCAATTTCCCAATCATTAAAATCACCACCAACATAAACAAACTCTTTATATGGAGCATTTAGTGCAAGAGTGACGGTTGAATTATCAATATAGTTTATTCCGTATTTTATACCATCAGGCAATTCGGCAATGGCGGTTTCTTTTCTTACTATAATAACCAATGAATCCGAAACGCTTTGTCCTGCGGAGTTTTTCGCAACCGCCTTTATGATACTTTTACCGGCCTCTGCCGCTAAAAATGAATATGTAATTGAATCTTTTTCTGTTGAACTAATTAATTGGTTATTTGCGTAAAGACTCAACTGCGTTGATAATTTACTAATGGCTGTTATATTTATACTTTGATTCAATTTTACAAAACTAAAATCTTCAGAAGGTTCAATTAAAGCTACGCTAAGAGACTGTTCATAAAGTGGTACAAATATATCAGCTCCCCCAAAATCCCTTCCTGTTGGCGCTGAAGATCCGGAACCTCTAAACACGAAACTTAACTCGGTAATTTTGGTAGATTGATTTACATTATAAAAATCGTGTGGTTTGCCAATTACAAGATGATATAAATCCGTAGCTACTTTTATTAATTTGGGTTGAGCATTATCATCCCCCCAATTTCCTATTACGTTTTGCCATCTTTTTCCATTAATGGTTACACCGGTATGAGCGTATACATTTCCGGTATAACCTTTTAGTCCCTGATCACCTTTTGTAGCGTCGAATATAATTGTAATTGAATCTTTTTCTGTGGCGAAGGAAGGCATTGTAGTAACAACTTGCGCCGATAAATTTAACCAAATGGATAAAATTAATGCGGTTAATAATATTTTTATTTGCATTTAGAACTCACTCTCTAATTTTTACGATATAAATATTTGCTCTCAAACAACAACCAGATGTACAATCAATCCAAGAACTCCCAAGCAACACCAAGGCGAAGTCCCTGTGGATACATTGGATAATAAGGAACTAAATAATAATTTGTGTCAAGCACATTTTCGAAAACAATATAAACAATCGCTTTTTTCTGAATAGTTCCCGAGATAAAAACATCCAATTGTTGTGTCGGAGCGACATTCCCATATTGGGAAATATCGGAGACGTTATTTCCGCTAAAATAAAAAGCGGGCAATGCTTTCTCAAAATCATATGTCACAAAAGATTTTTCGCCTGTTAGTTTATAATTAACACCCGCTTTCAAATATAAGTTCTGATTAAACAAAGTATCTATGTAATAGACTCCACCCTGTAAACTGTACTGCGGAACAGAATTATATTTATTGGAAGCATGATCCAAATAATAAGACAAGTTATTTATGAACTCTAATTTCCATATTTTTAGATCAAAACTCAGGTTCACTCCGCTTCTTTGAAGTGATTTAGTTTCAAAAGAACTAATTTCATTCACAACAATTGAGTCATTTGCTTTTTCAATTATTCCAACGGCGGCATTGTCATTAGTTATATAGAAATAACCAAGAGACCCTTTAATTAATCTGGAAACATACTCGGATCTTAATTCAATTGCGTTTAATTTCTGTTTATTAACATTTACCGAAGGTGAAAGAAAAATATTTTCTAATATGCTGAATGGTTTTTCAATAAACGATACACCTCCGAATAATCTAAAATTATTTGATAAACGAATAATTCCTTCCGCTCCGAATCCGTTATACTGCACTTTTCTGTAGTTAAATGTTTTTGCGAATAAAGAAGGGAAGAAGCTATCAAATAAATTTAGCATAACTTTGGAAGCAACTGACAAAATATCTTCAGTATCATTTCCGAATAGTTCAGTGGTATAATCTGAATGCTCATAATTTACCAAAAGATCAAAATCAAAAATACCGTGTTGAAAAAACTGCCTACCACTAAACCCATAAGTTTTATAATTATTATTGTGAATTATACTTGGAATGTCCGACGATATTGAGTCCTTGTTTTGCTTAAAATCCTGCCTGTTATAATTATAATATCCCGTAATGTTTGTAATAAAACCTTCGAATAAATCGGCATTGATACTGAGAGAAAATTCATGTTTAGTCGTTCGTTCAAATCGATAAGGATAAACCACATCTGCGTTGATAGGATCGTACATCTCTGAATTATTAATAGCACCGCCATTAAGTTCCGTGTTGTTATTTGCATTTCTATAAGTAGCGAATATATTCCAGGATGAATTAAGAAAATATCTTAATCCGGTGTTAAGATTCCACAAACTAAAGTCGGTATTAAAGTCGGTTTCGGTTGTGCCTGTTTGTTTACCTCCCCTGGGGTCACCCGCTATATTCGATAGCTCAAAATAAAAATAGGTGCTCCTTAAAATTGGCGCGTTAAAAATAACATTCAAATAACCTTCGTCGCTTGGCGCCTGATAGAATCTCATTTTTGAATATGCTTGTTTCGATATTCCGCTTTTTGAAATATAATTTACATGAACTGGGTTGTTCAATGTATTATATAAAAATCCTGAAGTAAGAGGGATTTGTTCTATTGAGTCTAGGAATTCGGACTGCACGAAAAATGCGTCCGAAGAATTTTGCCAACGGTTGTTCAGATTAACGCCATTATTAGTGAAAGCCATGTTCCCATTACCCAACCCATAAACTGTTAATTCATTCGGCTGACCGATAGATCCAAGATCCTGCAAAAATGAGAAAGGCAATAACGATAATATATTTCCCGTATATCTGTAATCGCTACTGGCTTTTTGTTTTTCAGTAATATAAAAACTTGATAATCCGCTGTGGCTGTAAGGCATAAATACAACAGGCTTAAATTTACTTTTTAAGCTGTCTCTTAAAGGAACTTTTTTTCCTGGCAAAACATTCAGTGAATCGTTCTGTATAACGGCAACCGAAGTATCAACAGATATAGAGTCCCTGAGCATTTTTGGAAATGGCTGTTCCACTTCTTGTGCCGAGGTATGAAAGTTTATAATAATTAGTAATAACGGAATAATTTTTTTCATTTTCAGAACTTGTATAATGATTATAATAAAAATACAGAAATAATATTCACTAAAAAAGCTACTCTAACTGACTTACCCGGAACCCCTAATAACATTGGTTTAATAGCAAATCCCCAACGGATTTATTTTTGTTTTATATAAAAAAAATATTTAATTTGTAACGACCATTCATTCACAATTAATAAATAGGATGTATTATGGCAGTAGCAAAATCTATGACTAAATCCCAAATAGTTGACCACTTGTCAAAAAAATTGGGGACAACGAAAAAATTATCAACTCAATTTCTGGAAGAGTTCGTTCAGTTAGCTTATAAAGAAGCTAAAAAAGATTTCACAATTCCTGGTCTAGGCAAATTATCAGTTGCTAGCAGAAAGAAAAGAAAAGGTCGCAATCCCTCAACCGGACAAGAAATAATTATTCCGGCAAAAAAAGTTCTTAAATTCAGAGTGGCTAAAGCTGCTACAGATGCTGTAGTGCCACCGAAAAAATAATAAGTTTTTATAAAGTCCGGTTTAGCCGGACTTTTTTTTGTCTTTTTTTCTCTTCCTTTTCTGCTTGTGTTCCGCTCCCATATCTGTCATTTTTTTCAGCAGCCCCTGATACAGTTGTTGATCAATATTGCTTAATGTTATCGTTAGTAGTTTGTTGAAATTTTTGATGTGTGTATGAATCCCAACAATTTCATTATTTTTTCCGTCTACTATATATAAAGGTCTTGCAGAATTACCGCTGAACATACCTCCATATATTTTCTTTATGTCCGAATGAGAAACGATCACTTCTTTTTTGCTCATGAAATAATCTGAGCAAATCATCTTTTCGTTGTCGACTTCAATTTTAAATGGAAACCTCGAGTATGATTTCAAATAAAACTTATTTAGTAGGATAAGGACAATTAAATTTATAACCAGAGGGAAAATAAAATAAATGCTTTCACTCATCATAAATAAAGATGAGATCAAATGAATTACTAGAATAATTGTTGCGGGAATATTCGCGTATCGGTAAATCATTTTTGCAAATATAGAATACTTAAATGTAATCATAGACTTCAATTTTTATTAATTTGTTGATTAAAGATATAGAAAATAATCTTTTTATAATCGATGGAATAAATTTATTCATTAACATATATTTTATAAATACATATATAACTTAATTAAACGTAGGCAATAGGGTAAAGGATAAATGAATGAAAGATCATATTTATGATGTAATTATTATCGGAGCTGGACCTATTGGGCTAGCTTGTTCAATACAAGCCCAAGAAAGGAATTTAAAATATTTAGTGATTGAAAAAGGTTGTCTTGTAAATTCTCTTTTCCACTACCCGACCAATATGACTTTTTTTTCCACTTCCGATCGATTAGAAATTGGCGGTGTTCCATTTATTTCGCATGGCGTTAAACCGACTAGAGCAGAAGCACTTGAGTATTATAGGAGGGTTAAGGAGAGCAGAGGATTAAATGTTAATACATACGAATTAGTTCATTCAATTAATAAAAATGATGAGTTTTTTTTCATATCGAGCAATAAAGCCCTTTATAAAACATACAAAGTAATTATTTCTACAGGTTTTTTTGATTACGCTAAACTTATGAATATTCCCGGTGAGGATTTGCCTAAAGTAAAGCATTATTACGATGAGCCGCATCCTTATGCTGCTGAAAAAATTATTGTAGTTGGTGGTGGAAACTCAGCGGTTGATGTTGCATTAGAAACATATAGACGCGGTTCACAAGTTACCATGATATTAAAAAAGAACAATTTGGACGATGGTGTTAAATATTGGGTCCGACCGGATATAGAAAACAGAATTAACGAGGGCGCAATAAAAGCTTATTTTAACTCTTACTTGAAAGAGATTCGAGAAAACGAAGTTATAGTTCAAACTCCCGAACGTTTAATTGTAATAGAAAATGATTTTGTCTTAGCAATGACAGGTTATCATCCCGACTTTGCTTTTCTTGAATCTTGTGGAATTAATTTTAGAGATGATAACAGTAAAATTCCTTTATATGATGAAACAACATTTGAAACAAACATCAAAGGGATTTATCTGGCGGGCGTAGTATGTGGTGGTATGGACACCGGAAAATGGTTTATAGAAAATTCAATATATCACGCCGAAAATATTTTTGAGCATATTTCTTTAAAAAAGGAATGATTGTTTCATAATTTTTTTTAATTTTAATACCGATTAGAATTTAATTAAAAAACCTCGTACAGCGGATTTAATCAAAATAGGCAGGTCTATCCGGATTCTTTAAATGCTCCAATACCTCATTGATATGTTTCAAATTAGTTCTGTTCTGTGATAATTCAGGCAGACTATTAATTGGAAAAAACTTTACATCGAGCGTTTCACTGCTGGACGTTGCCTTTCCTCCTATAAGTTCACATAGGAAAATAATTTTAAACGCATGAAAAAACTCAAGCGGTCTTCCGCTTCTATTGGCATCAAAAACACCGACAACTTTTTTAGCGACCACATCATATCCACTTTCTTCCTTTGTTTCCCGAACGGCAACATCTGAGGGATAATCTCCAACATCAGCCCAGCCACCCGGCATTGCCCAACATTCGTCAGTACTTTCCTGAACGAGTAAAATCTCTCCGTTTTTAAATACGGCGCTTCTTACGTCAATTTTTGGTGTCGCATAACCGGGCTGCTCCATCATTACCACATTTATATCTTCTTGTTTTAAATTTGTATAAGCTGCTACTATTTCAGTTGATAAATCAAGAAGTTTTTTATTCCTTTCCACTTCATAGTTATTTGACGCAAACGCAAGTCCGGTTTGAGAAAGAGATTGAATTTGCCGCGCCCAGTCGAGCCATTGTGGAATAGGATCCAGTTTAACCATTACAACTCCGGTGTTAATAATTATTTACACTCTAAATGCTCTGCAAAATTAAATAAAAACCCAATCATAAATATTCTAGATTTAAGACCAATCTGTTTTATGTGTTATAAGTCTTATACCCTGCCGCTGAGTAAGGTAATACCAAATCCACTCCGACATAACTTTGTACTTATTCCTAAAACTTATAAGAAACATTATATGGACAATACCCCACAAAAACCAGGCTAAGCTCCCTGAGAGTTTTATGTTTCGCATTTGCATTACTGCGCGGGCACGGCCAATAGTTGCCATGCTCCCCTTATCAAAATAGACAAAGGGTTTACGTTTATCTTTAGGTGTGTCATTTTCAATTATTCCGGCAACATATTTGCCCTGTTGAACAGCAACAGGGGCAATGCCGGCAAGGGGTTTACCGTTTTCAGAAAACATGGCTGAATCGCCAATTACAAAAACATTGGAGTCGCTTTTAATACTACAATCACGCTCAACAATGGCTCTTCCTATTCTGTCTTTTTGGACATCAAGACTTTCGATAAGAGTTGAGGCTTTATTTCCCGCAGCCCATATCAAATTTGGAGTTTCAATAAATTCACATCCTATCTGAAGTCCAAGAGAGTTTATTTTAGTAACGCTTTCACCCAAACGAACTGTAACTCCCAACGACTCTAACGATTCTTTTGCTTTTTTATTCAGAGGTTCGTCATACATATTTAGTAGTTTAGGACTGCCTTCAACAAGAATTATTTTTGTTAATGCCGGATTGATGTTTCTGAAATCTTTCAGCAAAGTTTTTTTAGATATTTCGGCTATCGCTCCAGCCATTTCCACACCAGTAGGTCCACCTCCAACAATAACAAAAGTCATAAATTTTTCTATTTCCTTCGGGTCATTTAATTTTTCGGCCTTTTCAAACGAGGAAAGAATTCTTTCGCGAATTGACAAAGCATCTGATATGGTTTTTAATCCGGGCGCGTACTGTTCCCATCCATCATTACCAAAATATGAATGTCTTGACCCGACGGCTATTATTAGATAGTCATATTCAAAATCACCGTCTGCGGTTAAAACTTTTCTATTCTTCTGATCTACGGAAGTCGCCGGACTCATCAGAACTCGCACATTTTTTTGTTTGCTTAAAATTCCTCGTATTGGGGCAGCTATATCTCCGGGTGAAAGAACAGCAGTTGCCACTTGATACAACAAAGGCTGAAATAGATGATAGTTTGATCTATCTAATAAAGTTATTTCCAATTCCGAATTTTTGAGTGCTTTGCAAGCATTTAAACCTCCAAAGCCACCGCCGATAATAACCAATTTTTTGCGTTTCATGTTTTTCCTAAATTTCAATCGAATACAATTATTATATCTCTTAAGTTCTCTAATTTTAAAATAAAAAACCCAACTGAATAAGTTGGGTTAAATTGTAAGTTTTTTATCCGATCTCAATTTTTCTTTAAATATATATTTCCGTTATTAGTTTTAATTTTCACAAGATGTTTTCCACCATTTAATGAACCAGTTCCGTAAATATACTTTATATCGTTTCCGTTTTTATTCTGCCATTCACCCTTTCTTTCCTCATTAAACTTAAAATCACTATTAATATTCACTTCATTATCGTGTTTTTGATCGTACTTTATTTCCAGATCTAGTTTCATGGAAAAATCGGCGGGTAGATACAAAGTAACATCACCTCCCATAGATGAAATATCGATATCTCCCTTTCCGGTGGTTGAGCTCTTTTTCACATTTACTTCCACGTCACCACCCATTGTAGTTGCTTTTATCCATCCATCCGCAGATTTAATTAGTATATCACCACCCATTGTGGTTGCATCAACAAACAAAGAAGCCTTGTTGATAGTAATATTGCCCCCCATTGTTTTTACTTTTGCTCCATAAGCCGCCTCATCTACAATTATTTCACCGCCCATCGTTTCAACATTAGTTTCATTCCCAATTGTCTCACCGCTTCTTCTTTTAACATTTTTCTGTTTTATGTCGCCACCCATCGATTTGGCGTCTATATTACCGGTAACATTATCAAATGATATATCGCCGCCCATTGTTTTTACAAATCCATCTACATCGCTCTCACTCAGCTCTATATCACCTCCCATAGTAGTCAACTCCAACTCCCCATTAAGATTTCTGAGAATTAATTCTCCTCCCATCGTTTTACCACTTAACAAACCATCTATTCCAGTTAAAGAAACATCACCGCCCATGGTAGAAAAGTTTACATTAAATTTTGAAGGCACTTTTATAGTGAACATCCCATCCGAATTCCTATTATTATTTCCTTCATAGCTCGCTTCCACCTCAATGCCATCAGACGTTTCATTGAATTCAACTTTTATATCCTTTGCACTTCTTCCTCCTATGCGGGCATTGATGCTCACAATTTCTTTGTTCCATGATTCAACTTGAATATCGCTTCCTATCTTTAAATCCAATTTTAGCGTTAGTCCGCTTTTAACTTTGAATTCTTTGTTATAGGTTTTATCGTTGATATTTCTAGTAGCGACAAGAACTTTATTTTGCGATTCCAATATGTAGGATGGTGTATAAGCCGCGCCCATTATAACAAACAGACTGGTTGTTAAAGTGAGAATAAACTTTGCTGCTTTCATAAAAATTTCCCCCTCGGTAATTTATTTTTTTTTAATTATTATATCAGAGTTTGTCGTAGAAATATTGATTTGCTGACCCCCGCCGTTTATGGCTGTTTTATAACTAATTGTATTTTTATTTTTTTCTAAATTCGTTTTTCCTCCAAAGTCCGTATATATTCTGCTGCCTTGTTCATGCGAGCCTCGCATTTTTATGAGAGCGTCTATGTCAACTTTTGATGAGGGGGATAATCTCAACTCAATTTGACCATTGGCCGATTTCAAATTGCTCTGTCCAGAGTGTGCTGGATCGAGCTCCGCATAAATACTACCCCCCGATGTTTTTGCATCCAGGCTGCCTTTAACATTTTTTAGGGAAATGTCTCCGCCTTTTGTTTCCGCACTAACATGACCATTGGCGCTTAACAAAGAAATGTCCCCCCCATACGTTTCCATTATTGCTTTTCCTGAAACATTCTTTAATTCCACATCTCCACCGAAAGTAGTAACAAATGCATTTCCGCCTATATCCCCAATTGTAATATCTCCACCGTATGTTTTTGCGTTTAAATTCCCTTCCGTACCAATAATTTGGATATCGCCCCCCATAGTATTTACTTCGGCATTATTGCCGGAGACAGTTCCTATTATAATATCTCCACCTGAGGTGTTCACATTAATGGGCCCGGATATATCACCAAGGTGAATATCTCCACCGGATGTTGATGCCGTCAATCTCCCCTGAATTTCGTTTGTAATTAAGTCCCCTCCTGAAGTTCTCAAATCAACGTCTCCAGTAATTTTATTCTTTAATTCTATATCTCCATTGGTTGTTCTTAATCGTAAATGAGTAACCGATGGGACAAAAAAAGTAAAGTTGCCCCACCCTTTTTTAGGCCGAAAATTAAAATAGAGAGTATTGTCGATTTCCTTAAATTCCACATTTCTCCAGTCGTTTGCATCCATATCTTTGGAGTTAAAACTAATTTCATTTTTATCCCAGCTTTTAATTATTATATCTCCCGGATTAACAGATACATCAAGCGTTACACCTTTTGAGACCTTATACGATTTTGTAATTCCCTGCTGTTCAGCAAAAACAAATGTTGCGCCTACCAGCAAAACTGCAAATATTAAATTATATGGGCTATTTTTCATCTTAATTCTTCTCCTTCCAATAAAGACTCCGCCATTTTTTTTACAAACAGATTCGGCTCGGTCTTAACTTTTTTATCTAATACTTTTTTTACTGATGAATCCATTTTCGCGCCATCCGATATAACCCCGGCAAGAAGATTAACAGCAGATATACGTTGCCCGGGATTGGTATCGTGCGCAAGCACAAACAATAACGCATCTCTAATTTCTGTATCGAATGGGTATTTAATAAGTACATCCATAGCCGCTCTTCTTACACCAACATTATCATCGCTTTTAAGAGAAATTATTAATGCGTTTTTAACATCTTTATCCGGAATAAAATTTTCATTTACTCTTTCAGCTATTGTATTAACTGTTTTAATTTTAAATCCCGGATTTTCACTCTTTGTAATAAGATTAGCCATAAGTTTTTGAACGGTTAAATCCTCAATTTCTCCAGTATATTTATAAGGCTGTGCCGCTTCAAAAGTTATAGTAATTTTTCCATCGGGAGCATATGTATCGGACAATCTGAAATTAGCTAAATTCGCACCTGATGAAAGCACTTCATCAATATTTACTACTTTATTTTTTTTATCTGCAATTTCTGAAATACTAACGCTGAACAATAAATATCCTGATAAAATTCCTATTGCCAAAAAGAATACTCCACCGGCCGCCAATTTATACCCGGTAAGCTGGGCAGATTGAATTATGGCAAACAGGTTTTCAAAAAAAGCGGGTTTATTTTTTGCTTTGTTTATGTTTCTAATTAGTTCACGGCGTGCCTCAAGCAAAACTTCCTCTTTAATTTTTCCGGGCTTATTTGAAGAGAAAGTCTTAAAAAGAGATTTTGTTGACTCGAATTCTTCTGCGGCTTCGGGCGAATTTTTGAGAATTTCTTCTATTTTTTTTTGTTCCGCCTCTTCAAGTTCACCGAACAGATACAATTGCATTAATTCATTTAGTTTTTCTTTACTCATTTCTTCCCTTACCCTTATTCAGCCAGTGTTTTAAGTTTATCACGCATTCTATTTGTAGCGGTAAAAAGATACCGTTTAATGGTTCCATCGTTACAATTCATCATTTCGGCTATCTCACGAATTTTATATCCCTCATAAAATTTCAAAGTAAATACAAGTTTTTGCTGAGGGGGTAATTCCTTTAATGCAGCATCTATATGTCTCGACATTTCTTCATCTATTGCCAATGAATCAGTTTGTAAACCGCTATCAATTGTTTCGGATACCGGAGTAGAAAAGTCATTTTCGTAACCGATTGTTTTGTCAATTGATTCAAAATGATGTCTTTTTTTACTGTGATGAAAGGATACACAAACATTCGCGGTAATTCGAAACAACCACGTTGAAAACTCACTGTTAAACCGAAATGTTTTTATTCCTTTAAACACTCTCATAAATACTTCCTGATAAATATCTTTTGCGTCTTCTTCATCATTTCTATAGGAAGCGGCAATATTCATAACGGCACGGTCGTACTTATATAGTAATTCCTCGAAAGCCTGCATATCTCCCTTTTGAGCTTTTTTTATCAGTTCGAAATCTTTGATTATTTCCACCATCGCATTATTAGACCAGATAAAGTAAAAAAGGTTGTACGCGTCATAGCAAAATTATGCAACAAAATTTGAGGATTCGAAAATGGCAAAAGGAATTAATACGGATTTATTTATACCATAGAAATTTATTTCACTTAAAAACGGACAATTATTAAATTTTCAGGATATATTCATTCGAATGATAGACGAATAACCATGCATCTAAATGTTAAAACCGCATTTAACCAGTAGTTAGTTTAATGCCCTAAAAAAAATTTATTTCTTTGTGCTTCTTTAAACTGAGAATTTAATAAACCGAAGAATTACCCATTAATTGGCAGCCGCATAATCTTCAATTTGTTGCCATACTCTCAATAAATTTCCAGAACATATTTTTTGAATGTCATTTTCAGTATAACCGAGTTTTAATAATTCATAAATTAAATTCGGGTACATCGAAACATCTTTTAATCCATCAGGTAAAGTATCTCCAACACCCTCAAAGTCGGATCCAAGTCCTACGTAATCAACACCAACGAGTTTAATAACATGATCTATATGATCAGCGACTTTTTTAACGGTGGAATAACCTAAAGGATGTTGTTCAGAATAATTTTTTTTAAATTCTTCTACCTGTGGATTGTCTTTATCGAGATGATGTTCTTCAATATAGTTTTCAACCTCTGCCCTGTATTCCTTTTTTCTTGTAATGTAGTCTTCATCGATAAAATCGGACCCGAAATTTATCTGAATTACTCCTCCGGTTTTTGCAAGAGTTTTAATCATATCGTCGTCCATATTCCTTTCGAATCCGGGAGTATAAAACCGGCAGGAAGAATGTGATGCGATAACGGGAGTCTTTGAAAGTTCAATAACCTGATAGAAGGTTTCGTCGGTTACGTGCGATATGTCAATAATCATCCCAATTCTATTCATTTCTTTAATAATTTCTTTTCCAAACGGACTAAGACCGTGCCATTTTCTTTCTTCATCATAAGAAGAATCACAAATGTTATTCCATTTGGCATGTGTAAGAGTAACATATCGAATGCCTTTATCGTAATAGAATTTTAATAAATCAATATTTTCTATCGGAGCTCCATTTTCCATTCCCATTGGTAATGAAATGAGTCCTTTTTCAAAATTTCCGACAATATCCTTTACTGAATTTGCCAAAGCAAATTTATCGGGATAGCTTATAGCAATTTTTTCGACTAGAGAAATAAGATTATCGGCATATTGTTTTGCCTCAGGTGTGCCTTGCAATCGTGGCGGTACATAAATAGACATAAATGAAACATTTAATCCGCCCTCTAATGCCCGAATATAATCATATTCGCCCGAAGCAGTTTTTTTTGAAATATCTTCCCATCCATTGTTCAAGCGGAGTGGAAGATCAATATGTGTATCGACGATAATATATTTCTGGGCAAGTTCTTTGGCTTTTTCGTACAATTTATCACCCGCTGTTAAGTTGATACTCATAATTAGCGTAATAAAACCCAAAAGTACTTTTTTCATGCTGTTTTCCCCGCTATTCTCAGATTCGGTTATGAATATAATAAAAGTGGTTAAATATTAGCATCAAATATTTTCTTAGAAATTAGAATATTTGGAAAGATTAAAGATGAAATCTAACAATAAGTCAAATAATTTTATCAATGCAGGAACTTTTTGACGCGTCACCTTTTTTAAGTAACTTTGATGTCTTAAAATTCTAGAATTAATCTGGGTTAAAATGAGAAAATTACTATTTGTAACATTTATATTAGCTTCTATAATCGGTTGCTCAAGCATAAAAAATACATCCGAGTATACACCTCAAGAGCATTTTGATTACGCCATGGGGCTTTTTAACAATGAGGATTATCAGGAAGCTTCGAATGAATTTCAAGCAATATTATTGCAATACCCTGCCAGCACAGTAAATGATGACGCTCAGTATTACCTCGGATTCACATATTATAAGAAAGATCAGTATTTACTCGCCGCTTACGAATTCAGCAAACTTATCCGCGATATTCCGGCAAGCCCTTTTATTCCTGAAGCTCAATATATGCTTGCCGAATCATATTATCAGCTATCTCCGCCATACCAACTTGATCAGGCCTACACCAAAAAAGCTATAGATGAGTATCAAGCGTTTATTGATTATTTTCCCGTTGACGCCAAAGTTGAAGAGGCTTCTGCGAAAATAAAAGAGCTCAACGGTAAAATTGCAGAAAAAGAATATAAAAGCGCGCTTATTTACGAAAGGATGTCTTATTATAATGCCGCTATAGATTATTACGGAATTGTAGCTGAAACATACCATGACACAAAATATGCCCCAATGTCTCTATACAATAAAATTCAATTAGAAATGATGAAAGAGATGAAGGGCAGCGCTCTAAATGACATAGCTGATTTTTTGACCAGATACCCTGATGACACAAAAGCGGAAGAACTCACGAAATTACAGGAAACATTATTAGCTAAAAATAATAATTAAGGGGAAATGTGACGACAACTAAAACTGTTAAAAATTCTGTTGTTACTATGACTGAACTAGTACTTCCCAACCATACAAATCAATTGGGCAATTTATTGGGCGGGCAGTTGATGCATTGGATAGATATATGCGCCGCTCTCGCTGCTTCCAAACACTCTAACCGAGTGTGCGTTACAGCCTCCGTAGATAGAATTGATTTTCATCATCCTATAAAACTCGGCGAAGTTGTAACGCTTTGCGCTTCGGTAAACAGAACGTTTAATACGTCTCTGGAAGTGGGAGTTAAAGTAAATTCTGCCAATTATATTAAAGGAATTTCAGGTCACACAAACTCCGCATATCTAACTTTTGTTGGTCTCGACGAAAACGGCAAACCTGTTAAAACTCCTGGAATTATACCTGAGACTGATGAAGAAAAACGACGATTCGAACAGGCGTTAATAAGAAGAGAAATAAGACTTAAACAAAAATAGAAATAGCCTGAATCCCGCCTCTAATTTTTTAATCTAACTAATAGGCATCTGTAGTTCAAAAAAACAGAACAGAAAGCCAAGACATTGAAAGACGATTCTACTATAACTATCTTATAACACTTTAAAAATATTATTGATGAAATATGAAAAAAAATTGCATAACCGGGTTTCTATTATTAACACTCAGTTTAACAACATACGCGCAAAAAAATTTGGATTCGTTATATAATACGTTTCTTGAATCCCGCGGAATTGGAGGCAAAACTAAAACTCAGAATGAAGTACAAACCACTCAACGCGACGTAAAATGCGGATTTGGAATCTCAGCAGATATAAGAACAAATTTTAACTTATTCACTCCCGATCAACAGATTATTTTAAGTACACTAATGGAAAGACGCGATGATTTGCATAAAAGCTCAGTTAGTCCCTCAAAAATTTTCAGAATCCATTACGATACTACCGGAATTAATGCACCGAAATATTTTACCGTTTTTGGAATGAGCGACGCTGAGATTGTAAAAATGTCCGTGGATTCTTTAGCAGCGGCGTTGGATAAATCTTACGATTACGAAGTAAACTATCTTGGGTACGCCCCTCCTCCCAAAGACGGAATTAAAGGAGGCGATGATAAATATGATATTTATCTGCTTAACCTGGGAGACTACGGCGCAACAACTTTGGACAACGGTTCAAACTCAAGCTTTATAATTATTGAAAATGATTTTATTGGTAGTTTCTATACACATGGAATTGATGCAGCAAAAGTAACGGCTGCTCATGAATTTCATCACGCTTTGCAATTGGGCGCTTACGGTTTTTTTGATACGGAGAGAGTTTTACACGAGTTAACTTCAAGCGCGATGGAAGAATTTGTTTACGATGAAATAAACGATTATTATTCTTTTATTCCGGATTATTTCAATAAAACATTCAATTCATTAAAACAATTCAGCGGTTACCAGTTGCCCGTATTTTATTTTTATCTTCAACAGAAATTTGCCAGGACAGGGGATCCTATGAAAGGTCATAAAATAATTAAACGCGCCTGGGAAATACTGAAAATAAAGGGCAACGCTGTTGAAGCTCTTTCATTAGCTTTATTCGAAAATGGAATGTCTTTAAAAAATGCCTGGAACGAATTCGGTATATGGTGTTACTTTACAAGCAGCAGAACAAAACCTGGCGAATATTTCGAAGAAGCGAACAACTATCCTCTTGTGAGACAATTTTCTGCATATAAATATGATCCGCCTCATAAAGAGTATTCCTTATCCACGAGCCCTATATCAAACAATTTTCTTTTTTTCGAAATAACAACTTCTAGCTTTAAAGATACTTTAGTTTCTTTGATTACCAATGCCGACATAGAAAATGGGAAATCTTCCCCTTTTTCCAAAACTGAAAGTTTATATACATTGGCCACCTCAAATGAAACAGGCACAAAAAAAATTGTAAATCAATATTACTCCAAACTCGAAACTACTTTCCCAGATTTATTTGTTGAAAGTAATATCTTTAATAATGAAGAAGTACGCGGATCAGAGATTAACCGCGAAGTACTCGATTTCGCTTTTCCACAACCTTTCGTTTATTCGAATAATTCATCAATATTTATTCCCGCTGAACCAAACATTTTGGAAATTGCCGACTTAAATATTTATACTACAGGTATGAATTTAGTTTATTCATCCTCAAAAGATATTATAGCGGGTGAAAAAATTGTTGTTCGATGGAATGGAATGGACGACAGCGGACATAGACTACCAACAGGCATTTATATCTATGTTACTAAATCGGGCGATAAAATTAAGAAGGGAAAAATTGTAATATATAATGAGTAAAAAGTCTAAAAATATAATAAATGCTGTAAAATTTCGTTTTGATGTCGAGAATAATTTTAACTTTCCGTTCCCCGAATCAGTTATAGAGTTAACGAATGAATGATTATTCTCTGCGGCTGAGTAAGCTTACAAAAATTTTCGGCAGACGATTAGTTTTTAAAGATATCGATTATAATTTCAAAACTGGACGAGTTTATGGAATTGCGGGTTCAAACGGCTCGGGGAAATCCACACTTTCAAAGATTATAATCGGACTCGCTTCATCAACTTCTGGTAACGCGACACATACTTTCAACGATAAAACAATTGCCGTAGACGATCTTTACAATCACGTAGGGTTTGTATCGCCCTATCTAATTTTATACGACGAATTTACAGCAGAGGAAAACCTGATTCATTTTGCTAAGATACGCGGATTAAATTATGAAGAAGATAAGATCAAAAGGTTGTTTGATAATTTTAATCTTTACGACAGACGTAATGATATATTGAAGGGTTATTCCTCCGGAATGAAACAAAGAATGAAATTTATTTTTGCTATGCAGCACAATCCGGAATTATATATTTTTGACGAACCTACATCCACACTCGATAATCAAGGCAAAGATGCCGTTTACGAAATAATCGGCAGGGAAAAACAGAATAAACTGATTCTTATAGCATCCAATGAAGACGCTGACCTTGCGATATGTGATGAGATTTTAAATGTGGAAGATTATAAGCTGTAGTTCTGCGATACGTTTATAAATGGAAAAGATTAAAGTGCAGAAAATAAAAAGTAAAAGATAATAGTACACATTTAATGAAAACAAAACACACCGCAATTGAAAATTGAGTGTGACATAATTTAGAAACGGAATAAATTAATAAAAGAATGAAATTTTACGCATTATTTAAAAAAGATTGGCAGTCTGAGCTACGAACACGTTATGCTATAAACGCTCTGGCCATGTTTATACTTGTAACCATAAGCGTAATTTTATTTTCCGTTGGAAATGAAAACATTTCCGAATACTTGACTGGCGGATTGTTGTGGGTAGTAATATTTTTTTCAGCCATGTCCGGTTTATCGCGCGCGTTCGTTTCGGAAGAAGAACGAGGCACAACTTTTACTCTACAGTTGATAGCCAAACCTTCAACAGTATTTACAGGAAAACTTACATTTAACATACTGCTTGTTTTTTTGATGAACATAGCGATAACTATATTATTTTTTCTATTATTCGATTCGTTTATTATAAAAGCATTCGACACATTTTTTGCCGCGTTTGTTTTGGGAAATTTCGGTATCGCAATTTCGTCTACAATGATAGCCGCTATAATTTCCAAAGCAAGCAGCAAAGGAACATTATACCCGGTACTGTCATTCCCTATTCTTCTTCCTCTAATACTTACATTGCTTGAATTGACTAAGTTTGCAATGGATGGACAGGTAGTGGCGGATTCGTTAGTTGAGCTAGCCGTTTTATTAAGTTACGATGTTATAATGCTTACTGCAGCCTATATGTTGTTCGATTTCATCTGGAAAGATTAGTCAACCCTCTTTAATTTTTTTATCCGATTTATATTTAAATACCTTATTTTACAAACTTTACCCCGCACATTCTCCTCAATTATTTAATAAAAATCGAGGTGTATTATGTTTCGCCTTAAATCATCCCATTTGGATATGTTAATCAAATTAAACTCATTCAAAATAAGGAATGACGACATTGTGTTTTTTGGTTTGCGCGGTTGTTTGCCTGTGGATGAAAACGATTATTCCTTCACTGAAGAACTTCTGCTGGATAATACTAACATTAACTACACAAATCCTCGCTGTACAATTATTCAATGGAGACCTTCAGAACATCAAGCCGCGGCTTTTCCCGCCAGCACTGTTCCCCACAAAAAATATATCGCCAGTTCCCTTGAAAAACTAGGGCAGGGCGCGAATCAGCTGATGACAGGTTACTATTGCGATTACCGTAAAGGGAAACATAAAGCCGGAAGTGCAACCGGCCACGACGCATTCCGGCAAACCGCGGGACGACCAATAAGAAGAACCGCAGATGATTTCGACTATGACAATGATGACCGTGTTGAGTTTACAAATCCTAATGATAATTTACATGCTGCGTGGTGCCAGAGTATTAATAGCGACTCTTACGCGAGTGCCGGATGCCAGGTTATTGTTGGCTACCCTAAATGTAAAAGCAGAGGAAGTTTAGCCGCTACAGGTGCATGGAATATTTTTCAGAAAAACGCCTACGCAGTAAATGAAACTAGCTTTCAATACATTTTATTAAACGGACGTGACGCTTATAAAGTTGTTCAACTTGTGGGAAAAGAAGTCGACGGACGTCTACGTTTCGGATCCAACGGCGATAAAGTAACCGAACTGCAGGAAGCCCTAAAAGCGAGGGAATTTTATGAAGGTATTATTGACGGCGATTTCGGCAAACGCACTTTAAACGCTGTTATGGAGTTTCAGGAAAAAGTTTTCGGACCGATGGAAGATGACGGAATTGTGGGACCGAACACTGCCGACGCGTTAGATCTAAAATTATTAAGAATCACAATTGAAGACCGGTAAATAATTTTTCAACGAAAGATAACATCTCCCAAAGAGATCTATTCTTAACAAAAAAATATTTCTGGAGATCAATTCGATTTGGTTTTCAATAACAAAAAAGACATGTGTTTTGTTTAAATTGTAAATTAGCAGAAAATATTTCCAAACAGTTATAGCGTTAAAATGATGACCAAAATTTGTTTAATCCTTTTCTTTCTAATTGTTTCCGCTTCCTCAGCGCAACAGACATTTATTCAAAACGTAACCGCGCGCGATATTACCGAACTTAACGGATACTGGAAAATAATTATTGATCCTTATGAAAACGGCTTTTTTAATTACCGTTACCAGGAAAGTCCAAACGGGTATTTTAAAAATGATAGTCCGAAAACAAAAAGTGATTTGATTGAATACGATTTCGATTCGTCCGATTCATTGCTTGTGCCTGGAGACTGGAACACTCAAAAGGAAAGTTTGTTCTTCTACGAAGGAACTGTCTGGTATAAAAAATCATTCAACTTTTCACCGAAGAAAGACAAAAGGATTTTTATAAACATTGGTGCTGCCAACTATAATTCGGTTGTTTATTTTAACGGCGACAAAGTCGGTTCTCATACTGGAGGATTTACACCGTTCGCTTTTGAAGTTACGGATAAAATAGATGAGGACGAAAACTTTGCCGTCATTAAAGTCGACAATAAACGTGTGCGCCAGGGGGTGCCGACTCTTAACACAGATTGGTGGAATTACGGAGGTATAACACGCGATGTTTATTTGGTTGAAACCCCTCCGACTTTTATCCGGGATTATTTTATTCAATTAAAACCCTACAGCACGAATATAATAGAAGGCTGGATACAACTTGACGGAGTCGATTTGAATAAATCGGTTACTCTGTCGATTCCTGAATTGAATATAAATGAAATAATTACGCCCGCAAATAACGGATTGGCAAAATTTAGTCTAAAATCTAATCCCGTATTATGGGAGCCAAATAATCCATATTTGTATGATATATCAATACGAAGTTTAAGTGATACAGTAAAAGACAAGATCGCCTTCCGTTCCATTAAAACAAACGGTACAGATATTTTACTGAACAACAAACCAATATTTTTAAAAGGCATTTCAATACATGAAGAATCCCCAATTACTCATGGACGCGCAAGTTCTATTGAAGACGCGCTGAAAACATTGGAATGGGTAAAAGAACTTGGATGCAATTTTATACGATTGGCGCATTACCCACACAACGAATACATTATACGTCAAGCCGAAAAAATGGGAATACTCGTTTGGTCTGAAATTCCCGTTTATTGGACTATCCTTTGGGATAACATAGAAACGTACGGAAACGCCGAACACCAATTAATGGAAATGATTAGCAGGGATAAAAACCGGGCAAATATAATAATCTGGTCGGTGGCAAATGAAACTCCACGCGGCGAAGAACGACTTGCTTTTTTAACTAGTCTTATAATCAAAGCCAAAGAACTTGACCCAACCCGCTTAGTTTCAGCAGCAACCGAACTTACATACGAAGGAAATGTAGTTACCCTCGACGACCCTTTAAGTGATTATCTTGATGTTATCGGCGCAAACGAATATATCGGGTGGTATTCCAGAACGGCAGAGGAGGCGCAGTTACTCGAATGGAAAAGTAATTTTAATAAGCCGCTAATAATCAGCGAGTTCGGCGGGGGAGCACTATACGGACTGCATGGCGATAAAGAAACACGCTGGACGGAAGAATTTCAAGAGAATATTTATATAAATCAAATTGCAATGTTAAAAAATATTCCTTTTTTAAAAGGCACAACTCCGTGGATTTTATTCGACTTCAGATCACCTCGCAGACCGTTGCCTAAAATTCAGGATTTCTATAATCGTAAAGGATTAATCTCTACTGAGGGAAACAAGAAGAAAGCTTTTTATATTCTTAAGAATTTTTATGAGGAAAATTAATGTTTTAATGTTACAACTCGTTTTTAATTAATTTATTTTTTTACTAAAACAACAGTTTATAATGATTCAATTTATAGTAGTCCATTCCCCATTTGAAGCGTCTGATTTGGTCTCCGACAGATTAAAAGCGGAGATAGAATTTTTACAAAAATTCCCTTCTATTGTATATACAGGAAATGTTTCCAGCGCAAATGAAGCTGGGAACATAATTAGAAATTATTCTGGAAAACCAGGCGGCATAATTATTTTTGTTGCTACCGGTGGTACTGAAAATTATATCAAAACTATTTCGGATTCAGTTGATTATCCCATTTTATTGGTAGCTAATTCGCAGAAAAATTCATTTGCGGCCGCACTGGAATCATTCGCTTTTTTAAAGACAAACCACGCGATTGATTTACTTTACTCCGATGATTCAACTGAGTTGGCTGAGAGAATAAATCAATTTATAATTGTTTGTAACGCTATATATAAAATTAACCATGCCACTGTGGGAATTATTGGAGAACCTTCGGACTGGCTTTTAACTTCAAAGGACTATAAAAATTTCGGGAAATTCGGTACTACTCTTAAAAATTTTGCTATAACCGAATTAACTAATAAAATAGAAAATGCCGATAAACATGATTCCGATAAAACCGCATCTCAAATTAAAGAGACTTATAAAACTTCTTCCGTGCCGGAACAAGCTGTTCTTGATTCCGCAAAAGTTTACACTGCGTCAAAAGAATTGATTGAAGAAAATAATCTTGCGTCAATAACAATCAAATGTTTCGATTTGCTGCAAAACAATTATACAGCCTGCATGGCAATGAGTCTGCTTAACGACGAGGGAATTATTTCCGGTTGTGAGGGTGATTTGGAAGCCACGTTTTCGATGATGCTTGGATACTATATTACAAACAGTCCTTGCTGGATGGCAAATCCGGCACATATCGATAAACAGAAGAACACTCTTACTTTAGCTCATTGTACAATCGCTTCCAAAATGTTTTCTGATTTATCGCAAGCGGAATTAACAACACATATGGAGTCCGGGCTTAGCGTGGCAAATATGGGTCCGTTAAGATTGAGTGATGTCACAATTTTTCGTATGGGCAGCAGTCTATCTGTACTTACAGCAATTACAGGTAAAATAGTTGAAACAAATATGAAGAATGAATTACACTGCAGAACCCAGGCAAAAATTAAATTGGATGGTCCAATTGACAAATGGACAAAAAACACTCCTGGCAATCATCAGGTGATTGTTTACGGTGACATAAAGAATGAGTTGGAATTATTCTGCAAATTTTCAGGTGTGGAATTTAATTATATAATATAACTGCCTGTACAAAAGAAATAATTTGGATTTGCATATATCTATATAAATGTTTTAATTGGAATTTAATTTTAGGACATAAGGTCATGTTAAGGAGTCTCTACTTATCACATCAATTGTATTGGAGTGTTTCCTGTATGTGTAAAAAGGAAACGTGAAAGACTTTTAAATAAATTTTAATTTAACAAAAGGTCTTTCGGAATAATTTGGAAGACCTTTTTTTTATATTCGAATCACGGACTAAGTATGAACAACAAAGAAACAAAATCGATACGAATACAGGCCGAACGTTCCCAGCATAAAGAACATTCAGTGCCTGTTTATTTAACCTCGAGTTTTATGTTCGAAAGCGCAGAGCACGGTATGCAGTTATTCGCCGATGAAGTTGACGGTAACATTTATTCGCGTTTCTCTAATCCGAATACAAGTGAGTTTGTGAAAAAAATTGCGGTATTGGAAAATTGCGAGGATGGTTTCGCTTTTGCCACGGGGATGGCCGCTGTGTTCGCGGGTTTCGCTGCACTCCTTCAATCTGGCGATCATATATTGGCAAGCAGATCACTGTTCGGTTCATCCCATCAAATTCTTACAAAAATTTTACCTAAGTGGGGAATAACGCATACATATGTTGATGCGGACAAACCGGATACATGGGAAAAAGAAATTATAAGAAAATCGAAAATGATATTTGTAGAGACTCCGTCGAATCCTGCTTTGGAAATTATTGACCTTGAATGGCTGGGTAAGTTAAAAGATAAATATGGATTAATATTAAATGTCGACAATTGTTTCGCGACGCCTGTAATACAAAATCCATCGGATTTCGGAGCCGATCTTGTCACACATTCCGCCACAAAATATATTGATGGTCAAGGCAGAGTGCTTGGCGGTATTATAGTAGGGAAAGCTGAGTTAATAAAAGAAATTAGATTTTTCGCTCGTCAAACAGGTCCGGCTCTTTCTCCTTTTAACGCTTGGGTCCTTTCAAAAAGTCTGGAAACACTACAAATACGTATGGAAAAGCATTCCTCAAACGCCTTAAAATTAGCCGATAGTCTTGCTAATAATTCCGAACTTGAGTTTGTCAAATATCCTTTTCTACCCACGCATCCCAATTTTGAACTCGCAAAGAAACAGATGAAGTATGGCGGCGGAATTGTAACAATTACCTTAAAAGGCGGATTCGAAAGAGCCAAACGTTTTATAAACTCAGTGGAAATGTGCAGTTTGTCGGCCAACCTGGGGGATACAAGAACAATTGTAACTCATCCCGCTTCAACTACACACTCAAAGTTATCGGATAAAGAACAAGCGGCTGTCGGAATTTTCCCCGGATTGATTAGGATTTCAGTCGGACTGGAAAACATTGAGGACATTACTACCGACATACTTAACGCTATAGAAAAATCTAAACTGGTGAGCTAATGAAAATTAATATTACACGTGTTGATAACGACTTTCATATGGAATGCAGGGGAAGTTCGGAAGTAAAAGTGCATATAGACGCGGCGGAAAAGATTGGCGGACATAACGCGGGCGCTCGGCCGATGGAATTGATACTAATGGGATTAGGTTCGTGCAGTGCAATCGATTTAATTGCGATATTGAAAAAACAGCGGCAGAATCCAGATGATCTCTCAATTGATTTACATGCCAAGCGTGCCGAAAATAAGATTCCTGCAGTTTTTACCGATATACATATAACATTCAAATTAAAAGGCAGACTCGACGAAATAAAAGTTCAGCGCGCTATAGAATTATCCGTTGAAAAATATTGCTCCGTTTACGAGATGTTGAAAGACAAGGTAAACATCACATATTCTTATTCTATTAACTAATACCACCAGGATTACAATGGATAACATATTTTCAATTTGGCCTTGGTATGTTACCGGTCCTTTAATAGGATTGTTCGTGCCTCTTATTTTAATCGCGGGAAATAAACTGTTTGGAATATCTTCCTCATTGCTTCATATCTGTTCTATTGTATTAGGGAAAGGGAAATTACGAGGCTATAACTCCGATAACCACAAATGGAAGTTGTACTTTGTTATAGGGATTTCAATTGGGGCATTTATAAGTGTAAATTTTTTAACAACCGGCAAAGTAAAATTTCTTCCGGAATTCTATTATTCTCTAAATGGATTTATTTTATTATTTACCGGCGGAGTGCTCATCGGTTTCGGTACCCGATACGCAAACGGGTGCACTTCAGGTCATTCAATATCTGGTATATCTACATTTCAGCTATCAGGAATTATCGCGACACTCGCTTTTTTCACGGGAGGTCTGCTATATACTTATATCATTTATCCGATGTTTAATTAGGAATTTATAATGAAACTATTCAACTCAACAATATTTGGAATTCTGTTTGGTATTATTTTAACAAAAGCAGAAGTGATAAGCTGGTTTCGAATAAATAATATGTTTCATTTTACAGAAGCTCATATGTATTTGATAATCGGGAGCGCTATAATAACAGGCGCAATATCATATGTAATAATTAAAAAGTTTAGTGTGAAATCCATTGATAAACAAGAAATTGTAATTGAGAAAAAAGAACTAAACAAAGGTACCGTGATAGGAGGGATATTGTTCGGAATTGGCTGGGCAATAACTGGTGCTTGTCCCGGACCAATATTCGCGCAGATTGGAGCAGGTGAATATCCCGCTTTAATTACATTTGCAGGTGCCCTGGTTGGGGCTTATTTATATTCGATTTCAAAATCTAAATTGCCGGACTAAGATCTTGCTTTAAGTATTATTTTAATAAGCGGATTTGAAATTTTGAGATTCGGGAAAATGTATTTAGTTTTGTAAAGCGTTTTGAATCGATCCTTTAACATTTGGGACGGTTACAAATTAAACGTTTTTTATAACATAAATTGGACTTGATCCGTGGGACAGGTACCTGATACACAGTCCGCCGGTTATCTTATAGTAGGTAACGGTCGACTCTCTAAACATTTTTGCCGCTATTTTGACCTGCAAGGGATAAGATACAAACGTTGGTCCAGAAACTCCAATTTATCTTTTAAGGAATTATCATCAGACATTAATAAAATTTTATTGCTTGTGTCAGATGACCAAATCGAGTCGTTTATTAAAACTAACTCTTCCCTAGCATTAAATACAGTTATATGGATTCACTGTTCGGGAGCCCTATCTACTCCTTTAGCCGAATCGGCGCATCCTTTGATGACATTTTCACACGAACTTTACGATTTAAATACATACAGACGAGTTACATTCGTGACCGAGAGGGGAAGATCTGATTTTAATTTACTATTCCCGGAGTTACCTAATAATAGTGTGAATATCGATCCAATTCAAAAAACTTATTATCACGCCTGGTGCAGTATAGCGGGAAATTTTACTTCAATAATATGGAGTGAGTTTTTTCGTAGACTGGAAAAAGAAATGGGTATAAACAGACGGGAAGCGCATTTGTATTTAGAAAAAGTCATGCAGAATCTTAAAACTAATTCTGATCCGCTTACAGGTCCGATAGCAAGGAAAGATATTGTAACAATTGAGAAACATTTATCCGCGCTCAAAAACGATCAGTTCATAGAAGTATATAAGTCATTTTTGAAAGTTGCGGACAAAATTTATTTAAATAATAAGGTAAAAATTTGATAAGCGTAATAGATTTCAAAAACAGTAAAAAATCAGGCACTCCAATTTCCATAGTAACTTGCTATGATTATTGGTCGGCCAAAATTATAAACGAGACAGGGATAGACGCAGTACTTGTCGGTGACAGCGCCGCCATGGTAATGCACGGTTATAAAACTACAATTAATGCGACAATCGAAATGATGATTTATCATGTATCCGCTGTTAAGAAAGGTTTAACCGATAAATTTTTGATTGCTGATTTGCCCTTTCTCACACATAAAAAAGGCAACAAATTTTTGATGAACTCCGTTGATGTTTTAATGAAAGCAGGAGCGCACTCGGTTAAAATTGAAGGTGCGGGCGGAAATCTGAAAGCGATTAAATCAGTTGTGGAATCAGGCATACCGGTTATGGGACACATTGGACTCACCCCTCAATCGTTTAATCAATTTGGCGGATACAGAGTGCAGGGTAAAGACGATAAAACGGCAGAACTTTTAATTGAAGATGCAAAACTACTTGAAGAAGCCGGCTGCTATTCAATTGTACTTGAACTTATTCCGAGTGCTCTCGCGAAAACTATTACTGAAAGTATTTCTGTTCCAACTATAGGAATAGGAGCCGGACAATATACATCCGGACAAGTTTTGGTGCTGCAGGATTTACTAGGTCTGAATAAGGACTTTAAACCAAAATTTCTAAAATTTTTTATGGATGGTTTCAATCAAATTAAAACAGCTTTGGATCAATATGACCATGAAGTTAAACAAAATGTTTTCCCTTCTGACAAAGAGAGTTTTTAATGATTAGTATAATTAAGTCGGTCGCAGAGTGGAAAGAATTACGCAAAAGCGACTCGCTAAAGAATAAAACAATAGGATTTGTGCCAACGATGGGAGCTCTGCATGAGGGGCATCTATCGTTAATTGAAAAAAGTAAAAATGAAAACGAAATAACAGTAGTAAGTATTTTTGTAAATCCACCTCAATTTAATGATCCTAAAGATCTTGAAAAGTACCCGCGTACGTATGAAGATGATTTGCAGAAACTGAATAGAACAAAAACTGATTATTTGTTCTATCCATCTCACAATGAATTATACGCGGACAAATTTCGTTATGAAATAAATGAAAAAGAGTTTAGTCAGATTCTATGCGGGGCACACCGGCCCGGACACTTTACTGGCGTGTTAACAATAGTAATGAAACTGCTAAATATTGTAAAAGCAGATAATGCTTACTTCGGAGAAAAAGATTACCAGCAGTATTTATTAATTAAAGGAATGGTGGATACATTTTTCATGGATACCAAAATTATTCCTTGTCCAATTGTGCGTGAAAAAGATGGACTTGCAATGAGTTCGAGAAATATGCTGCTTAGTAAACAGGAAAGAATACTGGCTCCAACGTTTTTTGAAATATTAAGCAAAGAAAAAAATACTGAGGAAATTATCGCGAAACTCGCTTACTCTGGGTTCAAGGTCGATTACGTTGACGAAGTTGAAAACAGAAGATATGCCGCGGTTTATCTTGGAAATGTAAGGTTGATTGATAATGTTAAAATATAATATTTTATTAAAAATAACGGGATCCATTGCCGCTTATAAAAGCGCGTATTTAATATCGAGGTTAATGCAGGACGGGCATAATATTAAAGTAGTTGCCACAGATTCAGCTCTGCAGTTTATTGGCGAAGCCACTTTAGAGGGCTTAACGGCAAATCCAGTTTATACCGATTCGTTTGAACAAGGTAAAATGATGAGCCATATAAATCTCGTAAAGTGGGCGGATTTAACCATTGTTGTCCCGGCTACTGCGAATACAATCAATAAGTTGGCAGCGGGTATCGGCGACAGTTTGTTGACTTCTCTGTTTTTAGCGCATGACTTCTGTAAACCATACCTTATTGCTCCGGCAATGAACACAGCTATGTTTAATCATCCGAGCACACAAAGTTCGCTTACTAAACTTGTTAGCTGGGGTGTTAACGTTTTACCTACTGGCGAGGGCTACCTGGCATGCGGAGATTACGGCAGGGGTAAATTGCTTGAACCGGAAAGGATAATTGAATTTATTTATAACGCTTTAAAGAAAAACAATAACGATAAAAAAATCCTTATTACTGCCGGCGGGACAAAAGAAAACATTGATGGTATACGCAGTATTACCAACATAAGTACAGGCAAAACCGCAGCCGCAATTGCGCAGCATTTTATCAATAAAAATTATTCAGTTACTCATCTGCACACTCCGGACGCGGCTCTACCATCGGGGAAATACGAAGATGATCAATTCCAAGATTTTATCAGTCTTAACGACAGAATAAAAGAATTACTTACATCAGATGATTTTGATCTTGTTATTCATAACGCAGCAGTAAGCGACTATTCACTTTCAGAAGTTGAAACAGAAGATAAAATTTATGCGGTGCCTATTAAAAACAAAATTGATTCATCCGGTGATGAACTAATTTTGAGACTAAAAAAGAATTTTAAAATTGTTGAACGTATTAAGACATATTCGCGGAATAAAAAATTGATATTAGTGTCATTCAAATTTACAAATGATGCAGCTTCCGAAATACAAAGAGAAAAAGTTGAAATGTTGTTAAAAAACTCCTATTCCGATTTTGTTGTGCAAAATGATTTCAGCGACCGTATTGCCGGCAGCAAACAGACAACGTTCAATCTATACGATTCAAAAAGTAAAATCGATAGTTTTGCTTCAAGCGAAGAACTGGCTGCACAACTGGAACAAATTATATTCATAAAAGACTATTTAGAAGCGGGGAAATAGAAATGATAATGTGCCTTGATGTAGGTAACACTCAAATACACGGCGGAGTATTTGATTCAAATACACTGACTCTCCAGTTCAGGAAAACATCTCGTTCGCAGTTTTCTTCAGACGAAGTTGGTTTGTTTTTAGTTAATGTACTACGCGAAAATAAAATTGGTCCAAACAATATAAGTGAGATTTCCATTTGTTCTGTAGTGCCTGATGTTATACACTCTTTGCGGAACGCGTGTCTTAAGTATTTTGAGATTGAGCCATTTATTTTGAAAGCGGGGGTTAAAACCGGATTAAAAATAAAATACCGAAATCCATTGGAGGTTGGAACCGATAGAATTGCCAACGCCATTGCAGGCGTAAAACAGTTTCCGGACAAAAATTTAATTATAGTAGATTTCGGTACAGCTACCACATTTGATGTTATAAATAAAAACAAAGAATATTTGGGTGGAGTAATTTTACCAGGTATTCGAATATCAATGGAAGCGCTCGTTAAAGGAACGTCACAACTTCCCTCGGTAGAAATTACTGAAATTAAAGAAGTAGTTGGACGGTCTACCGCCGAGTCAATTAAATCTGGACTTTATCATGGACAAATTGGAATGGTAAGAGAATTGACTAAACAGATAAGCAAAGAGGCATTTAACGGAGATAAACCTCTAGTGATAGGCACGGGCGGGTTTTCAAGGTTGTTCGAAAACACTATTCTATTTGATATAATCTTACCTAATCTTGTGCTTGAGGGTTTGATTGAGGCTTTAAAATTGAATAAAAAGAATTAAACGGAATTCACAATGAATATAACTTTATTAAAATCAAAATTGCATAGGGCAACTGTAACGGATGCCGATTTATCATACGAAGGATCAATTTCAATTGACACAAAATTAATGAGTGCGGCTAACCTAATGTTATTTGAGAAAGTGGATGTTTATAATATAAATAACGGAGCCAGATTCTCCACTTATGTTATTGAGGGTGCTGACGGCGAAATAACTTTAAACGGAGCTGCCGCAAGGCACGTACAAAGGGGAGATTTGGTAATTATTGCTAGTTACGCTTCTTTTAATGAAGAAGAGGTTAAAACATTCAAACCAACGCTAATTTTCGTGGACGAAAATAATAAAATTAAATCTATCGGTGAAAAATAGTTTTATAACGTTAAGGATTCTGCCGCGTCTTCAAATACTTCCTTGTAATCGGCAGTAAACGAACCTAATTCTTCAACCGAGGAGAATCCCAATATATCCGAAACAATCGGATCGAACAAAACATTTTTATCCCAGAAACTATGTCCGCATTCGAATTGCTGAGTCATATAATCTGTAAGGTGAACAATTGACACGAGCATTGTATTTTGTTTTGCATCTTGAGGTCTGTGATGATATTCCAAAACGTCGCATAAACCTTGCGGCAATGACCATTTCTGCGCCAGAAATTTGCCTATTTCCTGGTGGGTTGCGTCCAGTATTTTCTGTTCAGCTTCTAAAAAACTGATTTTAGAATCTTCTACCGTTTTTAATATTTGATCATATTGATTAGGGAAATATTTTATTATAAGCTGAATTCCAACGTCGTGCATCATTCCGGCTAAAAAAGCGTCTCCCGCTAATTCCGGCATACCAAGTCTACGTGCAATATCTCTCGCCGCAGTACCCACAAGCATAGAGTGTTTCCAATATTCCATATACTTAAATGTTGATGACGCGTTAAATTTAATTGTGTCTGAAAGTGAAACCGCAGTAACAATACTTTCTAACTCTTCAGCCCCCAGCAATAAAATAGCAAATTCAAGTGAAGAAACTTTTCTTTGAAGCCCATATAGAGGTGAATTTGCAATTGTTAAAATTTTTGTGGTCAATCCCTGATCTTTTCCAATTGTATTGCACAATTTATGATTGTTGATAGGATTTTCTTTTAATAACGAAGACACCTCAAACATCACCTTAGGAATTGTTGGCAAGTTTCTTAAATTCTCAAGTGATGACATAGTATTTGATTTCTGACTCGTCGATTGCATAAGTTGTCCAGGCCTTAAAAGTTAGTAAAAAATTATCGAAAATTATTAAAAGAACTTTATCAGTAATAATTGCTTTTAATTTAAATATTTCGGAATTATTCAAATAGTTACAAACAAGTTAAGACTAATTTAATTCATCCAAAATTGAATTTCAAAAAAATTGTAAATTTTTGCAACTATTCTATCCTTATTACTTCCAATTAAACTTGTTAAAATGTTTGATTCTGGTTAAAAGAGTAAATAAATTGCAGCACTTCAATTAAATTATACGGAAAAGTAGTCTTGAAAATAAAAAATTTTGCTTTCCTACTCTTTTCATTGTCAATTTTTACATCATTATCGTTTACTTCAACCTTTGCACAAAAAATAGATTCGTTAACAGTTATAAATAAATCTTATAACTTTTATGTAATTGGCGATTGGGGAAGAAATGGGAGTTTCAACCAACGCGAATTAGCCGATGTAATGAATACAACCGCTGGAATTATTTGGCCTCGCTTTATTGCCACAACTGGCGACAACTTTTACGAAAATGGAGTTGCAAGTATTGACGATCCTCTTTGGATGAGTTCTTTCGAAAATGTGTATTCCGGTGGAAATTTATTGATGGAGTGGCATCCTACACTTGGGAACCATGACTATAAAGGAAATACAAAAGCTCAGATTAAATATTCACATAAAAGCAGACGATGGAAAATGCCCGATTATTATTATTCTTATACTGAAATGCTTGATAAAGAAAAAATATTGTTTGTGTTTATAGACTCCAATCAATTTGAGGATAGTTATTATAAGCATCCTGATAGATATCCTGATCTTATTGGTGTGGACCCACAAATACAGTTGAAATGGATTGATAGCGTCCTTACAAATTCTGACGCTAAATGGAAAATCCTTTTCGGCCATCAACATGTTTATACAGGTGGTTCTCGCGCGGAAGGGGATTCTGAAACAGCCAAATACCTTGAGCCTTTATTAAAAAAACACTCTGTTGATATATATTTTTGCGGACATGAGCATGACCTTCAGCATATAAAACCAGAGGGTGAAACTCATTATTTCGTTTCAGGAGCGGGATCTCAATTACGCCCGACTGGATATATGGAATATTCATTATTTGCTAAATCGGTGCAGGGATTCTGCGCCGTTTCAGCCCTTTCAGATAAATTACTCGTTCAGATGATCGATTACACCGGGAAAGTTATTTATAAATATACGATTGAAAAATAGACGCATTTGATAACTTTAATTCAGGTCTGTTGCTATTGAAATTAAAAAATAATTCTACTCTAGTTAATTTCAAAACTCTATTTTCAAAACGTGGTTTGAAAGAGACTGCGCATAAAATACTTCACTTAAATTTAGAATCCTGGAAAATTGCGCTAAGTATTGGCTTAGGAATTTTTATAGGAATCAGCGTCCCCATGGGACTTCATACTTTAGTGGCAATTCCACTGGCTTTGTTATTTGAATGCAATCTGGTTTTAACTGCTACCGCTACTTTGGTTGCAAACCCTGTCACTATCGTACCGCTTTATTATGTAAGTTTTAAAATCGGCAGCTTTCTTACTGGATTAAACATTCAGGAAAACCAAATTTATACAATATTGAACAGTCCAACTTTGGATAACTTAAAACAGCTGGGAAGTAATACTTTGTTACTCTTTTTTTCCGGGGCAGTTACTCAAGGCATAATTTTAGGATTGATAACTTACTTCATAAGTTTATTTACAATAAACTATTATCGTCGTCAAAAAAAATTTGGAACTGAAGCAATCAAGTAATTTTAGTTACACAGTTTAAATAAATAGTAAGATGATTTACTTCTGCAATTATTAAACAATTTCTAATTTTTCAAATTATTTCCCCTTTCTTCTTTAAATTCGAAAAACCTTTTTACCATTATTAAAGATTAAACCGGAGAATCATACAATTGAATGTTGACGCGATTAACTTTAATCCCTGGAAACATCATGCTGGATTTATAAAACGCCGGTTAGGTGATATTATTGATAAGGACAATTTGAATGATCTAAACAATAGCATTAAAAAAATTGGGTCTTCATTAATGGATTTTTATTTTGGGGAATTATCAGTCGATCAAATTGTTATGGAGGCAGCTTTGATATTGCGTAAAAACAATATCACCACACGAGAATCTTTTATAAATTATATTGATAAAATGTCAAGATATAAAATAATTTTTATTTCTGATGGCAGCGGCTGGGTTTTGAGAGTAAGCGATGATATTCAAAAATACGTGCACATTCATCCTGCTAAAAATTCGTTACATTCTATACGAGTTAGAGCTTTAACTTTAAAAACGGCAATTCTTGTAACCGCCTATTCAATGCTTTATAATGTCCCTCCGTTAAATATTGATAATGTTAACTTGGTAAGAAAAAAGTATTTAAATGACCCTCCCGTTAAATTGCTTAACAATAAAAAAGGGTTGGGAAAGATGATAGAATTACTTACCTATACTGATTCACGATAATGTCTTTTTAATTCTAAGACACCATTACAAATTGACAAATTCCTCACTTTTTTTCCATAAAAACGTTTGCAAATTTAAATCGTAACTCTCAGAAGAGGACTGAGTTTCAATACATTTAGTAAAATATTTTCCAGATACATTTGTGACTTCAGGAGATGACGCGAGGTATACTGAAGTGGCGGCTCCTTCTCTCAAACTTGCGCCTTTTATATTGAAGCCGGTCAGAAGCAATTTAGTCGTAATTACACCCGGGTGTAAAGCGTTTACCGTTATTACTTCATTTTTCAATATTTCCGCCAGTTTATAAGTAAACAGCACATTGGCTAGTTTGGACAAAGCATACGCAGAGCAACCATCAAATTTTTTTTCGCCGTTTAAATTGGACCAGTCTAATTGTGCCCTTGTATGAGCAACAGAACTTACATTTATTATTCTTGCGGAACCGCTATTCCTGATTAATGGAAGCAGCATATTTGTTAAAAGAAATGGCGCAAGATGATTTACTGCAAAAGTTGTTTCAAAGCCATCTACGGTTATTACCTTCTCATTCATATATACACCGGCGTTATTTATCACAATATCGAGTCTGTCATATTTTGTTAACAATTCAGAAGCCATTTTTTTACATCATATATAGATGAAAAATTTCCGGTAACATACTCCACTTCTGTATTGCCGGTTTCTGATTCAATCTGGTTTACATTTTTAATACATTTAATTTTATCACGTCCGTGTAAAATAATTTTATGTCCCAAAGCGGCAAGTTCGAGCGCGGTTTGTTTTCCGATACCATCCGTAGAACCGGTAATTAATACTATACTTTTGTCCATTATTTTTCCTAATTTGATAACATTCGCCGAAATATCGTTTTATTTAATGATGATTCTTTTCCTCTATTGTGAATAAATCTTTCACATATTATAATATTTAAAATCATTACTGGGGGGCGCATGAAAATAAGAAATATTTTTTTAATAACAATAATTTTGCTTCTAATTTGTTTAGCCTGCGATAATCAAATTATCTTTGATGACAACAATAACGAGAACAAAATTATTGGTTCCGGCGATGTTATAACTCTTAAAAAGAATTTTACGAATTTTAATAAAATACATTTTTCTCATGCACTTGAAGCCGAAATAAATTTTGGAAGCACATACGAGGTGTCAATTAAAATTGATGATAATTTTGTGGATTATCTAATCGCTGAGGAGGATCAAGAGAATTTAACAATAGGTCTGATTAATAGGCACAATTATTCCAATTACACTTTAAAAGTTACTATCAGCATGCCCGATATATTGTCATTGGATATGATTGGAGCAAGTTCTACAACAATTACCGGATTTAATTTTGAGCATGATTTTGAAGCTGACATGAGCGGAGCGAGCTGGCTTGGCGGTGAATTAAATACTGGTGATATAAAACTGGTTCTTTTGGGAGCGAGTAAAGTTGAATTTAAAGGACAAGGTAAAAATCTTGATGTTTTAGCCAGCGGTGCCAGTTATCTCTATTTAGGGTCCTTTAAAGTAATAAATGCCGATCTAAATTTAAGCGGCGCTAGTTTAGCATACATCAATGCCGAAAGATATATTGATGCCGATTTGACAGGTGCGTCCTATTTAAATTATTGGGGGAATTGTTCTTTAAGAAATGTGTCAACAAGTGGAGCCTCGCTTATACAAAGGTATAATCCATAAAATAACTTGTTTTCCCTTACACATATTTTTATTATAGATTTATTCAGTACCAAAAAAAATAATTCAACTATTTTGTCGAATTATTTCTTTTATATTTGACCAAATACTAAATTTATTTGTTGAAATGTCATATTTTTGACAGAATCTTTTAGATATTTATAGCATCTTATTTATAGAAATCCGAAAATTATTTTGAAAACAGAAAGGAAAACTATGATGAAAAAAATTCTTGTTGCAGTATTTATGCTTACACTTATGGTCTCAATTGGTTGTGCGAGCGATTCCAACTCCAACTCCATAAATTCGAAAGATTCTAAAAATTCATCAAATATCACCTGGGTGGAAAATTTAGAAGATGGTATTGTTATTGCGAAAAAAGAGAATAAAAATATATTGATTAACTTCACAGGCTCCGATTGGTGCATTTGGTGTAAAAGACTAAACGGTGAAGTTTTTACACAAAAACAATTTGCGGATTATGCTAAAAAGAATTTAGTACTTGTTAAGTTAGATTTTCCGCGGAACACTCCACAATCCGAAGTTACTAAGCAATACAATAATAACTTGGCGCGAAAGTACGGAATCCAGGGATTTCCTACAATTATCCTTTTAGATAAAAACGGAAACTTTGTTTATCAAACTGGTTATCAGGAGGGTGGCGCGGATAATTACGTCAAACATTTATCTCAAATATTCTCCAAAATTTGAGCTATATAAATAATTGTAAGAAAAAAACCCGGTTTTCCGGGTTTTTTTATAATATCTCAATCCCTTGCACTCCAATTTAAATGCTTTATTTTTCTGCTGTATCTCTGACTAATTTTAAATGGATTTTCTAAATGTTTTAAAAAAACGTTATAGCTGTAATTTTTAGACTTTTCCACGTGATCGACAAATTGAAGATTAATGATAGTTTGTCTGTGTATTCTAATAAAAAACTGAGAAGGAAGAATAGATTCCCAGTGAAGCAATGTTTTACGAACAATTAGTTTGGTCAAATTATTCAACACAATTTGCGAATAGTCTTTTAGACTTTTTATATAGATGATTTTTTTGATTGGAACAAATCCCGGTGAGTTTTTTTCGTTAATGAAAATAAATCCCTCAAAGGATAACTCTTTGTTTCTTTCAGCATTGTTAACTGAATTTTTTAGAATTCCCGGGTTGTTTGTGTTTTTATAATTTTCTTCAATTATATTTAATCTTTTATTCAACTGAGTATTAATCGAATTTAATAATTCTTCCTTGGTAAATGGTTTTGTTATATAATCATCTGCTCCTAACTCCATACCTTTTCTGTAGTCAACTCTCTGTGTTTTGGCTGTTAAAAATATAAATGGCGGCAATGCGTATCCAAACTTATTCTGCAATTCTTTAAAAAGTTCAAATCCATCCTGGTCAGGCAGCATTATGTCACAAAGAATTACATCCAATTTATTATTTTTAGCAATTTCAATTCCTTCCGACGAATTTGGCGCATGGAATACACTAAATATTTCACCTTCCAACAAAGCTTTAATGTTCTCCGCGAGCAATAAGTTATCTTCTATAAGTAATATATTTTTCATATTAATAATTTTTTATCGGTATCGAAACAGTAACAACGGTTTCAAAACCCGGTTCACTTTTAATATCAAAACATCCTTCGTTTAATTCAATTAGTTTTTGTACTATTGCCAGACCCACACCCGAACCTTTTTGCTCGAATTTTTCTCTTTCGAATTGTTGGAAAAATCCAATATTGGAAATCTGCTCTTCAGTCATACCCCGCCCGAAATTTTTAAATTCAACTTCACAATTCTTATTTTCAGAATTCACATAAACAATAATTTTTGATTCATTATCACTAAATTTTAATGAGTTGTCCAATAATTCATTAATAATTATAGTTAAATCCTCTTCAGAAATTGCAAGTTGAATATTTTTGGCATTGTGTTCCAGCACGATTCTATTAGTCGAATGCTTCCGATTAGCCGCATCTATTAACTCGTATATAATTTTTAAGTCAGTTGGCTCTTTAATTCTTTCGCTGTATTTTTTTTTCTCATTTACATCCGAATAGATCATTTGGAGTTTAACAACAAGCAGATATCTTTTTAAAATTTCGGATAGTTCTCTTCCTGCCGAATTAATTATTTGAGTGGATGTTACAATATCGCTGCATTCGTTAAACTTACACCTGTTTACCTGCTCCAAGATTATTTCGGAATAACCTATAATAGAGATTAAAGGATTGTTCAGCTCGTGCGGCAATGCCATTGCAATACTTTTTGTCAGCTCCGAATTATGTTTTTTAAATATCTCACTTTTTTTAATTCTTGAATGAATTGAGTTCAACAGTTCCTCGCGGGTAAAAGGTTTTGTTAGATAATCGTCAGCCCCCAGATCCATTCCTTTTCTTATATCTTTTTTATCGGCTTTAGCAGTTAAAAAAATAAAAGGAATTGTAGACAGCAAAGGATCGGCATTAAATATCCTTTTAATATCATGTCCTGTAAATTCGGGCATAAGAATATCGCTAATAACAAGATCAGGAAGCTGTGCTTTTACCAATTCAACTCCTTGTTGTCCGTTGCTCGCGTGATCTATGTCGAATTCATCTTGTAAAATTTCAATTAGATTTTGACTGAGAGTTACATCGTCTTCTATTAAAACAATTTTTTTCATAGTTTCACCTCATTTTTACGGCTGGGTGTTTTTGGGCAATGGGAGTTTAATAATAAATTTTGTTCCACGGTTTATTTCACTTTCAAATTCAATTTTACCATTATGAGCTTCAACCGCTTTTTTTACAATAGCCAATCCTAATCCTGCACCCGAAATGGAACCGACATTTTTAGCCCTAAAAAAATGTTGAAATAAATTCTTTTGGTTTTCCTTTGGAATCCCTATCCCTTCGTCTCTTATCAAGAACACTACCTCATCTTCAAGTATTTCCGTTTTAAATATTATTTGTCCTCCATGTGGGGAATATTTAATTGCGTTCGAAAGTAAATTGGAAAGTATATGTCTGAGCAGCTTGGTATCAAGAAAAACGCTGTTTATTTTACCTTCAAATATTTGGTTTATATAATGATTTGAGGATGCGTATACAAGAACATCTTCTATAATTTCACCGCAAAAGCTTCGTAAGTTGAATTTTTCAGGTTCAAATTCCAGCATATTTGCTTCGGCTTTATTAATTGTGAGGATATCGTCCAACATTCTTGCCATATATTTTACAACGCTTTTAATTCTGGCAATATGATATAATTTTTTACTTTCCGAGTTTGTTTTATCGTAATGTTGTATCAGTTCTACCGAACTAAATAAAGTTGCAAGCGGTGTTCTGAATTCGTGGGATGTACTGGAAATAAACTGTGATTTTAAATCGTTCAATTCTTTTTCTCTTTCGAATGCCGATTTAATTTTTTGCATTGCTACTTTTTTCTCGGTTATATCTACGGCGTATTCTATTATTTTTGTTACGTTTTTTTTATTGTCCAAAATAGGGAATCCGTAGAATTCATAATATTTAGTTTCTTCGTTATTTAATTCTATCGGAAACTCCATGGAAATCATTGTTTTATTTTTTAACACTTCCTCTGTTGTGTTTGGAGTAAAGCTGGTGGATGTTTTATCAGAATCGTGTCCATTCAAATATTTGAAGTATGGAGAGCTGGGGTTCTCCGCGGTTTTATTTGCCATTTCTATTTTGTGGGTATCAACATTATACACACAAAAAGGGTGTGTTAAAGATTCTATTACCGACTTTAAAAAGTTTACATCTCTCCTTCGCTGTCTAAACCTTACGTAACTGGTTACTGCAATAATCATAAAAAGTATGACTGTTATACTCACAAAAACAATAATTCTTTGTTGTTCCTTTATCTGTAGCGCTTGAATTTCTTTTTCTTTTAATTGTGATTCGTATTTGGCATTCATTTCTGCAATTTGTCTCTGATTGGTCTCGTTAAACAGAGTGTCGTTAGCTTCCTTATAAAGTTTAAAATAAATGAGAGCCTCTTCATAATTTTTGTTTTTATTATAAATATCCGATAGAAGTTTATAACTCTCTAAAGTTATATCGGAAGCTTTAATATCTTTGGCTATTGATAACGCCTTGTTGGATTTGACTAAAGCATCGTTCAAATTTCCGAGTTCAATCTGTGTGGCGGCCAAATTATTAAGTGTGTTTGCAATATTCCACTTGTTGTCTATTTTTTCAGAAACGTGAAGTGCTTTTTCAAAATATTTAAGTGTTTCCTTATATTTTTTTAGAACTTGATATGTGCATGCTATATTATTTAGTACATATGCTTCCATTAATTTATTGCCCAATCTTTCTGAAATTTCCAACGATTTCGAAAAATTTTTAAGAGCTTCTTCATATTCGTTCGTATAATAATAAACAACGCCAATATTCATAAAAGTATTGGCGATTTTGTCCTCATGATTGAGCTTCTGGTATATTGATAAAATTTGAGTATAAAGTTCTATTGCCTTTTTATAATTTTTCATCGCTTCATTAACGTTAGCTATATTTCCCAATGCGTTAGCTTTTCCAATTACATAACCAATTTCTTCACTAATCTGAAGGGAAGCGTAATGATATTCCAAAGCTTGAGAATATTTTGCTTTGTACTTATATGCCACGCCTAATTTATTAAGAGTATTTGCTACTCCAGTTTTGTCATTCAAATTTTTATGTATATTCAGCTTTTTATTGTATTGCTTAATAGCCTCGTCATAATCCCCTGAATTTTCGGCTATCTCGCCGTATATATTAATAATTTGAGCAATACTGTCTTGCATGTTTAAGTCAAAATAAATTTCTTCACTTGCTTTTAGATCTATTATAGCTTGTTTTGTATTGTTTAATTTATTATTGGATTTGCCGATTAATAATAACGCGGATGCAATATTTTTCTTGTTATTCTCTTTATTCGCGGTCTTTAATGCATATTGAGCTAAAACAAGACAGGAATCCGGATTGGCAAAAAATAAATTTGATGATTTTTTGTACAAGTCCTCAAAACCAGAAATGTCATTTTTATCCTGTTGCTTTTGCGCTCCTAAGAACAAGACTATAATGCTTATGATTAAGTGGAATATTAACGTCTGCATATATTTACTGTTATAGTAAATTAATTATTTTCTGTTCTATTGTTGATCTCAACAAACAGAATAAGGGTATAGAGTGCTGACTAAGTTCAAACTGCCGAAAGGTTTATGTTCCCCAAAACAAAAAAAGCAAAATAAACTTTAAAATCAATTTTTTATAGATAAACGACTAATATTTAAGATAAACGATCTTTATATCATTAAAGTTTGCCATCTAATTTTCTTAATAACTCTTGCATTTCTTTCAAAAGTTGGTCGGTTAAAAAGAATAGCTGATTCTTGGAAAAATATTTTCGTTTAATTTGAAGAGTGTTGAATTATACATAACATTAAATAATAAAAAAAGGCAGAAATAAAATTCTGCCTTTTAATATTGTTATTTTCTAATAAATTAATTTCAACATATTTTTGATTGGATTTTATTTTTTAAGTATAGATTCTATTGTATCCATAACTTCATTCATTTTTTTCATAGTTAATTCGAACGGTTCTGAAGAAAGAGGATCGATACCCGCTTTTTTAATCAGATTTATTGGATAATCTGAACTCCCCCCTTTTAATATATTATAATATGCTTCAACCGCTGGTTGGCCTTCATTCACAATTTTTTCTGCGATAGCGGTTGCATAAATCAATGAAGTTGAATACTGATAAACATAATAATTGTAACCAATAAAATGCGGGATGTATGCCCATTCATATTTCATATAATCATCTACAATACAATGCCCTTCGTCATGTCCATAATATTTTTTTACAATATCATAATAAATTTGACTCATAATATCACCGTTTAAAGGTTCGTTTTTTTCAACTTTCTTGTGAATTTCCCATTCGAACTCCGCAAAAGAAGTTTGCCTGAATATTGTGGTGCGCAATAATTCAAGGTAACTTCCTAACAAAAACAATTTTTCTTTATCAGATTTAACCTGAGTGAGAAGATAATTATTCAATAGATTCTCGTTACAAGTGGATGCAATTTCGGCGACAAAAGTGGAATAGCCGGCGTATTGAAAAGGTTGAGTTTGGTTGGAAAAATATGAATGCATAGTATGACCCAATTCATGAGTAAGCGTGGAAAGAGAGTTATAATCGTCATTCCAATTCATTAGAATGTATGGATGCACGTCATAGGCCGATCCGGAAGAATAGGCGCCGCTGCGTTTACCTTTGTTTGGATAATAATCTATCCACTGGCTTGTTAGCGCTTTATTAACAGTGCTTACGTATTCTTCTCCCATTGGTTTAAGAGATGTTTTTATTATATCCTGAGCTTCTGTTAAACTATATTTCAGATCAACAGCTTCAACAACAGAAGTATATAAATCATAATAATGAAGTTTCTCAACACCCAACATTTTTTTCTTAAGATCAAGGAATCGGTGCAATGTAGGCAAAGAACTATGGATTTGTTTTATAAGATTTTCATAAACCGAAGTTGGAATAGCAAAATTATCTAAAGAAGCTTCCAGACTTGATTTGTAATTTCTATTTTTCGCATAGATCCAATCCGAACGGACTTTGCCTGCCAGATTTAGACCAATTGTATTCTTAAATTTTCCATAATTGTTAAAAAACGTCTCAAAAATTTTTGCCCTGTCTTCCCTATTTTCATTTGTTCTGTATCGAACAAAAGCCGAATTCGATAATTCTATCTCTTCACTACTGGCTAATTTCACTTTTTCGTAAGGCATTTCAGCGTTGTTAAATGTACCGTAAACATCAGTAGGAGTTTGTATAACCTGGCCGAAACTTGCCAGTATCTCCTCTTCTCTTTCTGTTAGAGTGTGAGTGCGTAATCTTTGAATATCGTCAATGACTACTTTAAAATCTTTTAATTCAGGTTTATCATTATAGAACTGGTCTATTATTTTGGGATCAATTTTTAAAATTTCCGGATTAATAAAAGAACTTATTTCTGAAAATTTAGTTCCAAGTGAAGCCGCTTCCTGATTTAGAGATTCATTATCACTTATTAAAAGATTCTGATCTTTAAGTCGGGCTGAATAAACTGCTAACCTATAGTAATCTTTAAAAAGATTTGTGGAAATATTAAGTGTGTAATACAAGTTTCCGGCATTTTCCGCCAATTTACCTTTATAAGTTGTTATGTCAGATATTTTAGCGTCAAGATCATTTTTAGCTTTTTGCCAATCTTCCACAGTTGGGTATAGATCATTCAGATTCCATTTTAAATTATCATCAATTTCGCTTCGGTCTTTTACTTGCGCCAATATATCGGCCGATAGAAACAGCATAAAAAACAAAAACACTAGAATAGTATTTTTAAACATAAGTGAACCCCCTTAATTATGAAGAAACTTTACTTTTATGCATGAAAATTAAATAATTATTCTAAAAACTCCTATGCTTCCAACTGTATTATTGCCACATGTTTTTTTCAATAGTCGTCAAAAAAAAAATAAAAAATTCGATAATTAAACTATCACTATTAGTGGCAAAAACTATGCGCTGGAACGGTCCCCAAAAAATTTATTTTCCTAATAATACTTTAAAAAAAGTAGTCAATTATGTGGAAGGTGAAATTCATGGAGAATCGGTAGAATATTTTCAGAATAAGACCATTCGGGAAAAAATAAATTTTAAGAATAACAAAAAAGAGGGACAAGCCTACACGTATTATCAAAACGGAAAAATTGAATCCTCCTCATATTTTAATGACGATAAACTTGACGGTATTATTAAATATTTTTACCCCAACGGTAACATATGGAAAGAAATTGTTTACAATCGTGGAATCATTCAGGGAGAATATGTTATTTATCACAAAAATGGTAAAATCGCGGAAACTTATTTGTTTCTGAACAACCTGCGCGAAGGTCCGGCTCGATTTTATAAAAGCGATGGCAATCTGTTTAAAGAAGAAATGTATGCCGATAACGTACTTAATGGGGAAGTAAAATATTTCTATCCAAACGGAGAACTTAAATCTTCTATTAATTATAAAGATGGTTTAAAAAATGGGACAACAAGGGCATATTATTATACTGGTTCACTTAAAGAGGATAAAGAGCATATAAACGATAAAGTGGAGGGAGTAGTAAAAACCTTTTATAAAAGCGGCACTCTAAAAGGGGAATGGAACTATGAGAGTGATAAACCCAACGGAGAATGCAAATTTTATTACGAAACAGGAGAATTGTTAGGAATAAAAAACTTTAATGCCGGTAAGGATCATGGAAGTACAAAAGTATATTATAAAAATGGAGTAGTAAAAGAAGAACTTAATTTTAATGATGGAGTAAAAGAAGGAATTCATCTTGTATTTGACTCCGACGGTAAAGTACGCAAAAAAATCGATCACTCCACAAATACTCCAGAAACACCAATTCCGAATATAAATTCCGACAACCCGATACGAATGGAAAATGAAAAATCGCAATTAAAAATTGTCCGAATGGTGAAAACTTTTCCCTGGAAAATAATAATTGCATCCTCGCTTCTAATTATAGTGATGTATTATTTGGTTATTTATTTTTGGGGATAAAAAGATTTCCCAATTCCCTCATTTGAAACTCCCAGCAATAAAAATATGTTATAATATAACTGACTATAAATTTAGGCAGCGTTGATTTTTGTAATTACATTCTAATAAACTATAAATTCAACTTTAATAGTGAACCAAAAGGGAGATTTAAATGAATAAATTAAGATTTATGATTTATTTGGCTTTTTTTGCCGCAATATCTTTATCTGCGCAAACATTTAATTCGTCGGGCGATACAAGAAACCAAGCAACTTTCGAATCGAATGCACCCCTGGAAGACATTGTTGGTGTATCAAATGGACTTGTAATAAGTGTTAATTTAAATCCGGAGGACTTATCCAGCGCCAAAGGAAAAGTAAGTGTTGATCTGAATGTTTTAAAAACAGGAATTGATTTAAGGGATCAACATTTAAGAAGCGAAAACTGGCTTAACACTGAAAAAAATCCCAACGCCGTTTTTGAGTTAAAAAAGATTGCAGGTGCATCTAAACTTATTGATACCAAACCAGAAAAAGTAAAACTTCATGGTGCATTTTCTGTTAATGGCGTAACTAAAGAAATTATTGTTGACGGAGAATTAACATATTTTAAGGAAACTGAAAAAACTAAATCCCGTTTAGAAGGAAACTTGTTAAAAGTAAATACAGATTTTATGATTAAACTAAACGACTTTGGTATTGATATTCCGGGAATGGTTGTGGGTAAAGTTGATGAAAACATTAAAGTATCGGCAACATTTATAGCGACCGACGCAACCGCAAAATAATTTTTATATAATTTATTTTTGTAAAGGACGATACTGATGATAATAAAAATCATCGGTATCGTTCTGTCTTTTTTAATTATAATTTTTATCCGATTATTTTAGAATTAACTCTTAAATAAACTTGAAAATCTATTTTTTACTTTATTATTTCCTACAGCCATATTTATAGCCCGTTTTGTGCCTATTAGAATAAGCAATTTAGATGCACGTGTAATAGCAGTGTAAAGTAAATTTCTCTGAAGCATCATATAATGCGAAGTTGTAACAGGCATGATAACAACGGGATATTCACTCCCTTGACTTTTATGAACGGTAACAGCATATGCAAGAGTTATTTCATCGAGTTCCTCAAGGTTATATTGTACAATTCTGCCGTCAAATGATGTATTTAGTGTTTTGGTCTCATCGTCGAGATTTATTATAAATCCAATATCCCCGTTAAAAACACCTTTGTCGTAATTATTACGCAACTGCATTATTTTATCGCCGCCTTTAAATATTCGTTCATTTGAATGATAGATTACGGGAGAGTCGTTAATATTATTCTGAAAAATTTTATTTAAATTATTTACTCCAACATCCCCCTTATACATTGGAGACAATACCTGTATATCTTCTATGGAATCAAAACTAAGGCGTTTCGGTATTTCTAATTTAGCGAGCGTTAATATTTTTTCAGCTATCAGGCTATTGTCGTTCTCTTCCAAAAATGCGAAGTCTGTATTTTTTAAATAATTTACAACTGGCATTTCGCCCTTATTTATTCGATGAGCATTTAAAACAATATCGCTCTGTTCAGCTTGCCTAAAAATTTTATTTAATTGAACTACATGTATTATTCCTGATGCGATTAAATCTTTAAGAATATTACCGGGACCCACTGAGGGCAGTTGATCGATATCTCCAACAAAAATTACGGTAGTGTTTTCTTTTACCGATGAGATGAGATGATACATTAAAAAAGTATCTATCATGGAAAGTTCATCTACAATAAGGAGATCTGTCTCAAGTTTATTGAACTTATTATACCCGAAGGAATTATCTGAAGGATTAAATTCGAGCAATCGGTGTATAGTTTTTGCTTCGAGCCCAATTACTTCAGTCATTCTTTTTGCGGCTCTTCCGGTTGGAGCGGTTAAAAGGATTTGTTTATCCCTATGCTTATAAATATCAATTATACCGCGCAATGCAGTGGTTTTTCCTGTTCCGGGTCCACCGGTAATAATAAGCATTTTGCTTTGCAACGAAAGTTTTATCGCATCAAATTGTTCTTCGGAAAATTTTGTTTGAATCATTTTAAGAGCTTTAATATCGGCGTTTGTAAGGTCGGAAGGCATTGTTAAAAGATTGTTTATTGCTTCTTCTATTCCACGTTCTGCATAAAACAGGTCGGCTAAATAAATACGATCTTTATGTTTAACTATTATCCCCTCTTCTTCAATCTCCTGCATAGCCGGATCAGAATAAGCTAATTCAAATTTTAGCAATTGACTGCAATAATTTATCAAATCAATTTCAGGCGAATAAACATGTCCGTTGCGTGCAATTTCGGAAAGAGCATAAACAATACCTGCTTTTATTCGAGCAGGATCATGATCAGTAAATCCGAGTTTTTTTGCTATATCGTCAGCAATTTTAAATCCGATTCCCCAAACATCGCTTATAAGTTTATAAGGATTTTCGCTGATTATTTCGGGTGCGTTATCGCCGTAGGTTTTATAAATTTTTAATGAATATGCAGTTGAAATGCCGTGCGATTGTAAAAACAACATCACATTTTTTATACCCTGTTGCTCCTGCCAACCCTGTTTAATTGTTTCAAGCTTTTTAACACCAATACCATCTATCTCTAATAGTTTATCTATTTCGTTGTCAATAACATCAAGAGTGCCTTCGCCAAAATGGTTAACAATTTTTTCTGCGGTCGATTTACCAATCCCTTTTATTAAACCGGAACCCAGAAAATTTTTAATTCCTGCCGGAGTTGTAGGATATGCCACATTAAAACTTTCTACCTTAAACTGAACTCCATATTTTGCGTGTTCTGTCCAAATGCCTGTAAACTCGATACTGTCACCGGGATGAAACAATGGAAGATAACCGACAACTATAGTGTTGTCGCCCAGCTTAATTACAGAGTATCCATTGTCTTCACTGTAAAACAGATAGTTTTGAATTGTGCCTTTAATAGATTCGGACAACTTTAATCCTTAAATTCCTTTTTTCACTAGCATTAGTTTCTTGTTAAATGTCTGTATTTAATTCTATGCGGTCTATCCGCATCGGCACCTAATCTTTCTTTACGATGAGCCTCGTATTCCGAAAAGTTACCGTCAAACCACACAACTTTACTATCGCCTTCAAATGCAAGAATGTGTGTGGCAATTCTGTCAAGAAACCATCTATCATGACTTATTACAACCGCGCATCCGGCAAAATTTTCCAGCGCTTCTTCCAATGCGCGCATGGTATTAACATCAAGGTCGTTTGTTGGTTCATCAAGTAATATTACATTAGCCCCCTCTTTCAAAATCATCGCGAGTTGAACACGATTACGTTCCCCGCCCGATAGCATACCAACTAATTTTTGCTGATCACCACCCGAAAAGTTAAATCTGGATACGTACGCGCGCGAATTAATTTCTTTGTTTCCTAGCATTATTCTTTCATCGCCGCCGGAAATAAGATCGAACAATGTTTTATCAGGATCAAGTATATCTCGGCTTTGATCCACATAAGCAATTTTAACAGTTTCGCCAATTTTAATAGTACCTTTTTCGGGTGTTTCCTGTCCTGTAATTAAACGGAATAAAGTAGTTTTGCCCGCACCGTTAGCGCCGATAACACCTACAATTCCGCCCGGCGGCAAAGCGAATGAAAGGTTTTCGATTAAAATATTGTCGCCGTATGCTTTAGTAAGATTTTCGGTTTCAATAACTACATCACCTAATCTGGGTCCCGGCGGAATAAATAACTCCAGATCTTTTTCTCTTTTTTCAGCTTCTTCATTAAGCAATTCTTCATATGAACTTATTCTCGCTTTTGATTTTGCATGTCTCGCCCTTGGCGACATTTTAATCCACTCCAATTCCCTTTGCAAAGTTTTTTGACGCTGCGTTTCTTTTTTTTCCTCGAGCAGCAAACGTTTTTGTTTTTGATCGAGCCATGAGGAATAATTGCCTTTCCAGGGTATACCTTCACCACGGTCAAGTTCCAATATCCAGCCAGCTACATTATCCAGGAAATATCTATCATGTGTTACAGCAATTATGGTTCCAGCATATTTCTGCAGATGATGTTCAAGCCAAGCTACAGATTCGGCATCCAGATGATTTGTAGGCTCATCGAGCAAAAGGATATCCGGTTTTTGAAGTAACAATCTGCAAAGAGCCACACGTCTTTTTTCACCGCCTGAAATTACTTTAACCAGAGTCTCGGATGGAGGGCAGCGTAATGCGTCCATAGCCATTTCTAGCCTCGCATCAATATCCCAAGCATCCAGAGCGTCAATTTTTTCTTGAATAACTCCCTGCCGTTCAAGCAGATCAGTCATTTCATCATCACTCATGGGTTCTGCAAAACGAGCGCTTATTTCGTTAAATTCGTTCATTAAATCCATCACTTCCTGAACGCCTTCTTCAACTATTTGTTTTACAGTTTTATCTGGATCAAGGTTTGGCTCCTGCTCAAGCATTCCCACAGTATAGCCTGGTGACAATACAGCTTCACCATTAAACTCCTTATCAACACCGGCCATAATTTTAAGCAGAGTGCTTTTCCCGGAACCGTTAAGCCCTAAAACGCCAATTTTTGCCCCATAGAAATACGAAAGTGAAATGTCTTTTATCACAGGTTTTGTATTATAGTACTTACTTACCCTGTGCATAGAATAAATAATTTTATTTGGTTCAACGCTCATATTGATTTCTCTTTTTTATTTATATTATATTCAATTTTAATCGAGTGGAAACTCCAATGGATCTGGATATTTGAAATTGTAATTTAATTGATTTTTACATTTGTTTGAACGAATGATTTTAAAAGATAACAGTTCGTTAAGGAAAACAGGAACAGTCAAATTCATTTTTTTTGCTACTTCAGTATAATAATTTTGTTTTTCGGGATGATAATCCGCACAGGCGTTAAAAATTTCACCCCATGCTTCTCGTTCAATTACACTTTTAATTATTCCAATGCAATCATCCAAATAAATTAAATTTACCGGAGCTCTTCCGTTAGGCAGATTTGTTTTACCCATAAAGAATTTTACCGGATTTCTATCATTACCTATTAGTCCGCCAAACCTAATTATTGTTGAATTTAAACCGGATAAACTAAGTAAAAACTTTTCCGTTTCCACTAATGCTCTTCCGGCTTCGGATACGGGAACGACTTCGTCCTCTTCATAAACATCCCTGTTAGGTTCTCCATAAACCGATGTGGAGCTTATAAAAATAATTTTTGAAGTTTTCCCGGCTTTCGCAAAATTCACAATTTCTTGAATCTGAGTAATATAAAACCCCATAATACCAACGCGTCTATCGGGGGGTATATTAATAATCAGAATTTTCGAATCAAAAAAATCCAATGATATATTAGCGCCTGCATACGGAGTAAAATTAAGGTGATATGGTTTAATGTTTTTCTCCAAAATTATACTAAGCTTGGATTGGTTTGTTGTTGATCCACTTACTTGATAGCCCATTTGGGCAAGATTTTCACCTAATGGCAAACCCAGCCAACCGCATCCCATAATCGAAATTGATGGTTTGTTTATCTTCATATCCAACGGATTGCTTTAATTTATAAATTTATTTTTTTTAATGCCTTTAAGCTTTTTACATTCCACAAAAATGGAAAAGGACAAAACACTACTGGTAATGTGCCTTGTCCTTTTCAATATTAAGGAGTTAATCTATTTGTTACAAATTGGTCTGTGTTTTTTCCAACATTTTATCAAGAGCTTTTTTTGCAACAGTTGCCGCCTCAGAACCCGGATATTTTTTAATTATTTCTTTCCATATTTTTTTCGCTTCATCCGGTTTACCTTTTGCCATTAGTATGGCCCCTAAATTAAATTGAGCTTGAGAGTTATCCTTTTTTATAGACAGAACCTTTCTTGTCATTTCTTCGGCCTTTACTAAATCATTGGTTTCAAAATATTCGTAACCGAGCATAAGAATAACATCTGCTCTGGTAGCATCCATGCTGAGAATATTTTCATAGATTTCAATTGCTTGTCCTTTTCTGTGAGCTTGCGATAACATAATAGCATACTCTTTTGCCACAGTTGTATCCTTAGGATTTTCAGCATATTTATTTTTTAATTCCGTATATCTTTCCATAAAATCGCCGCGAACGTTACTTTTATTTGGGACATCATCAGAAAGACCTTTATGAACGTCATCATTCGGCATATTGTTGCCGGGGGTTTCAGTAGATACTTCAGCGGGTTTATCGCTAGCTGAATTATAAATTAATATGGCCGCTAATATGATAACTACGGCTCCCAGATAAATATATAATGATTTGGTTTTCATTTGAATTCCGTGCTTGTTTTAGTAGTTATTTATAATGGTAAATATAAACAATCCCGGATACATTTATAAATGAAGAAATATGTTTGTTTTAATATTGAATCTCGATTTTTACTTTATTAACTTAGACCCAGTTATCGCATTAGGGCGGATAAGTTATGGAAGATAAAAACAAAAAAAAAGGACTCAGCCGGAGAGATTTTTTAAAAAGAACCGGGACCGGTGTTGCGGGCAGTTATATAATTCTGTCGGATATAAACGAAGCCAAGTCAACATCTTCATCTGAAAAAGAGACGTTAAAAACATTTTCATCTTATGCCCAAAATATCTCAATTACTGTTAACGGACAAGATTATTCATTTATGGTTGAACCGAACACTACTCTTGCAGAACTTCTGAGAGATGAACTTAAATTGACGGGGACAAAAGTTGTTTGCAATCATGGTGAATGCGGCGGCTGCACGGTTTTAATGAATACAAAAGCTGTTTACTCATGCCAAATGCTGGCTATGGACGCAGATGGAGAAGATATAATCACAATTGAAGGCTTATTAAAGGGGGAAGAACTACATCCGTTACAAGAAGCATTTGTTGAACAAGATGGTATGCAGTGCGGATTCTGCACACCCGGTCAGATTATGTCAGCATATGCTTTGCTGTTGAACAATCCGCAGCCAAATAAGCAGGAAATTCTTAAGGGAATGTCCGGCAATATTTGCAGATGTTCAGCATATCCGAATATTGTTAAATCGGTTGAAGAGGCCGCCCGTAAAATGAATAAATAATCTTGATAAAGTTGCTTAAACGCAGTCAATTTTAGGGCTGCTGTTCCCCCTTTTTTAAATACGAAAAATTGGTTCAGTTAATTGATTGTAATGAACTAAATGAATTTGATAACGGAGGCGTAATGTCCCGAAAAATTATAAAATCGAAATATAAACTATATGACGAAAATGTTGAGTTGCTCGCCGAAGTACCCGAAGAAAAATTGATACCGTTAAAACCGAATTCTGAACTAAAATATATTGGAAAAGGAATAAATAGGATTGACGGTTACGATAAAGTTAGCGGTACTGCAACATTTACGTTCGATAAAACTTTTCCCAATTTAGTACAAGCAAAAACATTACGCTGCCCCCATCCTCACGCGTCAATAAAACGAATAGATACTTCCAAAGCGAAAAAACTTAAGGGCGTTTTGGATATTTTAACCAAGGATAATACCGAAAAAATAAAATGGTATAGGAACGATACCTATTTATTCGATGAACATTTAAGATACCAGGGTGACGAAGTTGCTTGTGTCGCCGCGGAAACAGAAAGTTTGGCCGATGAAGCATTAAAACTAATTGAAGTCGAATACGATATTCTACCATTCGTTTGCCACCCTATGGAAGCGATAAAAGAAAATGCGCCGAAATTATACGACTGGGGAAATATTGCAACCTGGGCTAATCCCTCTAATTATGTACGGGGCAGTTACGAAGATGGATTAAATGAAGCCGATATTAAATTAGAAGATAATTATTCTACTCAAGTCGCTGTGCATAATCCAACTGAAGTGCATTGCAGCGTTACAAATTGGGATGGAGACAAATTATATGTTTGGGACAGCACTCAGGCGATTTTCTCAGTTCGCAACTCTTTAGCGGATGCGTTAAACATTCCTCAAAGTAAAGTATGTGTAATTAAAAAATATATGGGCGGTGGATTCGGCGCTAAACTGGAAAGTGGGAAATATACTGTTATGGCTGCCTTGCTTGCAAAACGTTTGGGGCGACCAGTTAGAATAGTTTTGGATAGAAAAGAAATGAATTTAGCAGTTGGCAACCGTCCTGATTCTTTTCAAAAGGTATCTATAGGATCTAAAAAAAACGGGACTCTAACTGCTCTGGGATTAGAAATGTACGGATCTATGGGAGCACATCAGTCTGGCGCTGGATGTGCCTGGCCTATGCGCAGTTTATATAAATGCCCTAATATTAAAATTAATGAGTATTACGTGGCTACTAATGCCGGTCGTGCCAGACCATTTAGGGCACCTGGTCATGTACAGGGTGTTTTCGCCCTCGAATCTATGATGGATGAAATGGCAAATAAACTTGGAATGGACCCTATTGAATTCCGATTAAAAAACTATGCAGATTCGGAGCCTAATTGGAATATTCCTTGGACTAGTAAATTATTGAAAGAATGTTATGATAAAGGCGCGAAAGCAATTGGATGGAAAGAGAAAAGAAATCTTATTCCTGGTTCCACTTCCGGCTCTGTTAAACGGGGAGTTGGAATGGCAAGTCAGATTTGGTGGGGAGGCGGAGACCCTCCGGCTTATGCGATTCTTAAATTAAATAGTGATGGCAGCCTTAATGTTTCTGCAGGAACTCAAGATTTAGGGACAGGAACATACACAATATTAGCTCAGGTTGCTGCTGAGGTTTTAGAAATACCATTAACAAAAATAAGTGTTAACATTGGGAATACAGACGAGCACCCTTTTGCGCCCTCGAGCGGTGGAAGTACTACAACTCCATCAATGACCCCTGCTGTATACGACGCCGCATTACAAATCCGTAAAAAATTGCTTTCCGCCGCTTCAGCAATACTGGAATTACTGGAAAAAGATCTTGTCTATTCTGAAGGCACAATTTCTGATGGAACCAACACTAAAAAGATTACCATCCAAGAAGTTATTGATAAAATGAATGTGAGAGAAATTGTTGCCGCTGGTGCGCGGAACGAAAATCCAAAAGGATACATGATAAACTCATTTGGGGCACAGTTTGCTGAAGTTGAAGTTGACACTGAAACCGGAAGAGTTACTGTATTAAAAATTGTAGCGGCGCATGATATTGGAAGAGTGATAAACAGAAAACTTTTAGAAAATCAGTTTCACGGCGGAATTATGCAGGGACTTAGTTACGCCTTATTGGAAGAACGCATTATGGATGAGTACACAGGCAAAGTACTTACGACCAACCTGCATTCCTATAAGATGCCAACCGTTATGGACTATCCTGAAATTGAAGTAATAACCGTCGGCGAGAACGATAACATGATAAGCGCAGTTGGTGCAAAAGGTATTGGCGAACCTGCAATTATTCCAACAGCGGGCGCGATTGCAAATGCAATTTTTAACGCTACCGGATTAAGAATGAAGAGTTTGCCTATAACACCGGATAAAATTCTAAATGAAATATACAAGCTGTAAACACGGGATCTCTGAGAATTGTAAAACCAATTAATTGCTCGGGGTTACTTTATTAGTCGGAGTTTAATATGAAAAATTTTCAATACATAAATCCAACTTCCATTAAAGAAGCTAGTAATCTAATGATTTCATTTGGTGAGAGTGCTTTGTTATATGCCGGAGGTACAGATGCGCTCAGTTTACTAAAAAATGATATTTATACACATAGTAAAGTAATTAACTTAAAAAAGATTGGAGGGTTGAATTCTATAACACATAATAAAACCAGTGGAATTAGAATAGGCTCTTTGACAACTATTTCCGAAATTGCGAAGGATGAAACAATTAAATCTGAATATAAAATACTTCACGAGGCCGCAAACGAAATAGCTTCGCCGCAACTAAGAAACATAGGAACGCTGGGTGGCAACTTATGCCAAAGGCCTCGATGCTGGTATTACAGGGAAGATTTCGACTGTATACGCAAAGGGGGTGGCGAATGTTACGCCTACGAAGGCAGGAACAAATTTCACTGCGTAGTTGGAGGAGGTCCTTGTTATATTGTTCATCCCTCGGATATGGCTGTTGCATTGCTCGCTTTAGACGCAAAAGTAATTATCTTTTCCGAAGTTGGTGAACGGACAATTTCAATTAATGAACTATATGTTCTTCCTTCAGAAAATTCCAGTCAGGAAACCATACTAAAACCAGGCGAGATTATAAAAGAAATTTTAGTAGCCCCTCCCGGACAGAACACACGCAGTAGTTATATAAAATTTAAAGAACGAGGTGCTTGGGATTTTGCATCTGTTAGCGTTGGTTTGGTATTGGAGATAGATGCAGCAAAGAGTATAATTGAAGGCAAGGCCGCATTCGGCGGGGTAGCCCCAAGACCCTGGACGGATGATAAATTTAACAAAAAATTAAGTGGACTGGCTTTAAATGAAACCTCAGTGAGTGAGGCGCTAAATTCTTTATTGAATGATTCTGAAACATTATCGGAAAACGCCTATAAATTACCTTTGGTAAAAAACCTTACAAAGAGATCGATTCTTAACTTAGCGTAAGGTTTTCAAAATTTTTATTCCACTTAATTGTTGTTTCTTGAATTTAATTTTAAAACACTAATTTTTGATTATATCTAACCGACTGCATTTCCGCGGCAATGCTTAGAGCTATTTCAATTGCCGAATCTCCTCCTATTTTAAGGCCGATTGGAGAATGGAGCATTGATAAGTCAACATCTTTTCCAAGCGATTCTTTTATATCATTAACAATTTTTGCCGCTTTACTATTTGATGCTATAACTCCAATGTATTTTACGCTTAATTTTCTGGATAAGATTTTTTGCAATATTCCAAAATCATACTTATGTCCATGAGTTAATATTACAACAAAACTATTCCCCTGGGGTTTAAACTCATCTGCGTATTCCAAGTAATCGGCATGAATAATATCATTAGGATACGGATTTTTTTCTCTAGTTGCGAAATCCTTTCGGTTATCTATTAGTATCGTGTAGTAGCCTATGTCGGCAATCAACTTGCATAATGCTTGTCCTACATGACCCCCACCAAAAACATATAGGGTGGGCATTTTTCCAAAGACTTCATAATATATTTTTATCGAACCCTTACACATCATAGGAACAATTTCTTTTTCGCTGTTTAGTACCTCTTTATCGGCATCGAGCAAATAATCTTTAAACTCATTACAGCCGTTATTTAGCAAAACCATTGCATGTTCTTTTACTTTAACTTCTATAGCTCCGCCGCCTACAGTACCTATAGTTTCACCATTTGAAAGAACAATCATTTTAAATCCGGATTTCCCGGGCGATGAGCCCTTACTTTCAATTACGGTTGTTAGTACAAAAGGAGAATTTGATTCAATCAGTTGCGAGGCTTTGCCTAAAATATTCATAATATATAATCATTTTTAATGAGTGATAATTCTTGCACATAAAGATAATTTTATTGAATATATTTTGCTTATAAAATTTGTGTTGCAAGTTGAGTTAGTTCCAAATTAAAAGTGAATAATTTTTTAAAAAAATATCTATTTTTGGAATTACAAAACACCACATAATTAATTATAATCCGATCGATATTGATAATAAATTACACCTATTAATTTACAGAGAAATATATTATATGAATTCTATTTTCCCATCCTCAAATGAGATTATTGCAGCTCACAAAAGAATAGAATCATTTATTCATAAAACCCCAATTTTAACTTCCCGTTCAATTGATGCAATTACCGGGACAAAATTATTTTTTAAATGCGAAAACTTTCAAAAGGTGGGTGCTTTTAAAATGCGGGGAGCGTCCAACGCTATTCTCAGCTTAAGTGAGCAGGAATTGAACAAAGGAGTTGCCACACATTCAAGCGGTAATCATGCTGCGGCAATAGCATTAGCTGCTAAGTTAAAGGGTGTTAAAGCATTTATTGTAATGCCCAATAGCTCGCCCGAAATTAAAAAAGCAGCTGTAAAAGAATACGAAGGGGAAATTATATATTCGGAATCAACTTTAACATCAAGAGAGGCGGAGCTCGAAAAAGTTCTTAATCGCACAGGCGCCGTGTTTATTCATCCTTTCAACAACAATCATGTTATCGAGGGTCAAGCCACATGTGCAAAAGAAGTGTTTGATGAGCTGAATTTTTTGAATTTTATTATTGCCCCTGTGGGGGGCGGAGGATTATTGAGCGGAACTTGTCTCTCCGCAAAATATTTTTCTCCTCACACAAAAGTAATAGGCGCAGAACCCGCGGGAGCTGATGATGCGTTTAAATCCATTCGTGACTCGAAAATATATCCCTCTGTAAATCCCAATACAATTGCCGATGGTCTGCTAACTTCATTGAGCGATAAAACTTATAATATTATCAAACAGCATGTGGAATCAATTTTAACTGTTGAAGATAATTTGATTATTGAAGCGATGAAACTTATTTGGGAACGTATGAAAATAATAGTTGAACCTTCCGGTGCAGTGCCCCTTGCCGTTGTTTTAAAACATAGAGAGCTTTTTGCAGGACAAAACATATGTTTGATAATTTCAGGTGGAAATATTGATCTAAAAAAACTGCCATGGTAGCGAACAATATTTTATAAATGGTTTAATATTCCAATTAATTTTCGATAATTTCATATATTTCTCAGGTATTATTAACAATTGTAGGCAAAATGATTAATTCTAGAATTTTAATTGCCGACGACGATCAAACTCTGTGTTATCTATTAAAAGAAGAGCTTGTCAGCGAAGGTTATGTAGTTGATATTGTATTTGATGGTAAATTTGCGATTGAAAACCTAAAAAGTAAAACTTACGATGTGCTACTGCTAGATCTGGAAATGACTGAAGTTCATGGCGAAGAAGTTCTAGCATACGCAAACGAACACCACCCAAGCGTTCAAGTAATTATCTTAACCGCAAAAACAGATGTGCGAACCGCTATAGACTGTATTAAAAACGGTGCATACGATTTTATTCCGAAGCCTTATGAGTTTGGTCAATTAGTCGTGGTTATTGACCGTGCTTTAGAACATAAAGATCTTGTGGTTAAAAATAAAATCTTGTCTTCTAAAGTTGATAAGTTTGCGCCTCATTCGATAATAGGAGAAAGTAAGGCCATAAGGGAAGTAATCAGCCTGGCCGAAAGAGCCGCGAAATCGGATTCTAATATTTTGCTCGAAGGAGAAACTGGAACCGGCAAAGAATTGTTTGCGGAGTTCATACATAAAAACTCGAATAGAAATAAAAAGCCTCTTGTGGCAATAAACTGTGCGTCACTGCCCGATCAGCTGATGGAAAGTGAATTATTTGGTTATGAAAAGGGCGCATTTACAGACGCAAAAACAGCAAAACAGGGATTGGTTGAAATTGCAAGCGGTGGAACACTATTTTTGGATGAAATCGGGGAACTCAGTTTAACACTTCAACCAAAACTACTTCGGTTTCTAGAAAAAGGTGAATTTCGAAGAGTAGGCGGAATAACAAATTTAAATTCTGATGTTCGAGTAATTGGCGCGACAAATAAAAACTTAATGGAAGAAGCCGAGAATAAAACGTTTAGACGAGACCTTTTGTTTAGATTGAATGTTATTACACTTACTATTCCTCCTTGCAGAGACAGAGGCAAAGACGTATTATTGTTAGCAAATTATTTTTTGCAAAAAAACTCGCCCATTCGAAGTCTTAAAACTTTATCTACAGAAGCTGAAAATGCATTGATAAATTATGCCTGGCCGGGCAACGTTCGCGAATTGGCTCATACAATTGAGCGAGCCTTAATTTTCTCTGACGGTGAAACGATAAAAGTAAAAGATCTTAATTTACCGCGGGGGAGTATGACAACTTCTGACGGGATTTATGATGAACATGGACGCATCCTAAATCTAGATTACATTGAAAAAGCACATATCAGCAGAGTTTTAGACGAGTTTGAATGGAATAGGGAATTGACGGCTAAAGCTCTGGGAATTGCTCAAAAAACACTGTATTCAAAAATTAAAAAATACGATCTAAAATAAAATGCCTTCAGCAATGCAGAATCCGGTGAACTTTTTTTCTAAGAGCAGTCTTAGTCTTTTCGATTCCTTAAATATCCCTTTGGCAATTGCCGATAAAAACAAAGAATTGATTTGGCACACAAAAGTATTTGCTTCAATGATCGAGGGGAATATTTTAGGTGTAAAAATAGATCAATTATTTGATCTGGATACAGCAAGATTAGATAGTGACGATGTGATAGTTGAAGAAAATTTATTTTGGGAAGTTCGGATAATTAGTACGAAGGAAAAACATGATAAAATAGGTTACATTATTTATTTGGAGGAGAATAAACAAACCTCCGACAAACTAAGCAGAAGAGTTAAATCGATAAAAAACTTTGCCCACGATCTGAATAACATTTTAACAAGTATTTCCAATAGCGCATCTTTTCTAAAATCAAATTATGAAAAAGGAGAGTATCCTAAACATTTGCTAGACACTCTAGAAATAAATTCTCAAAGAGCGGCCGATATCATTCAACAAGTATTATCGGAAAACACTTCAAGGGAATCTATTAAAAAGAAAGTAGACCTAAGGCAGCTTCTCGAGGAACTTGAAAATTCACTTCAGAACATTGTTAGAAGCGATATTAATATTAAAATGAATATTGACAATGATTTGAGTTTCATCACTTCCAATTATTCAGATATTTACAGAGTCCTATTAAATTTAAGTATAAACTCTTCCGAAGCAATTAGACGAAAAGGTACAATTTCTATTTCCGCATCAAATATAAACTCAAACTCATTGCCCGCTAACTACAACAAATCTATTAAACAGTATGTGAAAATCACTGTTAAAGATAATGGCTCAGGTATTCGTAAAAAACACATCCACAAAGTATTTAATCCCGAGTTTTCCACAAAAATAAGAAACAGAGAATCGGGACTTGGATTAAATATTGTAAAAAGTATAATTACCGATCACAATGGATACATCGAAGTTAAAAGCAAATGGCTGTTGGGCACAGAATTCGTTATTTATTTACCTGCAAGAGATATGTTCCAAAAAAGCGAACTCACTGCCAATAACGAAAAAATCATTCTTATAGCTGACGATGAGGAAACTATTTTGGAGTTATTAACAGATTTACTTGAATCTTATAATTACAAAGTAATTAAGACACGAAACGGTTTGGAAGTACTAAATATTTTACAAACAGAAACCGAAATAGATTTAATGATTATCGATCGGAAAATGCCGGCTATGAATGGAATAGAATGTATACGAAAACTTAGAGTCTTAAATTATAAAAATCCGATAATTCTAACATCCGGTTCACAATCAATATTAAATGATGATGCCATATCTGAACTTTCTGTAAACAGAATAATGACAAAACCTTACGACTTCAAGGAATTACTAGAAGAGATTAAAATATTACTGAATTAATTATTCCTCCGATTTATCCAGATCAACCATTTTTAAATTATTAACATAATCTGTAATTACAGGTTTTTTGATTTGATTAAATTTTTCCAGTACTCTAATTATATCCTTAGTGGCATTGTCAATAAACATTATCCGTTTTTGTATTACTTCCTTCCTTAGCTCTTCACGGCCCAATTCACGTGTTATTGCAGCGGTAGATAGGTTTATAAGAGTTAACGGCTGTTTAATTTCGTGATTGGCTGTAATTACCGTTGCTGCAAAAGTTTTAATTTTTTCCACTTCTATCAATACTTTGTTAGATTCGCTAAATCGCAGAGCAGAGTTAACTCGAGCGATTAATTCCGCCCTATTATAAGGTTTTTTAATATAATCGAAGGCACCTACTGATAGTCCCTTCTTAATATCTTCAATATCCGTGAGCGCTGTAACAAGAATAACGGGGATAGACTTTGTTTTTTCATTGGATACAAGTTTTTCGCATGCCTCGAATCCCGACATACCGGGCATCATTACATCGAGCAAAACTAAATCCGGATTGTCATCTTCTGCTTTTTGCAGACAAGTAGGCCCGTCGTAAGCACTTATAGTTTCAAATCCTTCTCTTTTTAGTCTATCTTCAAGAATAAAAACATTATCCGGTTGATCGTCTACGATTAGAATTTTTTTCATACTGGTTTTCTATTGTTATTGATAATGGCTTGTTTAACTTTTAATTGAATTGTTGTATTTTCAACCGGTTTTGTTATTAAATCATCAAAGCCAGTTTGTTCAATAATATGTTTATCATCAAGCATTGCGTGAGCGGTTAAAGCGAATACTTTAAGATATTTTAAAGATTCGCTGGCTCTTATTTTTTTTATAGTCTCAAAACCGTCCATTTCTGGCATCATAATATCAAGCAGAATTAAATCAGGCTTAATTTCTTCCAACTTAGCCAAACATTCTATCCCGTTGTTTGCATAATGCAGATTGTAACCAAGATTGGTAAGAATTTCACCTACTGTATATAAAGTATCTTTATCATCGTCTACTAATAAGATCTGGGGCAAAAGAGTTTTCGAACTTTCGTCGGGAATTAAAGATTGATTTACTGTTAGTAATGAATCGGGAGTGTTAATTTTTTTATTTTTTCTATCAGAAGATATCAAAAATTCTTTTTCGTTGTGAAATGGTATTTCTTCAGATATTGCCTCACTAATTAGCAACGTAAATGTTGAGCCTACTCCCTCTAAACTATTTACGCCAATAGAAGCGTTTAATATTTCAGCATATCTTGCGCAGATAGCCAATCCTAAACCCGCCCCACTGTATTTTCTGCTATTTCCCGATTCAACTTGGCTAAATTCATTGAAAATTTTCTGTTGATTAGTTTCAGAAATTCCAATTCCCGTATCAATAATACTAAACTTAACATCCCTGGCATCTACTTTTTCGACATTCATAGTCACAGAACCAATATCTGTAAATTTAGCAGCGTTACTGATCAAATTAAGTAGAATGTGTTCGACTTTAGTTTTATCCGTATTAAGAAGTAGATTTTTTGAACTGTTAATTTTAATTGTAAACGGCAGTTGTTTCTCGCTAAATAAAATTTCGGAACTTAAATATATTTCTGTTAAAAATTCGGAGAGCAAAAAGTTTTGTTTATTTACATCGTATTTCCCAGCTTCAATTTTTGAAAACTCTAAAATATTGTTAATCATCCCGAGCAGTTTTTTGCTGTTTCTTAATACAATTTTTACTCGATCTTTAGTTTTTTGAAGAGATGCTGGATCTTTTTCAGTTAGTTCACTTAATCCAATAATAGAATTGAGAGGAGTTTTTAATTCGTGCGACATACTTGCCAGAAACTGCGACTTAACGTGAGATAATTCAACAGCTTTTCTTTTTTCCTCTTCCAGTTCTGAAGCCTTTTCTTTCAATTGTGAGTGCAGCTTAACAAGTTCCTCGTTATGTCCACTAATTTGTATGTTTTGTTTATGATATTCCTCATTCAATTGTTTCAGTTCATCAACAAGTTTAGAAAGTTTCTGATATGATAACGAATTGTTCAACCCTATTGCCAATTGTTCTTTAATTTTCTCCAAAAACTCTCTTGGTGAAATAATTGGAATTGTTTCACTTACTAATTCAATAAGTCCTAAAAGTTTGTCGCCGAAAATTATCGGAACGATGACTAAATACCGTATCTGGATTTCAAGAATCGCGCTGCGAATAACTGGCATATTTTCTTCAAATTTCATTTCAACGGATTCACGTTGTTCAATTACGCTTTTGTACAGTCCGGTGTTTTCAATATCAACGTTGTAATTCTTATCCAAACCAATGCTGCAGAGTACACTCAAATCGTCTTCCTGTTGCAAATAGATGGCCCCAAATTTAAAATTAACTGATTCCAGAATTTTTACTAGAACCGAATGTGATAAATCTTTCAAAGTAATGTTCTGGTTAAGTATAACAATAAATTCGGCATATTGTTTTTCAAGTTTTTCTTTATTGTTGATTTCAGAAATCATTTGATTGAATGTAACGCCTAAATTTCCTATTTCGTCTTTAGAAATGATCGGTACATGATAATCAAGATTCCCCTGTCGATTAATTGTAGTGGCTTCAGTTAATAGGGAAATTTGTTTTCTGAATTTCGCGGTAAAAACAAGAGCAAATATCATTGCCAGTACAATTCCGGTTAATATTATTACTGGAATTATAATTTTCATTGTATCAGTAAAATAATACAACTCAGAATAAAGCGAGAAAACTAAAAAACTAAATTTGGATGTAGATGTTAAAATGTTTTTAGGCTGATATTTTACTGCAACAAAATCGGCCCCGCTGGTGGAAGAATTTATAATATCGAAATTATTTAAATATTTCAGCTTATTTTGTGAATTTATCATGTTTGCCACATAATTGCTGTTTTCATTTGAATTCGAGTAATTATAGGGCAAATTGACTATCATAAGAGCTACATCGGCTCTAATTTTTTTTGAAGCTTCATTAAGAAATTTTTCATCGATAACTATAGCGTAATAAATTGTGGCGCCTTCCCAATTCTTAAAGAATTGTACAATCAAGTGCGGGTTATCGTCTACAAAATCCTTAAAAGTATTAAAACGTCTGTTTATTATTATCCCTGTTTTAATTGCAATAATTTTTACCTGATTTTCTTCACCTATAGAAAAAATTAAATCAACACTTGTACTGTCTATATTAATAGGTTCTATATTGTTTTTATTTAGGTAATACTTCTGAAAATCTTCATTGGTTTTATCGATACTGGATTCCAGAAAAAAAACAAAATCGTTGGTACTATTAATAATATTTTTAGTGTTTCTGGATTCTAGGATTGCATTTGTAGTGGAATAATATACTAAGGAAGATACTCCTGAAACGATTACTACAACAAGAAAAGTGATGAGAGTAATACGAACATTAATTTTCATTGTCTTCTGTTTGTAAAACTTTCCGGACAGTAATTATTAAATCATCTAGATCATAAGGTTTACTGATAAAATTGTTCGCACCTAATTTTGCCGAATCTATTGCGCTCTGGACGTCGGCATAAGCGGTTAGAACAATTACTTTAACTTTTATCCCCATTTCTTTTAAAGAGTTTAAAACATAAAAACCGTCCTTCTCTGGCATTTTCAGATCTAATAAAATTAAATCTAATTGATTATTTTCTATAAAACTGATAGCCTTGTCGGCCGAATTTACTGCTGTTGCATTAAACCCGATTTCGTTTAATTCTTCGGATAATACAGTACAAAGATTTATATCATCATCGACTATTAGAATCGAGTGCATTATTATTCTTCTTTCTCTTTCTTCATTGTATTCGATTTATGGGATTCAATTTCCTTCTCTGTTTCTTCAATAGTTTTTCTAATCAAATTTTCATTTTTCTTCAGTTCAATCCTTTCTTTAAGTGTGGGAAGAATATTTGTTTTTATTAGTATTATTATTTCCCTTTTTTCCAAAGTCTCACTATTGTAACCTGTTAGGTACCGAATACCAAAAACCCACCATGGCAAATCTTTAAGAAAAGGAATTCCACGTCTTTCAGAAACTTCGTTGTTAACAAATAAACCACCGATTATTGTTTCTTCGCCGTCAAGCATCAGGACTTCAGTAGTAGCATTAGTTTTTTGAATTGTGGTGCTAATTTGTCCTGGAGTGCCGCTGCTTCGCTCAACCATCAGTTTAAGTAATATATAATTTATTCCATCCTCGGTGTAAATGTAAGGCGTAACTTCAATTATGGTTCCAGTTGAAAAGAACTTGTCGATTAAATTTCCCGAAAAATCTCTTTCCTTTATAGAAATGTCCTCTCCTATTTGTATTCTTCCTTTCATTTTATTTCTTACCGAAATAGAAGGCCTTGCAATAATTTCTCCAAGATTCTGATTTTCAAAAAACTTAAAAGCTGCAGTTGCATTGCCTTTAAAACTTCCCAAATCAAATTCTGTCTTATTCTCTATTGTAAAATCAGGTGTTTCAACCACCTGACCTGTTGCTCCCTGCGATTGTTGTTGTTGATCGGCAGCACTCATAAAAGTTTTCAATTTCGGACCAAAAGATAATCCCGCTTGAGAAAGCAGATAATCCCAGTTTATTCCCTGTTCACGCGAATCTCTTGTATTAGCTTCAAAAAATATTGCTGAAATTTCAACTTCACGCGATTCAACTGAAGCATAAATATCTTCTTTAAGATTTGAGTTTGATGTAGCCGGACTTTTTATAATTATAGCGCTTTCCTGTTCATCGTAAACCAAATTCTTCATTTGAGTAATAATATTCAAAACTCTTTTGTAAGGCATTTTATCAATTTGAATTCCGATGGGTTCATTAACTGAAGCTGTTGAAACAATTGTTTTTCCGGTAAGTTTAACACTCACTTGGCTCAATACTTCAACTGCCTGCGCAAAAGGTATATTTTCAGAAAGAGTTACAATTTCTTCAGGATTAACATAACCACTCAACTTTTCCTGCAAGTTTTTCTGCGCAAAAAGAGTTAACATGCTGGTTAAAGTAAAGATTATTAAAAATACCTTTTTCATTTTATTCACTCGATTTTTTTTCTTTTTCAAGAGTTAGTTTAACTTTCTCTATTATACCGCCTTTATTCAGGATAAAATGCACTTCGTTCTTTTGATAATCAATTTCAGTCAAGTATCCTAAATAAACTTTATCACCTTCCCAGAGCAGATATGTATTGCCTCGAGAATCCGCAATAAATGCTCCATCCGGTATTAGAGCTAAAAGTTGGGCAGACTGCACGTCTGGCAAATTATCAATATTCGGCGGTATTTCATTGCGTATTAGGGGATAAAATACATCGTACAAAGCATTTGGTTTTAAATTATTTTCCACCATCGCGGAAGAAGTAAATCGATCGGAATCGGAAAAATATATTTGAAGCATCAGTTTAAAAGAAACCTTATAACCAGCTACTCCATCGTCATCCACACTTACAATATTATCTATACTACAGTCCGTAACTTTTTTTAGTTCTCGGCTTTGTTCAATAGCGTAAATTAGGTAAAACAATTCGTTAAAATAAGCCGTCCCTGTTATGTTATATTTATAATAATAGAAGTTCGGGTCCTTACCAATTTCAATGTATTCTATATTTACAAAAGATTTTGGATCGAAAGAGAAAGATATTCTGTTCACAAAATCATAAAGACTGGACTGATCTAAATTTGAAGGTATATTATATTTGCGCAATGCCAAAATAGAATCGAGCTCAGCGACTCTTTTTTTTAGCATGTTTAGTTGTTCCATTAATTTTTCAGTATCCACCGAATTGATACTCAAATCATTAATTTGTTTTTCTTTTTTATCAATTTTTCCTTTTTGATAAACGAAAATAAAAATGCCGCCCGCACCGAGTATAAGCACAAAAATTATAATAAGGGCAATGGTATTTTTTAGTTTTCTATCCATTATTTATTCGGATTATTGGCGTGAAAAATATTGATAGAAAAAGAAAAAGCGTTTTTTTCTCTCAATGGTTCATACAGAACATTATTTATAATAGAAGCATCATTATCGCGGGCAAATTCAGTTAACGAACTGCGCGATAATGAAAATCCCTTAAGTAAAATTTCATTATTTTGTGTTGTTTCCAAATGAGTTATCCAGAAATTTCTTCTCCTTTCAACAAAATTGGAAATTTTCTCAATAGTTGTTCCCCAAATTTCTGTTCCGACCGTTGCAGAATCCAAAATAGCTTGTGTATTATCGAAATTAGCTATCCTATTTGTTAACGGCGCTATTTGATTTATTATTTCCTCATTCTTTTTTTGTAAAGCTTCTAATCTCGCTATTTCCGCATCATGCTTGCTAATTGTACTAAAATTTTTCAATACCATAAACGTAACAAAAAAAGTGGCAACAAATAAAAGAGCAAGCATCAGATAACTATGCCAGCCAAATTGAAGAAATTTTTGGTTATCCAGAATATACTTCGGCAGTATATTGATCCCCTGAATATTATCTTCCTTTTCGCGAATAAATTCGTAGGCAGCCGCAATTGGAATTGAAAAAGAGGATAAATTCTCCAACACATCTTGCTTTAGCTGGGAAACATCGAAGTTTTCAAATTTAAGCTCAACAACGTTCGCTTCCGGAAAAGTACCATAGAACGACAAAACAAGATTCTCTGATCGATCATCACCGCATAGTACAACATTATCCAGCCTTGGAATTCCACCGTTTTCCATTTCGAGTAGAATTTTGGAAAAATATACATCGTAAGTGTGAAGGTTATGTGTCCCGATATCGAGAGTTGTCCCAATATGTTTAAGTTTTTGTCCTTCAAGAAAAATAAGTTTACTGGATTCTTTTCCGATATGGATTATCAAAGTATAATCTTCAGGAAAAAATTTTGTAGAACGCGAAACATAATTGGCAAGTGCTATTTCGGCATTTTTTATTGTTTCAATTTTATAATATCTTCTTCGGTGATAGCCGGCCAACTGATTTACAATATTTACACATGGAACCGAAGATTCCAAAAAAGTGCAGAGATAAGATTTGTCATCAAGTTCAACAAAATCAATACTGTCTTTATTAACAAATATTCCTTTTGTTTTTTCAATATCTTTAATAATCAGATCTAACTGTTTATTCCTATCCTTTAACTTTTCTCCCTCATAAACATGGAAGTTAACACTGGGATCAGTAGTAACGGGAATAAAGCTGCTTCTGCTCAATTTAAATTCGTTTAATTCTCTCGAAAGTATTCCGACATCCGAATTGTCTGTATCGGCCCCAACTGGGCTATTATCTTCAAGACTTTCAAAACTTATATCACCACCTAAAGTATCAATACCTAGGTCTTGAATTTTATCGGGCGATCCAGATGGAGAAGAGATTGTAGTGCTAAAAACTTTTAAAACACGTGGTAAGTCCTTTTCCAAGGAAACAACAGCAATTTTAGTTTCGTTGCCTTCTGTGTATACACTTATCAACGGTTTCATTTTAAATTAAACCCCTCTCATAATCTGGAGCATTCTGGTTTTATTATTGGCGTAAGAAAGGGCATTTTCCTGCGTAATTTTCCTTTGTTGATATAATCGCAGCAAATCTTGTTCCATTGTAATCATTCCTTGCGGACCGCCTTGAACAATCATCATATAAATTTCACTTGTATTATTATTCTTGATAGCTGCTCTTACGCTGGGGGTAACAATCAGAACTTCTTTGGCTAGCACTCTTTTACCGTCTGTACTGGGCACTAATTTTTGCGAAACTATAGTAATAAGCACATCGGCGAGCCTGTTTCGAACTCTTTCCTGCTCAACTGGGTTAACTTCTGCGATAATTCTATCGATAGATTCAGTAGCAGATGAGGTATGAAGTGTAGAAAATACCTTATGACCGGTATCTGTTACCTCTAATGCAGCCATAATTGTATCAGGATCGCGCATTTCACCTATGACAATTATATCCGGATCCTGCCTTAATCCCTGAATTACACCTTCTTTAAAGGAAAGCACATCACGTCCGACTTCTCGGTGTCGAACTATAGAAGAATTTGATACATGAACATACTCGATTGGTGCCGCAATGATGACAATATGGCAGGGATCTACTTTGTTGTGCATGTCAATTATAGAATCCAATGTAGTGGATTTACCTGATCCAGTAATTCCTGTAACTAACGACAAACCAAATTTGATATAATTGTGGCTCATCATTTTTACAGCATTAGGATGAAATTCAAGAGATTCAATAGGACGTGTTGTTGCAGAAATTGCGCGCATGTTTAACGCAAGTGAATCTAGATCAAAATATGCGTCAGCTCTAAATCGTACATTTTTCTTTACTTTTTCGTGAAAAAATGTATAACTGAAATCCAGATTTCTGCTTACAAGTAAATGCCTGTGTTGATTTTGATTTAACAAAGTTATTATCAAAGTTGAAGCTTCGTCAGTAGTTAAAACCGGCAAATCCTCCACACGATTCTTTACACCGTGAATCCTAAACCACACATAACCATTTGTACCATACCCGCCAATTTCTACGTCAGAGGCATTTCGTTCAATCATTAAAGTTAGAATATGATTTGTCAATTTAAAAAGGATCAATTTATCGTCGCTAGACAAATCTTTTATTTTTTCAACAACAAAATTAACCCTTTCCGGCCCTAATATAGTTTGAGGAATCTGGCTGGTAAATCTAGTTAATATCTCTTTGGCTTTATCAATCATTTCGCACTTAAAATAATATGAAAGGGATTATTTGAATTTATTAAAAAAAAACACTAATTGACATAAATATTCTACTCCTCAACTGTACCTGCCAAAACTTCCTGAATTGTGGTTAAACCTTGTTTCACTTTTTCGAAACCGGATTCCCTAAGATTAAGAGTCCCATCTTTTTTTGCCTGTTTACGAATTTTTTCCTCGTCAACTTCAGCGCCTGATCTAACAATCATTTCTCGAATTTCATTTGTAAATAGTAAAGCTTCGTGTATTGCCATTCTTCCTTTAAAACCTGAATTGTTGCAAAGTTCGCACCCAACAGATTCGTATATTTCATAATTTTTCCACTCTTCAACTTCAAGTCCTGCTTTTTTTAATAATTCAGGATCAATATTAGTGATTTTTCTTTTACACTTTTCACATAGTTTCCTGATCAACCTTTGAGCAACAATAATATTAATGGCATAAGCTATTAGAAACGGCTCAACACCCATTTTATAGAGTCGGGAAACCGCACTTGGAGCGTCGTTAGTATGGAGTGTAGAAAACGTTAAATGTCCTGTGTTTGCTAGTTTAACAGCAGTTTCAGCGGTTTCTTTATCGCGCATCTCGCCTACCAAAACAATATCAGGATCGTGTCGTAATATTGCTCGTATAGCTTGTTCAAAATTCATTCTATGACCAATTTTGAGCTGACGCGCTCCTTCAATAACATACTCTACAGGATCTTCAACTGTTAGAACATTTTTTGTCGGGTCTATTACTTGATATAACGCTGCAATAAGAGTCGTACTTTTACCACTTCCCGTAGGTCCAGTTAAAATTATCATTCCCTGTGGTTTATTAATTGATTTCTCAAAAGCCTGCCTTGCATATCCTACCAAACCAAGTTTACCAAGATCTTTAATAACTTTCCTATCATCAAGAATTCGTATTACTATAGATTCAAATTTATTTCTTAGTTCAGTTCCAACCATTGGCAGAACAGAAACTCTGTACCTTATAATGTGTCTATCAATTTCTCTCTGTATAAATCCATCCTGGGCTCTTTCCCTTTCGAATCTATCCAATCCTTTCGCTCTATCCTTAACAACAGACATTACCGCTTCGGGTAAAGTACCATCCTGAGTATGCCAGAGCATTAATTTGCCGTCTACTCTAAAATGTATTTCTGTTTTTTTGTTGGATCTGGGAATAAAATGAATATCGCTGGCACCTTTACGCACTCCTTCAACTAAAGCCGCTTCAACAAGATTTACAAGAGCGCTTTTATTAATTTCAGCGTCCAGTTCTTCTTCATCAACTGAAATTTCGTCTCTTTCAACTGAAATTTCTTCGTCGGCCTCTTCTATCATTTTCAGAAATTCATTTTCGGGAGGCGCAATTATTTGAATGAGTTTATCGTAATCCCTTTTACGCAGATAATTTATTTCATATTTTTTCGCATTTAACGTGTATGCAATTTTTGTTAAAGCCCTGTCGGTAGGATCTACTGCGGCAAGCACAAGTTTATCTCTGAACTTGTCGTACTGAAACGGAATAACATGATGTTCAATTAGCATCAGTTTAATCTCGTCCCCTTTAGCCGACATAAGTTTTCTTATCTCTTCTATTCTTTCGTCGGATAAATCTTTTATGCTTACATTTAACTCCTTAAACGCATAAAGAACAGAAACTTCTCTAAAGATTGTATCATGATCAAAATTGAACTCCTGTACAAGTATTTGAGCAAGATTTCTTTTTAATTTCGCCTGATCCTCATTTTTAATTAGAAGAGCCTCTTCTAATATTTTAGTATCGATAATGCCCTTTTTAAGCAACAAATATCCAATTTTATCGGTCATTTCTAATTGAGAATCTAGCATGCAATCGCCTTTAATTATTTAATAAATGGTGATTTTGGACTTACAGTCGCCGTTTCGGCTGAGACCAAAGTCAAAAGAATCATAACAATCATTATCACCATTGCAATTCCTACTTGTATCATTTCAATAATGTTTTTTAATCTAAAAACAGTCTCGCTTTCGTAATAATTTGCGAGCTGAAGAGCGGTATTTTTAATAGTACCAGTCTCTTCTCCTGAGTGAAATCGGGAGATAGCCGTTTCTGTAAAAACACCCGAGGCTTCAAAAGATTCGGTTATTCCCGCCCCTTTTTTAATCATCATGGGGATTGCAATATTTTTAATTTGTTTTTCAAAATAAGAATTGTCCGTTGCTTCCGCGGCTATTCTAATTGGTTCAATACTTTCTGCCGAACCGCTGTACAATGTGTAAAATACTCTGCAAAAGACTTCAATATTTGTTTTATGAACAAGACTTCCCATAATAGGAACTTTCATAATCATCTTATCGAAAAATAATCGCCCATTTTTAGTGCTGAAGAAACGAATTAATACGATAATCGGAATTACGACCATAGCTGTAAACAGCCAAACATTATCCAAAAGCAAATCACTTATCTTAAGAGTAAATGCAGTCATAGGCGGTAATTCTATGTTAAATTTAACAAATAATTTAGCTGTTTCAGGAAAAATATACGCAACATAAAAAACTACAGCAAGGAACAAAACAAACATAGTTATCATAGGAGTTATTAAAGCACTTCGTAAATCTTTTTTGAATTGCATTCTCCTTTCAAGAAACTTGGCCGTGGCTCTATAAATTTCGGTCATATTACCGCTCTTTGCGGCTAATCCTAACATATATGCGGTAAATTTACCGAAAATAGTTTGATAACGTAAGAAAACTGTTTCGCTGTCGCCCCCTTTTTTTAACTCGTTGTTTATTTGTTTTAATGTCTCTTTAAGTGTTTTATTTTCGATGTCGTTAACAAGAAGAGTCATAATTTCGCTGTAAGGGAGTTTTTGTTCCAACAGCTCGGCGCTAATTTTTACAAACGACAATATCTCCTGCTGAGGGGGTTTAGGGTTCCATTCAAAAAGAAATTTATTAACAGAAATTACCTGATAACCGAGTTTAGTAAGCGCCTTAACAACTTCGTCTTTTGTAAATGCGCGCTGTTCTCCTTTAATAGGAGCGTCTGATCCGCGCCTTATTTTATAAATAAAAGTAGATTTTTTGTCTATGGAATGTAATTTGAACTGGTTTTTCGCGAGCAGAGCTAAAATCTTTTTTTTACCTTCACCGTAAGATTCGGCGCTAAGCGTTCCGGTAATTGTTTGTCCATTAGGTTTTAGAGCACTGAATCGTAATTCTACCATAATGTTATCACCTGATAATGAAAAAAGGCTGATAAAAGAAAAATCCTATTATCAGCCTTAAAGATATAAAATATTATGCCAAAACTAAATATTACTATTCCGCAACCGCTATAGTTGACGTTACGGTCGTTGGCGTAACGGCAGTAGAGACAGTCCAGGTGTAATTGGTTCCGGCAAGTGGTGTTCCAGTAATAACAATGTTTGTAGCATCGGTAATAGTTACTGTATAAGTTCCATTAGCTGTAGTAGCTAAGTTAGCAGGAATTGTCCAACCCGTAAATGCGTTTCCTCCACCACCCATAGCAACTGGTTTTCTGAAATATTGTTGAGCCATAGCTCCCAAATTTGTACAGTCTGATACAATTGCATCTTTTGATGATTCTTCAGACTGAGCAGTAAATACGTTAATACCAACAACCACGGCTATACCAACAATGATAACGCCTAATACGATAAGTAATAATTGCTGTTGACCCATGACTAACTCCTTTAATTGATTTTAAGATATTTTATTTAATAGAAAAATAAAGTGAAAATTTTAATTTAATGGTTGAACCAAATAAGTGTTGGGTGGAGATGGAATTGTAATTTTAACCTTTACACTATCAGTTCCGGTAACAACTTCGTTTCCTGTTCCAAGAACAACTACTTCAGCAGCTGTTTGAGTAATAATTTTGTATGACCCATTTGCAGTTGTTCTTAATTCGTTTGGAATTTGCCAATTAGTAAAACTTTGTCCGCCTCCTCCATAAGTTGTTGGTTTTAAAAAATATTGTTGAGCCATTGCCGCCAAGTTAATACACTCATTTATTAAATTGTGTCTCTTTTGATCTACAGCATTCTCTCTAAACAAACTTATTCCAACCACAAGAGCTACAGCAACCAGTATTATTCCAAGTACTATAAGTAAAAGTTGTTGCTGACCCATTTGAAACCTATAGTTTTAAATTCTTGATTCTATTAAACAACTATTAAGCCAAGCCATTATTCTTTCGTTTCAATCTAAAAATAAGGAAGTAGATATTTAAATGCACTAAAATAATTACATTTTTACCTGTAACATTTACATTGTGATTCAGGGCAAGGTAATTATTACTTGGGACAAATGATTTGTTTTATTTATAGGCTTAATTCGAAGATTATTCGTTTTATTTAATAAAAAAAGCCCGCTCTTTAAATTAAGAACGAGCTCATTTATAACAAATTTTATAAGAATACTATCGGATTTTAATATGCAATTCTTTTAACTGCGTTTCATCAACAAAGGAGGGAGCTTCATCCATTAAAGACATTCCGCTGGCTGTTTTAGGAAATGCTATCACTTCACGAATTGAATTTTCGCCAGCAAATAGCATTGCAAGTCTATCGAGTCCAAAAGCAATTCCACCGTGAGGTGGAGCGCCGTATTTGAAAGCATTCATTAGAAACCCGAATTTCTGTTCGGCTTCTTCCTGAGTGATTCCAAGTGTTTTAAACATAAGGGCCTGTAATTTAGCATCGTGAATTCTTATACTTCCACCGGCAATTTCATTACCGTCTAGTACAAGGTCGTAAGCACGGGCTCTAACCTTTCCGGGATCAGAAGACAACAGATCAACCTCTTCTAAGTAAGGGGAGGTAAACGGATGGTGCATAGCGTAGTATCTTTGAGATTCTTCATCCCACTCTAATAATGGAAAATCAGTAACCCATAATAATTTGGGGTCACTATTCTTCGTAATTAAATCCATTCTTTTTCCAATTTCCAAACGGAGATTTCCCATTATGGAAAGAGCTTTAAGTTTGGGTCCTGAAAGAATAAGTAGAAGGTCGCCAGCTTCCGCTTTTAATGATTCCTGAAGATCAGCTTTCTCTTTATCGGTTAAAAATTTTGCGATTGGAGCTTCCAGACCATCTTCTTTAACACGCATCCATATTAAACCGCCGGCGCCTAATTTTTTCACATAGTCTGTGAGCACATCAAGTTGATTCCTTGTATAACTACCGCAACCTTTTGCGTTTAGTCCTGTAATAACGCCTTTTTCAGCCAAAATATCTTTGAACACTTTAAATTCGGTTTGAACGAATGTTTCGTTAAGAGTTGTCATTTCAAGATCGAATCGAAGATCGGGTTTATCGCTGCCGTATTTTTCCATCGCTTCATTAAATGTTAAACGGGGAATTGGAGTTTGAAGGTCGTAATCTTTCACCTCTTTCAGCAATTGTTTCATCAAGCCTTCCATAATCTCAAAAACATCTTCTGTGTCAACAAAGGACATTTCTAAATCTATCTGCGTAAACTCCGGCTGACGGTCAGCTCTAAGATCCTCGTCTCTAAAACATTTTACAATCTGAAAATATCTATCGAATCCCGCCACCATAAGCAACTGTTTATATTGTTGCGGAGACTGTGGGAGTGCATAAAACCTTCCTTTGTGAGTCCTACTGGGAACAAGAAAATCTCTGGCCCCTTCAGGAGTACTTTTCATTAAAACCGGAGTTTCAATTTCAACAAATGAGTTGGCGTCAAAATATTTTCTAACCGATTGATATATTTTATGACGCAGAATCATATTGTCCTGCATTTCTTTTCTGCGTAAATCAAGATATCTGTATTTTAGACGAACATCCTCATTTACTTCCACACCATCCTTAATTTGGAAAGGGGGAGTAAGCGATTTATTAAGCACTACGACTCTCTCCACCATTACATCAACATATCCGGTTGTAATACCAGAATTTTCAGTACCTTCCGGTCTTCTGCGAACTTTACCCTCAATAGAGATAACAAATTCACTTCTTAAATCTTTACCAATTTCGTGCGCAGTTTCATTGAAGGATGGTTCAAAAACTATTTGTGTAATTCCATGCCGATCCCGAATATCAATAAATATAACTCCGCCAAGATCTCTTCTAGTGTCGACCCAGCCATTTAGTACAACTTGTTGACCGATATTCTCTTCTTTCAACTCACCACAAGTATGAGTTCTTCTGTTAAACTTCATATACCTTTATTCTCTTATTTAAATTCGAGGCGCAAAATAACAATAAAGACTTTCCAATACAAAACAATGTTATATGCAAACCTACTTTTATTTCACATTGAAGCAATTAACTAATGGTTTTATACCAAATACTGCATACTTTCAAAAAAAAGGTCAAGTCTCCAAACTCTCATATAAATACAAATACTGGCTTGATGTTAAATGACGCATCATCAATTCGTCAAATAGTTTAACTAAACTACTTATATTAGTCTTGCACGGTATAACGAACCCAATAAATCTAATTTCGTTTTTTGATGGAAAAATTGAATCAACTCCACATGAATTGGTAAACTTATGGAATATTTCTGAGGAGATTTATATTACCTATTTCCCCCGCTACAACCAAAGTATCGTTTTCCCTAATAATATATTCGGAGCTTGGAATTGCTTTTATTGCACTGCTGTTAGCGGTTGAAGTTTTTATCGATAATACATCAATTCCATATTTTGCACGAATATTAAGCTCTCTTATCGATTTATTTAGAAATGAGCCGGGTGGTTTAATTTCGGCTATCGAATACCCTTCGAGAAACTGAATTGTTTTTTCCGCATCATGCATGTTAATACTGCTTGCAAGATTTGATGTTATTTCTCTGCGTTCAATTTCTTTTTGATAAGCGTCCTGAATTTCTTTTCTCCAGATCATACCAATAATTTTTTGTCTGTCGATGGCGACCACAGGCAATCCTTCAAGATCGTATTTAGCAATTTTATCGAGAGCCGTTTTACAATTATCATCAACGGTCACGCATTCATAACGGTGACTTGCAAGATCGTTTGCAATTAACAAATTACTTAAGGATTCTTTTTCGAAAAGGTAATCTTTAATATCATACATTGAAATCATACCAACAACAATCCCATGATTATCAACAACCGGATAATCAATAGCTTTTCCTTGAATAACATTATTTACAATTTTGCTGAAATTATCAGATACATTTATACTGTCGAAACTACTGTTATATACTTCCTTTACAAAAATGGATTCCATTACATTAGTTTCTGTACCTTCTTTAAGATTTATATTACGAAGCAATAGTTTAAGCGTGTAAATAGATTCTCTGGAAAGCTTAGAGGAAAGAATTGTACTAATGATACATGTAATCATCAGAGGCAGTATTATTCGATAATCGTTAGTCAGCTCAAACACAATAATAATAGCGGTAATCGGTGCACGTGTAGTGCCGGCAACTAGCCCCCCCATAGCAACGAGCGCATACGCGCCAGGTCCGGCAGTGTATCCGGGAAACAATGTATTTACAAAGTATCCGAAAAACGCTCCAAGCGTAGCTCCCATAAACAGAGATGGAGCAAATATACCGCCAGATCCCCCAGTGCCCAATGTTAACGAAGTTGCAAGTATTTTTACGAATAACAAAGCGAGGGCGGCCTGCCAAAGCATATTGCCTTGTAAAGCATTATTTATTGAATCGTAGCCAACGCCCATAATTTCCGGGAATAACAAGGCTATAATTCCAATACCTACACCTCCTACAACAGGTTTAAAATATTCGGGAAATTTGAACTTGTTGTCGAAAAAATCTTCGGAGAAATAAAGTGTTTTTATAAATAGAAATGAGACAAGTCCCGCCAACGCACCAAGTATAAAGTACAATATCATCTCGTAAGGTGAAGCATATGAATACTTAGGGACTACAAATGTTGATAAATTGCCCTCGAAAGTATGAGAAATAACAGTAGCCATAACCGATGAAATGACTATAGGCGAAAATTGGGCCACAGCAAAATCCATCAGTATTATCTCTACGGCAAATAAGGCACCGGCAATTGGAGCGTTGAATGCGGCCGCTATGCCCGCAGCAGCACCGCACCCGACTAATGTTTTTAACCGTTTACTGGGTATCCTGAAAAACTGTCCCACTGTAGATCCAATACTGGAACCTATTTGAATAATAGGTCCTTCCCGCCCTACTGATCCGCCTGTACCTATTGTTATTGCGGAGGCTAGAGCTTTAATTAAAGCTACCCTTGGGCGTATCTTTCCACCTTTAAGCAAAATAGCCTGCATAACTTCAGGCACACCATGTCCTTTTGCCTCTGGGGCGAAAAAGTATATTAAAGGTCCTACGATCAATCCGCCCAATATTGGAATTAGCAGTTTCACATACCAAGGTGAGTTAATAATATTATCCAGAAGAGTGCCGTCGCCGGGGAATGATAATAGTGAAATTTCCTCAATCATAAAACGAATTGCGATAGCGGCAAACCCCGCCAGAACTCCTATAATTATTGCTACTATAATTAGAAAAGTATGTTCCGTTAGTTTAGCTTTTTCAACGAACAAATATATTCTGTCCGACAAAGTGTTATAAAGTTTTTTTAAAGTCGCCATTATATTTTTCCGGATGCAACATTAAACAAGTTTATTTTTTTTGATTATAAACACCATAACTACAGCAATTCTAACGTTCTACTATAGCTTTAAACACTTGACCAAGTCAAAACCCATTCATTCAAAAACAGGAAACCCAATTTTTTATATTCAAATATCCTTCCAGGATTTTTTGATCCAGGTCAGGAAGGAATTTTTCTTCTCTTGAAAATAACACAATTTATATTTTCTTTATGTAATAATTTTTATAGCGGGAATATATTAAATCTTTTCATTTTGATTTAAGTGACTCTGCTTATAATCAAATAAATAACTCAACTTACGTATCAACTGAATTCTGAAACTGTGTGTTCATAATTTTGTATACTACCGGAGAAACAATAAAAATAATATTTTTACATCTATAAATTATTACGGAAATTAGAAGTGACAAAAAAAATTTCGCTCCTCATAATATTTGTGATAGTATGCAATTCCAACACATATGCCAACAACACCAGGTTCGATTCTCTAATTACGGCTGGAATAGATCAGATATACAATATAAAATTAAGCGAAGCTAAAACTACATTCGGGCTTGTTATAAAAGAATTTCCCAAACAACCCGCGGGATATTTTTTTGATACAATGATATTATGGTGGAAAATTCTACTTGATTTCTCCAATGAAAAATATGACGATCAGTTTATAGATAGACTGGAGTATGTAATAGATTTTTGCGATGATATTCTTGATAAAGACCCTAAAAATGTTGACGCTCTTTTTTTTAAGGGCGGCTCTCTGGGTTTTAGAGGCAGATTGTATGCCTATCGCGAAAACTGGTTCGATGCCGCCTTAGACGGCAAAGATGCTTTACCTCTTGTATACAGCGCTTATTCTGCTGACCCTAAAAACATTGATGTTCAATTAGGATTTGGGATATATAACTATTACGCCTCTGTAATTCCGGAAAAATTCCCAGCGGTAAAACCTTTCATGGTATTCTTCCCAAAAGGGGATAAAGAGAAGGGATTAAAACAACTGGACTATGTTTCAAGGGATGGCAAATATGCTAAAATCGAATCACTTTATTTTCTGGCAACTTCTTATTTCAGTATAGAGAATAATTATGATAAAGCGATGGATTATACGCTGAAACTTACGTCTCAGTATCCAGATAATCCAAAATTTCAGAGTTTATTGGGACGTATATGGATTCGTACTAACAGCTACAAAACCGCGGCGCCAATATTTAGGGAAATATTTAAAAGAAGTATTGCTGGAATGCCCGGTTACAACGATGTTGCAAAACGGGAGGCCGTTTATTATTTAGGAGCATATTATGATGAGATAAGTAAATACGATTCAGCAAAGTATTATTTTGAAATCTGCGAGACTGCATCCAATAAACTTGACGAAGACGAGGAATCAGGATTTTTAATTAATGCCGGTTTGTATTTAGGTAAAATTTACGCTCGTTTTGGTGATACTAAAAAAGCCATTAAAAAATTTGAACAAGTCCTTGATTACAGAGAATATAATGAATCTTATTCTAAAGCAAAAAAAGAATTAACTCGAATTAAAGATCAACACTAAAGCTGAGTAGTAATACCAAACCTGTGCATCGCGCCAATCGAGCCCAAAGAGCTGAAAGAATAATCGATGTTATAACCATTTGTAATTATACCTAGTCCCAAATTGAATCCGGCTAAGCCTGCGGTAGTGCCCACTTTCAATTCTTTTCGTTTCTCATTGTCGTAGCCTAATCTAAGTCGAATTACATTGCTTAATCTGAATTCTCCTCCAGCCGTAATGTTGCTGAACCTTTCAGAAAAACCACCATCGTCCTGGTTCAATTTATTAAATGCAAAAAAGAATTCGAACGGCATATGTTGTAATTTTTTTGAAAACCCTATCTGGACATTAAGCGGCAAATCTTCCCGTGCACTGAAATAAGTTTTAATTTGCGAACCTAAATTCTGTATTGATATCCCGAAATTCCAGCCCTGTTCCAGCCATAAATACTGCATTCCTAAATCCACGGCCATACCGGTAGAGTAATACTCCTCAATACCCGAATAAATAAATTTAACATTTGCGCCATAGTGGAAATTTTCATCCAAAGCGCCTCCGTACCCAACTAAAATGGCAATTTCAGAAGCATTAAATTCACCCAATCTTTCTCCCAACTCGTTGGATTTGGTAAAACTTCCGTAATTGATATATTGAATGCCGGCTGCAAATCTGCCAATACTTTCAAAATTTTGCGAATACGCTATGCTCGCCGAATTAATATCAACAAGGTGTTTAAAGTATGAAAGAGAAATTGGATTTTCTTCTAAGGATACAATTCCGGCAGGATTATAAAACACAACATTCGGGTCATCTGTGTTAGCAACATAACTTCCGGCTAACGCAGCAGCGCGCGGACTTGGGTCTAATCTCAGAAAATCGTATGTATTTTGGGCAATTGCCGAATGCGTAATCGTAATAATCAAAAAAACCGCTATAAGTATCCTTTGCATAAATTCCTCATTTTAATTGACGATTTTACTTATGTTCGATATATTATGCAAGTCATAAATATAACCCGTTTTAATATATTTAATTTTATTAAAGGCTATGTATAAGACCAGGAACAATTTGAACGTAATATATGTTATAATAATTCGTTAATAAAACCATTTATTTAATATAACACAAATGAGGAAAGATTAAAGGAAATTTTATGAATACGATGAAAACAACCCTTCTCATGGCTTTTATGATGATACTTTTTATTGTCGTCGGATCCCTGCTCGGTGGACAAACAGGGATGATGATTGCCTTCATATTTGCACTCGCGCTCAATTTCGGCTCTTATTGGTTTTCCGATAAAATTGTACTTTCAATGTACAAAGCGCGTAAGGTCTCACGAGAAGACGCTCCTAAACTATATAATACAGTTGAAAATTTAGCTTCCAACGCATTGCTTCCGATGCCTAAAGTATACATAATCGAGAATCCCACACCTAACGCATTTGCTACAGGCAGGAATCCCCAAAATGGAGCTGTAGCAGTTACAACCGGAATATTAAAAATGTTATCGCAAGATGAATTGGAAGGTGTAATAGCACATGAATTGTCGCATATAAAAAACAGAGATATTCTAGTAAGTACAATTGCCGCGACTCTTGTTGGAACCATTACACTTATCGCTCGTATGGCTGGATGGGCAGCTATGTTCGGTGGAAGAGATGAGAAAGACGGAAACATATTTGCTGATTTGGCGCTAATGATTTTAGCCCCTTTGGTGGCTGTATTAATTCAACTGGCAATATCACGTTCGCGTGAGTATGGTGCTGATTCCGGCGGTGCTGAAATTTCAGGAAAACCCCTGGCTCTTGCTTCGGCACTTGCCAAATTATCTGCGGGCAACGCTCAAATTCCGATGAGAAACGCAGAAACGGCTACAGCGCATATGTTTATTGTAAATCCATTATCCGGTAAAGCTTTAGCGCGTTTATTTTCAACCCATCCTTCTTCTGAAGAAAGAATTAAACGACTCCAGGAAATTGCCGGAGGTAGAAGATAAAGAATATAAGAGCCGCATTCACGGCTCTTTCTTTTTCAACTCAATTGATTTTTATCCCTTTCTATAGTTATGTTTGAAATATTCTATAATCATTTAAGATGAGTTTTGATAAATTTTCGAACTATTTTATTATTTGTGATGCTTTTCAACATGGTTTCGGTTGCACAAACCAAAACGAATATTGAAATAATTAATAGCCTTATAGATTCTTCAATCACCGACATCAGCAAAGATTTTGTCTTTGAAGACGTTGTTTATTACCTTCAATTTAACGGCGCGCCTGAACATTCTATTTTAAAAAATCAGGCTCTCTATTCTTTAAGTAAAAAGGTGAACGTTACCGACAATAAAACGAAAAGCATTAAATCATTATTTTATACTGTCAAAAACATTTCCACAATTTATCTTGATCCATATAAAGACGGATTATTTGGCAGCTATAAAATGGAAAGGCAGATCTCGCTTTTAGGTAATTTTTTAATTTACGAAAACGATGCTGTTGTTAAAGGGGATGAATTCCTTAAAACCTATCGGGACACTATAGATTATGATCGAGTGAAAGAATATGAATCAATTTCTTTTTCTTTTACACATGGTAGAATTCCCGATGAACCGTTTTTTGCTTCACTTTTAGAACCCGCCATAGCAGTTGCGTCAATTGCCGCAACTGTAATACTTTTCTTTACTGTACGCAGCAATTAGTTATTAGAATCAACAAGTTATTTTAATTTTCTTTTTAGTTGGACCATCAATGCGCCCGCCGCGGCAATTATCATTCCAACGCCCTCTATCAGAGTAATTTCTTCTCCTAAAAATATCCAGGCTAATAATGCAATTTGTATGAGCATTGTCCCGTTTATAATGCTTGATTCCATAGCTGTTAACGACTGAAGCGTTTTATTCCACATAGTAAAAGCGAACGCTGTGTTAATTACTGCCATCCACAATAAGAGCATCCAATTTGTAAAGCTTATAGAAGGAAAGCCGTCGAGTGAAATTCCTATGGTTAATAATATTGCCGAACCTATGGTCATACTAATAGTTGTAATCACAATAGGAGAATGTTTCATATTACGATTAATATCCCTCCCCAATACAGAGGATGCCGCATTAAAAAGCACGCCAAGCGACATCACAATAATTCCTAATGTTCTGCTCCCTTCCAAAGAAGTGGGTGAAAAAAAAATCAAAATACCAGTTATAAACAATAGAGAGCCGAACCATTGCTGCTTGGTGGGAATTTCATTTATTAAAAATATTCCCATAATCGCCACTACAATCGGGGTAAAATTTAGCATGAGACTAACGGTTACCGAGGGTAAAAGCGATAATCCCAAAAACATGGTTCCTTGTGTTAGGGCAATAAAAATTATTCCGTATAAAATTAGTTTCCGCCAATCCGATCCGCTTAGTGATCTAATTTGGGACTTGTTTTCATTCTTTAATAACATCGGAAGAAGACATAAAGCAGCGATAAAATAGCGAAGTCCGGCAAATACAAGAGGTGGAATCTCGCTTAATCCCAGCTTTATTATAACAAATGAGGAAGACCATAGAAGCGTAACAAACAACGCCTGCAAAATTGGTTTTATTCGGTGCTCGGGAGAATGGTGCATATAAAAATGTTCAGCAATTATTTAGAAATGAGTTCGGAAAAGATAACAAATTTTTATTCAGAGTAGCAAAAATGTGTTCTTTAATTTATTCCCAAGTGTTTTGGAATAAAACCACCCCGGAATTTAAATCCGGGGCCAGGGTAAGTTTTAATTAGTAAATCTCACTTTTAATTTTAATGTGGTTTCATCATCAGCTTTTACAGGAACTCTAATTTGAATGTTCTGCGAATCCTTTTCAGAGAAATCAAAATTAGAAGATATAACCTTCCAACCCGATCCAAGATATTTTTCCACATCAACCACTACATTCTCTTTTTTTCTGTTTTTTAGAGTAACCTCCCAAACTTTTTCAAATACTTTGTCAGTTATTTTATTGTTTTCAGTTTGTTTGTCCTCTACAACAATATCAAAAGCATCTCCGATTTTAAGTTTTACCTTTTCTTTAATCGGCGTATGGTCTATTAAATCTTCGCCAACAAATTCCACTGATTCGCCGTCATGTTTATAAACACGCACTTTGCCTTTGGGCATAGGAACTCCTAATCCATCGTCAGAGCTGTTTATGAACTCTACAACCACACTAACTTTTCCTTGAATTGTTCCGCCGTAATTATTAAAACTTTTGTAATAAAATTTTTTGCCGGCTTTAACATTATTAGATTCGAACAAAGATATTTGTTTTGTTTCATTATTTGCCAATGTTGTAGGACGTTTTAAATTATAAATATGATATTCGAAAAAACTTTTTTCTGCAAATTGTTCATCGGCTTCAATTGACATAGTTTTAGCCCTTCTTAAACCATTCATATAAACAGTGGGCTGCTCTTGAATCATATTAATGTCTCCGGCTATCAATTTCAGTTTGGCGTCTTTATAGGTCGTACCCGATTGATTTTCGACACTAACCCAGGAATTTAGATCCAATGCTGTATCATCTTTATTAAGCAGAGCTACATATTCAGCATGCCAGTTCATTCCGTTCGTCTGATAAGTTACTTCAACATCCTGATTTCCCGTTTTGGGAGAACTAACGGTCCACACAAGAGTAGGCTTAGTTTTTAATCCTTCTGGCAAGGATTCAACAGAAAAGCGATATTCGTTTATATTAGGAATCATCAATAATCCGCCTTCGTTTTTTTGTAAAACTACCTGAGCTCCGTAAGAGGAGAGAAGTTTGCCTTCAATTAATTCCCCGTTTTTCCCCAAAAGCTGAACATTTTTGTCTATATATTTCTGCAAGATTTTGTCCACACTAACAAGATCATATTGATAGTTCTGCTCCAAAACGGCTCCTTCAAGTTTAATGTGAACACTTGTCGGGTCGATAAACTGAGCGACATCAGTTAACGAAATAGTGGACTCTCCGTTTTTAATACTGAAAGTTCTAACATCTTTGATTACTCCCAAATTCTGGTTGTAAACAGTAACAGCTAGTTTTTTCTGCTCATCTCCGGCATTAACATTTTGGATTGATAATAACGCAAATAGAAACAATAACAATGCTTTAATTTTCATATCCACTCCAATTTATATTTAACATTAAATTTAACTTTTATACCCCTGTAATTCCTAATTGTTCTGCATAAAATTTTTTATTGCCGCAAAGTTTTATAAAAGTTAATTCCTTAACTACAAACATTTTTTTTGCCCTGAAAATTAATCTGCTTAGCTTAGTAAACTAATTTTCGTTCGATTTGTCAAATTCAACGAAAACACTTAGAAGTTTACTTATTTAGAGGATAGAATGACAGACTCGATGTTAAAAAAATACCCATTTATAGACTATATCGCCATAACAATTGGCGCCGCTTTTATGGCTATAGGGATAGGAGTTTTTTTGGTGGACGCCAAAGTTGTTCCTGGAGGAGTTACCGGATTGGCAATGGCAATACACTATTTATCGGACAACACTTTTCCAATTGGTGTTTTGATTTGGATTTTTAATGTCCCTTTATTTATTTGGGGTACGAAAGTACTAGGCAAACAATTCGGCGCCAAAACATTTTACGGTTTTACAATGAGTTCAATTTTTATTGATCTTTTCCGTGGAGATATTCCTGGATTGGAAAAAATAAGATTGCAGGATACACAAACAATAAAAGATCTTTTGAATAATGACTTTTTATTTCTAATACTAATTGGCGCTGTACTGCTTGGTATAGGTTTGGGAATAATATTCAAATTCCGCGGTACAACCGCCGGCTCGGATATTGTGGCCGCTATTATGCGAACAAAATTCGGTATCAAACCCGGCACAGCAATTATGCTTATAGATTTTATTGTAATTTCATTGGCAGGATTTATTATTGAGATAAAAGATCTTGCTGATGCCAGACCGGCATTTTCGTTAACCCTATATGCTTTCTTTTTACTTTTTATCTCAGCGAGAATAATTGACGCTATTATTGACGGTTTCGACTATGCGAGAGTAGTTTATGTTATATCTGACAAGCACGAATTGATAGCACAAAAAATTATGACCGGTATGAGCCGCGGCGCAACTGCTATTAAAACTCGCGGATTGTACCGCAATGTTGAACGTGAAATGATTATGACTATTATTTCTATAAGAGAACTCGGCTTGTTAACAGATCAAATAAAAGAAATCGATCCGGATGCATTTGTTATTATAAACAATGTTCACGAAGTATTAGGCGAAGGTTTCAGAAGAAGAATTTAAATAAACAGTCACCCTTTATTTAACTAAAGGGTGACTTTCTGTTTTTTTAATCCCAATCAAGGTATTTGTCATCCCCCAGTAATTCATCAATTCTTCTGCGGATTATTGTACTTTTGTTTTTTTGTCTGATATTTAACTTTTCTTTCAACTCCTGTAATCTTTTTTCCAATTCTTTTACTTCGTTTTCCCTTAGCCCTTCTTTCAAATCAAAAAGTTTGTTCAGACTTTTTTCTAAATCGTTCTTAATTTTTTCTTTTTCACCTGCTTTGCTTTTTTTATACTTTATTGCCAGAGACTCTAACAAAATTTCATTTTCAATAACATCTTTTTCGTTTTGTCTCATCTGTTTCTCAGAACGATGAAGCGCTGGAAACTTCATATTTCTATAATAGTATTCTCTGAGAAAATCGTGGTACCTGTTTTTATTGTTTTCTTTAATTATTTTTAACTGAGCTTTTACAGGTTCAGATATATTTTTAAGATATTCGTTTTCTTCCTTTTCGCTCAACTGCATCGACGGATATAGAGGCGCAGCTGGTTCGGCGATTTCTGGAAAATCAGGTATATCCTGAGAATACACCGCTTTACAAAGCAGTACAAATAAAATTAATACAAAAGATTTTGAAAATGATTTCATCATACACCTCTTATTTTATTAAACTTTATAATGGACGTCTATCCGTTTCTTTAATCAGCTTTTCGATGTCATTGCGTATTGACTTAACATGAACAGACCAAACATCGCCGGTTCGTTTATATAACATATACTGCTCTAATTTTTCATCCTCAATTATGGATAATCCCGTCTCAATTTGGTTAATCTGTGAGGATATAGTTTCAGCTTCCCAATCGAGCAATTCGTTGCTGATTGTTTTAACGGAATTCGGCTTTTCGGAAAGCAGCAGTATTACAATTGCGGCGATCATTATTAAGGAAACGAATGCTATTTTTGAGAAATTAACTCCAGACCCATTATTATCACCAGTATAGATTAAATTAAAAAATGACCCGCCAAATTTTCTTTTACCCTTTCGGGTAGCCGCTGTAAGCATTTTTTCAAATGCTGGATCATCAATATCGTGTAAAGTTTCGGAGTCATATATTTTCAACAATTCTTTGGTCTCTTCAAATATTCGACGTAGTTGCGGATTACTCTCCATTTGATCGTCCCAAAATTTAATTTTTTCGGGTTTCAGATCACCGTCAATATAAAGCCATATTTCAGTCTCAAATTGTTTAGCTAACATCGAATTTTCAGATTGCATTTTTTTCTCTTAATATTTTTTTTAATTTTTTTACAGCATAATTCATGTGACTTAAAACAGTATTAAGCGGCTGGTCGGTAGCTTCGGCAATTTCTTTGAAAGACATACCGCTATGCTGTCTTAACAAAAAAACGTGCTGTTGTTTTTCCGATAGAGTTTCTATCGATTCAATAATAATATTTTTTAGTTCCTCCGTTTCAATATTATATTGTAAACTTTCACTGCCGGGCTCATTATCTTGTTCATCAGTATATTTAATAATCGCCCTAACTTTATTTTTACGATACGAGTCCATAGCAATATTATGAGCTATCGAAAACAGCCAGGAGGAGAACTTGTTTTGTTCCTTATATTTAGGAATAGCTTTCCATGCTTTAATTAGAGTGTCCTGCAGTAAGTCTTCAGCGGCAACTCTACTGCCGCTCATCCGCACCAAATATGTATAAAGTTGTTTTCTGTAGTTCTTAACCAATAAACCGAATGCCGAGCTATCGCCTTGTTTACACCTAAGAATTAATTGATTTTCCAACAAGTTTTCCATAATCATTTGGTTTATATATCTGTAAACGCGTGGAATTTTAATTTATTGTATAATAAAAAAACAAAGAGGGAAATCACGTCTCTATTACTGGTTCCTTCCGGATTATAGATTAGTAAAAGTTATTTTTCGAAATTTATCTTATCAGTCTAAGTGCTTCTTTTTTGCTGAGGTTCGATAATTCATTTGCAGTTACAAACTTGAGTACTGCGGCTGGATCAGTTTTTGAGTATTCGCGCAATGACCATCCTATAGCTTTCCGGATAAAAAATTCTTCTGATTTGCTGAGATGTTTTATATTGTTGAAAAGAATTCCTGTATCAGTTTTCGATTTATATTTTAGCTGAAATAATAGTGAAGTCCGTTGAAGCCAGATATTGTTGGATTCCAACCAGAGTTGTGATTTAGGAATAATAAGCTTTGAATGTTTTTTGAAATGTCCACCAACAAGATTTGAAGCTATAAAATCAACTGTATCCCACCATGATTTATTCGTAATCATAAATTCAAATAAATCTATAAAATCTTCTTCCAAATGATTTAATTGTTTATGGGTAAGCCTCATTGCATAGTACTGAAATTCCCTTTGCGGTAAAGCCCAAAACATTTTAACAATTTTATTCAGTTGATTTACCGGTGGAAGGTTTTCCTTTTTTAAATACGATTTGCAAAGTTCGTCGCGCTCAGGTGTTTTAATACCATAAAACTCGAACAAATCTTTCATGTATTTTTTCATGGGCAATGCATTGCGGGGATTTGCATGCGCCTTAAACAACTCTGTAATTTCGGAAACATAATTATTGGTAAAATTCATTTCAGTCCTCAATTAGCACAATAAAATTACAGGAAATGAATAAGAAATAAAATGCCTCTTAGTATTTTTGAAAATATTTAAGAGGCACAGAAACGTTTCAAAACTAAGAAAATTTATATTTTTTTTCTCTTCAAATAATTATTCACATACTGAGCGGTCTCTCTGCCTTCGTTAATCGCCCAAACTACAAGAGATTGCCCTCTTCTCATATCTCCTGCAGCAAACACTCCATCAATAGTAGTCATGCGCGAATCGTCTGTTTTAACATTGCCGCGTTCATCAAACTGAACACCTAATTCGTTGAGCATTCCATTTTTATCAGGCCCAAGAAATCCCATTGCAAGTAAAACAAGTTCCGTATCTACTTCGAAATCTGAGCCGGGTATTTCCGTCATTGGCTGCCTGCCAGTAACTAAATCTTTTTCGCCGAACTCCAAACGAACCGCGTGAAGCTTTTTTACTTTTCCTTTTTCGCCGCTAAATTTTTTTGTCATTATCCCATATTCACGTTTACACCCTTCATCGTGAGATGTGGAGGTTCGTTCTATAAACGCCCATTGAGGCCATGGATTATCATCAGATCTTTCTTTTGGGGGCATTTTTAAAAGTTCGAAATTAAGTACCGATTTGGCGCCCTGTCTATTGGCTGTACCGATACAATCGGATCCAGTATCGCCACCGCCTAAAACGACAACGTTTTTATTTTTCGCGGATATTTTACTGCCGTTAAAATCAGCTCCTAAATTTTCACGGTTTTGCTGCGTTAGATATTCCATCGCCAAATAAATGCCATTCAGCTCCCGTCCTTCAACATTTAATTCACGGGCGTTTTCAGCTCCGCCTGCCAGTACAACAGCGTCATAATCTTCCAATAATGTAGATGCTTGAATATCTTTACCTATAAATGTATTTACTTTGAACTCTACGCCTTCTTCTTTCATTAATTTTACACGGCGATCCACTATTTTCTTATCCAGTTTAAAATTCGGAATACCTAACATTAATAAACCACCGACATACTCATTTTTTTCGAACACCGTTACATTGTGCCCTGCTTTATTTAGCTGATCAGCGCAAGCCAAGCCGGAAGGGCCAGATCCAACAACGGCAACTTTATTTTCGGTTCGTTTTACGGGAACAAAGGGCTTTATCCACCCCTCTTTAAATGCCCTTTCTATAATGGCTAATTCAATATTTTTAATTGTAACAGCCGGCTTATTGATAGCCAGAACACAGGAATTTTCGCAAGGAGCGGGACAAATTCTCCCCGTAAATTCAGGAAAATTATTTGTTTTACTCAAGCGCTCGAATGCGGCTTTCCAATCGTTTTTATAAACAAGGTCATTCCAATCGGGAATTATATTACTTACAGGACATCCGAACTGGCAGAAGGGAACTCCGCAATCCATGCATCTGGCGCCTTGTTGTTGAAGTTCTTTTTCTTCCGGCAAATTTATAAATTCACCCCAGTGTTTCACTCGGTTTTCAGGGGGTTCTTTTTTGTAATCTGCCCTATTAAATTTTTTGAATCCTGTTATGTCACCCATATTTATCTCTGCTTTTTATTCTTTTATTAATTCGTTCGTTTCAATAAGGCTTCTGCTGTTTTCATCGGTGCCCATTTCATCAAGCACTCGTCTATAATCTTTAGGAAATACTTTTATAAATTTACTCCTCTGATCCTTCCAATTATCCAAAACATACTTTGCTAGTGTACTTCGAGTATAATTATGATGATTCTTTATTAAAGTTAAAAGTTCGGACTGATCTGTCACTTCCACATTCACAAGATCCACCATTTCGGGATTATATGTTTTAGCAAATGTTTTATCATTATCCCACACATAAGCAATTCCTCCGCTCATTCCTGCGGCAAAATTTCTTCCTGTTTTACCCAAAACAACAATTCGACCGCCGGTCATATATTCACAGCCGTGATCGCCAACACCTTCAACTACTGCAACAGCTCCACTGTTACGAACTGCAAATCTCTCACCCGCCTGACCGCGGATATACATTTCTCCACTTATTGCCCCATAGAGAACAACATTACCAACAATTATATTTTGTTCGGGTATAATCTTAGACTTTTCCATTGGAACAATAACTATTTTACCGCCCGATAAACCTTTGCCCACGTAATCGTTAGCGTCTCCTTCCAAATAAAAAGTAATCCCTTTTGCAAGAAAGGCACCGAAACTTTGACCGGCTGTGCCTTCAAAATCTATCTGAATTGTATCTTCAGGTAGTCCGTTTAATCCATAAAGTTTTGCTATTTTCCCGCTTAATGTTGTTCCAACTGTTCTGTCAGTATTGTTAATTAACCTAGCAAACCTTACCGGAGTTTTTTTAGTTATTCCTTTATTACAAGCCTCAATTAAAGATGTATCCACCCATTTATGTGTTTTATGAATTTGTTTTTCCATATTATAAATAGGCACTTTTACCGGTACATCCGGACGATGAAGTATATTGGTTAAATCCAGATACTTTGCCTTCCAATGGTCAACTGTATCAACTTGCTCCAACATATCCGATTTACCTATAAGGTCGTTAAACTTTCTTACACCCATCTTGGCCATTATTTCTCGGACATCTTCAGCAATAAAAGTGAAAAAGTTTATTACATGTTCCGGTTTTCCTTTAAATAACTTTCTTAATTCCGGATCTTGTGTAGCAACTCCTACCGAGCAGGTATTTAAGTGGCACTTCCTGAGCATTACGCATCCCATTGAAATCAATGCTGAAGTTGCAAAACCAAATTCGTCGGCTCCCAGCATACCAGCAATTACAACGTCTCTCCCAGTTTTTAACTGTCCGTCAACCTGCACTCTAATACGTCTTCGTAAATCATTCATAACCAAAACCTGCTGTGTTTCAGCTATGCCAAGTTCCATTGGTAATCCGGCGTGCTTAATTGAAGTTTGTGGAGAAGCGCCAGTGCCTCCTTCATATCCACTAATTACCAAATGGTCTGCTTTGCCTTTAGAGACACCCGCAGCAATTGTTCCAACTCCAGCTTCAGAAACTAATTTAACGCTTATGTCCGCCGACGGATTTGATTTTTTTAAATCATGTATAAGTTGAGCTAAATCTTCTATTGAATAAATATCATGATGTGGTGGAGGGGAAATCAATCCAACACCTGGAGTTGTATAACGCGTTTTTGCAATTTCTTTGCTCACTTTATATCCGGGTAATTGCCCTCCTTCACCGGGTTTGGCCCCTTGTGCCATTTTAATTTGTATTTGATCGGCATTTACGAGGTATTCTATAGTAACGCCGAAACGGCCTTGTGCAACTTGTTTAATTCTGCTTCGCCTGCTTTTTCCATCTGGATCAAGCACAAATCTTTCGGGATCTTCGCCGCCTTCTCCAGTATTTGAAAACCCCCCTAGTTCGTTCATGGCAATAGCCAAACTTTCGTGCGCTTCTTTGGAAATTGAACCGTAACTCATTGCTCCTGTTGCAAAACGTTTAGCGATTTCGGAGGCAGGTTCAACTTCTTCAATGGGCACCGTTTTACGTTCCTTAAATTGAAGAAGCGAACGAATGGTTGCGTAATTTTCTATCGGATCATTTACCTGCAGAGCGTATTTTTTATACAGATTATAATCGCCCGATCTTACGGCATGCTGCAGTAAAGCAATGGTAGAAGGATTCCATTGATGGTATTCGCTGCCTTTGCGCCATGCGTAAAATCCTCCTTCATCGAGCATTTCCAACACTTGATATTCATCGGCAAACGCAGATTCGTGACGCATTTGGACTTCCTTGCAAATCACATTCAGTCCAATTCCACCAATCGGCGAGTATGTTGAGGTAAAATATTTATCAATCACTTCTTCATTAATTCCAATAGCCTCAAATATTTGAGCTCCGCAATAAGATTGGATAGTAGAAATACCCATTTTAGAAATTATTTTATAAAGTCCCTTTGTTATCGCTTTTAAATAATTCTTTTCGGCTGTATGGTAATCCAGCTTTTCACTTAGCTGATTCCTATTAACAAGATCCTCAATAGTTTCAAATACAAGATATGGATTAATGGCATTGGCTCCGTAACCTATCAATACGGCGAAATGATGCATTTCTCTGGCTTCGCCGGTTTCAATAATAATACTAACTTTTGTTCGCGTTCCTTTTCTAATAAGATGATGATGCAGTCCGGAACAAGCTAATAACGAAGGGACCGGAGCATATTCCTTATCAACATATCTATCGGAAAGCACAATTATTGTATTACCATCTGAAATTGCTTTATCAGCAGCCACAAAGATTGAGTCCAGCGCATCGGCAATTTTTTCGCCCTTATTTAAAAGCATCGATAAAGTTTTAGTCTTTAATTTGTCTTTGTCCAGTTTTTTAATTTTAGCAAGATCCGAATTCTTGATTATTGGACTTTCAAGTTTAAGCCTACGACAATGTGAAGGGGTTTCCACGAGTAAATTTTGTTCACTGCCCAGAAACACCTGCTCACACATTATTATTTTTTCACGTATCGCATCGATGGGCGGATTAGTAACCTGAGCAAATAATTGTTTAAAATAATTGAATAACAGCTGAGGCTTTTTACTTAAAACGGCGAGCGGAGTATCCGCACCCATTGAGCCTGTGGCTTCAACTCCAAGCTCCAGCATTGGTTGTATAATTATTTTAACGTCTTCAATTGTATAACCAAAAATCTTCTGTTTTTGTAAAAGCGGAATATTTTCAGCAACAACGTCTTCGGTTGTTTCTTGAAGATCATCTAGATGCAGAAGGTTATCTTTCAACCATAGTTTGTATGGTTTCGATTCAGCTACGGATTTTTTAATTTCTTCGTCATCAATTATTCTGCCTTCAAAAGTATCAACAAGAAATATTTTTCCAGGTTGGAGTCTTCCTTTTTTTACAATTTTTTCTTCAGGAATATTTAAGGCCCCTGTTTCGGATGCCAAAATAACAACATCATCTTCAGTTATTGTATAACGTGAAGGGCGCAACCCATTTCTATCTAGTACCGATCCGATGTAACGACCGTCAGTAAAAGATATAGCGGCGGGACCATCCCAGGGCTCCATCAAACATGCGTGGTATTCATAGAATGACTTTTTATACTCTTCCATGTTTTTATCGCCGGTATATGCTTCAGGTATCATCATCATTACAGCGTGCGGCAGGGAACGCCCAGAATATACAAGCATTTCAAGTGCATTGTCGAATGCGGCCGAATCACTTTTGCTGGGGGCGATTACTGGATAGATTTTTTCAAGATCTTCACCGAAAATGTCACTTGCAAAAAGTTTTTCTCTAACGTTAAACCAATTTAAATTTCCGCGTAATGTGTTTATTTCTCCATTATGAGCAATCATTCTAAAGGGATGTGCCAATGCCCAAGTTGGGAATGTATTTGTACTATAACGCGAATGGACAAGCGATATTGCTGACTCAAGATTCTCATCGCGTAAATCCGGAAAAAACTTATCCAATTGTTCAGCTTTTAACTGGCCTTTATAAATCAAAACTTTAGAAGAAAGGCTGCACATATAGAAGTAATGTTTTTGAGAGAGTTCCCGCACTCTTACTTTCAAACCGAGTTTTTTGCGGATAACAAGAAGCTTTCTTTCAAAATCTTCCGGTGATGTACTATTACCCCTTCCCACAAACATTTGTTTAAACTCGGGCATTACCGATCTGGCAACTCTACCTATTGTATTTTCGTTATGGGGCACATCACGGAAACCCAGAAACTTTTGTCCTTCTTCGTGAACCGCGTGCTCAATAATATTTTCAATCGTATGTCTGTCTTCAACAAGAGTAGGAAGAAAAATGAGTCCCACTCCATAGTCTCCTTTTTCAGGCAGCTCAATATCTATTAAAGGACAAACTTTTCTAAAAAACTTATCGGGTATCTGTATAAGAATTCCCGCACCGTCGCCTGTATCCGGATCGCTGCCGGTAGCTCCTCGATGTTTAAGGTTTTCCAATACCTCAATTCCATTTCGAACTATTTCATGGGATTTGCTGCCTTTAATATTTGCAACAAAGCCAACACCACAACTATCATGTTCAAAATCTGAACTATCCAGACCTTGATTTCCGGGAAAAGATGCGTTCATAGCCATCTACTCTCTCCGTTCTATAATTATAATATGATTTTAGTTAACACTAAAGTATAGCATCAACGCAGGGGTATGGTGTTGACACAAACTGAGGTTATGACGCTAAACACCCTAAGATTATTAGGCGGAAAGATCATAAAAACTTCATTAAATGAGGGATCTGCCTCATTTAACGAAGATTTATTATGTTGCTTTATTTGTAATAGCAAATTCATTCCCCTATAATAATAAAATTTTTTAATAATGCAACTATTACTGAATGTATTTTTTTTACAAACTAAACCCGGTGCCAAAAACCATATGAGCTATTTTGGCGTTCGGGTTAATTATGAATGACGAAAACAATGGTAGCGAAAAATCTTCTGTTATTTTTATTTCTTTAGATGCTGTTAAGCCGAGCTGTGTAAATTTAAATTCTTCCGTGCCATAATAAATAGGATTTTTCTTACTTCCCGGAGTCGCACTGGCAAAAGCCCTGAAATCAATTTCCGAAAGTGTAAATGGATAGCCTACTTCAGTATAAATATTGTTGCCCGGATCGTTATAAAAATTGTATGCAACAAACACGGTTATTGGAAATGATTCTGTTCCAGAATACCCTACACCAAATTCCAAAGTATGAGCACCTCCACCGTCATCAAAATCGTCAATTGTCACGCCAGAATTTGGGAAGTAATAATCAGTAACAAGCAGGGAAATATCTCCGCTGGAAGTGCTTATATTATAGCCCAGATAAAAATCCATTTCATCTGTATTAAATTTTTGGTTCGACAAAGTATACGACCCCCAAATTCCCAATTCAAAGTTTACTGCGGAGATTGCTAACGACGGTTGAATATTTGGAGTGTTATTTACTTCGATACCTCGCCATATATACCTGCTTACGATATCCGCGCCTGCGCTCGCAGATAATGACTGAGCAATTGAATTATTATATAAAAACGCTGCTATAAATAAGAAAATTAAAATGTATGACTTAACTTTTATTTTTTTCATGTTATCCTCTTAACTAATAATGAATATTAACCACCTCAGGTATATATACAAACTTTCCAGTTTGTCTGTTTTGTATTAGATTTATGCAGTTATGAAACTTTTTCAAATTCAGGATAAGCCTCCATTGCATGTTCACCAAAATCGAGTCCTTCAACTTCTTCAAGTTCCGAAACTCTAATTCCCATAGTTTTCTTAAGAACATACCACATGAGGCTTGTTGATATCACCACAAATACAGCAGTGCTGGCAATACCAATAACTTGTGCCCATAATTGATCTAAGCCGGCTTTGCTTCCGAAAAGTCCCACAGCTAGAGTTCCAAATATTCCACAAACTAAATGAACGGACATCGCGCCAACTGGATCATCAAGCTTCATTTTATCGAAAAAAACCACAGAAAAAACAACAAGTGAACCTGAAATACCCCCAATAATTATGGAAGACAGCGGCCCCATTAAATCAGCACCGGCAGTAATACCAACCAACCCGGCAAGAATGCCGTTTAGCACCATTGTTATGTCAGGTTTCTTTGTGTACATCCAGGACGAGATCATGGCGCTTACTCCTCCGGCACTAGCGGCTAATGAGGTAGTAACGAGGACCAAAGAGACCAATCCCGGATCTGCAGATAAAACAGAACCACCGTTAAATCCAAACCAGCCAAGCCACAATAGAAACACTCCGATTACAGCAAGTGGCATACTGTGTCCGGGAATAGGATTTATTTTGTTCTTACCAAATTTTCCCAAACGCGGCCCGAGAAAAACAACTCCCGTTAAAGCGCCCCATCCCCCAACTGAATGAACAATAGTTGATCCAGCAAAATCATAGAAGCCCAATTCGTTTAAAAATCCCCCGCCCCATTTCCACATTCCAACTACGGGATAAACTATACCTACAAAAAGAGTCGAGAAGATTAGGAAACTTGAAAGCTTTATCCTCTCGGCGACTGCACCTGATACTATGGTGGCTGCCGTTGCAGCAAACATTGCTTGGAATAAAAAATCCGTCCAGTATGTATATCCAATATTATAAATCGGCGTTAAACCTTCCGCATCCGTAAAAACTCCAAATCCTGAAAAACCAAAGAAACTTCCGGCGAAACTTTCACCCGGATACATCATATTAAACCCCCACAAAGTATATGTTAAGATGCCAAGTGCGGGGATAATTGAATTTTTGAAAAGAATATTTACAGTGTTTTTTGATCGCGTAAGTCCGGTCTCTAAAGTAGCAAATCCTAAATGCATTATAAAAACCAATGCTGTCGCAATCATCATCCACAAGTTATTTATTGTAAATAGATTATTATTTATCGATTGTGTAAGATCAACTTCCATTTGAAACTCCTGTTAATTATTAATTCTTTAAAGTAGGTTGTTAAAGAGGCTGTTATTAAATAGCTTGTTCGCCGGATTCTTCAGTTCGAATGCGGATAGCATCTTCAATTGAGAAAACAAATATTTTCCCATCGCCTACTTGCCCTGTTTTACTTGTTTCAATTATAATTTTAATCGCGTTTTCAGCCGCGTCATCGGAACAAACTAGTTCGATTTTTACTTTTGGAACAAATTCCAGGTTATACTCTGAACCTCTATAAATTTCTTTGTGTCCCTTTTGCCTGCCGTAACCTCTCACCTCACTAACTGTGATTCCGTTAAAGCCTGCTTCCTGCAGAGCTGTGTGCAGATCTTCAACTTTATGTGGTCTTATTATTGCTTCTATTTTTTTCATGCTTACTCCTTCTGCCTTATATTATAATGTATTTATACTTTTTTGCCTTATTTTATTATATCGTTATGCGCAAATGTATAATATTATTATTTAAAGTCAAGCGTTTACCTAATTTTTTATGTTAGGCACCCGACTTAGACTAAAAAACTTAGGGGTTTTGAGTGTGAGTTTTAAATTATCGAGAAGGTAATTTTAATATGAAAGGGAGTGCCAGAAGCCCCAGTAATGGTGAAAGGAAATATGCGTTTTCAAGACCGAAAAAATCTCCCATAAATCCTACTGCAACAACAGCTATACTGCTAATTAAAAAATTAATAGTCATAAATATTCCGTTCATTAGAGCCGGGTTCTCAGAGTCGACGTCATTAACTATTGCCAGTAGAACGGGAGTTGTCGCAAACATAAAGAATCCCATCAAAAGAAGAAGAGGGATTGCAAATATTTCGGAAGAGGAGATAAATAAAAACATAAATGCGGGCACTGTAATTGCCATTATCAGTAAAGTGTTTTTCCTTCCGATTTTATCGGAAATAGTCCCCGCGGCGAATGTACCCAGAGCCCCGGATAGTTGTAAAACAGATAAAGAAATTCCCGCAGCCCATAAGGATCCGTCTTTAGCACTAGTAATATATGTGGGAAGAAATGTCGTTAGCGCACCCTTTAACAGTGAGGTAAAGAATATTATAGCTGCTATTTTAATAAAAGTCGGTGAAAACTTTCTCACTGATTCAACGGCTTTTTCATCTTGTTTGCTTTTATAAAAAGAAGAGGAGATAGGCAAATTTCTAAACTTAAAAAACAATATTAGTGTGGCTATAAGACCTATCGGCATTAATCTATAACTGCCCTCTAAACCCCAAAAAGAAACAGCGCTAAGTATTAAAATGGGTCCAACACTTCTTGCAATTTCCCCCCCGAACATAAAAAAACTCATTCCTTTTCCAAGACGGTTTCCTGAAATTCTTTTAATCATTACGGGCGCGGGGACATGGAACAAAGAGGCCCCCACTCCTGCAATTAGTAACAGACATACTAAAAACACGTAACTATCGGAAATCCCTATAAGACTCATAGAAATTGTGGTTACAGCAGGAGCAAATATTAATAAATAACGCATGGGCAATTTATCGGCTAATAATCCAATAATAGGATTTATAAGCGATGGTAGATTTTGAAAAATCGTAAGTAACCCGGCCATAGAATAAGAAATATTTAATTTAGCAATTAGGAGGGGTAAAACAGGGGCGAGAAAAGATGAAAAAACATCATGAATAAGATGCGCGATTGAGACAGTTACAACATTACCAAATTGGAATTTATTTTTCATTTCATGAAATAGCCCTCAAAATATTTAATAACTTTGAGGGCCATGCAAGCATCAATTTATTTTAATGAATAAAAATTGTTATTCTGGTTTATATCAGGGATAGTTGGATCGCCCAGTTTAACATTTTTGATTTTTTCAGAAGATTTGTATTCTATTATAAGTTCATCTTTATCTTTCCAAACACGGGCCGATTTTTGAAGGTTTTCGATTCTCCCATCTTCAAATTCAATTTGCAATAAAACTCTTACAGGCATATTTCCAATTTTATTAATGTTCACTGTTATTCCATCTGTTTCCTTAATAACCGAATCAATTGCAAGATCAGGGTAACCGAATTCGAAAAACCACGGTTTCCAAAACCAGCTCAAATCTTCATTTGTCACCTGATCGAATGTATAAAAGAAATCCGATGGAATTGGATGTTTGCCAATCCATCTATTTATATACTCCAGAAGAGATTTTTTAAATAATTCCCTTCCAAGAAGTTCGTATAATTCTTTATAAGCGACAGCTGGTCTATCGTAAGCAGCGGTTCTCGCTTCTCCTCTATTTGAATAAGAAACAATCATTGGAGGCAGTTCAGCTTCTTTGCCTGAATTATTCTCAAAAGATTTAACTCTCCCTGCATAAGATTCATCATTGTCCAATAATTTATCAACCAGTTCTATAGGGAAAAAAGAAGCCCAACCTTCATCCATCCACGCGTATTTTCTTTCGTTAGTACCCATCATAAAAGGGAAATAGTTATGGGCGATTTCATGAAAGACTAGACCAACATACCTTCCCAAACTTTCAGGTGCGCCATCGTTTGCCATCATCGGCGTTTCCATTCCGCCGCCGCGTCCCTTATTACAAAAAGTAGTAACCTGTGGATATGGATAAGGATAACCGGGTAACTGTTCAGACAAATACTCAATAGTGGCGCGGGAATATTCTGTGGCTTTATCGAAATTGATAGTGCCGTTTTCATAAACAGCGCTTGTTAGAACTCTTCTTCCTGGTTCCACTTCTATACTTGCCGCATCCCAATTAAAATTATTGCTTAGGCAAAAAGAAATGTCTGGAACATTACTCGCTATAAATTTCCAGGTATTGGTACCATTTTTTATGGTTACACGATCCGCCGCAAAATCTGCAGGTGATATTATTTGAACAGTTTTATCTGATTCTTTTGCTTTATCTAATTTTTTTATAATATTTTCTTTAAATACTTCTTTTTCGTTTTGTAATTCGCCGGTTGCCCATACAACAAATGAGTCTGGCAAAGAAATTTCAAATTCATAATTGTTAAAATCATTATAGAACTCAACCGAACCGGTATATTCCTGCTTATCCCAGCCATCAATATCATCGTAAACGGCAATTTGCGGATACCAGTAAGCTACAAAATAATCTCCGTCGCCGTAGTTCCCCATTCGCAAACGGATTATTTGGGGTATTTTAAAACTGAAATTCATTTCAATTTTTAGAGATGTATTGGGAGCATAATTTTCACTTAGTTTTATCATCATATTAGTTGATGTGTAAAATAATTCTCGGTGTGAAGGATCCATGTTAACATCAATCCCATTTACTTTTAGATTTGTTATTTTAACTCCATCGTGAAGTTCAACATTGCCAACATACCAATCCCGCGCGCTTCCCTTTTTTAATATGTCCTGGTAAAGTCTAATAAAAATAGATTTTAAAGTATCGGGGCTGTTGTTATAATAAGTAATATCAACATGTCCTTTAAGTGTACTACTATCGGGATTAAGTTCGGCTTTAATTTTATAATCGGCACTATTTTGCCAGTAATTTGGACCCGGTCTGCCTTCTAGGCTTCTTGTTCCTTTGCTCAACGCGTTCTCTACTTCGAGAGGAGTATACAGTTTTTTCGATTGCCCAAATACCGTAAACGAGATGGAACAAAAAAGTATTATAAATAATTTTGATGATCTACTCATTAGTTTCCTGAGATTAATTAGAGAATCAAAAACAATATTAATTAAATAAAATGATGACGACAAATTGGTATGTATATGTTAAGAGGCGAATTTTTCGCCTCTTAATTAATTACAATAAATTGCTTGCCAATTCCGCTAGTTGCGACCTTTCGCCTTTTTCCAAATTAACATGAGAATATAGTTTTTGTCCTTTAAAGTGATCAATCAAATAAGAAAGTCCATTAGACAATGTATCAAGGTAGGGATGATCTATCTGATAAATATCTCCGGTTAATACAATTTTTGATCCCTCCCCGACACGGGTTATAATCGTTTTAATTTCGTGGGGAGTTAAATTTTGCGCTTCGTCCACAATAAAAAAGATTCTTTGTAAACTTCGTCCTCTTATATAACTCAAAGGCTCTATAACGAGCTTTTCCTCTTTAATCATAGTATTAATTGCCTGAAAACTTTTATCGTTCTCATTGAATTGATCCTGAATAACTTTCAGATTATCCCAAAGTGGCTGCATATAAGGACCCAGTTTGCTTTCAACATCACCGGGCAAATAACCCAGATCTTTGTTGCTTAAAGGAACAACCGGTCGCGCTATATATATTTGTCTATAATATTTTTTAATATGGAGTGCACTCGCCAAAGCAAGTAAAGTTTTACCAGTCCCCGCCTTACCTGTCATTGATACCAATGGAATATCTGAATTCATTAAAGCGTGAACCGCAAATGTTTGTTCTGCGTTACGAGGTGTAATACCATAAGTTTGCGTTTTATCGATTTTTTGGAGCATTTCCGTTTCCGGGTTATAGTATGTTAATACGGAACGGTTGCCGTTTCTCACAATAAAATATTTATTCGGAACTACTTCCACCTTTGCTTTTGAAAACACTTTTTTTGCGGGAACAGCAAAGGGAGAAGTGTAGAATTTCTGAATTATATCATCATCGAAATCTTCAATATATTCCTTGCCACTATACAGATCTTCTACATTGCTTATCCTATCGGTTGTATAGTCTTCCGCCAGCAGGCCAAGTGCTTTGGCTTTCATTCGTAAATTAACATCTTTGGAAACAAGAATATTTTTCTTTTTAATTTTCGCTTCTTTTTCTAATTCAAACGCGGTGCTCAGTACTCGGTGATCGGGATTATCTTCCCTGAATACTTCCCTTATTTCTTTGCATAAACCGCGGCTTATTAATATTCTAACCTTTCCTTTACCTTTGCCAAGAGAAACACCGCCGTTAAAAATTGCATTGCCCGTAATTTTATCAAGAGTACGGGTGAACTCACGCGCATTGAGGTTAATTACGTTATTTCCTCTCTTAAAGTGATCAATCTCTTCAATCACCGCTAAAGGAATAACGATATTATTTTCCTGAAATTGATGTATACAGGTAGGATCATGTAAAATTACATTTGTGTCTAACACAAAAGTTTTTGGGGTCTTTTTTTCGGCCATCCTCATTCCACATTAATTTTTGGTTGGGTAATTATTATGATTAATATATAATTTTATAAAGTTGATTAAAATACCGTTATTGAAATTAATAATTATTTTATCATAATTGACGCTTCAAAATACGGACACATAAATGTTAAGTGAAATATTTTCTAAAATTGATTCAGATAAAGAATTGAGCAAAGATGAGTTGAAACAACTTTTACTGCTTGAAGATAAAAAAGAATTAGACCAACTTTTCCAAAAAGCATATGAAATAAAATCTAAATATATAGGTCGAAAGGTATGGTTTCGTGGAATAATAGAATTCAGCAATATCTGCCAAAAAGATTGTTATTACTGCGGAATAAGGAAGAGTAATAAATCCGTTGAACGGTTTACGATGAAAAAAGAAGAAATTCTAGCAGGCGCCGAGTGGGCATTTAAACAGAATTACGGCTCCATTGTATTACAAAGCGGAGAGCGTAACGACAAGATTTTTATAGATTTTATTACCGAACTTGTAACAGGTATTAAAAAATTAAGTGACGGAAAATTGGGAATAACTCTTTCTGTTGGAGAACAATTATTTGAGACTTATAAAAAATGGTTCGATGCAGGCGCGCACAGATATCTTTTAAGAATTGAAACGACAAACAGAGATTTGTATAAATCACTCCACCCATCGAACCATACATTCGGAAAAAGAAAAGGATGTTTAGCTTTTCTAAAAGAAATTGGCTATCAGGTAGGAACCGGCGTTATGATCGGACTGCCTGGGCAAAACATTGATGATCTTATTAATGATATTCTTTTCTTCAGAGAATTAGATATTGATATGATTGGAATGGGTCCCTATATAGTAAGCCCCAACACACCAACGGCACTTAACGTTCCTGATTTTAAGGCGATTAAAGAATATCAATATTTAATGGCAATAAAGATGATAGCCGTTACGCGTATATTTCTTAAAGATGTAAATATTGCCTCAACAACAGCGCTGCAAGCACTTAAACCGTATGGAAGAGAAATGGGTTTAAAAGCCGGCGCTAATATAATAATGCCCAACGTTACAGATACGCGTTTCCGAGCCAACTACCAACTTTATGAAGATAAGCCATGTATAGATGAAAATTCTGATTTGTGCATGGGTTGTTTGGAAAGTAGAATTTTAAAAATTGACGAAACAATTGGGCTTGGCGAATGGGGAGATTCCCCACATTTCTTTAATCGTTCAAAAACATAGAATAATTAATAACTTTTTCTGATTGCTTTATAAATCAATACAGACCAGCCGATCAATAAACTTATTCCCCCAATAGGTGTGATTAATGCGAACATTTTAATCGTGGTTAAAGAATAAATATACAGCGAAAAGGAAAAAAGAATTATTCCTGAAAAAATAAGCCAGAAGGGTAAAATCAATTTTTTGTCGCTTAATGATAAAGCAAGAAGCATTACTGAATGAACCAAATGATATAACACACCGGTTCTAAAAATTTCGAACATCTCTTCTGTTAAGGTTGATTTTAATCCATGTGCACCGAATGCGCCCAATGCAACAGCGGTAAATCCACATATGCCCGCAACAATTATGTGAGAATTTTTCATATATAATATTTAAATATTAATTTTTATTATGAGGTTTTGATAAAAAGATTAACAATCGGTAGAACATGGATATTTTTTAAATACGACGGTAAATATTGTACCTTCACCTTTTTTACTCTCAACCAAAATTTCTGCTTTATTCAACATACAATAATGTTTAACTAGAGCCAAGCCCAATCCGCTGCCTTCAAATTTTCGAGTGTAGCCTTGTTCTTCCTGAGTAAAAGTAGAAAACAAATCGGGGAGGTATTCTTTGGAAATACCAATACCCGTATCCGAAATATTTAGTTTAACTTCATCACTCTCTTCATCAACACTTAAATTTATTTCACCAAGCAAGGTATATTTTATAGCGTTATCAATTAAGTTAGCCAATATCTGAGTGGTAGAGTATTCATCTGCTATAATATTAACATTGTTTTGAGGCACATTTAGTTTTAAATTCAGACCTTTATCTTTGGCAATTGCTTTATACTCGGAATATAGATCCATTAAAATGGAACTAATATCCATCTGCTCGAGTCTGGGACTAAATGACCCGGTTTGTATTTCGGCCATATTTAGAACTAAATCGATTGTTCTTATAATTCTTTTACCCGCTCTATCAAGAATAGCAAAATATTCCGGCAACTCACCTGCAACTTTTTCAGAAAATTCCGATTTAATTAAACTTGTAAAACTGAGAATAGTATTTACGGGAGTTCTAATTTCGTGAGACATTTGAGCAAGAAACTCTGTTTTTAATCTGTCAGCTTTTTCCGCCTTTTCTTTAGCCTCAATAAGTTCAATTTCCGCCTTTTTAGATTCAGTGATATCCCTTACAATTCCCTGGTAACCTCGGATTTCCGATTTATCATTTCTGCTGGCGGAGGTTGTTAAAAGACAAGTCCTAATTTCGCCGCTTTTTCTTTTAAGATACACCAAGTAATCTTTAACATAACCGTGCTCTTCAAGAATTTTTTGGAATTGAATTCGATCGGCAATATCCTCGTAAAGTAATGTTGCGTTCATCTTTAACATCTCTTCCTTTGTATAACCGAAAAGATCCAACCCCGCGGGATTAATGTCAACAATTTGTCCATGAGAAGATGTTATATAAATACAGTCTTTTGAATCCTCAAAAAGTGATCGAAATTTAACTTCACTCATTTTAAGAGCTTTCTCTGCATTTTTTCTTTCACTAATATCTTCTAGAAATCCATTAATACGTTCTATTTCAAACTTTTCGTCCAACAAGGGTGTTGCAACGTCTCGCACCCATTTAATTTCATTTGTTTTTGTTTTAATTCTATATTCGATATTCAGCTGAGTTTTATTTCGCCTATGTTCTTCAACTTTTAGTTTATAATAATTCTTATCATTTTCATATTGTAATTTTTGCCAGAGAGATACATCACTATAAAATTCCAAATAATTATAGCCAGTTAACTCTTCAACTCTTCCCGATATAAATATTCCCGCAGTTTCTCTTCCCGGTATTAAAGAGTATACAATAACGGGTATATTCTCACGAATTATTCTGTACTTTTCCCGGCTTGCTTTTAATGATTCTTCGGCGACTTTTGTTTTAGAAATATCTAAATGATATAAGTCTACGCCGATTATTTCTTCTTTTTTGATAATTGGTATTAAATGATATGAAAAATACACTACCTTATCTTGATTTATACGGGAGCTTTCACCTGTTACTATTCTGCCAGCTAAGGCGTCGTTAAGATGATTTAACTCCTGTTCTTTCGCATAATTCGGGAATATGTAATCGTAATATTTACCTTTTAATTCCGTGTAGGAAATATTGTACATTTGCAGCCATTTTTTATTAGCATACTCCCACCTTCCGGTTTTGTTCACCCTGGAATAAGCAAAAGGCACGTTATTTAAAATTTCTTCAAAACGTCCCTCATTTTCATCAAATAGAATGTCCGAATAATCCGACTTAGGAACATTTTTTTCCGCTTCCGTAATTTCAATCGAATTGAAAAGTATGTGCTCTACGTTTTCCAGAATAATTATTTTACAAGATGTACTTAACCAATAAATTTTTCCGTTTTTACTTATAAATTTTACAATAAACCTTTCAATTTGTCTCTGCTTTTTGAGTAAAGTCTTAAGTGCCTCAAGGTTTTCCACTTCAAAACTTAAATCCAATTCGGATATATTTTTACCAATGATTTTTGTCCTTGATATTCCAAACAGTCTGCAGCATCTATGATTTACATCAACGAATGAACCATCTCCGAGTTTGTTAATACATACATATTCAGTATTAAACTCCGAAGCTGAAATTATTTTTTCAGTATAGTTAATTGTTTTATCAAAAAAGCCAACTATATCGGTTATGTCTTGTGAAGTACCGAAGATTTGATAAATTTTTCCCTCACCGTCGGCAATTATTTGAGCCTTAGTTAAAATTCGTCTGATATCAGAATTTTTAATAATTCGATATGTAAAACTGGTAATTGTTTGATCGGGTTTATTGATTAATGCACGAATAGTTTCTTCAGCATTATTTTTATCGTCGGGAATTATTAATGAAATAAATTTTTTGGGGTTAAAATGGGGTTCGGGTTCTAATCCGTGCAGTTTATATAAACCGGGAGAACAGTTACCCACATTTGAAGCTATGTCGTATTCCCAACTGGCAATACCATCCGCATACTTGAAATCAGAAACTTCCGAGATCTTTTTTTGAAATTCTTCAATTATTTCATTTTGATCTTGCAACTTTTGCTGAAGTTCAACTAATTTGTTCTTTAGATTCAAAATTGAGGTTTTTTCTTGAAAATCAAACATTTGAGAATTTTACTAAATATTGTCTCCGCTAAAGCAGAAAATATTCTAGTCTCCAATAAAAAAGCTTTATGAATAAAAAGACGCTAGTGTTTAACAATCAAATAAACTCGGCGAAATTTAATAAAAGTAATTTAATTTTCAGTCTGTTTTTTTAATCCGAGAAACAATTTATATGAAAAATTATTAATAACTTGCTAAAATAGTTCAGTAATAAATTTAATATCTGTAAAGAGGGCACATGGCAATTTCAACAATAAATCCTGCTACGGGCAAACTAGTAAAAAAATTTACTGAGCATACTTCCAACCAGGTAGAAATTTTGATCCAGAATGCTCATCAAAGATTTATAGATTATAAAGATGCCGCTTACCAAGAAAAAAAAGAATTAATGGTCAAGGCAGCAAATATTTTAAGAGAAAGCGCCCATCATTATGGAAAAATTCTAACTCTGGAAATGGGTAAAACTTTTTCGCAAGCGGTCGCTGAAGTTGAAAAATGCGCTTGGGTTTGTGAGTACTACGCCGAAAACGCAGAGACAATTTTACAAAATGAAATTATTGACACGGATGCCACGGAAAGCTATGTGCAGTTTAATCCCATAGGAGTTGTGCTGGCGGTTATGCCGTGGAATTTTCCATTTTGGCAGGTATTCCGCTTTGCTGCTCCCGCACTTATGGCGGGCAATGTTTGTTTACTTAAACATGCATCCAATGTTCCTATGTGCGCTTTAGCAATAGAGGAGATTTTTAAACAAGCTGGTTTCCCGGAACATTCTTTTAAAACATTACTTATCGGATCCTCCGGTGTTGAAGAAATAATTAATAATAAGTTTGTTAAAGCAGCAACACTCACCGGCAGTGAATTTGCCGGTAAAAAAGTGGCCTCCGCTTGTGGAAATGCCCTTAAAAAGACCGTAATGGAATTAGGCGGCAGCGATCCGTTTATTGTTTTTGCCGATGCCGATATTGACTCCGCTGTAAAAACGGCTGTAACGGCAAGACTTATTAATAACGGTCAAAGTTGTATAGCGGCAAAAAGATTTATTATTGTTAAAGAAATTTATAATGAGTTTACGAAAAAATTTGTTGAGCAAATGAAGGCTGTTAAAATAGGTGACCCTATGAATGCCGAAACACAACTCGGTCCCATAGCCCGTGAAGATCTTTTATATGAGCTTGATGATCAGGTATCTCGTTCTGTAAAAAAAGGTGCTGAATTGTTGTGCGGAGGCAAAAGATTAGATCGAGAGGGATTTTTTTATGAGCCAACAGTTCTTGGTAATGTGACCCAAGAAATGCCCGCTTATTATGAAGAAATTTTCGGACCGGTGGCATCGGTAATAAAAGCTTCGGATAAAGACGAGGCAATTAGAATTGCCAATGATTCGCCTTTTGGTTTGGGCGCCGCTTTGTTTACATCAGATATTCAGAAAGCTAAAGAGTATGCCCATCAAATTAACGCCGGCTCGGTCTTTATTAACGGAATGGTTAAATCAGACCCCCGCCTGCCTTTCGGGGGAATTAATGCATCGGGTTATGGACGCGAACTTTCTCACTACGGAATAAAGGAGTTTGTTAATATTAAAACGGTGTGGATCAAATAATCAGCATTGCGATTAAAAAAAAAGTTATCTAAAATTAGTGTTGAATTTCTATGAGGTCGCAAACAGCGGAATACTATAACACTGTTCATAGTTAATAGTCATTATTTATTAGTACACTAATCAAAACTATCTTCTCATTTTAAAGGAGGTTCTTGTGAAAAGAACTATACTTTTTCTCTTCTTTTTATCTACACTAATTTACGCCCAAAATAGTTGGAATTTAGTTTGGACATTAAATGAATATCCATTTATTCACGGTGAACCAAAACCAGGTTCAGAAATGTCTGTTGTAAAAGCAGGTTTCGATACTGATGAAGACGGCTGGGGTGAGTTTTTATGCGCTTGGACAGATATGTCCGCGGCGGGTAATTATATTCTTATGTATGAAGCGAGTGGTGATAATAAATATGACTTGGTTTGGTATTACAAATATCCCGTAAGCACTAGTACGTTTCCAGGGATAGTTATAGGAGATATTGATAATAATGGAAAAGTGGAAATAATTACAACCCTTCCCTCAGTAGTTAGCGCAACAAACCCTAATCCGCCGCGACTCTGGGTTTTTGAATGGAACGGAGTTAAGGGCGAAAACAAATACGGACGTTATGTGAATGATATTTCAGAACCGACGAGCGAATGGAATTATAATTTGGATGACGGAATAGATTTTAGACCATACAGCCTTATTATTGAAGATATTGATAACGACGGCAGGAACGAATTGATTACCGGTGTTCGTCAAAGCGCGAGACCCGGAGGAACAAAAAGAGAAGTTCTTGTAGCATCGGTTACCGGTGAATTGGGAGGTTTCGGTTCATGGGTTGTTGAATATAATTTCCAGGATACTTTTGGCGGGTCGATTTATAATGTTACAACAGGAGATTTGGATAACGACGGTAACAAAGAAATTTACGCGCTTATTTGGGATATGTTTACTTTAAGAATTATTGAATGCACCGGAGAAGGACAATATACAGTTTCAACTAAACTCGATAAAATTTATCAGGATGCTGGAATTGATTACGGCTCAGTTGATGGAGTGAGAGTGGCAGATGTTAACAACGATGGAGTTAATGAGTGGTATATGGCTGGAACTGAGACTAACAATTCGTTATTTATGATCTCAGGAATAACTGATGTAAGCGCCATCACCAAAGATGACGTTAAAGAATTTTATCATATTCCAATAATTGATCAAGGCAAATTCAGGACTATGCACATTGCAGATCCGGATAAAGACGGAAAGTTATCACTTTTAATTGCTGGTGAACGTAACGGCCAAATTTACGATCTCGAATACAAAGGGGAAGGAGATCCCGCAGATTCAACCAGCTGGAATTTAAATATAATTTTCGATATTTGGGAAAAGAGCGGTATTGCTGCACCAGGGCTTTCGCCAAGATTTTTTTATGGATCTCCTGCGGCCGATATGGATAGAGACGGTAAAGACGAATATTTATTTGTTAATTACAGTTCTGATTTTACCGCCTGGACTGATGACGCATACTTATATATGATAGAAATTGACGCGGCGGTCGGCGTAAAAAGTGAAACTTATCTTGTACCAAACTCAATAGAGTTAAAACAGAACTACCCGAATCCGTTTAATCCGTCTACTGTTATTGAATTCGGGTTAAACAAAACGCAGCAAACAAAACTTGTTGTGTACGATCTATTAGGAAGAGAAATTGCTACATTGGTAAATGAAACTTTACCAGCCGGGTCTCACAGGGTTGCTTTTGATGCCGGCAATATTTCGGCCGGAACATATTTTTATACTTTAACAGCCGGCAATACTGTTAAAACAAATAAAATGATTTTATTGAAATAATTCATTTAACCTCCAGGGTGCTATACAACCTTGGAGGTTTATTTTTTTTGTCGAAAATTACATTTATACTTTTATTTATTTGTTAATTTTTTTCCACACTTAAATTTTACTTTCTTCAAATAATACTTAAACATTTCAATAACAAAATTTTGGGCTTTGTTTACTCCTGATTTTTTATAAATTTACCGCAGGGCTGTTTCGCAATTCTATTTATAAACTAATTTGGGACTTAAAATGAGGGGAAGAACTCGTTATATTATTTGTTTTTATTTCTTCTTTTTCAGCGTAAATTTATCTGCTCAGCAAAGCATGTTCGTATTAAGCAAATTCTCCAGATTCTCAAAAGTAATAAGACTCGGAAGTGCCTACACCGGATACGCCAAAGGCATGGAGTCTATTAACACAAATACCGCCGGACTGGCCAACAACAATTTAAAGGGAGTAATCTTTTCAGATGCAATCGGTTTCCCATCATTGGTTTCCAAAAAAACGATTTACAGTGTCGGCTTGGCTTTACCAACTTCATTTTACGATGTGGTTTTTGCCGCGAGCTATGACCGATTGTCCCTGGATTTAGGTCCGCACAGGGATTATATAGAGTCAAAAATCGCTTTACACGGCGCAAAAAAACTTTCGAGATCCACATCAATAGGTATTTCACTAAATTATTTCAGACTCGATTCAAAATCGAATTTTACAACGACTGAAAGCCCCGAAAGCAGAGGCATTATTGAAATGGACACGGATGCATTCGATTTGAGCTTGGGTATACTGCATATTATTGAGGATCCTTTCAATTTGTATCTTCCCAATCAATTAGGCTTTGGATTTTATGTCGAGAATTTTCTAGGCACTAAAGTAAAAATGCCCTCCTCCGGGATATCAAGTAGCATGTATCAACCTGAACCGGCGGACATTTTCCAGCAGGCACGCTTGGGCACTTCATACGAAATATCTTCTGAACAAATTAGAATAGCGGATTTGAATTTTGTGAAAATGCTTTTTGTTTTCGACGCGGTATTTATCGGAAGTAATTACTCTTTCGAATTATTTCAGCCCAATTATGGTATTCAGATTACTTTTTTCGAAGTGCTTTCTTTCAGTTACGGCAGAGAAAGCGAAGCTGAATTGAAAGATGTTTATTCGTCAACATTTGCTTATCCTGTATCCCGCTATGGAATAGGTATTGCTTTACCTCTGCATAAATTATTTACTATAAATAATGAAGTTATAGCGGAAGTAAATTATTGCGATTCAGACTGGGATAATTTCACTCATTATTTTTACGGTAATGGGCCTGTGGATGACAAAGGATTAAGTTTTAGCTTAATGTGGAAATTTAATTAAATTCAGAAGCTAATTAGTTTCCTTTTCTGTAATTAGAACTATTTGCGGAGTCTTTCGTCTTATTCACAAATAATTTTGATGCGCAAATGGAAACTATAACTTATAATTTAAGACAAGAAAACGGAAATTATTTTAATGACATTCAGCTTCTTGGTGACACGGTAGTAGAATATTTCACAAATAATTTTGATTTTTTTTACCGCGATTACTCCGCTTATATTCTGAATAATGGAATTGAGGAATTAAGAACTTTTGAGGAGTATATTTACGATTTACTTTCAGCGGGAGTATATATAAATACTTATTCCGCTTATTCGGAGTACGCCCCATTTATCACGCTAAAACTTCAAAAAAAATTATATTTACTGCGAAGACGTAAACCTAATCTTAAACCATTTATTGATCCATTGCGGGGAATATTTTCAACTCTGTTTTTGTCCGGTCAATCCAATAGGAAAACGAACCGAGTATATGATTTTAATGATTTAAATCGTTTAATATTGTGGATGGAAGCAACCGGTGAGTTTCGTGAGGAGACCAAACGTTTGTTAATTATTTCCGGCTATTTAAAAACCAAAAGTTCTGAGTATAGAAACACCTTTTTCAAACTATTAAACAGGTTTACATTATGGTTTCAAAGTGCAGGTGAAGGATTTTTGAAAAATTATACTTCCGAAGTAAAAACATTTTTAACCAAAAAACACAGAAGTTATAAGTGGAAAGAAAATTATATTTTTACCGGGCGTAAATCTATCGAATATCACCTTAGTATGGTTGGCGCCGATTTGATGAATCGTGCTTATCGTCAGCAATTTTTGACAAAAGAAACAAGAGCCCTGCTTCTACCCGCATGTATGAGGGAGAAACAAAACGGGGAGTGCCGGGCAAAACAAAATTATTTTGATATGACTTGTTCGGGATGCAGTAAAAATTGCGAAATCAACAAGCTAACTTTATCAGGCAAAGAAAATAATTTTTCTGTCCATATTATTCCACACTCCTCTGACTTTACAAGCTGGCTAAAAACATGGGCTATTAATAGTGGTATTGGTGTAATCGGTGTGGCGTGTCCTCTGAATCTATTAACAGGCGGACTTGAGTTAAAAAGTTTAAATATTTCCGCGCAATGTATTCCCCTGGATTATTGCGGGTGTAAGAATCATTGGCACAAAACCGGTTTATCAACTAAAATTAATGAAACTGAACTCTTTAGGATTTTAGATAACTCGAGTATCTCACGCGTTGTTAATTTTTAATTTGTTGAATATCTCTTATATTTAATTAATAATTAAACTTTTAGGATAAGGAATTTGTAATGGCTGTAAGTGTATTTACGGACAAACTTGTTCAACCATCCGAAAAGATGATGTCGGAATCGCTGTGTAAATCTTACAAATATTGGTTGAAAATTAAACATGGCTTAGAAACCGAATATGGCGTATTAATTGAAGAGTGGAAGTTCTACGGTCAGAAATCGGGATGGATTTTAAAATTTCTAAAAAAAACGAAATTTGTTCTTCCTGAATCCACAAGAAAATTTTTTTAATGTTTCTTTTGTTTTCGGGGACAAAGCCGTTTTAGCTATTGATCAAAATGATTTCCCGCAAACCATTAAAAATGAATTAAAAGAAGCAAGAAAATACGCTGAGGGCAGGGGCTTAACAATAAAAGTTACATCCTATACTGATGTGGAGAATATCCTAAAACTTGTAAGAATAAAACTGAAAAATTAGTCCGGTGTTTTTTTAAAAAGCCACATCGGAAATATTGCACAATTAATTCTCCCGCCGGAAAAAAGAAGTTTTCTATTAAGTTAAAATAAATTGGCGAACTGATATGAAAGACCTTATAGAAAGCGTTGTCAACTCATTAGATGGTAAAAACACAGAGATGTATCCCTTTATTCCCTACTTGTTGCAGGATTTATGGGAAATGGGATCATCTTCCGAAAATGTTTTAAATATGCTTAACAAAAACGACGTTCCTCAAAAGTTTTCGCACTTAAATATATTTGATTTGGGTTGTGGAAAAGGCGGAATAAGTATTCCAATAGTAAAAAAATTAAATGCTTCCGTTACAGGGGTAGATGGAATGGCGGACTTTATCGCAGATGCTGTCGCTAAATCGAAAGAATGGGGGGTTGAAAATAACTGTATTTTTTTACACGAGGATATAAGAACTGCCGTAAAAAATTACTCTGATTTTAATATTATTATTCTTGGCTCAATCGGCAATGTTCTTGGAGACGTTAAACAAACCTTATCAATTCTAGAAAAATGTCTGGTTCCCAATGGATATATTTTATTAGACGACGCTTATATTCCGGATGAACTTAAACTTGAATCGGACAATTATCTGTCAGAAACAGAATTCTACGATCAAATTGAACAAAGTAATTTCGATATGATCGAAATAATAAAGCATTCGGCGGAATCATTTGTTGATGAGAACAATCAAATGTTTAATAAAATAAAAAAACGGGCCGGGGAATTAAGAGTTTTTCATCCAGATAAAAAACATCTGTTTAAGTTTTATCTTGAATCCCAGACAAATGAAAATTTATTATTGGAAAAAAGCTTACAGTGTTTTACAGTACTGCTCAAAAAAAAGAATTAGTTTTAATCTGACATTTATATATGACATTAGTTTTTAAAAAAACATTTTATATGGGCGATCTAACTTTTCATATAATTCAGGCAAACTAATATTTCGTGATTCTCTAATAGTTTCAATTCCTTCAAAATAAAAAATTATTGTTGGCACAGTGAAAATTGTGTTTTGCCCCGCAATTTCCCTCGATTTATTTAAATCCACATAACCGAATTTAACTTTTGAAAAATCGTCGTCCAGTAATTCAATTAGTTTTGGTTTTAGTACTTTGCAAACGTTACATTCCGGGGTGCTATAATATACCACCGAAATAGGATGGGAATTTTTGAATTTTTCAAGCTCATCAATTGATTCTATTACAGTTTCTACCATAATGCTGCCTTAATTTTCACATTTTATATTGATAAATATGCCTAAAAACATCCATCATTAATAGTTATACTTCTATAAAAACCGATTTTTATAATTCTGAGTATAAAATTATCTTTGTTTTATTATTTAAGAGAAGTTAGATGAATATAGAATTTAATCGATTCATACAAATTGCCGGAATAATAGACGCCGCTGAAGCGGAATTATTAATTGAAAACAATGTTAACTATTTGGGTTTTCCCCTGCGTCTTCCTGTTAACAAAGAAGATTTAACTGAAGATGAGGCAGCGCGGATTATAAGGAAGCTTTCTCCTCCTAATTTCGGTATTATTATAACCTATCTTTCAGATACCGATCAAATAATTCCATTCTGTAAAAAATTGGGCGCCGGTATAATTCAACTGCACGGGGATATTAAATATTTAGAGTTATTAAAATTGCGTAACGCATCGCCTGAGTTGAAGATTATAAAAAGTCTTGTAATTCGTAATAACAATTTAAATGAGCTAAAAAACGATGTGCTTTCATTACATTCATGTGTAGACGCTTTTATAACGGATACATTCGATCCCTCTACAGGAGCCAGTGGAGCGACTGGTAAAACGCATGATTGGAAATTGAGCAGGCAGCTTGTTGAATTATCTCCAAAACCGGTTATTCTTGCCGGGGGATTAAATCCGAAGAACGTATATAACGCGATATTAGAAGTTAAACCAGCTGGTGTTGACAGTCATACAGGCGTAGAAAATGCTTCTGGAAGAAAAGATATAAACCTTGTAAAAAATTTTGTATCGGAAGCGTTGCGCGGTTTCGAAGACATTCGTTGATTCGTCATTAAAAATTTGGAGTTATTTTGAGTTTAGAATACTACCGGGATGATCTTGTTATTTCCACGGATAAATCAAAGCTGCAGATAAACATAATTCACGGTTTTTTACAAAATATGTATTGGTGTAAAAATATTCCCATAGAAGTGGTCAAAAAATCGATTGAACATTCTTTGGTTTACGGTATCTATGCTAAAAAAGATCAGATTGGATTTGCCCGGTTAATTACCGACTATGCAACTTTCGCTTATCTGGCTGATGTATTTGTAATCAATCAGTATCGCGGGAAAGGATTATCCAAATGGTTGATGGAGTGTATATTGGATAATCCGGAATTAAAAACTTTACGCACCTGGATGTTAAAAACAAAAGACGCGCATGGTTTGTATGCACAATTCGGATTTATCCGTACTAAAACTCCCGAACGGGTGATGGAGTTAAAATTAATAGAATCTTATTAGATGATCCAATCGAAATACCTTTTTATGGAGATTAGAAATGGCTAACTTTTGCGCGTTAAAATAATTGAATTTATGAAAAGGGAATGGATTATACACAAACTGATTTTATTGTAATTGGCAGTGGTCTGGCAGGTTTAACTTCTGCATTAAATGCATCCAAGTTCGGCAATGTTACTCTTCTCACCAAATCTTCGCTCGATGTAAGCAACTCGTACTGGGCACAGGGAGGTATTGCTGCGGCTATTGGAGGCGACGATTGCCCCGAGTTTCACTTCAATGATACAATAAAGGCCGGGGTTGGTTTGTGTAATCCGGAATCGGTTAAAATCCTTGTTGAAGAAGGAGTTGACAGAATTAACGAATTAATTCAACTTGGAATGAAGTTCGATTTAGCAAATGGCGCCATTGAGCTGGGGTTGGAAGGCAATCATACCAAACGAAGAGTTTTGCATGCCGGAGGCGACGCAACGGGGCGTGAACTTGTAAAATTTGTTCTTCAGCATGTATTACAGAATCAAAGAATAAAAGCTACCGAATATTCGCTTGTTTTGGATTTATTAGTTGAAAACAACAATTGTTATGGCGTTCGTATTCACAATTGGGTAACCGGTAAAAGTGAAATAATTACCGCTCCTGCAATTATAATAGCAACAGGCGGCGCTTCGGGAATGTACTCGAGAACTACAAATCCACACTCTACAACCGGAGATGGAATTATACTAGCGTATAACGCCGGAGCAGAAATATCAAATATGGAATTCGTTCAATTTCATCCATCCTCTTTATTACTCGATTCCGATGAAACATTTTTAATAAGTGAAGCCGTACGTGGAGAAGGCGCACATCTTGTAAATTGTTTCGGGGAAAGATTTATGTCCGATAAACACGAACTTGCCGAACTTGCCCCGCGAGATGTAGTAGCTTACGAAATGCATAAACAGTATCAGATGGAAGGAAACAGAGTGTATTTGAAATTAGATCATCTCGATCCGCAAAAAATACAAAGAAGATTCTCTAATATTTATAAAGAGTTATTAAGGCATAACATAGATTTAACCAAAGATCTGGTTCCTGTAGCGCCAGCCGCTCATTATTTAGTAGGCGGCATTAAAACCGGTTTGTACGGTGAAACGAACATAAATAATTTATATGCTGTTGGCGAAGTTTCATCAACAGGCGTTCATGGCGCAAATAGACTGGCAAGCAATTCTTTACTCGAATGTTTGGTATTCGCAAAACGTGCGGTGGAACATTCTCTCGAAAATAATTTTTTTGTAAAATATGAACCTGTCAACTATAAAAAATATTTTGTAGATAAATCCAAGGAAGAAACATATTTGAGTTATAAAAACAAAATAGCTGTTCTGTTAAGCCAAAATGTTGGAATTATAAGAAATGAAAGTGATTTAAATAAAACTCTAACAGCTCTAAATGAAATTTACTCCAGTTTCTTATTTGAAGAAAATGAATACTATAGTCTGCGGTTGATGAGTTTAATTACTGTTGCACAACTTATAATCAAATCAGCATTAATTCGCAAGGAAAGCAGGGGCGGGCACCGGAGAGAGGATTATCCACAATTGGACGATCAATATTTATGCGAAATTATTCACCGTGTTAACTTTGACCCACAAATAATCGGATTGCGATGATAAAAACCAATATCATATCGTTAACTGACATCAAATTAAATTTGGGTGATTCAAAGGAAGTAATATTACGCGCTTTAGCGGAGGATATTGCTCAGGGCGATATTACATCAAAAAATATTATTCCTGAAGACAAATCTATAAAGGCATTTATAAAAACCAAAGAAGATGGAATAATAGCCGGACTTGAAATAGCCAAACTCGTTTTTGATGCATTAAATGAAAATGTGAGTATAACTGCCAATTTTAAAGACGGGGATACTGTAAAATCGGGTGACATTATTGCCGAATTGAGTGGGTCGTACCGGGCAATATTAACGGGTGAACGCACGGCTTTAAATTTTTTACAGAGAATGTCGGGCATAGCCACCAAAACAAATATGTTTGTGAATGCTGTAAAGCCTTACGATACTAAGATTTTGGATACAAGAAAAACTGCGCCGGGTTTACGTTTACTGGATAAAATGGCAGTGCGTTTAGGAGGCGGTGTAAATCATCGTGTGGGTTTATATGATATGGTTATGATAAAAGACAATCATATTAAAGTCGCTGGTGGGATTAAAAATGCTGTAAATAAAATCAAACAGTCAATTGGCACACAATTCAAAATTGAGGTTGAAACTTCTAGAATAGAAGAGGTGATACAGGCCGTTGAATCCGAAGTGGACATAATAATGCTTGATAATATGACCACCGAAATAATGAGAGAATCTGTAAAACTAATTGCCGGAAGAGCCTTGACAGAAGCTTCAGGAAATATGACGTTGGAACGCGTTCAGGAAGTGGCCCAATGCGGAGTAGACTTCATATCAGTCGGAGCTTTAACTCATTCTGTTGAAGCTCTGGATATAGGTTTATATATAAGAGAGTAATTTTATTACAATCAAATAAAAATCAATGAGAATTTAATATGACCGACCAGCAAATGATTGACGAGATACATAGATTAAAAAACAAAAAAAACGCTGTAATACTCGCTCATAACTATCAGATTGGACCCATACAGGATATTGCCGATTATGTTGGTGATTCTTTGGGTTTATCTCAGGTGGCCGCATCAACTTCAGCAGATATTATAATATTTTGCGGCGTTCATTTTATGGCAGAAACTGCGTCTATAATCTCTCCTAATAAAAAAGTTTTAATACCCGATACTGAAGCCGGCTGTTCTTTAGCAGCAAGCATTACTGCCGAAGAATTAAAACAATGGAAATCTGAAAATCCTGAAGCTATTGTAGTATCATATGTAAATACAACCGCGGAAGTTAAAGCCTTAACTGATTATTGCTGTACATCATCCAACGCAGTAAAAGTTGTTGAAGCTATCCCTGAAGGAAAAGATATTCTATTTTTGCCCGATAGGTTTTTAGGAAGTTATGTTTCCGCGATTACTGGACGCGATATTAAAATTTGGCAGGGGGGTTGTCATGTACATGAAAAAATCGGCGAAATTAATTTTGACGACGCGAGAGCTAAACATCCTAAAGCCGACTTTTTAATACACCCCGAATGCGGGTGCTCCACATCCTGCCTTCTTAAGTCTACAATGTATGAAGATTGTAAAAACTTAAAAATATTTTCGACTGACGGAATGCTCAATTATGTTAAAGATGCTGAAGTTGAGGAATTTGTTGTGGCAACAGAAGTTGGAATACTCCATCGAATGAAAAAAATTAAACCAGCGAGCGAATTTTATCCGGTAAGCCAAGATTCTGTATGTGAATATATGAAGATGATAACCGTTGAAAAACTTTACAATTCTTTGTTGCATGACAGATACGAAGTAAAAGTGCCCGAAGAACTTGCAGCTAAAGCGCGTTTATCAATCGAAAGAATGTTAGAAATAACATAGTAAAAAGACCAGGTTTTTATTTTTAGTTTTTTTAATGCAGAAGAATCGTCCCGGACTTTAGCTTGACAACGAAGTTACAATAATTTTCAAGTCAGTTGTATATTATTTGCCGCATCCTGATCAACATCAAATATTTTAAATAGCTGATCACGTGTTCGCACTTCTTTTTCACAATAAAAAGTAACTTCATCGCCTTTATTTCCGAGTGTTATCTGTACCTCGTCTTTTACCAGCGATTTTACCCGGGTTTCAACACATCCGGTGGTATCACCAATTATATAAACAGGATCTTCCACTAATAAAGCTCCTGCTTCTAACCTCACATGGACTATTTTCGATTTTTTATAGTAGTTAAGAACTTTACCGATATATGTTTTTCGTGTAGTGGCCATGCTTCCATATTTTTGAGCAAAATCCTGACCGTCGGGAGTACCAAAATAAAATCCGGTTGAAAATCCCCGATTGTATACTTTACTTAATTCGTTATACATTTCTTCTTTTATTTCCTCGGTAAGCTTCCCTTCATAATAATAATCTATTGCTTTCCGGTAAGTCGAAATTACTTTTGTGATATATTCAGGACTTCTTTTTCGTCCTTCTATTTTAAAAGAGTCAATTTTTGCATCTATCAACAAATCGATAAATTTAATCGTGCATAAATCTTTTGGGGACATAACATAATCTTCGCCGAGTAAAAACTCTACTCCACCATCCGAATCATATATTTTATATTCTCTCCTGCAGGGCTGAATACATTCTCCTTTGTTCGCACTTTTTCCAAAAACCGAGTGGCTCATAAAACATCTTCCGCTTATTGCCACACACATTGCCCCGTGTACAAATGTTTCAATTTCAATATCGGATTTTGATTTGATCTCGGAAATTTTTTCAAGTGTACACTCTCTTGCAAGAACAATTCGTGTTGCCCCGAGCGCTTTGTACATGTTTACAGAAGCAACATTAGAAATTGAAGCTTGAGTACTTATGCAAAAAGGCATTTGCAGTTCACGGCATTTTTCAATTACTGCCATATCCCAGCATATTATCAAAGTAACGCCGGCGTTTTTTGCGGCACGCACCACTTCGTCCAAATAGATTAGTTCATCCTCGTGTACAATTGTGTTCAAAGTTAAATGTGTATCAACATTATTTGAACTACAATATTCAACTATTTCATTTAATTCATCTATAGTAAAATTATTTGCTTTGGCTCTCATGTTTAATTTATCGACTCCGAAATAAACGGCGTCTGCGCCACTATCTATTGCGGCGCGAAGCATCTTCCAGTTTCCCACAGGAGCTAATAATTCTGGTTTATTCATTTAAACTTTCTAATTATTTATTGTCCTGTAAATTTATGTAATTTTTTATGCTTGTCTAAATTCCAGTGTAAACGTAGTACCTTTATTTTTTTCGCTTTGGACGGTAATTTGAACATTGTTCAGCTCGCAATATTTTTTTACAAGAGCAAGCCCAAGTCCGTTTCCCTCAAATTTACGAGTGTAGCCCTCTGTCTCCTGAGTAAAAGGATTAAAAAGACTCGGCAAAAATTCCTGAGAAATACCGACACCCGTATCATTAACATCCACACACAGTTTCCCGTTTTTCTCATCAATGTTTATTTCTACGTAACCGTCAAAAGTATATTTCATAGCGTTTTCTACAAGGTTGGCCATAATTTGAGTTATGGAATATTGATCGCCTCTTATTCTAGTATTTGAATTATTAGTTTTAACGTTCAGAACAATTCCCTTCTTTTTGGCTAACAATATAAATTCGCTATGAATTGGCTCTAACACTTCCTCCACAAAATCGAAAACGGACTCGTTATACATATACATACCCGACTGTACTTCGGAAAAGTTTAAAATTAAATCCACTGTTCTGATAATACGTTGACCGGCGTTTCGGATTGAATCGAAACTGAATTTAAGTTCCTCAGAAACATGCTCCTGGACTTCTTCCTCAACAAGGCTTGAGTAACTTAAAATCGAATTAATTGGTGTCCTAATTTCATGAGAAATTTGAGCAAGGAAATTGTCCTTAAGTTTATCTACACGAATCAGTTTTTCCGAAATTTCTTTCTGTTTTTCGAGTTCAATTTGTTTTGTGCGAAGATTTTTCTTGAATATTACTACAATTACAAATAGTACAAATATCCCTAAAACCCAAGTTAAACCACGAATGTACCATGTATTCCAAATTGGCGGATGAATTATAATTTTAAGAGATGTAAACGAATTGCTCCAAATTCCTTCAGAATTAGTGGATTTAACTTTGAAGTTATACTTGCCCGGTGGAAGTTTAACGTAAGAGGCGTATTTGCGTAATCCCGAAATATTCCATTCTTCTTCAAAATTTTCCAGTTTATAAGCGTAAAGAATATTCTTATTTCCAAAATACTCTAAAGCCACAAAATTTATTCCGATTATATTCTGATTGTAATTAAGTTTTATTTCACCCGAGGATGTGATAGCTTTTTTAAGAATTACTCTGCCATTAACTTCCTCACCAACTTTAACTCTTTCGTTAAACAACCACAAATTGGTAAGAAGCACTTTAGGAAAATTAGATATACCTTTAATTTCTGCTGGATAAAAAGAATTAACTCCTTTAATTCCGCCAAAAAACATTTCACCGTCGGAAGCTTGGTAAAATGCACCCGAATTAAACTCTTTGCCCTGTAATTGAAATCTTACGTTATAATTGTAAAATGTATTTGTTTTCGGATTAAATTTTGACAGGCCATCATTTGTGCTAAGCCATAAATTGTTTTCCTGATCTATAAGTATTCCGTAAATTGTATTATTCGGTAATCCGCTGGTTTTATAAAAATGTTCAAATTTTTTCGATTCAGGGTAAAATTTATCCAATCCAGAATCTGTACCTATCCACATATAGCCAAAACTATCCTGTGCCAGACTGTAAATTTTATCACTAGCGACCGAATTAATATCCTTATCGGAGTGAACAAATTTTTCAAGCTGACCGTTATCCCCATTTATCTTTACTAATCCCCCTCTATTAGTGGCAGCCCATATGTTAAATTCTAAATCTTCCATTAAAAAAACTACTCTTTTATTTATTAGATCATTATCCCCTGTCCCCTCACCATAGAATTTTATAATCTGTTTTTCTTTATTAAGTTTATAAATGCCGGTGGAAGTTGCCAACCATACAAATCCTTTAGAATCAAATAAAATATTGTACACGCTGCTTTCCAACAGATCCTGAAACAAACTACTCTTTCCGGCTAATCTCTCCGATGATTCTGAGATTTTATTAAAAATTGACACTCCTTTATTCTCCAAACCTAACCAAAGATTATTTTTATTATTTGGGTCCTCGGCAATCGCAATAACCGTTTTCCCAATAATAACTGGCTTTTTATCCGGAGTATTTGAGTAATTTGTAACTTTTTTATACCTCCTTTTAATTTTATCCAATCCTTCATAACCACCAATCCAAACATTATTATCGTCATCTTTGTATATGGCTCTAACACTTTTATTTTTCATCGCTAAACGGCGATTATTCATCAACGCAAATTGAGGATTAAAAGGATTCCAAAAAGCCAAACCTCCGCCGTTTGTGCCTATCCATAATCTGCCTGATTTATCTATTGTAATATCGCTTATATTATCCGCTCCGGATAATAATGGATTTATTGATCCCCCGTCGTAATTCATTATTTTTTTTGTTTTTAGATTCATACAAAACAATCCGTAATCTAAAGATCCCATCCAGATCAGATTTTCCCCATCACCGTTGATTGTGTAAATATCTTTAAGATCTTTATCATCCACCCACTTAAAATATTCGGCGATAGGAACAGCCACAGCCGCATTTTTTTCCAAAATATAAACCCCTTTGCCGGCTCCAATCCAAAGACGACCCTTAATATCTTCATAAAAATCACCGTGGATTTTTTCGTTTAAATTTTTCATTTTAACCGGAAATTCAAAAAACAGATCATTTTTATAATTATAACGATATATTTTTCTCGCGGAGGAGGCCCATATTGTTCCCCTGGAATCTTGAAACAAATCCCATATTATTTCATTCTCAAATTCTTTAGAGTAAAGTTTTTCATACTTCGTTGCGGGATTATAAAATAATACTCCTTCATCAGTACCCAGCCATAAATTTTTATCAACATCCTCGAGTATTGCCCGTATATAAGGTTGCCGGTTATCAGGAAAATATTGCAGGGGGATTCTTATAATTTTATCCTCGTCAATTATAAGTTTATCTAGTCCACATTGAGTACCTATATATAGGTTGCCGTCGCTGCCTTCTGTAATTGATAAAACTGAATTGCCGGATAAAGATTGGTTGTCATAAGGCTCGTTGTAATAGGTGATTAAATTGTATCCGTCATACCTATTGAGTCCGTCTTTTGTACCCAACCAAATAAAACCATGTTTATCTTCACAAATTGCTAATACTGAATTTTGCGATAAACCGTTATCGCTTGTTATGTTTTCGAAGGTTATTTGAGCGGTCGCTTGTTCTGTGGCAAAATGAACAAAGGTAAAAAAGTATATAAATTTAATTGAAGTAAAGAAGTTCTTTAATAAATTCATTACCCAAAATCTATTTATTATAAAAGTGTTTTAAATTATCGAATAAGTGAGTACACTATTTTACAAAAAGAAACACTTAAATTGATTCTTTATATACTTAATTTACATTATAGTACATTTTTTTATTAAACCAAACACATAAATTGATTTTTTGTTCGGTTAATGATAGTTTTGAACTAACATTCTACAATTAATGCGGGTTCCTCTTTGGGCAAGTACTCCGATTTAACAGATTTGGTTTTGCTTGAAAAAGTTTTGGGTAGAGATCCAAGAGCTTTGGAGGAACTATATGATAGATATTCTACAATACTTTTTACTTTAATAAAAAAAATTGTTCCGGATAACAAGGCAGCAGAATTTATATTGGTTGAGGTTTTTGCCATTGTATGGAGAAAGGTAAAAAGTTTTAACTTTAAAACCGGTGATGTATATACATGGCTAATTTATCTCGGACGAAACAGAGCTATAGATAGTTTAAAGAGAAACCGAACATCCGCCGAGAAACCTGATAACTACAGTGATGAATACGAAGACTTATTTATTATTCCCTACCTTGATGAACGTATTGACGCATTGGATTTAAATACTGCCTTTAAGATAAAACCACAGATGGAAGCCGCTCTTGATAAATTAACAGATGCTCAGAAATATGTGCTGCATTTATCTTTTTACGAAGGTTATACTTTGAACGAAATCGCTCAAAAATTAAATATCCCAATTGAAGCCGTGCGTGAAAAAGTTACAATGGCCGCGCATAGTTTACGCGATAACTTGATAGGCGGGTAATTTAGATATGGCAGAAAAAGCATTACATCAAATGATCGCCGCATATACTATCGGTTGCTTGGATAAAGAAAACTTTATTCAGTTTATGAATTATGTGCTGAATAGAGGAGATTTGCCAAGAAGCGAGATGGGCGAATTGCAAAATGTTATAGCCTTGATTCCTTCACTTTTGGATTTAGAAACTCCTCCTGCCGAGTTAAAAGATCAGGTGGCAAAAAGAATTATAGAGTTTGAAGGCGAATTAAAAACTAAAGTTGAAGAAAAACCAAAACCCGAGAGTATGTTCTCTAAAATTTCAGCTGGCGAAGAACAACTGCCCAGATCAACTGAATCGTTAAATCAGCCAGCTGGGCAAATACCTAAAGCCGATCGCCCAACTTTAATACAACAACCCCTCTACAACTCACAAAAAGTCAATAATACATTGCACGAAAATGTATACACGCATCAAGCTGAGCCCAAAAAAAAATCTGCTGTTTTCCCATGGGTAATGTTTCTGATAGCAGCATTAGGCGTTATTGTTGTAGCATTCTACTTTAATTCAATTAACCAGGATCTTAAAACCGAAATTTCAAATATCCGGTTACGATTGAGCGGTTTACAAAAAGAAATTGCCAGCTCCAACAGATTTTTAAACGAACATATAGACCTAATTGAATTTTTCAATTATAAAAATGTGGAAATTGTTAACTTCCAAAGTTCCGAAACTGCCTCAGAGTTTTATGGAAAACTTCTAATTTCATTTGAATCAGGAATCGGACTGCTTCAGCTTAAAAATATCGAACCGTTATCTAATGACGAGATATACCAGTTATGGCTGATAAATAAAACGAACTCTCTCTCGGTCGCAAATATTATGGCCAGTCCGGATGTTGAATACTATAAAATTTCAAACATACCGCAAGTAGATAAAAAAGATATTCGTTTGTTTATAATAACAAAAGAAAACAAAGCGGGTTCGGTTATCCCACAGGGAAAAACTTATTTATTCGGTACTTTTAATGGCAGCCAAAATAAGGATGCTTACAGAAAGTAATTATTGCTTTTTCTTATTGACAAGCAAACTAATCCCTAAAAGTAAAATCAGCACTGGCCAGAGTTCTAGTATTACAAAAGCTATTCTGTTGGCATAATTTATTGCGGGAAACGAATCAGTTAATTTTATCAGTAAAAGGGAAGTTAAATATAAAATAATTGCGACAGTTAAAAACACTTTTTCATTTTTATTGTCGATATACAATATTAAAAAACCTGATCCCACTGCAAATAATATTGATGGCAATAATGTTTTTATCGGACTTAGTATTTCGTAATAAAAAATCACAAACAGAACTACACCGGCTATAAAAATTACCGCACCTAAAAAAAGCATTCCTTTATTGTCTTTACCTAAATTTGCAGACACAAACACTAAACCGTAAAACAATAAAAAATATGCTCCCGCTATTTCGGTACTAAAGGAAAAAACTCCCAATATTCGCAAGAGACTTAATATTCCTATTATAATTAAACCAGCGGCTAATAATATTTTACTTACATTACTCATCGATTAATATTCCATTAGGAGTATAAATCCAAAACATCAAATAAATTAAAACCCCCAGGCCAAATGTTATAAACGAAAAAATCATCCAAACCATTCTAACGAAATTGGTGTCGACTTTAAGATACTCGGATAAGCCGCCGCAAACACCTGCAACTCTCCTATTTACAGGGGACCTACTAAAAATTTCATTCACTTCTGATTGGTTCTCTATTCTGAAAGTTTTATAATAAATATAAACGCCGGCATATATACAAACTAACGACCAAAAAAAATCAACTGGCATTCCCATGAACGAAAAAAAACGGACTAACCCATAAAAATCGAATGTAAAAAACATTCCTACAAAAACCATTAATCCGCCAATAAGCATCTTCATATTTGTTTTTTCCAAATCAGGATTTTTTTTAGAATCAAACAACATATTATTTACAGGCAATGGAATTAACATTCCACCTATCAAATATACTGCAATTCCCCAACCACCAATTAGAATTGATAGGATAAAAATTACCCTTACGTACACGGAATCAATGCTAAAATAATCAGCTATACCTCCGCACAATCCTAAAAAAATCTTATCCTCAGCAGATCTGCGTAAACTTTTTGATCCCGCAGTAGTCAAATTGTCGGTTTGTTCTTCATGGGAATTATTTATTTCAGAATTATTTTCGTCTGTCATTAAGAGTCCATTAAAATATCATTTTTCAAAAGACAATAACCCATTGTTATTTCGGGTGTTAATTATTCGTCTTTCGGTAATTATTTTATCTATTCTTATATCCAACTCAGTGGTTTCTATAGAATTAAATATCTGAAATTCGAATACGGGACAAAACTTGGGACAATGGACAAGTTTCAATAACTTATCATAATATCCTCCTCCGTAACCGATTCTAAAACCTGTTTTGGATACTGCCACAGAGGGGGCCAGAAATAAATCGATATCACTTAAATCGTCATTAACGCCCTGTTTCGGTTCATAAAATCCTTCGTCATTTTTAATTATATCCTGCCAGCCTGTAAAATTGAATCGACGAAATGTTTTTGTGTTTTTATTCAGTTTAGGAAGAACAACCGATTTTCCCCAGCCTATCATTAAATCTATAAGTCCCCTGGAATTTATTTCCTCAGGTCTTCCGGCAATATAACAATAAACTGTTTTTGCTTGAATAAAATCTTCGGTTTGCGTAAGATTTTTTAAAAGCAGTTCTGTTTTTTTTCTGATTTCTGATTCGGAATACTCAGTTCTTCTTTGAATTGCTAATTTCCGGGCTTCCGATTTTGGAATAATGTTTTCTATTTTCAATAAATTCCGAAATAGTTTTTGGTAATTATTTCTCAAAGATATTATTTATAGTACTTTTTACAAACTTTTATAATAAAACAAAATGTAAAATTAATTTATTCCCTGTATTATGGAAAAATTATTTTAATCGAATTATTGCTTAATTCTTTAATACAATAAAATTCATATAACATTTTCCTCTTTAAAAATTCGTATTACACTCAAGATTATTTTTTTCCATTCGACTATATAATAAATTGGATTTTTTACTGAAAAATAGATTTTTAGCATTATGACTAATATAAAATCCGTTTTTAATAAAATTTTAACTGACAACGAGCATATTGCTGAAAAAGTTCTTAACACGTTAATAGAAAATATTCCTTACCCTTTGTATGTAAAAGATTCAAAAGGCTGTTATATAAAAACAAACAGAAGATTTTCAGAGATAATTGTGTCACTATCTTTACAGAAAGTTTTGGGCAAAAAATCTTTGGAATTTAACAATTATTTAACTCCGAAAGAATCACAAAACTTTTTAGAAGAAGATGTTGAACTGCACAAAAAACCGGGCAAAAAAATCATTGAGCATAGCTTAAAATGTGCGGATGGTATAATCAGAGATTATTTGTTTGTTAGATCAACTTATCTTGAAAAAGGCGCTTCAGCTTTTGGTATAATGTGTATTATTATAGATGTTACACATAAACGAAAACTTTCCAAAAAACTTATTGAATCTGAAAATACATATCGAAAATTTCTCAACTACGTTAACGACCCAATTATAATAATTTGTGAAAATGACAGAAATATTATAGACGCAAATGAAAGCGCCTTAAAACTTTTTGGTTATTCGAACTCTGAACTTATCAACAGGTGCAATGAGCATATCACGACAACACCCGAAAAGCTCAAAAATATTTATTTGGAAAAAATTTCTGCATTAAATTCGAAACTGCAAAATTTCGAAAATCTTTTAATTTCGGATTCCTCCAAATTGGAATTTAAGTCCCTGGGCGAGATAAATTTATTACGGTCGGAAGGTATTAGAGCGATTATACTTATACGGTTGTCAATTACAAACTCCTTAATTGGTTTTGTTTCCTTCCAGAAACTTTGTTCTTCATATAACCGGCAAAATAGTTATTTGAGCTTATTTGGAACTATCACCGAACTGATCTCTTATTCTATACAAAATCAATATGCCGAATCTGCCCGGAAATCTGCAGAAGAAGAAATGATTAAACTTTCGAGAGCAGTTGAACAAAGCGCAAATATTGTAATAATTATAAATACAGAGGGAGTTATTGAATATGTTAACCCTAAGTTTAAAAATGTAACAGGATATACATTTGGAGAGGTTGTTGGTAAAAAACCAAGCTTGCTAAAATCTGGAGAAACAAACCCTGATTTATACAGCCAAATGTTGGGAGAAATAAAAGTAGAAAAGCAACTGACTATAGAACAAAAAATAGAGTCAATTGAACACTTGGCGGCCGGTATCGCTCACGAAATAAATACGCCGATGCAATATGTGGATGATAACTCAACTTTTTTAGCCGACGCATTTGAGTCCATGTGTAGTTATATTTATTAAACGCGCAATCTTTTTTTACAATCTGGCGAAAATTTGGAACAGAATTTTAAAGCAACAATTAAGAATTCATTTAAGTGGGAAAATTTGGAGTTTTTCTTTCAAGAAATTCCATTGGCAATAAAACAATCGGAAATCGGTATTAGAAGAGTTTCAAAGATTATTAAAGCAATGAAAGATATTGCACATCCCGGTGTTAAAGAAAAAACTTATACGGATATAAATAATTCCATTGAAGTTTCAATAACCATTCCTAAAAATGAATGGAAATATTTAGCCGATTTGGAACTTGATTTAGATCCCGATCTTCCACCACTGCTCTGTTTGCAGGAAGAAATTAACCAGGTATTGCTAAATACAATTGTTAACGCGGCTAACGCTATTGAACAACGTAATGGTTTAAATTCGCCTGCGAAAGGAAATATTATAATTAAATCCTGCCGCGAAAATAACCATATTTTAATAAAAATAAGCGATACTGGAACTGCAATTAAAAAAGAGTTCAACAAAAATATTTTTGATCCGTTTTATAAAACAAAACCCGTTGGCAAAGGGACAGGACAGTGATTATCGATTGTTCAAAATATAATTGTTGAAAAACATAACGGATTAATTGAGGTTGAAACCAAATTAAATGAAGGAACTACATTTATTTATAAGCTGCCATTATCATAATTTTTTTAGTTTGAAATGGTACTTTTAATCTGAACGGAAGTATTTATGCCCACTAAAATATTATTTGTAGATGATGAACCAAATATAATTGACGCGCTAAAACGTATGCTTTTTACGATGGACAAAGAATGGGAAATGAATTTTGTTTTAAGCGGTCACGAGGCTTTGAAGATATTACAACTAAATGAAATGGACGTAATAATAACCGACATGAGAATGCCCGAAATGGACGGCGCTCAGCTGCTTTCGGCAGTAAGAGAAAAATATCCGCATTTAATACGTATTGTTCTTTCTGGTCATTCCGATGACGAAATGGCATTGCGTTCTACTACAGTAGCTCACCAGTATTTGACCAAACCGTGCTCTTCTGAAAATTTGATATTAACAATTAAACGCGCGATTCAACTGCGGGAATACCTTAACGATAAAAACCTTATTGATTTAGTACACGGCTTAAAACAGCTTCCAAGTCTCCCTGAACTTTATATTAAACTTGATGAGGAGATAAAATCCGAAAAAGTTTCATTGCAAAAAGTCGGGGATATTATGTCGAAAGATATTATGATGTCGGCTAAAATTTTACAGCTTGTTAATTCCGCCTTTTTCGGTCTCCCCTCCAAAGTAACTAATCCATTACAGGCCGTTAATCTTTTAGGATTAAATGTTATAAAATCTCTGGTCCTGTATGTGAAAGTATTTTCAAGTGGTAATTCTTTTAATCATTCATTCTTAACAATCAATCAACTTTGGAAACACAGTATACTTGTAGCAAATATGGCAAAACGTATAATTAAAAATGAAGTGGGTGATAGAATTATGGAAAGCGACGCCTATGTAGCGGGATTACTCCATGATATTGGAAAAATAATTATTTACAGCGACAAAAATCTGGCACCACAGTTAAACAATTATACAAAAAATAATGAATGTACCTTTACTGAAGCGGAATATAAATTATTAAAAAATTCACATTCAGAAGTAGGGGCTTATCTTTTGGGAATTTGGAATTTGCCCGACAACATTATTGAAGCCGTAGCGTTGCATAATAATTCGGGTCTTATGGATTTCGATTTAATTGATGTTTCAAGCTCAGTATTTATTGCGAATAGTCTTATTCTTGGCACTGAAACACGATTAAATTTTTTAACGGAAAAATTCGGAGCAGACAAAGTATCACAATGGTTTAATTACTTGAGTGAGTTTTCCTCTGAAAAAACAGCGGACCGTATTAATTAACGATCCCAAACCTATAACTTTTTAGTGATTTTAATACATCATAAATTATTAGTAGATGACGATAAAAATATACTGGAAGGATACCGCCGAAATTTAAAATCTAAATTTAATGCTCATACTGCAATTTCTGCATAGAACTAATTAATACTGGGAGCTCTTGAACCGGAGATTTGAGTCCCTGAATTGGGCATGATGTTTTACTCGATGGCATTTTTGACTCATGTGGACATTTGTTATTAACTAACGATATAGAGATCTCGAAAGTTTCTTTAATAAAAATTAGAAACTACACAAAAATGCACTCACTTATAGAACCGAAATACTCTGGCTGTTTGGTAATTGAATGGCAGGGACTTATTTTTCGAAGGTAAGATGTGTCAAAAAACATATTGATACTTTGCCGTAGATTAATCTGATAAAGATCTTTCCACATAGTCTATATTGTAAAGATATTCCTGCGAAAGCTTCATTTTTATTTTTTCTTCACTTCGTATTTCAAGGTAATTTTTTCCTATTCTGTGAACAGTACCAAAAATAAAGTTTCTATCTTTAATTTTTGGATTGGGGAATGTGTATTTAATTTTATCCCCTCTTCTAAAATCTTTTATATGTGAAATCCTCATTTTAACTATCTCCTCATTAAACTATTATCGAAATATAATTTTCGAATTTAATCTTAATGTTACCGATAGATAAATAAATTGTTAAATTTCATCATTTACTGCGCTTGATTTTATTTGTTATATTTAAAACAATATTTTGTAAGGTAAAATTTATGATTTTATTTTAGGACAGCTGGTCACATTTCAACCATCCTTTAGTTTTTATTTAGATTTAATTTGTTACATAATTAAAAAGAACATTAACTAGAATTATTATTACTCACTTATTAATTAAAATGAATCAAAACTTCAATACACAAATCAATCCCTCAGTATTCCTTTCCTTATGGAATTCATCCTTTGATGGATTACTAATTTTGGATTCCGAGTTTAAAGTTTTGGAGGTAAATGAAGTACTTTGTCGTTTTTTAAAGAAAAAAAGAAAATCTTTAATTGGTAGAATTATTTCAAATTTTATTACAAGCACTTCTAACGATCAAATTTTTCAAAGGAATATTTTTACTGAAAAATCTAAAATTACAAAATCTGAATGGGCGGTGAAACTTTGGGATGGGAATATATTTTTGTGTGAAATTTCAAAATCATGCTTGCAAAACAAAAATAAAACGTTTTTATATACACTTAAATTTCCTAATTCCCAAGATAAACCGATTGCATCGAACAATAAATTGTATAAACCCGATTATAAATCAACTGCCCTTCCTCAACAAATAAACAAAAAACATTTGCAATTATTTTTAGATAATACACCTGACTTAATTGCGGTTTTAAATTTTAAGAAGCAAGTAATTTGGTCTAATAAATCATTTAAAAGGATTTTTAGCAAGGACAAAATAAGTTTAGAAAATCCTTTCGATATAATTTTAAAGGAAGACTTTAATCTGGCTTTGGATATATATAATCAATTAATTACCAAGAAAAAACCGGTGAAAAATGTTGAGCTTCGGGTTAAATGTTTTTCAGGTAAATGTAGATATTTTGAGTTTGATTGGTATTACATCTATACCAATTCGCAGGATAATTTTCAGCTTATTGGCAGAGAGATAACTAAGAGAAAAAAAGTTGAAAATCAATTAGAGGAATACAAAAATCGGCTTGAATTAAAAATTGATCAGAGAGCCAAACAACTACTTAAATGTGAAGAAACATTCAAAGCGCTTGCTGAAAACAGCAAAGATATTATTATGAGATTCGACTCCAAACTTAGGCATATGTATGTGAACCCAATTGTAGAAGAATTGACAGGAATTGCTCACCAGAATTTTATAGGAAAAACTCATAAAGAATTAGGCTTTCCGAAAAAGTTAGTTGAACTTTGGGAAAAAGAAATGAAAGCAGTGTTTAAATCCGGAATAAAATCAAGGGTAGAATTTCAATTAGAAAACGGTATTTGGATCGATTGGGTGATTATGCCGGAGTATGATGAGGAGCAAAACGTAAAATATTTAATAACTTCCGGCAGAGATATTACAGAAAGGAAAAAACTTGAATTTAATATTCTGAATAATTTAGAAAAAGAGAAGGAATTTAGTGCTCTTAAATCCCGTTTTATTACAACTGCTTCTCACGAATTTAGAACGCCATTGGCTTCAATTTTATCCTCTGTTGACATTCTAATTAGATACGGCAAAAATTGGGAGCCCGTGAAAATAGTACACCAATTGGAAAGAATTAAGAAAACAGCCCTTTCTATGACGGAATTAATTAACGATGTATTATTAGTAAGTAAAAATCAGAACCAACAGAAACAATACTTTCCTAATGAAACTAATTTACTGGAATTGATCAAAAAACAAATTGAACTATTAGAAGTCTTGGATGGTAATAAAAACAGAATTACTCTAAATTATAATTGTGATGAGCTGAATTTTTATATTGATGAAAAATTAATTGTTTCGGTTCTTCAGAATTTATTATCTAATGCGTTAAAATACAGCGATAAAACAAAGAAAGTATTGTTGGATATTAATATGTCGGATAATAACCTTATTATTAAGGTATCTGATAAAGGGATGGGTGTTGAAGCCGCCGACAACAATACAATTTTTGAACCTTTCCACCGTGGAGCAAATGTGGGAAAATTGTCGGGTACAGGATTAGGTCTTTCAATTGTGCGAAAAGCTGTTGAGATGCATGGTGGTAAAATAACTTTAAAATCAAAATTGGGTAAAGGATCGACTTTTACAGTTTTTTTACCTAAAAATATTTCTTAATAAGAAATAGGAAAAGAAGTGGAGAATAAAAGGATTAAAATATTAGTAATAGACGACGAAAAAGATCTTCTTGAAAATATTGAAACAATTCTTTGCGAGGAGGGATATGAAGTAGTTACGGCATTCGACGGATTGGATGGAATTAAAAAGTTTATACGAGAAAAACCTGATTTAATAATTTGTGATGTATTGATGCCGAATATGGATGGTTACGAGGTATTGGATAAAATCTCTAATATTTCTTTGAAACCTATTCCCTTTATATATTTAACCGCAAAAATTGAGAGCGCCGATTTAAGGAAAGGGATGAACAAGGGGGCTGATGATTATATATTTAAGCCATTTGAAACTGATGATTTGCTGAAAACTATAAATGTGCGGCTCGAGAAGTTTGGAATAAATCCCAGTGAGAAACGTGTTGTTAAATCAAAAGAAGAGAAGAATTTTACAGAAGATAAAATATTTGTGAATTTTAATAATATAATTCAACCTGTTGCCATAAAAGACATTAAAATAATTGAAGCCCAGAACCAATACACTAAATTATTTATTAATAACGGGAACGCTGTTGTCCTTAAAAAATCTTTGACTCAATGGGAGGCTTCTTTACCCGAAAAAACTTTTATTCGAGTACACAGGTCTTTTTTAGTAAATATTTCTTATATCAAAAAAATTGAGAAAGGAGAAAAAAACCAATATCAAGTATTTTTACATGGGCTTGAAAACCCCGTTGAAGTCAGCAGACGTTACAGCTCAAAAGTATTATTACTTATTAAAAATAAAGGATAGAACAAATAAATAAATAATCATTTAACCGTTTACAACCTAATATTACCTTTCACAACTTAAAGTATAAAATATGTTTAATTCTCTTCGAAAATTAATTCAAAACAGAAGAGTGGATGTTGGAAACCATATTAGTAGTTGAAGACGATAAAAATCTGCAATTAAACTTAAAAGAAATTTTTGAGGAAGAAAAATATCATTGTGTAGTCGCTGAAAATGGTTGGGAAGCTCTGGCTAATATTCATTTGATTTCTCCTGACTTAATTATTTCAGATATTAACATGCCGGAAATGGACGGTTTTAAGTTTTATACTGAATTAAAAAACTCATCTGCCACACAATTAATTCCTTTTATATTTTTATCTGCTAATAACGATTATTATTCAAGGCGAAGCGCCATGAATATGGGAGTTGATGATTTTATACTCAAACCATTTTCCGTCGATGATTTGTTAAGCTCAGTAAAAACCCGACTCGAAAAAAAAAGACTACATGATTATAGAATTGAATCGATTAAAACCAACATAATTAAAAATGTTCCGCACGAAATGCGCACACCACTTGTTTCAATTCTCGGCTTCACAGATTTAATTTTAGAGGATGAGGAAACTTTTTCAAAAGAAGAAGTTAAAGATTTACTAAAATGCATTAAATCCTCCGCATTGAGGTTAAAGGAAAGGATAGAAAAATTTGTGAGATTAGCCGAAGTAAAAACAATAACAAATTTTATGTGTACTCAAAAAGAAGAACTAAAACCTCACTGTTATATTACTAAATCTTTCGTAATTAGAATAATTGATCAAAAACTTCAATATTTTGACAGATATTCTGATTTTGTCTGTTCGGTTGAAGAGGCAAAAATTTGTATTTCTGAAGATCATTTGACTACAATTTTATTCGAACTGCTTGACAACTCAATTAAATTTTCGTCGCCTGGAACAAAAATTGAGCTTAATGCTTTTATCTCCCAAGATGTTTATAGAATTGAAATACACGATAATGGAAGGGGATTCAGTGAAAAAGAGATACAAGAAATTGCGGTTTTTAATCAGTTTGAAAAAGATAAATATCAACAGGTTGGTTTAGGCTTGGGATTGCCGATAACAAAAAATATTATAGAGCTCGTTGGCGGAGCATTTACAATTAACAGTGAAAAAAATTCTTTTACTTCAATTGAACTGAAAATCCCAATACAAAATTAATCGGTTTTAATTTTCACATAAACTTATTTCACCATGATTTGCTGAATTTTGTTATAAGCCGGGAATTATAATTTTTACGCAGTTTTACTTTTTAACCAACTTGCTGTAATTGTTTATATACTCTTCAACTATTTTTTTATTCCACTCCGGGAAATTGATTTTTAATTCGTTTAATAAATTGACGGCTTCGGCATAATCTTCAGCGTCAACATGTTCAAAGGCCTCCCCGAATAGATAACCGGGCGAACCTTGAACGCTAGATAATTCAGTTTCCAGATATCTAATTTCATTTCGTAATTCTATTATCTCTTTGCTGTTCAGGTTACATCCAGAAAAACAGCTTATAAGTACTAATAACAATATTATTTTTGGAAAATGTTTCAATTGAATAACCTCAATTTTAATTGTTCGATTATTTATTAGAATTGTTGATCAATGAAAAAGCGTAAATCATCTCTGAGGCAATTTGTCGGCAACGTTTATCATACATTTGCTCTTCCAATTCAGTATTGTCAAATATTTTAGGGTCCTCGTATCTGATTGGGAACCTGATTTCCGCACCTGAAACTACCGGGCAGGCCGCATCGGCGTCAGAACACGTTAGGATCGCCGCAAAATTTTGTTCAGGATTAATTGGATCGGTATAAATCTTAGAAAAACATTCAATAGGATTAGCTTCATTCGAATACTTTACTGAATAAACGGGGTTTTCGGATGTGATGGCATTTTTTGTTTCGAAACCGGCTCTTACAAGCGCATTTACCGCTCTTATGTTAAATGCGGTAGTTTCCGTTCCGCCAGAATAACAGGAAATCTTTTTTATACCGAAGTACTCAGCTGCCGATTGTGCGAGTATCTGTCCCATCTGACTGCGTCGTGAGTTGTGTGTGCAAATAAATACCAAGTTTATTGTTTCCCCTCTTGCTTTTTTTTCCTCCATAAATTTTGCAAAATCAGACAATAATTTTTTTCTTTCAGAATCAATCTGATCTAAGTCCGAAATAATATTTTCGAAATAGCCTTTAATAGATTTTATTAACATAGTTCTCCCGATTTTTCTGATTAATATAACATTCTGAAACAAATTATTAATAATAAAAAAGCCGCTTAAAAGCGGCTTTATAAAATAAATATAAGAGTAGAATATTATTTTAACAAATTCATTTTTACAGTCTGCATATAGTCGCCTGCCTGCAATCTCGCGAAATAAATACCGCTAGCAACGCGTGCGCCAAATGCATCGTTACCATTCCATTCAACGGTGTAACGTCCAGCGTTATACATATCATGATCAATTAATTTTGTTATCTGTTTACCCTGAATATCATAAATCACCATATCAACTTTGCATTGTTGAGGAATTGCAAATTCAATTTCTGTAGATGGATTAAAAGGATTAGGATAATTTTGCGAAAGGTTATAGTTCTCAACTTTACCAGGTAATGTTTTTACAAGTGTTGTACCGTGAGGATCACCATGACAGCTTACGCAGTCCATTCTTGTCATAACGTTATTTAACATAGCCGAGCCATGGCAGCCCATACATTGTTTTATTGCGGCGGAGTCTGCGTAAGTTAATGTAAATGTGCTCGCAAAATGAGCATTTAATATTTCAGCAGTTTTGGCAGCAACATCGCCGGTTAGTCTGGCGCATCTTTCTTTTCTTTCAACATCCCCTATTTTTTTACCTGCATGATTACACCATTGCGACACTGAAGCGTGGCACATCGGCGACCCTGCAACATTTTGCGGCAAAGCTTCGGCAAATTTTACAATTTCATATTTTCCAGATGTTGCAAATTCGTTTGCAACTGTAGTTGGCAGTTCCTCCTGACAAGACCAGCCCCATAATTCGGAAATTAGATTACCGGAAGATCCTTTATCTGCAACTAAACTTATCATTGCTGCTCCACCGTTTAGAGCGCCGCATAATGTTCCCCAACCAACACCGCCGCCTCTACCGAATAACATAATTTCCATAGGAAGGTTCGTCCAAGGTTCGCCAATAGCTGCTTTCAGAGGCTCTAATAATCCACCGAACGCGCCGGAGCAACAGTCTTTATCGCTGTAATATAGTGTGTGAGCTTTTACTCTAACTACATCAGGATCCAATGCAATATAAGGCCAAGGCCATTCAGTTGTTTTAGTTCCGGCCAGCAGATTTCCTCCAGCCAACACATTTAAGCCTGCAACTCCTACCGCTGCACCGACGGCATATTTAGACGTATTAGTAAGAAAATCTTTTCTTGTAAGGTTTTTCTTTTCCATCAGTTGTCCTCTCTCTTTAGTTGTTTTTCCGAGCGTTTAAGTATTCCCAGAATTCTATTTGTTGTTGTATTGTTTTCATCCAGTTCAACTACTTTTTCAAAATATTTAATCGATACTTCTATATCACAGTAAAGCCATAAAACGCCTAATATTAAAAGCCGATCATACTCTTTAATAGTGCTTACATTGTTTTCAAATTCGTAAATAATTTTCGGACATGGGCAATCATCTCTATAAGGATCACTGTCCATAATGAAGGCTATATCTTCGATAATTAATTGCTCAAACAGACTAAGTGCTGTCTGGAATTTATGAGATAACATGAAACAAATTATTAGTTTTTTTTTGATTGGTTTACTGGCCGGATCTAAAAGAAGCGCCTCTTCTAATTGTTCCATTGCCTCGCAATACTTGCGCGCAAGAAAATATTGATTTCCTAGCATTTCACTCATAATTATAAAAAAGGCAAAAATTATGCCGCACTAAACAGCGAAAATCAAAAAGAATTGAGACTATTTATTGGTATTAATGGCACAGAATGCAACAATTCCGTTATAAACGTGGTGAACAAAGGCTATTGAAGGAGTTGAATCGAATTGTTTCGTCTGCAACGAATTGCAACAGAATTTATTTAATTGATTTTATTTGTCTATGGATTGTACTCCGGTTCACGCCCAGTATTTCGGCGACTTTTGTTTTATTCCAATTATTTTGTTTTAACAATGAAAGAAGAGTTTGTGTTTTTTCATCTTTTTCAATTTCTTTAAAATTTAATTTTTTATTACAATCAAATTTCATCCTTATTTCCGGCGGCAAACAGCAAATACAAATTGTGTCTTCCCTTTTCGAACGTATAAATGAGTATTCAATTGCATTCTCAAGTTCCCTAATATTACCAGGCCAATCATATTGCATTAGCGCATCCATTGCTTCATCAGAGATTGAGTCGATTTTTCTTTTATATAATTCTGCAAATTTGTTCAAAAAATAATTTGCTAAGGGTGAAATATCCTCTTTCCTTTCACGTAATGGAGGGATGTGAATTGGAAAAACGTTTAATCTGTAAAACAAATCTTGTCTGAATTTTTTCTTCTTAATTTCTTCTGTCAAATTCTTGTTTGTTGATGCAATTATGCGGACATTCACCCTGCGCGTAATTGATTCGCCTAGTCTTTCGAAAGTTCCCTCCTGAATTACTCTTAACAATTGTGTTTGCATAACCAGGGGCATTTCTCCAATTTCGTCTAATAGTATTGTACCGGAATCGGCATATTCAAACCGGCCCACACGGTCTCTCACTGCGTCGGTGAAAGCTCCTTTGACATGCCCATATAATTCGCTCCCTAAAAGATTTTCGGAGAAGACAGCACAATTTACTTTTACATATACCTTATCTCTGCGAGGACTTGTTTCTTTAATCGCATTGGCGACAAGTTCTTTCCCCACCCCCGTTTCACCGGTAATTAAAACTGTAGCGTTGCTCTTAGCTATTTCGTTTATTGATTGATAAATATTGTGCATTGCTTTCGATTTGCCGATTATACCAAAAAAGTTTTGGTGTTTTTCCAAATATGTTTTTATATCTACGGTATTTGAGAAATGACGAAAAGAAATGATTCCTCCAATTGGAGTTCCGGCATTATTTTTAATCAACGCGGCATTTAGTTTTACAGGTATAAGTTCTCCGTCATATTTTTGTAGAGTAGATTCCAAATCTATAATGTTTTTACCTGTTTTAATTACTTCGGCAATTGGACAACCGAGCTGACATCTTTCCGACATACAAAAATTTTTACATAATTTGCCAATAACATCTACTCTTTTTATTCCTGTAATATTTTCTGCTGCTTCGTTTACAAATTGAATAATAAATTCTTTGTCAATTATATAAACTCCTTCTGCCAAAGAATCTAATATTTCCAGATTTGTTTCGTTGAGTAAACTATTTTGCATAATTTTTATACAGTTGTTAACAAATAAAATCCGCCAAGAATTACAAGCAGACCGCAGCCCCTTTTTATCCAGAGTAAAACATTTGATTCTTCACTCCAATTTAAATATTTCTGCACTTTTCCTGTTATAGTTCCCGCGCCAACAATTACCGAACAATGCCCAACTCCAAAAGCTAACAGAAACATTACGGCAAGGAAATAATTTGTCTGAGCAGTTTGAAACACAACTCCAAGAACAGGCGCCATATAAGCGAATGTACATGGACCAAGAGCCACACCGAAAAGCAATCCCAAAATAAGTGCGGCCAACAAACCTTCTGTTTTTGTCCCCTTTAATCCCCTATTCCAATCAAACCTAATGATATCTAAGAGATAAAGTCCAACAATAAAGAATATTCCAGCAACAAGATAATTCCCGGTGCTTCCGACGTCCCCCATTAGTCTTCCAAGCGACGCGGTGACAAATCCTATTAATGCAATAGTAATTAATATTCCAATTGAAAAAATTAGAGAAATGGAGAATGTTCTACCTAAAGATATTTTTCCTTGTGAACTGACAAAACCAACCACAAGTGGAATACTTGATAAGTGACAAGGTGAGAGGAGTATACTTAAAACTCCCCAAACAAAAGAAGCAACCAGTGCTAAATAAACGGAACCATTCATCGCTTCATATAATGTCGTAAAAATACCTTCGAACATTTTAATTCTTGCCCGTAATAGGTTTTAGCCCTTTGCTGATCAAAATTTTATCAATCTCTTTTTCGGGATAAAACCCTTCATGCCTGTGAAACTCCTCACCTTTTTCGTCTAAAAACACCTGAGTAGGAATCAGTTTGATGCCGAATTTTTGCGCATATTGTTTTTGTTCGGGCAGCCAAACGTCATAAAAAACAACTTTAATTTGTTTCCCGTATCTTTCTTCTATCGCTTTCATAACTGGTTGCATCTGTTTACAGGGTATACATTTCACCGATCCTAACTCAACAAAAGTTACTTTAGCTTTTTCGGAATCTTTTTTTGCAGGAAGCTTATTTCCCTGTCCGGCACTTTCAATAGTAACCAGGAAAGAGAATAAAACTAATAACAATATCCTCATATCCTTTCCCCTTTAATCCATTCAATTATTTGGTTGTCATTAGGAATTACTCCTGCGCTTTTCACTTTTTCATCAATTACAAGTGCTGGTGTCGACATAATCCCATATTTCAACATATCTTTAATATCTGTAACTTTTTCTACATTAACATTTAAATTATTCTGGTCGACCAATTCACGAACTTTGGACTCTAATGTCTTACATTTTTTGCATCCGGTTCCAAGTATTTTAACAGTCATAAATTTTCCTTTAGTGTTTAGGTGTATCTATTTACAAAAATTAGGTTTTTCGAAATCACCTTTTTCGGGTGTACTAAAATATTTTTTTTGAAAATATAATGCTACATTAACTAATGCTATAAGCACGGGAACTTCTACAAGAGGGCCTATTACTGCCGCAAACGCTTCTCCGCTATTTATACCGAATACTGCAATTGCTACAGCGATCGCCAGTTCAAAATTATTGCTTGCCGCAGTAAATGAAAGTGTGGTTGTTTTGGAATAATCCGCACCTATTTTTTTGCCCAGATAAAAGGAGACCAAAAACATTATTATAAAATAGAAAATAAGAGGAATTGCAATTCTTACAACATCCAGAGGTATTTTTACAATAACCTCCCCTTTTAACGAAAACATGACAAAAATTGTAAACAACAGGGCAATTAGTGTTATTGGGCTTATTCTAGGTATAAACTTTTCCTCATACCACTGTTTGCTTTTATATTTCAGAAAAATTATTCTTGTAATAATTCCTGCAACAAATGGAATTCCCAAATAAATGAACACACTTTCAGCAATTTGACCTATTGTTATGTCTACGGAAAAGGTTTGAATTCCAAGCCATTCCGGCAGTACAGTTAAAAACACATAAGCATACACGGAGAAGAAAAGAATTTGAAAAATTGAATTGAACGCCACTAAACCTGCGGCATATTCAGTATCTCCTTTAGCGAGTTCATTCCAAACAATTACCATGGCAATACAACGGGCCAGACCAATCAGAATTAAACCTGCCATATAATGAGGCATATCGTGCAAAAACAGAACCGCTAAAAAAAACATAAATATGGGTCCGATCAACCAATTCTGTATAAGTGAAAGCGAGAGTATTTTTACGTTCCGAAATACATCAGGAAGCTCTTCATACTTTACTTTCGCCAACGGCGGATACATCATAAGTATAAGCCCAACCGCAATAGCAACATTAGTTGTTCCCGATTGAAAAACATTCCAGAAATTGATAAAACCCGGAAAAAGATAACCCGATAAAACACCAACAAACATCGCGAGAAAAATCCACAAGGTTAAGTATCTATCTAAAAATGAAAGCTTATGAGATTTCTTATCCATATTGTATATTTTGATATTTTATGATGAATAGTTTTATTTAATTATTTTCTAATTATTTGAAATAATTAGAAGTTAAGAATACTTATCATGTTAACAGTTTATTGATATCTAAAAAAAGAAATTAAATATATAGCCGACTATAATTATCCCTACGGCGACAACTGCCACAAAAGAAAATATCAAAGGCATCTTCAATACCTTACGAAGTATAATTGTTTCCGGAAGAGACAAACCAATTACACTCATCATAAAAGCGAGCACTGTTCCCAAGGATGCTCCTTTCTCTAATAGGGCTTGAACAATTGGTATAACCCCGGCTGCATTCGAATACATAGGAATGCCCAATAATACAGAAAGAGGAACCGACCACCAGGCTTCAGCGCCCATTAATCCTGCCATAAAATTTTCGGGAACATATCCATGAATAGCGGCACCGACAGCAATTCCAAGAACTATATATATCCATACTTTACCTACAATCTCTTTTACCGCTGCAAAGCCCATGTCAAATCTGTTGCTAAGGCTCAGTTTAGTTTCTTCGGATTCAATTTGAGTTTGCTGCAGTTCATATACCCAGCCTTCAACAAATTTCTCGAGCTTCAATTTACCTATCACAAATCCGGAAATTATCGCGATTACCAATCCGGTTGAAATATAAATTAATGCGATTTCCCACCCGAATAAACCCAGCAGCAACACCAAAGCTACTTCATTTATCATAGGCGCGGCTATAAGAAAAGAGAAAGTTACACCAAGTGGCACTCCAGCTTGAACAAATCCTATAAACAGTGGTATTGCAGAACAACTGCAGAAAGGGGTAACTATGCCCAATAATCCGGCGCTTATATTGCCGACAATCAGTGATTTGCCCCCCAAAATCTTTCTTGTTTTTTCAGGTGAAAAATATGTTCTTACAATACCCACAACAAATACGATAAGCACCAATAACATCATAACTTTTGGAACTTCGTACACAAAAAAATGGATTGCGTTCGTCATTAATTTTTCATCATCAAAATCCAAAATGCCATAAACAATCAAATCGGTTATTTTTTCCAGCTCAAAATATAAAAGGAACCAAAAGGGCAGCATAACCAAAGGAATAATTATTTTATTACTCAATGCTTTTTCAGATGTGATCACTTTTTTATCCCACATTTTGTATTTCTAAACTTTCTTTAATCCAGTGCTGGAGTGTAGATTTGGTTGGTATTTTGCCTGTAGATACAATTTTTCCGTTTATTTCCAGTGCGGGTGTTTGCATAATTCCCCGTCCAACAATTGCTTGTAAATCTTCAACTTTTTCGATTAAAAAATCCACTCCCATTTCGTTAACAGTCTCTGTACTTAAGGCTGTTAACTTTAAACAGTTAGCGCAACCCGAACCATATACTTTAATTACATTCATTTATCCTACTCCATGTTTCGTTATTTTACGAAAGTGATTTATTGCTTATGTATTACAAAGTTTATTTCTATCTAATGTTTTAACTTTATGTTTATCATTAATAATTAATTCTTCATCACTAATCCAAAAATCTAGAGAATTAAGAATTGAATTTATTCTGGTATCTGATGGGGAGGGATTAATAAGATAATTAACCCACTTACCATCCTTATCCTCAATAATAAAGCCCGATTCTTTCAAAACTTTAAGATGTTGAGAAACAGTTGAGTTGGCAAGATTCAATAATTCTTTAATTTCGCACACACACAAAATTTTGCTTTGAAGTGCTTTTAGAATTCTTAATCTATTTAGGTCAGATAATGCTTTGAATAGCTTTGTCTTGTCTTTCATTACAAAACTCATTTCGTTATATGGCGAAATATAATTCTTTCAATTTATTTTTACAACTTTATAATAAAAAAATATTATTTCATCGAATATGGGGTAGGAATTAAAAAAAGAGATGCCGGGGATAGCATCTCTTTTGTTTTCAAAATATTAACTCAACTAATTTTATTTTATAAGCGTCATCTTAATTGTACGAACATGCTGATTTGTTTGAAGTCGGCAAAAATAAGTTCCGCTTGAAAGTTTGCTGCCGTCAAACACTACCTGATAATTTCCGGGTGATTGAATTTTATTTGTAAGCACCGATATCTCTTTACCCAAAACATCATAAACCGTGAGCTTAACATTGCTTGTATTGGATATTTGATAATTTATATTCGATTTAGGATTGAATGGGTTGGGGTAATTTTGTTGCAAAACAAAATCTTTTATTAAGTTGTTTTCACCATTATTATCAACTTCAGTAATTTTTTCAACGGATAATATTAAATAACTGCTTGCTTGTGAATCCTCGAACTCAAGAGTGTTAGTTGAGTAGTCGTAAGCAACATTGTTTAACGCAACCCATTGGTTGGACTGTTCATCCCACGATTTTACAGTTATATTATTCTCCTCAACACCATAAGCTTTTAGTTGAGCATCGGTGTAATGGAGTCTATACTTAAGTTTAGAACCAAAACTGATTCTTTGTCTGCCGTCATTCAACCAGAATTTATTAGATCTCTCGGAATTAAACATTGCAATTTCGTACCCCGAAAAAACTTTCTCTCCTCCAGAATTAGGCATGTTGCCAGGATAAAGTTCCAGCAACTGACAATAAATTGAGTCTTCCATCATCATTCCGCCCATGTGTCCCATACTATTCCATCCGGGTTGTAATATTAAATTATCCCCTGCATCGAAAGGATTTACGCATTGAAAGGAGAATCTCATATTTTTATGTATCCATCCGCCGCTTAAATTTCTACCAAATCGTGATGGATCACTCCAGATAAGTCCATTTAACTCATAAACGATTATTACATCATTTGTGTCGCGATCTATTAAACCACCAGTTACAGTTATTACATCACCTTCCAGTGGACGCAAAGCGCCTGAAGCCGGTTCATACCAAAATGGTCCGAAATTCAGGAAATAGTCGGGTAATCCATCCTCATTGATATCTAAATAGTAATGATTCATATAAAAAGTTGTATCTACTAATACCCCACCGGTAAAGGTTACAGTAGAAAGTGAATCATTTCGCCATCCTCGCGCAAACCCTTTATAATCATGCCGGCGGTCTCTTCCAAAATCATGGCGCCCTGTAAAATTATTCCAGAAGGGTTCAAATGGTGAACGCCAGAATTCCCCATTTATTTCGTAAACTACTATCACTGAAATATCCATAGAAGATTGGTGTTCACCCCCAAATATGGTAATTACTTCGCCGTTTATCGGTCTAACCGCATTGGAACTGTCAGGTTGATACCAAAAAGGACCGAAGTTCAATTTATAATCCACAGTGCCGTCATTATTTTCATCAAGATAATAAATGGGATGCGAGTAATTTGTATCAACAACAGCGGCTCCGGAAATTGATATTTCAAAAAGAGAATCGGGGTTAAAGTGACCTTCGCCATGTTGGTGGATTTGAGCCGAAAGATTCATTGATAGAATTAAAAAGGCAGCTAATAAACTTGTAAAAATTCTTTTCATCATGTTCTCCGAATATTTAATGATAAATCTTCAGTTAATAAAATCAAATGTGATGCCAAGATGGAAAACCTCTAAAAAGCAAAACTTAATTAGATTTTTATAGAATCAATTGCCTGAAATTACCTCCAATATGCCTGGTAATAAAAAAACCATTCAAATATTGCAAACAATCCGACTGGGGAAAATTATAATTTTCTGTCACTTAGTTATAATACTTAATCCATCTATAAACCTTATAAACAGTTTTACAATTTAATTACAATGATACTATTTCATACAGATACAAACAGATACCCAAATTGTAACCGAATTGTAATATAAGAGTTTTATGTTTGGGTAAAGATAATTTTAGATAAAAGGAGAGTACTGGGATGAAAAAAATCTCATCGATGTTATTAAGCTTTATCTTATCAACAACAATCTTTGCTCAAGAGGGAGGAAAGATAAGCAGTTTAGCTTTTTATGAATACACTTATCATACTAATGGTGATCCAACAGTTAACAATGAATTAGAGTTCCAGAGAGTTTACTTCACATACGAAAATTCCGTATCAGATAATCTCGAGTACAAATTCCAATTGGATGTAGGCAGAAAATCTGACGATGGCAGATTGGAAGCTTATTTAAAAAATGCTGTGGTTAATTGGCACACAGATTATGGAAATTTCATTATCGGATTACAGAGCATGAACATGTTTAACATTCAGGAAAAAAACTGGGGGCACAGATTTATTGAAAAAACCCCTATGGATATAAATAAATTTTCAAGTTCCGCGGATTTGGCAATAGGTTATGAAAATAGCCTAAACAATGATTTACACTTCAGTCTGCTTCTTTCAAATGGAGAGGGTTATAAAAGCCAGGAAAAAGATTCATATAAAAAAGTATCAGCAAACCTTGTTTACGGTGTTAGCGACCTAACTAAAAAAGACGGTTTTAATTTTGGGGGTGTTGTTTCGTTTGAGCCCTTCGAAAACAAAGTCGGCACTGATGTTCAAAAGGAGAATTCAAAAGTTTTCGGCTTATTCGGCGGATACGCTTTCAGTAATCTTAGAATCGGCGCGGAATATGACGTACAGACAACAAGCGGTGTTGATATTACAGCCAACATTATTTCAGCTTACACAAATTACAAATTAATCGACTGGCTGCAAGGTTTTGCAAGGTTTGATATTGTTGATCCAAACAGTGATACTGATAAAGACGCTAACAATTATTTTGTAGCGGGAGCTATTTTCTCGCCCACAAAAGGATTAAAAATTTCTCCAAATATTAGATATACTTCATTTGAAAATAATGATATCGAATCAATAACGGATTTAAAACTAAACTTCGAGTTTAAGATATAGTTTGAAAAAATCAATTTTTATAAGAAAGGAAATACAATGAAAAATCTAAGAATTATAAGTTTGGCTCTTGTTTTAGCAGGTTTCTTATTTGGCACGCTTAGCGCGCAGCCGGTTGAAGTTGACAAAAATATACCCAAGTATAAAAAAACAACTGGAATTAAAGGTAATCTGAATAGTATCGGCTCCGATACAATTTTGAATATGATGACACTTTGGGCCGAAGGTTTTCAGAATATTTATCCTTCAGTGAAAATTCAAATAGAAGGAAAAGGTTCATCAACTGCACCCCCGGCTTTAATTGAAGGAACGGCTCAGATAGGTCCAATGAGTAGAAAAATGAAAGCAAAGGAAATTGACGCGTTCGAAGATAAATACGGATTTAAACCCACATCCATTGAGGTTTCATTGGACGCTTTAGCAATTTACGTTAATAAAGATAATCCAATAAAAAGTCTCAGTTTTGATCAAGCTGATGCTATTTTCTCAAAAACTCGCAATAATGGATATCCCGAGGACATTACTACATGGGGACAAGTAGGTTTAAAGGGTGAGTGGTCAAACAAACCGATAAGTATTTACGGCCGTAATTCCGCATCAGGCACATATGGGTTTTTTAAAGATCATGTTCTTGATAAGGGCGACTTCAAAAACAGCGTAAAAGAACAGCCTGGCTCGGCATCAGTTGTTCAAGGTGTTTCAAAAGATAAATACAGTATTGGTTACAGCGGTATCGGTTATAAAACTTCAAGCGTCAGGGCATTGCCTTTATCGGAGAAAAAAGATGGAAAAATATATGAAGCAAGCGATGAGAATGTTTTAAATGGTAATTATCCCCTGTCACGCTATCTGTATGTTAATATCGTTAAAAATCCTGGCAAACAACTTGATCCGCTGGTTAAAGAATTTATGAAATTCGTACTCAGCTACGAAGGTCAGCAAATTGTTGTTAAAGATGGTTATATGCCTTTGCCGTATGAAGTGGTAATGAAAAATCTGAAAGCTTTAGACTGATATTAAAAAATATTTTTATTGACATGGCTTGGGCGATTATAGTAGTTTTGTTAGTCGTTCAGGCCATCTTAAATTTATACAAAATTGGATTATAATCAGTGAAAGAAAAATCGATATCGAATTTTAGAAAGAAAGCAAAAAGAACGGATAAAATTGCAAAAGGAATTATTTCTCTTGGTGGTTTTGGAGTAATACTAAGCATTAGCGCGATTTTACTATTTCTGTTTTACGAATCTTTCCCATTAAGTTTTTCAGCATCAATCACAGAATATTTAGGCTGGAATGCTTCAACAAAAAAAGTACTGCTTGCCGGTATAGACAGATATAATGAAATTGAATATTTGCTTGACGAAAACGGGAAAGTGGAATTTTATAGAATAAAAGATCAGAAAATTTTTCAGACCGATTCAATTATACTTGCGGAGAATGAAAAAATAATAAGCGCTGACAAAGGGAGTTTAAACGACGAAATCATCGCGGTAGGAACTAATACCGGTCGAATAATTACCGCGCAAATTAAAATGACACCATTCTATTCCAGAGACGAAAGGGTAATAAAAGCTTCTTTTGCCGTGAAAGCTATTTATTCCACCACCGATTCTTCCGCATTACCAGAATCGATTTATAAAATACAATACTCAAAAAATGAAGACGCTTCGGAGTATTGGGCATGGTTAAACAACAGGAATGAGCTGCGCCTCAGAATTTATGACGCCGATGAAGAAAAGTTTTATAATTACAATATTACAGATCAATTGGGCAACTCAAAGACCTCAAATTTTACAATTAGCACGCAGGGTGACCATTTAATTGCTGGAACTGAAGGCGGGGAATTGTTCTGGTTTGATCTTTCCGATATCGAAGATGTTCAGTTAAAATCAAACTGGAGAAGTTCTAAAAATACAATTACTTCTTTAGCTTTTCTGATAGGCGACAATAGTCTTGTAGTAGGCGATGCGAAGGGATTTCTTCAATTATGGTTTCCCGTTAGATCATCCAACAATGAATTTCGTTTCCAAAAAATTCATGACTTCAGAGAACATAAAACCGAAATAACCGACATAATAGTATCTCCGCGTAACCGTACTTTTTTATCAATAGACTCGGCCGGAGAACTTCATTTGAATTATTCTACAACAAGTAATACTGAAATAGAGTTTAAGCCATTTGAATATGCAATAAAGACGGCAGCGTTTTCACCAAAATCAGATGCGCTTATTTTACTGGATAGTAAAAACAGAGTTGGACAATTTATTGTAGATAATGAGCATCCGGAAGTCTCTTTCGAGACTCTTTTCGGAAAAGCATGGTACGAGGGTTATGAAACACCGGAGTTTGTTTGGCAGTCAACAGGAGGCTCAGACGAATTTGAACCGAAATTTAGTTTGATCCCATTGATATTCGGAACGCTTAAAGGAACTTTGTACGCAATGTTATTCTCAATTCCACTGGCAATTCTCGCCGCTATTTACGTATCTCAATTCGCGCCCAAAAAGTTTGCACGAATAATAAAACCTACTATTGAAATAATGGCAGCGCTGCCAAGTGTTGTTATTGGATTTTTAGCGGGTTTATATTTTTCCCCTTTGTTCGAAAAACACCTTGTAACTATTTTCATTGCTTTCATAGCCCTGCCTCTATTTTTTTTACTGAGTGTCTTCTGCTGGCGTTTAATTCCCGAAGCCAAAAGAAGGCGGCTACCGCCCGGAGCTGACATGTTATTCGTAATTCCATTTCTAATTTTTTCATTTTTAGCCGCTGTTCTTCTGGCTAACACTGTTGAATTGTTTTTCTTCTCGGGCAATATTTCACAATGGTTATACGATACACTTAATATTCACTATGACCAGCGTAACAGTTTTGTAGTAGGATTCGCGCTAGGATTTGCTGTAATTCCAATAATTTTTACAATCTCCGAAGACGCGCTTAGTAACGTTCCATATTCTCTAACATCCGCTTCTCTGGCTCTTGGAGCCTCCCCCTGGCAAACTGTAAAAAAAATTATATTACCTGCTGCCGCAGGTGGAATATTTTCCGCAGTGATGCTTGGTCTTGGAAGAGCCATTGGCGAGACAATGATAGTTCTTATGGCAACCGGAAACACCCCTATTATGAACTTAAGCCCTTTTAACGGTTTCAGGGCGATGAGCGCAAATATTGCTGTTGAAATACCGGAGGCGCCTGTTGACGGAACATTATATAGGGTTTTGTTTTTAACTGCCTTCCTGCTTTTTGTTTTTACATTTTTAATAAATGGTGTTGCAGCATTGATTGGTGACCGCTTAAGGAAAAAATATGCGAGATTTTAGATGAGACAACCGATTAAAAATTATTTTAAGAAAGGTGATCCTTACATTTTATTAACTACTCTGGGACTAATACTTTCTTTGGGAATGGTTGCTTGGTTGATTCTTATAATTCTTGTGAAGGGATTAGGAATATTCTGGCCAAGCGATCTCGTTAAATTGGATTTAAAGAACGATAAAGTATATATGGGTGAATTGTGGAATTCTACTTTTGAAAAAACAGGTGATGGCTCGGGTAAATTTAAGAAGGTAGCCAAAACACAATTAAAGATTGGCAACCGGGATGTGTACGGTTTTGATTTTACCTGGGTTGAGGATAGTTTAATTAGAAATAAAAACTACCCGGAATATGCAACTGTATTTGAACGTGCGGAATATGGAAACTTTTACGGTTTCATTAAATCAGTAAATATTATAGATAATAAAATTGAGAGCGACAACGATACGATTTTTTATAAATGCCGGAACACTCTTTCATACGCCAATGAATTGAAAGATACATCAGACTACTTAAATACTGAGTACAATGATTTATTAGCCCCTTTAAATGACATACAGCGCAAAATTTCACTTTTAAAAATGAATGAAGGATATCTTTCAACAAAGGATAAAAGAAAATTAGAAAACTTACAGTACGAAGAAAAAAAAGTTAAGGAAAAAATTGAACCAAAAGAGATTCTACTGAATGAAAAATTAAATAAAAACAGAAATAAACTTGCTAAATTATACTTGCTTGTAGAAACGGCGGATGGACAACAAATAGAACTTCCTTTTGAAAATATAGTTAAATTTTATCAGCCAAATAGAATGAATGTATTTGAAAAAGGGTTACAATATATAGGCAGCTTATGGGAATTTGTTTCAGGAGATCCGCGGGAATCTAATACTGAGGGTGGTGTTTTTCCGGCGATATTCGGAACTGTAATGATGGTTATTTTGATGTCAATTTTTGTCGTGCCATTTGGAGTTCTTGCCGCAATATATCTTAATGAATATGCCAAACAGGGGCCTCTAACTCGAATTATCAGACTCTCGGTTAACAATCTTGCGGGAGTCCCCTCAATAGTTTATGGAATATTCGGATTAGGATTTTTTATTTATGTACTCGGCAGTTCAATCGATCAGTTTTTATTTGCCGATAAACTTCCGGAACCTACTATGGGAACAGGAGGAATTTTGTGGGCATCTTTAACTTTGGCTCTTCTTACATTACCAGTTGTTGTTGTGGCCACAGAAGAAGGGATACTTGCGGTTCCGCGCGCAAATAAAGAAGGCGCATTGGCCCTTGGAAGTACAAAGTGGCAAATGATTCGCAGAATCGTCTTGCCAAACGCCATGCCGGGCATATTAACGGGGCTGATACTCGCAATAAGCAGAGGCGCCGGAGAAGTAGCGCCTTTAATGATAACGGGGGTGGTTAAACTAGCGCCTAATTTACCTTTTGATACTTCCTTCCCATTTTTTCATTTTGACAGGAAGTTTATGCATTTAGGATTTCATATCTATGATGTTGGTTTTCAGTCGCCGAATGTTGAGGCCGCCATTCCTATGGTCTACTCAACAGCTTTATTATTAATAGTAGTTGTTGTATTGTTAAATTTGTTGGCTATTTATTTACGGACGCGACTTAAAAATAAATATAAGTCGGCTTCGTTTTAATCAATTAAATCTGAGGATAATTAAATAATGGCAGTTAATTTAAGTGGTGCAGTTACTAATAAAATTAACCACTTACAAAATGAAAAAATTGTAATAGAAACGAAAAATCTGAATTTTTATTATACCCCTGAAAAAGCGGCACTAAAAAACATAAATATTCAGATTCCTGAAAAAAAAGTTACAGCTTTTATAGGACCTTCAGGCTGCGGCAAATCCACTCTATTAAGAACATTCAACAGAATGAATGATTTAATTCTGGGTACTTCTTTAAATGGTGAAGTTTTAATAGATGGAAATAATATTTTTCATCCTGAAGTTCACTTGGAGGATTTAAGAAAAAAAGTTGGAATGGTTTTTCAAAAATCAAATCCCTTTCCAATGAGTATTAAAGAAAATGTTATTTTCGGTCCGCAGGTAAATGGGGAGTCGAAACAATCTGTATTGGACGAAATTTTGGAATCGGCTCTAGTACAAGCCGATCTTTGGCGAGAAGTGAAAGATCGTCTTAACGAATCGGCCCTGGATTTATCGGGCGGACAGCAGCAGCGTTTATGTATTGCCCGCGCGCTTGCCAATAAGCCGGATATAATACTAATGGACGAACCCGCATCAGCACTCGATCCTATTTCGACAGGTAAAATTGAAGAGACCATAGAAGAATTGCGTAATAATTACACAGTTGTTATTGTTACGCATAATATGCAGCAGGCGGCCCGTGTGTCCGATTATACTGCTTTTATGATGATGGGTGAATTGATTGAATTTAACGATACAAATACATTATTTACTACTCCGAATAAACCTCTGACTGAGGAATATATAACAGGACGATTTGGGTAATTAATATTTATTTTAATGAACTACCACGGGTGATTTATGAGAGAACAGCTGAAAAATATGCTAACCAACATAAAGAGCGATATTATTTTTATGGCTAATGAGGTTGAGAACGCATTGCATCTGGCATTAAAAGCATTGGAACTACAGGATAAAGATTTGGCAAAAACCGTATCTAAAGGTGATAAAAAAATCAATTTAACTGAAGTAAAAATTGAGCAAAACATTATGAGTTTGATGGCTTTGCAGCAGCCCGTTGCCGTAGATTTGCGCTTTATGCTCGTTGCATTAAAAATGAATAATGATCTTGAAAGAATAGGCGATCACGCTAAGAGCATCGCTAAAATCGCAAAACATTTGGTTGGTGAGCCATATATAAAATCTGCGACTAAAATTCCTGAGTTTGGTAAAGAATGTAAAAACATGCTGCACGATGCCGTTCAGGCATTTATAAATCTTGATACTGAGCTCGCTGTTGAAATAAAGAAACGCGATAAAATGATTGATAAAAAGTTCGGAGAGATCTACGAAGATATTATTACGGAGATATCAACTGATAAAAACAACATTAGACAAGCAATTGAATTAGTTAGTGTTTTACGAAATCTGGAACGTGTTGCAGATTTGGCAGCTAACTTTGGCGAAGATGTAGTGTTTATGAAAGATGCTAAAATTATACGCTACGGAGTGGATAAAAAACAGGACATTATCAATTGAAACCAACTGTTTTTATAGTGGAAGACAACACCGATATAGCTGAGTTGATTCAGTTTAATTTGGATATTGCGGGCTTTAATACAGTTCTTGAAAGTCATGGAACAAGAGCGTACGAACGTATAATTAAAGATCCACCAGATCTCGTACTGCTGGATTTAAGTTTGCCGGGATTGTCGGGCATTGAAATTTGTAAATACCTCCGCGAACAAGCAAATACCAAAGACATCCCAATAATCATGTTAACCGCCAGGGATCAGGAGTCAGATAAAGTTCGGGGATTAAATATAGGCGCGGATGATTATATAACGAAGCCTTGCAGCATGAATGAAATGCTGGCCCGAATAAATGCTGTCTTGCGCAGAACTAGTCCCACCTTAATTGATTCAATACAATTAGGCGATTTGGAGATTAATTTCGCATCTAATTTAGCATACTGTAAAAACAGTGAAATACAATTAACGCCAATTGAATTCAAAATCCTTACAGCGCTGGTTAAGGCGAAGGGTCGTATTCTGAGCCGAACTGATCTTCTTGAAATTGTATGGGGCATTGATTACACCGGCGAGGAAAGGAAAGTGGATGTTAACATAAAACGATTACGCGATAAATTAATAGGCTGTAAAAATATTATTCAAACAATAAAGGGCATTGGTTATAGAATTGAAAGGGAATAATCAATTAATCATCATTTACTATCCATAAGTGAAATCGTATGAAAAATATCTCAAAATTATTGAAATATAGCGTTTTTTGTTTGAGCATAACGGTAATATTAATTACCAACGTCATTATATGGCATGGGTCCAAATCTTTTTTAGTGGATGAAATAAAAATTGAAATGAACCAAAAGGTAAATCTTGCAAAAAAAATAATTGATTTAAATGCTTTCACCGAATATGATTATAGCTCTTTAAAAATTTTTACAAACGAAATTAAAAGACTAACCGGCCTGCGTACAACATTAATTTCTAAAACGGGTACAGTCCTCGCTGATTCTGAAATAGATATTCAAAAATTGGGAAGTGTAGAAAACCATTTCGGCAGACCAGAAATTCAGGATGCTTTTTCCTCAGGTTCCGGATTCGCAATCAGAAGAAGCACTACTATAAACAAAGATCTTATGTATTACTGCGAGAATTTGTATTCCGAAAAAAGGGTAGTTGGCTTTATAAGGTTCGCAATGTTCTCCACCAATTTTGACGAACAAATGGGAAACATCACCAATTTGTTAGTTATCTCAGATTTGATTTTTCTTATATCTGTTTTCATCTTTTTCCTTTACTACAATAATAAAATGAGAAGTCAAATTGAAACCTTACACATTGAACTTGAAAACTCGAGAAATGGAAATTTTTTCACCGGTATATCCCCACAAGAGTTTGCGGAGTTTGATTTTCTATCTTCATCAATAAATTTGCTGGGCTCGAAGTTGCAGAATAATATTTCTGTTTTATCCGAACGCAATAACGAGTTGTTAGGCGTTTTTAACTCACTTGAAGTGTCTGTGGCAGCATTTAACAGTAACGGTAAAATTTTGTACTATAATTCCGCTTTTGTTGATTTAACAAATAATCCTCAATCCGCTGTAAGCGGAGAATATTTTTATAATTTTATAGATTTCCCACCGCTCATAAACGATATTCAAGACTATATAAAAAATAAAATAACCATTAAAAAACTATGTAAATATTTCAGGGATACATATATAGAATATCAAATTAGTCCGCTAATTTTATCCAATTTGGAAGACAACGGGTTTTTAATAACAATAACAGACGTTACTAATATTCAGAAAACAGAAATTATGCGGCAGGATTTTGTTTCAAACGTAAGTCACGAATTTAAAACTCCTTTAACTTCTATACGCGGATATGCTGAAACTTTATTGTCTTCTAAACCAAACAATCCTGAAGTACAAGAAAAATTTCTCCAAAAAATTGCAAAACAAACATATCAGTTAGAGAGTATAGTAAACGATTTGCTGCAATTATCTCGTGTTGAAAAAAATGAAAATATAGTTCTCCAACAAATGAATCCTTTTCAAATATTTGAAGATATTTCGACCGATTTTCAGATTCAATGTTCGACTAAAAATTTATTCTTTAAGACTGAATTTCAAAATCAGGGAAAAGAGTTATTAATTAATGCCAATGCTAACTTACTTCAAATGCTTTTAACCAACCTGCTTGTTAATGCAATTCAGTATTGCAGAGAGAACGGGAAAATTTGGTTTCGGGTAAAAGAAGCAGATAATGAATTGGTAATAGAAATCGAAGACACAGGAGTAGGAATTCCAGAAAAAGAAATTCAAAGGATTTTTGAAAGGTTTTACCGTGTAGAGAATACAAGAAATATTAATCCCGAAGGCACTGGACTTGGACTTTCCATTGTAAAACATATAGTTGAACTGCTTAAAGGGAAAATTGAGCTTGAAAGCCGTTTAAACGAAGGATCTGTTTTTCGAATATTCCTGCCTATTTCTGGATGAAAGAACTGAAGATGAAAATGTTTATTTGAATTATAAGCAATCAAGTTAAATTTCACTCCTTTTTTAATCAATTTTAGGTTAAAATAAAATTAATATTTTTTTCTTGACGAATAATGAATGATTCACTATTTTTGAATCATCATTCACAAAAGATTGTTATGAGAACTAAAGAAGGAAATAAAGAAAAAGATATTTTGGAGGCAGCAGTTAAGGTTTTTGGCGAGTATGGGTATCATAACTCAAAAATCGCAAAAATTGCAGAAGTAGCCAATGTTGCCACAGGAAGTGTTTATGTTTATTATAAAAACAAAGAAGACATTTTATTACAAATATTTGATTTTGTTTGGTCTCGGCTTTACCATGACGCCGAGGAGATTTATAAAAACGCAAATCTTTCTTCCATAGAGAAATTGGACTCATTGATCGATCTCATATTTGACCTTTTTGCTTCCAATACCCCTTTAACCCTTGTTTTTGTCAATGAACAGAACCACCTTCAAAAGTCGGTTCCCCAGAAATTTACACCTTATTATGAAAAATTTTTCGACTGTGGGGAACATATAGTTATTGAAGGAATAAATAGCAATGTTTTTACAAAAACAATAGATGTAAAAATTTTCAGAAATTATATTTTCGGCGGAATTAGGTTATTGCTAAACAAGTGGGCAAATGCACCTGATGAATTTCCATTGAACAAAATACGTCGTAATGTAAAATATTTTTTAAAGAACGGAATTGTGACTTAAAAAAATTTGTTCTTTTAATGAATAATGATTCATAATACACAGAGGGTAATTCGATGACAAAATTTTCAAAATATCGACTCATTTTTTATTCAATTTTATTTTTATCTGTTGAGCTATTCGCGCAGCATTTAACACTTAATGAAGCTATTGAAATTTCGTTAAGCAGGAATGAAAAAATAAAAATGTATCAAGCGAAACTATCTCAGAAGGAGTATGATAACCTCTCGGCTTGGGGAAATTTTTTGCCCGTTATCGATATAGAAGCTAGATATACTCATCTAAATAAAGATTTGCAGATCGATTTAAATCCTATTCGTGACGCAATGATAAATATTCAGGCTGGCAATCAGGTTGAGCTAACAAATATATCGAATGTTTTACAGGGACTCTCACCACTTACTGACGCACAACGACTTCAAGTTTTTGGAACCGCATACTCAAGTTATGATGGGCTTCTTCCTCAGTTTGTTGAAACTTTTAAAAAGCAGGACTATAAAACTTCCACTCTAACAGCTATTCAGCCTCTTTTTCTCGGCGGCAAATTATTGGCGGCCAAGAAATACGCTTCGACAGAATTAAGAGCAGCTGAAAATGAATTGACGAAAATTAAAAACGAAGTTGCTTCAGAAGTTATAAGCAGTTATATGCAGGTTCTTGTTCTTCAAAAAATTGTCAGTACTCGAAATGACGTTCTGAATGGGATGCTGCAACACAAAATAAACGCCGACAAACTGTATGATCAGGGTATTATTCCTAAGTATCATTTATTAAGAGCTGAGGTTGCAGTTGCTGAAGCAGAAAGAAATCTTTCCACAGATAAAAACAATTTGGAGCTAGCCCAAATCGTTTTTGCTAATTTACTAGGCAGCGACAACTACAAAGACATCTATTTATCTGACAGTCTTCTTTTCAAACATTCTTCTGATCCGATTGAAATGTTTCTTTCGAAGGCCGAATCTAACCAGCCTATTTTAAAAATACTTCAGGAAAAAAGAAATTCCGCTGCACAAAACTACAATGTAGCTGTCTCCTCTTTTCTCCCTCAAGTAGCGGCTTTCGGCAAATATGATATGTACCCCGAATATCTTTCTAGTCTGGAGCCCCGATGGGCAGTTGGTGTGCAGGCAAAATTTAACTTGTTCAACGGAATTAAAGATTATCATAATCTTCAGAAAGCGAAAGAATTAGAAAACGAGGTTGATTACTTAAGCGCCGATACAAAACGAAAAATTGACTTGTGGATAAATAAATCATACAGAGATATGTCCAACAACTCAACTGAATTTCTGAAACTCGATGTAAATATAGAATTAGCCAAAGAAAATTACAGAACAAATGAAAGCCGGTTTAATTCGGGATTAAGCACTTCACTTGAGGTAATAGACGCTCAACTGTCTTATGAAAAAATTAAAATAGATCGGCTATTAACATTGTACAAATACTACAATGCATTGAACGATCTTTATCTGGCTTCAGGCAGTCTTACGGAATTTTTAAATATATGGAATCAATAGGAGCAAATAATGAAAATTAAGAAAGGGCATATAATACTTTCTATTCCTGTTATAATTGTTTTTTCGGCCTTAATATTTTTATTGTCAGGCGCAGAAAAGGAGCAAAATATTGTTACCGGTATAGTGGAAACAACTGAAATTGACGTTGCATCTAAAATTCCCGGTAGAATAGAAAAAATGTTTTTTGAAGAGGGTCAGCTAGTAAAAAAAGGCGATATAATAGCCTCTTTAGAAAGCAAAGAAATAGATGCTAAAGTAGAGCAGGCCCGCGGTGTAATGGATGCGGCCAGGGAAAAAATGAATCTGACAAACAAGGGTGCCCGCGAAGAAGAAAAAAGAGGAGCCGAAAAACTCTATTTACAAGCAAAACACCAGTTTAACTATGTGAACAAAACCTGGGAGAGATTTCAGAAGTTATATAAGGACTCCGTAATATCCGAACAAGAGCGGGACGAAATTGAATTCAAATACAATGCAGCGCTCGAACAAATGGAAGCCGCAAAAGCAAAATATGATATGGCACTAAACGGCGCGCGACCTGAAGAAAAACTGGCTGCAGCCGCTTTATTTCATCAGGCTGAAAATGTTTTTATTGAAGCCATGACTTACAAAGATGAACTATCATTAAAAGCTCCGATAGACGGCGAAATTAGTCGTAAGATTGTTGACGCAGGCGAAATAATTTCAGCAGGTTATCCCATTGTAAGCCTTATTAATAGAAATGATTCATACATAGTGCTTCAGTTGCGAGAGGATAAGTTAGGCAGCATTAAACTTGGGCAAACGTTCAAAGGCAAGGTGCCGGGATTAAGGAACGAGGAATTTGTTTTTGAAGTTACTTTTATTTCAGCGATGGCGGATTTTGCGACCTGGAAACCGACAAATCAGAAAGGTGAATTCGACCTTAAAACATTTGAGATACATTTAAGAAACAAACGGGCAGCCCCCGATTTACGTCCGGGAATGACAGTTAATATATTATTATCGAATTAATCTTAAGCGACAAACTTGATGAACATGATCACCAAAATAATGAAACGAGAGTTTGTAAGAATTTCTGAAAGAAGGACTCTTTATACTTTGAGCATAATGTTTCCAGTATTCCTATTTCTGATCTTTGCATTTATTTATAAAAATGAACTCGTAAGCGATTTACCCATTGCCATTTACGATGCTGATGGCAGCCGACTTTCGCAAACCGTAGTAAGATTTGCTGAATCTTCCAGTTCAATGAAAATTGAAAAACATTGTGTTTCATTGAATGAATTAAAAGAAGAATTTCTTAATGGAACTATACAGGGAGCCTTTTATATCCCAGATAATTTTGAAAAAGATGTTAAATCGGGCAAACCCTCGTCCATTATTGTGTATAAAAATTCGTCGAATGTTATTATAAGTAATTTGATTTTAAAAGAAGGAACAACAATAGTTAAAACCGTTTCGGCCGGCGCTTTGATGAAAAAATTGCGCGCAACTGGAATGATGGAAGAACAGGCAATGCATTACATTCAGCCGATAAAAATAGAAACACAGTCTTTGTTTAATCCCAATTATAGTTACTTAAGTTATCTTTTTCCCGGTCTTGCGTTATTTACTTTACAAATGTTAATAATGATTTCAGCAGTAGTTGTTATAAGCTCCGAATTTACCCATGATACGTTTCCCGAATTATTAAAAATCGCTGATAACAAATTGGGAATAATTCTTCTCGGAAAAGCTCTACCGCACTTTCTTATAAATGCTTCAACTGTAATGCTTATAGCTGGAATTCTATTTCCTATGTTCAACATAAAAGTATATGGTTCCATTACTTTTGTTATTTTATTTATGCTCTATTTTGTGGCCGCTTGTTTAGCTGTTGGATTGTTTATTTCAAGTCTTTTTCACAATCAGCTTCTCGCAACAGAAATTGCGGTATTTTTAAACACCCCCGCGTTTATTTTCAGTGGTTTTACTTTCCCATTATGGGGTATGCCTTTAGCTACTATTGTGTACGCTCAATTTTTGCCGCTAACGCATTTTATGTCGGGATTAATAAAAATTTATCAGATGGACGCTCCAATTATTGATGTGTTGCCCGAGATAGGGTATTTATCAATCTTTTTATTCGGTTCAATATTGTTGACAATACCGGCCTTAAAGTATCATGTAAAAAAATATTATCCGGGCAATTAATAGGACAGAAAAATGAAAATTAGATTCAAAGGTTTGCTGAAAATATTACAACGGGAGGTCCGTTTAATTGCTAAGGATATAAATATAATCTCTGTTATTTTGCTCGCTCCATTGTTTTATTCTTTCTTTTACGGCGCCGTTTATATCAATAAAGTAGAAACAGATATACCAATTGTTATTATTGATTGGGATCATTCACCAACTTCACAGAAACTTATAAGATATTTTGATTCACACCAGTCACTGAATATAACCCGCAATGCCACGCACCTCTCTGCGGCACAGGAAATGATGAATAAGGGAGAAATACAGGGTATAATACTAATTCCAGATAAATTTGAATCCCAATTAAAAAAAAATCAAGATGGTGTAATTAAAATGTATTTGAATACAAGCCGCTTCCTTGTTTCAAACGATATAAATAAAGCTGTAAATGAAGTAGTAGGCTATGTTAACGCTGGCATCGCTGTAAAGTTTTTTGAATCCAAAGGTTTAAATTATAATCAGGCATTAAATGTTATTGAGCCTGTAAGAACCGATATGCGCTCATTATTTAATTTTACCGAATCCTATGGTGACTTTCTAATCCCCGGAATACTTGTATTAATAATTCAACAAACATTATTGATTGGTTTGTCGGAAAGTTTTGCAAAAGAAAGGGAAGAAAATACCATTCCTGATTTATTTGAGCAATCTAACGGCAGCATTTTTGCTCTTATTCATGGCAAGAGTTTGTTTTATTTTATTTTATACTCTGCTTATTCCCTTATGTTTTTTACAATCAATTTTTATGTGTTCAAAATTCCTTTTCACGGCAATACAGCAGCGCTTATAATATTAACTTTTCTTTTGATATTAAGTGTAATCTATTACTCGCTTCTTATCTCCTCTTTTTTTAAAAGAAAAATTATTGCAATTCAATTTTTAACTCTTACCTCGTACCCGATTTTTTTAATGTCTGGTTTCAGTTGGCCAATTAACACAATGCCGCTATTTATCAGATATTTAGCTTACCTGATTCCAAGTACACCGTATTTATCCGCTTATGTAAGAATAACTCAAATGGGAGCTGACATTGGACATGTTATACCGGAATTGCAACACCTTGCGGCTCTTACAATTTTTGGTCTTCTGCTACTGATAATACGTTTAAAATATATCTGCAAAAAAGAAACCGAGTGTGTTTATGAATTAAATTCAACCGTTCAAAAACACATTTAACTATTAATAAATATCCCTGGAGGACAAAATGAAAATAAAAAATGTATTCTTCTTTTTACTGGTCACATCTTCACTGGTGTTTGCTCAAAAAAGTCCGCTATCGGTTGGAATTGTAACAACTCACTTTCACAATAACGATTCCAACGATAGATTAAGTTCCGCCGATAATCCTTATGGTTATGGAGCTGTAGTATCCTATAAGTTAGCCGATCAGTTTTCTTTAGCTTTTACTGGCGTTTATTCTAATTCTGACATCGAAAATATTTCTGGCGAAGAAACTGCATTCAGAGGGCATCTTTCAATATACATTATGCCTTATTCATTAGGTTTTGCCAGACCTTATTTTTCTGGAGGCATTGTTTACAGTAACCGAAAGTTGGATTATACTTCATCGATTTTGAAGGACAGGACAACAGATAAAATATACGCACGTTACGGTGTTGGCGTTGACGTTCCGGTTATAAACAACATCTCCATTAACGGGGATTTGGGCGGATATACAAACGGACTGAAATACATTGGCTGGACTGGAAGTCTAGGCCTGCGATACGGAATATAATAGATTTTTATTCCCCTATTCAGCCGACTTGAGACATAATTTGTTTTAAGAAAAAGGACAGATAACTTCTGTCCTTTTTTATAATCAGATAAACTTTATATCCGAGTATTTCTTTACCATAACTATATTGATTTCATTATACAATCGTTACTCTCTAATAATTTTGCAGTGTTTTTTTATGAACTATAATTTATAAACTCATAGAAATGTTACTAACAAAATAAAATTTAGTATAGCTATAACTCCACCGGTATAAAAAGTCGCATCAATACCTATAAATATAAACATGCCTCCCATTATTAACGGACCAAGGGTCTGTCCTAATCGAAGCACCATTCCATTAAAAGACATAAATGCGGCTCGATGTTCCAATGGTGCAATTTCAGTTAAAAGAATTTGTACAGAAGGAATATTAATGCCTTGAGCTGAGCCAAAAATTGCTGTGGGTATAATAAGCAGCCAAATCGTTTCTATTTGGGGAAATAAAACAAGAGCAATTGTGTAGAGTAAAAATGAGATTTTTAACAATGTTTTTTTAGAATATCTATCCGTCAGCCTTCCAAGTTGAGAAGAAGTAATACCCGTCACTATTGACATAGTAGACATAAGAACTCCAATGCCAAGCGGAGAAGCATTAAATTTTTCGTTCAATAAAAAGGGAAAATATGTTAGAAACGAGCCATATAACAAAATAAAAGTAACAAGACTGGAAAAAAAATACAGCAAGGCAGCTTTTGTTTTAATGCTCCCGAAAATATTTTTGAAATATTTCTTTAATTCCGGTCGAACCACCGGTTCCGGATTGTTTAATTTAAAAAATACTATAAATGCTATTGGTAATGCAAATACAGGCAAAGCAAACGGATAATACCAGGCTATTGACGCAAGTATGCCTCCGATAACGGGATAACTTGCGGTAGCTATACTTATTAGACTTGCATTATACCCCATCGCATTTGTTCTTTCTTTTTTTTCATAGATATCACCAATAAGAGTAATATTCAGTGAACCGATTGAGGCGGCTCCCACACCCTGAAAAAATCGAAGCACTAACAAATGGTTAAAATCCCGAACGAAAAAGCAGCCGGTACCGGCTAATCCAAAAAGTATTAAAGAGGGAATAATAACTTTTTTTCTACCGAAACGATCGGCCATTACACCAAGAACTGGAGTTAGGATTATACCCGGAAGAGTAAAAATGATTATTAGAAGTCCAACGGAATTTGCTTGTATTTTTAGTTCGTTAGATATTTTTGGGAATGCGGGCGTAATACTTGCAACCCCTAGCACAGCCATTAACGTAATGAGAAATATTATTCTTAGATTGAGATCATTATAGACCGGTTCAAAATTATGCTTATTATCATTAGACATTTAGCTTCTAATTTTTAGTGGGTGAACAAAACTTTTAACAACAGGTTCATAATATATAAATTTATTTAGCTCCTGCGCCCGATGTTTTGGAAGAATAGATATGGTACACTAATATTAAGATGAATCGTTAAAATGATAATTAAACTGAAATAAAATTAAAAACAATTGTTTTCGAATAAAGAAAAATCAATTTTAATACTTAAAAAAATAATGAATTCTACATTACAATCAGCGGAGAATAAGAAATGATATATGATTCAATTGAGAACGCGAAATTTTATTATAACATCGACGAAAAAATTAAAACAGCTCTTCAATTTTTGAGTGAAACTGATTTTACCGAAGCTGAGCCTGGCAGAGTTGATATTGACGGCGATAAAATTTTTGCGCTTATTCAAAAATATAATACAAAGCCCGAAGATCAGGGGCGCTGGGAGGCGCATAGAAATTATATTGACATTCAATTTGTGGCTCTCGGTTCTGAAACAATTGGTTTTGTAAACGTAGATTATCTGGACATTATTCAGGAATACGACTCATCTAAAGACGTTGAGTTTTACGATGGGGAAGGCGATTTTGTTCAATTGAACGAAGATGAGTTTGTTGTTTTTTTTCCGCATGACGCGCACATGCCCGGTATTGAGGTTGAAGACACTGAAGAAGTTATTAAAGTAGTCGTAAAAATAGCCGTATAATTTTTAACCAATAATAAATGGTGGGCTTAATAACCCGCCCTTTATTATACCATTATTGGATAATGTCGTTTATACAAAATTCGAGTGTTTGGTGCTCACACTCTATTGTAAGTGGTGTGGAGCCGAATATCTCCCCATCTGGCGTTAGAACTTTCGGACTTTCTGTAATAATTTTTATTGACTTTGCTTGAATTGATTCCACTTCAGGCATATGTATATGATCACCCTTAAATATTTTGGGCAGTCCTCCCAATAAAGTTAACCTTGATGATTTCTTCATTAACGTAATATCAAGCAGACCATCGTCAATTTTAGCGTTTGGCGCCATTAAAAAATCTTTGCCTGTATATCTTGTGTTCGATACCTCTATAAACGAGACTTCTCTTTCTTTAATAATTCCATCATGCTCAATTATTACATGAAATGGTTTTAAAAATATTGTATGGTACAATACACCAATGGTATAGGATAGACCGCCAAACATTTTTAATCTGTGAGCAGTTTTAGCTACGTCGGTCACAAAACCCAGACCTATAATATTAATAAAATAAAACTCTTTGCCATTAGTTGTAAATTTTCCAACATCAATTTTTTTTGTTTTCCCCATTTTAATGGCACTTACTGCATCCCCAATTTGTCTTGAATCCAAGCCGCAATCCCGGGCAAATGCATTCCCGGTTCCAACTGGAATAACGCCCAATGGAATTCTTTTAACTGAAGAATTGTTCATATATCCATTTACAACTTTAAATAAAGTACCATCACCTCCTGCAGATACAATGGCGTCGTAATCCTCAAAATCAGCCGATTGAACAGTAGAGACAGCATCATCCGAATTTTTTGTGAATATTATATCCGAGTCTATTTCTTTAGTCTGCAATTCTTTTTTAAACTGATTTATAAATTTTGCAGATTTGTTTTGTGCCGCATAATTATTATAAATAACGAGAATTTTCATTATTAACTGAATTAATTTCGAAAAGTTAGCAAATGTAGCATATATCAATTTCTTTTCATAAGGATTTTTTAACAGCGTAAATGTTTACCGAATATCTTTAATCGGCAAAGCGGTTTTAGTGGGATACAATAAATTATTTTCTTAATTAAACTAACATCGCATCTAAAACCTTTTTAATTTCGGAAACATGTACTACGTGATCAGCCAAATTTAATTTGATAACTGAATTCGGCATACTAGGTAAAATGGCAGTTTGTGGATTTTCCGCTATAATGGTCCCGCCAGCGGCGGATATGTAACCGGCTCCTATCGATCCATCTCGGCCCATACCGGTTAAAACCACTCCTATACTTTTATTCCCGAATGCCGAGGCGATACTTTTAAATAACGGATCTGCGGATGGCCTAACAAAGTTTTCAGGAGGTGTGTCCAAAAACTCCAAAACCGCTGAATTTTTAACAATTACCATATGTTTATCGCCAGGTGCCAGGTAAACATTTCCGGGTTTAATCTCCAGATTATCACTGCCTAAATGTACAGGCATATTAATATTCTGCTGTAAAGATTTCGCAAATGTTTTAAGCATCCATTCCTGTCCATGTTGTACAACAAGAAAAGCTGCGTTATCAATAACTCCAATATTCTTGAAAAATTTTATTAATGTTGATGGTCCTCCGGTACTGGCCGCGATACCGACACAATAGTAGTCCATTTGCGACAAAGCTATTATAGGCTCTATTTCTTCAATTTTAGGATTAAAATTGTTTTTGCTTATTGTATCCTTTATAATCTCAAGTAGAAAAAAATTGTCTACTGGTTTCGCAACAAATTCATCCGCTCCTGCAAGCATTACTTTGTTTCTCGCCTCATTAGAGTTTACAGCCGTTAAAACAATAATTACAGGTTGCTGGGTAAATTCTGATCTGATTATTTTAACTAATTCAACGCCGTCAATAATAGGCATCAACCAATCGGTAAGAATAAGACCTATAAATTCTTTTCTTAGAATCTCAAGAGCTTCTTCCCCATTGCACGCCATAACAACATCGTATCCCTCTTTTGTAAGAATTTTTCTATAAAGGAATCTGGTATCTACATGATCTTCTACAAGTAAAATTTTCTGTTTGTTCATCAGCTATATAATTTGATAAATCGTTTTGTAAATATATTATCGTCTCGATTAAGTTTTTATTAAAGTTTCTCAAGCATATTTTAGTATTCTATAAAAAAAATATGGTTGGAATTTAATTTACTTGGCAGATTTAGCGTATTTAATCCAGCTGCCGAGTTCATTCAAATATTTTTCTTTACCTATCTTATAAGGAATATCAGTATGATTAGCGCCTGGTATAAGCAATAGTTTTTTGGGATTTGGCGCGTTATTAAATACGATTTTACCATTATCTTTGTACCGAACGAAATCATCATCCTCCCCGTGAATCAGCAAAAAAGGCGTATGAATATATTTAATTTTTTCAGCGTTATCATATTTTCCCTCCGTAAGCCAGCCTTCCGGAATATCGAGGACTAAACTTGACTGAGTTAGAGAGTTTGCTGAAGCGAATGGTGATTCTGCAACCAGGCATAATGGATTAAAAATATCCGCCGCTAACTGAATCGAGGCAACATTACCGAGAGAATATCCATAGAAACAAATTGAGTCGCGCACTACTTCTTTGCGTGAGAGGATATAATCCAGAGCGGCTTCAGCATCCTCATATAAACTTTTCTCGCTCGACTTTCCCTCGGACATACCAAATCCTCTGTAATCGAAAATAAAAACATTTACGCCCAGTTCGTAGAATATATTTACACGATCCCAGTAATTATCAATGTTATACTTATTGCCGTGACAATAAAGAAGAGTAATATTTGGTTCCGCTCCATTGGATTTAATCCAGTACCCGAATAATGTATTATCACCGCTTTTAAATTTTACCTCTTCAATTTTAGTTTCAGGAATTTTATTTCCAGGCAGCTGATATTTGCTAAGTTCTTTTTCATTAAATAAAAAATCATCAAAATCACACGAACTCAATCCGATTATTCCAATCACTAAAAGAGATCCCCAAAATAATAGTCTCATTTAGAACCTCTTTTCTATTGAAAATAAAAGTGATACCGCTCCATATTTTGCGATATTAATATATTCTACCGCCACCTGATTTGAGGGAATATTTGCACCGAGCCATTTAAGTTCACTAACAAAACCAAATGTATCGGATATCTGCCATCGGTACCCTGTAAAAATGGAAGCTATGAGTCTGGGAGAATTTTTATTATAATCCGGTTGAGTAAGGGGAAAAACTAAATCGGAACCAACGTAAATTAAACCGCCCCCCAATGTCCAAGCAGCAGAACCAGAAAGCAAAGGATAGATTCTTAATCTTTCACCAACATTTTCTTTAAAACTTTCCAACAACAAAATACTTGGATTTAATGCAAGAATAAAAAAGCTATTTTTATAGGATAAAGGGAACCATGCGGCGCCAAATTCCAAACCAGCAACTTTATAAAACAATGAAGTTACATGAAGATTTGCGTCTACATTCATAACATCAGAAATGCCATATTTACCTCCAATTGTTAAATAGGGCGCAGGGGTTCTGATTTTATTAATGGTTATTACCGGCCCGCCAAGACTAATATTTGCGTCGATGTTTCCTTCCCCAATTGGAGTCAGGTTGGTGTGGGCGCCACAGCCAACAATTAAAAAAGCGAAAACAAACACAATTATTTTTTTATTTTTTGACATAAAAAATCATATTAGGTTTATTTAATTATTAGTTCGTTTATATTGAAAAATAATACCAAACAAATCAGTCTTCCATTTCCGTAGACCAACAGTCAAAAATTGAATGAAATATACAGATAATATTCCATCTTCTATATGTTCGATTTAAGTTCTTTGATGCGAACACTTAATGTATTTGTTTTATTTTCATAGGAAATGAAATGATATGTTTTTACCATCCTTGCTCTTTGTAAAAGTTACAACACTTATTATGTTTACATATTCAATAAAATAAAGGATGTATATGCACAGCCAAGACGAGCCTGGCGCGCGAATTTTACCCATTAAATTAATTGTAGAAATATTTCCCCCGAGAGTTTTATTGTAGTCTTGTCTTTTTTCTAACTCCGGGGATTTGGACTCAACCGGAGGTGGATAATGAAAAACCCAATTTTAGCACCTGAATTCAAAGAGTTAATAGATAGAAACTCATTTGAAATTCTTAATGAATTTTGCGAGGAAAACCACCCAGCAGAAACTGCCGGAATTTTAAATTCTCTTAGGGCTGATGATGTATGGAAAACCTTAAAAAACATTTCACTTGTAAGACGAACCGAAATTTTCAGTCAACTTGATTTAGATCTGCAAAACGAAATAACAGATCTGATTGATAGAAAAGAATTAATTTCTCTGTTAACCGAAATGTCCGCCGATGACAGAGTGGATTTATTTAAAGAGTTTCCTTTGGAAAAACAGGGCAATATACTCCCCGCACTGGCTCAAGCCGAAAGGGAGGATATTAGACGGCTTGCTTCATATGAAGAAGGAAGCGCCGGATCTGTAATGACTTCAGAATATGTCTCCTTATCGGCTGATTTAACCGTACACGAAGCAATTGCGCGTCTCCGTTTCGAAGCTCCGCAAAAAGAAACAATTTATTATTCTTATGTCGTTAACCTTCAAAGACAACTAATTGGATTTGTTTCATTAACTGATTTAATTATGGCAGAGCCTGAATCTTTATTGAAAGATATTATGCATGAAGATGTTATATATTCATCCGTCCACGAGGATCAGGAAAGCGCAGCAAGAAAAATTCAGAAATATGATTTGATTGCTCTGCCCGTTGTTAACGGGCATAATACACTTGTCGGTATAATTACACATGATGACGCCATCGATATTATTACCCAAGAACAAACCGAAGATTTAGAAAAATTGATGGCTATATCGGGATCCCACGAAGCTGGAGTATATCTAAAAACATCGGCCTTTACACATTTCAAAAACAGGGCGGTTTGGATTGTAGCATTAGCCGCTCTAGGATTAGTATCCGGAATTATTATTCACGAGTTCGAATCAACTTTAATGGGATTTATAATTTTAGCGTTATATATGCCTATGGTTGCTGACACAGGTGGAAATACGGGAAGTCAATCAGCAACAGTGGTAGTAAGGGCATTGGCACTTAAAGAAATTTCTTTTAAAGATGTATTCCGGGTTTTATCAAAAGAATTTTCCATCTCAATAATGTTGGCCTTAGTGCTGGGTGTTCTTTCCTGGGGAAAGGTATTGTTCCTTTCACATGGATCATTAATACCACAAGGATTTTCACTTAACATCATTGGATTCGCAATAGCACTTGCTCTTTCGCTGCAAGTTATTACATCCACTCTAATTGGGGCCGTTTTACCATTACTTGCTATAAAATTTAAATTTGATCCCGCCATTGTAGCAAGTCCGGCATTAACTACAATTGTAGATATAACCGGATTATTAATTTATTTTTCTACAGCGAAAATTATTCTGGGAATTTAATTTTATTCTATTAAAATATCGTTTTAGTAAATTTGTACAGGAATTTATAATGAGTTGTTATGATAATTGAAGAAAGAACTCCGGCACGCGCGGGTTTGTTGGGCAATCCCTCGGATGGTTATTTCGGAAAAACAATTTCGATAAGTGTAAAAAATTTCGGCGCTCACGTAACTCTTTACGAATCACCGGAATTACGCATTGAACCTCAGCCGCAGGACATAAACGAATATCGCAACATACATAGTTTAATTGAGAACATTACGCTTCATGGATATTATGGCGGGGATAGGCTGATAAAGGCGGCAATTAAAAAATTTTATGAACATTGTTCCGTAAATGATATTCCGCTTGAGGCAAAAAATTTTACTATTCGTTATGATTCATCAATTCCACGTCAAGTTGGTCTGGCAGGCTCCAGTGCTATTATCGCTTCCGTTATAAAAGCGCTCGTAAAATTTTATAAAATAGATATTCAAAAAGAATATTTGCCAACTTTAGTGCTTAAAGTAGAGACTGAGGAATTAGGAATAAATGCCGGCTTGCAGGATAGAGTGATTCAGATTTATGGCGGATGTGTCTATATGGACTTTAATAAAACCAGTGTTAAAGAAAAAGGATTTGGAATATACACTCCTATTAGTCCGAAATTATTGCCCAACCTGTACCTGGCATATAAAGAGGATCTCGGTAAAATATCGGGTGTAGTTCTGAATGATATAAAAAGCAGATATGACCGTGATGATAAACTCGTAATTGAAACTTTGGAAGAAATCGCTTCATTAGCTGAGAAAGGAAATTCATTAATTAATAGAGGTGAAACCGCATCCCTGCACGAACTTATTAACAGGAATTTTGATCTTCGTTGTAAAATTATGAACATTAACGAAAGCAACAAACAGCTTGTTTATACCGCCCGTAAATGCGGGGCTTCTGCAAAATTTGCCGGTTCGGGCGGCTCAATAATCGGAATGTACGAAGACGATGAAATGTTAACACGACTAATAAATTCTTTAAAGGAAATAAACGCCAGGGTAATTAAACCCTACATATCTTGATGGAGTTAAAAAATGGTTAAAAAAGCAATTATACCAGCAGCCGGTTTAGGTACAAGATTTTTGCCGGCCACTAAAGCGCAGCCAAAAGAAATGCTTCCAATTATTGATACTCCCACCATTCAGTATGTGGTTCAGGAAGCTATAGATTCGGGCATTGAAGATATTCTGATAATTTCGGGAAAAGGGAAACGTGCAATTGAAGACCATTTTGATAGGAATTTTGAGTTAGAACTTGCCCTGGAAAATGATGACAATAAAAATTTATACAATGAAATCCGCAGAATCAGTGAAATGGCTAACATTCATTTTATCAGGCAGAAACAGTTGCGTGGATTAGGTGACGCAATTTATTACGCAAAACAACATGTTGGCAACGAACCATTCGCGGTTCTGCTAGGCGATACTGTCGTACGATCGGTTATTCCTGTAACCCGCCAATTAATTGATATTTACGAACAATATCATTCATCAGTTGTTGCCGTTGAGACTGTCCCCGCTAATAAAGTGGATCGTTACGGAATAATTGATGGGAAAATAATTTCCGAATCTCTATGGCAATTATCACGCTTAATTGAAAAACCGGACATAAATAACAGTCCGACTAATTTAGCTGTGGCGGGAAGATATATTTTAACACCCGAAATTTTTAAAATTATTGAACAAACCGCACCCGGTAAAAACAATGAAATCCAACTAACCGACGCCATGCACACATTACTTAAAAGAGAGAATATCTATGCGCACGTTATTGAAGGAAAACGTTACGACATTGGAAATAAATTGGATTATTTGAAAACATTTATTGAGTTTGGACTTAGCAGACAAGAATTTTCAAATGACTTGTATGATTATTTAAGAGAAGTTATTGCGGCAAAAGACGAAAAATAAGTTTAAAATATTTTCAAATAATTATATGCGTATACAAGATTTCCATTTGTTTTTTATTCGTTAACTGACGCTATATAAATTATTTTGATTTTGAAAAACCAACTAGAAAGAATATCAGACCTAATAACTTAGACTTTACACTTCATTGGATAGGCTGTCCCTTATGGGTATATTGCCGTCATAAATATAAAGTATCTGATGAAATGGTCAAAAAAAATAAAAGTATTACAAGGTTCGATTACCCAGACAAAGGAATGTTCGGTTTCTACGTTCGTGTAGCTTTCGGCGGCAAAATTTATAAACCCAAATTTTTTTCCGATAAAAAATACAAAGGCAAAGCCAGAGCTCTTACTATCGCAATCGAGTACCGGGATTTAATTGAAAAAGAAATCGGGAAAATTCGTTCTGATTCTATTGTAGTTACTACCTCAAAAGCCGAGTATGTTGGAATTCGGGAAACAATATCGAAGCAGGTAAAGAATGGGAAAACATACACTTGGCCTGTGTTCGAAATAACATCACCACAGACCGGTCGTGCCAAAGTAAAAAGATCAAGAGTTTCAATACAGAAACACGGAAGAGAAGAAGCTTTAAAACTTGCCATCAAAAAACGTAAATTATTTGAAAAAGAAATTTACGGTACAACGAGCAATTTTGATAATGCCGCAAAAAAGTTAAAAAGACGGGCCAATCTTTCTAAGAAAAAACCGAAATAAGTCTGAATTTATTTTATTACGATAACTTTTATAAAAACTATAGTGGTTCCTCGTGACTTAAACAATGTATTGTACCGAGTCCCCAAACTAGATCCACAGCGTGTATTCCAATAACTTCTCTTTCGGGGAAAAAACCCTTTAATATATTTAAAACGATTCTGTCGTTTGGATCGTTGAACGTGGGCACTAGCACGGAATAATTTGATATATAAAAATTAGCGTAACTCCCAGGTAACCTTAATCCTTCGAAGTAAAGAGGTTTCGGCATTGGAATTTCCACAACATTAAGTTTGGATCCGTCTTCGAGCTTAATATTTTGCAAACGTTCAAAATTTTCTTCAAGCAATTTATAGTTCTTTTCGTGAGGGTCTGTTTCGCGGCATAAAACAACAGTGTTTTTATTGACGAATCTGCAAAGATCATCCACGTGACCGTGAGTGTCGTCGCCGGCAATTCCTTTGCCAAGCCAAATTATATTGGTAACGCCGAGATATTTATTAAAAACGGTCTGATAATCATTTTTAGTAAATCCCTCATTCCTGACCTGAATTTTTTCGTCGAGCAAACACTCTTCCGTTGTTAATAAGGTTCCGCATCCATTAGAATCTATTGCGCCACCTTCAAGGACAACCTTTGTATGATTATGTTCCGCTTCAAACATATCCACTTGTAAATTTTTAGCGAGTACCGAAGGAATGTTTTTATCTTTTTTCCAATTTGAATATTTCGCCCATCCATTAAACACAAATTTTACTGCCTTTACTTGTTTACCAGTTTTCACAAACACAGGGGAAGAATCCCTCATCCATCCGCGATCGGTTTTTGCGATAATGAACTGAATATTATTCAAACCAACATTAGCTCTTTCTAAAATTTTTTGAGCTTTTATTCTATCTTTTTGAGATTGTACAATAATTCTTACAATCTCACCCGGAATAATGTTTTTAATAATTTCTGTATACACCCATGGAATCGGCATAAATTTTCCCGGCCAGTCCTCTTTTTGATGCGGCCAACATAGAATTGTAGATTTATGCGGCTCCCACTCGGCGGGTAATCTGTAATTCAACTTTTTATTCATATCTAATTATTCATCCAAATATCTTTTTGTGATTTCCTGATATGCGTCAATTCTTCTATCACGGAGAAAAGGCCAATTTCTTCTTATCGTTTCAATATGGTTCAGATCAACATCAGCCATCAATATTTCTTCTTTATCTTCAGATGCTTGTGCAATTAATACACCCTGCGGATCACAAATGAACGAAGAACCCCAAAAAATTATTCCATCCTGGTTTTCGACAGTTTTTTCAAATCCGGTTCTATTTACAGAAGCCACGTAAACTCCGTTGGCAATAGCGTGCGATCTTTGAATAGTGATCCATGAATCTTTTTGAGCGGCTCCGTATCTTTCTTTTTCAGCAGGATGCCAACCGATTGCGGTTGGATAGAATAAAACCGACGCTCCTTTTAAAGCTGTTAATCTTGCTGCCTCAGGATACCATTGATCCCAGCAAATAAGAGTTCCAATTTTGCCGTATTTTGTTTCGAATGATTTGAATCCCAAATCTCCCGGCGCGAAATAATATTTTTCATAAAAACCCGGGTCATCCGGAATATGCATTTTTCGGTAAGTACCTAACATATTACCATCGGCATTAATTATAACCGCGCTGTTATGATAAACTCCCGGCGCTCTTTTTTCGAACAAAGGAAGTACAATTGAAACATTGTTCTCCTTGGCGGCTTTTTGAAATACTTTTGTGGATGGTCCGGGAATTGTTTCGGCAAGATCAAAAAGTTTAGAATCTTCTTTCTGACAAAAATATTGAGTGCGGTAAAGTTCCGGCAGACAAATTACCTGAGCTCCTTGTTTGGCCGCTTTTTTTACCCACGATAAAGTTTTTTTTGTGTTTTCCCCAATATTGGCTGAGTAGGCCAACTGAAGAAGTCCTATAATAAATTTATTTTTATTCGTTTCCGCCATTTATTCAATTTCCTTACAATTTTGCCCTTAAATATACCTAATTATGATTTTACCGGAAAATTATTAAGCCTTAAGCTGAAAAATATTTGAGTTGGAATGAATATTTCACTAACAGTTGTATAATTTATCTTTTTCAACCTCAAAAACTAATTTTCTGCGGTTTTTCCTAATAAATCAGTGACTTGATTCGATAATGATACTGAAATGTTTTATTCAATTATAATTTGAAATAATATGATTATTGTCGATTTAATTTTCAGACTATCTATTCTTGTCGCTTTAAGTGTTTTTTCCGGATTTATTGACATAAGATTCAACAGAACAAAAATAGTTGGTAAAATAATACAAGGCATGCTTTTTGGCGGCACCGCGATTGTAGGAATGCTGGATCCTGTTATTCTTTCTGAAGGAATAATATTTGATGGCCGATCTGTTGTAATAAGTTTAAGCACTCTTTTTTTTGGGCCTTTAACGGGTATAATTTCTTCTGTTTTAGCAATTCTATTTCGCTTACATATAGGCGGAGCGGGCGCTTTAATGGGAATTCTTGTAATTTTATCGTCCTACTTGATAGGATTGATTTTTAATTATCGCCACAGATTAGGACATTCCAAAAATTTTCCTAACCGTGAATTATACCTGATGGGAATTTTCGTACATCTTACAATGATAACCCTTATGTTAACATTGCCTTTCAAAGCAATTTCAACTGCATTTCACACAATAGCTCTCACTGTAATCGGTATTTACCCAATAATAACACTTCTAATAGGAAAAATTTTACTTGATCAGGAAAACAACTTTAAATTTATTGATGAATTATCACAAAAAGAAAAACTGCACCGTATTACCTTAAAGAGCATTGGTGAAGCAGTGATTACAACAGATATAGAGGGGAAAATTATAAACATTAATCCGGTGGCTTTGCAGCTAACCGGCTGGCAAGAAAATGAATCTATAGGACAACCGCTTGAAAACGTTTTTAGAATAATTGATGAAAAAACAAGGCTAAAAATTGATAATCCCGTTCAAACCGTATTATCTGAGAACCAAGCTGTTGAATTATCCAATCATACTCTTCTTATCTCCAGGAATGGAGAAGAAATACCAATAGCTGACAGCGGTTCGCCAATCCTGAACGAATCAAATGAAGTAAATGGTGTTGTTTTAACTTTTAGAGATCAGACAACTGAAAGAGAAGTTTTCAATCAATTGCGTGAAAGTGAAAAAAGATTTCGTTTACTTTACGAAAACGCCCCTTTGGCATATCAATCGTTAGATATAAACGGGGTAATCCTGGACGTTAATCCCAAATGGGTTAACACTATGGGTTATTCTTCTGAAGAGGCAATAGGCAAACCATTTTATTATTTTATTTCCCCGGAATCGAAAATAACTGTAGGCGACAAATTTCTTGATTTTAATTCTTCCGGAAAGTTAGAAAGCATGGAAATTGAGCTGATTAAAAAAGATGGTTCTGCTATAATTGTGTCGTACGAGGGGAAAGAAGGCTACGATGAATTCGGTAATTTTAATCAATCGCACTGTATATTTGTAGATATTACCGACCGCATTAAAGCCGAGGAGAACTTATTAAATCTTACAGAAATGCAGAAAGCAATTCTTGATAACGCAGGCTATGCTATTATTTCCACAACTCCCTCGGGAATTATACAAACTTTTAATCCCGCCGCTGAAAAGATGTTGGGCTATTCCGCTGCCGAAGTAGTGGGTAAAAAAACACCGTTAATTTTTCATGATCCGGAATCCTTTGATGCTGAATCCAACGATTTGTCACAAAAACTTGGGATAATTTTTGAACCCGGATTTGAAGCCATAATTGCACAGGCTTATAAAATTAAAAGCGGTGATTTTGAATGGATTTTCATACATAAAGACGGAAATAAATTCCCTGTAATGCTCAGTGTAACAACTCTTTATAACAGCGCGGGAAAAATAACCGGATTCCTGGGCATTGCAAAAAATATTAGCGAAAGAAAAAAGATGCTGGCCGAGTTGATTGGCGCGAAAGAACAAGCAGAAAAAGCCAATAAGCTTAAATCCGAATTTTTAGCGCAAATGTCGCATGAAATACGAAGTCCCATTAATGCTATAATTAATTTCTCGGGTCTTATAGAGGAAGAACTGGATGATAAAAAAAATTATGATTTAGCTACTTGTTTCTCAGGGATAGAGTCTGCCAGCAAACGAGTTATTAGAACCATCGATTTGATTTTGAATATGTCCGAATTGCAACTGGGGACTTATGAGATAAGCAATAGAGAGATAGATTTGAAAGAAATTCTTGAAACAATGTTGAAGGAATATTCAAAATACGCGCGCAGTAAAAATATCGATTTAAGAATATTTATTGAGTCTCAAACAACAAAACTTTTAATAGATGATTACGCCGTTAATCAGATTTTGGCTAATTTAATTGATAACGCAATTAAGTACACTGAAAAAGGTTTTATAAATATAACACTCGGTTTAACAAAACTGAGTAACATCTACTTTGAGGTAAAGGATACAGGACGAGGAATTTCAAAGGAGTATTTGCCTAAGCTTTATGAACCTTTTACTCAAGAGGAGCAGGGTTATACACGAAAATTTGAAGGTAATGGACTTGGATTATCTCTCGTTAAGAAATATTGCGATATAATTAATGCGGCAATAATTGTAGAAAGCGAACAAGGCAAGGGAACTACTTTTAAAGTGATATTCCCGAATTAAATTAAAACTCCATTTCAAAAGACTAATAGAATTAGAAGTTACTGTTGCATTTTTAATACAAATACATAAACCCAAGGATAAAACAATCCCGCCAAGGACCTATCATAATTAATTTCCGGAATAAATATTCTAATGAAAGTTTAATCTGTATTCGTATAAGCGAAGACATCACCCTCATAATCCATTAATCTTATATTGAATTTGTGAGTGGGAATGGTCGGAGTAATTTATTAAAGAAGAACAATTTTTTAATCAAACTTTATTGATGAAGTATAAAATCAGTTCGGAAAAATAATAGTGAATGTTGTGCCTACATTTTTATTGCTTGTTACATGAATTAAAGCTTTGTTAAGTTCGCAGTATTTTTTTACAAGCGATAACCCTAGTCCGGTTCCTTCGTACCTGCGTGTGTATCCAGTTTCTTCCTGAGAAAATGGCGTAAATATTTTGCTCATGTATTGCTGACTCATTCCAACACCCGAATCCTCTACTTCTACTTGTAATTGATTACGTTCATTTTTCAGAATTCGCATTTCAACAAATCCGACCTTTGTATACTTTATAGCGTTTTCAACAATATTTATAAATATTTGCGAAACGGAATATTCATCGGTTATTATTTGCGTGTCTTCTGTTAATTTTTTAATTCGAAGTATAAGACCTTTAGCGGCGGCTGTTTGATTTAACTCAGTGTTTACTTTATAAATAATATCAGTATAAATATCTATCTTTTTAGGTCTGTAATCGTATACGTTGGTCGTAATCTGGGAAATATTAAGTATAAGATCAATGGTTCTAATTACTCTTCTGCTCGCATTAGAAATTGCCTGGAAAATATTTGTGATATCATTGTTGTTTTGAGATGGATATTCCTCTTTTAACAAACTTGTATAATTAAGAACCGTATTCAAAGGTGTTCTTATTTCATGCGACATTTGCGCCAGAAATTCAGATTTTAATTTATCCGCCATCACAGCTTCTTCTTTAGCAATTATTAATTCCTCTATCATCTTTTTTCGTTCGGTGCTGTCTTCTGTAATAAGAATAAAATTAGTTGTTTCTCCCGATTCATTAACAATCGGTGAGATCGAAACCGATTCCCAGTAAAATTCCCCATTATTTTTCTTGTTTTTGAATTCGCCACTCCATTCTTTGCCTGAATTTATTGTTTTCCATATTTCTGTAAATTTTTCATTTGATGTGGATCCTTGTTTAAGAATTCTTGCAATTTTTCCTGAAACAAGTTGCAAGTTATAACCTGTAATTTCAGCGAATTTAGGATTTACATATTCAATTCTGCCTTGTTCATCTGTAATAACAACGGCCGCCGGACTCTGTTCAATTCCTCGAAATAATTTTCTTACATTTTCTTCCGCGCGTTTAAGTTCTGTTAAATCAATATCTATACTGAATAATTCCATTTCATGGTTTGGTTTGCAGATCATCGAACGGCTTGAATACACATGAACGGGCGATCCGTCTTTTTTAATAAATGATAACTCAGAAGACGGTAAATTACAACCGCCTTCAAATAGACTATTAATTCTTTGTTTATAGAAATCCATTCTATTTACAGGAATAATTAGATCGAAAAGATTTGCTCCAATTGCTTCCTGTGCCGTATATCCATAAACCAATTCACATGCTCTATTCCAATAACGTATTTTACCATCCGCTGTATAACCGCGTACCGCAACATTCGGTACATTTTCAAGAATTGTTCGGAATCTTTCTTCGCTTTCGCTTAAGGCTTCTTCAGCAATTTTACGTTCCGTTATATCGGTTATTGTACCCACATAACCAACAATTTGATTATAAGAATTTATTTCCGGAACGGCATTGCCTAACACCCAGGTTACACGTCCGTCGGGTTGCACAAAACGATATTCGGCACTATCAGCCCTTTGCGACTTGGTAACTTCATCCCAACCCTCTGCACGTTTTGTTCTGTCTTCCGGATGAACCGCTTTTAACCATCCGAAACCCAGAGCCTCTTCTTCAGATAGCCCTGAAATAGAAGTCCACTTTGGGTTTACATAGGTTGTAAATCCTTCTTTATCGGTGTGGAAAATCCCGACAGGAGATATGTTGGCGAGAGTATAATACCGTTTTTCGCTTTTTCTTAAAGCTTCCTCCGTAGCTTTTTTTTCAGTTATATCGCGGGCAATAGATAGAACTTTGTTTTCGCCATATTGAACCAGTCTGTTATCAAAATGTTTTACTTGGTTTCCAACGTTTAACTGATATTCGAAATTTTGGTTTTTTCCGGAAGTAAATAGAAGCTCTATAAATTCGGAGGTTTGTTTAGCTAATTCAAACGGAAGCACTTCAAATATTTGTTTAAATAGAAATAAATCGGGTGAAGCATAAAGATTTTCGGATTGCCCCGATTTATAGTCAATGAATATCCCATTGTTATCCAGTATAAACATCAAATCGGGATTAGCGTTTAGTAAAGCACGATTACGTTCTTCGCTTTCACAAAGTTTTTTCTCCGCTTCACGTTCATCTGTTCTATCTCTAAAAACAAGCACTGAGCCAATAATTAAACCATCTTTTGTTTTTATAGGCGCGCTGCTCTCAGCAATTGGAACATGTGTTCCCGTTTTCGATATCAGCAAAGTATGCGGCGTATAACTAGTAATTGTCACTTCACTTAAATCTTTAAGAAGAGGATTTTCTAATTTAAGTGATGTATCTTCACAAATTATATTAAAAACTTTTTCCAGCTTTAATCCTTTTGCCTCTTTTTCAGTCCATCCTGTAAGTTGTTCTGCAACCGGATTTATTTGTTTAATGTTTCCGTTTATATCTGTGGTTATTACCCCTTCACCTATGCTATATAAAGTTGTTCTGTATTCTAATTCTTTTTCGAACAATTTTTTTTCTTTTAGAAACAGCTCTTTATAAATGTTTTTTTGCCTATAGTGATAAATCCAACTTAAACCGAAACCAAACAGAAGTATTAAAACGAATGTAAAAATCCCAATAAAAACAGCCCTGTAATTGAGCTCTGAAAATATTTCTTCTTGATCAACTTTCGAGATCATATACCAGGGAGTGCCATTTACACGCAATATTTCGGAAAGAACTTTTACTCCGCGGTAATCAATTCCTTCATAAATTCCTTTTAAGCCTTGAATTGCTTTTACCGCAGGAATGTATTTTTTACTTTGAGAAATTCTGTATGTTAAAGGTGTGTTATTAAAATGACGCAATTTATTTATAAAAACTACATAATTTCCCTCTTTGCGAACTAGAATTGTTTCGGCGGTTTTGCTGGGGGTTGGCCAGGATTGTATTAGCGGAAAAAGGTAATTTTCGGGCTCTACACGAAGAATAAGTAATCCTAAAATTTTATTGTTCTCGTTTAATATTGGTGATATCACGTCCAAGTGAACTTTATTGTGTTCCGAGCAGAAATAAAGGTCGGTAAAAACTATACTGTCCTGATTTTTACTTGCTTTGATTAAAGAGGTTAACTTAGAATCTAAACTTTTGATTTTTGGTTGTAGCGAAAAAAGAAGCTTGCCTGTTGTGTCTGAGAGTAAAATATTTTCATAACCATGTTCATCTGTCAATTCGTTTAATCTAGTGCGGAAAACTTTTTCATCCCTATTGTTTGCAAAAGTATGATTGATTAAAAATGGTTTGAACAGATGCGTTTGTTTTGCAATTATTTGGGCATCATAAATTTCATCTTTGTACCATTCGGAAATTTCATCCGCCTTTAAATTTGCTATAGCTTTTAATTCGTTATGTTTTTGTTCTCTTATAACGTTTTCTTCGAAACGGTAATAAAAGTACCCTCCTGCGGAAATTATTACACTTATTACGCTTATTATAAAAACAAGCTGCCCTTTATTAATCAACAAATTGCCACCCCTTATTTTCATAAAGTCATTCCGGGAATCTATCTATTGCAGAAATGGAATTAAAACAATAATATTTAAACAAAATTTGGCCGGGCAATAAATATTATTTGTGAAGTGAAATTATTAATTATTCCACGACAATTATTGAATAATATTTAACCCGATAAAATTATCGAAAAAAAGGCAAATTTTTATAGTTAATTCTGCCGCTATAAAAATGATTATAAACTAATTTTATTTAGAGAACAGACTGAATGCTTCGTCCAGCTGGAAAACCCTCTTTGAATGTTTTACATAGTCTTTTCTATATTCTGAATGAGGTTTTAATAATTAACAAAAGCCCAGCCATTAAGTTAAAACTATATAATTTTTGTGTATCACTCCCCGGCAACACGGTCACATTTCGTAAATTAAATCAATAACAATCTTATATGGATACGAAAACCACCTGAGCTGCTTAAAGTAATGAATAATTAAAATTGAGAGAATTCATTGTGTTGTTGTTGAGTCGCTTTTTATAATTGGAGAAATGAATCCAAATCAAATTAAACTCATCAAACTCCAATAAAAAGATTCGAATATAATATTTGGAGTGAATATAATGGTATCAGTCAATTCAGGGTTATGCCCTCAAAATCATAATTGTCCCGCATTGCGTTCATGTCCGGTAGGAGCCATTGTGCAGGATAATCCTTACAGCGCGCCCAGAATAATTGAAGAAAAATGTATTAGCTGCGGTGAGTGTACTAAAGCATGCTTTGTTTTTTCTTGCGATGATTGCTGATTAACTTTTCTGAGAATAACGTTGTTATCACTTTATTGGCGGCGGTAAATAATTTATTATAAGCGTGTAAAAGAAAATCCCGTTTTATGGGTCGTAGAATATTACAAATACAATTATAACTCTGGCGACAGATAATCTTTTTAAATTTATTTGGTTATTCAGTTTAGTTTGTATTGAGTTTAAATACATCTTCTTTACAAGAGTATACAAGCTAAGAATTCTATTCTATTTTATAGATCGCCCGGTTCGTTAGGAACGCAGGAGAACAGGTATAAAGTTGAAAGTATTAAGTAGAAAGGAATTAGTGATTTTTTTAGTTTCATTCTTAGTCCCCGGATGGTGTTTATTTGCGCATATAAAATAACTTTTTGAACGCTATAATTTCAATTACAGTTTTGTTTAAAAGTTACGCATAAAGCCTGTTAACTCTGCCCTTCCCCTAAAGATGATTTTAAAGTAAAAAAAAAGAAAAGTGATTATCAAGGTAATAATTACTCAAGATTAATCTATCTGCTTTTATATATTGCGGAAAGTTTTGTAAAGACAGGGGCATTCTCCAAAAGTACATTTGTAATTTCGAATGAAGAGAGAATTCTTGTTTTCGTAGAAAATTAGAAAGATTCTTACACCGATTCACTCCTCAAAACTACGGTTTCAGGACTTTTTAGAAAGCCCGAAGCAAGTTTATTTCATCAACAATAGTTTACGCGTGGCTGAAAACCTGTCTGTAAACAACCTGTAAAAATAAACACCGCTCGGCAGGGCGGAACCGTCAAATAGAACCTGAAACCTTCCCGCATTATGCCTGCTGTTTACAAGTGTTTTAATTTTATTGCCGAGCAAATCGTATATTAACAATTGCACAAAACCATCCTCAGGCAGCTCATATTTAATTGTGGTAACAGGATTAAACGGATTGGGGTAAGCATTAAGTAACGTGTTAGATTTTATTTCTCCAGATTTACTATTACTGTTAGCCTTATATAAGCATGAATATAATATTTGACCAGTAGTGGTTGTATAAAATTCATCGACACTAAATATAATTTTATAATATGCAATCAAATCTGGATTCGTACTTATTATCAAATCAGAATCAGTATATGAATTTAATGACATATTGTAATCTGGGGCAATGTTTACCCAGGATTGGGGAGACAGTCTTCTATATATATCACCTGTGTAAGCCTCTGAAACAGCATACTGGTAGTCCCATTCTAAATATGGTCTATTATTCACATTTGAAACATTGAATTCAATTTCTGAGAAAAAACATTCCATAACATGACCAGAATAGCCTACAACTTCCCAATATTTAAGTAAACCACCAGTCGTGATGCTATCTGCAGAAGCATCAAACATTCCACCTTCTAATAAACCAGGGGCATAGAAAATTTTATTCTGTTTAGTAAAATCATATCTTATAGTGATATCATTAGTTAGTGGGCCAGTTCTAAATCTACAATCTCTATAATCAATATAAAAATAAATAAGCGGTGTCCAAGGATAAGTTGGTTGATTTTCATCATGTGTTTCTAAAAAGATTGTTATTTTATTTAGGGCATGCCAGAATGGTTCCCATTGATCAGCTTTAGGATATACTTGAAATCCATAATTATCCTGCGTCGTATTTCCAATTATGATTTCTGAAGATGTGACAACTGTCGGATATACAGATAAAATTGTAACAGAACTTGGTTTATAAAATGGTGTTGACGTGGGCTCGATTTCGAACTTAATCCGGTCCTCCGCATCAAAATTGATAGTCTGTGTTGAAATTTCTAAGAAACTAGTCAATAGTGATTCCTGAGAATAAAGCATGCTAGATAATAGTAGTATTAATACTGCAACTTTTTTCAATTAACCCTCATTTAATTTTTATTAATGAATTTGATTTATATGGTGGGAAATATATATCATTATTGAATCCAATTGCCGGACTAAAACCATTCTCGAGATCCGGTGGTGAATTTAGAATCCAACGAATGTTACCCATAAAATCAATTGATACATATCGATCAATACTTATTCTATTTTCATCCTCAATGCTTAGATAAATATTATTGTTCTTATCACATACGAGAGGTGATTGATGGTATCCCTTTAAATTAGTCTTCCATCTCAACATTCCGTCATAATCGATAGAGTATAATGAATCAAATGTGAAATAGTAATTGCCATAATTGTCAATTGTGCCTTCATAATAAGAATTTGGTTCAAAGAAATGTTTATTCCCGTGTGGATAGCTCCATTTTATACTTCCGTTTGGATTGAGGCAAAACAGGCTTGCAGTTCCTCCATTTATTGAATCCACTATAGAGTGAATATATATCAGATTTTGAGAATTAATAATTGGTAATGAATTTCCGTAAAAATTGCCAAAAGACCAGGTGATCTCATGAGACATTATGTCAATTGCAAAAAGTGTTGGATTTCTTCCAGTTACATAAAGAGTACTTCCATCTGTTGAAAATACAATACCAGAAGTAAATCCATATCCAAAATTTTCATTATATATTTTCCATTTTAATTCTCCATAATCATTTATAGCATACAGAAATTGAGTTCTATCAACAAAGTAAATTGTACCATCTATCCCAATCGATATCCCTCTAAAATATATCGAATTATTTGCGTTATATATCCATTTGACAGTTCCACTTGAATTTATTGCGTATAGATTATTGGACTCTCCACCTGTAATATAGATTGTGCCCGTTGAAGATATTATAGGAGTTGCTACCATATCTTGATTATTTACTATTTCTCTATTTATCCATTTAATTTTTCCTGTCGGGCTAACAGCATATAATCCGTTGTTTGGATAATTTGATAAAAAGTAAATAGTTGAATCTGCTCCAATAGATATTCCGCTAGTAATATTAACACCCTTTAATTGGAACTCGATTTCTCCAATATCTGGGCCTGGATATTTTGACCTTCCAGTCGATTGTGGATTCCCATGCTCCATAGGCCAGGGGCTATCAGCCAGACTCGGCCACGGAATATCGTGCTGGTAACCAGGTATTGGAACCAGTTCCGGCGGATCGCCCGGTTCGTTAGGTCCGCAGGAGAACAGGTATAAAGTTGAAAGTATAAAGTAGAAAGGGATTAGTAATTTTTTTAGTTTCATTCTTATTCCCCGGATGGTGTTTATTTACGACTTTAAGATAACTTTTCAGAAGTAATAATTTCAATTACAGTTTTGTTTAATAGTTACTAATTAA